>Ga0081539_10000012_pt1 | contig 440369 bp, 356 predicted proteins | sample TabmetS4T2R2_FD_71023 | JGI IMG/M metagenome (GOLD analysis project Ga0081539, IMG submission 71023) | Tabebuia heterophylla rhizosphere microbial communities from the University of Puerto Rico - S4T2R2 | ecosystem: Host-associated > Plants > Roots > Rhizosphere ...
CCGTGTTTTCGTTTCCCTTGACAGAGAACTCACGGAAAGATGCGCGATGGCGGCTCGCGCTGTCTACGCCGCCGCCCTTATTGAATTTCCACCACGAGCTGGGACTCTAACCAGCCGCCATCCGCATCGCTATTCATCCCGTATTGCGGCATAGGACGCCCGTTGACGCGTTAGAAGTCAACGGAAGGAGACGATCTCGTGCTGGCAGCACATGTTGGGCGGATCCCCTGGGCCGCAAGGCCTTCAATCGATGTCGTGAAAGCATGGCGCAGTGCCACCGATTACGTGGTGGCTGCGGCAGAGTGGCTGCGCCGCGCCAGCTGCGGCCTCAGCGGGCACGACATGATTCGACACTTCGAGCCGGGTCGTGTGTCGCTGGAATGTTTGAAATGTGGCGAGCGAACGCCCGGCTGGACGGTTCAGCGCAATTTCATTGGGTGAGACGGCGCACGGAGTCGACCGCCAGCGCGGCGTGCGATCGTCGCGGGTCGGCACCCCCTTCGAGGCGATGAGTGGCGAGATTGACCTGCACGCCCGACGCGTAGCCGTAGCGCATCTCGCCCTTGCGGCCGATCTTGTGAAAGCGATGGCCGCGCGTCATCAGCTCCTGCAGCACGGCGCGCGGGAAACGATCTTCGATTTCGACCCGCGCCGCCGTTCCGGCACCGTCGGCGGGATCGCGCGCAACCAGAAAACGGGGCGCCTCGATCGCCTGCTGCATCGACAGCCCGCCGTCGACCAGCGCCGTCACGAGTGAATACGTCGACGCCGGAATCCACGCATTGCCTGCCGCCGCCACCGCGAATGACGGGCTCTGCCGCCCTTCGTCGTCCCGGAACGCAAGTATGGGGATGTTTGCGGTGTTCGATCGCGTGAGCGGCATCAGCTGACCGTAGGCGCCGGCGATCGTGCGGTTCGATCGCAGGTGGTTGTTGTACAGGAAGCCCAGACCTCGCGACACGTAGAACGACCCGCCCCAGGTGCTGAGCGTGTTCGTCATCGCAATCATGTTGCCCTCGGCGTCGGCAACGACGATCGCGGAGGTGCCGCTGCCGATTCGCTCCGCTGTCGTTGCCGGCTCGTCGGAGTCATCGGGATAACGCGCGGCAGTCTGGCCGTTGATGCGGCGAAACAGATCCACGGCGTGCTCGGACGCCAGATGGGGTTCAAACTCCACCGTCCAACGCGCCGGGTCGGCAATCCGCGTAATGCGATCGCGTGCCTTCCATGCCTCAATCAAGTAGTGCCAGTAATCGGCATCCGTCGTCGCGGTCGCCCGCGGGCGTGCAGAGTAGTTCGCGAGCACCGACAGCGCTTCGAGCAGCGAGACACCGGCGCCGACAGGTGGGCCGCCGGTGTACAGCACGTGATCCCGGTAGTGAACCGACACGGGCTTGCGCTCGATGGCGTGATACTGCGCCAGATCCTCTGTCGTAATCAGGCCGCCATTGGCGACCATGTCGGCGGCAATGCGTTGGGCGATTGAGCCGCGATAAAACGCATCGGCGCCCTCACGCGACAGCGTGCGGAGCGTGCCTGCAAGATCGCGATTGACGAACCGATCGCCTGGCTTCGGCACCTGTCGATTCGGAAGAAAGATGCGCGCGGCCGCAGCGTACTTCTCCAGTGTCTGACGTCCTTCGGCGATTGTGGACGGCAGCGTCTGATCGAGCACGAATCCGTTCTCGGCGTGTCTGATTGCCGGCTCGATTAGATCGGACCACGCCATGCGGCCGCTGCCGTACTGCGAGTACAGGTAATCGAGTCCGGCGACCAGACCCGGAATGTTTGCCGCCAGCGGCCCGTCACCGACCAGACGGTTGTTGAGAAAGATACGAGGATTGTCGAGCGCGGCGGCCGCCGGTGTCTGGTCTTTGTATTCGATGACCGTTGGCTCCGACATTCCCTTGAAGAAGACGACAGCCTGACCATCGCCGCCCAGGCCTGACGCATCGGGTTCGACGACACCAAGCGTGAATGCCACGGCAATCGCCGCATCGACGATGTTGCCACCGCGTTCGAGGACAAGCCGTCCCGCCTCCGAGGCGAGCGGATGCGCCGAGACAACCACCGCTTGCGAGGATGTCACCACCGGCTTGACCAGCGGCTCGGCGGCAATCAGTTGATCGACAACCTCTTCGAGCGCGGCGGGCGTCCGTGCCTGTTCGGCAGCTGGTCGAAATCGCGTGCGCAACCGATCCCAGGCGCGCGCCGATTCGCCATTCGCGTAATACAGGCGCTTGAGCGTCGTCCAGACGTTGTCGAACGCCTGCGCAAGATTGGATGGTGGGGTGACGAGCGATGGCGTGAGCGCGCGCCCGCCTTCGTCGACGATGCGCGGCGCGGGCACCGTCCATAACTGATACGCGCGTCCCAGGTCGAACAGCGCTGGCGGCTCCGTCGTGTCCCGAAGCGGGTTGCCGTTATACCCCTGATCCGCGTCAGGGATTTCGCCAATCGCGATCGTGTGGCCATCGGGTGACCACGACAGCGATCCGCCGTGTCGGGAGACCAGCACCGGCGGCGCGACCGGACGCGCTGGTCCGGCCTGCACTGGTCGATCCGCGAGTGGCACAACATCCTGGACCCAGGTCGAACCGACGCCGTCGCGCACGGCATAGAAAGCGATGCGGTCGCCCTCGGGAGACCAGGCAGGATAACCCTCGTAGCCGCGGGCGCGCCCGAGTCGGTACGCGAGTCCGCGACGACCTCCGCGATCGGACGCGACAGCAGCGCTCCGATCGGCCAGTCGCATCATCCACAGATCGAAGTCGCCATCCTCGTTTTCGCGATTCGACGTGAACACGATCCATCTGCCATCCGGCGATACCCGCGGGTGCATCTCGTCGTCCGGGGATTGCGTCAGTGCGACCGGATCGCGATCGGCCGCGTCCGCGTCGACGACATACAGATCCCACTGACGAGCGCCGGCGGCTCGATAGGAAAAGACGATCCGTCCATCGGGCGTCCACGACGGAGACCGTTCATCTCCGGGAAGTGACGTAATGCGCTGGGGTGCCCCGCCGCGAGCCGACACGCTGAAGAGATCGAAGCCGTCTCCCGCATCCGCCGCAAACACAAGGCGGCGGCCGTCAGCCGACCATGCCGGCTCACGCTCGGTGCCGGCAGCACGCGTCAGGTCGCGCGGCTCACGTCCATCGGGGAGAGTGATGTAGATCCGATCGAGAAAGACGACGGCGAGGTGCTTGCCGTCGGGAGCCCAGGCGGGCTCGCGCATGCCGGAAACGGCGGTCTGCGCCGTCAGTGAGAGGCTGACGGACATCAGCACCGCGGCGGTGGCGATGCCGACCTGGATGGTGGTTAGCCGCTGGTGGTTGGCGGTCATGCCAGGCGGACGGAGCGAACAACCACTATCCACGAACCACTATCCACCAACCACGGCCTGCATGATATGGCGTGCAGAAATGCCGTAGCGATCGAGCAGTGCATCCGGCGCCCCGCTGCGAGGGATCTCACGCACGGCGAGACGCTGCACGGTAAAGCCGCCCGACGCCACCGCCGCTGCGACCGCGTCGCCAATGCCGCCAGCGGCGTAATGATCCTCGACGGTGATCAGACGGCCCTTGGTCTCACGCGCGCAGCGCAGGAGTGTCGCTCCGTCGATCGGCTGCAGCGAATACAGGTCGATCACACGAATGGTGATCCGCTGCTTCTGCAGGTCGTCGTACGCCTTCAACGCCTCGAACAGCGTGACGCCGGCACCGATCACCGTCGCCACGTCGTCGGCGCTCTGCCGAAGAACCTTCAACCCGCCAATCTCGAACGTCTCGTCGGGACCGTAAATAACCGGCGTCTTCGGCCGCGACGTGCGCATGTAGACGGGACCGGCATGGTAGGCAGCGCGCTCGACGAGACGATCCGTGCTCACGGCATCGCATGGATACAGCACCGCAAAATTCGGCTCGGCTCGCACCATGGCCAGATCTTCCAGCGCCATCTGCGACGGCCCGTCTTCGCCGATCGAGACGCCCGCGTGCGATCCGGCCATCTTGATGTTGACGTTGCTGATCGCGGCCATGCGGATGAAGTCGTAAGCGCGCGTCAGGAAGCAGGCAAACGTCGACGGAAACGGTATCGCGCCGCGGGCCGCCAGTCCCATCGCGGCGCCAATCATGACCTGCTCGGCGATGAAGTTCTCGTAAAACCGGTCCGGATGCTGGTGGAGGAATTTCTCGCTGAAGGTGGAGTTCTTCACGTCGGCGTCGAGAGCGACGATCCGATCATCGGCGGCGCCGAGCCGCGCGACTGCGGCACCGTATGCCTCGCGTGTCGCCACGCTGTCGCCGGGCGCGTACGGCGGCGCATCGAGGCGGGCATCGCGAGGTGCAGGGCGTGAGACGGTGCGTGGCGGCGGTGGTGCCGGGACCGGCTCTTCATCTGGCAGTAACTGTGACTTGAGCTCCGCCAGCGCCTTGTCCAGTTCCGCGCCTTTCTTGAGCGGCTTGCCGTGCCATCCGTCCTTGCCCTCGAAGAGCGAGACGCCTTTGCCTTTGATGGTGCGGGCCAGGATCATCGTCGGCTTGCCTGTGCTGCGGCGCGCCTGGTCGAGCGCATCGAGCAGCGCGGCGATATCGTGACCGTCAACCACCAGCGCGTGCCATCCGAACGCGCGCCAGCGGGCCACCTGTGTCTCCATGTCGTGCTCGAACTGCGTCGGCCCGCTCTGCCCCAACGCGTTGACGTCGGTGATCGCGCAGAGCGAATCGAGCTTGTGATAAAGCGCCACGTCCGCGGCTTCCCACACCGATCCTTCGGCCGTTTCCCCGTCGCCGAGCAGCACGTAGGTCCGGTAACCGGAGGCGATGCGCCGCGCGTTGAGCGCGATGCCGACCGCCGCGCAGATGCCCTGGCCGAGCGAGCCGGTCGCCACATCGACCCACGGCAGCCGTGGCGTTGGATGTCCTTCGAGGTTCGAGTCGATGCGACGCAGTTTGAGCAGCTCGTCGCGCGAGACGATGCCCGCTTCCGCCCAGGCGGCGTACAGAATAGGCGCCGCATGCCCCTTCGACAGCACGAAGCGATCGTTGTCGGGATTGTGCGGATCGCGAGGGTCGTAGCGCATCTCCGCGAAGAACAACGCGGCCATGATCTCGGCGGCCGAACAGCACGTGCTCGGATGCCCACTGCCGGCTTCGGTGGTCGACACCACCGAATCGATGCGCAGACGCGTTGCGACGTTCATCAGCACGTGCGCGCGCGGGGATGACTGAACGGGCACGAAAAGAACCTCCGGAAAGCGTCATTATAATGACTCCTCCTCTTGTATCGAGAAGCGCGGAATCCGTGAAACACACGATTACATTGATCCCCGGCGATGGTATCGGCCCCGAAGTGACCAGCGCCGTCGTCAAGATTCTCGAAACCGCAGGACTCGACGTCGACTGGGACTCGCATCTGGCCGGCGTGCTCGCGCTCGAACGGAAGGGCGAGACGCTGCCGAAAGAGTTGCTCGAGTCGATCGTGCGCAACAAGGTGGCACTGAAGGGACCGGTGACCACACCGGTGGGCGGCGGATTCACCAGCGTGAACGTCGGCTTGCGCAAGGCGCTCGACCTGTACATCAACCTCCGTCCGGTCTGGAACATTCCGGCGGTGCCGTCGCGCTACGAAGGCGTCGATCTCGTGATCGTTCGCGAGAACACCGAGGATCTCTACTCCGGCCTCGAGCACGAAATCATCCCTGGCGTCGTCGAGAGCCTGAAGATCATCACCGAAGCGGCGACGACGCGCGCCGCGACATTCTCGTTCGAGTATGCGCGCAAGCACGGGCGCACGCGCGTGACGACGGTGCACAAGGCGAACATCATGAAGTTGGGCGACGGTCTGTTCCTGAAGACCGTGCGCAAAATCGCGGCAGCGTATCCCGACATCGTCAGCGATGACCGGATCGTCGACAACGCCTGCATGCAACTGGTGATCAATCCCACGCAGTTCGACATGCTGTTGTTGCCGAATCTATACGGCGACATCGTGTCCGATCTGTGCGCCGGCCTCGTCGGTGGCCTCGGCGTGGTTCCGGCCGCGAATCTGGGAACGGAGATCGGCGTCTTCGAGGCTGTTCACGGCAGCGCGCCGGATATTGCGGGCAAGAGTCTGGCCAATCCAACCGCACTGCTGTTGTCAGCGGTGCTCATGCTGCGTCACATCAACGAGGGTCCGATTGCCGATCGCATCGTCACGGCCCTGGGCGCGACGTTGACGTCCGGCATTCGTACGCGAGACCTGGGCGGCACGGCGAGCACGATCGAGTTCACCGATGCGATCTGCCGAAAGCTCGCGTTGACGTGATTTCTTGGCAATGGGATTTCCTGGCCGAGATGGTATAGTCGCCTCGATGCTCGACGAGATGACGCGAGCCGTGCTGTCGCGCGAGGAGGTTGCCCGATATCTGCAGGGCACACATGGCGAAAGCGGCACCACGGCGCGCGAGCGCATCGAAGCCTATCTCGAAGAGCTGCGTACGACGCAGCGCTACTCGATCTACCGCGCGCTCAAACATCCGCTCTATCCGATCCTGCGCAAGATTGAACGGCTCGGCGAGAACGTCGAGATTGCCAAGAGCGCCACACGCGCCGGCCGCGTCGTCTACGCCTCGAATCACAAGAGTCACACCGACTATCTCGTCGAGCCGCTCGTCCTCGACGACAACGGCGTGCGACCGCCGATCATCGCCGCCGGCATCAATCTGTTCGGCGGTCCGCTCGGGCTGATTCATCGTCACGTGACCGGGGCGATTCCGATTCGGCGGAACACGAAGGATCCCGTCTACCTGATCACCCTGAAAGCGTACGTGGCGGAACTGCTGCGCAAGCACGATTTCTTCTTCTACCCCGAGGGTGGCCGCAGCTACAGCGGCGAATTGAAGAAGCCGAAGACGGGCCTCATGCATGCGGCGCTGCAGGCGGAACACCCGCACCTGGTCATCGTGCCGACGGCTGTGGCCTACGATCTCGTGCTCGAGGATCACGTGCTGGCGCGTCAGCGGGTGAAGCGGTCGCAACGACCATTCAGCCGCGAGCTCGCCGAGATGGTGCGCTACGCCGTCGGCTACCGCTCGCGCGCGTTCGTCACCTTCGGCAAGCCGATCAGCGTCGACGGCATCGACCCGCACTCGCGGCGCCAGGTCCTCGATCTCACGCACGCGACGATGAAGGCCATCGGCCGAATCGTCAAAGTGCTGCCAACCGCCGTCGTCGCCAACGCGATGCGGCCGTCGATCACCCGTCGCGATCTGATCGAACGCGCCGACACGATCGTCGACACGCTGCGCACCTGCGGAGCAAATCTGAGCGTCACCGGCGGCGCGCAGGCGGTCGATGCGGCAGTCGAGCCGCTCGAGTCCCGCGGCATCATCGTCGTCGAGCGCGGTCGCATTCGCGTCCGCGACCGCAACGTGCTTCGGTATTACGCGCGGACCCTGGATCATCTTCTCGAGTCCCCCTCGCCGCATACGCATTGATCTACTCGGGCGCCAAGGCGTTGTTTTACGCGCTCTCGCGCAGCGCCACGCTCAAACGTCTCGCCTCGCGCTACGGCATGGCGTCACCCGACAGCTTTGCGCGACGGTTCATCGCCGGCGAGAGAATCGAGGAAGCCATCGAGGCCGCACGCACGCTGCAGGCGCGCGGCCTGCTCATCACCCTCGACTACCTGGGCGAGAGCGTGCGGACGACCGAGGAGGCGCGTGCGGCGACGCGCGAGTATGTGCGCCTGATCGACGTGATCCTGGCGGCAGACATCGAACGCAATCTCTCGTTGAAGCTCACCCAACTCGGCGTCGACATCGATCGCGCGACATGCGTCGACAACCTGCGCCGCATCCTCGACCCCGCGCAACGCCACGGGTTCTTCGTGCGGCTGGACATGGAGAACTCGCCGTATACCGAGGTCACTCTCGAAGTCTTCGAGACGCTGTGGCAGCAGCAATACCGGAACATCGGCGTCGCACTGCAGGCCTACCTGCATCGAACGGAGAGCGATGTCCGTCGCATGAATGCACTTGGTGCGCGCGTCAGGCTGGTCAAGGGCGCGTACAAAGAGCCGCCCTCGGTCGCCTATCAGCACAAGGCGGAAGTCGACGCCGCGTTCCTCGCGCTGATGCGGATGCTGCTCGCGGAGGGCACGTATCCGGCCGTCGCCACGCACGACGAACAGCTGCTCGAGCAGACAAAGGCGTATGCCACCGAGCGCGGCATCGGCAGCGAACGCTACGAATTTCAGATGCTGTACGGGATCCGCCGCGATCTGCAGGCGTCGCTTGTCGCCGACGGTTACCGGATGCGGATCTACGTCCCATTTGGCCGCCAGTGGTTTCCCTATTTCATGCGCCGCCTTGGCGAGCGACCCGCCAACGTGGCATTCGTGTTACGCGGCATTTTGCAGGAACGATCTCGATAGCTCGCAGCTCATACCTTCCAACGTCCAACCGCCACGTTCCAAAATCCGTCCTCAATTCGCGCTTCCCATCGAGCGCCCACAACGAAGCAGACGCGTCAGATTTGATCGTTGGAGATGGGAGTTCGCAAGCGCCAACGAGCGCCTGTTCGCGCGCTTGGGCAATTTCGTTCACACATCAGACAGTGCCGTGGCGGATCGCTGCAGTTTGATGACAACGCCACAGCCGCTGCGGAATTGCCGTGCTTGCTCGTATGTTTGTGCGTAGCGGCTAAGCGGTTCACCGTCAGGTATTTAACGCGAATTCGCGTGGCGTGGCACTAGTCTTGAAACGTCGGGCTCGCGCGGCCGTTCGCCGTCTGCCACTCATGCAGTGTGTCGTTCGGGCGAACACGAAACGAGGCGGCGTCGGTCAGCGTCCTACTCGACAGGTACCTGAAAGGGGAACGCGGAAATGGTCACCAACACTGCGCAGCATCAGACGAATCCGGCAACTCGGTCCGCAAGTGTGTTGACTCGCGCAGTCGGCCAGGTGCGGCAGTTCTTTTGCGGCCTTCACGGGCACGACGCGCTGCTCCACTTCGAGCACGGTCGAATCTCCCTGCTATGCACGTCGTGCGGCTACGAGTCGCCGGGATGGGATGTGAAAGGCGTTCCTGCCGGTCGGCAGCGGGTCGAATCCGGTCGCGTCCTCCGGCTTCCCTTGGTTCGCGAGCGTCGCGTCGCCTGACGCGCAGCCGCGCCTCACCTGCGGCGCGGACGCTGCGTCATCCGAGGGCCGGCGCGCGGCGTCCGTTGGTGCCGGCAAAATTCCGAGCCACTCTCACGAGCGCGTCCCGACAGGCGCACACATCAGGGATCAGCACGTACTCCTCCGTGCTGTGGAGTCCCGCGCCGCCCGGGCCAAAGAGCACTGTAGGAATACCAGCCGCTCCCAGGATTGCGGCATCGGTCCAAAAGGACAGACCTATCTCACGTGCCGTGACGCCAGCGCTCGCGGCAGCGTCACGCAGCATCGACACCAGCGGGTGCGCGGCGGGCATCTCGTAGGCACCGCGACCGAACGTCCCTTCCACACGCGCTTCGAATTCGGCATCCTGGTCGAGGAGCCGCGCGACGATGCCCTCGGCCTCGCGGACGGCCACATCGTCGGCCTCGCCGGGAAGCGTGCGCCGCTCGAACTGCAGCGAGCACGAGGCGGGATAGGTACTGAGCTCAGTACCGCCATTGATGACCGACGCGTGGAGCGAGGCGGTGCCAAGCAGTGGATGCGTCCGCGCGGATTCGAGGTCCCGGCCGGCTGACTCCAATGCTGCGAGGACACGCCCCATCCGCAGGATCGCATCGCGACCTTCGGTCGGACGACTCCCGTGAGCCGCGCGTCCGCCAGTATGCACGCTGACCCACTGAAATCCTTTGTGCGCAATTCCGATATTCAGATCGGTCGGCTCGGTGATGACGGCAGCGTCAGCGTGCCATTCGCGCACCAGCGCATCCGCCCCCGCGCTGGCGTGTTCTTCATCGATCACCGCAGCAACAATCACGCGGCCGGCTTCGAATCCGTCCCGCACGAGCGTTCGCGCCGCGTCGACCATTGCGGCCACGCCACCTTTCATGTCCTGCGCACCCCGACCGTACAAACGATTACCGCGGATATCGGCACTGAACGGCCGATCCATCCCGGCCACTCCGACCGTATCCGTATGACCACACAGCATCAATGTTCGACCGGCATGCCGGCCATTGAGGACGCCGATGACATTGGGTCGTCCGGGCTGCGCCTGCTGAATCGTGACGTCGAGATCAGCATGCCGCATCACGTCGGCAAGGAATGCGGCGACTTCCGCTTCGCCGCGACCGCCGCTGACAAGCGAGGGGTTTACCGAATCGATTGCGACCAGGTCGCGCAACAGTGTGATTACGGGATCTTGAGTCATTCGCGCGGCGCGAGCCTGACAATGCTCGCGCCGCCGGACCGCGTACCGCGCGACCGGTAGCGCGGACCTTGTGAGGCCCGCGAAGGGTCACAAGACGATAATCGAGTCGTGGACAGTACCACACCAGAGGCTGTGGCGCGCGCGATCGCTGTGGCCGTCCGCGACGCCGGCGGACGCGCGCTTGTCGTCGGCGGATGGGTTCGCGATCGTGTACGCGGGCATCCATCGAAGGACATCGATCTCGAGGTGTTCGGCATCGCGGAGGAACGTCTGCCGTCGCTGCTGGCGCTGTTCGGACGGGTCGAACCGGTCGGTCAGAGCTTTCCGGTGTACAAGCTGGTGCCTGCGCCTGGCGCGGGAGAGATCGACGTCTCGTTGCCACGTCGCGAATCGAAGAAGGGCCGTGGTCACAAGGGATTCGAGGTTCACGGCGATCCGGCGATGACGATCGAAGACGCGGCGCGCCGCCGCGACTTCACGATCAATGCAATCGCCTGGGATCCACTCACGGATGTCTACGCCGACCCGCTCAACGGGCGGGCGGATCTCGATCGACGCGTGCTGCGCGCGGTCGACGAGCACACCTTCGGAGACGACAGCCTGCGTGTGCTGCGAGCCATCCAGTTTGCCGCGCGGTTCGAGTTCATGCTGGCCGACGAGACGGCGGCGCTCTGTCGTCGTATTCCCCTCGACGATCTACCCGCGGAGCGGATCTGGGGCGAGCTCGAGAAGCTGCTGCTGCAGGCCGAACGTCCGTCGATTGGACTCGCTCTTGCGCTCGATCTTGGAGTGATCGATCGACTGTTTCCGGAATTGAAGGCGCTTGTCGGCTGCGAGCAGGAGCCAGAATGGCATCCGGAAGGCGACGTGTGGACACACACGCTCATGGTGGTTGACCAGGCGCGCCGGCGCAATGGCGACCTCGATCGGCCGCGACTGATCACGGTGATGCTCGGCGCCATCTGCCACGACATCGGCAAACCCGCGACGACGGCGGTGATTGACGGTCGCATTCGATCGATGGAGCACGAGGAAGCTGGCGTCGAGCCGACGATTCGGCTGCTCGACCGCCTCAACGTTCACTCGATCGACGGCTTCGATGTGCGCGGACAGGTCGTCGGGCTGGTCGCACAGCACCTGAAGCCCGGGGCGTTCTACAAGGCTGGCAACGTCAGCGACGGCGCGTTCCGTCGCCTCGCCCAGAAGGTCGATCTCGAGCTGCTGGCCCGGCTCGCGCGCGCGGACTGTCTGGGGCGCACCGGTGACTTCGACTGCACCGCGATGGACTGGTTCATCGAGCGCGCGCGCCGCCTCGGTGTCGAGCACCAGCCGCCGCCGCCCATCCTTCTGGGACGTCACGTGCTGGCGCTCGGGATCGCGGCCGGCCCGCGTGTCGGCAAGATCCTGAAAGACGTGTACGAAAAACAGCTGGACGGAGATGTCGCGACGCTCGCGGACGCGATCGCCGAAGCGCGACGACTTATTGCCGATTGAGATAGGCGGCCAGTCCCGCCAGGCCGCCGAGCACGACAATCGCGCGCAGCACGCGGAACAGGCTCATCACCCACGCGATCCCGATGCCCAACGCCGGCCACTGGACCCACCAGTGTCCCGGGGAAGTCATCAGGTTGATGATGAAGAGAAAGAGAACGATCAGCGGCGCCTTGAACAGGAATCCGACCGACCGGGCAAGTCTCATTGCGTTTCGCTCCGGTTGATCCGACGAGAATCCGTGAGCGGCGGTTCCCTGGTGTCGGTACACCGTCAGCCCGAAGGTATATTTGGACATGGCGCGCTACACTCTTGTTTACGGATTGCGGCTGGTCCCGGAAGGAACCCTCGTGCGGGCCGCGGACGTTGCTCTCACATTGCAGGACGGTGCGACTGCAAACGTGACTCTGCACACGATTGACGGCACGATCCCGCAGCTTCGGCGCGCTCTGGACCGGAGCCTCGACGCGTTTTTCGAGTTCCTACCAGGTGCCGCTGAAGAGGATCAACGCGATTTCGATGACTCGTAGCTTTCGCCATGGTTCCGCCTAGGAACTCTGTTTGCAATCACCCCGGCGTGCCAAATCCGACTGAGCCGCCGCTGGCAGAATCGCCGGCCAGTTCAGATGCCCCACGATCCCAATTCGCACAGATGGCGCCCCCGTCGCGCGATCTGAACGATCGTCTTGTGCTCGATCTCATCGACGCGGTGAAAGCCATTCTCCGCAAGGAAGCCTCCGATCGGCTTCGTGACGTTTACCTCGTCGGAGATATCGAAAAAGACTTGGCGCGTAGCGTTATCGAACGCATCCGCGAATTGGCGAACGACAGCAATCGGCCGATCACGCTCTACATCAACAGTGCCGGCGGCAACGTCACCGACGGCCTCGCCCTCCACGATGCGATCCGGCAGGTCGTCCGACGCGGCATCGAGGTGACGATCGTCGTGCAGGGGATGGCGTACTCGATGGGATCGGTCGTCCTGCAGGCGGCCAGCGACGGGCGGCGGCTGTCGCTGCCGCACTCATGGATCATGATCCACGAGCCCGCCAAGTGGGCAGGATGGCAGTCGACGTCCGCCGCCGCGCAGCACCTGGATCGCTTGAAGCAGATGCAGTCGCAGATTTACGAGATCCTGGCGAAGCGCTCCGGCAAGCCGCTGGCGAAGATCATCCGCGACACCAAGCGCACGGATTTCTATCTCGATGCGAAGAAGGCGCTCGATTACGGGTTGATAGACGGCATCACAGAGTCTTGAATTTCACGCCGCTTCTCGCGCAGCCCTGAATTCTTCCAACAACCTGGCGACGTTTCCAGCCACCGAATGCAGCGTTGGCGCCCAGCCGAGGGCGCGGGCGCGCGGACTGCGCACGATTTGATCGAGCGCGAGCGCGTCGGCGTACGGACCCATCTTGGCGCGCGCCTCTTCGATCGGCACGTGACGCACGTCGGGCCGCATCTTCGCGTGGTCGGCAATCGCCTCGACGATATCGTTGACGCGCTCGTCGGCTTCGTCGTTGGCATGGAAGATCCCGGTCGCCTCCGGATGCGCGAGCACGCGCGCATAGAGGTCGGCCAGATCGCGATCGTAGACGCACGGCCAGCGGTTCTTGCCGTCACCGACCACACGCACGAGCCCGTTGGCCGCGTCCTTCAACAGATCGCCGAGAATCCCGCGCGCGCCGCCGTAGACGACGGCCGGGCGAATGACGGCCGTGCGAACTCCGTTGCGACCGCTCTCCAGCACGAGCCGTTCGTGCTCGGGACGCCAGGCGACCAGCGGCGTCGGTCGCGGTGCCGCGTCTTCGGTCGCCGCACCCTGCGTATCACCCAGCACCCAGATGCCCGACGTGTAAATGACCGTGGCGGAGTGTCCCGCGGACGCGCGCTGCGCAGCGGCGGACAGCAGCGCCTCGATCGCGCGGCGATCGACTGCGACAGTCTGCTTCGAGTGTTCGAGTGCCGTATGCACGAACGCGTCGGAGCTCTGAGCGGCCGCAAGATACGACGCCGGCTTGCCGAGATCGCCGATAATCGGATGCACGCCACGACGCGCGACCCGCTCCGCCTTCTCGGGGTCGCGGACCAGGGCAGTCACCTCGTGGCCGGCGCGCAGCAGCGCTTCGAGTACCGCTGACCCGACATAGCCCGTCGCGCCCGTGAGGAACACCCGCATGGCCGAACCGCCATTTTATCGGTTCCGCGTTCCGGGTTCCTAGCTTCGTCCATCACAGCCCTACGACGCGCGTTGCCGTCGACTTCCAACCTCCAACTTCCAACTATCCAAACGCCCGTTTTCTTCGAAGCTTGGGAATTGGGAATTGGAAGTTGGGAGTTGAAAAAGGGAAGTTGGGATAATTCAGCCGTGCAGCGTGACACGCTCATCGACTTCTTCCGCGATCTGGTCGAGATCGACGGCGAGTTTCTCGTGTACGACGACGGCTACAAGCGTCGAGCGTACCGATACGCCGACGTCGGGAGTGCCGCGCGCGGTTTCGCGGCTCGACTCGCCGCGGCTGGGCTCCGCAAGGGCGACAAGGTCGTGTTCTGGGCCGAGAACCGGCCGGAATGGATCGCCTGTTACTGGGGATGCCTGATCGCCGGCATCATCGCCGTTCCGATCGACTATCGCTCCTCAGCGGACTTTGTCCTTCGCGTCCGACGGCTCGTCGACTCGCGCGTGGTTCTGGTGGGTGACGACGTGGCGAGCGTGCCGAGTGGGGGCGCCCTCCAGGGCGCCGCCGTGTGGCCGCTGACAGATCTCGATTGGCACGCGGATGGCCCGATGCCGTCGGTGCCGATCGCCCGCGACGACATCATCCAGATCATCTTCACCTCCGGCGCCACCGCCGACCCGAAGGGCGTCGTCATCCGCCATCGCAACGTCCTGGCCAACATCGTGCCGGTCGAGCGCGAGGTGATGAAGTACCGGAAGTACGCGTGGCCCTTCCATCCACTGCGATTCCTCAACCTGCTGCCGCTGAGCCACATGTTCGGGCAGTCGATGGCGACCAACGTTCCGCCGATGGTGCGCGGCGCCGTGATCTTCACGCGCACTTTCAACCCGCACGATCTCGTGCGGTTGATCAGGTCACGACGCGTGTCGGTGCTCGTCTGCGTGCCGAAAATGCTCGAAGTGCTGCGCGAGCACATCATCCGCGCGTATCCCGAGGCCGCCGAGCCGCCGCCGTCAGGCATCTCGATTCCGGGTCGATGGTGGCGGTATCGACGCGTGCACTCGGCACTCGGGTTGAAGTTCTGGGCGTTTGTCGTTGGCGCGGCGCCGCTCCCGTCGGAGCTCGAGGAGTTCTGGCGGCGACTCGGCTTCGCCGTCATTCAAGGGTACGGCCTCACCGAGACCGCGCCGATTGTGACGCTCAATCATCCGTTCAAGACCAGCAAGGGCAGCGTCGGCACGCCCATCGGCGGCGTGGAGATCAAGATTGCCGATGATGGCGAGATTCTCGTTCGCGGCGAGAACGTGACGTCCGGTTATTACGGCCAAAGCGAGAGCGTCTACGACAGCGAGGGATGGCTGCACACCGGCGACATTGGCGAGCGCGATCAGGAGGGCCGCGTCTTCATCAAGGGGCGCAAGAAGGAAATGATCGTCACGCCCGAGGGGCTCAATGTGTTCCCCGAGGACGTGGAACGCGTGGTCGACGATCTCCCGGGGGTCCGCGAATCGGCCGTCGTCGGCATCGCCGAGGGTGGTCAGGAGCGCGTGCATGCGGTGCTGGTGCTCGATTCAGGCGCCGACCCCGATCGCATCGTGCGCGACGCCAACGCGCGACTCCAGGATCATCAGCGAATCCGCAGCCTTTCCGTGTGGATAGGACCGGAGCTCCCGCGCACCGAGGGCACCCGGAAGCTCAAACGCCGCGCCATCCGCGAGTGGGTGATGGCCGGTGAGAAACCGATGAGCGTGGAAGAAGGGACCTCGATCGAGGCGCTGCTCTCGCGGTTCACACACGGTCGATTGCTCAGTGGTGCGACGACGCTCGAGGAGCTCGGTCTCAGCTCGCTCGAACGCGTCGAGCTGATGGTCGCGCTCGAGGATCGCTTCCAGACGCGGATCGACGAGTCGCGCTTCAGCGAGGCGGCGACCGTATCCGATCTGAAACGGCTCCTGGAACAGCCGCCCCCGGTCGAGGACATCGAGGAGCCAGTCGACTTTCCTTCCTGGAACCGGACCTGGCCCGTGCGCATCGTGCGCCGCCTGTCACAGGCGACCTGGATGGTGCCGTTGACGCGCGTGTTTGCCTACATGCGCATCGAGGGGCGGCAACACCTGCGCGATCTGCACGGCCCCGTGATCTTTGCGTCCAACCATCAGAGCCACATGGACGTGCCCGTCATCCTCGCAGCGCTTCCGGGGCGCTGGCGCGCGCGCGTCGCTCCAGCCATGGCGAAGGAGTTCTTCAAGGCGCATTTCTTCCGCGCCGAACATACCTGGCGGCAGTGGTTCACGAACACGCTGAACTACTATCTGGCATCCTTCTACTTCAACGCGTTTCCGCTGCCGCAACGCGAGGCGGGTGCGCGGCAAACCTTGAAGTACATTGGCGAGCTGACCGGCGACGGGTGGTCGGTGCTGATCTTTCCCGAGGGCATGCGGTCGAGCGACATCACACCGTTTCGCGGCGGCATCGGCATGATGGCGTCGCGGCTCGATCTGCCTGTCGTGCCGGTGCGCATCGACGGGCTGGATCGCCTGTTACCCGTCGGGGCGTCGTTCGTGCGACCGTCGCGGGTGCGCGTGGCATTCGGCCCGCCGCTGCGTCTGCGCGGCGAGGATTACGCCGCTCTGGCCGCACAAGTTGAAGCCAGCGTGCGTTCCCTTTGAGCTTCAATGCGGTGGTAGTTCCGCGACGATTGAATCTCAACGGCGACAGTACGCGTCCCATTCAGGGCAAACCACGTCAGGCCATAGACTTGCGCCTAAAGACGCGCTGTGGCACACTCATTGCTAGCCGCCAGCCGCGCTCTGCGCGTAGAATGATCCAGGCGCAGAGCCTCGCGCTGGCAGCCAGCTATCCTTGGCGCGATTCGCGCGGCGGCCGGTGGTGTGCGTCCGTCGAACCGCACAACCGGTGAAAGGACGAGTTTTTGAGCAAAGACGATCTGATTGACATGCAAGGCACGGTCGTCGCCGTGCATTCCGGTGGGCTGTATCGCGTGCAGTGCGATGCCGGCCACGAGGTCCTGGCACAGTTGAGTGGACGCATGCGCCGATTTCGGATCAAGGTCGTCCCGGGCGATCGCGTCACCGTCGGTGTTTCCCCGTATGACCCGGTCCGCGGAATCATCACGTTCCGCGCGCGCTGAAACGAGAGCCGATTCCCCGGACCAGCCCGACGAGATGCAGTGTCCGCGTTCAGGCGGACCCGTAAAGGAACATTGAGTACACAGGTCTCGACATCGACTGACAAGCGCCGCCGACGTCCCGCTGCGAGCCGCCGCGGCTCACGGCAACGCGTCGCCGCGCCACGCGAATCATCGCCGCTGCCGTATGCGCCGTCCGCGTTCGACTCGACTCCGATTCCCTTCGATCAGCTCTCACTGGATGCGCGACTGATCAGCGGGATCCGCGATCTCGGATGGCAGGAGACGCGCGCCGTACAGACCGGCGTGATCCCGCTGGCACTGGCCGGTGACGATGTCATTGCGTGCGCGGAAACTGGTACCGGCAAGACCGCGGCGTTTCTGGTGCCGATTCTTCAGCGCTTCGTCAACGAGGCTGCCCCGCAGCCGCCGCGTACTCGTGCGCTCGTGCTGGCACCGACCCGGGAGCTGGTGGTCCAGATCGAAGACCAGGTGCAGGGACTCACCTACCACACCGCCGTGTCGAGCGTCGCCGTGTACGGCGGCGTGCCGATGACCGCGCAGGAGCAGGCGCTCAAAGCCGGCGTCGACATCGTCGTCGCGACGCCCGGGCGGCTGATGGATCACATGCGTCACGAGTCGATCGATTTTTCCAGGCTCGAGGTGCTCGTGCTCGATGAAGCCGACCGCATGCTCGACATGGGGTTCTGGCCGGACGTGCAGCGCATTCTCGGCGCGCTGCCTGCCGAGCGCCAGACGCTCCTGTTCTCGGCCACGATGCCGCCGCAGGTGCTGAAGCTGACGCAGGAGTTCCTGCGCGATCCGAAACTGGTGCTGGTCGGCCGTCACGGCGGCCCGGCACGCACCATCTCGCACGCGGTGCAGACCGTGCCGGCGCGCGAGAAAACCGGGTGGCTGGCGCGCTGGCTGCGTCACGAGGCGCACGGCCCGGTGCTCGTGTTCTGCCGGACGAAGGTCGGCGCCGAGCGCCTGGCGCAGCGGCTCTCCGCGCTGGGCATTCGCACCGCGTCATTGCACGCCGATCGCACGCAGCAGCAGCGCACGGCAGCCGTCGAAGGATTTCGGACCGGTGCGTATCCGGTGCTGGTGGCGACCGACGTCGCCGCGCGAGGGCTCGACATCGAGGGGATCGCGCACGTGGTCAACTTCGAGGTGCCCGACACCCCGGAGGCGTATGTGCATCGCGTTGGCCGGACAGGCCGCGCGGAATCAAGCGGGAGCGCGCTGACACTGGTCGCTCCCGAAGAAGTGCGCGCACTCCGCGCGCTGGAGAAAGCCGTTGGCGTACAACTACAGTAACGACCCGCTTAGTCCACCGGGAAGCGAGCGGCGCTCGGTGTCGGCCGCTCCCGCCGTGACGCCGGAGGCGCCTGCCCCGATCAGTCCGACGAGCCCCGCTGCAACGACGACGTCTGCTCCGCAGACCGGGACGCCATCCGCGGCGTCGACCTCCCCGGGTGGAGCCGTGCCTGCGACGTCGGACAACCCGCAATCGGCCTCGCTGGCGCGCTTCAATTCGTGCCGATGGCAGCAGCCGGCTGAAAACGGCAACGCCGCGTTCTGCACGCACCGTGAGGTCAAGCCGTACGCGGGCACGACCGGCTTCGATTCCGATGCGTGGTGCCCGGACTGTCAGTACTACAAACTGCGTCGGGCTCCCAAAAAGCGGTCGCCCTCCGACGACTACACCTACTGATTCCTGAAGGAATCAGGAATCAGGTAACAGGATTCAGGGCTGATCCAGGTATCAGGCGTGTTTCCTGGTCCAGCTCTGCATCCAGATTCCTGATTCCTGATTCCTTCCGCTACACTACCCCGCACAATTCAGTTCTCATTCAGCAGGAGTGAGTATGCGGACACGTGTGGCAATCGTCTGTGCGGCGCTCATGGGGATGGCGGCAGGGTACTTCCTCGCGAGCCCGCGCGTTGCAGCGCAGCAGAATGCGCCGTTCCGGATGGCGGCGGTGGCCTCCGAGCGCGGCGGTCAGGACATCTTTGGTCCATACGAAATCGTGGCGGACTGGCCGAAGGACCTGTCGACCCTGCCGAATCATCAGGCATGGACCTTCGGCGCGGGACAGAGTGTGTTTGCGGAAAGCGCCGATCGCGTCTTCGTGCTCGATCGCGGGGAGCTGCCGAACATCCAGCGCCCGCGCACAAAGAAGCTCGACGAGCTTGGCCCCAGCCTCGTCTTTCCGATCGGCCGCCTGCCATGGCGCGACGCAACATCGGCCAGCTTGCCCGGCAACGGCGGAACGGGCCAGCTCGCCGAGGAAGGCATTCAGGCCTGGGAGCGTGCCGGCAACAAAATGGGCGTCGATGCGCGATGGGAACACTGCATTCTCGTGTTCAACAGCAAAGGCGACCTGGTCGAGTCGTGGACGCAGTGGGATTCGATGCTGCAGCGCCCGCATTTCGTCGCCATCAGCCCGTACGACGCTGACAAGCACGTCTGGATCGTCGACGACCACAAGCACGCGATCCACGAGTTCAGCCACGACGGCAAGACCAAGATCCGCACGATCGGCACTTACGGCATGCCCGGCGCGGACGACAAGCACTTCAACCGTCCGACGTTCATGGACTGGTTCCCCGACGGCAGCTTCGTTGTCGCCGACGGTTACAACGGCACTCGTGTCGTGAAGTTCGACAAGAACGGCAACTACGTGACCGCGTGGGGCGAGAAGGGCAGCAATCGCAACGACACGCGTCCGGCCTTTTTCAACAACGTGCACGGCATCGCCGTCGATCCGAAGACGCGTCGCATCTTCGTCAACGATCGCGGCAACCACCGCGTGCAGATCTTCGACGAGAACGGCAAGTTCGTCGACCAGTGGAAGTTCGGCGACGAGCCGTCCGACGTGCATCTGTTCCACATCATGAGCGACGGCTACTTGTGGGCCGCCGATCGCGGCACCAACAAGATCCTCAAGTACGACCTCAATGGCCGCTTCATGTATTCATGGGGCACCTGGGGCGATTTCCCGGGCGGGCAGTGGGGCGTCCACGGCTTCAGCGTCGATCCCGACGGCAACTTCTATGTGGCCGAAGTCGACAACGGCGGCGTGCAGAAGTACCGCCCGCGACAGGGTGCCAATTCGCAGATGATGGTTGGCAAGCCGCTGCGGGTGGCCTGGAAGTAGCTCGATCAACTCCCAACTTCCAATCGTCTGACGGCCTGCGAGGTGGCTCAGGCCGCCCGGAGCGCAAGTCGAAGGGCGCTGGAACCAACTGCCAATGCACGCCACCGGGCGTTGGGAGTTGGGAGTTGGAAATTGGAGGTTGGCAATGACGTTTGGGAGGTCCTATGAAACGGCTCCTCGTGCTCGCCCTTCCGATGTTGCTCGCGTGTGCGAATGGGACGCCCACCGGACCGGGGTCGCTCTTCGCGCCGTCTCCCTCCGCGTCCATGTCCGCCATGTCGGTCGCACTGAGCGGACCGACGAGCACGTACAACTTTTATGAGTGCGTCGGGCCGGCGGGAACGCCGACTTCGTTCACGGCCGAGAAGACGGCGCTGCCACCGGCGTCGGGCGCTCCGGTTTCTTCCGCATCGGCGTTTCGACTGACCGACGGAAGCGCGATATTCGTGGTCTTGAGCTTCGGCGAGGGGAATTTCAGTCCTCCCGGGATCGGGCAGAGCGGCGTCGCAACCGTCACGTGTAAGGTGAATCTCAGCTCCGGCGTGACCGAGTTCAGCGGATTTCTGACCTCGGCGCCGTAGCCGCGTTCTGCTCGAAGCCTCTCGTCAACTCCCAACTTCCAACGCCCAAACGTTGAAGTGGCCACAGGCGTTTGGAAGTTGGGAGTTGGAGGTTGGAAGTTGATCGGTAGAAACGCGTCGCTGATCCGCTTCATCGGCGCTCCAGCGTCTTCATCATGAACACGCACGCCATCATCACGCCATTCCGCAAGCGATGCTCGCCTCGCGCCGTTTCTTCGAAGCCATTGGCTTTGTAGAAATCGACGGCCGCCAGCGACGCGGCAATGTGAATGCTCGTGCCGCCGGAGGCGAGCACATCGCCTTCCGCCAGCTCGAACAGCGCCGATCCGATCCCGCTTCGCGACGCGCCCCCTCGAACATAGACGGCCGTCCGGTGCTCGCCCCGATCGTTGCGATGGGTCGAGAAGCCGAGCACCATCTTGGCGTCGTGCGGCTCGGTCGCCACGAAGAAGGCTTCGCCGTCGTTCATCGCACGCACGTACACGTCGGCGGTCAGCCCTGCCGCCCATGCGTCGACGACCTGCGGCGGATAGAAACCTGGACCGATGGAACGAATCGAATCGATGTGCGCGGCCGCGATCGCGTCGGCGTCGGCAGCGGTGGCGCGGCGTAGAACCACCCCTGTCGCGCGCACCTCTGTCACTTCGACCGGCTCCGCGCTGGCCGATCGAGATACCGCCGCACGATGGGACGAGTCGCCGATCGACGAGCGCACTCGATGAATCCCGCTTCCTCGAACGCCGTCGGGAAGCCGGTGAATGCGTACCCTGTGGACGTGACGCCCGGCTTTGGCGGAACCGGGTAGCCCTCGACGATGCGCGCGCCCTGGGATCGAGCAAACGCCACGGCGGCTTCGATCAACTTGCTCGAAAGATGCCGGCGCCGGTGCGATCGCGCCACGTAGACACACGTAATCGACCACACCCGCTGAGGGTCGATCGCGGCGCGCGACCGCGAGCGCTGCAGCGCCGGAAAATCCTCACGCGGTCCGACCGAGCACCAGCCGATCGGCTCGTCACCCAGGTACGCGAGCAAACCTGGTATGCAGCCGCTCCGCACGAGCGCGTGCATCGCTCGCTTGTTGGCATCGCCCTTCTGTTTCAGGTACTGCTGCCTCGTCGCCAGCCGCCATCCCATGCACCAGCATCCGCCGCCGACCCCGCCGCCAAACAACCGCACGAAATCCGGCCAGCGCTCTTCAGTCAGCGGATGCACGGCGAGCAGCGGCATCGCTACCTTGGCGCGGGTCTCGGCCTGTCGTAATTGGGATCGTGGGGACCGAAGCCAAGCCGCGGCAGGTCCCTGTTGTTCTCGTTGCACGCGAACTCGATCAGTTCCTGTCCCGCCGGCATTGGGGTGAATACGCGATCGAAGGTGAACGGACGCGTGTAGTACTTCGGATCGGTCACCGTGACTTCGTGGTTCAGATGATCGGCGTCCGGCCGCCACCACCTTTCGACGACGCTCATCGCCTCGCTGTGCGGATGCGCATCGTCGTCCAGCCAGCTTTGGTAATCCTTGAAGCCGCGCGATTCGATGACGAACACGTCGCCATCCCAGCGACCCACCGACGTGCCGAAGAACGACGGCTCCGGGTTGTCTGGAAGCCTGCGACCGTCGACGGGAATCGATCTGAACGTCCACATCAGCTCATAGAGCCACACCGTTCGCGTCGGACTCTGCACGATCTGGAACGGCACACCGCTGATGCTCGCGCGGGGAATCCCGGCGAACAGGCACAGTCCTTCGGGATTGATCGTGGCCGTCAGATTATGCTGATACGCTGCGGCGCCGGCAGGGGTGAAGATCGCCTTGAATCCGCCGGGCACGTTCTTGTCCATATTGCGGAGAAGCGGACCACGCCAGAACCCGGAGAGATCGGGCCTGCCGTCGAGCGTGCGCGGCGTCGGCCGCGCCGTCGACTGGGCCGCTGCACCCTGCTGAGCGCTGCTGACGCGAGTGAGGAGAGGAACCATCAGCAACGCGGAAAGCATGACCAACAAAGCCGAACGTCGGATGTTCATCGCAATCGTGCCCCCGACGCGATTCTACGCTTCCGTCCGAGACTCGCAAACCCGCACCGACAGCGTAAACGAGCATTGCACCGGCTGGCGCAGCAGGCATTGCACCGGCACGGCGCGAGCCGGGCATTGCACCGACGCGCGTCAGAAGGTGCGCACACTCTCTGCTGCGACCACCGGCGTGGCCGAGTCGAGAAACAACCAGCAGACGGCACCGAGCAGGTAAATTGACGCGGTGATGTAAAACGTCAGCAGCCAGTTCTGACCGGTAATCGCAATCAGGTAGCCGACCACGAGCGGCGACAGGCCACCGGCAATGCTGCCGACCATGTTCATGCCGCCGGCGACCGTTCCCGAGTAGCGGCCGCCGATATCCATGCACGCCGTCCACGCCGGCGGCATCACGAAGTCGGCGAGAAAACCCGCCAGCCCGAGTGCCACCATCGCCAGCGTCGGATCGTCGACGCGGGTGAAGAGGACAATCGCCGCCGATCCACCGATGAAGGCAACGAGCGAGAGCGCGCGTCTGGCGCGTGCGACGCCGATACGTGGCGACAATCGCTTCGACAGCCAGCTCGAAACGAAGCAGCCGATGCCGCCGAGAAACAGCGGCAGCGAGGCGAGCAGCGCGCCCTGCTTCGGGCTCAAGTGCCGGACATCCTGCAGGTAGGTCGGCAGCCACGTCACGTAGAACCACCAGCCGTAGGCGAAGCAGAAATACTGCGCCCACAGCAGAATGATCGACGGCGTCGTCAGCAGCGTGCGCCACGGCGTCGGCCCGTGCGCGACGGCTGTTTCGTGTGACGGCGGGATGATCGCCAGTTCGGCCTGGTTCACTGATGGATGCGTGCTCGGGTCATCGCGGTACCAGCGGAAGAAGAGCACCGCCCACACGACCCCGAGCACGCCGAAGATTTCGAACGCACGGCGCCAGGAGACGAGGTCGAGAATGTAGGCGACGAGCAGAGGAGTAAAGGCGCCGCCCCAGCGCGCCGACAGCCACAGCATCGCCTGCGCGCGCTCCCGCTCGCGCGACGGCAGCCATGTTGTGAACGCGCGCGTCAGATTCGGAAACGCCCCGGCCTCGCCGGCGCCGAAGAGCGTCCGCGTGACGAGCAGCGACGTCAGATTCCACACCCATCCGGTGGCCGCGGTGAAGAAAGACCACCACAACACGATGCGCATCAGCACGCGACGCGCGCCGAGGCGATCGCCAAGCCAGCCGCCCGGAACCTCGAATAACGCGTAGGCCCAGGTGAACACGGTAAACGCCCAGCCCATCTCGATTGCCGACAGCCCGAGATCGCGCCGCAACGCGGGCGCTGCCTGCGCGATACACACGCGATCGATGTAGGTCACGACGGCGAGCGCCACCGCGAAGACCGTGACCGTCCGCCGCGCGCTGGTTGGTTGCATGCTCTCTGGTTCGCAGAACTCCCACCCCGCGTCGCGTGATCCGACGCCCAACTCCCAAGACAACCGATTTGGGGGTTGGGGCCAGCGTCAGTGGTCGGGAGTTGGAGTTTACGTCAGTGCAGGCACGGCGGGAATCAGCAACACTTTACCCGTCGTGCGTCGCCCTTCGAGCGCGCGATGCGCCTCGGCGGCCTGTTCGAGTGGGAATTCGTGCTCCATCCGCAGCCGAAGGCGTCCGCTCTGGATCCAGTCGAACAGCTCCTGAGCCCGGCCGACCAGCTCCGCGCGCGTGACGATGTGGTGCACGAGCGAGGGACGGGTGAGAAAGATCGAGCCCTTGCCGACCAGAATCGCCGGATCGACCGGCGCCACCGGTCCACTCGACTGCCCGAACAGCACCATCATGCCGCGAGTGGCCAGTGAGTTGAGACTGCGATCGAAGGTGGTCTTGCCAACCGAGTCGTAGACCACCTGCACGCCGCGTCCATTCGTGATGCGGCGGACCTCCTGGTCGAACTCCGCGGTCGTGTAGTTGATCACGTGGTCCGCGCCGGCGTCGCGCGACAGAGCGGCTTTCTCGTTACTGGAAACCGTGGTGATCACCTGCGCACCGCACATCTTCCCGATCTGCGTCAGCAGCAGGCCCACACCACCCGCGCCCGCGTGCACGAGGCATGTGTCTCCAGGTTTCAGCGGGTAGGTCGACTTGGCCAGATAATGCGCCGTCATCCCCTGAAGCATCGCCGCGGCCGCCTGCCTGGTGGTGATGCCGGGCGGAATGGACACGAGCCGATCGACAGCAATCGCGGCAATCTGCGCGTAGCTGCCGAAGATCCCCGTCCAGGCGACGCGATCTCCAGGCTTGACCATCGTGACGTCGTTCGCAACGTGGGTGACCGTTCCGGCACCTTCCTGACCGAGGGTGACCGGCATCGGCCCCGTGTAGGCTCCGGTGCGGTGATAGACGTCGATGTAGTTCAACCCGGCTGCCTCGACGGCGACGAGCGCCTGCCCCGGCTTCAGCTCGGGCGCGGGCACGTCCTCGTAGTTGAGGACGGAGGCGTCACCGTGCGAATGGATGCGGACTGCTTTCACTGTGATTCTCCTGCCTGAACCACGAAGGGTCGCTCACGCGACCAGCACCAAGCACACGAAGGATGGTCTTCGTGAGCTTCGTGGATGCCGTCAGGCCTTCGTGGTTGAATTCTCCGACTGCCCGGGAACTCCCAATAATTGCGTCTTCACGTCCTCATTCCGCCACAGCGTCTGCGGATCCGACGAGTGTACGATCGTGCCCTTACTCATCACGTGCACGTAATCGGCGAGGGTCACCGCAAACGCGGCGTTCTGCTCCGCGAGGAGAATCGACGTGCCCTCGGCGCGAAGCTCGCGGATCAATGTCGCGACCTCGCCGACCATCGCCGGTGACAATCCCTCGGTCGGCTCGTCCATCACGAGGAACACAGGGTTGGCCACCAGCGCGCGCGCGATCGCCAGCATCTGCTGCTCGCCACCGCTCAATTCATTGCCGCGGTTGCGCTGCCGCTCGGCCAACCGCGGGAACCGCGCGAATACGCGCTCGACCGACCATGACTGCTGACGGCGGCCAGCCGTATGTGGCTGCGCGGCGATCGCCAGATGCTCGCGAACGCTGAGCGACGGAAACAGACGCCGCCCCTGCGGCACCGATGCCAGCTGCAGCCGGCAGATTCTGTGCGGTGAGAGCGTCGTGATGTCGCTCCTGCCGAACACGATACGGCCGCGCCGCGCCGGCGTCAGCCCCGTGATGGTGCGGCAGAGTGTCGTCTTCCCCGCGCCATTTCGTCCGAGCATCGCGGTGACCGCACCTTCAGCCGCGTCGAACGAGACGCCCTGCAGAATGTGGCTCTCGCCGTAGTAGGTGTGCACGTCACGCAACGTGAGCGTCATCGCGTCCCCAGGTACGATGCCTGCACCGCGGCGTTCGATGCGACGGCATCGCGATCGCCCTGCGTCAGCACCGCGCCCTGCGACAACACGGTCAGCGTGTCGGCGAGCGCAAAGGCGACGTCCATATCGTGCTCGATGAGCAGCACGGACACAGAGCGATCGAGCTGCGCAATCAACGCCTGCAGCGATGCTCGTTCCGCCGGTGACAGACCAGCCATTGGCTCGTCGAGCAGCAACAGCCTCGGTCGGCCAGCCATCGACAGTGCCACCTCCAGCCGTCGCTGGTCGCCATACGCGAGGTTCTTGGCCAGCTCCTGCGAGAGGCCGCTGAGGCCAAAATCCCCGAGCAGGCGGTCGGCACGCTCCGTCAAGTCGCCGCATGACGCGAGCGGACGCAGGAGCGTGCGTTTCCGCCGATCGAGCGCCTCACACGCCAGCAGCACGTTCTCGCGTACCGTGAGACCGGGAAACAGCTTCGTGATTTGAAACGTGCGCGCAATCCCGCGCGCGGCGCGCAGGTGAGGCGGCAGCGCGGTGATGTCTTCCTCGAACAGCACCACACGTCCCGACGTGACCGGCAGCTCTCCGCTGATCAGATTGAACAGTGTCGTCTTGCCGGCGCCGTTCGGGCCAATCAGTCCGTGCCGTTCGCCTGCTCGCACAACGAGACTGACATCGTCGACCGCCTTGAGACCGCCGAAATGCCGCGAGACATGGTCGAGGGTGAGGCACGTGGCACTCGCATTCGCGTTCATGCGACAGCCACCCAACTACGACACACCGCCGTTCGACCGGCGCTCACGGCGCCGCGAGCAACGTCGAGGGGCGAGGCACTGAGGCGCCGAGGGATCATCTGGAATACAGCGGGTGTCTCAAATAGTCGGCGGGATCGAAGGTCCAGAACTGCGAAACATGCGGGAACGTGTCGATGACAGTGTTCTGCAACTCGCCGTTCACGCGCTCGACCTTGCGGATGTAGATGTTCTCGATAGGATTGCCGTACTCATCGAGTTCCACTGGCCCTCTCGGCAGGTCGGTGAGCTTCGCGCCACGCAACGCCTCGAGCAGTGCGGCCGGATCTTCCACCCGTCCATGCAGCGCTTCGATCGCCGCACCCAGCCATTTGCCACCCGTATACATGCTCTCGGCATAGTAGCTCGGCACCTTATGGAATCGCGCCCGATAGGCCGCGGCGAACTTCCGGTTGGCGGGATTGTCGAGCGCAGCGCTGTAGTGCAGCGCCGTGATCGCGCCAAGCGCCTCGTCACCCATCGCCGGAAGAACGTGCTCGTCGGTCGTCGTACCGCCGCCGATCAGGAGCACGTGCCCCTTCAACCCGAACTCCTGATACTGGCGTATGAACTGCAGTGCCGCACGACCGAGCACCAGCGCGTAGACCGCATCGACATTCCTCGAGACCTGCGCCAGGTACGGCGCGAAATCATGGACCGAGACCGGAGCCCAGAGCTTCTGCGCGATCTGCCCACCGTTGGCGATGAACGTCCGCTCGAAGCCGCCAACCGATTCCCAGCCAAACGCGTAATCGAGCGCGATCGTCGTCACGCGTCGCACGTTCAACTTCTTATAGGCGTAGTCGCCAAAGGCGTGGTTGGGCTGACTGCCCGTCCACCCTGTCCTGATGATCCACTTCGTACGGCGGCGTTGGGTCAGGTCGTCGGCCGAGACGACCGGGTAGATCATGGGAATCCGCATCGAATCGATGTAGGGCGCCAGCGCATAGCCGCTCGACGACAACAGCGTGCCCGCCATCACGTGAACGCCATCGCGCTCGATCAGTTTCCGCGCCTTGGTCAACGTCTCAGCCGGAATGGCTTGATCGTCTTCGACCACGAGCTCGATTTTCCGCCCGCCCGCGCGATATCCACTCTCGTCGAGGTAAAGCAGGAAACCATTGAGAATGTCGCGGCCATTCTGCGCGTACGCGCCCGAGAGCGGGCCGATGAATCCCACCCTGATCGGATCGGCGGCGCTTGCCCCGAGCGCGGCCGAGCGGCTCGGCCCAGTCTGCGCGCCGACCCTGACCCCGATCAGGCCGGTCGCGGCAAGCCTGAGGAAGCGCCGGCGTTTCATCCCTGCTTCCCCAGATTCCACAGGCCGCGCGGCGCGGTGAGGATCGTCACGATGTAGATCGCGCCGAGCAGGAACAGCCACCGCTGCGTGTACGCGCTCATCACGTTTTTGAGCAGCACCAGCGCACCGGCGCCGAGCGCTGGCCCCACGAGCGTGCCAGGTCCACCCATCGTCACCATGAGGAACAGCTCGGACGATGAGGTCAAATCAAGATAGGTGGGACTGACAAAGCCGTTGTAGTAGGCCCACAACACGCCTGCCACGCTTGCGAACGCTCCCGAGATCACATAGCTCGCGTAACAGAGCAGCCACGTGTTGAAGCCGAGGCTCCTCATCCGTCCTTCGTTTTCACGCGTGCCTTGCAGCGCGAGTCCAAACGGAGAGGCGACGATCAGCGCCAACAGCAGCCCACAGACAACAAACACGCCCAACGCGATGTAGTAGAACGCCACCGCTCCGGTCACGGGCAACCCGGCGTGAGCCTCGAGACGCGGAATGCCCGAGATGCCGTTGTCGCCACCGGTCACCGGAATCCAGCGATAGCTGATGCCCCACAGGACCATGCCGAGCGCCAGCGTGATCATCAGGAAGTACACGTCCCGAACGTGCGACACGACAAGGCCGAGCAGCGCCGTGAGCAGAATCCCGATCGCCAGCGCGCCGATCACCGACGTCACGAAATCGAGATGCTGCGTCGCCGAAAGCACCCCGACCGCGTACGCCGCGACACCGAAAATGCCCGCGTGGCCGAGCGACGGCAGACCGGTGTACCCGAGGAGCAGGTCGAGGCTCATCGCCAGCATTCCGAGGATCACCATCTGCGTGAGCAGGCCGATCCAGTAGGTGCTGAGAAACGCAGGGCCGACAATCAGCACCGCCGCCGCGATCGCCGCGATCGCCAGCTTCACGCGCGACGGCGTGTTGCCGTCGCGCGTGGTGTTGCGGTCCCGACCTCGAGGCTCCGCGAAGTTATGCTCGCCCATACAAACCGGTCGGCTTGATTGCCAGGACGAGCACCATCGGCGCAAAGAGCGTGAAGTACGAAAGCTCGGGAACGAGCGCCTTCCCGAAGTTGTCGAGCATGCCGACGACGATGCTGCCGACGAGCGCCCCCTTCAGGCTGCCCATGCCGCCGATGATGACGACCACGAACGCCAGGGGCAGCAAATCGAAATCGATGCCTGGATAGCCGCCGAGGATGGGACCACCCATCACTCCGCCGAACGCCGCCAATCCGGCGCCGGCGGCGAACACCAGACCCGACACCAACGCGACATTGATGCCCGTTGTCGAGGCGGCTTCCGGATCGTCGACGGTGGCGCGCAGCCGCGCACCAATGAGTGTCCGTTCGTTGAGCAGCCAGAGCACCACGCCCACGATCGCCGCCACGACGATGACGAACAGTCGGTATGCAGGGAACACGACGGTCCCGATCTCCGCGGATCGCGCGAGCCACGCCGGATAGCGCAGCGTGAACGGATCACCGCCCCAGATCATCAGCGCGGCATCGCGAAACACCAGCGCAAACCCCATTGTCATCATCATTTGCGCCAGCGGCTGCGCGGCAAATCGCCGCAGGAACCAGCGCTCCATCACCAGTCCAATCATTCCGGCACAGATGACCGCCGCCACGGCGCCAAGCGCGAGGCTTCCCGTCCGCAGCATCACCGTGTAAGCGACGTACACGCCAAGCATGTAAAAGGACGCGTGCGCGATATTGACAATGCGCATCACGCCGAAGGCGAGCGTCAGTCCGGCGGCAATGAGGAAGAGGAGAGAGGCGGAGAACAGACCGTTCAGCGTCTGGGTAATCAGATAGACCATTGGGTGACGAGGAGTCGTTGGACCGTACACTTGCCGCTGGTATTCGGTCAAGTCGCGCCTGCGACGCTGTCAAAGCGACGCGTGTCAGGGCGTGATCCGACGTCGTGTTCGTATTCCGACCTTCAACGGCTGCACGCATGGTAACCACTCGTGCCGTGAAGGCCACTCCCGAAGCTCGAATCCGGAGCTTCGTCGCCAAGTTCGATCGCGAAAACCAATCACTGGTTCGTGCCGTCCGTCGTGCAGTTCGCAAGCGCCTTCCCACGGCGACCGAGCTGGTCTACGACAATTACAACTTCTTCGTGATTGGCTACTCGCCAACCGAGCGCCCCTCGGATTCCGTTTTATCGATTGCAGCCGGAGCCAATGGCGTCGGCCTGTGCTTCATCCGTGGTGCGCGTCTTCCTGACCCCAAGAAGATCCTTCAAGGCGCCGGGAACCAGACACGGTTCATTCGTGTTCCCTCAGCGGCCGTCCTGGACCTTCCCGAGGTCAAAGCGCTCATCGACGCCGCCCTCGCACAGGCGAAACCCATGCCGGTGACCGGCCGCGGGAAAGTTGTGATCAGGTCTATCTCCACAAAGCAGCGACCGAGGCGTCGAACGGGTTGAGCATCGGCACGATCCCGCCGGCCGATATCGAGATCCCGCCGGCGCTCGTTCGCGCGTTGCTCGAGCAGCAACACCCCGATCTCTCGAGACTGCCGCTCGTCCACGTCGGGAACGGGTGGGACAACACGACTATGCTCTTGAAGAGCACCTGGACCGCCGCTGTGGATCCACGGCGATCTTCATCCCGCCAATCTGGTCGTTCGCGACACGCGCATCGCTGCCGTGCTCGATTTCGGAGATCTGACCGGAGGCGATCCGGCCACGGATCTCTCGGTTGCGTGGACGCTGCTGCCGCCGTCGTCACGAGCGACATTTCGCGCAGCGACTCGTGCACTCGATGCTGAAGTCGATCAGGACACCTGGACGCGCGCGCGAGGGTGGGCGCTGCTCTTCGGGCTCTTATTCCTCGCCAGCTCACGCGACGACACCGTGATGCACGCGCTCGGACGCAGAACGATCGAGGCGGTCCTCGACGACGCGCTCACGTCCGCTTGAGGAGTTCGAGCGCTAGGTGGTGACACTCCGGCCGCGCGTTTCCGGCAGCCAGATCCAGGTGGCCGCACCGATCACCAGAGCACCGGCAAGCATGGCGAACGCCGCACCAAATCCGCGTGTCTGCGCCATCGACCCGACGAGGAACGGTGCGGCCGCACTGCCGAGACGTCCCATGTTGAACGTGAAGCCCTGGGCCAGCGCACGCACGTCGGTTGGATAGATCTCCGCGGTGACCGCCGCAAAGCCGGAGAAGAAACCGGTGCCGAACAACGCGACCAGCGGACCGATCGCGAGGAGCAGCCATGGATCGGTGGTCGAGCTGTATACGAGGAGCAGCGCGGCGGCTGTCAACAGATACGTCACGAATGTTCGGCGACGTCCGACGGCATCGGCGATATAACCGAACGACACATAGCCGCCGAATGTGCCCGTTTGCATCGCCACCACGAGCAGCGTCGTCAACGACGTGCTCAAGCCGAGGCCGCCACGGTCGGGCGGCAGTGACAGATATGCGGGCACCCACAGATTCAATCCCCAATACGCAGAGAAGGTCGCGACGCTCAGAATGGTCAGCAGTGCCGTCATGCGCCCCAAGGGCGGCTTGAAGACGGCGGCGGCTCCGACACCCCGCTCACGGGTGCGAGAGCGCAGCCACACCTCGGATTCCTGCACGCCGCGGCGAATCCAGAGCGTGAGCAGAGCCGGGGCGATGCCGATCAGGAAGACAACGCGCCAGCCGAATCGCGGCAGCACGAGCGCAACCACGAGCGCCGCGAGCGCATATCCAACCGCCCAGGCGCTCTGCATCAGCGCGACGGCTTTGCCGCGATGCTGGTCGGGCCACGTTTCCGACACGAGCGCCGCCCCGCTGGTCCATTCGCCGCCCATACCGACACCGAGCAGCAGACGGAATACTCCGAGCTGCCACACCGATTGCGCCAGGCCGCATGCCGCAGTGAACACCGAGTAGATCACGATGCTCCCCATCAGGGCGCGACGACGGCCGAAGCGATCGGCGATGAGGCCGAAGAGAATGCCGCCGAATCCGGAGGCAAGCAGCGTGAGCGACCCGAGCAGCCCCGCAACCGTCGTCGATATGGCGAGGTCGCGCAACAGCGCGCTGACGACCATCGCGTACAACATGACGTCGAAGGCGTCGAGCATCCAGCCCAGCGACGCGCCAAGCAGCGCCCGGCGCGCGGCGGGCGTGCCGTCTCTCAGCCACGCCAGCGGAGTGAGCGCCGCCACCGGTGGCACACGCGTCGCCGCGGAGATGTCTGCCATATGATGAAAGCGCTTCCGCGGCTGGAGTCTACATCATGAGCATTCACGTCAACGATGCCGTCGGTGTCCTCGCCGATTTCGTCGCCACGACCACCGTGCCTGTCGAGGCGCGCGCGCGTGCCGGCATGGCGTTTCGCGACACGCTCGGGGTGATGCTGGCGGGTGCCTGCGAACGTGCCGCACGGATCGCGCAGGAGATTGCCGCGGATGAGGGACGCGGGACGTGCACCGTTATCGGTACCGGAGTGCGAACCAGCGCCGGTCACGCGGCACTGGCCAACGGCGTCGCCGCCCACGCGCTCGACTACGACGACATGTGCTTCGTCTCGCTGGCGCATCCGAGCTGCGCGCTCGTGCCGGCGCTGCTCGCCGCCGGCGAGCTGGCAGAGGCCTCGCCGCTCGCGCTCGAAGACGCCTATGTCATCGGCTTCGAGCTGGAATGCCGGCTTGGCGAGGTGATGAACCCGCGGCATTACGATCAACGCGGCTGGCACTGCACCTCGTCGATCGGCACGCTTGGTGCCGCCGCCGCGGCCTCGCGCGTGTTCGGACTCGATGCCGATGCGACGCGACACGCCCTCGGGATCGCCGCCTCGCACGCGTGCGGCGTGAAGGAAAACATCGGCACGATGGTCAAGCCGCTGCATGCCGGTCTCGCAGCGCGCAACGGCGTGCTCGCCGCGCAACTGGCGCGGCGCGGCTTCACCGCGAGCGCGCAGGCGCTCGACGGTCCGCAGGGCTATCTGCACGCGATGGACAGCGAGCGCCCCTCGCTCGATCCGGCAATCGCGTCGCTCGGAACTCGATGGGAAATCATCGAAACCGGCATCACCGTGAAGCTCTATCCATCTTGCGCCGCCACACATCCGCCGCTCGACGCGCTGCTGGCGATCGTGCGCAGCGAGCGGGTGGTGCCTGACGAAGTGGCGGCGATTGATGTCGAAGTCGACTCGATGACCACCCGCTTGCTGATTCATCCCGACCCCCACACCGATCTGGAGGGCAAATTCAGCATGCCGTTCTGCGCCGCGGCCGCACTGGTGTTCGGCCGCGTGGGCATCGATACGTTCGAGCAGCCCGCCTTGACCGATGCGACGGTCCGCCGCCTGCTCCCGCGCGTCACGCTGCGCGGCAATCCCCAGTTCGATTCGTCGGCGCCACTGTCGCAGGCCCGCGTGGACGTGCGCATGCGCGACGGTCGTGTGTTCACGCGATCGGCCAACGGCGCGCGCGGCTATCCGGGGCGTCTGACGACCGACGAGCTCGCGGCCAAGTTCATCGACTGCGCCTCGCGCACGTTTCCCGCAGCCGCGTCCCGCGTGTGGACCATCGTCGACGCTATGGAGCGCTTGTCCGATGTTCGGCCACTGACGCGCGCGCTGTGCACAATTGGAGAGACTCGCCTCGGCGAAGCTCGTCAGAGTGCCTTCACGACGAGCGAAGGCGGCCCGGAACCACCCGAACGATTCGAACACCCCGAACTCCCCGAACGATCGGAGCGATGACCCTTCCCCTCGAGGGCATCACCGTCGTCGCCATCGAGCAGGCCGTCGCCGGTCCCCTGGCCACGCGGCACCTCGCCGATCTTGGCGCACGGGTCATCAAGATCGAACGACCCGACGGCGGCGACTTCGCACGCGGGTACGATGCGACCGTTCGTGGTCTGGCCAGCTGGTTCGTATGGCTGAACCGCACGAAAGAGTCTGTCACGCTCGATCTGAAGCGAGACGAGGCGCAACACGTCCTCGAGCGCCTCCTGTCTCGCGCCGACGTCTTCGTGCAGAACCTTGCGCCAGGCGCTACCGATCGGATGGGACTTGCCGCTGCCGATCTGCGCCGCCGTTACCCGCGGCTGATCATCTGCAACATCTCCGGCTATGGTTCCTCCGGTCCGCTCGTGGACAAGAAGGCTTACGACCTCATCATCCAAAGCGAGGTCGGCATCGTCTCGATTACCGGTACGGAAGACACGCCGTGCAAGGTTGGCCTCTCGATCGCTGATATCTCCGCCGGCATGTACGCGTACTCGGGAATCCTGACGGCGCTGCTAACGCGCGAAAAAACCGGCGAGGGAACAACCGTGGACGTGGCGTTGCTCGACACACTCGGCGAGTGGATGGGGTACGCGACGTATTACACGTCGTATGGAGGCTCGCCGCCGCCACGAACAGGGGCAAGCCACGCGACGATCGCGCCGTACGGCCCGTACAAGACAACAGACGGAACCGTCGTCGTCGCGGTGCAGCACGGTCGAGAATGGACGCGCTTCTGTGCTCAGGTCCTCGAACAACGGCAGCTCGCCGACGATCCGCGCTTCATGACCAACGCCTCACGCGTCTGTCATCGCGATGCGCTGACAGCGATCATTGAACGTGTTTTCTCATGCCTCACATCTGCCGAGGTGATCGCGCGGCTGGTGAACGCCGACATCGCCAACGCCCGCGTCAACAGCGTGCAGGACTTCCTCGAGCACCCACAGCTCGCCGCTCGAGATTGCTGGCGTGACATCGAGTCTTCAGTCGGGCCGATCCGCGGCTTACGACCGCCGGTTCGAATGGACGGCTACGACGTCGCGATCGGAGCCGTTCCCGACCTCGGGCAGCATACGCAGTCCGTTCTCGAGGAATTGGACTTCGATCGCGAGACGATCGACAGCTGGAAACGCGCAGGAGTTGTTTAGCGTGAACTCGTTCGGGTCGCTCGAACCGTTCGAATCGTTCGGGTCGTTCAAACGGGCCGCATTCGCCGCGAATGACAATCGAACGAATCGAACGATCCGAACGTGAAGGAAAGGATCATGTTGACCGATCTCGATCACGACCGACAGCTTGTCGTCCAGACGGTGCGCGAATTCGTCGAGCGGGATGTCATCCCGGTGGCCTCCGACATGGAGCATCGCGGCGAATATCCGCACGCGCTCGTCGAGACGATGAAGACGCTGGGGCTGTTCGGACTGAACATCCCGGAGCAGTACGGCGGGACACCGGTCGATTACACGACGTTCGCGATGATCTTCGAGGAACTGACGCGCGGCTGGATGGCGCTGGCGGGAATCATCGGCTCACATCTCGTCTTGTGCGACGTGCTCGTGCGATACGGCACCGAGGATCAGAGGAAGCGGTTCCTGCCGCGACTCGCCAGAGGCGAGCCGCGCGGCGGCATTTCCCTATCCGAGCCGAACGCGGGCACGGACCTGCAGTCGATCAGCACGGTGGCGATTCGCGACGGCGCCGCGTATCGCGTCACCGGCTCGAAGATGTGGGTCACCAATGGTCGGTACGGGCAGCTGTTTCTGCTGCTGGCGAAGACCGACCCGCGGGCAACACCTCCCCACCGCGGCATGAGCGCGTTCGTCGTCGAGAAAGGCGCACCGGGCCTGTCCGTCGGGCGCGATGTGGACAAGCTTGGTTACAAGACGGTCGAGACGACGGAGCTGCACTTCGACAACGTTCCTGTTCCCGCCGACAATCTGATCGGCGGGGTCGAGGGTCACGGCTTCAAGCACGTGATGACCGGCCTGGAGGCCGAGCGCATCAACCTGGCCGCACGCGGGCTCGGGCTGGCGCGGGCGGCGTTCGACGAGGCGATCCGCTATGCGCAGCAGCGCATGACGTTCGGCAAGCCGATCGCGCAGCACCAGAGCATCCAGATCAAGCTGGCGGACATGGCGACCAAGATCGAGGCATCACGCCTGCTCGTCTACTCGGCGGCCGCAAAGAAGGACCGCGGCGAGCGCTGCGATCTCGAGGCGGGCATGGCGAAGTTGTTCGCGACGGAAACCGCGGCTGACGTGACGCTCGAAGCGATGCGCGTCATGGGCGGGAACGGCTATTCGAAGGACTTCGTCGTGGAGCGGCTGTATCGGGACGCGCCGCTGCTGCTCATTGGCGGCGGTACCAACGAGCTGCAGCGGCTGATTATCGCGAGAGGATTGTTGGACCGGTACTCCACGTAGACGCTGAATTTTTGATTTTCGATGTTCGATTTGAGGATTGATGTGGAGATTTGATCATCTGGACATTCGGTCAACTCGATTTGCACATTTTCAAATGTGCCAATTGACTTGCTCCAATGCGCAATGCACCAATGACCACATCAATCCTCAAATTGAAATTCGAAGATTGAAAATTTTCAACTCAGTTATTGCCTCCCTGGCGGCCACGACCGCCACCGCCACCCTGCCCACCGGGCGCTCCCTCACGACCACCGCCACCGCCGCGACCGTCACCGGTCGTCAACGGCGGCTGCGGACCGAGGACTTTCGTCAACGCGGTGTACGCGCACATCTCGTCGGCGTTTCCTCCACCGACACCAACCGCGCCGATCATTTGATCTTCGACGACGATCGGCAGACCGCCGCCGACGAAATAGTACGCGAGGCCGGTTTCCTTGCCGAGGTCGAGACGAATGACACGTCCTTCGACGTTGTTGAACCGCTGCGCCACCGCCGCCGACGACGATCGGGCATAGAGCACCGTTTTCGCCTTCAGCAGCCCGGTCTCGACGCCGATCGGCAGGACGCCGTCCATCACGTGCGCGTCGATGATCTCTCCAGTGGGCGACAGCACGAACACGGACACGGTCTGGCCGCTCGCCTTCGAGAACGCCACGCACTCGTCGACAATCGCGCGCGCGGCGTCGGCTGTGATGACGTTCTTCATCATCGTCCGCTTCGCGGCGTCACCGGAAACCGTCACACGTGAGAGCGGCACCGGCGTTGCCCCCTGCGCCCATGCGTTGGCCGCGCCGAGCACAAGCAGGGCTCCCATCGTCAGCACACGAGGAATCATCAGTCTCATGAGGCCTCCTCTTCGAATCGTGATTCATGATTCGCGACTCGTGATTCGTGATTTCCTTCGCCGTGAATCTGAAATCACGAATCGAAATCACGAATCACAAATCACTAATCACGAATGGTCCAAGATGATTTTCATTCGCTGTCCGCCGCCGTCGCTGCCGAGCATGCCGATCGCGGTCTTCAGATCAGTGAGCGGCATGACGTCACTGACCAGCGGCTGCAGTCTGACCGTGCCGCGCTCGACGAGCGCAATCGATGCCGGATAATCCTCGGCCTTGGCGACCCGCGCGCTGATCAGGTCGATCTCCTTGAAGTACAAGTCGTAAAACGGCAGGGCGCCTTCCTTGGCGGTGATGATGCCGAACAGCAACACACGTCCGCCGGCGCGCGTCATGTTCACGGCGGCCGCCACCTGCGACAGCACGCCGGTGGTCTCGATGACGACGTCAGCACCGCGTCCTTCGGTCACCTCACGCACGCGTTCGACCGCGCCGTCGCCACCGGGAATCGTCAGGTCGGCGCCGAGCCGCTCGGCAAGCTGACGTTTGTCAGCACTGCGCGTGATGCCGATGACCGTGGCGCCGCGTGCCCTGGCCAGTTGGACGTGAAGCTGCCCGGTCACTCCAAGGCCCAGGACGACGACGTACTCGGAGGGAAAGATGTCGATCTGCCGCTGCGCATGGAGGCAGGTCGTCAACACCTGGATCAGCGGTGCCGTACGGTTGTCAATCGATGCGGGCAGCCGAAATACATTGGTGGCCGGTGCGGTGACGTATTCCGCGAAGCCGCCATCGGTGTCACGGCCAATCAGCTTGCCCTTCGGACAGAGATGCGTCTGACCGATGCGGCAGTGAAAGCAGACGCCACAGTACAGCTCCGGATCGATGATCACGGCGTCGCCGCTGGTGAACTCGGTGTCGCCAGGATCGACGACCTCGCCAGTCATCTCGTGTCCCATCACGCGCGGATAGCCGACCGGGATCGCACCGCTGTAGATCTTGTAGTCGGTGCCGCAGATGCCGCTGTGCGTCACACGAACCAGCACGTGATTCGGCTCGACAGCGGGACGAACGACCTCGCCGAGCGCGAGCGCTCCCGGTCCGTGCAGGACCATTGCCTTCATAGGTTCTCGCCCGCATTGAAAACCACGAAGGCCTGACGGCATGCACGACGTTCAGGAAGAGATCGTTCTGATCTTCGTGTTCGTCGCGAAGCGACCTCCGTGGTTGACCGGGACGTTTCGCAGCGAGACATCATGCCCGTGCGGATCCGACCTGATTCACCGGGTTGCGCGCCGCCTGTCCCGTGAGCACACGCACCACTTCCTGCGCCGCCTTCGTCTGCAGCTCGATGAGCGACTCCTCGGAGTAAAAGCTCGTATGCGGCGTGATGATCACGTCGTCCCGGCCGACGAGCGGTGAGCCGACCGGCGGTTCCTGCGTCATGACATCGACGGCCGCGCCGGCAATCTGTTTGGCATCGAGCGCGGCGGCAAGCGCCGGTTCATCGACGATGGGACCACGCGCCGTGTTGATCAGATACGCCGTCGGCTTCATCTGGCGAAAGGCGTCCGCGTTGAAGAGCCCGCGCGTCTCGGGCACCAGCGGTGAGTGGATCGAGACGTAGTCGGAGATGCGCAACAGCGACGGAAAATCGACGCGAGCGACGTCGGCGTTCTCGAACACTTCGTCGGGGACATACGGATCGTACGCCACTACACGCAGACCGAATGCGCGCGCCTTCGGCGCGACCAACTGCGGAATCCGGCCGAAACCAACCAGGCCAAGCACGCGATCGCGCAGCCGATGAATGGGTACGACGGCAGGCATACGCCACTCGCCAGAGTGGACTTGACGATTGGCGAACGGGATCTTGCGCACGGCCGAGAGCAGCAGCGCCATGGCGTGATCGCTGACCTCGTCGATACAGTAGTCGGGAACCTTGGTCACGACGATGCCCGCTGCGGAGGCCGCCTCGAGATCCACGTTGTCGACGCCGATGCCGAAGCGCGAGATGATGCGGCAGCGGCTCATCTGCCGGATCATGTCGCCGGTGATCTTCGCGTAGGTGACCAGGACCGCGTCGGCGTCATGAGCAAGCGCCAGAATCGGCTCGGGCTTCGGCTCGGCGGACAGTTGCACTTCAGCGTCAATCGCGGAGAGCACTTCACGCGCGGGATCGAGATTGGGGAATACGGAGTCTGCGACGGCAACCAGGTAACGGGGCATCGGGGCGTTATATCACATCGTAGCGGGAGGGCTCGTCACCCCTCACCAAACACGGAGGCGCGGAGACACGGAGGACGCACGGAGGGCATGAGTGAATTGTCCTGCGTATCGCGGGTGGGCCGCGCTACGCGCGGGCATGGATCGAGACGGACACCGGAAATGCAAGCGGGTGAGTTCGGTTCGCTTGTATTTCCCGTGTCCGTCTCGATCCGTGTCGCCAGCCGGAACGGCCGGCACCCACCCGCGACTCCGTTCGTCTCCGTGCCTCCGTGTCTCCGTGTTTTGCTTTTGTGAGGGTGATACACGCGCCGCTATTGCATCCACCTGACGATCCCAGCAACACCATCGACCGCGACCTGTACGCCGTCGGGAATGCGGCGCGTCGCATCGGCGACTCCCAGCACCATCGGCAAGCCACGTTCGCGCGCCAGCGACGCCATATGCGACGTGCTGCCGCCGCGCTCGGTGACCATGCCTGAGATGCGCGGCAGGATATGACTGAGGCTGGGGCCGGCGACGCGCGTGACCAGTACATCGCCGGCCGCCACCCGTGACAGCTCGCACTCGCAGTTCACCACCACCGCCCGCCCAACGGCCCAGCCGACGCCGGCAGGATGACCGTTCAGTCGCGGATGCTGCAGCCAGATCTCGTCGGGCACATGCGGCGCCTCGAGATGAAGCGGCCGCGCCTGCAGCAGCTTGAGCCCGCGATCGTCGAACCCCTCGACTCCGCTCGCGGCGAGTGCCCATTCGATCTCGACCGGCACGCCGATGAGCGCTTCGCAGCGGCGCAACATTCGCCCGATCTCCTCCACCTGATCACGATCGAGAGAGGGTGCCGTCACCAGGTCGGATGCGACCGCACCCGTGTCCGGCGCCTGCTGCCGATGCGCGCAGCCCACCTGATGATCCTTGCGACCGGTCGCCGTATGCAGCAGCGATCCGTCCGCATCGAGCTCGAATCGATCGGGCGTGACCTCGCCCTGCGCGATCGAGGACCCGAGTCCCCAGGTCGCACTCACCAGCATGCCGCCGTCCGCCGTGCGACTGAGGCCGCCTCCCGACGCGATTGCCGGCACGAGCGGCTGCACGAGCACCGCCATGCCCGTGTCCGCAGGGTCGCCGCCGTGCGTCGCCATGTAGCGCAACGCGCGAGTCGACCAGAGCGCCGCCCAACACGCTCGCACCGCGGTGATGAAGTCGGCCTCGGTTTCCAGACCGAGATAGCTTTCAAACTGTCCGGCGAAGCTCGATCCGTGGCGATCTTCGACAAGCGCCGAAGAGCGGACGACGATCAGCGCGCCGGTCCGCTCGACCAGCGCGCGCCTCGCGTTGAGCAGCGGCTCGAGGATCGCCGACGCAATCGGTTCTTCGAGCAGTCCCAGCTTCATCTGCAACGCCGATCGCCGCGCTTCCACGCCGTCCTCGGTCGCAAACGCCCGCCGTGCCGTTTCCTCCAGGCCGAGCGTGCTGATCTGCAGGTGGTAGGCGGCGACGTCGAGGACGAAGCCGTCGGGAATCGGCAGGCCCGCATGCCCGAGACTCGCGAGATTTGCCGCTTTCGGACCGAATCGCGACGCGTCTGCCGCGTCTGCAGAGTGAACTGGAACAATCAGACCCATGGACTGTCAGGAATCAGGAATCAGGAATCAGGAATCAGGTATCAGGATTCAGGGCTGGGCCAGGCATCAGGGAACCAGGACACAGGGCTGATTCCTGGATCAGCCCTGAATCCTGATACCTGATTCCTTCGCTACCGGACGTGCGCTCCGTACCCCGGCATCGGATCGACAACAGTGATCTGCTGCACCGGGAAGTTCGAGATGATCTCCGTCCGATCCTCGTGCACGATCAGCATCTCCTCGATGCGCACGCCCCAGCGATACATCTTGCCGTGCTGCGTCTCGAGCGCGAAGACCATGCCCGGCTTGATCTCGATCGGGTGATCGAGCGACCAGATGCGCGAGATGACCGGCGGGTCGTACTGCGCCAGCCCGAGCCCGTGACCCCACAGGTTGGCCGCTGCCTGATCCTCTTCCTTGTAGCCGTACGCCTCCTTCGCTGACGGCCATTTCGAGGCGATCTCGCGCGTGGTGGTGCCCGCCTTCACCGCGCCAATCGAGTCATAGAGCCACTTCAGCGCGATGTCGTAGATCTCCTTCTGCTCGTCGGTCGGCTCCTTGCCCACGCAGTAAGTGCGGTAATAGCACGACTTGTAGCCGTTCCAGGTGAGCGCGGCGAGGTCCATGAAGACGATGTCGCCGGGTTGAATGATGCGATCGGAGAAGTTGCGCCAGTTGGGCCACGTGTTGGGACCGGACGAGACAATCACGTCCTCGACGTCCTCCATGCCCGGAATCGAATAGAGGAACCTCATGATGTGCGCGGTGACCTGGTTCTCTGTCACCCCCGGCCGCAGGAACTTCATCGTCTCCCAGTGCGCGGCGTCACCGATGGCGCCGACCGTCCGCAGGCATTCCTGCTCGTCGACGTTCTTGACGGCGCGTGCCTCCATCATCGCGGACATGCCGTCGGTCCACTCGATGTTCTTCTCCTTGAAGATCTGGATCATGTTGATGTCGATGAAGTCGACACCGAGCTTCATGCCGGCCACGCCGCTCTTCTTCATCTCCTGCAGCACGGCGTTGGTGAACTTCTCGACCTGCTGGCGCGAGGCCGGTCCGGCCGCGCCCTTGATCCACGCATACGACCAGCGGATGTTTTCCTTCGGGATCCAGGGGGAGTGGCGCTCGATCTGATAGCCGATGTCGCCCTGCTCGAAGAGCACCGGCGGATCGTCGCCGCACAGCATCGCGTATCTGAGGCCTGGCTTGAGGCGGTTCCAGCCGGGGGTCAGTGTGCTGGTCACGTAGCGCACGTTCTCGTCATACATGAGGAGCATCGCGCCGAGGCCGTGCGCCTTCATGCGCTCACGCGCCCGCTCGAGTCGATACTTCCGCAGCCGATCCCAGTTGACACGCTGCTGCCAGTCCAGTCCAACAATCCCGAAATTCGCTCCCATGTCGCGTCGGCTCCTGTGGCGCGGACGCTCGCGGCCCGCGGTGGAGGGTTATGGCTTCGGATCGATCAGAAAGAACGCCAGAAGTACATGGAGCGGCGGGTGGAGTCAAGTAGAACGAGGCACGCACGTATAACCACGGAGCGCGTCAGCTCTTCGTCGCCCACGCTCCGTAATTTCGAGATCAACGTCTCGCCGTCGACCCGCTGATCGGCGCGATGCGGATACCGCCGCCGCTGGTGTGCAGTCGCAGCATCGCGCCACCGCCATTGACATCGCCGTGCAGGGTTCGCCGGCCGAGCGTGCCGCGCACCGTCAGCGGGACGTCGGCGGTAACGTTGCCGCCGGATGTGGAGGCGTCGATCGTCAGCGCGACGGTGGGATCGATTTCCGTGTGGACGCCGCCGCCAGAGGTGGAGACATCGCCGCCGCGATTGTTCCCTTTCGCAAAGCCGACACTCACGGAACCGCCGGAGCTGTGCGCCTGGACGTGTCCGCCGGCGCCGCGGATGTCGACGCCGCCGCCGCTCGTGCCGGCGATCAGGTCGCCCGTGACATTAATGATGTGAATGCCGCCGCCACTGGTGTGTGCGCGCAGCGTGCCGCCGATGTCCGACACGTCGATGCTGCCGCCCGAGGTGTCGACCGATGCCTTGCCCCGCACCTGGCGTGCGCGAATCGACCCGCCACTGGTATGGCCGTCGAGATCGCCGGAGATATTCGCGACGTCAAGACTGCCACCTGACGTGCGCACGCGCGCGTTGGTCAGATCGGCTGCGTCGATCGACCCACCGGCCGTCCTCAGATCCGCATTCGCGCCGCGTGCCACGTGCACGGTGATCTGCAATCCGCCACGCGACCAATCGCCAAACCACTGCTCGAGCCACCCGCCTTTGCGTCTGATGGTGACGGTTGCCGTCTCGGAGCTGGACGCGAACTCGATATCGAACCGGTCGCTGACGTCATCGCGACGCGAAGTGATTTCGACGTTTGCCCCGGAGCTGGAATCGCCACGAATGACAACCGAGCCAACTGCCGCATCGAGAACAAAGGTGCCGTTTGCATCGAGCGGCAGCTGGCGCACGAGCCGGAAGTCAGCGGAGGCTGGGGTGGAACTGAAGGTCGCGGCGGCGAGGAGCGCCAGAACGCCGAAGATTCGCACTGAGCGCATGAGACCTCCGGTCGAAGCGGTGAACCCGACGAAGGCTTGGACGGGACGGACGCGATATTCGTTCACTGATGTGCCGTGGGCTCGTATCGGCGTAGACGCAAGCCCGCGAGCGGCGCTCGTTCGATATACTTCCGGTTCAACGAAAAGCACAGGTAATGCACGGAATCGGCTTCATTCGAAACTATTCCGGATCTTACGTGCTGGCAGCACCGTCGCCGCGTCCGTCGAACGCGATCATCTTCGTGCACGGATTTGGCGGCGATGCCGTCGCCACATGGCAGCACGTTCAGGAACTCGTCGATATTCCGCCGTACCGACAGCACCCTCCGGTCCTCTGATTTGTTCTTTTACGACTATCAGTGCACCCGATACAAGATTGAGCAATCCGCCGAACGCCTGCACCAGTTCATTACGCAAATACTAATGGATCGTGCGTCGATCGCGGGCAATGGCCAGCCTTCGTATGAGACAGTGCATCTGGTCGGCCACTCCGCTGGTGCAGTCGTAATTCGACAGTTACTTCTCGAAGTCGTTAAACGCTCGAAGTTTTCGGCATTCAGGGATCTCCTGCTGGAATCCAATCCTGTGCTCTTCGGATCGGCGCACTCAGGATTCCAGCATTCGATGGCAGTAATGCTCTTATTGCAGCGAGTCCCGTTCCTCGACGTCGCCGTCGCCGCTTGGCTCCTAACGCGGGGAGCCGTGTACCCCGACTTGCAGCATGACTCGAAAGCGTTGACCTCGCTCGAGGAACAGACCAAAGATTTGTGGCACACGGCGACGGTGCCTGCGTTTCGCCCGCTGTTGGCATGGGGCCAGAATGAGCAGGTCGTCAACGTCGTCGATTACCTGCGCGACATCCGCATCGCCTACAAGGCGGAGTGCGACCACTTTTCAATCTGTAAGCCGAAGCGCAGTGATCCTGACGCTTTGCGCTGGATCAGTGAAGCGATAACACAGGTGCCTGCGAATGCCGCTCCGCGATGACCAAAACTGGGCACAAACCCTGAATGTTGGCCAGACGTTCTTGGCCGCTGCGTTGGGTGATAGTGGTGCAATCGAAGAGGCGACCGAGCGACAGCGTACGACGGCTCGTATTCAGGGCGCACTTGTGCTGGCGCTGGGCGTTGAAATCGGATTCTTCAACGATCAAGCGGCGGCTCGCATTCTGAACCGACTCCAACTGCAACCGCAGACCGACATCGACAGGCTCGGGTTGGGTGCACTGCCACTAGTCTCTGATCGCATTCGGCAGTTGGCTTGGGATGGCTTCGTCACTCCCGGTTACCGTCCTCGCCTAACTGACAGTGATTCGTCACGAATTACGTTTCGCTCAGTCGTCCTCCCGATCACGAGAGCATGGCAAAAGCCGCTGTACCTTCCGGCATTCTTCGATCGCACGATGTTCGGCAACGACGTCGATGAACATCCCGTGACGACGACGGACGCGCTGCGCTATCTCGACACGGCAACGGAGGCCATCCGTGCAGGCGCGGCGGGCGATTGGCTATCTCGAGACGAGCCGTTCGGCGCCGATGCGTGGCTGGTGGCGGAATTGGCGTCCTTGTACCAGCTGCAGATCGACACATCTCGCCCTACAGTAAAGACACGCCTGCTGCAGTTGGCTGAGGCACTCGTGCGGTCCACGCTTGCTGAAGCTCGCGATCTGATTCATGCGGAGCCCGCCGACAAGGCGACTCAAGCTGCGTGGCTGTTGCAGCTTGAACAACGGGCGCATGAGTGGCGTGCCGAAGCGCTCGCAATCGTCCAACGTTTCGATACGGCGATGCCCGCTGGGACTGTGGCTGCCAGAGCGTAAACGCATTCCGCCGCGTTGCGCTGTCTCGAGCGGAAGATTCGCTATGCCAAGTTCCCGCCGCTTGGGAGCGCGCAGAAGTGCGCGTAGCGTTAGACCGACAGCAGTATGTGAGCTATGTCTCAAGGGAGTGGGTACACGCCAATCAATGGCGATCGAGCAAAGCCCGGTGCGTCCAGTCGGATCGAAACCTCGATTGAAGGAGCTCCGGCACTTGCCTGACCAGTCCTGCAGGAGCCGGACGACAGATCAGGGCGCGGTTGGCGCGGACACCTGCGAGGTCGTCGCAGACGCCGTTGATTGCCGCTTGCGGCGCGATTTCGGCAGCAGCGGCGCCGCCGCGGGCGCATCCTCCAGCGGCAACGCGAAGCGCCGCCTGCGGTCGTACGAATACACGGCCCCGGCCACCGCCGGAGCGGTGGCGACGCATCCGATCTCCCCGACCCCCTTTGCGCCGTATCCGCCGACCTCGTCGGGGACCTCGATCAGGATGATGTCGACGTGCGGCATGTGCTTGGCGCGGACGATCCCCATGTCCCGCAGCCCGAGGAAGTCGGGCCGGCCGTTGGTCGACGGGAAATTCTCCGACAGCGCGTAGCCAATCCCCATGTGCACGCCACCCTCCATCTGCTCGGCGCACAGCCGGGGATTGATGGCGCGGCCAACGTCGTTGGCAACCACGACGCGCTCGACCTCACCCTTTTCATTGAGGATGACCACCTGCGTCGCATAACTGAACGTGAGGTGCGTCGTCGGATTGAGGACCGCCTCCGGCGTGCCGGGACGAGTGGTGAAGTTGTAGACGCACTCGCCGTAGTACTCGCGACCGACCAGCGCCTTCAGCGCCTCGTCGTACGAGAGTCCCGGACACAGGCGGACCTGTTCTTCGAGATCGGCGAGCAGTTGCGGCGCCGCCTTCTGCACGGCCGCGCAGCTGAGTGTCGTTGCGCGTGAGGCCCACGTCTCCCCGCACTTTTCCCCGAGCTCCTTGTCCCACTTGACGGTCATGAGCTCGGGCGACAGACCGGTCTCTTCGCACACGGCCTGCAGCGTGGCGGTGTAGACGCCCTGACCCATCTCCGTGTAGCCGTTGAGAATGTCCAGTCTGCCCCCGTCAACGACCCGCAACGTGACGTAGCCGCCTTCGATCGTGCCGTTGCCGAGCCCAGTGCTCTTGACGCCGCAGGCGATGCCCTTGTACTTCGCGCTCTTGTAGACGTCCTTGACCGCTTCGAGCGTCATGCGCGCGCCGCGGACGCTCTCGCGCATGATCTGACCGGTGCCAAATGCCTCGCCTGGATTGAGGATGTTGCGTTCGCGGATGTCCCAGCCGTCGACGCCGATGCGCTCGGCCAGCATGTCGAGCACGCCTTCCATCGCAAACTGCGCCTGGTTGCTGCCGAAGCCGCGCATCGCCCCGGCGTTCGGGTTGTTGGTGTAGACCGCCTTCGATTCGACGTCGACGTTCGGAACGCGATAAATCCCGCACGAGTGGCAGGCGGCACGCAACGAGCACTTCGCGCTTGTCGTGTGATAGCCGCCGGCATCCGAGACAATGCGCGAGCGCAGCGCCAGCAGATGCCCTTCCGCGTCGGCGCCCACGGTCAACGTGATCGTCATCGCATGACGCTTGACGTGATGCTGCGAGGACTGCTCGCGCGTGAGTACCGTCTTCACCGGCCGCTGCAGCAGCAGGGCGGCGATCGCCGTCTGCGCCTGGATCGACAGTTCTTCCTTGGCACCGAACGCACCGCCGCTCGCCGCCAGCGCGATCTCGACGTCCGCCGGATCGAGCTTCAGCACTTTGGCGATCTGCGCGTGGTCGTACACCGACCCCTGGCTCTGCGTGTGAACCTTGACGCCTCGTCCTTGCGGCACGACGAGGCACGCCTCAGGCTCGAGAAACGCGATGTCGATCGGCTGTGTCTGGAAGGTGGCTTCGATGACGTGCGCAGCGTCCTTGAGCGCCCCGTCGACATCACCACGCGAGAAGGCGGTCACCGGCTGCAGGATGTTCGACGGTCGAGGACTGCACGTGTCGGCGGAGTGCACCAGCGTCGCACCCGGCTTCAGCGCTTCAAAGGGATCCGTGATCGGTTCGAGGACCTCGTAGTCGACCTTGACCTTTTTTGCCGCCTGTCGGGCGTGAAACTGCGTGTCGGCCACGACCATCGCCAGGAAATCAGCGACGCAGCAGGTCACTTCGCCTTCAGCGACGAACACGGGTTGATCGGGATCGTTCAGACCGGTCGTGCGAGCTCCGGGCACGTCAGCGGCCGTGAAGATGCGCACGACCCCGGGCATCGCCGCCGCTTCCTGGGTGTGAATCTTCAGGACCTTCGCGCGCGGATGGTCGGTCAATACCATCGCTCCGTGCAGCATGCCCGGCACGCGCATGTCGTCGACGAACGGCTTGTCCCCCAGCGTCTGTTCGAAGCCGCCGTGTCTGAGCACCGACTGGCCGACCCCGGAGCGGTTTCCGTTGCCGCCAGGTCGTTTCGAGTGCGACGGCTTCGCAAACGCGGGATTTCGTGTCAGCCCGAACTCTTCACCAAAAAATTGATTCCGTCGCGGTTCGCTGCGCGCCAGCTGGCCGCCGTTCCTCACTGCCTCGCCCGCGGTCTGAATCGCGTCGATGATGCGGCCGTAGCCGGTGCAGCGGCACAGATGGCTGTCGAGCGCCTTGGCGATCGTGGCGCGATCCTCGGTCTTCCCGTGCTCGATCAACGACGCCGCACGAACGACAATGCCGGGAATGCAGAAGCCACACTGCACGCCACCCTCGAGCACGAACGCCTCGCCGAGCACACGCCGCATGCCTTGCGGGATCCCCTCGAGAGTGACGACTTTCTTGCCGTTCATCTGCTCGGGCTTGCGCAGACATGAAAGGGCGGGTGTACCGTCGATCAAGACGGCGCAGCATCCGCATGCCCCTTCCGGCGCACACCCGTTCTTGGCCGAGACGATGCCGCACTCCTCGCGCAACACGTCGAGGAAGTGCATCCCGGGCTCGTAGGACGCCTCGACCGGCGCGCCGTTGAGAACGAACTGAATCTTGGGCATCGGGGCTATTGTAGATTTTAGATCCTTGATCGTTGATTTGTGATTTGCTTCGAATTCTGGCCGAAATTCAACGATCAACAATCAAAGATCAAAAATCTATTCATTCCGTCGGCGCGAACAGCCGCAACGACCACGCCAACGCGGCCGCGAGCATGAGAAAACCGCTGAGGGCGAACAGCCCGGCCGAGAACGATCCGGTGTAGTCGGTCAGCCATCCCATGATGCTCGGGCCGACGAAGCCGCCAGTTGTTCCCACCGAGTTGATGAACGCGAGCCCGCCAGCCGCGCCCAGGCCGGTGAGGAACCGCGGGGGGATACTCCAGAACAATCCTCGCGCCGCGTTGATGCCGATCAAGGCAAGCGTCAGCGCCGCGACCGAAATCCAGAAAGTCGACTGGAACGCGACCGCGCCGGCAAAGCCGATGGCGGCAAGCACACACGCCAGCGCAAGGTTCGCAATCGTGTGACCGTTGCGACTGACGTAGGACCCCCACCCCACCATGGCCACCGTGGCCAGTACATAGGACGCGCTGCTGACGAATCCGATCTCGAGGCTCGTCAGGTTGCCCAGCTTGAGAATCTGCGGCAACCACAACCCGACGCCGTACGAGCCGACGAGAAACCCGAACTGCACGCCGGCCAGCGTCAAGACGCGCCCGTCACGCAGGGCAGCCCAGAAGCGATGCACTTCCCGCGGCTTCTGCTCCGCCGCCAGCCGCGCGCGAAGGATCCGTCGCTCGTCATCGGACAGCCACGCGGCTTGTTCCGGCGTGTCGGCCAGCACGAACAGCAAGACGACTCCCAGCACCACGATCGGAAGGCCCTCGAGGATGAACAGCCATTTCCATCCGGCGATTCCGAGAAAGCCGTTCATCTCGAGCAGCGCGCCCGACACCGGACCGGCAACGACGGAGGAGATCGGCACGGCCGCCATGAACCACGCGATCGTGCGCGTGCGATATTCGGCTGGAAACCAGGATGAGAGGTAGAACGCGACGCCGGGGAAGAAGCCGGCTTCCGCGGCACCGAGCAGCAGGCGCAACACGTAAAAGCTCGTCGCGCCCGTGACCAGGACGGTCGCCGCAGACGCGAGTCCCCAGCTGATCATGATTCGCGACAGCCACACGCGCGCGCCGACGCGATAGAGCACCAGGTTGCTCGGGATCTCAAAGAAGCAATAGCCGACGAAAAACATCCCGGCACCGATGCCGAACTCGGTTGCCGTCAGCCCGATATCCGCGTTCATCGTCAGCGCGGCAAAGGCGATGTTGTTGCGATCCAGGTAATTGAGCACGTAGCTGACGATCAGCAGCGGCATCAGCCGGCGCAGAATCTTGGCGAATACGCGCCGCTCGGCGTCCGTGTCTTCCCGCGTTGTCCGGGTGAAGCCGGACGCTACGGACGCGGGTGGAGGGCCAACGCTGCCGGTAGCGTCCGCCTCCAGCCGGACCCCGTCGCGAGCAGGAATCACTTGCCGTCAGCCCGTTCCGCCGCGCGCGCGCTGCTCAGGAGATTCCGCATCGCGTAGTTGCCTTCGTGGCATGCGTACTCGAAGGGGCCCTCCTTCGCCGGCACACGGGTGAGGTTCATCGCAAAGGTCCACGGTCGCGACCACGTGGATTGATCGTCGAAGGTGACCGACCAGACGACAACGTCCGCGGCGACGGGCATGAAGCGCTCGATCAATCGCAGGTTCGTGCTGGAGCCGCGATACGACACCTGTTCATTGAAATTCGTCGTCTCGACGACGAGCGTCTCGCCCTCGAAGTGACCGCGGGCATCGCCCATGTAGCTTCTGATCGCGTCGTCGATGTGCGGCTTCGAGTCCAGTGGAATCACTCGTGCTTCGTGCACCATCTCGTACCTGATCACGACGACACCCGGTCCCTGAGTGATGTCGTAGGCGTTGCCGTAAATCGCCGGCATCATCGAGCCGGGAATGCCGCGCGTGATGCAGCGGTCATAGAGGCTCCTGTCTTCCCACGAGTCGTACTCGCCGCGACGACGACGCGACTCGGCAACCGCGGCAAGGCGCTTCCTCGCTGCCGCGGTCTGCGCCGGGATCTTGCCGTCCGGCGGATCGATCACAAGCCACGCGCGGCTGCCTTTCACGTCGAGGTTCTCGAACCAGTGGATCGGGCTTCGCAACTCCCATCGCTGCCGGTCGGCTTCGGCGCGCGCGTCGTTTCGTTGCGCCGCCAGGTGATCGAGCTCCTCTGGCGTGAAGTCTTCGAGCCGCTTGCCGGTGAGAGTGTCGGGCCGCTCCATCGGCGTGAGACTCTCGCTGCTGTTGGTGTACGCGCCTTGCAGGTCGGGATCTCCCCAGGGCGTGCGTGGAGCGGAGTACGTCTTCTTCCCTTGGGCACTTGCCGTGACGGCGGCAATGACGAGCAGCAACAACACGCTGACTCCCAACCTCCGATTCCCAACTTCCAAACGCCAGCGAGTGGTAAGACATTTGGGAGTTGGAGTTTCGGAGTCGGGAGTTGACACATGCATGTGAGGCTCCTCAGCTTGGGCGCGAATCGTACTGCCCGCTGGAAAGCACGCACAACTGTTTTCTGTCGCCGCGAAATAATCTGAGCCGTGGCTGAGAAGCACCCTCTGGGTTTCATCGGCGTCGGGCGAATGGGACGGCCGATGGCGGCGCGGCTGCTGGCGGCTGGATATCCACTGCACGTGTTCGATACCAACCCGGCCGCCGCAGCGTCGCTGGTATCGACCGGCGCGATAGCCGGGCAGTCACCGGCCGACGTGGCGTCGCGCGCACGTGTCGTGTTCTGCTGTCTGCCGACGCCGACCGTCGTGCGAGCGGTAGCACTCGAGGAGCACGGTGTCGCAGATGGATCGGCTGTTCACACGTTGATCGATCTATCGACAACCGGACCGGCAATGGCTCGCGCGGTGGCGGCCGGCCTTTCGGCACGAGGCATCACGCTCCTCGATGCGCCCGTTACCGGCGGCATTGCCGGTGCAGAGGCGGGGACGCTGGCGGTGATGGTATCCGGGCCCCGCGACGCCGTGACCGAGGTCGAGCCGTTGCTCGCACACCTCGGACGGCTGATTTATACGGGAGCCGCGCCGGGGCTGGCACAGGTGGCCAAGCTCGCAAACAACCTGCTCAGTGCCGCGGCGCTTGCCGCATCTTCCGAGGCGATGGCCATGGGGGTCAAGGCGGGACTGGATCCACGTGTCCTGCTCGACATCATCAACGCCGGCAGCGGTCGCAACAGTGCCACCGCGGACAAGTTCCCGCGCGCGATTCTGACGCGGACCTTCGACTTCGGGATCACGACGGAGCTGTTTCTCAAGGACGTACATCTGGCGGTCGAGGAAGGCGAGGCACTGGGCGTGCCGATGATCGTCGGCGCCGCGGTGCGCGAGATGTTCAGCGTGACGCGGGCGCGATTCGGAGCCGACTGCGATTTCACGAGCGTCGCGCGAGTGCTGGAGGAATGGGCTGGGGTTACATTCGGGGCGACGTCCACTGGTTAACGAACCACGGAGGCACGGAGATATTCAAATCACGTGATCGAATCGTCGAACTCAGAAACAAAGAAATTCTCCGTCACTCTGTGTCTCCGTGGTTCGTGAGGGTGCAATATGCTCGCTTACACGAGTCGCGCAGCCGAAGGCACCGCCGCGGCCACCAACTCACCCGCGTCAGCAAGATCGTCGACATTCCAGCACAGCGCGACCAGCCGATCGACCACGTCCGGCGGCAGTACAAGCAACGCCTGTTCACGTGCTTTTGCTTCGAGCTGATGATCCGACAACGGCCGGCGGATGTTGCCGAGCGACGCCTCGACGAACCGTGTGAGCACGCGTCCGCCGGCGAGCTGCACGTCGATGGCGGCTTGATCCTCCGTGATTGACGGATCGGCAGTTGCGATCGTCGCGTCGCGCACGCGGCGAATTGCCAGGTCGTTCACCGCCTCGTCGGTGAACTCCGCGAGACCGCCGCGCCCGCGCACCAGGCCAATCGCCGCGCCGTGATACACCGAGAACTTGCCCTGCAGACCGCGCGTGATCGACTTCTGATTGCAGAGATCGAGTACGAGTGGCGCCACGCGGAGTCGCACCGTCTCGATCGAGTCGGGCGCCAGCGCGTGCTCATCGTGCAGTTGGATGCAGCCATCGATGGTCGGGTGGATCACGATCCCGCAGGGAAACGGTTTATAGGTGTTGTCATGCAGCTCGAAGTGACTGCCAAGTCGGGCCGTGATCTTCGAGAGGTCATAGCTGGCTGCCTGCACGGCGGCGAATCCGCGCGGCCCCTCGAGGCTTCGCTCCCCTGAGGTGAAGCCGGCCTGCGCCAGCAGCACCGACGCGTATCCGTTCTGTGCCGATCGGCCGGGATGGAACGACTTGGCCATCGAGCCGAACATCTCGCGCAGTCCGGCCGCTTGCGTGGCGGCGAGCCCGAGCGCCCACACCATCTGCTGCAGGTCGAGCCCGGCCAGTCGCCCGATCGCAGCGGCGGCACCGAAGACGCCCGCTGTCCCTGTCATGTGCCAGCCGATGTCGTAGTGCGCCGGATAGACGGCGTTCGCCACCCTGGAGCTGGCGTCGAAGCCGATGATGAACGCATCGAGGAGGTCGCGACCGCTGATGCGATGCACGCTGGCGTACGCGAGCAAGGCCGACGCGACCGGCGACGAGTGATGGCCGTAGTTCTTCGGCACCGTGTCGTCGTAGTCGAGCACGTGCGAGCTGATCCCGTTCATCAGCGCGGCATGTAGTGGATCCATGCGCTCTGCACGTCCCAGGACACTCGCCGTGGGCGCTCCAAACACCGGCCGCAGCGCGCGAAGGGCCGTGTCGACGGCCGGATGCATCGCTCCACCCATCGCGCAGCCGACGATGTTCAGCAGTGCGCGCTTGCCTTCATGCCGCACATCGTCGGGAATGTCTGCGGAGCGGGTGTTGAGGATGTAAGAAGCGAGCGCTTTGGTTTCAGACGATCGCATTTTCGTGTGCTTTGAGGACAAACGCTCGACGCGGCGCCGCGCAGCGGCGCGTCAGGTCTGCACGTGGCGAACGAACAAGCAATCCACCGATCGATCAACGCTTGTTCGTTCGACACGTGCGGACCTGACATGGCGGCCGGCTTCGCCGGCCGACCACGTCGATCGTCGATCTTAGTGTCCTTGGTGTGCTTTGTGGCGAAGACCGTTTTCGTGATCGTTGTGTGTCGGAACGGTCAGTCCGGAGATGACACTCGCATCATCCAGGCGCTCGATGTCGCTGATTGCGCTCGCCAGATGTTCGCGTTGCGTCGCATCGAGCACGCCCGCGGCGTTGTCATCGAACTTCGCGCGGAGCTCGGCCTCCGTCATCGGATTTTCCGGTGAACCGAGGTTGTGCTCCTGGACGACGCTGACCTTGCGGCCATCGCGGAGCGTGATGTGGACGGCGCCCTTGAAACGGCCCGGGCCTGGATAGTTGGGATCGACGTAATAGTGCACACGCCGCGCGAGTGCGCGGATCTCGGGATCGCGGTACGACTCATACGCCGTGCGACCCAGCACGCCGAGCGACACGGCTTCGGCAATCGTGTACTGGAGACACACGCGCCCGTGCGCCTGGGTCGCGGGCGCGACCTTCTCCTCGACAGGCTCGCAGACGATCGGGACGATGAAGGCGGCGACGGGACAGTCGATGCGCTCGACATCCGACGCTGTAATTCCATGTTCGCGTCGCGCGCGCAGCACCGCATCGACGTAGGGATGCAGCACGTGCGCCGCCGGATACGGCTTGAACGAGGAATTGCGACTCTCCCACTGACTGCCGAGGCCATCGGCCAGGCGTCCGAAATCTCTCGCCACCGCCGGATCCTGAAGGTGCGACGCGAACAACCCGAACCGTCCCTCGAACACGCGCGGCGGACCGCTGATCCCGGCCTGCGCGAGCAGCGCCGCGGCGATACCGCTTTGCGCGGCCCACCCCGAGTGCAGGAACTTCGATTGCGTGCCGTCGACCCAGCACTCGAGCACACCGGACGCGAAACTCCCGCAGATGCCGAAGGCATGCGCCAGCGTTGGCGGATCGATGCCCAGCAGACGTCCGGCCAGCGCCGTCACGCCGAACGGCGCAAACAGTCCCGTCGGATGCAGCCCGCGTTTGTGGAACTGTCCCGATGCGACACTGCCGGCACGGCAGGAGATCTCGTTGGCAACGGCAACCGCGGCGATCAGATCGCGTCCGCTGACGCGACGCGTGTCCGCCAACGCCAATGCGGCAGCCACCGCCGGACTGCTCATGTGGACGATCGATTCGTTGTGCGTGTCGTCGAACTCCAGCGCCTGCGCAGACGAGGCGTTGGTCAGCGCGGCCGCACCGATCCCCACGCGTTCGCCGCTGCCCCAAATACGCGAGGGCCCACCTGGCGCCATCGCGTGTGCTGCCGCGCGCGTCCCCCGACCGAACTCCGTAACGGTCCCTGCCAGCGCCAGGCCGATGACATCCAGAATCCGCAGGCGCGTCGCGCCGATCACGTCCCCAGGAATGTAAGAGAAGGACAGGTTCAGGGCCCAATCCGCGAGGGTGGCTGCAATCATTTTTGATCTTTGATTCTTGATCGTTGATTTTTGATCTTGTGATTGTGCATGGCCTTGCCACCGGATCCGGTTGGCGAACTCAAAAATCAAAGATCAAGAATCAAAAATGGCTTATGCTGATTGGTCGCGCGTCGCGCTTTTCTGCTCGGAGGAGCCTTCAACATGCAGCAGCCTTGGAAGACGGAGAAATGGTTTACGAGTCTCTGGAATCACCTGCCGGAGGTGACCAGCAAATACGCGTTCCGCAACGACATCAAAATTCACGATGTGACGCTGCGCGACGGCGAACAGCAGACCGCGGTGGTCTTCCGGCGTGAAGAAAAGCTCGCGATTGCCAAGAAGCTCGACGCGCTTGGCATCCACCGCATCGAGGCCGGCATGCCGGCGGTCTCCGACCAGGACCGCGGCGCGATCTGCGACATCGCCGCCGCCGGTCTGAAGGCCGACATCTATGGCTTTGCGCGCTGCATTCCCTCGGAGGTGAAGGTCGTCAAGGACGCTGGCTGCAAGGGCATCGTCATCGAGATCCCGGCCAGCGACCACATGATCCAGTACGGCTACGGCTGGCCGATCGAGCGCGCCATGAAGGCGTCGATCGAGACGACGCTCGCGGCGAAGGAAGCGGGTCTTCACACCGTCTTCTTCACGATCGATGCGACGCGCACCGAGCTCAACCGATTCCTCGACATCGTCCAGCAGGTGGCGACCGAGGGCCACATGGACTCATTGACGATCGCGGACACGACCGGCGGGTGCACACCGGACGCGATTCGCGCTGTGGTGCCGCAGGTAATCAAGCGCATCAACAAGCCAGTCGAGATTCATTGCCACCAGGACTTCGGCCTCGGCGTCGCCAACACGATCGCGGCGCTCCAGGCGGGTGCCGCGGTCGCACAGACGACGATCACGGGTCTCGGCGAACGCGCCGGCAACGTGCCTGGCGAGGACGTGATTCTCGCGCTGCTGTGCCTGTATGGCATCGACCTCGGGATCAAGACCGAGCTCTTCGTCGAAACATCACGCTTCGTGATGGAGCTCGCCAAAGTCAAGCAGCCACCCAATCGGCCGATCGTTGGCGACAAGCTGTACGAAGTGGAGTCGGGCATCATCGCCGGATGGGTGCGCCTCGGACGCAAGGGACATCCGCTCGAATCGATCCCGTTTACGCCGGAGCTGGTCGGTCAGAGGCCGGTCTCGATCGTTCTCGGCAAGAACAGCGGTCCGCCATCGATGGAAGAGTGGTGCGAGAAGCTGGGCATCACCGCCACCGAGGAGCAGCGACTCGCGATGCTCAAGGAGGTCAAGGCGCTGTCCTTCGAGAAGAAGGATCTGCTGACGGCGGACGAATTCAAGGCGATCGCCGAGCGCGTCCTGGCTCAGAGCGCGGCCTTGACCTAGGCGCGCGCTTGCGTTGGGAACCACGGGGTGACGGCTGCACGGAGCACACGGAGAGCGTTCAATCCTCTCCGTGACCTTCGTGTCGGACTCTCCGTGGTTCGAATAACGCTGCTCTTCACTACCGCGTTCCTGTTCCTCGCCGCCGGTTCAGTCCAGACCGCCTCCTGGACCGCCGACATCGGCGCCATCCGTCACGCCGCCACGCTCATCCCGGGTCGCCGTCCGCTGCGACTCAACATGCAGAAATTCGCCGAGAGCCGGCGGACCAAGAACTTTTCCGTCAAAGGTGCGGCGAACGAACCGAGCGTGCAGGCACGCACGGCGTTTCAAGTCGTGTATCCGGACGGAACGGTCATGGTGGACGCGGGCATGGACCGGCAGGTGCACGCGTTTTTCGGACGTGGGGTCGACGAACCGTACGATGCAGCCGCTGCCGAACGCGTACAGCGAGCCGTCGAGGGCGCGCGATCGATCGTCGTGACACATGAACATGGCGATCACGTCGCCGGCGTGATTCGCGCCGCAAACACCCAGACGCTGGCGACGAAGACGATTCTCACGCGCACGCAGATGGACGCCCTGATGACGATGCCGCAGATGCCGGAGATCGAGGTGTCACCCGATCTCGCGCGTCGGTTCATCGTCGTCGATTACAAGGACGTGTATCCGGTCGCGCCCGGGCTGGTGCTGATCAAAGCGGCCGGCCACACGCCGGGGTCGCAGCTGGTGTACGTCGCGCTCGAATCCGGACGCGAATACCTGTTGATCGGAGACGTGACGTGGCACATGGACGGTGTTCGACAGATCAGAGGCAAAGCCGCGCCGTGGATTACGGAAGATGAACCAGCCGTGCTCGATCAACTCCGCTGGCTCAACGAGCTGTCACTGAAGGAGCCACACATCGCCATCGTCGCCAGCCACGATGACGAGCAGCACAAGGATCTCGCTCGACGCGGATTGCTGCGCGACGTCCTCGAATAATCGATTTCCTCTGTTCCCTGGTCTCGATCGATGCCGCTAGGGACAGATGCCCCCGTCGACCCGGAATGTCGCCACTTCGATCGTTTGCGTCGGCGCCGATGGATGCGCCACGCGGCCCTCGCCGGACTCCGCACGTGTTCCGGGGCGCGCGGTGCTACTTGTCTCGGCTGAGCGAGTGCCGGTCGTGCCCACGCCCGTGGTGGTTCGCTCGGAACGTTCGGCCGCAGCTGGCGGCTCGCGCAACGTACCGGTCACCTGAACGTGCTGGCCGATATAGCGCGTCAGCTCGGCTCGGTGTGATCCGGTGATCCAGAAGGCACGTTCTTCAGTGCTGCTCGGTCGGTTGGGAGACGGTTGCTGCTGCGCGATGGTTTCCGATCCAGCGCCGGCGGGCCTCGAGCCTGGCACGGCGGAGGGCGTGCTCGTCCGGCCACTGGCGGGAGGCGCGTCGACCAGTGTCGCTTTCGTCAAGGCGAGCCCATCAGCGCTTTCGCTTTCATGTCCCGTGGTCGGCGCCACGACTGCGGGCGTTTGGCGCATCAGGCAACCAGCCGCGATGACCATCCGCTCCCGGACACCGCCCGATTGAGCGGCCTGAGCTTGCGTCGCTTGCCGTGACGACGCCCAGGAGCTTGAACCGGCAACACACGCGACGATGAAAGCACACGAACTCAGCAGGCGAATCGACATACGCGCCTCCTGCAACGGGAGATGCAATGCCGTAGCCGGAGCCCGGTTATCCCAACGCGTCCTTTCCGTCAAATTTCTCCGGCTCGCGAGTCCAGCCAACCTGACCCGCTTTGTTCCGAATCTGCACCCACCACTCGGTTCGTGACCGTTCAATGATTCGGCCTGAGCACTGATTGGGGACCTCTTCGCACCCGCTGTTCATGAAGCTCGAGGCGTCGACATCCTCATACACCCTGCCGTTGAACCACGCTTTGGTGAACCCTTCTCCTTGGTAAGTCAACAGGTATAGCGTCTGCTCCGGCAACACCTCGATCGGGCCGGCGGATGTCATCAAACGCCGTGGCGCGTCGAACCGTACGCGTCCGGCTCGCACCGTCACGACGACGCCGGTAAGTGCCGTCGCAGTTTCGCCGGCGCGCAATGTGAACGCCACGCGAGCATCGGCGCTTCGCCTGGCTCGGACCTGAATCGCGGTGCGTGCCTTCCATTCTCGATAAACGCACCCTTCGAACGGGCAGGCGCCCACGTCCTCGAACGGCAGCGGTGGCGGCATGCCCGCTTGAGCCCGCACGCTGGTGATGCAGGCAAGACATACGAAGAGCACCGCAACCAGCCGCGCCAGGCCGAACACATTGAGACCGTTATTCATCTCGCGTCAACCGCCGATTACCCGATCGAGGACTCATGTGGCGCTGGTGGCTTTGTGCGGAGGGAAATCGCCGCCCTCGACGATGACGTTCTCGACGACGCCGACACCGTTGGCGCGACGGAACTTTGCGGCGCTTTGATATTCCGGCGACTGGAAGCACGCCACTCCGGCTTCGAGCGTCGGGAACTCGATGACGACGAACCGGTTGAACGTATCCGGGCCTTCGTTGATGTGAAACTTGCCGCCGCGCGCCAGGACCTTGCCGCCGTAGCGCTCGATGATCGCGGGCACGAGGTCCGTGTACTTCTTGTATTCGACGGGGTCGTTCACCCTCGCGCGGGCAACCCAGTAGGCGGGCATGTTCGCTCCGATTCGTGATTCGCGATTCTCAGCGCACGTCGAAGGGCACGCTCCGGTGGTCGCCGTAGCCGCCAGCCGCCGACGTCGCATCCAACCGCAGCACATATGTTCCAGGCGCGAGATCCTTTAGCGGGATCTCGGTGGTGAACCCCTGCGATCGTGCGCCCGCGATACCGGTGCGGCGATCCTGTGCACGGAACACCACACGATCGTTCGCGTCGCGCACTGTCGCAACGAGCATCAGATCGTGCGCCAGCGTGGCGGCGTTGTCGTAGATCTCCGCAAACGCCGTCAGCGTTTGGCTGCGAGTGAAGGTGCGCGTGACGACCGGCGTTACCGGCACGAGATCCTTCAGCTGCGGATCCGGATTCGCGTTGACGAGTGCATCGGCGTCCGACGAGGTCAAGACGACGCCGCTCATGGCGAACGCGGCTTTCGCGTAGTCGGGCACCTCGAGGTCATACGGCACGGTCGCCACCGCGCCGCCGGCAGTTTCGTAGGCGCCGACGCGAAGTTGATAGCGGCCCGGCGGCAGATCGAGACGCGAGATCAGACGGACGCCTGAGCGGCTCACGCGCGCGTGCGTGTCGGGCAGCAGGTTCATGTCGAACTGCTGACGATCCCCACCCTGCACCTTCGCGTCCTGATCGGTTGCGACGATCGACAGCTCGACCCGCTCGACAAAGCGTCCATCCCGCTGCGTGAACTGCAACGCTGATCCATCGATCTCGGCGGCGACGAGCACGGCAGCCTTCGCGCCCGACCCGCGCAGCGCCGTCGCGAATACACGCAAAGGCACACCACCGATCGGCACCGGCCTGGCGAGCGCGGCTGCCAGCGCCGGCGACGTCCCTGCCTTGGCGTCGCGCGTGGGCTTTGCGGCGGTCTTGTTATCGGGTGGCAGGAACCCTCGACGCGCCCGCACCTGCAAACCAGGCCGCTTGACGCGCACCTCGATCTTCATGAACTTCCGCGACCAGCGCTTCGCGTCGCTGTAGTAGCCAAGCAGGTAATAGCGGCTGTTGTCGAGCACGACGCGCCCGAGACCGCCGGCGACATCGCCGGTGTTGACGACGGCGAGACCGCCTGTCTGCTCGGACAGCGCGAACAGACTCTCCTGCGACAGCCGCAGCTCGTGCAGGAAGCCGCGGAAGGTGCCGTATTCGAGCTGGGGATAATCGGACCGGCCGCTGACGTCGATCAGATCGCTAAAACCATCGAGGCCGCGCGGATCGACGCCGTAGATGTTCACGTTGGCGCGCTGCGCGGCGCCGATCGCTCGCTGCGCATCGGTCACGAGCGACGAGGTCACGTCGCGGTTGAACGGATCGTAGATGTCGTAGTCGATCCCTTCGCTGAAGAGCAGCAGCGCCTTGCGGCGGCCCTGCACGTCGGCCATCCACCTCGCGACGTTCTCCACCGCCTGCAGCGTGCGCCGCGCATTCAGGGCGCGCTCCGCTTCGTCCGGATCGCGCGTGGACAACGCCCGCTCCAATCCTTCACGTGTTCTGCCACCCGGCTGGGAATCGTTGCTGTCGTCGGCGCGAAGGTCGGAATCGCGCAGGTGCACGGCCAGCTTCTCGGCGCCGACAGACGGCAGCTTGCGGCCGACGAAACGATCGATTGACGCGAGCAGGAGTTTGTGACTCGATGTCAGTTCCTGTCCAGCATTGGCGCGGCCACTCGTATACACGACCGCGGCGAGATCGTCCGCGCCGAGATAACGCTCGACGAACCGACGGGCGGTGTCCCTGACCAGCTGACTGCGCGTCGCGACGGTGTGCAGATCGTCGAGAAGAAAAATATAGATGCGGCCCGCAAAGGTGCGCGAGGCGACGCGGATGTCGGGCTCGATCGCCTCGCCAGCACTGGCCAGCGTTGCCGGTCGCTCGATCGGCAGATCGACCAGCGAAAACGCCGCCGCCTTCTGCGGCCGTCCGTCCTCGTAGATCTCGAAGTCATCGGCCGTCAGATCGCGCACGAACGCGCCGCTGCGGTCCGTGACGATGGCATGCACCTCGACGAAATTGGTCTCGGCACGGAAGGTCACCCCGCCTTCACCCGGCGGCGCCGCCGGCTGCTGAGCCTCGACCATGACGCCGCCGATCACGAGCAACAACGACGCGAGGAGCCTTCGAACCATCAAGGGCGTTGATTATAAGATGCCGTTGATGCCGACTCCCAACTCCCAACTGCCGACTCCCAAACGCAAGTGCGCCGGACACCGGGGGCGCGATCGCCACGCTTCGCGTGCCGCACGCGACACGTTTGGAAGTTGGGAATTGGAGAGTGGGAGCTGACGCGCCTTGGGATATGAATCGCGTGACGCTCCTCCGCGGCGGGATCGTGCTCGGCGTCGCCACGATCGTGGTGATGCTCGAGCGCAAACGCCGCGCGCGCCGATATCGAGAGCCGTGGCTGCGACACACGACGCGCAATCTGGCCGTCGGCGCGATCGCAGCGGTGACGGTGAGCCTGCTCGAGACGCCCTTCACGATGCCGGTGGCGCTGGCGATCAGCAGGCGCGGGTGGGGCATCACCTCGCTGCTCAGCGGACCGTGGTGGATACAGCCGGTCGTCGCGGTCCTGCTCCTGGACTACACGCTCTATCTCTGGCACATCGCCACGCACCACGTGCCGTTCCTGTGGCGATTTCATCTGGTCCATCACGTCGATCTCGATCTCGACGCATCGACCGGAATCAGGTTTCACGCCGGCGAGCTGGCGCTGTCGGTGCCGTGGCGCCTCGCGCAGGTCGTCGCGATCGGCGTGACGCCGGTCACCCTCGCCATCTGGCAGGGGCTGACGCTCGCGTCGGTCCTCTTCCACCACTCGAACACCGCGCTGCCGCCTCGCCTCGAAAATGCGCTGGGGTGGTTCCTCGTCACGCCCCGGATGCACGCGATCCACCACTCCACCCGCGACGCGCAGCGCAACCGCAATTTCTCCAGCGGCCTGGCGATATGGGATCGGCTCCATCGGACACTTCGTCTCGATGCGTCGGCCGCCGACGTTGAGATCGGCATTCGAGGATATCTCGATCCTGAAGCGGTAACCTTGCCGCGGATTCTGCGCCTCCCGGCTCGGCCGCGCTGATCGCTCATATCGCCAGACCTCCGGTGGAGGACAACTTGCAACCGGACCAACATATGAGTGCCTCTGATGTCGTCATGATCACCGGCGCCTCAGCGGGCGTCGGACGCGCCACGGCGATTGCCTTCGCCCGTCGCGGCGCGCGCATCGGCCTTCTCGCGCGGGGGCGCGCCGGACTCGAGGGCGCGAAGCAGGACGTCGAGGCGGCAGGCGGACAGGCGGTGATCTTCGAAGCCGACGTCGCCGACGCTGACGCCATCGAGCGCGCAGCGGCCTCGCTCGAGGACGCATTCGGCCCGATCGATGTCTGGGTCAACAACGCGATGGCCAGTGTCTTCTCGCCGGTGAAAGAGATGACGCCCGGCGAATTCAAGCGCGTCACCGAAGTCACCTACCTCGGTATCGTGCACGGCACGCTCGCCGCGCTGCGGCGAATGCTGCCGCGGGACGAGGGCGCGATCGTGCAGGTCGGTTCCGCGCTCGCCTATCGCGGCATTCCGCTGCAGGCCGCCTACTGCGCGGCCAAGCATGCGGTGCAGGGATTCTGTGATTCACTCCACGCCGAGCTGCTCCACGACCACAGTCGCGTGCGGCTGACAATGGTGCAGCTGCCGGCGATGAACACGCCGCAATTCGACTGGGTCAAGAGTCGCCTGCCGCGCAAGGCGCAGCCGGTGCCGCCGGTGTTTCAACCGGAGATTGCCGCAGACGCGATCGTTTGGGCGGCGCATCACCATCGCCGCGAGCTGTATGTCGCGATGCCAACGGCCACGGCGATCATCGGCGACAAGATCGCGTCGCGGCTGGCCGACAGGTATCTCGCCGCCAACGGCTACGACGCGCAGCAGACCGACGAGCTCGAGGATTCGCAGCGCGCGCACAACCTGTGGGAGCCGGTCGACCGCGACCGGGACTTCGGCCCGCACGGACGATTCGATGCGATCGCGCGATCGGTGAGCTACGAGGTGTGGCCGGCCGAGCATCACGGCGTTGTGGCGCTCGTCGTCGGCGCCGCGGTTGCCGCCGTTGCCGCAGGCGTGCTGCTACGGCGCAGGCGTGCCGCGTAAGCGGTTCCGCGCCCGGCCGACGATCACACGCCCGTGCGATCTTCACAGCGCGGCCGAGATTGTCATGGATGCCGTGCGCAGCGGTGTGATCAGGTCCCACCGTGCTTTTCCTGGTAAACTGCTCGAAGGCGCCGATTCCGAGCGAACGGCGACCCTGTAGCTCCGGTTCGTTCACCCCCACAGGAGGACCTGATCATGCGACAGGTACCTGGAATCGATCGCGCTCCTTCCTCTCATCAACAATCTTGGCCGGCGTCGGCGCGCGCGTGCGAGGGCGTATGAACGCCGTCGTTGATTTCGCGCGTTTCAAATCCGAAGGGCGCAAGATCTCGCTCGTTACCGCCTACGATGCCTGGTCGGCGCGTCTGGTGGCTCGCTCCAACGTCGACGCCATTCTCGTTGGCGATTCGGCGGCCATGGTGGTGCACGGGCACACGACGACCGTCACCGCCACCGTTGAACTGATGGCGATCCACACGCGCGCCGTTGCCGGCGCGGCCGCCGGAAAGCTGGTGATTGCCGACTTGCCATTCCTCTCCTATCGCAAAGGCATACCCGCCGCCGTCGACGCCGCCGGTTCGCTGATCACGAGCGGGGCACAGGCGGTCAAGCTCGAAGGAGTGGACGGTCACGAGGACGTGATCGAGCGCCTCGTCGGATCGGGCGTGCCGGTCATGGGCCACATCGGGCTGACGCCGCAATCGGTCAACCAGTTCGGGGGCTTCCGTGTGCAAGGTCGGTCGTGTGGCGAGGCAACAGCCCTCCTGCGCCAAGCGCGCGCGCTGGAGGAACTGGGATGTTTCGCGATCGTGCTCGAGTGCGTGCCGGCTGCACTCGGCGCACGCATCACCTCCGAGCTGACGGTTCCCACGATAGGCATCGGCGCGGGGGCTGGCACCGATGGACAAGTGCTCGTGCTGCAGGACCTGTGGGGCGTCGACACACGCCACACGCCGCGATTCGTGCGGCGCTACATCGACGGCGAACGCCTCCTGATGGACGCATTGAACGAGTACGACGGCGACGTGAAGGAGACGCGATTTCCCGCAGCGCAGGAGAGCTACTCGTGATGCGCCTCTTTCACACGCCGCGCGAGTGGCGTCGAGAGCGTCTCGATCAGACGCGCGCGGGAGTGACGCTTGGGTTCGTGCCGACGATGGGCGCGTTGCATGCGGGTCACCGCTCGCTCGTTCGCGCCAGCCGTGCGGAAAACGATCGCACTCTCGTCAGCATCTTCGTCAACCCCACGCAGTTCGATGATCCATCGGATCTGGCGCGGTATCCTCGAACACTCGATGAAGACCTCGAGATCCTGCGGTCTGCAGGTGCGGATTTCGTCCTCGTGCCGAGCGTCGACGATCTCTATCCGGACAACTTCCGTTATCGCGTCACCGAGACGACGCGCGCACACGTCCTCGAGGGCGCGCACCGGCCTGGACACTTCGACGGCGTCCTCACCGTGGTGCTCAAGCTCCTGCACATCGCCTCAGCCGATCGCGCGTATTTCGGGGAGAAGGATTGGCAGCAGCTCGCGCTCGTGCGCGGAATGGTCGACGCCTTCTTTTTGTCAACCGCGATCGTCGCCTGTCCCACAGTGCGAGAGGCAGATGGCCTGGCGCTGAGCTCACGCAATCGCCGCCTGGCGCCTCGTGATCGCGCCAGGGCCCCGCAGTTCGCCCGCACACTGGCGACCGCGGCCTCCGCTGACGCCGCGGCAGCAGCGCTGACGGCGGCGGGGTTCGTGGTTGATTACGTCGAAGATCACGACGGCCGGCGACTCGGCGCTGTTCGCCTCGGAGCTGTGCGCCTGATCGACAACGTCGCGCTGGGAACTCCGGAATGATCCTCGCGCTCGATGTTGGAAACAGTCAGATCTTCGGAGGTGTGTTCCACGATCGGGAACTCATCATCCGGTTCCGCAAGCCATCTCGCCCGCTCACGTCTTCCGACGAACTCGGACTGTTCCTTCGCGGCGTGCTGCGGGAGAACGGATCCGACCCGTCGGACATCTCGCAGATCGCGTTCTGCTCGGTGGTGCCCGAGATCGTCTACTCGCTGCGAAGCTGTTGCCGAAAGTATTTCCGCCTGGATCCGTTCATCCTGCAAGCGGGCGTGAAAACGGGGTTGAAGATCAAGTACCGCAACCCACTCGAAGTCGGTCCCGATCGCATCGCCAACGCCATCGCCGCTACCCATCTCTATCCGGACCGCAACGTGATCATCGTCGATTGCGGGACGGCGACGATCATCGACGCGGTGCGCGGCGGCCGGGAGTTTCTGGGTGGAATCATCGTGCCGGGGCTGAGGATCTCGATGGAAGCACTCGAGAAGAACACGGCCCGACTGCCCAGTGTCGAAATCCGTGCGGCGACCGAGCTCGTGGGCCGCTCAACGACCGAATGCATCCAATCGGGTTTGTACTTCGGCGCGCGCGCGGCGATCCAGGGCTTGACGCGGGACCTCCGTCGCGACGTGTTCCGTCAGGAGCCGACGCTCGTGATCGGCACCGGCGGATTCTCACGTTTGTTCGAACAGGAACAGCTGTTCGACATCCTCGAACCGGATCTCATTCTCCTCGGACTCGCCCACGCGCTGTCACTGAACCCCGGAACGAGCGGGCCGTGGACTGCGCCTGCCGTCGAGACGTAATCAACAGCTGGCTCTTCTGGCGCGGCGCGGATTCTGGACGCGGCCTGGCGGGGCCGGGCGTATCATGCCGCCGCAACGCCAGGCGCCGGTGGCAAAGCCACCGGCTCGAGCACACAGATACAAGGTTCTCGATTCAGACACAGAGACAGCGGAAAACTCACCGAGTCTCTGCCTCTGGCCAGCGTGAAGCGAGTTCGCTGTGGTCTCGAGGCCGTGCAGGCATTCAGCACGGCCTCCTACGCGTTGCCAGGAGATGTGATGATACGAACGTTGAGATCGGTCGTTTGTCTCGTCGGGATCCTCGCCTCTGGCACCAGCATCGCCCTGGCCCAGCAAGCCAATGCGGAGCTGCGCGGTCGCGTCCTCGATGCGCAGGGTGGTGTCCTGCCCGGGGTCACCATCACGATCACCAATCAGGCCACTGGCGTCTATCGCGAAACCGTCAGCAACGGAGACGGGACGTATTTCGTCACCGCGCTGGCGCCGGGCTCGTATTCGATCGTCGCGGAGCTGGCGGGCTTCAAGCGATACAGCCGGGGCGACGTGCGGCTCGAGCTCGGACGGACGACCTCACTCGACGTGCAGCTGGAAGTCGGCGGCGTCACCGAGACGGTGACCATTACCGCGGCGACACCGCTCGTCGACGTCACCTCGAAGCAGATTGGCGGCAACATCACGACTCGCGAAGTCAGCTTTCTGCCGTCAGTGAACGGCAACATCGTCGGCATGGTGGCACTCCTTCCCGGAATCGTCGCCAACATCAGCACCGAGTCGTTCGGGTCCGATGCGGTCAGCGCCAACGGTCTCGACTCCCGCAACAACAACTTCATGCTCGACGGCGCGAACAACAACGACGATGTCATCGGGCAGCGCGCGGGCGCACAGGCGCGGACGCCGGTCGAGGCGATCGCCGAGGTCCAGGTCGTCACCAGTCAGTACGACGCGGAGTTCGGCCGCACGACCGGCGCCATCATCAACGCCATCAGCAAGCAGGGCACCAACGCGTTTCACGGCGTCGGCGCCGGCCTGTGGCAGGACGCATCGATGACGAAGAAGGATTTCTTCGTCAAGCAGAACGGCGTAACGAAGCCGGACACCCGGTTACAGACCTATCGCGCGAATCTGGGCGGACCGATCGTGCGCGACAAGGCCCACTTCTTCTTCAACGTCGAGCGCGTGATGGTCGATCGCGCGAACACGATCACGATTCCCTCGCACCCGGAGTTCAACGCCTCGCCGGTGACGCAGGACCGCGTCTGGAACACGCTGCTGCGTTTCGATCATCAGCTCAATGCCGCCAACGTGTGGACGGTGCGTTGGCTGAGAGAATCGTCGCCGCAGCTCAATCAGATCGTGCCGTACACGGTTCCAGTCGGAGTCGGCATCCAGGTGCCGACGCTGCCGGTGACGCAGAACGCCTCGCGCGAGGAGCACGATATCGATCAGACGGTCGTGGGGTCGCTCAATACGGTGTTGTCGAACACGCGGCTGAACACGATTCGCGTGAACTTCACGCGCGAAGACGTCGCCTTTGCCAACCCGGGCTTCAACGGCAACGGGCAGGATCAGGCGGCGCTGAAGCCGACGCTCGTCTACCTGACGTTTTCCGATCAACAGAGCCAGGTGGCCCAGGCGCGTGTCGACAACGCCTATCAGCTCGACGACACGTTCTCCTGGTTCATCCCCGGCCGGCGCGGCGACCACGACGTCAAGTTCGGCGCCCAGTACGAATACGTGGGCGCGCGCTCGACGGCGCAGGACAATTTGAACGGCACCTTTTTCTTCCGCACCGACCTGCCGTTCAACGCCGGCAATCCGCTCACCTATCCCGAGCGGCTGCAGATTCGGGTCCCCGGAGCTCTGAACACCTTCCAGCAGGCACATTTCGTGTCGGCCTTCGCGCAGGACAAGTGGCATCTGACGGCGCGCGCGACCATCAGTGCCGGCATCCGCTACGACCTGGAGATTCAGCCACTGCACGAGATCGACAACCCGCATTTCTCGTCGCCGACCGACTATCCCGTGGACAAGAACAACATCGGTCCGCGCGTCGGGTTCACCCACGATCCAACCGGCAGCGGATCGTCGATCGTTCGCGGCGGCTACGGCCGCTTCTACGACAAGACACACTTCGAGTTGATCAACGGGATCCTCACCAACACCGCGTTCTCCAATTCGTTCAATGTGTTCTTTCCGACCAACAACAATGATCCGGGACCGTCGAGCGGAACGCTGCCGCTCGACCCGCTGCTCGCCGGCGGACCCACGGTCGACCGGACGCTGCTCGAGCAGCGCTTCCCTGCCGGGTCGCGAATCAAGAACACCGGCACGGTGGTGTTCGACAATCCGGATCGAAAGATTCCTTACACCGACCAGTTGACCGTCGGATACGAGCGCCAGCTGGCGACCAATCTCTCCGTCAGCGGCGACTACGTGCACGCGCGCGCACGCGATCAGTTGATGCTGCGGGACCTCAACCCCGGATTGCGGGCCACCACATCCCGGACGGCGACGCTCGTCCGCATCGACCCCGCATTCGCCAGTCAGGTCAGCTTTCCGATCAACAGCGGCGAAATCGACTACGACGCGCTCGAGACCGCGTTCGTGAAGCGCTTCGCATCGAACTATTCATTCCGCGTGTCGTATACGCTCGGCTACTCGCGCGGCAACACGTCGGGGCTCGGCGCGCCGCTCGACACGTTCCAGGTGCTCGACGACCTGCACCTCGATCGCAACGAGGGGCCGACGAATTTCGACCGGCGCCATAACCTGGTGATCAGCGGACAGGCGCTGGTGCCGAAGACCTCCGGCCTGACCGTGGCCTGGATCGCGCGCGCGTTGAGCGGCACCCACTTCACGATCACCGATTCCACCACCGATCCCGATCGCAATGGGCAGTTCTCGGAACCGCTGCCCGCCGGCACGTACACAAGCACGGGGCGCAATCCGTACACGGCCAAGTTCGAGAGCGAACGCAACGGCGCCACAGGCCCCGGTTTCTTTCAACTCGATCTGCGGCTCGGGTACCGGCTGCGACCGCACATGGGCCACACGATCGATCTGTTCGCCGACGTCTTCAACGTGACCAACCGCGCGAACTTCGACAACCCGATCGGCGACCGACGTTCGACCGACTTCCTCAACCTGACGGCGCTGCGATCGGGCGCGGTCCCGACCACCCTGCAGCTCGGCGCGAGGTTCGAGTTCTGATGATGACAAGGCGTCAAATCCCAAATCCCACAAGCCAAAACCCAAATTCCAATGTGAACCCCAGACTGAGTTGGGGCTTGGGATTTGGGATTTGGGGCTTGGGATTTACGACCCCGCTGTTGGCGGCGACGCTGTTCATACCGGCGTTCGCTGCCGCCCAGACGCCCCCCGCGTCGGACATCGATGCCCGCATCGTCAAACTGGTCGACTCAATTTCCACAGAGCGTCTGGAGCGGCTGCTGCAGACGCTGGTCAGCTTCGGCACACGCAACACACTCTCTGATGCGTCGTCGGCGACGCGCGGCATCGGCGCGGCGCGGCAGTGGATTTACGACGAGCTCACGCGTACGAGCCGGAAGCTGCAGGTCAGCTTCGATACCCACCATCTCAAAAAGGGCGACGGCCGCGGGCGCATCACGCGCAACGTGGAGCTGCGCAATGTGGTCGCGGTGCTACCGGGTCGATCGCCTCGCCGCATTTACGTCAGCGGCCATTACGATTCGCTGAATCTCGGCGATGAGGGACAGATCGGCATCAACAGTGGTGCGACCGAAGCGCGGCGCAACGATGCCAACCTCGATGCGCCTGGCGCCAACGACGATGGCAGCGGGACCGTGCTGGTGATGGAGCTGGCGCGCGCGTTCGCGGAAAGCGGGATCGACTTCGACGCCACGCTGGTGTTCATCGCGGTGGCGGGAGAGGAACAGGGCCTGCTCGGCGCCCGCCAGCACGCGAAGCGGATGAAGAGCAGCGCCGTTGCCGTCCAGGCGGTGTTCAACAACGACATCGTCGGCGGGACGGTCGGTGGCGACGGCAGCACGGACGGCACGACGGTTCGGCTGTATTCCGAGGGACCGGAAGACTCGCCGTCGCGCGCCCTCGCCCGCTTCACCGAGCGCGTCGCCACGAGGTACGTGCCCTCGCATCGCGTGCGGCTGATGGCGCGGCGCGATCGGTTCTCACGCGGCGGCGATCATACGGCCTGGAATCTTCAGGGCTTTGCCGCCGTTGGCTTCCGCGAGTCGCGCGAGAACTACGGGCGCCAGCATGGCCCGAACGACACGATCGAGGGGGTTACCTTCGCGTATCTCGCGCAGAACGCGCGGGTGAACGCGGCGGCGATGGCGGTGCTCGCGCTGGCACCGCCGCCACCGTCGACCCTCAACGAACGCGGGCAGCCGACCCTCGATCGGCGTCCGTCGGGCTACGACGCGCACCTGCACTGGCAACCCTCACTCGGCGCGACGGGTTACCGCGTGTTCTGGCGCGACACGTGGTCACCGGACTGGCAGCACGAAGTCACCGTCGGCGATGTCACCGAATATGTGTTACCCAAGGCGAACATCGACGACATCATCTACGGTGTCGCGGCAATCGGCCCGGATGGCCACGAGAGCACCGTCAGCGCCTACGTACCACCGCCTCCCAACTACTGAGATCCGCCCTCCTGCGGGCCCTTGGCCTTTTCGCGCGTCGCCGCATCGCTGCCCGCCGACGGCGTCCCTTGTTGTGGCCCCTTTGCCTGTTCTCGAACAGCTTGCTCCGACCCGCCGAGCGCAGCGCCCTGTTGCGGACCCATCGCCTGCTCCGCGGCGTCAGCATCCGAAACGGCGTCCCGCTCCTGCTTCTTCTCGCGAACCCGCTGCTCGGGCTCTGCACCGCGCGCAGGCGGACGATCGTGGGGACGCCGGCAGCACTCGCAGAATTCCCGGGCGCAGTCGCATAGATCCTCGAGCGAGGGAGGACCCTTGTGGCACAGTCTTCCGCTCGCCGTCGCCAGGTCGCATTGATCCGGTCGAACCACGCATGAGTGCTCGATCTGCTCGATGATGAGCCGCGCGACACATCGTCCGAGCTTCATGCCCTGGATGTGATCGGAACGATAGTGAATCCCCGCCCACAGCCGCGCCATGCCGGCGTTGTCGGCCAATTTGGTGAACTCGCCGGTGTAGTCGGGGAAGAAATAGGACAGCACTTCACTGGCTGCTGCGCTGTGTGTGCTGTGCCCGGACGGATAGGACGGGTGCCGTGGCGTCCCCGGCGACGGGTCCGGCAGGAAGCGTCGCGCGCCGTCGCCGGAGGCCGTGCAGTTCACGGGGCGGTTGTAGAGGACATCGACCTCATAGTCGACTTCGTACGGGCGGGGGCGGCGCGACGTGTGCTTTCGCCGATGCTTGCTGAATGGTGGGCACGGACGCGGGTGGCAGTTCGCGTCCGCCAGCCATTTGTAGTACCACGCGGCTGCCAGCGCGGTATAGATCGCGACGTCCAGGGCCGCCCAGATCAAGGCCTGGTACGGCGGCGAGTAGTTGGCGTCGCGCAGCAGATAATTCAACGCCAGCCGGTGCGCGAGGCCGGGTGTCTCGCTTTCGAAGTAGCGCGCCAGCTCACGCCCGGTTCGGATCACCGGAAAGAAATCGTCGACGCAACCGGTGGCGCACGCCGTGGCGCCGTCAGCTCTTGGTTGTGCGCATACGTCAATGGCACTGCGGCGCGTCTCCGGTCCGCCGTCGACCAGCAGCGAATCGTTGCGGCGCAACGAATTGACGACGGCGCCAAGCGGCTGCTGCCGCAGGCGCAGAAACATGCTCAAGCCCTTGCGTTCGCGCCCGCGTTCGGTGCTGAACAACGCCTCAGGATCATCGCGCCGGCACGCGAGCTCCTTCAGTTCGTCGATTTCCTGCCGCGTCACCTTATCGTCCGGATAGGGTGGGAAGTAGCATGGATTCTTCTCGTCATCGGTCCGCTCGGTGATTTGCTGAATGGATGGCGTACACGGAGCCGGACAGAGCAGCCAGTAGCTGGCAGCGGGCTCCACCTGCGGACCTCGCAAGTTGTATTCGGGCGCGGCCTGCGGCGGCCACGGGCCGTACGGATCCTTGATTGGACGGCAGTCCATGGGTGTCCTCCTCCATGAGGGCGGCGTTGCAGATTCGCCAGCGCGACAGCACGCGCAGCGCGATCGCCCCTAAAAACGCCGGCGGTGATGCTGGCCGAACAGAGGTCGCGCCAACGCTCGGTCTGGAGGACGAGATGTGGTTGGGAGGGATCGCTGGCGCCCAGGAACCAAGTGATGCGGGATAGATCTCCCTGATGCGGATGAGGCACAGGCGTACAATCGACCGGAGTGGATCGCGCCGCCCGCCTGTCGCAGAAGCTGCCGCCCGCCACCCCTGAGCCACTTGCGCGCGCGTTGGGCTTGGCTGTAGATGCGTGGGCGAGCGCACTCGGAGATCGACTGCGATCGCTCGTGTTGTTCGGTTCGGTGGCTCGTGGTGCCGCGACACCTCAGTCCGACGTCGATCTAATCGCTGTGATGGAGAGCAAGCACCGAAGCTTGCGCGATCGACGGCAGCCGCTGCTCGACGTATGGCAGTCGGTGAGAGAGGCGCACCGTCTCACGCCGGTCGAGTGGAATCTGATTGTCAAGACACCTGAGGAGGCGGCGTTCCATACGCCGCTGTATCTCGATGTGGTGGAAGACGGAATCCTGCTGCTCGATCGCGACCGGTTCTTCGAGAACGTCCTCACGTCGATGCGGTCACGCATGCGGGAACTTGGCAGCCGGCGCGTGTTCCTCCCGGACGGCTCGTGGTACTGGGATCTCAAGCCAGACTTCCGCCCCGGCGACGTCGTAGAAATATGACGAGCGCCTCCATAGGCCGCAGGTACATCGAGGAGGCTGCTGGTCGCATCGAACTGGTGCGCCTCGCCGCCGAGCGCAAGCTGTGGGCGACGGTGGTTCGCGAATCGCAGGAGGCGGTCGAGTTGTTCCTCAAAGGCGCACTCCGCCTGGTCGCCATCGAACCGGCTCGGACTCACGACGTCGGCGAGCTTCTGCGCCAGGTATCACCGCGATTTCCCGGATGGTTTGCTGCCGAAATCGGTCACCTGGCGGCGATTTCAAGCGAACTGGCCGGCGATCGCGGCCCCGCATATTACGGCGATGAGCGGCAGGGCATCGGACCACAGGATCTGTTCGACGAAGACGACGCTCGCCGTGCCCTCGAACAGTTGCAATTCGTTGCGGCCCAATGCAGCCGACTCCTCGAAACGTGCGCCTGATTGCTGACGCGCACGCCGTTTGCGGACATAGAATCACGCGACGGAACAATCAGGTGAAAATAACCGCTCTCCTCGCGGTCGTCCTCACAGGCCTCGCGACAACCTCGCTCGCGCAACGCGGCGGTGCGTGGCCGGAGCGACTCGGACCCAACGATCCGTTCACCGTGGCGGTCAACACGTCCACGATTGAAGCGGGTCCCGTGTTCGTCGCGCGTGAACGTGCTGGCGCGAGTGCCTTTCGCGTCATCAACGGCGGGGTTCGCGACGTCGTCAGTGGCTCGGCGCATGCGGGCACCAATGCGGAGACCCAGATGCTCGCCGTGCTGCCGAGCACCACCAATGTGCGGATGCTCCTGACAGTCGCCGAAGGCCTCTACCGCGTGATCGCCAGGAAGTCAGCGGGCATCAGCAGGCTCGCTGATCTGAAGGGCAAGAGAATCACCACGCCACGAGGTACGTCGGCGCACTATCACCTCGTACGCATGCTGGCGAGCGCCGGCGTCGCCGAATCGGACGTCACGATTGTCAGCGTTCCGCCGACCGAGATGGCCCGCGCGATCGCCGCACGCGAGGCCGACGCCATCTCCATGTGGGAACCCGAGGCGCAGGCCGCGCTCGACGTGCTGGGCAGCGATGCGATCGTCTTTCAGGACAACGCCATCTATCGCGAGCTCTTCAGCCTCTACACGTCGACAGAGGTGCTCGCCGACAGCAGGCGCCACCGCGAACTGGTGACATTCGTGCGCGGCGTGCTCGACGCCACGCAGACGATCCGCACGATGCCGCGGACCGTCCTTCCGCTCATTGCAAGATCAATCGACCAACCGGAACAGAAGGTGGCCGCCAGCTGGAAGTTCCACGCGTTCCCGGCCGCGCTGCCGAACGACATGCTCGACGTGCTGACCGAGGAGGAACGCTGGATGGCCAAGGCGCAGCAGCGCCAGCCGCGCACGCGCGACCAGCTGGCGGCCTTCATCGACACGAGCGTGCTCGACGAAGCACGTGCGTGGCGAAGATAAGTCCGGGTCTTCCGGTCGAACTATCGACGGCGCGGAATCGCGGAACGCGGGTCGCGCGGAATCGCTGTACGGTCGGCGTTGAGCGGACCACAAAACCGCATATCCCCGCGACCCGGCACCGCATATTCCCCGTACCGGTCGAGGTATTCGCGAGAGGCGACGATCCGATCGACCACGCCATTGAGCCCGTAGACAGCGGTGATCTCCATCGATTGCTGCAACATGAACGGATCGGGATCACGCCCGAGCAGGTGGCGAAAAAGCATACGGACGCCGGCTTCGTACGTCGAGCTGTTGTCGCGGGTTCGCGCGCGATATTCAGCGCTGCGGACGAGACTGTCCGCCACGGCGGCGATCCCGTGGCGCTGCGCCGCCTCGGTGTAATTGCGAAGACCGTCGGGGTCGGGCTCGCGTCCGAGTAGCTTGAGGTACAGCAGGCGAACCGCGTCCTCCTGGTTGTTTACCGCCCGCGTGGCTGTCTGCGCCACGAAGCCATCGAGGGTTTCGGCGCGTGTGGCGAGATCAGCTGTGGCGATGCGCATCTCTTCGAAGGACGGATCGCGGCGCATCATCTCGCGGTACACGCTCACCACGACCGGACTCCAGAAGAAGCGCGCGAGGTGCTCATCCGATTTGGCCACCGCGGCGGCAACGTCGCGAACGGTCATGCGTCCGGAGACGAGCGCATCCGCAAACGGTGCACTGGCCGGATCGGCCGGGCGCTCGAGCACTTGTCTGTAGATGCCGTCGACCACCTGAGGCGCACTCGTCGAGCATTGCGCATCGGCGGTCAGTGGAGCGCTGACGAGTACACAGAGAGCGCCGAGCAGCAGTTTCGGCATATCGGCCTCCTCGTCACTACTGAGGCAGTACACATGCCAGACGCGCTGCTTGTGGCGTCCGTTTATCCCGCTGCGAGTGCCCGGGGCGCGCTGTTACGCGGCAGCCATACCGTGTTGGCGCTTGACCTCTGCAACGTCCGGGCTCACCAGGAACTCGAGCAGACGGCGTGCGACCTCGGGCTGCGTCGACGTCCGTGCGACTCCGCCTGAGAACGTGGTCAGCGACTGGATCTCGGACGGGAGCATGCCGAGCACCTCGACTCCGTCGACTCCGGTGAGCTCGCTCAATTGCTGGAATCCGAGGTCGATCTCGCCGCGCGCGACGAGCGAGGCGACGGGCACACCCGGAGGCGCAATCGTGATCCGATCCTTCACCGCGTCCGCGATCCCCCAGTCGGTGAAGAGCCGCGACAGATACGTTCCGCTCGGCCCGGTCGAGTAGCCGATTCGGCCGGCCGCGAGCACTGCGCGCTTGACTGCATCGGCGGAGTCAATCTCCGGGCGCGCAGCACTTGTTCGTACGGCCACCGCGATTGGAGAGGTCGCGACGTCGACTCGGCTGCCATCGACGATGTGACGCTCGACCATCAGATCGTCTATGACATTCCGGGCGAGCACGACGACGTCGAAGATGTCGCCGGCCCTGACGCGTTTCGCCGCGTCGACGCCGCCAACGGCTTCGAGGTGAACCGGTAACGCCGATTTGGACTCGAATCCCGCCGCCAGCTCCATGAGCAGTCGCCGCGTCGCCATCGACGACAGCACATGAATCCGCGAATCGCTCACTGCCACAACTAGCGATCTTGCGGGCAGACCGCACCAAAAGTAAATCGTGTGGCCGGGGGGCGATTGTTGCTGCGCCGCCAAGGGTTGCGGTATCGTCCGCGCATCATGACGCTGTCCCCTGAGGTCGGCGCATTCACGCCGTGCTGCAACTGGACCGAGGAACTGAAAGCGCGGGTGCCGACCAAGAGTCGCTGAAGAGGAGATCAGTGATGACCCGGCAGGACATCGAAGCGATCTTCACTCGTCGTCACGATGCATTGGCGCACCATGATGCGGATGCGGCAGGCGCCGTGTACGCGGCCGACGCGGTCGTGGAGAGCCCCATTGGGGGCGGCACGGTGCGCGGCCGCGAGGCGAACACCGAGGTGATGCGGACGCTGTTGCGGGCGTTCCCGGACGTGACCTTCGAGATGGAGGCGCTGCTGGTGGACGGCGACCGCGTCGCCGAGCAGACCAACATGTCCGGCACCGATAACGGTGGCTTCATGGGCATGCCGCCAACCCGCAAGCCATTCCAGCTTCGGCTGGTCAGCATGTGCCAGGTGCGCGACGGCGAAATCGTGCACGAGCGACGCATCTACGACTTCACCGGGATGCTCGTGCAGATCGGCGTGCTGCGCGCCAAGCCGGCCTGATCGCCGGGTCAGCCAGGCGGCGACACCTCTTTGCGCGTCTCATCGCTGAAAATGCTCGCTCGGGAAACGGGACGCGAGGCGGGCCGAGATCGCCCCGGCCTGCGTCTATCGGGACGTCGAGACCGGAAATGGCGTCAAAACTAGAACCTAGAACGTTGGCGTGCGGCGACCCAGTCGCACCCGCCGCCGCATGACATACAGCGTCAGGATGCAACTGGCTACGGAGAGTGACAGCAACGAGTTGAGCATGCCTACTCCATCGGCAACGACGAGCTGAACCTTGAATGACTTCCATCCCGTTATAATTGAGCTTTCGCTCGTGACACGCCCGCGGACCTTCTGCAACCCGTTGCTTGTCGCCGGCAGCGCCTCATCGAGGGAGTTATCGTGCGCTTTCGTGTTGTCCACCTGATCGCTGTTCTGTCGTCGGTGTGTGTCGGCGTTGGTTGTGGCGCCGACGCAACCGGCGATGACAGCACAGCGGATAAAGGTGGATCGTCGCGCGCATCGGCGGCGCCAATCGCGGTCAGCGTCATCCAAGCGACCGAGCAGCCGCTCGTCCGGCATATTCAGGTCAGCGGCACGCTGACGGCAGACGAGCAGGCGCAGGTCGCATCTGAAATTGCCGGCCGGGTGGTGGCGACTCCGGTCGAACGCGGCAGCCGGATCGCCACGGGTGGGATGCTCGCGCGCATCGCGGCGACGGAAGCCGAAGCGCAGGCCGACGAAGCACAAGCCAATGCCGCGCAGCTCGAGGCGCGCCTCGCCATCACCGGCGGGACGCCGTTCGTTGTCGATCGAGTGCCGGAAGTTGCCAGCGCGCGCGCGACCGCGGATCTCGCCCAATCCGAATTCGAGCGGTCGGAGATGCTGATGCAACGGCAGCTGGTGTCGCGCGCCGAGTTCGACCAGAAGCGCACGCAAGCGGAGGCCGCCCGCCGACAGTACGAAGTCGCGCGCAACGGCGCCGAGCAGCAGTACCAGGCGCTCATGGCGGCGCGGGCACGCGTCGCGCTCGCACGAAAGGCGCTCGCCGACACGATCGTGCGCGCGCCGTTCAACGGCGTCGTCGCCGAGCGGCTCGTGTCGGTTGGTGATTACGTCGTGAAAGGGACAAAGGTCGCCACCGTGATGCGCACCACGTCGTTGCGGGTGGAGCTCACCGTACCGCAGTCCGACATCGCGGCGGTGGCGGTGGGTCGCGACGTCGACTTCACCGTCGATGCGTATCCGGGGCGCACGTTCACCGGCCGCGTCCGGTATGTGTCGCCCGCCGTCCGTGCCGATTCACGGTCGCTGGTCGTCGAAGCCGTCGTGCCGAATGACACCGGCGAGCTGAAGCCTGGTCTGTTCGCCACGGCACGCATCGAAAAACTGGAACGGACACCGGCCGTGCTCCTCCCGCGTACCGCGATCGGAACCGTCGCCGATGCGTCGCGCGTTTACGTCGTGGAAGGCGGCCGTGGCGTCGCGCGGCTGGTCACGCTCGGGCAGACCGTTGGTGATCGGGTGGAGATCACCAGTGGTATCAAGCCGGGCGAGCTCGTCGCCATCACGGCAATCGATCGGCTGATCGATGGGGCACCGGTGACGATCGCGGACAAGGCAAGCCTCATCACACGGCCGGCGGAGACTTCCGCCGTCGCCAAGGCGACGACGGGCAATCGCTAATGCAAGCCCTCGCTGCCCTCTGCGTGCGACGGCCGGTGTTCGCATCGGTCCTCATCCTGTCGCTCGTCACCGTTGGCATCTTCGCGTTCTCCAGACTGGGGATCGATCAGATGCCGAACGTCGACATCCCGACCGTTGCCATCACCACGCGTCTGCCCGGCGCCGCGCCCGAGCAGGTCGAAACCGAGATCACCGACAAAATCGAGGAAGCAGTCAACACGATCAGCGGCATCGATCAGCTCAGTTCGACATCTGCCGAAGGCATCTCGCAGGTCATCGTCACCTTCCTGCTCGACAAGAACGGCGACGTGGCCGCACAGGAAATCCGCGATCGCGTCAATCGGATCCTGCCGCTGCTGCCGCGCACCATCACGCAGCCGGTGATCGAAAAACAGGATCCGGACGCGGCGCCGATCCTGACGATGGCGCTGACCGCCGACGCCTCGATCCGCGACATCACCGAAGTTGCCGACAAGCAGTTGCGACGCGGGCTCGAGAGCGCCGACGGCGTCGGCCAGGTGCTGGTCCTCGGCGGTCGCAGCCGCCAAATCAACGTGTGGGTGGATGCCGAACAGCTCCGCGGCTACAACCTGACGGTGAACGACATCGCCCGCGCGCTGCAGTCACAGAACGCGGAGGTGCCCGGCGGCGAGATCGAGCGCGGACCGCAGACGGTCACCATGCGCACGAGCGGCCGCGTCACCTCACCCGAACAATTCGGCGACATCGTCTTGCGCGAGGTCGGCGGTCATCCCGTTCGCGTGCGCGACGTCGCGCGCGTGGAAGACGGCATGGCGCGGCCGCAGACGATGGCGAGCGTCAACGGCGAGCCGACGGTGCTACTGCAGGTCCGCAAGCAGTCGGGCACCAACACCGTCGAGGTCGTGCGCAGCATCCGTGCACGGCTCGACGAGCTGAAATCGACGTTGCCCGCCGGATACGCCGTGCGGATCGTCCGCAATCAGGCCGAGTTCATCCAGGCGTCGATCAGCAGCCTGCAGGAGCATTTGATCATCGGCTCGCTGCTGGCCTCCCTCGTCGTCCTGCTGTTTCTCGGAAACCTCCGCTCCACCGTCATCGCGGCGATTTCCATTCCGACGTCGATCATCGCCACGTTCGCGCTGATTTGGTACATGGGCTTCACGCTCAACATGCTCACCATGCTGGCGTTGACGCTCTCGGTCGGCATCGTCATCGACGACGCGATCGTCGTGCTGGAGAACGTTTACCGGTTCATCGAAGAGAAAGAGATGCCGCCGATGCAGGCGGCGATCGAGGGGACCCGGGAAATCGGGCTCGCGGTGCTCGCCACCACACTCTCGCTGGCGGCGATCTTCGTGCCGGTCGGCTTCATGAGCGGCATGGTCGGCCGCTTCATGAAGAGCTTTGGCCTGACGATGGCGTTCGCGGTGATCGTGTCGCTGTTCGTCAGCTTCACGTTGACGCCGATGTTGTCGGCGCGATGGCTCAAGGTGAAACCGAGGCGGCGCGACGCGCTCGGTCACGAGCACGATTCGAAGCACTCCGTCGTCTTTCAGCCGATCGATCGCTTCTATACGCGGCTGCTCACGTGGGCGATGCAGCGCCGCGGCGTGGTCGTTGGCGTGGCGATGGCGGTCCTGCTGTCCACCATTCCGCTGTTCCGCATCGTCGGCGTCAACTTCACGCCGCAGGACGACACCTCCGAGCTCGAGGTCACGTTGCGGGCCGACGAGGGGACGAGCCTCGAAGCGACCGATCTGCTCGCCAATCGCGTCGCGTCGCAGATCCGGCAGCTGCCCGAGGTCGACTACACGATGGTCACCGTCGCCGGCGACGGCGCCGGCACGCGCAACGCGGCATCCGTGTTCGTCAAATTGAAGGCGCTCGAGTCGCGCGACCGTGATGTCTTTGCGATCGTGGACGAGGTGCGCCGAACGGTGCTGCCAGCCACCGCCTCCGCGATACGAACCTCAGTTGCCGCAACAGGCGGGATGGGCGGCAACCGTGGTGGCGGTGCGGGCGATATCCAGTTCGTCCTGCAGGGACCGAATCTGCGTGAGCTGCAGACGCAGAGCGAACGTCTGATGGCGCAGGTGCGTGACATACCCGGCATCGTCGATGTCGACACGAATCTGAATACCGGCAAGCCCGAGTTGTCGGTCCATGTCGATCGTCCGAAGGCGGCCGACCTCGGCGTGCAGCTCTCGGACGCGGCGGAAGCGCTGCGGCTGCTCGTCGGCGGCGATCAGGTCACGACCTACAACGAGCAGGGCGAGCAATACGAGGTGCATGTCCGCGCCGACGGACCCGATCGATCGTCTGAGGCGGCGATCGCGCTGCTGCCCGTCCCGTCAACGCGGCTCGGTGCGGTGGCGCTCGCGGACGTGGCGACGCTGGCCCCGTCATCGGCGCCGACGGAAATTCGACGGCTGAACCGTCAGCGACAGGTCACGCTGAGCGCGAACCTGCTGCCAGGCACTTCGCAGGCCGGCGTGCAGACGCAGATCTCGGAGGCCGCAAGTCAGCTGTCGCTCGGCCCCGAATATCGCGCCGGATTCTCCGGCCGCTCACGCGAGCTCAATCGCACCGCGAGCGCGTTTCTGATGGCGCTCGCGCTGTCGCTCATCTTCATGTATCTGGTGCTGGCCGCCCAGTTCGAATCGTGGCTGCACCCGGTGACCATCCTGCTGTCGCTGCCGCTGACGCTGCCGTTCGCGCTGCTGTCGATCGTGCTCTTCGGTCAGTCGCTGAACATCTTCTCCGCGCTCGGCATGCTGGTGCTGTTCGGGGTGGTCAAGAAGAATTCGATTCTGCAGATCGATCACGCCAATCAGCTGCGCGACGGCGGCCTGCCCACCCGCGACGCCGTGGTGCAGGCCAGCCGCGATCGCCTGCGCCCGATTCTGATGACGACGCTGGCGTTCGTAGCAGGCATGGTGCCGCTGGTGCTGACACACGGCCCTGGGGCGGCGACCAATCACGCCATTGGCTTCGTCGTCATCGGTGGTCAGACACTGGTACTGCTGCTCACGCTCGTCGTCACGCCGGTCGCCTACTCGCTGTTCGACGATGTCCGTCACGCGCGCGTGCTGGCGAGAGCGGTCGCTTGGCGACCTCGATTCGCCGACGCGCCGGCGCGCCGTAACGTCGAGGACATCTAGCCGGCGGCTGGATGCTTTTCGAACAGCGTTCGAATCTGCGCTTCCGCCGCGACGTCGTCCTTGAGCTCCATTAACGGGCCTAGTTCTTCGAGAACCAGCGTGCGATCGAGTTGGTCACCCTGCCGCACGACGATGCCTTCGATATCAAGCCAGTCTTGCACGCGTCCGGCGAACGCTTCGAGCACCACGAGAGCCTCGGCGGAACAGGTCATCAGCGCCGGGCGCCGATCGATCTGAAACGGCGTCAACCGTTCGATCAGGCGGGCTTCGAACCGGAGGCCAGCCAGCGAAATATCCAGAGGCACGTCGCCTGCGGATCGGCGAGCTCGCGCGCCCACGGCGGCGCATCCGCGTAGCCGATTCGCGCGCTTGAGCGCGCGGTAAAGTATGTGTCCATCGGAGGCGCACATGATCCAAAGGGCATCGCAAGTGATCGGCAAGTCGGTCATGGCCGCGGACAACGGAGAAAAGCTCGGGACCGTTGCCGATCTGTTGTTCGATGACGGCAACCGTCAGTTAATCGGCCTCGTGATTCGCCAGGGGTTGCTCCACTCCGAACAAGTCTTGCCCGCTGACGGTGTGCAAGCATTCGGGCGCGATGCCGTGGTCAGCACGTCACGAGCGGCCTTGATCACTGCCCGTGACTGGCGGGAAAAACAAAAGGTCGACGAATAGCGAACGACGTATCGCGGCACCGCGCGTCCGAGCGCCGGCGACAACGAGATTACCGACAGCGGAAAGTTGGTGACGATCGGTGGCGGCAACCGTCAGGGGTTCGGCGGCGTATACTCCAGACCGAACGCCTTCAGATACTCCGCCAGCGGCGGCAGGCCCACGGCGGCGCGCCGCACGTCGACGTTGGCCTCGTCTTCAATCGGCTGCAGCACCCATTTACCCTGTGTGTCGGCGCCTGATCTCACCTGCGTTCCATAGATCTGTTTCTTGCCGTCGCCAAGCAGGATTCGGTCTTCCATCATCGCCGCCTGATCGCGACGCGCTTCACCGTGTTCGGCCGCATCTTTCAGCAGCGGAAAGTACCGCTTCTGACTGTCGAGCATCGAATGCTGGAGGATCAGAAACGCGGCCTCGCTTGCCTTCTGCCCGACGAGACTTCGGCGTGGCCACCCGAACTGATCGATGATCTCGGCGAGGCGCGCCATGTTCCGGCGATCGACCTCCGTCATGCGTGCGATCAGCACCTTGCCTTCGGCCTCGCTCGGCGGCTGCGCGAACACGACGTTGCCGCTCGCCGTCGTCGCAACCATCCATCGGCGGACTTCCTGATCCGCATCACCCATCCGCTCGAGCTCGGACTGGAGCGCCGCATTGGGGGCTGGCGGCGATTGCGCGAACGGCGCGGCGATCATCACGATCAGCCAAAGAAGTTGAGAATGACACATCACACGCTCCTGCGCCGCGAGCTATCGGGTGTACGGACGCTGCTGTTGTGCGATTGGTTGTCGGTTCGGTTCAGACGCGCAATCCTTGGACGGCGGATCAGTCTCGTGGCAGAATCGCCGTCATTCGGAGGATCTATGCGGCTGAAGATCGCATTGCTTGTCCTGCTGCTCGGGCTGTCGAGCTCCGCGCTCATTGAGGGGCAGATCACCTCGAATCCGATCCCTGCACCCATTGAGAAGAAAGGCATCACCGTCGAAATCAAGGACGTCGTGCGGCTGCCCGACACGCGCGGCATGCACGGCGAGGACGACCCGATGCCGTCTGGATGGGCGCGCATCAGCTTCATGCGCGATCTGCCTGACGGCCGCCGCTTCGTGAACGACTCGCGCGGGCTCCTCTACCTGCTCGACGCAAACAATCGACCATCGGTGTACCTGAACGTTTCCGACGTGTTCCCGCGTGCGGTGTACAACCGGCTCGAGAGCGGGTTCATCTGCTTTACGTTCCACCCCGAGTTCGCGCGCAACGGGCTCTTCTACACGGTGCACGCCGAACGCGCGGCCGGCAATCCCGCGGTGCCGAACTTCATTCCACCCGGCTTCACAACCGCCGACGTGACATACCACAACATCATCACCGAGTGGCGCGCAACCAATCCATCCGCTCCGACGTTTCAGGGCACGAGGCGCGAGCTGCTGCGCGAAGCGCACGTCGTCGCCAACCTGACGCATCCGATGGGAGCCGTCGAGTTCAATCCGACGGCCAGGCCCGGCGATGCTGACTACGGGTTGCTCTACACCAGCGGCAGCGATCATGGCTTCAGCAACGGTGGCGGACCGAACGCGAGCAACCCGACGCAGACGCAACGCCTCGATTCAATCATCACCGCGATCCTGCGCCTCGACCCCCGCAGTCCCTCCGTGACGCACGGCATGAAGGGCCTCGGCGACTACACGATTCCGATGGCGAACAAGTTCGCCGCCGACGGCGATCCGAAGACGCTGGGCGAGATCTACGCGTACGGGTTCCGCAACGCGCACCGGATGTCGTGGGATCTCACTGACGGCACGATGTACGCCTCCGATATCGGCATGGACAACGTCGAAGAGATCAATATCGTCCGCAACGGCGAGAACTACGGCTGGATGAAGCGCGAAGGCTACTGGGAGAACGGCCGATCGCGCGGCGGCAATCTCAACGAGCTGTTCGCGCTTCCCGCAGACATTCTCAGCGGCAAGCAGAAGGATGGCTTCACCTATCCGGTCGCGATCTACGACCATGACGAAGGGCGAGCGGTGACCGACGGATTCGCGTATCACGGCGCGATCGCGGCGCTGCGCGGCAAGTTCGTGTTCGGCGACATCCAGCGCGGACGTGTGTTCGTCGCGGACCTTGCCGCGATGAAGAAGGCGGACGACGGGATTCCGCAGACGGTCGCTCCAGTCGAAGAGGTTCAGCTCTACGTGCGCGACGCGGGCGGGTCACGCATGGACGTGTCGTTCCAGGACCTGGTCAATCGCACGATGGGCGCACCGGTGACGCGCGCCGACCTGCACATCAGCCGCAGCCGCGACGGCGAGCTGTTCCTCACCTCGCGGCAGGACGGCATGATCCGCATGCTCGTGCCCGACGCCCGCGGTTCGAACTAATCGATCCTTTTGGAACCACGGAGGCCGATCCGGAGGCCGTTCTTCTCGCTACAGGGTGATTGGATCGCCTGCTGAACTTCTTCGACGAGGCGCTTCGGCGAGTTCCGTGACCGCATCGGGGTCGGCCGCCGCGCGTTCAAGGCTTCACGGCTGCCCGCCTCACGAGCGGGTTGCTCCCTTGGCCGAAGTCCGCCTTCGCACGGCATCTTCGTAGCGGACCATACGACGCGCGGCGAACAGCCGCAGCAGCTCGCTACCCAATTCTGGGAAAGCCCCTCGGATAGATGCGAAACCCGAAGCACACCGATTCCTGACGCCACTTGCACAAGGGGGGTGCCTGGTTGTCGCACTCACGCACCCAATATGTACGGCAGTTGAAAAACTCGAGGACGAACGGGAACCACTCAGGTCCGGGCAGCGTCCGTGGCTCCCTGTCGGCGAACTCCACTTCCAGTGATGGTGGAACCTTCACGCCGTGGGAGGCAAGGAAGCGCACAGGCTCCTTGATCGCAGGCTGAATCTGCTCTGGTCTGGCAAGGGCTGCCTGGACGACTGCTGTGGTTTTGGGGTCGGTGGCGAACTTCTCGGCACGATCGCGAACGACTGTCCATTCCTCACGATTCGACGGGGTTCGAGGCATATGACCTCCGTTGACCACGCCATTATGAGATGACTCTCAGTTGGGCGTCGGCCGCTCGACATGATCGACGATGTAAATGTCGATCGGCGCGCGCGTCGATTCCAGCCGCAGCCCGAGCCTCTCCTGAATCAGCGTGAAGATCGACGGGTCGTTGGCGTCGGGCTGCGGCTCCTGCACGACGCCGCCATCCTGCAGCCGCGGCGGCGCTCCCGTACTCCACGACGGCAGGTCGATGTCGAATCGCCCCTGGATTCCGGTGCGATCCACGACGAAACGGTCCGTAAACGCGGTCAATGCGCCAGCAAACGACGACAAGTCGACGCCATGCAGGTGAAGCCCTCTGGCTGGACCGCCGCCCTGAAAGCCGCATGGCGAACCACCGACAGCAGCCTCATCCACCGTCCGCGGACCGCAGTCCCCGCTGGCAGGCGTGAGCTTGTGTCCCCTGGCGCCCACGACGAGCGCGTAAACGGGGCTGTCGCGCTTCTCCACGTGAATCATCAGGTTGAATCGCTCGCGCAGCAGCGTCTGCAACATCTCCTTCAGCGCGGGCGACTGGCGCAGGATTGTCTGCTCGATCGTTGCTCCTTCCGCAGGCAGCGCTCGCACCTCCGCTCGCGCTTCAATGTCGAACCGTTCCTTCAACAGATCCGAATCGCTCACGAGCTGTTTCGCCGACAGACCAAACGCCCTCGTGATCAGAAAAGAGAGCGGCACGTGAGCACCGCGAACGACGCCACCGGGCAGAAATGCGATACCGCGATATCCGATCGCCTCGCCCGGTGCGGGCTTGACGGAGGCGACCTCGAATCGCAGGCGCTCGGCCTGAGCGTCCATGCTCGCGATCGCCACCGCGATCGAGACAGCGGTGGCGGCGGCCGCCCACAACGTTGCCGGTCGGTGCGGCACAGCGACGCGGAGTCCAAGCAGAACGCGCACGCGATCGGTCAACGATCCGCCAGTGCTGCCCATCACCATCGCCGGCGACTGCAACTTCGCAAGACTCAGCAGGGCACGAGCGTAGGTTGCCGCGTCACCGCAGGCCCGCACCGCTTCCTCGTCGCAGCACAATTCCCGTTCGATCCGCAACCGCTTCGACACCCACCACACGGCAGGGTGATAAAACAGCAGCGTCTCCGCCACCATCTGCACGATGTTCACCAGATAGTCGTGTCGCCGAATGTGGGCCAGTTCGTGCGCGAGCAGCGCCTCGAGTTGCTCGATCGTCAGACCCATGGTGTGCGCGGGCGGCAGCAGAATGAGAGGACGCAGCCATCCGATGGCACTCGGGCCGTCGGCGTGCGGTGAGGTGACGAGACGAATCGGGTGATGCACGCCCATGCGCGAGGCCAGACGCCGCACGCGCTCGTACAGCTCGTCGTCAACCGGCTGGCCGGTGCGTCGCAGCGCGTGGACCTGAACACCGCCGGCAACCAGCCGAAGGGACAACAGCAGGACGCCTGCGAGCCAGACGGGCAACACCCAGGGCTCGACACGTGCGAGGAGCGACGAGAAGTGCGGCGACGGGTCGGGCGGAAGCGCGACGAATCGACCCTCGACCGCGGCAATGAGCATGGACTGGTTTCCGCTGATCGGCACGACCTCGCCGGCTAACACCCGGATGTCGCGCGACACCGTCGTCACGATGGGCAGCGCGATGAGCACCAGAAGTGCGGTGGTGCTGATCGCATAGCGGAGCTGCGGAGATCGATGCGCCAGGGTGCGCAACACACCCGCGACCGGCAACACGACCAGGACTGCCTGCCACAGGAAATCGACCAGCGCCGATGCCAACGCGTGCGTCAGGGTGGTCATACGTTGCCTTTCTTCACTCGCTCGAGCAGCGCTTCGAGCTCTTCGAGCTCCTCACGCGAGGGCTTCTTCGTCGAGAGCGCGTGCATGACGAGCGCCTTGACGGAGCCGCCGTAGGCACGCTCGATGAAATCGCGCAGCAGATGTTTCTGCGTCTGCGCCTGCTGCTGCCGCGCCCGGTACAGCTGCGGCCGCACGCTGTCGTCGCGCTCCAGCAGACGCTTCTCCGTCATGATCTGCATCAACTTGAGCACGGTGGTATAGCCGGTCGGCTTCGACGCGTTGAGCACCGCCTGCACGTCGCGCACCGAGAGCGGGCCGCGCTCCCACAGCACGCGCAGGATCGCCAGCTCGGACTTGGTGGGTCGGATGGGACCTGCCGTCATGTGCGCCCGATCATTGACGAATTGTTTCGTCATTGTCAACGAAAGATTTCGTCATCGGTTCGGCGGTGGACCTTTCAAATCTCAATTCCCGAAAACCACGCTCGAACCCGAACCCGAAGACGAAACAGGCGGAAGGGGTACGCGATCCGGCCCGGCGGGTGTATAAGAGGCGCACCGGCCCGCAGTGCATACAGGTCCTATGGGTTCCCTGCGCCGCCTCCTCCTGATCGGCACGGTCATCGGGATCGGGGTGTGGCTGCGCACGCTGCCGGCCGTGGGTGTCGGCACGGGACTGGCGCGCTGGTGGACGTGGACACAGCCGACCATCGCCACGTTGTACTTCTCCGACGGCAGATTCCTCGTTCCGGTGTCGCGCCGCGTCGCGTCCACCACCGACATGGCGCGATCGGCGGTGGAGGCGTTCCTCGACGGACCCGCACCTCGCACCAACCTCACGACCTTGATCCCTCGCGGCACGACCATTGACTCGCTCGACGTGCACGACGGCATCGCGACCCTCGATCTGAAAATGAGGTCGGGAGTCATTGCTCGAGGACAGCCGGCGACGACGGCAATCGTGCACACGCTCACCGCGATACCAGGCATCACCGCGGTCACACTGACCGTCAACGACGCACCAATTGTGACGCGCGCACGGCCGACGCCGTTGCTCTACTTTGCATCTGCGAACGGACTCGCCGCGATGGAGGCGTCGGCCGGCACCGCCCGCGAGCTCCTCGATCGCTATCTCGCAGGTCCTCCCGACGGGATGCTCACCGGACTTCCGCGCGATGTGCGCCTGCTGAAGTACGAGGAAGACACGGCGCACGGCATCATTAGGCTCGATTTCAGCGACCCGGACTCCCTCCGCACGCTCGCCGTCGAGAAGCCCGATGTCACGCGCTTCGTCCTGCTTGGATTGATCGCCACGATGACAGAGTTCCCCGGCGTGCACACCGTCACGCTGAATTTCGGCGACCGTTCGCGCCTGGGGCTTGGACAATGCACTGACTTGCTGCGTGTGCCGCAACCGCGGCCGCAACTGCTGAACGACGAGCGCTTACTTGGAATCTGAGAGGGGACCTGCGTGGAACCACGGAGGAATATGCCGACACGGAGAACACGGAGAAATCCATGTGATCTCCGTGCGCTCCGCGTTTCGAGGCCTCCGGGGCCTGTACTCGGTGCGATCGAGCATTCAGCTACAGGATCAGGAAGCTCATGATCTATTTTGACAACGCGGCGACGTCGTGGCCGAAGGCTCCCCGGGTCGCGGCGGCGATGGCCGAACAACTCGAGCATGCCGGAGGCAACCCGGGTCGTGCCGGGCATCGCCTCTCGCTCGCAGCGGCGCGGGTCGTCGCCGATGCACGAGACGCCGTCGCGCAGCTGTTCAACGTCGCCGATCCCAGCCGGATCGTCTTCACGCACAACGCCACGCACGCGCTCAATGTCGCGCTGCACGGTGTGCTGCGGTCGGGCGACCACGTGGTGACGACCAGCATCGAGCACAACTCGGTGATGCGTCCGCTGCGACATCTCGAGCGCTCCGGGGTCGAGCTCACGGTGGTCGCGTGCCGGCGCGACGGCACGCTCGACGTCGACGCCGTGGCACGCGCGTTCCGCTCCAACACGCGCCTGCTCGTCGCCACTCACGCGTCGAACGTCAGCGGCACACTGCTGCCGGTGACCGGGCTGGCAACGCTGGCGCGCTCACACGGCGTGTTGTCGCTCGTCGACGCCTCGCAGACGGCTGGTGCCATCCCGATCGATGTCATGGCAACGGGCATCGATCTCCTCGCGTTCACCGGTCACAAAGCGCTCCTCGGACCGACCGGAACCGGGGGTCTGTGCATTCGCGATGGCCTCGAGCTGCGACCGCTGCTCCGCGGCGGCACCGGCAGCGACTCGGCGCACGAGGTGCAGCCGCAGTTCCTGCCCGATGCGCACGAAAGCGGGACGGTGAACGTCACCGGGCTCGCCGGTCTCAACGCGTCGATCCGGTTTCTGCTGGAGGTCGGGATCGATGCCGTGCGCGCCCACGAACAAACGCTCGTCGGCCGCTTCCTGTCCGCCGCCCAGGGCGTGCCGGGATTGCGCGTCCATGGGCCGCTCGATCCGGCGATGAAATGCGGCACCGTGTCGTTCACCATGAACGGCGCCTCGTCGTCGGAAGTGGCGCTTCTGCTCGACGAGTCTTTCGGGGTGATGGCTCGCGCCGGCCTGCACTGCGCGCCGGCGGCGCACAAGACATTGGGGACGTTCCCGACGGGGACGGTGCGCTTCAGCTTTTCCTGGTTCAACACGGAAGCGGAGGTCGACACGGCCGCCCGGGCGCTGCACGACATCGCACAGTGGGTCGAGACGGGCGTGACGCCGTCGGCTATAGGGACGCTCTAGTCTTCACCCCATGATTCGCTCGAGTCGAACAACCACGGAGGCCTGGTGCAGCCATGAAGAACCCGAAGACCAACGAATTCTTCGTGATCTCCGTGCTTGTCGCGGAGCGACCTTCGTGGTTCATCCTCCAGTGAAGTGAGCTTTGGATTAGGTACACGATGAACCCGACAACTCCCAATCCGCTGCCGTTGAATCCAGCTCGCAACTCCCAACTGTCTGCTTCGGAGATGGATGGTTTGATCAGCTTTTTTGCGTCGCATCATGCGATCCGCGCCGAGCGCGTCCTGACCCGTGGCGGCCTTCGCGCGCGGCTCGTGCCGGGACCGCGCGAGCTCAGTCCGAATTGCGGCGTCGCGCTCCGGTTCGAGTATGCGCACCGCGACCAGGCGTTGCCGTTGCTAACGGCGAACAAGGTGCAAATAGACGGCGTTCACGCGTACACACCACGCACGGATCGCTGGCAGTGGTGACCGCGGCCCGCGCCGGACTCGTCGCTGCGCTCCTGGCGGTAACCGTGGGGACGCTCTTCAACGTCCATCCACCGGACGCGTACGGCATCTGCATGGCGTGTCACGGCCGCGATCTCGTGAACTGGACGATCAATGCGGTCGGGCACACGCATCTCGAAGTGGCGCCGCCCTCACTGCTGTTCCCGGTATTGACGACGATCGGCGTGCTGCTGGGGGCCGCGGTCGCGGCCACACGCCATGGTGAATTCCGCTGGCGCAGTCCAGAGTCATCGACCCGGACGTTCGTCTACGGCGTGCTGGTGATGAACCTCGCGCTCATCGCCGGCGGATGCTCGACACGTCTGCTGTTGCGCGCGTCGGCCGGAGAGCTCCCCGGCGTCATCGCATTCGCGAGCATGGCCGGCGGCGTCGCCGCCGGCACGTGCTGGTTGCGCTGGAGAGCGAGCCGATGATCGTGGCACTCGGCACACTCGTCGCCGGATTCATCTTTGGCTACCTCGGACAGCGATCGCGCCTGTGCTTCATCGGCGGCATCCGCGACTTCATCCTCGTTCGCGATACGTATCTGCTGAAAGGTCTGGCCGCGTTCGCCCTCACCGCGTGGATGGCGTTCCCGCTGGCGCGCCTGCTCGGCGGCGCGTCGCAAGGCGCGCCGACGATCCTCGACGCCACCGCACTGCTGCTGGCCATTGCCGGCGGCCTCGGCGTCGGGTTCGTCTCGACGCTGGCCAACGGCTGCCCGTTCCGGCAACACGTCATGGCCGCCCAGGGCACGAAGAGCTCGATCGTCTACGTCGTCGGATTTCTCGCGGGAGCCGTGATCTTTCACGTCTGGACGGCGCCGCTCCTCATGCGGCTTATTCTTTGACTCGTTCGATCGTTCGAATCGTTCGCGTGGTTCGGGTCGTTCTCGTTCGTTAGGAGCATTGGATGAACACGACATTGAAAGCTGGATCGGCAGTGGTGGCGCTCGTTGGGGCGGCGGTGATCGGCGTGAACACGTGGGCGGGCCGTCATTCTCCCGTGCTCGCGCAGCAGGACTCGTGGGCGACTGCGGAAGCGCGGCGCCTCGGCGTGCGACTGGTCGAATCGCGCGATGCCAGCGGTCCACCCGCCTATCCGGTGGCCGCCGGCGATCTCCTGTTCTTCACCAACTCGGGCACGTCCTACGCCGCGACCAACCGGAAGAACTCCGTCGTGGTCATCGACGCGCGGGCGAAGAAACCGATTGGCATGTCGGACCTCGACGCACCGTACTCGGAGCGGCTCGGGAGTCACGGCATCGGGATGTCGCTCGACGGCAAGTACACGTACTTGCCAAGCATGACGGCGATTGGCGCGGCCGAAGGTGCGACCCCGGAGTACACCCTCGTACTCGACACACGCTCGCTGAAGATTCACCAGGTTCTCGCCACCGGAGGGACACCGCATCACGCCAAGGCGTTCCGCGATGGTCAGGGGCGCGAGCGGGTCATCCTCGAGCACTTCAACTGGAACACGGCGGCGTCGGCCGGCAAGGGGTTCTTCATCATGGACCCGAAGGAGGACAACAAGGTGATCGCCGGCATGCTGACGGGCGATCTCCACGGCAACCCGTATTCGGGGTTCACCACGCCGGATGGGCGTTTTCTCTATTACTCGGTGCCACCGCCGAATCGCAACGAGCTCGGGCGCGCGATCGACGGCTGGCTCGCCAAGATCGACACCTCGACGTGGAAGGTCGTGCAGTCGCTGCCGATGAATCACTATCCGCTGTGGACCGTGTTTTCGAAGGACGGGAAATGGGCGTGGGTGACCAACTCGCTCGATGACAAGGTAGTAAGGGTGCAGCGCGGGGTAATGCCGGGCGAGCGGGACCGCGTGGTCGGCGAGGTCAAGACGGGCGGCGGTCCCTATGGCATGCGGATGAGCATCGACGACAAGGAGCTGTGGGTCGCCGACAAGGGGGAATCAGGACCGGCGGGCAAGACGATCACAATCATTGATACCGAGAACAACACCGTCAAGGCGACGGTCCAGACCGACTGCCTCCGCAACGATCACATCATTCTCTCGCCCGACGGTCAGGAGATGTGGGCCACGTGCAATGAATCGCACGACATCGTCGTGCTCGACGCGCGCACGCATGCGATCAAGGCGCGCGTTCCGATGCCGAACAGCGGCGACAGCCATGGCGGCGTGTTCGTGGCCTATTCACGCAGCGCCGACGGGCTCGTCGCTGAAGTCGTCTCGGATCAGAACGGTCTGCACGGGAGCGCCCTCGACGCGGCGGTGAAGAACACGGCCTGGGTGCAGCCGCGGTGATCCGGCGCGCCCTCGTCCTGACGCTCGTCGGCGTGGTCGCCGCCTGGTCGTGGCTGTTCCTGGTCGCCAAGTGGGGACCGGCGAACCGGATCGACATCCTCACGTTCAAGGCCGGACTCACATCGAAGATCATGCGCACGCTGCTGCGCGAAGGGCGCGGCACCGGGCATCACAGCCATGCCTCGACCATGCTCTCGGGTGTCTACGCGACGCCGACCTACTTCGCGATGACCGAACAAGGACGCGAGGCGGACCGCTACCGTCCGGAGAAATTTGCGGTCTTCTATGTCTTCGAGGACATCCATGTCGGCGAGCTGCCGCGCACGGTGCCAACGTTCCTGCTGCGTCTGGACGACGGCAGACAGCTGCTGCCGGTCGACCGCGAGGTGTTGAGAGATTCGTTTCATCACCGGGCGACCGTGGTGCGCTTCGCGCGAACGACAGAGGGTGGCGACCCGGTGATTCGGGACGATGCGGGTTCGGTCACGCTGGTCGCCCACGACATGAGCGCGCATGCCGAACAGGCAATGCAGTGGAGGCTGCCCATCGTCTATCCGACGGAGAGCGAGTCCCGGGCGAATCTGTCTGTGGCGACGCTGCTGGCCTTGCTCGCGGGGCTGCTCGCGGTGCTGTCGCCGTGCCTGCTGCAGTTGACCGTCTACTACTCGTTCGCTCTCGCCGGCCTCAGTGTGCAGAACAACGAGGCACGCCGTGCACAGGTGATCAAGACCGCGCTCTTCTTCATCGCCGGCTTCACGCTCGTGTTCACGACCGCTGGCGCGTTGGCGGGATTCGCCGGAGAAACGCTCCAGGCGTCGGGGGTGATGGAGGCGTGGAACCGACCGTTGGCGATCGCGGCTGGAGTCGGCATCCTGCTCCTTGGCATCTGGATGGGCGCGCGCGCCGGCGCGCCGGGAGTGTGTCGTCTACCGATCTTTGGCATGGCGCGACGTCGGACGTGGGCTGACGCGGTGAAGGCCCTGTTCCTCGGCTCGGCATTTGCGATCGGGTGCTCCACCTGCTTCGGCGGAGCGCTGTTCATCTCGCTGATGATCTATGTCGGCACCGTTGGTTCGACGTCGCTCGGCGCGTTGACGTTGTTCCTTTTCTCCATTGGCATCGCGATCCCGTATCTGCTCGCGGCGGTATTTCTCTCGCGTGCCGTGCCGCTCATCAGCTCTCTCAGCCGCGTCACTCGTCCGGTCGGGCTCGTGTGCAGCGTCGCGCTGACGTTCTTCGGCGCGATCCTGATCACCGACAACTTCCACGTGCCGAGCGATGTTCTCTACCGCATGTTGCTGGGATCGTAGCCAACGCCTTACGAATTCGAATGAGAGTGCCATGAGCAGAATCGCGTGCGCGTTCGTGATCGTGGCGGTGGCTTGCACGTCCTCCGCATTCGCACAACCCAGCCCGAACCAACCGGACCTGTCGCTCGACGCGAAGATGAAAACAGAAGTCATCGCGTCGCTCGCGAAGGGACTCAAGGAAGCGTACGTATTCCCGGATGTCGGCGAGAAAGTCGCCGTGATGCTGCAGGCACGAAACGCCGGCGGCGAGTACAACTCGATCACCAGCGCCAGCGCCTTCAGCGATCTCGTGACGAAGCAGATGCGGGAAACGACAAACGACAAGCATCTGCACCTCATCTACAGCGCGCGAGTTCTTCCGGTCCCGCCGCCGTTCAAACCAGGCACGGCCCCCGCACCGAGCCCAAGAGAGCTGCTGCAGTTCCAGGCGAGAAACTTCGAATTCGAGAAGGTCGAACATCTTCCGGGAAATGTCGGCTACGTGAAACTGAATGCATTCATGGATGCCGAGCACGGCGGCGGAGTGGCGGCAGGTGCGATGGCCTTTCTCGCCAACACGGATGCGCTCATCATCGATCTCCGCCAGAACGGTGGCGGCGAACCGTCGATGGTGACTCTTCTCGCGTCGTATTTCTTCAGCGGCACCGTGCACCTGAGCGATCTCGCCTATCGTCTGGAAGGGACTGACAATTACGATGTGACGCAGCTGTGGACCGCCTCGTTCGTACCCGGTGAGCGATACGTCGACAAGAATGTCTACATCCTCACGAGTCAGCGGACGTTTTCAGCCGCGGAGGAATTCACCTACGACTTGCAGGCGCTCAAGCGGGCGATCGTCGTCGGCGAGACGACGGCGGGTGGAGCAAACCCGGTCGCTCCCTATCGCCTGGGCGATCATTTCTATGCCGCGATCCCCAGAGCCCATTCGATCAATCCAATCACGAAGACCAATTGGGAAGGCACGGGAATCAAGCCTGACGTTCAGGTGTCCCAGGTCGACGCGTTGAAGACGGCGCGCCGCCTCGCGCTGCAGCATTTGATCGAGAAGACGACCGATGCACGGACCGTTACTTCCCTGAAGCAGGCACTCGCAGCGCTCGATGCGGAGCGGTGATGTTCGGAGCGTTCGAGCGTTCGGGTTGCGTCCCACCGCAACACCGTCATATCTTCTCATCGCGCGTCAGGGCGCCTCCGAGTCCGCGGGAAGGACTGCGTCCACCTGATCCGGTTCGACGATCTCCTACACCGATGACTCTTTTCTGCCCGAGTGAGCGGACGGCGGGCACGGGGCTGGCGCGAGGCGCAGCCCGGAAAGGAGCTCATCATGACTCGAAGCTCTGTCCCGACTCGCACCCTTTCCGATCATCCCGATCTCGATCAACTGCGGCGACAAGCAAAGGAACTGCTCGACGAATTTCACGCCGGGCAGGCCGACGCCGTCGCCGAAGTCGCCACGCATTATCACGGCGCGGATCCCACCACATTCGCGCTGCACGATGCACAGCTCGTGCTGGCGCGCGCATATGGATTCGAGAGCTGGCCGCGCCTGAAGGCGTTCGTCGACGGCGTGACGATTCGGCGGCTGGATGACGCGGTCCGCAGCGACAACGTCGCCGACGCTCGGATGATGCTGCGAGCACGACCCGAGCTGGCGACGCTCGATATCGACAACCACAGCATCCTTCATCATGCGGTCGTGAATCGCAGCGCGGCGATGGTTCGCCTGCTGATGGAACACGGCGCGAACGCGCGGTTCGGCTTCTATCCGCACGGCGATGCCACGAGTCCGTACGCGCTCGCCGTCGCACGTCGATACGACGAGATCGTCGCCATCATCGAGGGCGAGGAGCAGCGGCGTCGCCCGGCGGGCAGCGACATGCGCGCCGACGGCTGGACGCCTCTGCACGTGGCGGCGTTCGCGCTGGATGAGGAGAAGGTCCGACAGCTCCTCGGGGCCGATGCGAATCCGAACGCGCCCGGCCGCGAAGGGCTCACACCGCTCGACGCCGCCGCAACTGCCACGGCGCGCCGCCGTTCGGATTTTCGGAAACAGTTCGACGCCACGGTTCGCCGATTGCGATCGGCCGGAGCGCAGATGACCGCCAGAGCGGCCGTCGCGCTCGGCGACGTCGCATGGCTGCAGGCCGCGCACGCCAACGGCACGCTGCCGGGTCCGCTCGATGCGGTCGGGGGGCTCCTGCGGGTCGCGGTGACACACGACCAGACGGACGTTCTGACACTGCTACTCGATTTCGGGTTCGACCCGGACGAGCGCACCCGAGTTCCAGGCGTCGAAGATATCGTGTACTCGTTCGGGTATCCGCTCTGGGAGTGCGCCGCCACCGGAAAGCTCGCGCTGGCGGAGATCCTTCTCGATCGAGGTGCGGACCCCAACGCGATGGTGTATGCGAGCGGCACGCCCGTCTGGCAGGCGTACGGGCAGCGCGACAGCCAGATGATCGCGCTGCTCGAACGTCACGGCGGCGTCGCCGATCTGGGCGTGGCTGCCAGCCATCGCAACACCGAGCTCGCGAAAACGATCTTCGCGCGCGCCGGCGACAAACCAGCCGCCGCGCAGAATCTGCTCGGTGCAGCGGCCTGCGGCGGCGATCCCGAGCTGCTGCGGCTCGCGCTCCACTACATCGACTGGCCACGCGACGATCGCCGCTGGTTCGGCGCACTCGAGCAACCGCTCCGCCTGTGGAACCATGGACCGGGGCACTGGTGTCATCCCGAATGGGATCGCACGATGTACTTCGAATGTTTCCGTCTGCTGTTGACCCGATGCGATCCGAATCTCCGCGGGCGACAGCCGGACGCTGGTCAGTTCGGTCTCACGATCCTCCACAGCGTCGCCGGCTCACGTCCGCACGTGACGGCGGACGATCGCCTGGCATTTGCGACGATGCTGCTCGATGCGGGCGCGCGGCTGGATATTCGCGACCACGCGCTGAGGAGCACGCCGCTCGGCTGGGCGTGTCGATGGGGACGCGTCGAGCTCGTCCACCTGTTCCTCGCGGGCGGAGCGGATCCGATCGAACAGGATGCGGAACCGTGGGCGACGCCGCTCGCTTGGGCGCGCCGGATGCGCCACTCCGAACTCGAGCGGTTGCTCGGTTCCGCGACGTCGCCGTGATCGTCGACATACGGCCTGCAGCAGCCGCCCAGACAAGGGCGAACAAAGTCGGCTCGTCGAGGACCTTTGCGGGTCGACGACGGCCGGGTCGCAGGGGCAAACGTCGTGACCTGGCAATGCTTTAGCGCCAGAACCCGCACTCGGCGATCCGGTTGCTCTCTACGGCTGCGTGCAGATCATCTTTCGGTCGGCCGCGGTCACGGCGATGCTCGCGATTGCACTGCTCGTGGTGCCGCTGCATGCCGCCACGACTCCCGTCACCGACACACGCAAATCCGCGCCGCCGGTTGACGACGATTCGTTCCCGCGTCTGCTGCCGCTGACATTCGAGATCACGCCAACCGACGATCGCGAGCTCAAGTCGTTCAAAGGACTGACGATCACGGTGCAGGAGATCGAGGACGAATACGAGACAACGCTCATCGGCCCAATCGATCCATTCACCGCCGACAACGCCTGCGTTCGGCCGATGCCGGCCGGTCTCAGCGCGTGCGTCGTCAATACCGACGCGACCGTCGGCACGCTGCGCGTAGATTGGCGTATCCCGCGGCCGGGCACCTACAACGTCGTCATCACGGCGAAGCGTGGCAATCAGGAGCGCGCGGAGAAGCTCCTGACGTTCCATCTGGACGCGCTGCCGGGAGAGTGATCTGAACGAGGATTTGCCTTGTAGGCGGACCTGTACTCCAAGCCGCAAAACGCATTTCGCGAGGTCATAAGTCCGTCCCGAGGAGGTGCGTGCCACCCAAGGCCTTTCAGGTGGAATACCCCTGGCATGCTGCCGTCGGCCACGACCCGATCGCCCCTTGACGTGGGAAGTCTTGCGGGCTGCTGCCCAGTCAGCCTCAGTGCGACAATCGGCCGAGCAAAATGGTGAAGAGTACACCTCACCGCTTCGGGGGAGCGTGGACCGACAAGAAGCTTGACATCCTCGAACGATATCTCACCGCCTACACGACAGCGCTGCAGAATGCCAAGTTCACAAAGGGGTACATCGATGCATTCGCCGGCAGCGGTTATCGCGACGCCAAGCGAAGCTTTCCAGATTTGAGCGAGCAAGAACCGCAAGATCTACTTGAGGGATCTGCCCGGCGCGCCCTGCGTGTTCAGCCTCGCTTCGATGGTTATGTGTTCATTGAAAGCCATGCGGGCCGTCGCGCCCAACTCGAATCACTGAAGACCGAGTTCCCAGAAAAATCCGATGCCATTCAGATTCGCGGCGGTGATGCAAATCAGCACTTGCGGGAAATCTGCGCGGTATCGTGGGCAGTACGACGCGCTGTGCTCTTTCTCGATCCGTACGGGATGCAGGTCGACTGGTCGACGATCGAGGCGGTCGCTGGCACAAAAGCGATCGATATGTGGTTGCTCTTTCCGGTTGGTATCGGCGTGAATCGGCTGCTGAAGCGCGATGCCGATATTCCTCCTGCCTGGCGGGATCGCCTCACAGCACTTCTTGGAACCGACGACTGGTTTGATGAGTTCTACAGGACAGAAACGACGACGGACCTGTTTGGCGACGACCGTACGCGCGTTGTGAAGCAGGCGACGACCGTCACGATCGGTCGGTACTTCGTCAACCGTTTAAAGACGGTGTTCACGGCCGTTGCCGATCAACCACGCGTTTTGAGCAACTCTAGGGGAACTCCACTCTATTTACTCTGCTTCGCGGCAGGGAATACGAAGGGGGCACCGATCGCCTTGAAAATTGCCAACCACCTGTTGTCGCCGAAAACGGGCTGGGGCTGGGATTGAGTCCCACCGTAGCCGTTGGCAACACTGGCATCTGAGTCCACCGTCGTCCGTCGAGCACGGCCTCATCTCCGCCACGCTTCGATGGATGGCCACCGAGCTGCTTCAGGAAGAACGCGACGGCGTTCTCGATGCACTGGTCGCGCAAATCGCGAAACCAACGAAGCTCTGCTCTCCGACAGCCAGATTGACTCTCGCCGCCCGCGATCAACCAGTGGATCCCTGACAAATTGAGCTGCGGGAGTGCCCCCAGTAGCGGTTCTGCCGAGACGAACCGCACTGCGGCTGGCACGCGGCGCAGATAATCCATGCGCCATACGTAGTCCTGGCTTTCAACAGAAACGCCCATCCAGACGTTCTCCGGCCAGGGCAAGCGGGCGGCCGCACGCGCCAATCGCTCTGCGCGCTTTGTCAGAATTTGGTAAGTGTGCTGCGGCGTTCGGCGCATGACATCGAACACCAGCTGCAAGTAGCTGTCGGGAACATCTTTGTGAAAGAGGTCCGACATGCTATTCACGAAAATCACTCGCGGCCGCTTCCAACGAAGCGGAACGTCGAGCGCATCAGTCCTGACAGTGAGGTTGAATCCGTTCGGAAATGTCTTCGGGAATCGGTGCGTAACCCGCTCGGCGTAGCAACGATCGCAGCCCGGTGAAACTTTGGTACACCCGCTTGTCGGGTTCCAAGTCGCTTCAGTCCATTCGATCGCTGAGTGGTCGGCTGCCATCGCCATCGAGGATACACGACCAGTGATCCAGGACCTAATGACCTGGGCTGTCACACAGCGCCAGTCACCGGCGAACCCAACCTGTGGTTCGAAAGGAATCCGTACGGCTACCGGCATCGGTTCGCTGCGGCTTGCCACGGCTCTGACGTTTGCGCCCGGCGGATCGATGGAAAGTTCGACGTTCCCCTTCGCTGACGGCTTGACCCACACCTGCGGAGAATGCGTTTCGACGAGCACGCTCGACGTAGCATCGACATGCCCCGGCCGACGGCAACCCACGTAACTGCCGACAGGTGTCCCGCGGGCAATTGAAAAACGCTCCAGGCAAAAGCGGCGTTAGTGGAACCGGCAGAGATACGTCGAAACGCCGCGACTGCGCAGCGCCGGAGGTTTTGGCGCGCCAGATTGCGGTGGAGGCCGTGGGGGTGGAGCTTCGACGCTCTCGTCTCCCGGTTTCGGAGGCGGAGGCACCGGAGCCAGTGCCTTCGACACGGAAGGACCTTCTCGCACGTTGCTTGTTAAGCCGTCATAGAGGGCAACGCGCACAGGAGAACGCAAAGAACCAGATTCTGGTGGTCACGCGACCGGCCTTTCCCGCGCGAGAGGCATTTCTCTCTCTAAGTGCGCCGAATCTGTCCCAGTCACCTGAAGGCTATTTATCTGGCAAGCTGAAAGCCGAAGCTATCGATTGAACGGAAGAACGCGCGGATGTCGTCGACGAGCAACTCAGGTTCTTCCAGCGCGGCGAAGTGGCCGCCACGCGGCATCTCGCTCCATCGCGTCACATTGGCCTGGGCTTCCACCCAGCGGCGCGGCGGGATCGCGATTTCCTTCGGGAACACCGCACAGGCCAGCGGGACGTCGATGCGTCGCGGCGGGCCGCCGGCGGCACGCTGATTCTCGTAATAGATGCGCGCCGACGAAGCGCCGGACTGCGTCACCCAATACAGCATGACGTTGGTCAGCAGGTCGTCCTTGCTGAATTTCTTCTCGACGTCGCCGTCGCAGTCGCACCAGGACCGAAACTTCTCGACGATCCACGCCGCGAGTCCCACCGGCGAGTCGTCGAGCGCGTAGCCGATCGTTTGCGGCTTGGTACTCTGCTCGAGGAAGTAGCCGCGCTCGGTGTCGAAGAACGTCTGACGCGCGCGCATCCGCTCCAGTTCGGCAGCCGGCACGCCCGCGGTGGGATCAGAGACTCCCGCAGGCGGACCGGCGTTGCAGAAATTCAGGTGCACGCCGACGACGTGAGTCGGATCATCCAACGCGGCAAAGCGACTCACCGAGGCGCCCCAATCACCGCCCTGCACGCCGTATCGCGTGTAGCCGAGACGGCCATCAGCTTCGCCAGGATGCCGGCCATGCGCGCGGGACCATACCCGCGTTCCGTCGGTTTGCCGGAGAAGGCAAACCCTGGCAGCGACATGGCGACGACGTGAAATGAATCCGCAGCGTTACCCCCGTGCGCCGACGGATCGGTGAGGGGACCAATGATCTTCGTGAATTCAGCAATCGATCCGGGCCAGCCGTGCGTCACCGCCAGCGGCAGCGCGCCTGGATTTTTCGAGCGCTGATGAATGAAGTGCACCTCGACCCCGTCGATCGTCGTCGTGAACTGATCGAACTGATTGAGGCGGCGCTCCGCGGCGCGCCAGTCGAAGCGGTCGCGCCAGTAAGCGACGAGTTCCTTGAGATACGCCAGGTTCGTGCCGTAGTCCCAGTTCGAGCCCGGGATCTCACCCGGAACCCGCGCGCGAGCGAGCCGCTGTCGCAGATCGGCCAGCAGCGAGTCGGGCACACGAATCTTGAACGGGCGAATTGCATCATTGCCCGCCGCATCGCGCCGCTGCTGCGCGGTGCTGGTTGCGAGTGGCAGCAGTACGGCGACGAGCACCACGAAAATCATTCGACGCTGAAATCTGGAGATCATCGAGCGCGATTCTATGTCAGTGCGTGGATCGAGTCCCTCGGAGCGACTTCACGAAGCCGTCCACGGCCGACCAGTACGCCTCGGGATCGGGTGGACTCAGATCGTTGTGCTCTCCGCCACGGATCGTGACGAACTGCTTCGGGTCGGGAATGCTCTCGAACAGTCCTTGTCCGAGGGCGAATGGAACGACCTGATCGGAGTCGCCGTGCATGACCAGCACCGGCACGCCAGCTCGCTCGATGAATAATGCGGTGGGAAAACGATAGGACGAAAACAGCGCCAGCAAGAACAGCGGAGATCCACGCAGCAATGAGCGGACCTCGGAAAACCCCGCCTCGACGATCAGACCATCCGGTCTGGCCACCGTTGCCGCATACGCGGCCATCGTCGTGCCCAGCGAACGGCCCCAGTACACGAACGGAGTGTCACGAGGTCGTCGCTGCACCGCCCATCGCACGACCGCGTCGACGTCCCGGTACAATCCGCGCTCGCTCGGTTGGCCGGTACTCGCCCCGTAGCCGCGATAGTCCACGGCATGCAGCGAAAAGCCGCGCTGATGTATGCCGACGAGAATCGGCGCCCAGGCCGAAAGGTTGCCGCCGTTGCCGTGGAAGTACACCACCACCGCCTTCGGATCGGGGTGCGGCAGCGACCAGATTCGCAACCGCTCGCCGTCGGCCGTGGTCACCGTGCCGCTCTCGTAACCGACCCCGAGGTCGGCAGGTGTCACCTCCTCACCTGGCGACGGAAAGAACGCCATGCGGGGTTCCAGCAGTCGCACGATGCCGCCAAGAAGGAGCGCGAGCACCAGCGCGAGGAGAAGCCAGTTGAGCATGCGCTGCTTGATTAAAACGCCCGGTTGAACCTGACGCGCCAATCGTATGCGCGATAATAGGCGTTCAAAAGCGTTCGGATCGTTCGTCGTTCGGATCGCTCGAGGAAGGAGGCCTCATGAACCGCTCGTCGCAATGGCGTGTTCGGATCAGGATCGCACTGGTGCTGCTACCCGCGCTGTTGGTCTTCGTCACCGCGTTCGCGCAGAACCAGGCGGCGGCGCCGCCGCCCTCGACCAACTTCGTCGGCAAGGCGGGATTCGTCGACAGCAAGGATCTGCGCGTCAGCCGGATTCGCTTCGAACCGGGCGCGCGAACGTATTGGCACGTGCACACCTCCGCGCAGATCCTGGTGGCCGAGGAAGGGAGAGGCCGCTACCAGGAACAGGGAAACGCGATCAAGGATTTCGTCGTCGGCCAGCCGGCATATCTCAAGCCGAACCTCGTGCACTGGCACGGCGCCGCGCCCGACTCGCCGCTCGTTCAGGCGACGATGTACGCGGGTGAGTTGAAGTGGATGGGGCCGGTCACCGACGACGAGTACTCGGGGAAGAAGAAGTAGGTCGGTTGGGACGCGCTCGCCAAGTACGAGTCGGTGTATGGTTCGCCTATGCGCCTTGACGAACTCCTCACCTTCGTCGACTACCACTACTGGGCGCGCGATCGTCTGCTGCAGGCGGTCGCGCCGCTGACCGCGGAGCAGCTCACTCGCCACATCGAGAGCAGCTTTCCGTCGGTTCGAGAGACGCTTGTGCACCTGTGGGCTGCCGAGTGGATCTGGCTGGCTCGCTGGGAAGGCAATTCGCCGACAGGGCTACCCGCAGGCGATGACCTCACCGACCTCGTGTCGATTCATCATGCGTGGGCGCAAGCGGAGGGAAGGATTCGCGCGCTGCTGGAGCGCCTTGGCGAAGACGGGTCCAGCGCCCGATGGAGTACCGCATGTTCGACGGCAAGCCATACGTGCAGCCGTTCTGGCAGATGCTGCTGCATCTGGTCAATCACGGCTCGTATCACCGCGGCCAGGTGACAACGATGCTGCGGCAGCTTGGTCTGCAGCCGCCGAAGCAGATGGACTTCAGCGCGTTCTGTCGCGAGAACACGACGGCACGGAGCTAGATCGTTCGGATCGTTCGGATCGTTCGAGTCGTTGGAGTAGTTCGGATCAAATCTTCGAACGTTCCGAACCGCCCGAACGTGGCGAACGATCCGAACGATTCAGCTTCGCAAGTCCTTCCAGGATCGCGCAAACGGCTGCGGTGTCGTCTGCTTCGTGACCCGCCGCGAGGGCGGCGGTGTAGATGGCCTCGCTCGCCGAGAACAGTGGGGTCGGCGACCCCAGCTCACGGGCGAAGTCGGCGATGATCGCCACATCCTTCTGAAACACGCCCATCTTCATCGTTGCCTCGGCGTAGTCGCCACGCGCCATCATCGGTCCTCGCAGCTGCAGGACTCGCGATCCGCCGGCACCGTCGCCAACCACCTGCACAACGAGGTCGGGATCGAGGCCCGCTTTCATCGCCAGGACCAGCGCCTCCGCGGCGGCAACGTTGTGAATCGCGACGAGCAGATTCGCCACGTACTTCATCTTCGAGCCGTTGCCGAACTCGCCGAGAAAGTACTGCGCCCGCGAGAAACCCTGAAGTACAGGAGCCACGCGATCGAACGCAGCGCGATCGCCACTGGCATAGAGCACCAGATCTCCAGTGCGCGCCTGCGCGCCGGTGCCGCTGATCGGACAGTCGAGCATCGCGATTCGGCGCGCCGCCAGCCTCTGGCGCGCCGCCTCTTTCGCGCCGAGCGGCAGCGTGCTCGTCTCGACGATCACCGCCCGAGCAGGGCGCGCGCGAGCGATCCGATCGACCACGGTCGCCAGAGCGTCGGCCGACGGCAGCGAGCAGATGATCGCACCGGCGCGGTCTGCCAGCCGCTCGACGCTCGACGCCGCGATCGCGCCGGACTCGCGAGCGGCGCGCCGGCGGTCCGCCGCGATGTCGTAGCCGATGACGGCGTGTCCGGAGCGGACAAGATTGGCGGCAATGGCCGACCCCATGATGCCGAGGCCAATGACCCCAATCGTCAAAGTGGAAGAAGTGGAAGAAGTGGAAGAAGTGGAAAAAGTGGAAGTTGACGAAGTGGACGAAGTAAGTCGCAGCGCGCGCCGCCGCACTTGAGACTTACCTTTCCACTTTTCCACTTTCCACTTTTCCACTTTTCAACTTATGCCGGGAGCGGCTTTCCTCTCGTTTCTTCCGCGACCGGCAGCAGCGCCAGCCCGGCGACAAACGCGAGGGCTGTCAGTGCGACGGGTACACCGAGGCTGCCGTACGATCGAATGCCCGCGCCGACGAGGAACACCATCGCCACACCAACAAAGCGGCCGATAGAGCTGACAAACGCGATGGCACTGCCGCGGCACGAGGTGCCGTATTGTTCCGGCAGCCACAGCGTGTAGAGCGCGAAGTTCGCGCCGCCGAGGCCCATGACGAAGATGAGCACGAAGAACGTGGTGAGCGCGGCGGGCTGGTAGAACACATACCCGAACGCGGGCATCACCCCCGCAACCATCGTGACGAAGTACGCGGCCATGGCGCGACGACGACCAAGGCGTTCCGCCAGCCAGGGGGCGCCGAGGCAACCGACGATCGTGCCGATCGAGAGCACCATCGATCCGTACGACGCGATGCGCGCCGCGTCCGCCGCGGTGTGTCCCTCACGTACTGCCATCTGCGTCACCGCTGTCGGCACATAAATCGAGCCGGCCCACAGCCCGATGATCGACACCAGGAACAACCCCGAATTGATGATGGTGCGCCGCCGGTATTCGGGTGTGAAGAGCGCGCCGAACGCTTCGCTCAGGCGTGGCCGGTTCTTCTCCATCGCCTGCTTGCGCCACGTCTCGGGCTCACGGACGCCACTCTGAATCCAGCCCACCAGCAGCGCCGGCGTCGCGCCAAGCGCAAACATCCAGCGCCAGCCGAAATTCGCGCCGATGTAGTAGTTGGCCATCGCGGCAAGAAAGAACCCGAAGTAGTAGCCGGTGTGCATGTAGCCGGCGCCCATCTTGCGGCGATCCTCCGGCCACTCCTCGGCGACGAACGTGCCGCCCATCGGCTGCTCACCGCCCAGGCCGATGCCGCACAACACGCGCAGCACCGCCAGCTGCCAGATGTTGGTGACGACCCCGCACAGGCCGGTGAAGACCGAGTAGAAGAGAATCGTCATCATCAGCGCTTTCACGCGTCCGAAGCGATCCGCAATCGGTCCCCATACCATCGACAGGCCCCAGCCGAGCAGGAACAAAGCCTGCAAAACGCTGCCGTAATAGCCCGTCGTCCCGGGATTGACAGCGATGCCCGACTGCGGCAGCAGCTCGGCAAGGGCGGGGGCAAGCACCAGCGCATATATGAAGGCGTCCATCCCGTCGAGCGTCCAGCCGCCCCACGCGGCCCAAAAGCCTTTGATCTGATTCGAATTGAGCTTCGTCTTCGGGCGGGCCTGCATGCGCGAGCCCGGCGCAGCCGTAACCATTGACTCCTCCAAGGGTTTTCGGACGGGTGCGGCATTCTACGACACACGAAGCGGACGGCGCGTCTATTCCACTCACTTCTTCTGCAGACTGTTCGCCCAGTCGAGGACGACCTGGATTGTGCGGGGCGCGGCGTCCTCGAGCGGCACGTTGAGCAGGAATCGCTGGCCGTCGCGCGAGATCGTCCACCGGTTCCGCTCATTGTCGTCGTGCTGAAGCCGGCGCTGGAACAGCTTGACCGGGGTGCCGACTTCCAGTGTCGCTCCGGAGGTGTTCACCGGAACCGAGTAGAAAGCGTCGTCGAGCGCCTGGTACAGGATCTCCTTGCCGTCGCCCGTCCAAACGGCCACGTTCGCGCCGCCGGTCGAAATCTGCCATTTGCCGCCGGACGCGGGGAACGATTGTACGTAGATTTCACCGCGGCCGGATTCATTCGACCGGTACGCCACCCATCGGCCATTCGGGGAAAAGACACCGCGGCTCTCACGGATCGGCTCCGGCGACTGCAGGTACGGAGAGCGTTGCTTGCCGGCGAGTTGCAGCGCCACCAGATCCCGGTTGCCGTCGCGTGCAACGAGATTGACGAGCAACGTCGAACCATCGGACGACCAGTCGTTCACGAACAGACCGCTGTCGTTATCCTCGGCAAGCACCTCCTCGTTGCCCGCCCCGCTTGCCAGCTTCACCGCGATCTTGCGTGCACCGACGTTGTACGCGATGCGCGTTCCGTCGCGGGACCACAGGGGATAAAAGTGATCCAACGTATCGAACGTGAGCCGCGACGATGTACCGCGCTTCACGTCCACCACCCAGATATCGTTGCGTCCGCCGAACGCGCTCACCTGCACGGCCACGCGCGTGCCGTCCGGCGACAACGCAAGGTCTCCCCATCCCGTTGGCGACCCCATCGTCCCGGCTTCTTTCCCCGTGCGGTCCACCCATAACAATTGACTCTGCGGCGTGCCCGCGTTCGTGATGTACGCAAGGTCTCCGGCGGCCGACGTCGAGAAGTCGACCAGACCGGTCGTCGCAGACGTCTGCATGCGGTCGGTCACGGGAAAGGGCTCGCCGGTGAACGCCAGCTTCGCCGGCGAAAACGGACGCGCCATGAGCACTTGCTCGCTGACGTAAAAGATATGGCCGGAAGAATACTCGAAGCGCGACTTGATATCCGCGAGCGTGGTCGTCTTCGCATCATCAAGGGAGCCGAGCTTCAACGCGACGGGACCGGTCCCGTTCGTGGACATGAACAGGAAATGCCGACCGTCGGGAAGAAAGTACGGCCATGCGGTACCGGCTTCACCGTGTGTCGTATCAGGCGGCACCGCAATCGCCGGCACGCCTCCGGAATCGGCCACCCGCTTGATCGGATCGGTGACACGTCCATCGAAGAAGATGACGCCAGCCTGCGACCACGAACCATCGGAGCCCAGAGGCGCGTCGCAAATCAGCTGTGGCGGTCCGCCGCTGGCAGCAACTTTCTTCAGCTGGGATCGGTTCGCGACAAAACCGATATAGCGGCTGTCCGGCGACCAGAAGTGACGCCCGACCCCCTCGGTTCCCGGCAGCCGCACCGCGTCGAACGAACCAATGGGACGGACCCAGATCGAGCGAATGCCGTTCTCGATCCCGACAAAGGCAATCGTCCGTCCATCTGGTGACAATCGCGGCCACTCGATCAGCACACCTTTCGGCGACAGGATCGAGAAGCGGACCGGCTCGCGCTCCGCGGGTCTCGGCAGCGTGAAGAGACGCGCTGACACGGCGATCGTGCCAACGGCGAACATCGCGGCGGCAATCCACGCGGCCCGCTCCCTCCACTTGCGACGCGCCGCCACAGGGGCGGGCGTCCCGACCTGAGATCCTGCTTCAGCGATCCACTTCAGCTCCGCCGCAAGATCCTGCGCCGTCTGCCACCGCTCGTCCGGATCCTTGGCGAGGCACACTCGAATGACACGATCGAGGGAGGGCGGCGTCATCGGCTGCAGCGTCGAAATCGGTGGCGGCGTGCCCGACATGATCGATGCGACCAGGCTCGCCTGGCTCTTGCCTTCGAACGCCTTACACCCGGTGACCATCTCGTACAGGACCGCGCCGAACGCAAAGATGTCGCTGCGGGCGTCCGCTTCCTGCCCTTCGAGCTGCTCCGGCGCCATGTATTGGAACGTGCCGAGCAGCGTCCCTTGCTGCGTGAGCGGGTGCTGCTGGGTCGGCATGAACGACGTCGACGACACGGCAGGCGCCGTGACACCCACCCGAGCGAGCCCGAAGTCGAGCAGCTTGGCGCCCTGCTTCGTGAGCATCACATTGCCCGGCTTCAGATCGCGGTGGACAATCCCCTGTCGATGTGCCCGGGTGAGCGCATCCGCGATGTCGATGGCGTGGCGCAGCGCCTGATCGAGCGGCAGCGGACCACGCGTCAGCCGCTGGGCGAGCGTTTCTCCCTCGAGCAGCTCCATGACCAGGTACTCGATGGCGAGTCCAGCTGAGAGCTCCTGTCGCCCGACATCGTAGAGCGCACAGATGTGTGGATGATTGAGCGAGGAAATCGTCCTCGCCTCCCGTTCGAATCGCTCATGGCGTTCCGGATGTGACGCCAGTGCATCGGGCAGAACCTTGATCGCCACCAGCCGATCGAGGCGCGTGTCCCGCGCTTTGTAGACCTCGCCCATGCCGCCGGCGCCGAGGGCGCTCAGCACTTCGTAAGGGCCAAGACGCGTTCCTGATTCCAGAGCCATAGCCCGCACATTCTACTGGCCGCGTACCTCGTTCGCACGGCCATGACACAAAAACACCCGATTACAACCGGGTCTCGTGACTCGCAGCGCAAGACGATGACGAGGATTGGATCCGAGGGAGGCACGGGGAACGTTTTATGCGCCGACCTGGGCGCAGGTGTCTTCATTCGACACGACACAGAGACACTGACGCACTGCGCCGCCTTTTCACCGTGGTTCTCAGTGTCCCGGTGCGTCGTATGTCAGTGTTCATCGAAGCGAATTGCGGGTTTTGCACTACTGCGACGCCATCACGGCTTCGAGGTCGTGGCGTGCCTCCTCGTTGCCGGGGTCGAGCTCGACCGATCGCTGCAGGTGCACAATCGCCTCGTCTCGCACGCCAAGCGATGCGAGCGCGGCCCCCAAATGCCACTGGGTCCGTGACGATTCAGGCTCGAGGCGCACGGCCTCGCGAAACTCGCCGATTGCCTCATACACGCGGCCGCTCCCCGCCAGGGCGATTCCCAGGATGTTGTGCACGTCGGCCGATTCCGGCAGGACCTCGGCGAGATACCGGCCACTTCCACCAAGGACTGCGGCCACACTGCGGCTGATGGCGCGCGGCTCGGTGCTGCCCGGTCCGCCGGCGCTCGACCGAGGCTTCGCGTCGTACGCGCGCGCCAGCAACGCAAAGTACAGATCGAGACCGGCGACAGCTGGCGCCGGCACCTCACCGACAAAACAGGCCGGACACCACTCCCGCACCTCCGCCAGATCCACCACCGACGCCGGCAGCGCTTCCCCGGTGCGAATCAGCGATCGCACACCGTACTCCTGCACCGGGCGATCGTCAGTGACGGCATCGGCGTTTCGCGTTGCGGCCGCAAGTCGAGTCGGTGACCCGACGAACGTGCCGACGATCTCGCGCGGCGTCCCGAGATCGAGACGCTGCAGATCGGCAGCAACGCCCGGCCGTTGCGCAATCGCACGCATCAGACGATCGGGCTCGATCTCGATCCGCGGTCCAGGCGTACCGACGAGCAGCAGCTCGCCGGCGGCGCCCGACAGCAGGACTGCTTGTGGGAACACGTCGACGAACGAGCGAATCATCGCCAGCGTCGTGCTCGCCGGCACCTGATACGCCGGAAGCCACTGGCTGATGTAGCCCTGCGATGTCAGCCGGGTGCGCGCCAGGCGGTAGAACTCCGTCGAGTAGAGCGACGCGACGCCCGCATAGGCAATCGGCGGCGGCTCGAGCGCGATCAGGTCGTAGCTGCCTGCAGGCCGCAGCCGCAGATGATGTCGTCCGTCGTTGACGTACACCTGCACCCGGGGATCGGTGAGGACGTTGCGATTGACCTCGCCGAAGTCGCGCGCGTGACCGACGATGTTGCGGGACAGATCCGCGACCTCAATCGAGCGCACCGACGGATGGAGCGCCGCAGCATGCGTGGTGTTGCCGACGCCGAAGCCGACGACGAGCACCGATCGCGGCTCTTCCAGGGACAACAACGGAACATGCGCCAGCGCCCGCATATACCGCTGCGCCATCCAGGTCGTCGATGACATGGGGTGACCGTTGGTGACGAGCGTCCGGATACCACCAGGGGCTTCCGTGATCGTGACGAGCTCGGTGAGGCCTTCAGTGTTGGCGATCACGCGCGCGTCTGCCTGCTGTGCACCGAGCGCGCGAGTCACGATCAGATCGGGCGGGAGCAACAGCCATGACGCCAGCGCCACGGCTGCAGCGACCGCGGCAGCGACTGACCACCGGGGCTGTGCGCGCGATTCGGTGAGCGCCGCGAGGGGGCCCAATGCCGTCGCGGCGGCAATCATCAGGATCGTCCCGCTGCCCTGGATCCCGAACCGCGGCAGAAACAGGAAGCCAGCAGCGAGGCTGCCGCATACCGCACCGGCGGTGTTCGCGAAATACAAGGCCCCGGCTCGGCGGCCAACGCGATCCTCCACGCGCTGCGCGATCGCGTTTCCGAGTGGATAGGAGAATCCCATCAGGAGCGCGGGCACGGCCACTTCGAGAAGGACAGGTCGCGCGTTGAACCAGAGCTCGCCGACAGCGGTCGTGCGCGCGGCGCGCAGCGCCTCTTGCACACCGTCCGCATCGACGAACACCAGGCCCAGCAACGTTGCGATGACGAAGAGCGCCTGCACGACCATGAACGTCGGTGCTGCGCGCTCGCGCAGGCGCCGCATCGCCGCGGAGATCAGCGAACCCGCAGTGATGCCGAGCAGGATCACCGTCAGCAGCAGTGCGAACACCGCGCGGAATGCACCGAGCAGGATGCTGACGTGGCGGAACCAGACGATCTCCATCCCCATCGCCGCAAATCCGGTCATCGCGAGGGCGAGCGAGGCCAGCACTACGACACGCGACGTTGCGGTGCCGTTGGTATCAACCACGAAGGTCGCCGAGCGACGGTCACGAAGTTCACGGAGAGCTTCATGTCTCTTCGTGGTCTTCGTGTTTGCCGGCAGGCCTTCGTGGTTAGAAGTACTGCGGCGCGCGAGCATCAACGCCGCGGCGCCGGCGACCGCGTTCAACGCTGCGGCGATCGCCTGCGTCCGGAACAACCCAATCGCCGGCACCAGCGCGAGATCGGTCAGCAAGGCGCCCAGAGCTGCTCCTGCGGTATTCACCGCATAGAGCACCGCGATCCGCCGATCGCCCGCCTCGATGTCGTGGCGAACGAGATGACGAATGAGCAGCGTCAACGTGCCCCCCATCAACAGCGTGATCGGCGTCAGCAGGAACGCGGCGATCACGATACGGGCGAGGTAGGAGGGGAGCGAGAGCGCGTACCACCCGTCACTGCCGCGCGTATACGACGACAGGACGGTGGCAACTGAATCGAGATGCGGCCACGCCGCCGCCAGGGTGATCCCTCCCAGCGCAATGAACAGCTCCACACATCCGTAGGCACGAAGCAGTACCTGCGGCCGCTGCGCGTGACGACGGTCGGCCCAGACGCCAAGGAGATAACTGCCGACTCCCAGCCCGAGCATGAAGATGGCGAGGACCAGGGAGGTCGAATAGACGGTGTTGCCGAAGACGTTGCCGAAGACGCGGACCCAGACGGATTGAAAGATCAGGCCGCTGGTTCCGGAGAGGAAGAAGAGGAAATAGAGAAGGCTAATGTTCAATCTTCAAATTGCGATTTGAGAATTGATCTGATCATTTGTCGGTTTCTCATTTGATCAAGCGATTGGAACTTAACATGTGCCAACGCCCAAATCGCCAAACGCCCAAATCAATCCTCAAATCCTCAAATCGAAAATTGAAATTACCGAGTCCCCCTGGCCTGCGCCGCCGGCTTCGTGATCAGGAACGCCGGATTGGCGCCGGGACGCGGGCGGAACTTCTGCGCGCCGCCGTTGTCCACTTCCGCCACGTAGACGTTGCCTTCGCTGTCGACGCTGATGCCGTGCACGCCCCAGAAGCCGCCGGGGAAGTTGCCCCAGGTGCCCCACGAGTACATGTAGTTGCCGTTCAGGTCGTACTTGATCATCTTCGACGTCGCGCGATCGAACGCCCACAGGTAACGCGAGCCGTCCATGTAGACCAGGTGAATGTCGGCCGGTGGCTTGCCCACGCTCCACGAGTCGAGATACTTCCCGTTCTCGTCGAACACCTGGATGCGTCGGTTGCCGCGATCGTTGACGAACACGCGACGCGTCTGCGGATCGACGGCGACGCCGTGCACGTTATTGAAATAGCCGGGACGCGTCTCCTTGCCCTGCTCGCCCTTCTCGCCCCAGGCCATCAGATACTTGCCGTCCTTGTCGAACTTGACGACGCGCGTGTTGGCGTAGCCGTCGGCGACGAAGAACGTGCCGTCGGGCAGCCACGCCATGAACGTCGGACGATAGAAATGCGTGTCGTCGGCGCCGGGGACGTTGGGCGTGCCGATTGTCTGCAGCAACGTCTTGCCGTCATTGCTGAAGCGGAAGATCGCGTGGCGATAGTCGTCCACGATCCACACGTCCTTGCGCACGTCGTACGGGCTCTCGAACACCGAGTGCGGCCGGCGGAACATCTTGTCCCACTGACTCCAGTCCTCGATGTGATTGCCCTGCGCGTCGACGACGTTGATGATCTTGGCCCAGCGGTAATCGACGCCCGGCTCGCCGGCGTCGAGATCGTCGCCCGGCGTCTTGCCGTCCTTGGCGAACAGCGCTCCCGGCGGGCTGGCCGACGTCGCGTCACGCCACGGCAGCCGTCCGATCGGGAACTCGACGCTCGGCGCGATCTTGGTGTTCTTCGGCCGCTCGATATTCGGCAGCTCCCCGCGCTGCAGGATGAAGACGCGGTTGGGGGTTTCGGCGAAGACGCCCTGGCCGGCGCCCCACGTCCATTTCTCATGGCCCGGCACCGATGACAGCGGCTTGGGCCAGCCCACCACGGGCTCATACGCGCCGAACATGTCCTGCCCGCCCTTCTCGTTTGGCACTGCCGCGACGCGCGTGTCCTGCCGCGCCTGTCCCTGCAGCGGCAGCGCCTGGTAGCTCACGACCATCACCAGCGCGGCGACCGCGCTGACCGCCAGCATCGAAATGTGTTTCCGCATCATAAATCTCCGAAAATCTTTTTACGTTGTCGGACTGTTCTTCTGTAGCCAGGCCATGATCCACTTGATGATCTCGTCGCTGTTCTTTTCCAGCATCATCACATGGCTGTTGCCGCGGATGCCGACGTCTTCGAGACGATAGAACTCGACCGGCACGCCCGCCTGTTTCAGGAACTTCGGAATACACGGATCGTACACGCGGTGATAGGTCGCATTCGCCGACGCCATCAGGACACGGATGTTGCGCCAGCGTGCCAGCCTCCGCGCCGGCTCCTGCTGCATCCAGCAGCGCACTTCATCCGGCCGTTCCTGCTTTTCCTCGAGCACGGTCTTCAGATCCGCGGGCGAGGCGGCAGGCGGATCGTACTCGTACTTGCCGGTCGTCAGTCCCCATGAATTCGGATTGCGCGGACCGGGCTGCACTTTGGCGGTGTCAACACCGCCGAACTGCGGACCGCCCGGCTCCAGCGCGACCATCAGCGGCACCTGTCGCGAACGCGCTTCCGTGATGTCGAACCCGATTCCGCCGCCCATCGAATGCGTGAACATGATGACCGGCTTGCCGATCGCATCGAGCAGCGCAATGCCTGCCTCACGCGCGAGCGTCGCCGACTGGCCGGCAGACTGCACCTGGCTCCGCATGAACGCGTCGAAGACCGGATCGCCGATCTTCCCCGCGCCCGGCCACTGTGTGTGGTTCTTGGCGAGCGGAAAATCGCCGCGCTCACGAGCGTTGGTCCAGATGCGTTCGAGCTCGAGCGCCGTGCGAATGTTCAGCGCGCCGTCGATCGGTGTTTTGCCATCGGGTCCGGGCAACGGGACGTAGCCCGAGCGGCCGCGCGCCGGATAGTCCGTGATGTAGACGACGTAGCCGTTGTCGAGGAGACGATAGGCCCAGCCCGGCCGCCCGTCAGGCGTCTGCTCCCATTGCACGCCCGTCTGGCCGTTGGCCGCGAACAGGACGACGGGGTACGGCTGCCGCACACGCTTCGGCACCCACACTTCCGTGTACATCGCCCCGCGCATCACTTCGCGGCCTTTTTCTCCCCAGTAACTCCCGCCCGCGAAGTACACGCCCCGGCGCCCGAAGTTCTCCGTCGAGAATGTCGGGATCGTCTTTGGCGGCATCGCCTTGGTCGACGTGTCGCCGCGCGCCGGCTTTGCCGTCTTGTCAATCCATTGCCCGATGAACTTCGCGATGTCGGCGCTGTTTTTCTCGAGCATCATCGTGTGGCCGTTGCCGGTGATGCCGGCCTTTGCCAACTCCACGTGCTCGGTCCTGACGCCGGCCTGCATGAGCCACTTCGCGGTGCAGTGGTCGTACACGTCGTGATAACTCGCTTCCGCCGTCAACACGAGCACGGGAATGTTCTGCAGGTTCGTCAGCTTTCGCGCCGGCTCCTGCTGTCGATAGCAGGCGACCTTGCCGGCTGACGATGATCGCGGGTCGAGCTCGGTCCGCAGGTCCATCGCGTTCGGTGCCGGCGGGTCGTATGTGAGAGGCGTGTCGGAGAGGCCCCAACGGCGCGTGCCGGTACCGGCCAATGCCGTGCTCGCGTCGTAGTTCAGCTTCACGATGTCCGCGTCCTTCATCGGCGGGCCCGACGGTTCGACGGCGACGATGGCCTTCACCAGGTTCGGCCGTGCATCGGCGATCAGCCAGCCGAACGCACCGCTCTGCGAGTGCGTGATGAGGATGACCGGGCTGCCGATCATGTCGAGCAGCGCGACATTCGCGTCGCGTGTCAGCGTCTCCTGTCTGTTGCCGGACAGAAACTGGACCTGCGTGCGCATGAAGTCGTCGAACACCTTGTCGCCCATGCGACCGCTGCCGGGCCACTGCGTGTGCTTCTTCGCGGCTGGAAACGCACCACGCGTTGCGCCGGCGGTGAATCGCTCCTCGACGGTCGAGGCGGTGAGGACGGTCAAATTGAGATTCTCGGGGGTGCCGTCGACGCCTGGCACGTACTGCGAGCGCCCGCGTGCCGGTACGTCTTCCAAGTACACGACATAGCCCATGTCCAGGAAGTTGTAGGCCCAGCCGGGGCGGCCATCCGGCGTCTGTAGCCAGTCGACGCCCGTCTGCGCGGCACCGTGGATGAACACGACCGGATACGGCGATCGAATCTGCTTCGGCACCATCACTTCGACATACATGGCGCCGCCCATCGTCGATTCCCTCGCCGCACCGAGCTCGCCGACGTAGCTGCCACCCGCGTAAAAGAGTCCCTGGCGCGCGACGTTATCGAGCGCGACCGTCGGAATGGCTGGCGGTGGAGTGGCTGGAGACGTCTGCGATCGGGCCGGGGAGGCCACGGCCGTCAGGATGGCCATTAGCGCGAATGTCGTGCCGTGGATGCGACGCATGACGCTCCTTCTGGGTAGGGCGGATCGTGTAAGGTCCGCCGGGACCTTGTCAGCTCGGCCCGATTCGTAAGGGATGGCGTCGTTTTAGAGCCCCATGTCGGAAATGTCAAGCTGACATGTCACGACGACCCCGCCCGCGTATAGAATGTGCGCGCTGGATTCTCTGGATTCGTGATTTGTGATTCGTGATTCGCGATTTTTTTCGTGATTTCGCGCTCGGGCTTTGCCTCGGCCTTCGGGCGAACTCGTGAATCACAATCACGAATCGCAAATCGCGAATCGTTTAGGGGGTGCCATGACGCGTCTGATATTCGCAGGCGTACTACTGCTTTCCGCCTCGTTGCTCGCGCAGGGGGGGCAGGCTCCGAGCGGGCTCGCGCAGGGGGGGCAGGCTCCGAGCGGGCTCACGCAGGCCCAGCTCAACGCACGCGCCAAGGCGCAAGGGGTGCCGGAGATCGCGTTCGACTCCGTTCCCGATTTCCTGAAGCTGCCGACCGGCCTCTACCTGGGTGAAGGAATCGGCGTCGCACGCAATTCCAAAGGGCAGGTCTTCGTCTATACACGAAGCGGCGAGTCGTCACGGCTCTTCCAGTTCGATCAGAACGGCCGCTTCATGCGCGAAATCGGCCGCGGCAACTACGGCTTCGTCATGGCCCACGCCGTGCGCGTCGATTCGCAGGACAACATCTGGACCGTGGACGAAGGCGCCAACACGGTCTTGAAGTTCAATCCCGAAGGCCGCATCGAGATGGTGCTCGGCCGCCGGCACGAGATGGTCGAGGGATTGATTCCCACGACCACACCCGTTCCGCCCGCGGCGCCGTATCGCTTCAATCGTCCGACCGACATCGCCTGGGACGCCGCCGGCAACATCTTCATCTCCGACGGCTACAACAACTCCCGCGTGGTGAAGTACGACAAGGCAGGACGGTACGTAGCGTCGGTCGGCACACGCGGCACCGAGCCGTTGCAGTTCAACACTCCGCATACGATCCAGACCGACGCCAAGGGCAACGTCTATGTGGGGGATCGGCAGAACCGTCGCATTCAGGTCCTCGACAACGACCTGAAGTTCATCAAGGCGTACGACACCGTGGGTGCGCCCTGGGCGGTGTGCATCACGCCGGGGCCGCATCAGTATCTCTACTCGTCGAACTCGAATCCGGACAACAACAACGCCGACATCGCCGCGGTGACCGGCGAGATCTACAAGATGGAGCTCGACGGCACGATCATCGGCAAGTTCGGCACGGCAGGCAAACAGCTTGGACAGTTCAGTACGGTCCACGCCATCGACTGCAAGAACGAGAACGAGCTGCTGATGGCGGAGATCACCGCGTGGCGCGTGCAGAAAATCGTGCTCAAGCCGCGATCACAGACGACCACGACGGCAAGCGCGCGGAGGGTGCCATGAATCGCCTCCTGAGCGCCGTCGCGATCGCCCTCGTCGCCGCGGGTGCGCTCGTTGCAGGGCAGGGCGCGATTGCCGAGATCCCGTACGACTCGGTCGCGAACTTCCTGAAGACGCCCGATGACATCTACATCGGCGAAGCGGCGGGCGTCGCCACCAATTCGAAGGGCAATGTCTTCGTTTATACGCGCACCGGTGGACCGGCGCTCACCCTGGGCACCGAACGCGCGTTCGTGCGCGGCAACGGCGCGGCGCGCCTGTTCGAGTTCGACCCGTCGGGCAAATTCATCCGCGAGATCGGCCAGGGCCTCTACGGCTTCGTGTTCGCGCACGCGGTACGCGTCGATCCGCAGGACAACATCTGGGTGGTCGACGAAGGATCCAACATGGTGATCAAGTTCACGCCCGACGCACGCGTGGCGATGACCATGGGACGGAAGCCGGAAGCGATGGTCGTGCCGGGCGGACCGGCGCGCGAAGGCGGCGGCGGCCGCGGCGGAGAAGGCGGCGGCGGTGCACGGGCGGGTGGTCCCGTCGGCGCGGGCGTCCGCGGCGACAATTTCAACCGGCCGACCGATGTGGCGTGGGATTCGGCCGGCAACATCTTCGTGTCCGACGGTTACGGCAACTCGCGCATCGCCAAGTTCGACAGGAACGGCAAGTTCCTGCTGACGTGGGGCTCACGCGGAACCGGTCCTGGCGAGTTCAACCTGCCGCACGGGATCGCCATCGACGCGCAGAACAACGTCTACGTCGCCGATCGCGAGAACAACCGCATCCAGGTGTTCGACAACAACGGCATGTTCAAGACGCAATACACGAATGTCGGGCGGCCGAATGCGATCTGCATCACCTCGGGCCCGCGTCAATATCTGTATTCGTCGAACTCGAATCCGAGCACGAACCTGGAGAACGGCGAAATCTACAAGCTCGAACTCGACGGCCGGATCGTCGGCAAGTTCGGAAAGGCCGGACACCTGATGAAGGAATTCGGGGCGGTCCACGGAATGGACTGCCGCAAGGCGAACGAGATCGTCGTCGGCGAAAACATGAACTGGCGCGTGCAGAAGATTCTTCTTCGCGCGCCGACGTCGTAGGTAGGAGCGGCATCATGCCAAATCGCAGGGAGTTCGTGACGACGATCGCGGGCGCAGCGGGCGCGGCACTCGCCGCCGGCAGCACCGTCATGTCCGCGCAGCGCGGCGGTGGAGGAGGTGGCGCGGCGCCAACGCCGACCGGCGCCGTCACGCGGCGACAGGTGAGCATCGCCGGCAAGCGCGTGCGCGTCATCGACGTGCATTGCCACTGTGCCATCCCGGAAGTCGCCGACGTCGTCAAAGGCACGCCGCTCGAAAACAACGGCAGGGCCCAGGGCAATCAGGTGATTGGTCCGCAGCGCATCGCACTGATGGATCAGCAGGGGGTCGACGTCCAGGCACTCACCATCAACGGCTTCTGGTGGTGGGGAGCGACCGATCGCGACCTGGCGCGGCGGATCGTGCAGACCCAGAACGAGGGGCTCGCCAAGATCAAGCAGGCGTATCCGGATCGGTTCGCGCCGATGGTGTCGGTCGCCTTGCAGTTCCCCGATCTCGCGGCCGAACAACTCGAAGACGGCATCAAGCGGCTCGGTCTGCACGGCGTCACCATTGGCGGCCACGTCAACGGCGAGGACCTGTCGAACCCGAAATACGATCCGTTCTGGGCCAAGGCGGCGGAGCTCGGCGTGCTCGTCTTCATGCATCCCGGCGGCGCCGACAACATCGTCAAGGACGGCGCGCTGCGCGGCCGCGGCGATCTCGGCAATATCATCGGCAACCCGCTGGAGACCACATATTTCCTCAGCCGGCTGATCTTCGACGGGACGTTGGACAAGTTCCCGAACCTGAAGATCTGCGCCGGTCACGGTGCGGGGTACCTGCCGTCGTATCTGGGCCGCACCGAGGCAGCGTGCGTCGTCCGCGCCAACGCGAACTGCGCGAACACGAAAAAGCCGAGCGAGTACTTCAAACGGCAGCTGCTCGCCGATACGATGGTCTTCAGCGACGAGGGCCTCCGCCATCTGGTGGCGGAAATGGGCGTGAGCCAGGTCGTGTACGGCACCGACGTCCCGTTCAATTGGCCGGTGACCGTGGATCTGGTGCTCAACGCGTCCTTCTTGAACAATGCGGAGAAGGAAGCAATCCTCGGCGGCAACCTGCAACGGCTGCTGCGAATGCAGAATTCATGAACATGGTAGCAATCACGAATCACGAATCACGAATCGTCCTACGAGGTAGTCAGTCATGAAGAAGGTATTCATCGGTGTGTGTCTCGGTCTGCTGCTCGTCGCCGGTTCGGCGCAGGCGCATCATGGTGATGCCAATCGCTACAACGAACAGACGATCACCGTCAGCGGCTCGGTTGTCGAAGTGCAGATGGTCAACCCGCACGCGCACATCGTGTTCGACGTGACCGACGCGTCGGGCAAGACGACGCGATGGCAGGCGGAGCTCGGAGGACCACAGCAGCTGATGCGCCAGTTCGGCTGGACTCCGCAGACGATCAAGGCCGGCATGAAGATCACGCTCATCGGTCGCCAGTTGAAGAGCGGAGCACCGTATCTGAACCTGACCGAACGGTCCCAGATCGTGCTGGCGGACACGGGCAAAGAGATCTACAGGACGGAAAACTTCGGTCAGGCACCGACCAATAACTAGGTAGCTCGGTAGCTGGGCGGATGGGTAGCTAACGTCGTCGCTCAGCCACCTAGCTACCCAGCGACCCAGCCACCCAAGTGGAGGCATCCATGACAGGCAGCACGCGTTCTGCCCTGATCGCGCTGTCGCTCGGAATGACTGCTGCGGTCGTTCCTGTCGGCGGGCAGTCACCGGCAGCATCTGCGCAAATCCGACAGACCGCCTACCTGAAGGCCTCCAACGCCGAGAAGGACGACCACTTCGGCTGCGGCGGCGTGCTCGACGGCCACGCCGGATACGGAGCGGCCGTCAGCGGCGACGGCAACACGATCGCCATCGCCTCGCCTCACGAGAGCAGCGCGGCCACGGGGATCAACGGGAACCAGAACGACAACTCCGCCTACGACTCGGGCGCGGTGTACGTCTTCGTGCGCAACGGCACCGGCTGGGTACAGCAGGCCTACGTCAAGGCGTCGAACACGCACGACAGCGACGAGTTCGGTCACGCCGTGGCGCTGAGCGCCGACGGGAATACGCTGGCGGTGTCCGCGGTCTGGGAATCGAGCAAGGGAACCGGCGTGAACGGCGAGCAGAACGACCGCTCGGTTCCGCAATCGGGCGCCGTCTACGTGTTCACGCGCGCCGAGGGGCGCTGGACGCAGCAGGCCTATATCAAGGCCTCCAACACCGGCGAAGCAGGCACCGCCACCAGTTTCGGTGACGGCGATCAATTCGGCTTCTCGCTCGCGTTGAGCGACGACGGGAATACGCTGGCGGCCGGTGCGATTACCGAAGACAGCGCGGCGGCCGGCATCAACGGGAACCAGCGCGACAACTCCATGACCTCCGCCGGCGCCGTCTACGTATTCGGTCGCACCGGAACCACGTGGACGCAGCAGGCATACGTCAAGGCCGCCAATCCCGATCCCGCCGACATGTTCGGGTACTCCGTCGCGCTCAACGCCGATGGCAGCACGCTGGCCGTGGGCAGTTACGACGAAGGCGGCTCGTTCCGTGGCATCAATGGGCCCGCCGATAACCAGAGGCGGGGCTCCGGCGCCGTCTACGTTTTCGAGCGTTTCGGCACTTCCACGTGGGCGCAGCGCGACTACATTCACGCGTCGAACGCCGAGGGTGGCGACTCCTTCGGCGTCTCGCTGGCGCTCAGCGACGACGGCAACACCATGCTGGTTGGATCGCTGGACGAGGATTGCCTGTCGACCGGCGTGAATCCGCCCGGCTGCGACAACGATCGCGAACTGGACACGTCGACAGGCGCCGCCTACGTGTTCGTGCGCAGCAACGGCACCTGGTCGCAGCAGGCGTATTTGAAGGCAGCCAGCGTCGCCAAGGGCGACTGGTTCGGCAATCGCCTCGCGTTGAGCGGCGACGGCAACACGGCGCTCATCGGCGACACGCTCGAGGATCTCGGCGGCCAGGGGATCAATCCACGCGCAAACGGAAAGATGGCGCAGGAATCGGGATCCGCGTACGTCTTCCGCCGCAATGGGAACACGTGGACGCAGTTTGCGTACTTGAAGGGGTCCAACACTCGAGCGTTCGATGAGTTCGGAAGCGCGCTTGGCATCAGCCGCGACGGACGCACGCTGGTGGTGACGGCGCGCGGCGAGGACAGCGCGGCCAAGGGAATCAACGGCAATCAGACGGACGGCTCGGCATCGGAAGCCGGGTCCGCGTATATCTTCCAGATCGGGGCTCCCACAGCGTCACGCATCAATACATCGTTCTGAGTAGCTAGATTGCTGGGCGGATGGGCAGCTGGGTAATGCGGCGCGTCTGAAGAACAAGGCGCGCCCTACACTGTTTGTAGGGCGGGTCCTGCTTCCGCCTGCGCCAAGGCTACGGCGGACCGCCGAAGCTTTCGCGAAGGCGGTCGTGGACCTGCCGTTGAGGAGTCGTACATGGAGTTGGTGTCGAAACGGGCGGCCGCCGCGGCCGCAACAGCCGCCGCGTGGGCGCTGGCTGTCGTCATGGTGACAGGCCAGCAACCCGCACCGGAACAGAAACCGATGCTTGCCGAGGACGTGTTCAAGAACGTGCAGGTGCTCAAGGGCATTACGGTGAACGAGTTCATGGGCACGATGGGAGTGTTCTCCCTCGCGCTCGGGATGTCGTGCGAGGACTGTCACAAGGCCGACGACACCGATTGGGCGAACTTCGCCATCGACAATCCGCGCAAGCGGATGGCGCGCGCCATGGTCACGATGATGGCCAACATCAACAAGACCAACTTCGGCGGCCGCCAGATGATCACGTGCTACACGTGCCATCGCGGCGGCGACAAGCCGAAAACGACGCCCGATGTCGAGAAGGTGTATGGGGCTCCTCCCGTCGATCCGTCGACCGACATCATCGTCCAGGCGAAGAACGTCCCGATGGCCGAGCAGGTGATCGACAAATACATCCAGGCAATCGGCGGCGCACAGAGAATCGCAGCGCTCACCAGCTTTACCGCCAAGGGCACCAGTGTCGGATATGGTCCGGAGAACGAACCGCGACCGTTGGAGATGTATGCGAAGGCACCGAACCAGCGGACGACGATCGTCAAGAGCGCTGACGGCGACATCGTGACGACCTACGACGGCAGGACGGCGTGGTATTCCGCGCCGCACCGGCCCGTCGACGTGCTGGCCCTGACCGGGCCTGATCTCGACGGCGCGAAGCTGGACGCCGACATCACCTTCCCGGCACGGCTCACGGAATCGTTGACGAAGTGGCGCACGGGCACACCGTCGACGATTGGCGATCGCGAAGTGCAGGTCGTCCAGGGCACCGGGCCGAGCGGACTCACGGCGACCCTGTATTTCGACAGCGAATCGGGCCTGCTGCTCCGCCAGATCCGCTACGTCGAGTCACCGGTCGGCCGGCTGCCGACGCAGGTCGACTACTCCGATTATCGTGATGTCAACGGAGTGAAGATCCCATTCAAGTGGACGTTGACATGGGTCAACGGACGGGACAATTACGAGCTGACCGATCTGCGTCCGAACGTCCCCATCGATGCAGCCAAGTTCGCCAGACCCGCTCCGCCAAAGGCGGCTCGATAGACTGGCGAAGAACGATGGCTGATGTACCTCGCTGGAACGTGACGGGTGACTGGTTCGACGTCTGCAAGTGCAGCATTCCGTGTCCGTGCACGTTCGCGCAGCCGCCGACGACCGGCGACTGTGAGGGTGTCCTCGCCTGGCACATCCGGACGGGTCAGTACGGCGACGTGCGGCTCGACGATCTGAGCATCATGGCCGTGGGCGCCTTCACGGGCAATCTCTGGGACGGCAATACCAAGGCATCGATGGGCATGTTCATCGACGAGCGCGCCGACGCGCGTCAACGCGAAGCGCTGCAGATGATCTTCAGTGGGCGTGCCGGCGGATGGCCGGCGATGTTTGCCGCGACAATCGGTGACGTGCGCGGCCTTGAGTTCGCACGCATCGACTTCCAGGTCGACGACGATCTCGCGTCGTGGCGCGCCGAGGTCCCCGGCAAGCTGGTCGGCCGCGCGGAAGCGCTCGGCGGCCCGACCACGCCGCCGGGCAAGCGGGTGCAGGTCTACAACGCCGGCGGCGCGGAATGCGGTCCGGGGTCGGTCGCCACGTGGGGCACGGCCACGGCGGACAAGGCGCGGGCGTTCGGGTTCCAGTGGGAGCGAAGCGGCAAGTCGAGCAAACACATGGCGTTCGACTGGTCAGGACCGGACGCTGGTTGATCCGTCGCGTCCAATCAGATAATGCGCCATCGTGCTGGCGCGCCGCTACCAACGGGCGTTCGTGCTTACGACCGACGCTCGCGATTTCTCGTCGTACCGCGTTCCGTTCGCCTGTCCCGAAGGCGCATTCCAGCTGTGAGCACGGATATCAACGCCACAGTGTCTTCATCCCTCACGCGAATCCACTCCGGCGTTCGCCCACGTCAATGCACGACGTGATCGTCCTCGTCCTCCTCCTCGAGATGAGGAATGTCCAACGCTCTGACCGCTTGCAGCGCCAGCCGCAATGTCTCGTCCGCCCGCCGACGATCCTTCGCCGCGCGCAGTTCCCTTCCCACCTGCCGTAGCGCGCGCAGCACCCGCGCGCGATCGAATCGCTGGCCCTGACAGTGCTCACAGAAGCTCATGCCCAAATGATAGCCAAAGGCGGCGGCTCATAGTTCTTTTCACCCCGATCGCCGACGCGGATCGTGCCCGCCTGCACCACGCGGGCATTGATGCCGCGCAGGTGCAGGCCTCGACGCCGAAGCGCGACACGAATTCGGCGCAGCCGGTGTGCGGCTGATCGGTCACCTCGATCGCCGCGGAGCCGATCCGCAGCTTCGTGGCGATGAACTGTCGTACCGACATCACGCGGACCTGACAGGGTCCGCGCCACGCGATTGACCGGCTGACAAGCGCTGCGTCCGATCTGCTACCGTACCGGCGTGCGCCAGCGGCTGCATTACGGCTGGATTGTCGCGACGGTCACCTTCGTCATCCTGCTGGTGACGGCTGGCGTCCGTGCGACACCTGGCGTGCTGATGGTGTCGCTCGAGACCGAGTTCGGCTGGAGCCGCGCCGTGATTTCCAGCGCCGTCGCCATCAACATCGCGCTGTTCGGCCTGCTCGGTCCCTTTGCCGCCTCGCTGATGGATCGCTGGGGGCTGCGGCGCGTGGTCCTTGGCGCGCTGGCATTGCTGGCGACGTCCGTTGCCCTGACCACGCGGATGCAGAACCAGTGGCAGCTGACGTTGCTATGGGGCGTGCTGGTCGGCACCGGGACGGGCGTCACCTCGATGGTGCTCGCGGCGATTGTCGCCAATCGCTGGTTCGACGAGCGCCGCGGTCTCGTGCTCGGCGTTCTGTCGGCGGCCAACGCCACCGGGCAGCTGGTGTTTCTGCCGGTGCTCGCCTCTCTCGTCACCTCGCGCGGCTGGCGGGCCGCCGCTCTGCTGGTCGCTGGCGGCGCGTCGGTGGTGTTCCTGATCGTGCTCGTGTTCATGCGCGACCGGCCTGAAGATCTGGGCCTGCTGCCGTACGGAAGAAAGGCAGACGCCGCTCCGCCCGGAACGGCGATGACGCCGATCGCCGCGCTGCGACACGCGGCCGGATCGCGAGCGTTCTGGATTCTCGCCGGCACGTTCTTCGTCTGCGGCGCCAGCACCAACGGCTTGATCGGCACTCACCTGATCGCCGCGTGCCACGACTACGGGATCGCCGAGGTGCGCTCGGCGCAGCTGCTCGCCATGATGGGGATCTTCGACATCATCGGCACGACGGCGTCCGGCTGGCTGACCGATCGCTATTCGAGCAGGCATCTGCTGTTCGCCTACTACACGCTGCGCGGTGTATCGCTGCTGTTCCTGCCATTGACGCTGCGCGCCGGCGGCGGAGAGCTGGCGTGGTTTGCGGTGTTCTATGGTCTCGATTGGATCGCCACCGTGCCGCCGACCGTGCGGCTGACGGCCGAGGCATTCGGGCGCGAGAACACTGGCGTCATTTACGGCTGGATTGGCGCCAGCCATCAGCTCGGCGCGTCGATGGCGGCGTTCGGCGCCGGCACGATTCGCACCTTCGCAGGCGATTACCAGATGGCGTTCTGGCTCGCCGGCCTGCTGTGCCTGCTAGCCGGATTATCGTTCCTGACGCTCGGCCGGCGAGTCTTCCGCCTCGCGCCGGCCGCGTCGCTCGCGACGACGTGAGTCGATACGGGTGCAATGCTCCCTAATGCTCGTCGGTGCAAGTACGGCTTCGCCGGTCGGTGCAATGCTCGCGTACGCTATTGGTGCAATGCACTCTTCGGCAGTCGGTGCAAGACCCCCTTTCGGTGTTGGTGCAATGCCTCCTGTCGCGGTCGGTGCAACGTCCTCTGACGCTATCCGTGCAATCTGCCCGACTGTCGGTGCAATACCCTGTGTACGTGTCTGGTGCCAATCGCGCGCTGAGGTGCACGAAATACTTGTGCATTCAGCGTCTCAGAAACTTGCACGGACCAGTGAAGTGGGCCTCGCACCGACCCGCGAACGGACCATTGCACCCACCGGCGAAGTGGCCCTTGCACCGACCCGCGAAGCGAAGTACTCGCCAACGCTTGGCGATGCAATGCGCGCTCGGCTGGTCGGAGCAATACCGCTGCGACGCTGCGATTAGTACGGTCGGGATTGACCTGCACGGCGCCAGCGGAGAGCAGCGCGGACCATGAATGTCCGCACCGCATCTAATTCACCGACGAGCACCAGGAAGCATTGCACCGACCAGCGAAGTGAGCATTGCACCGACAAGGCGCAACGCGGGCATTGCACCGACGAGCGAAAGGCGGCATTGCACCGGCAAAGCGCTCATTGGACGGCGATCCCGCCGAGTGCCTTGTAGACCGCAACGACACTGGTGAAGACCCCCGACTCGGCTTGCGCCACGCTGTCCTCCGCCAGCAACTGGGTACGTTCGGCGTCGAGCAGATCGAGAAAGTCGGAGACCCCCTCGCGATACCTGACCCGCGCAATCGATGCGGCCCGCGTGCTCTCGCGCGCCTGATCGGCAAGCGCGATCAGCCGTTGTTGCTGTTCGCGATAGGCGACCAGCGCATTCTCCGTCTCCTCGAGCGCCTGCAACACGGTTTGCTCGTAGAGAGCGGCCGCTTCCTGTGTCGCCGCTCGAGCGCCGCGCAACCTCGCGCGCGCGCTGCCCAGATCGAGGCCGACCCAACTGAGTGCGGGCGTGACCGCCCAGGCGCGCGAATCGGCGGTGCCGAACACGCTGCCGCGTCCGGCGAGGAACCCGAGGAACCCGGCGATGCTGACGTGCGGCAGCAGATCGGCAGCGGCGACACCTTCACGCCCTGTCGCCGCGGCCAGACGCCGTTCAGCCGCGCGAACGTCCGGCCGGCGCCGCAGCAGCAACGTGGGATCACCGAGCGCCAACGCCTTGGCGAGCGGCGGGTAGGCTCGCGGCGACAGGTCCACCGTGAGCTCGCCCGGTCGCGAGCCAGTGAGCACCGCCAGTCGGATCAGGTGCTGAGCTATCGCGGCGTGCAGCGGCGGGACGCTGGCCTGGATCGCCGCCACGCGCGCCGACGCGCTGGCGACGTCGAGCTCCTCGCCAAATCCTTCGGTACGCCTCACGCGCGTGAGCCGCAGCGTCTGCCCCTGATTGCCGAGACTCCGCTCGGCGACGGCGAGCTGCTGCTGCAGTCCGCGCAGCGCGAAGTACTCCCGCGCCACCTCCGCCGCCACGGTGACGCGCACGTCGTCGAGCGTCGCCTCGAATTCCTCCGCGGTGGCCGCCGCGGCGCGAACCGCCGACCGAACGCCACCGAACAGATCGAGTTCCCAGAACGCATCGAAGCCGGCCTGATAGGTCGTTGTCGTAATCGGCTTGTCGGTGAAGCCGGGAACCGTTTGCTGACGACGATCGATGCTGGCACCGACACCTGAGGTCGGGAAGCGATCGAGCTCGACATCGCGAAAGATCGCGCGTGCCTGGTGGAGGCGAGCGATCGCGATCTTCACGTCGTAGTTCGATTCGAGCGCCGTGCGTTCGAGCTCGTCGAGCACCGGATCCTCGAACTGCTGCCACCACCGCGGGTCGTAGGAATCGGTTCGAAAGAACTCGGCATCCACCGTCTTCAACGCAGCGGGAGCCGTGATCGGTGCCCGGTATGGCGCGCGCACGGCGCAGCCGCCGACCACGATCGCCATCGCCACGACCCACGCGCCGCATCGAACCTGCGCTCTACTCATGACCGCACCTCAACCGCCGCATTCGGCACGCGCGGATACGCCGCCGCGGCTCCTTTGGCCGCGCCGCTGAATAATCGGGACACATATACGTAGAAGACGGGCGTCAGGAACAAACCGAAAGTCGTCACGCCCAGCATGCCGGCAAACACGGCGATCCCCATGGCCTGTCGAATCTCGGCGCCGGCGCCGGTGGAGAGCACCAGCGGCATCACGCCCATGATGAACGCCACCGATGTCATCAGCACCGGCCGCAGTCGCACGCGGCACGCATCGAGAATCGCCTGCACGCGATCGGCACCCTGTTCTTCCCGGTGTTTCGCGAATTCGACGATCAGAATCGCGTTCTTGCACGCCAGGCCCGACAGCACGAGGAAGCTGATTTGCGTGAAGACGTTGTTGTCGCCGCCAGTCAGCCACACACCGCCGATGGCGGAGAGCAGCGTCATCGGGACGATCAGGATGACGCTCAGTGGCAACGACCAGCTCTCATACTGCGCCGCAAGCACGACGTAGACGAGGAGCACGCACAGCGGAAAGACGACGATCATCGTGTTGCCGGACAGAATCTGCTGGTATGCGAGCTCGGTCCATTCGAACGCCATGCCGCGTGGCAGCCGCTCGCGCAACACCCCCGCGATCGCGTCCTGCGCCTGTCCCGAGCTGAATCCCGTCGCCGGTCCACCGTTGATTTCCGCCGCCGGGTAGCCGTTGTAATGCATGACCTGATCGGGTCCGTAGCCTTGTGTCACCGTGACGAGTGACCCCAGCGGCACCATCTCGCCACTCGCATTGCGCGTCTTCAGTCGACCGATCTGTTCGGGCTGCAGACGGAAGGCTGACTCGGCTTGCACGTTCACCTGGTAGGTGCGACCGAATCGGTTGAAGTCGTTCACGTAAAGGGAACCGAGATACGCCTGCAGCGTTTCGAACACATCGGTGAGCGCCACTCCGTACGTCTTCGCGCGCTCGCGATCGACCTTGGCGTTGATCTGCGGCACATTCACCTGGAACCCGGAGAAGAGACCAGCCAGTTCAGGCGCCTGTCGCGCCGTGCCGAGCGCAGCTTGCGTCTGCGCATACAGTTCTTCGAACCCCAGACTCGCGCGATCTTCGACATACAGCTTGAATCCACCGACGGTTCCCAGTCCCTGCACCGGCGGTGGCGGAAAGATCGCCACGAATGCTTCCGGGATGTTGGCGAACTGCGCGTTCAGCGCCTGCACGATCGCCCCCGCTTTCAACGGCGGCGCCGTTCGTTCTTCCGCCGGCTTCAGCTTCACGAACACGATGCCGACGTTCGACGCATTGACGAATCCGTTCACCGACAGTCCGGGAAACGCAACGGAGCCTTCGACGCCCGGCTGCTTCAGCGCCATGTCCGACATCTTGCGAATCACACCCTCGGTGCGATCGAGCGTTGCCGCATCGGGCAGCTGCGCGAACGCCACCAGGTAATCCTTGTCCTGAACCGGAATGAATCCCTCCGGTACACGCGCGAATCCAACCGCGGTCAACCCGATCAAGCCGACGTAGAGGACGAGAACCGCCACACCCACGCGCAGCACACGAGCGACGCCGAACGTGTAGGATTCCGCCGCTTTCGTGAAGAAGCGATTGAACAGGCGGAAGAACCAGCCGAAGACGCGATCCAATCCGCGCTGCACGCGATCCTTGGTGGCGTGCCGCGGCAGCAGCAGTCGCGACGCCAACGCCGGACTGAGCGTCAACGAGTTGATCGCGGAGATTACGGTGGAGATCGCAATCGTCAGCGCAAACTGCCGGTAGAACTGTCCCGTCAACCCGCTCACGAACGCCGTCGGCACAAATACGGCGCACAGCACCAGCGCAATCGCGATGATTGGCCCGGATACCTCGTCCATCGCCTTGCGGGTGGCTTCGATCGGCGACAGCCCCAACTCGATATGTCGCTCCACGTTCTCCACGACCACAATCGCATCGTCGACGACGATGCCGATGGCGAGGACCATGCCGAAGAGCGACAACGTGTTGAGTGAGAACCCGAGACCAAGCATCACCGCGAACGTGCCGACCAGCGACACCGGTACGGCCACGAGCGGGATGATCGACGCGCGCCACGTCTGCAGGAACACGAGCACGACGATGACGACGAGCAGGATGGCCTCGAACAGCGTCTCGACAACCGCGCGGACCGATTCACGCACGTACACCGTCGGGTCGTAGACGATCTGGTAATCCAGCCCTTGCGGAAACGACTCCTTCAGTCGTTCCATCGACGCGCGCACGTCGGAGGAAGCCTGCAGCGCGTTCGATCCCGGACGCTGCGAGATTGCGATCGCGACGGCCGGGCGATTGTCGAGCAGACTGCGCAAGGCATAGAGGTTCGAGCCCAGCTCGACGCGTCCCACGTCACGAATGCGCGTGATCTGGCCATCAGCCGTGGCGCGAACGACGACGTCGCCGAACTGCTCCTCGCTGGTCAGGCGGCCTTGCGCATTCACCGACAGCTGGAACGTCGTATCGGTCGGTGCCGGAGGCGCGCCGAGCACGCCCGCTGCCACCTGAATGTTCTGCTCGCGAATCGCACGAACGACGTCGGTGGCTGTGAGCTGCCGCGCGGCCAGCCGCTCGGGATCGAGCCAGACGCGCATGCTGTACTCGCCGGCACCGAACACCTGGACGCTACCGACGCCGGGAATGCGCGCGAGCTCGTCCTTCACCTGCAGGTGCGCAAAGTTGGACAAATACAGCATGCCGTAGCGCTCGTCGGGCGACAGCAGGTGCACGACCATCATCAGATCGGGCGACGATTTCTCGGTGACCACGCCGATCCGCTGTACTTCCTGCGGCAGACGCGGCAGCGCCTGAGCCACGCGGTTCTGCACCTGGACCTGCGCGTTGTCGATATCGGTGCCGAGCGCAAACGTGATCGTCAGCGTCATCACGCCATCGGCCGTCGATTGCGAGAACGTGTAGAGAACGCCTTCCACGCCGTTGATCTGCTGCTCGAGCGGCGAGGCAACGGTTTCGGCGATCACCTTCGGATTGGCCCCAGGATAGGTGGCGCGCACGACCACCGTCGGTGGCACCACGCTCGGGTACTCACTGATGGGCAGCTTGAACAGCGCGAGCCCGCCGGCAACCACGATCAGGAGCGAAAGAACGACGGCGAAGATCGGTCGCTCGATGAAGAAGCGTGAGAATCGCATGGCGATTTACCGTGCCTCCGGCGCAGTGATCGACACCTGCGCGACCGAGCCTGGCTTCACTGCCTCACTCTTCGAATCCATCGCGACGACCGCGGCTTGGACCTTGGCGCCTGGTCGCACGCGCTGCAGACCGTCGATGACGATGCGGTCGCCGGCGTTGAGTCCGCTGCGGACGACCCGCAAGCCGTCCACAACCGGACCGAGCGTCACCGGTCGGTACTGGACAGCGCCATCGCCGTCGACCACGAACACGAACCGCTTGTCCAGGTCCGTGCCGATGGCGCGATCCGGAATCAGCACTCCACGGTATCCACCAACGCCAGGAAGCTGCAGTCGGACGAAGAGGCCCGGCGTCAGTGCGAGATCGCGGTTGCGAAACAGCGCCCGTACGCGAATCGTGCCGGTCGCCGGGTCGACCTGGTTGTCGAGAAAGTTCAGTGATCCCTCGCGCGGGAAACCGCTGTCGTTGCCGAGCGCCATACGGATCGGCAGGGTGCGTCCGCCTTTTCGCGCCAGCTCCAGATACCGCAGATAGCTCTGTTCGTCGGCATCGAAGGTCGCATACACCGGGTCCAGCGACACCAGCGTTGTCATCAGCGTCGCCTCACCGGGCCCGCTGGAGACGAGATTACCGGGGGTGACGATGGCGCGACCGACGCGACCGTCGATCGGTGCGGTCACGCGCGTGAATTCGAGATTGAGCTCCGCAGCGCGCAGCGCCGCATCGTCGGCGTCGACCTGCGCCGACGACTCCTGCGCGAACGCGGATCGCCGATCGTGCTCCTCGCCGGAGATCGCGTTTTCGGCAACGAGACGCTCGGCGCGGTGCAGCTCGGACGTGGCTCGCTGCACCGTGGCGCGGGCGCGCGAGAGCTCCGCGCGCAGCCGATCCACCTCCGCCTGAAACGGCCGCGGATCGATCTGGAAGAGGACGTCTCCCTGGTGAACAATCGCTCCCTCCGCGAATCGGACCGCGGAGACGTAGCCCGACACCCGCGGCCGGATCGCGACGGTGTTCACCGCTTCGAGACGGCCGGTGAATTCATCCCATTCGGTGATATCGCGCGCGATCACCTCGGCGACCTTGACCTGGGGAGGCGGCGGCGGCCCTTGTTGCGCCGCCGTGCGGGCGCAGGCGGAGACCGCGACGCTCATCAAGACGAGCGCGAGTCCCAGGCTCGTCCGCATCGCGGACAGACCACGGAGGTCGAAAACACGGAGGCCACGGAGATCGGTAAATTTCTCCGTGTTCCCCGTGCGCGGATTGCCTTCGTGGTTTACGGCATGACGTTCAGCGTTGTGTGACATACCGCGCCAGCATGGCGCGCGCACCACGGCGTCCACAATTGGGCTGAGGACGGATCCGCGTTTCGCCCCTACGCATCACCGCCCGGCGTCGCTTTTTGTCGAGGGGGATCTCCGACTAAAGGACGAGGAAGGGCTGCCCCCATTGGTCAACAGAATTTTGGACGTGCAGTGCTGGATAATGAGACGCGGAGGAAGCCTCGTGACTCAGACGACCGACATCGCCGGCGCGCCGATCGATCCGGTCCTCGCACGCGCAGACTGGGAGGAACGACTCTCGGTCCTGCAGCAAGCGCTCGACCACGAACAGCGGCAACGGCGGCGAGCGGAGTGCACGGCGCATGTGCATACCGACGCGGTGCAGCTCGCGCTCGATCTGCTCGTGCGCGAGCCCGACGTGAGCGGCTACTTCCGCGGTTTCATCAGGACGCTGGTCGATGAATCCGACAGCCGCGCCTGCGCCGTCTGGCTGCTCGACGACACCGACACGCAGTGCAAGCTGTGGATGGCGTATTGCCAGGACGGCTTCGTCGACGGCGATTCGTCGGACCTGCCGGTGTCGCCCGAGGCGCGAGCCGCCTTGGCCGCGCACCTGGTCGCCTACAAGCCAGGGTGGACGCGAACGATCGAGTACGGCCAGGAGGATGCGCGCCTCTCGCCGCCGATCCAGCAGTTCACCCGCGAGATGGCGGTGCATTCGTTCATGGTGGCGCCGCTGGTGTTGCCGACACGCAATCTCGGTTGGGTCGCGGTCTTCAACTGCGGCGCGAGCGAGACCGAACATCACGTTCCTGGCTGCAGCTGCGGTGCCTGCGCGTGGCGCAAGACCCTGATCGAGGCGATGGCGCGGCAGGCGACGCTGGCGCTGCATCACAGCCGCATCGCCGAACAGAGCCGGGCCGAGGCACGCCGTCAGGCGGTGCTCGAAGAAAGGAACCGCATCGCGCGCGACATTCACGACACGCTGGCGCAGGGATTCGCCGCGATTCTCATGCAGCTGCAGGCCGCCCAGCGATCGGCCGAGGCGATGCCGCCACAGGTCAAGAAGGCGTTGGACACGGCAGTCGATCTGGCGCGCAGCCACATGGTGGAAGCGCGTCGGTCCGTGGGCGCGCTGCGCCCGCGCACCAGCGAGGGCGAGGACCTCGGTTCCGCGTTGCGCAGAATGACCGATCTCGCCCGCCGCACCTCCGACATGGAGATCGATCTCACGGTCGACGAACTGCCGCCGTTCATCAACGGCGTCGAGCGCGAGATCATCGGCATCGCGCAGGAAGCCATCACCAATGCGGTGCGACATTCGCGCGGACGACGAATCAAGGTGCATGCATCGGCGGTGCGGTCGATTGGATTCCGACTGCAGGTGGCCGATGATGGACGCGGCATTCCGAACGACCATCGAGAAACCGGCTTCGGCATGACCAGCATGCAGGAACGCGCCGAGCGCATCGGCGCCTCGCTGACGATCGTCACGGCGCCACGGCTCGGCACCGAGGTCGTCGTCGCGTGGGAGCCGCCGTCGTTTTCGATTCCCAATGGGAGTGCAGCCAGTGCCAGCGTCTGAAGCGGCCGTTGTCGCCACCTCGCGTGCGAGCGTACTGGTCGTCGACGATCACGCGCTGCTGCGGACGGGCGTGGCCAACATCATCAACCACGAGCACGACCTGCAGGTGGTCGCCGAAGCCGCCAACGGCGTCGAGGCGCTGGCGGCGTTCGACCGCTATCGTCCCGACGTGACGCTGCTCGATCTGCGCATGCCCGTCATGGAAGGCGTCGAGGCGGTTCGACGCATTCGCGAACGGGACCCGAACGCCAAGGTCATCGTGCTCACGACCTACGACACCGACGAGGACATCGCGCGAGCGCTCAAGGCGGGTGCGAAGGCATACGTCCTCAAGGACATCGCCGCCGACGCGCTGGTCGCCTGTATCCACGACGTCCTCGCCGGCAAGACCTATCTCGCGCCTGCTGCCGCCGCCAAACTAGCCGAGGGCGTCACCCGCGTGCAGCTCACGCCGCGAGAGCTGTCGACGCTGCAGCTGATGGCCGACGGCAAGAGCAACAAGGAGATCGCCAACGAGCTCGGCATCAGCGAGCGGACGGTGAAGACCCACCTCGGTCACCTGTTCGAGAAGCTTGGCGTCACCAGCCGCACCGAAGCCGTGAAGGTCGCGAACCGCCGCGGTCTCGTGCGCCTCGAATAGGGACATCCGGGCGATCCCGGCACGCGCGAACTGAATCCGCCCGATACCCGGTGTGTGCCGCGCCCGAAACAGCGGCCGCCACGCGGCCGGCGCCAAGGCGACATCGTTAATTCGTCCCCGTCTTCCGGACGTACTTCTTGAGCGCCCGGGGTCCGACCTCCGCGCCGTAGACGTTACCCGCGGCATCGACCGCGACGCCTTCGGCGGCGCTCGTACCCGTGGCCTTCTCCACCGGGTCGGGAATGAAGTAGAGCACCTTGCCGTCTTTCACGCTGCCGATGCGGATGCCGCGCTTCCAGCCGTCGTGATTGCGCGAAACCGATTCCGATTCGGAGTCGGCGACGTACAACATGTCGTTGCGGATGAAGAGACCGCTCGGGCGGCTGAATTGACGCCACTCATCGAGCTGCTTGAAATCCTGATCGAAGATCAGCACGCGGTTATTCGATCGATCGCCGACGAACAGGCGGCCGCGAGAATCCATCGCCAGCGCGTGCGGTTGATCGAGCTCGCCGGGTCCGCTGCCCTTCTTGCCGTACGACTTGATGAACTGTCCGTCCTTGCTGAACTTCAGAATTCGCGAGTTGCCGCCGCCGTGACCTTCGGACACGAAGATGTCTCCGTTGGGTGCGACGATCACGTCGTTGGGCTGGTAGAAGTAATCGGGCTCGGCCGCACCGCCCGGTTTGCCCAGTGTCATCAGCAGCTTGCCGTCGGGACTGAATTTGTAGACCTGATGTCCCTTCGTCGCGCCCGGCAGCGGACCCATCCGTGATGCCGCAGCACCTGCGCCACCAGCGCGCGCCTGCGCGGGCTCACCTGCTGCCGTGTCTGCTCCACCAGCTGGAGGCGCAGCCCCTCGCGCAGGCGTCGGCGCATCGTCCTGGCCATCGGTGACCCACACGTTGCCGTCGCGATCGACGTAGATGCCATGCGGAAAGACCAGCATGCCCTTGCCGAAGCTGGTAACCAGCTTCCCGGTGGCGTCGAATTTGAGAATCGGATCGAGATTCGACATCTGACCGGTGGCGCGATCGAGGCAACTGTTTACACCGCATCGCTCCGCCACCCAGATGCTGCGGCCGTCCCTGTCGATCTCCACGGCGCTGGTCGATCCCCAGGTCCGTCCCTCCGGCAGCTTGAAGTAGCCTTCGACCGTCTGATACGGGTTCGGCGCGTCATTGGTCGGCGCGGCCGTCGTCTGCGCCAGGACGATCAAACCGCAAATCCCAAAACCCAAAACCCAAAAGCCAAACGCCACGAACCATGAAGCGCGACGCAGCCACTTGGGATTTGGGATTTGGGGTTTGGGATTTGGGAATTCATGGCGTGCCGATCGATTCATACGGACGCTCCTTCTCCGGTAGGACGAATTCGGTCCCGATCCCTTCGCGGACCTGACAAGGCCCGCGCCACGGTAAGAACGACCCATCCCACACCGGCGACCGCGACGGCGAGAATCAGCCAGCGTAGCGCGAACGCCATCAGCGCGGCATCGACGGCCGGCCACTGGAATTGATACAGCCGCAGCCGCGCGCCACGATCCAGCACCCAGTGCCAACCGGAGTGCGCGACAAACGCCGATAGCACGATGACACCGACCCGTTCGCTCGACCATCCGGCGACGGCAGGCGCCGGCAGCCGGCCGAACAGCAGCTCCAGAGCCGGAATCACCGCGATCAGCACCAGCAGCTGTCCGATCTCCACGCCAACATTGAACGACAGCAGGGACGTCAGCAGATGATTGCCAGCGAACTGCAGGTTCTCGCGCAGCGCGAACGAGAAGCCGAACCCGTGCACGAGCCCGAATCCAAACGCCACCATCCAGCGTCGCTGCACGGCGCCACGTCCGTTCTCCCCTGGCAGCGCCACGATATTTTCAAGCGCCATGTAGACGATCGAGGCAGCGATCAATGTCTCGACCAGCGGCGGGAACCACAGCGCATCGGGAGCCATGTCGTAGGCGGAGGCGATGAGCGTGATCGAATGCGCCACGGTGAACGCGGTGACGATCGGCACCAGCGTCCGCAATCGTCGAAACGGAATCACAAGGCACACGAGGAACAGCAGGTGATCGATCCCGCTCGAAATGTGAAGGAAGCCGTCGACGACGAACCGCGAGGCGGCCTGGAACCATCGTGGATCGAGTCGCACCAGCCCCGGGTCGTTGTGAAACTGAAACGCGCGCTCCACGCCGGAGGCAGCGACAAAGCGGACAACGGTGAGCGTCTGCAGACCCACCAGGCTGAAGCGTGGGTCGATTGAAAACAGAGCCCGGTCGGACGCGATGTCGTATTCGAGCAGCGCATCGACCCACGCCTGGCGCGCTACGACCTCCGTCTCGTCGGAAAGACGGACACCGGTGACGTGCGCCAATGCCGTGTCATAGAAGCCGAACGACGAATCGGCCGGAAGCGAGATGCGAACGGCGCTGATCCGCGGTGGATCGAGGCGCCGGTCGCCTTCATACACATCGATCCTTTTCGCGATCCAGGCGGTCGCGGCCTCCTTCAGCCACGGATCGACACGACTGAGGTCGAGCAGTACGCCGTCCATTGGCCAGTCGACGTCGTTCATGGCGGCCACAGGCATGCGGGCCACCAGGCGGAGGACGTGACCTTCCGGGTGCAGGAAGAGTTGCACCCGCACGTCGGTCGGGATGTCGTGGGCCGCAGCGGGCGCTGCCGCGGTCAGGAAAAGCGCGATCACGAGGCAACCACGGAGAATCCCTCCGTGCACGAGCGTCCTCCGTGGTTCTCGCAGCATGGTCGAAAGCGCGCATCAGGGTATCAGGGTTCGGGTATAGTTTGCGACGCACCCGGGGGCGCGACGCCTGCACGCCGGAGTGCCGTCAGGAGGCGAACATGCAACGGACCCGTGGTTCTGGCTTTGCTCCCTCCATCGCCCTGGTCCTGGCTGTCATGAGCATCGTCGTCGTGTGCGGCGTCAGCCGGACAGGCGTGGCTCTCGCCCAGCGCGGGAGCGCCGCTCGAGCGCCGAATTATCAGGTCCAACCCTTCTGGCCTCGGCCGTTCACGAATCACGCGTGGGTGCTCGGCTCGGTGACCGGCGTCGCGGTCGACTCGCAGAATCACGTCTGGGTCGTCCACCGCGGCAACGATTCACTCGAAGGCAACGAAAAGGGACTGGTCGCCAATCCGCCATCCTCGAGCGTCTGCTGCATGGCGGCACCCTTCGTGCTCGAATTCGATCAGGCGGGAGCGCTCGTATCGAGTTGGGGTGGGCCGGGCCAAGGCTACCAGTGGCCGCAATCGCCAGGTGGCATCGCCGTCGACCCGAGGGGCAATGTGTGGATTGCGGCAGCAGGTCTCGAACCGCCGCCGACGGCGCCGGCACGCGGGCGCGGCGATGCGGTGGTCGGCGAAACGCCGGCGGCCGGTGCGGGACGCGGTCGCGGCGCAGCTCCACAGGGTCCGGCCGATGCGCACGTGCTGAAGTTCTCGCGCGACGGCAAGTTCCTGCTGCAGATTGGAACGCCCGGAAAGATGGACGGCCCAACGAGCCAGATGACGCTGAATCGTCCGGCAGCGGTGGCCTACGACGCCGCCGCCAACGAAGTGTTCATCGCCGACAGTGGCAATCGCCGAATCGTCGTCTTCGATGCGGACAGCGGCACCTATAAACGGCACTGGTTCGCTTACGGGGAAAAGATGCCGGGCGCGGCGCCGGGTCCGTACATGCCGGGCGAGATGCCAGCGCGATCGTTCCGTGAGGTGACCTGCATCGAGATCGCGCGCGACGGCCTCCTCTATGTGTGCGACCGCAGCAGCGACCGCATCCAGGTGTTCAGGAAGGACGGGACGTTCGTGCGCGAGGGCGTGGTGGCGCCGAAGACGCTCGGCGCCGTGGTCACTGGTCAGTTCGGTGTCGTCGCTTCACGTGGATCGGTGTGGGACATCGCCTTCTCCAGCGATCCGCAGCAGCGGTATCTGTTCGTGACCGACGGCCACAACAAGAAGGTGCACATCCTCGATCGCGACATGCTCGCCGAGCTCGGCTCCTTCGGCAGCGGCGGCCGCTACCCGGGGCAGTTCCTGGCCAACGGCAGCATGGCGTCCGACGCACAAGGCAATCTCTACGTCGGCGAGACCCACCACGGGAAACGGGTGCAGAAGTTCGCACCGGGAAGGAGGACCTCATGAAGAAGAACCTGCTCATCGGAGCCTCGTTCGTGGTGGTGCTCGTCGCGCTCGGCATCGCCGAGAGTATGACGCAGCGCGTCGCCGCGGCGCAGGCGCAGAACGCGGTGATGGCGCCGCGCTTCGAGGTCGATCCGACGTTTCCCAAGCCGTTGCCGAACGGCTGGTACCAGGGCCAGACGATCGGTCTGTGGGTCGACGCGCAGGATCACATCTGGATCGTCCATCGCCCTGACGTTCTCGACGAGGCGGAGGCGGCCGCCGAGAACAGCACCGGCGAGTGCTGTCACATCGCGCCGCCCATTCTCGAATTCGATCAGCAGGGCAACGTGCTGCGTCACTGGGGCGGCAAGGATGGTCCCGGCTATCAGTGGCCCGATTCCAATCACGGCCTGAACATCGACAACAAGGGGAACGTGTGGATCGGCGGCAACGGCGCGATGGACGGACACGTGCTCAAGTTCACGCAGGACGGCGTGTTCGTGATGCAGGTCGGCCGCAAGGGGGTGACGCGCGACAGCATGGCGACCGATCACTTCTTCCAGGTGGCCAAGACGTTCTTCTATGCGCCGGGTAACGAAGTGTTCGTCGCCGACGGCTACGGCAACCGGCGCGTCGCGGTCATCGATGCCGAATCGGGCAAGATGAAGCGGTTCTGGGGTGCCTACGGCAAGCCGCCGGATGACAAGGCCGCGCTCGCGCAGGGCGCCTATGATCCGACGGCGACGTATCAGCAGTTCCGCGGCCCGGTGCACTGTGCGGACGTCTCGGTCGACAACCTCGTCTACGTCTGCGACCGGACGAGCAACCGTCTGCAGATCTTCAGACCTGACGGGACGTTCGTGAAGGAGGTCTACATCGCGCGCGATTCGCGCAGTGATGGCGCGGTGTGGGATGTCGCCTTCTCACGCGACGCACAACAGAAGTATCTCTACGTCGCCGACGGACGGAATCAGAAACTTCGCATCTTCGATCGCGCCAGCATGACGGAGCTGACCAACTTCGGCAAAGGCGGCCACTATCCCGGCGAGTGGTACTCGCTCCACAACATCGCCACCGATTCGAAGGGGAATCTGTACACGGTAGAGACGTATCAGGGACGTCGCCTGCAGCGATTCCTCTACAAGGGTCTGGCACGGGTGACGGCGAAAGAACAGGGCGTTCCGTGGCCGTCGAACGCGACCAAATAGGAGACGCGGGGGCCGCCTTCCCGCCTTCGCGTGAAGCTACGGCGCGTCCGCCGAACCCTTCGGCGGCGGCGGACAGGCGGCCCGCTGCCTCAGGTCTACCGTCTCCAACCGCGGCGTGGCGATGGGCGGTGCTCATCGCCATCAGCGTCGCGATGTTCGGCAACTACTACACCTACGATTCGGTTGCGCCGATTGCCGATCTCCTGCAGCGTCAGCTTGGTTTCAGCGACACGCAAATCGGCACGCTCAACGCCATCTACAGCGCTCCCAACGTCATCATGGTGCTCATCGGCGGCATCATCGTCGATCGCTTCGGCACGCGCCTGTCGACGCTCGTCTTCGCGATCATCTGTTTGAGCGGCGCCGTGCTGACGGCAGTCTCGCCGCTATTTCCGGTGATGGCGCTCGGTCGCTTGTTGTTTGGATTGGGCGCCGAATCGATGATCGTTGCCATCACCGTCGCGATCGGCCAATGGTTCGTCGGCAAACAGCTTGGGTTCGCGTTCGGCATCAATTTGAGCATCGCGCGCGCCGGTTCGTACGCGGCTGACATGTCGACGACCTGGTTCAAACCGTTCTACGACCGGGGCTGGCAGCCGCCGCTGATGATCGCCGCCGCTTTTTCGGTGATTGCCGTCGCCGGGTGCCTTGTCTATTACGTTCTCGAACGGAGTGCCGCACGGCGCTTCACGCTGGCTGGCGCGTCACACACCGATCGCGTCGTGTGGAGCGACATCTGGCGTTTCGATCGCTCCTACTGGTACGCCGTGGGGTTGTGCGTCACCTTCTATTCGGTCATCTTTCCGTTCCGCAGCACGTTCGCCATCAAATACTTCCAGCATGCGCACGGCCTGTCGCTGCAACAGGCGGGCGCGATGAACAGCTACGTGTTCGCGGCGGCCATTTTCGCGACGCCGCTGTTCGGCTTGATGGTCGATCGCCTCGGACGCCGCGCCTGGTTCATGGCGTTCGGGACACTGCTCCTATGTCTCGTCTTCCCGATCCTCGCCTACACGAATGCAAACCTGTGGGTGAGCACCGTCCTCATCGGCATCGCGTTCTCGCTCGTCCCGGCCGTGATCTGGCCAGCCGTGCCGTACCTGGTGGCGGCGGAGCGGCTCGGCACCGCCTACGGGCTGATGACGATGCTCCAGAACATCGGCATGACGGCGTCGAACCTCGCTGCCGGGATGTTGAACGACGCCAACGCGGCGGGCCCGACCAATCCCGCCGGCTACAATCCGATGCTGCTGATGTTCCTGGTCATGAGCCTGTTCGGGTTCCTGTTCGCCGGCGCGCTGCGCGTGCGGGAGAAGGGGCCGCAGGGTCACGGGCTGGAGACGATCCGGGCGACGGGACTCTGACGGGTGTCGGCGCGACACATGCGCAGTGACGGAAGAGCCGCGTTGGCGGCATGTCGGTGGCCGCGTGCGGCAGCGGAACGCCCGCCCCGCCCACGCCGACGCAAAGTCATAATCCACGCATCAAGTGGAGGTGCGGGTCGCCTTGCACCGGGCCTGAATGTCCGCCCTGATGCCGGCGTATACTCCGACCCTCCAATAATCCCCACTCACTCTCACGCCATGACTGAACGCCGCACGGGCATTACCATCCTCATTCTCTTCGCGATCCTGGGCACGAGCGCTCGCTCGAACGCGCAGTGGTTGAACCACCGCGATCCGAAGGCGCCACGGACAGCGGATGGAAGGGTGAACCTCTCTGCGCCGGCACCGCGAAATGCGGACGGCCATCCGGATCTGTCAGGCGTGTGGCGAGCGGAGCCTACCCCGTACGAGGAGCTGACGCGGCTCTTTGGCGACATGAGCGCCACGAGCGTCCCTGGCGACGACCCGCGGACGATGTCGAAGTACCTGTTCAACATTTTCGCCGACGTCAAACAGGGTGAGGAACCGATGCGCCCCGAAGCGGGCAAGATACTCGGTGAGCGCGCTCGCACGCCGGGCAGGGACCTGCCGACGACCCATTGTCTCGCCGCCGGCGTGCCGCTGGCCCTCTTGATTCCTATTCCGTTCAAGATCGTGCAGACGCCGGGGCTGACGCTGATGCTGTTCGAAGGCGACAACACGATTCGCCAGATCTACACCGATGGCCGCAAGCACCCGCAGGATCCGTTTCCGCTCTGGCTCGGATACTCGGTCGGCAACTGGCAGGGGGACACGTTTGTCGTCGACAGCGTCGGGTTCAACGACAAGACCTGGCTCGATGGCATCGGGCATCCGCACAGCGAGGCGTTGCACGTAATCGAACGATTCCGCCGCCGCGATTTCGGTCACATCGACGTGGAAGTCACGGTGGACGATCCGAAGATGTACACGAAACCGTTCACGGTCAAATTCACCGAGCTCCTGCAGCCCGATACCGACATCGTCGAGGCGTTTTGTTCGGAAAACGAAAAGGACCGCGCACACCTGAACTGAGGAGTGCCATGAACGATCGCCGATCGCGCAGAGAGTTCATGGGGTTGACGGCGGGCGCGCTGGCAGTGACGCTTGGCGCCCCGTGGTTCAGCAAAACTGTCGCCGCAGTGGGCGGAGCGGAGGGCAGCGACGCGGATCTCGTTGTGATTAACGCCAACGTCTACACGGTCGATTCGCGCCTGCCCAAGGCGGAAGCGCTCGCCGTGAAGAATGGCCGCTTCATCGCCGTGGGCACGAACAATGAGATCAAGAGTCTGGTCGGACAGGCGACGCGCACCATCGACGCGAAGGGAATGACGGTCGTTCCCGGCTTCACCGACTGCCACAACCACGCCGGTGGCGAGGTGCTCCTCTACGAAGTCCTGGTCGGCAATCCGTTCGAGGTCGAATTCGTCACCATCGCCAGCATTGTCGACAAGCTTCGCGCCAAGGCGCGGGACACGCCGCCCGGCACCTGGGTCGAAGGCTATTTCTTCGACGACACCAAGGTGAAGGACAAGCGCGAGCTGAACGTGCGCGACCTCGATCAAGTGTCGCTTCAGCATCCAGTCGTCGTCCGTCACCGCGGGGGTCACACGTCGTACTACAACAGCAAGGCACTCCAGATGGCCGGCGTGACGAAGGAGACAAAGAATCCCGCTGGAGGCACCTTCGATCGTGACAAGAAAGGCGAGCTCAGTGGACGTGTTACCGACAGTGCGCGCGCTGTGTTCAACAACGTCGGCAATCGCCCGAGGCTGACGCCGGCGGAGGTGGACCGGCGCGGCAAAGACGGCATCGCGCATATCTCCAGGCAGTTCGTGCGCTATGGACTCACGAGCGTCCATCATCAGGGTGGAAACCTCGAGGCGATTCAGGAGGTGCGTGCGCGCGGCGAACTGCTGCATCGCGTCAGCTACGAAGTCAGCGGTCGCGTGCTCGATTCGATGATCGCCAGCGGCATCCGCACCGGCTTTGGCGACGAGTGGATAAAGCTTGGGGCAACGTCTGAACACACGGTGGACGGCTCGTTCTCCGAACGGACCATGGCGCTGAGTCAGCCATATCCCGGCGACAAGTCCGGCTACAAGGGCAATGTCACGGAAACGCAGACGGACCTGAACGCCTGGATCGAGCGGGTGCATCGCGCCGGCATCCAGGTGAATTGCCACGCGAACGGCGATGTCGCCATCGACATGTTCCTGACCGCGATCGAGCGGGCGCAGAAGCTCTTCCCGCGAGCCGACGCGCGGCCGAAGATCACGCACTGCACGCTCGTCAACGACAGCCTGGTCACACGTATCAGGACGCTGGACGCCATTCCGGCCCTTTTCACCACTTACGCCTACTACAACTCCGACAAGTTCGTGTTCTACGGCGAGGAGCTGATGAAGCACGCCATGGCGTACCGTTCACTCCTCGACGCGGGCGTGCATGCCGCGGCCGGTTCCGACTTCAGCCCCGGTCCGTTTGCGCCGTTGCTGGGCATTCAGGGAATGGTGACGCGCAAGGGGTGGGACGGGAGGATCTGGGGTGCGAATCAGAAGATCAGCGTCGAGGATGCGATTCGCGTGAACACGATTCACGGCGCGTACGCGTCGAAGGAGGAGAACCTCAAGGGCTCCATCACGCCGGGGAAACTCGCTGACTTCGTCGTGCTCGGCGATGATCCGCACACAATCGACGCCGAGAAGATCAAGGACATCGCCGTCGTACGCACCGTCGTCGGCGGCAATACCGCGTACCAAGCGTGAAACAACATGCTGGCCACAACGTCGGGCTCCTTCTTCTGTCGTTGCTCCTCGTCTGGACTCCCGTGCCACCAGTGGGCGCGTTCGATCTGCAACGCACCGGCGACGGCGAGATCGGCCGGCAGAACACGTGGGCCGCTCGCAGCAGCACCGGGCTCACGCTGAATGGCACGTGGACCGGCCGAACCGATGCGAAGACGGGAGCTGCCTTCGGCAGCTGGACGTTGCTCGATCCGAACGGGAAAGTGACGATGCGCGGCGGGTGGTCGGCAGCAAAGATCGCTCGCGGGTGGAGCGGGACGTGGCGTGCCGCAGCAGCCGGCAGCCCGGCCGAGTACAGCGGCACGTGGAGTGCCAGCGTCGAGTTGAAGCCGAACGCTCCGTTCGCTGATCTGTTCGCGATGGCTGCGCAAAAGATCGTCAGCGGCAACTGGCGCGCCGGCACGAACGCGGGCTCGTGGTCAATCCGGGCGTTCAGTTCGCAGTGAAAATCACGTTCGCACGCCTGTGGTAAAGTCCGCTGCCTGGAGACGCTCCATGTCTATCCTCATCGCCGGAGCAACAGGATTGGTCGGCAAGCAGATCGCGCTCGCGCTGCAGGGCAAGACCGGACACGTGCGTGGGCTGGTTCGCGGCGGCGCGTCGCATCCGAAAGCGAGCGATCTGGTTGCCGCAGGGATCGAGATCGCGATCGGCGATCTGCGAGAGCCGTCGACGCTGGCGAGGGCGTGCGTCGGCGTCGATACCGTTGTCTGCACGGCGACGACGATGCCGACCGGCGCGGATGATGGGTTGCGGCGGGTTGATCACGACGGCGTGCTCGCCCTGATCGATGCCGCCGAACGCGCAGCGGTGAAGAAGTTCGTCTACACCTCCTACTCGGGCAATATCGAGATCGACTGCCCGCTGCGGACGGCAAAGCGCGATTGTGAGGCACGGCTCCGGCAGAGCGGTATGGATGTCGTCATCCTGCGTCCGACATACTTCATGGAGCTGTGGCTCGGGCCGCTCCTTGGCTTCGATCCGCTGAACGGGACGGCTCGCATCTACGGTGACGGCAACGGAAACGTGAGTTACGTTTCGGCGCTCGATGTCGCCGAGTTTGCGGTGGCGGCAGCGTTGAAGCCGATGCCGAAAGAGACGATTCTCGAGATTGGCGGTCCAGAGGCGCTCTCGCAGCTCGATGCGGTCAGGAGTTTCGAACGAGTTCTCGGCACGACGTGTCGGCTGGAGTTCGTGCCCATCGAAGCACTCAGGCAACAGCATCTCTCCAGCGATCCGCTGGAGAAAACGTTCGGCGCGCTGATGCTGGCATATGCAGACGGCGACGTGATCGCCGGCGCCGCCGAGACGGCGGCCGAATACGGCATCGCGCTGCGCACCCTTTCCGACTACGCGACCTCGGTTGCCGCCGCGCGGCTTACATTGTAACGATGCGACCGTGGGCTGGTCGGAATGGCACGACCCGAATACGTCGGGCGCTGAATTACCTGCTTTCCCTGATGCGCTCGGGGCACGGGCCGACGTCGCCGGGCGCGCCCGGAGATCCGTACGCCTGGAAGCCGTCGCCGTTGCGGCCACGACCCCATCGCCGCAGCGGCGCCGTCGCCGTGGCCGAACCTGACGAGCGGTGATCGATCGGCGTCAGAAGCGCCACGAAACGGTCACGCCGTGACGTGATCCGCCGACCACCGGTGAGACCGCGATCGTGGGCGCCGACCGCGTTGACGCGCCCTGCGCGTCTCGATTGAGATAGACAAGCTTTCGGCCGCTGTGCAGCGCGTCGACCGCGATGCCGAGACCGGCTCCGACGGCCGATTCGACGAGGACCACCGGACCGGCGGCCGCTCCACACACCAGTCCGGCATTGCAGCGCGCCATCGACAGCAGACCGGCTCCGAATCCGGCGCCGGCTCCGATCAACGCCCCATTCCACAACGGATCGCCGACGCGCTGCACCTGCGCCAACTGGGACGCGGCGATCTCGACGCGACCGCCGGACATCTCCAGCGCGATACGATCCGCCGAAACCCCCGCCAGCGTTCCACGCAGCTGGGACCCGGAGATGTTGTCACGACGATCGTCTGGCCAGGCTTGACGGCGCCGTGCAGCTCCGCCAGCGATGCTGCAGGCCCGTCAGGTCGCGGTGCTCGCGACCGCGAACGGGCAGAGTAGATCGTTTCCTTCTTGACACCATCGATGGCCGCGCCGATCGCCGCACCGACGCCGCCAATCGCCAGGTCGGTAATCAGAAACCAGCTGGCGCAATTGCCGCCGGCTTCGTTTTCGCAATAGCTCGCCATCGCCGCGCCTGGCGCGATGCCGGCGCCCAGACCGGCGGCAAAGCCGATCAAGGTCCCGTTGAGGAGCGAGTCGACGCGAACGATGCGATCAATGCTCGGCGTCTGGACGGTTTCCCGCGCCGGCTGCCCGTGTGCGGCCGCGAGGGCAAGCGTCACGGCGCCGGGGGAAAGATCGAGAACCTTGCCTTTGACCCGCCTGCCGTTGGTTTCTGTGATCTCGACCGTGTCGCCCGGTCGTGTCAGTGATTGGAAGTCGACATTTTGCGCCGTTGCGCTGTCTGACACCAGCGCCACGGCGGTGAGCACGAGTACGATCCGTCGAACAGCGGCCACGGCATCCCCTCCTCATCCCGTAATGCGCAGGAGGGGGCGCAACCGGCTCACATCGGCCGCCTAAGGCGGCCCTACGATTGTAGTTTCCGACCAGTCCGGCTACCGCGTCTGTGGGCCGGAGCCGACAGTCACCTTCACGTGCGCGTTGGTCCAGCAGCACTGGAACCCGCCGCCGCCGACGCCGGATGCGTCGTTGGCCTGGAGGCGGAGGATGTATTCGCCTGGCGCGGAGAACGTCGCGGTAGTCATCGCCTTGCCGGCGTTCTTCATGTCGACCTCGGGCCGCTCCTTGTCGAACGTCACATCAGCGGGCCCGCGGAACATGCTCCAGAACAGCGTGACGGGCGGGCCCGGGCGCTCGCGTGCTTCCGGTGCACGGATGCCGTCATCTGTGGCCCACGCGGTCAAAGGCAACGGCGTGCCGACCGTGGCCGTGTAGGTGTTGCTGATCTTTTCCGGCGGTCCTTGCTGCGGCGGACCATCAGGCATGAAGCGCACGACCGGCGGCGTGTTGCCGAGACCTGCGTCCTTGAGCGGCTCGACGACCCACAGCGGATCGATGTGCATCGGGATGGTCGTCGTCTGACCGTTGGCGGTGAGCGTCCACGTCAGGCGCTTCTTGCCGAAATCGGCGGGTACCTTGATGACAAATACGCCCCAGTTGCGACGAGGGAGGAAATGCGTGGGCTGTCCCATGTCGGGGCCGCCCGGGTCGATGTGATTGTCGGGACCGACCGGAATATCGATCGTCTCGACGCGATTGCGATTCATGTAGCCGACGAGCAGGCTGTAGGTCCCGTCGGCGTTCTTGTACCAGCCCTCGAAGGCGCCGGTGACGCTCTGGCCGCGATCCTTGATCGGCTCGAACGGCAGCGGACCCTGCGCTGCGACGCGCCAACCTGTGATGGCGATCACGGCTGCGACGATCATCGCGGACGGCACGCGCACGGATCGCATGACTCGTTCCTGATTCTCAAATCCTGGTTCCTAGACCAGCCCTGAATCCTGATACCTGATACCTGATACCTGATACCTGAATCCTCTATTGCTGCGTGTTATTGGCGCTCCCGCGGAGCTTCTGCCGCGCCGCGACTTCCGCGGTGAAGTCCTCGTCGCTCATGTAGGTGATGTTCACCCACGCGTGCCCCATCTCGTCGACGGTCCGATCGCCGAAGCCAACCCATTGATCCGGATCCGGATTGCTCCTGTTGGCTTTGGTGTTGTCGTACCACGAGGTCACACGCAGGATCGTTCCGCGCGGCAGCAGCGGCGCTGCCTCGTCCGCGTAGACGTAGTTGTTGTGCCAGTTGAAATTGAAGTTGTTGACGTAGCTGAGGATCTGCGTCTGCCCGTTGGGCAGGGTCGCCTCCATCATCATCGCCTTGCCGCGCAGGTGCATGTGCGGTTGGAAGTTCTCGACGCGGCCGGCGCTACGCATCACCATGGTCCCGGCGCTGACGAACGTGGAGTTAGGTGGAATGTCGATGTTGTTCGATCCGCCGGCCACGCTCGAGATCAGCCCCAGCGTCTGTCGATACTTCGGTTCCTGTCCTTTCGGATAGAAGTAGATGCCGAGCTCGACCTGATCGGTGATCTCCTCGCCGACCGCGTGATAGTGGACCTCGAAGATGATCTTCGAGCCGGGCAGCATCAGCTTGCCGCTGTTCGGCCGCATGATTTCGCCCTGTTTGCCGACGGCCCATTCCATGAACAATCCGGCGCTCCCGCCATCAGCCGGACCCGGTTCCGCATCCTGCTGCTGCAGGCGCGCCAGCGCATGATGCGTGATGCGGCGCCCCTTTACGGTCGCCGGGCGGATCTCAATCGCACGCACCCACCGCGGCTCGGTCAAGCCGGTTTCAACGACCGGCTTGTACCAGGCGTCCAGCGCCACCGACGGCATCGTGTATTTCGGAGAGCGGATGATCAGGTCCGGCGGGCCCGCGAACCGCTCGGCAAAATTCCAGATCGAATCGTCGGGAAACTGCTTCGGCGGCGGCATGAGCTTCGGATCGCCCATCGGCGCGCCGGCATCCACCCAGCGCACGATCGTGTCGATCTGCTCGTCGCTCAGTGACCGGTCGTTCTTGAACTCCTGGATGCCGACAGTCTTGTCGATGTGCCACGGCGGCATCTGGCGTGCGGCGACGCGTGCCTTGATCGAACGCGCCCACGGCCTGGTTTCTTCGTAGGTCATCAGCGACATCGGGGCGATATACCCCGGCCGATGACAGGACTGACACTTCTCCTGGAGGATAGGGGCCACATCCTTCGTGAACACCGGCGCTGGCGCCGACCCTTCGGTGCGAACGGTCGCCGGGGCCAGCAGAACGGCGAATGCGGCTGTCGCGGCAAAGCCTGCCATTCGCGACGCCGTCATCCAGGGGCTTGCAACTGCCATCGCGTCACTCCTTCGCCCCCAGCTCAGGCCTGAACGGGGCGTTCAATTCTGCGCCTCTTATCCTACAAAATCAATGTTTCTCGCCGGAATGCGTGCAGTTTTGACGCTTTCTTGAGAGGCCGGTCGGCGTATACTGCGCCCCGTAGGGCATTCGCGATTCGTGATTCACGAATCACGATTCACGATCCGGAGGAGTGTGGAAAATGGTGCGACCGATGCACAAGAGAGCGTTCGTGGTCGCGGTCCTCGCGCTCGCGTGGCTCGCGGCGCAGCCGATCGGGCAGTCCTCGGGTCAGCCCAGCACGCGAAACGGCGAGTGGCCCTACTACACGGCGGACGTGAAGGGCACGAAGTACTCGCCGCTCGATCAGATCGACGGCAGCAATTTCAAAAAGCTCGAAGTCGCCTGGCGATTCAAGACCGACCATCTCGGCACCCGTCCGGAATACAAGCTCGAAGGCACGCCGCTGATGGTTGGCGGTGTCCTCTACACCACCGGCGGCACGCGCCGCGCCGTCGTCGCGATCGATGCGCGGACGGGCGAGGAGCTCTGGGTGCACCGGTATCCGGAGGGTGTGCGTGGCGCCAATGCGCCGCGGCAGCTGTCGGGACGCGGCGTCAGCTACTGGACCGACGGCAAGGGCGATAACCGTGTGCTCTATGTGACGCCCGGCTATCGGCTGATTGCGCTGAACGCGAAGACCGGCGCGCCGATCTCGGCCTTCGGCAAGGACGGCGTTGTCGACTTGAAGGTCGGGGTCGTCTACGGGACCGGCAAGCAAATCGATCTCGAAACGGGTGAGATCGGGCTCCACTCGACACCAACCGTCGTCAAGGACGTGGTGATTGTCGGCTCCTCGATGAAAGAAGGGATGACGATTCCGACGCACAACAACACGAAAGGTCTCGTGCGCGCGTTCGACGTCCGCACCGGCAAAGTGCTGTGGACCTTCAACACTATTCCGCGACCAGGCGAGCTCGGCAACGACACGTGGTTGAACAATTCGTGGGCTGTTACCGGCAACGCGGGCGTCTGGACGCAGATCACGGTCGACGAGGAGCTTGGACTCGTCTATCTGCCGGTCGAATCGCCGTCGTCCGATTATTACGGAGGGCTGCGACCGGGCAACAACCTGTTTGGCGAGAGCCTCGTCGCCGTCGATCTCAAGACCGGTCAGCGCAAATGGCACTTCCAGCTGGTGCATCACCCGATCTGGGATCACGACATCTCGTCGGCGCCGATCCTGCTCGACGTGATGATCGACGGCCGCATGCGCAAGCTGGTCGCGCAGCCGACCAAACAGACTTTTCTGTACGTGTTCGACCGTGCTACGGGCGAGCCGATCTGGCCGATTCCCGAAACGAGAGTGCCTCCCGGCGACGTTCCCGGCGAGTGGTATTCGCCGACGCAGCCGATCCCGTCGAAGCCGCCGGCATACGGGCGTCCGGGGCTGAGAATTCCCGACGAACTGATCGACTTCACGCCGGAGCTGCGCGCGCAGGCGCTGGAGAACCTCAAGCGCCTCAAGTGGGGCGGCAACGAATTCCCGTTCAGCGGCACGTTGTACAACCCGCCGATCGTCGGCAACGTCAATGGTCTGGTCGGCGCGCTCAACCAGGGCAACGCGAGCGGTGGCACGAATTGGCCAGGCGCCGGGGCGGATCCCGAAACGGGCACTGTCTACGCGCAGGCGAGCACCGCGTCGCTCGCGGCGGAATCGGTTGCTCCACCGCCACCCGGCTTCTCGGATATCCCTTATCAGGCGGGCGTCGTCGGTCAGCCGTTCAGGCTGCGTGAAGCTGCCGGTACTGGAACGTATGCCGACGTGCCGAACCGAAGACCCGCGGGACCTGCACCCGGTGCCGGTGCGCCACCCGCCGCAGCAGCGCCTGTCGCTGGAGCGGCGGCGCCTGGAGGTGCCGCGGCTGAAGGCGCCGCGCAGGCTGCTTTCCGCAGCCCCTTGCAGGTTGAAGGGCTGTCACTCGCGAAACCGCCGTACGGAGTGCTCTCCGCAATCGATGTCTCACGCGGCGAGCTCAAATGGCAGGTCGCCCATGGCGACACGCCCGACGTCGTGCGCAATCATCCGAAGCTGAAAGGTCTGAACATCCCGAAGACGGGACAGGCCGGCAGCGTTGGCGTGCTCGTCACCAGGACGCTCGTTATCGCCGGCGATCCGCAGGTGACGACGACGCCGGATCACCCGCGCGGGGCGATGCTGCGCGCGTATGACAAGCAGACAGGTCGCGAAGTCGGCGCGGTGTGGATGCCGGCGCCTATCAGCGGCTCGCCGATGACCTATCGCGTCAACGGCCGGCAGTACATCGTGGTGGCGGTCAGCGGCGGAAACTACTCCGGCGAGTACCTCTCGTTCGCGCTGCCGGAGTCGGATGTCACCACCACCACGGCAAGCGCAACACGCTGATCACAAACCACGGAGTCACGGAGACACGGAGTCTTTTCTTGAATTTCGTGTTCTCCGTGCCTCCGTGTCTCCGTGGTTCGTAAGGGGTGATGAATCGTAGACTCTTGCTCATCGGTTTGGTATTCGGCGCTGTCGTGTGGTCGCGCACGCAGGCGCAGGAGATGACATCAGTCTGGACGGGTGTTTACACGGACGAACAGTCGATGCGGGGTGAAATGGTCTACCGGCAGTACTGCATCGCCTGTCATGGTGCCGATCTCGAAGGCGCCGATATGACGCCGCCGCTGTCCGGCGGTACGTTCATGGCCAACTGGAACGATCTGACGGCTGGTGATCTGTTCGAACGCATTCGCACCACGATGCCGCTGGATCGGCCAGGCGTGCTCACGCGACAGCAAAATGCGGACGTGATCGCATTCGTTCTCAAGAAGAACGGATGGCCGGCGGGGGCGACAGAGCTCTCACGCGAGCTCGCCCCGCTCAAGGGAATCAAGATCGAATCGACGAAACCGGACGCGCACAAGTAAAGCTTGTCCCGCCGTAGCCTTGGCGAAGGCGGAACCCAGGACTTTTCGGCACCATCAGCAGCGGCCCACGACGGCCGCAAAGGGGATCTCAGCGATGATGAGAGCGCTGCGTACCTCGGCGTTGGTCTCGGTTACCTTCCTGCTCCTCCTCCCCGTGTCAGCATCCGCGCAAAGCGCGATCACCGGCATCGTGCGGGATACATCCGGCGCCGTGTTGCCAGGCGTGACCGTCGAGGCGATGAGCGACGTCCTCATCGAGGGCGCTCGCAGCGTCGTCACCGACAGCCAGGGCGTGTACCGGATCGTCGATCTGCGGCCTGGTGTCTACTCGGTCACGTTCAGCCTGACCGGGTTCAACAGCTTCAAGCGCGACGGGCTGATCCTGCCCGCGGAGTTCACCGCGACGGTGAACGGAGAGTTGATGGTCGGCAATCTCGAGGAGACCATCACCGTCACGTCGCAATCGCCCGTCGTCGACACCACGACGTCGGTGCATACGCAGGTCCTGGACCGGGAAGCGATCGACTCGATTCCGACCGGCCGCAGCATTCAGGGCCTGGCGCAGCTGGTGCCGGGCATCAACCTCGATCTGCCGGACACCGGCGGCGCCCGCGCGATGCAGCAGACCTACATGACCACGCACGGCATGACGCGCTCCAACAACACGGTGCTCGTCGACGGCCTGATGGTCAACGGCCTGATGCTCGACGGCGGCGTGCAGAGCTACTTCAACGACGCCATGAACGCGGAGGTCAGCTATCAAACCAGCGGAATATCGGCGGACACGTCGGCAGGCGGCGTCAGGCTGAACATGATTCCGCGCGAGGGCGGCAACCGCTTCAGCGGCGACTTCAAGATGTCGTATCGCCCCGGCGACTGGCAATCGAGCAACCTGACCGAGCGGCACAAAGCGCGCGGCCTGCAGGCTGGCAACGCAACTGATCGGATCATCGACATGACGGCTGCCGAAGGCGGCCCGATCATACGCAACAAGTTCTGGTTCTTCGCCTCCGCGCGCTACGACAGCGTCAACAACTTCATTGCCAACACGTTCACCGACGACGGCAAGCAGGGCATCGACGACCAGTACATCAAGAGCGCGCTGGCGCGGCTGACGTGGCAGATCACCCCGCGCAACAAAGTCAGCGGCTACTTCGATGAAATCGACAAGTACCGCGGTCACGACATGCAGAGTCTCGAGGATCCCGAAACCGCGGCGTTGCGCTGGTTCTCGCCCGCCTATCACACGACCGCCGTGAAGTGGACCTCGCCGGTGAACAGCCGGTTGCTCCTCGAGGCGGGATGGTCGAGCAATCTCGAGTACTACACGAACAGCTATCAGGAGGGGGTCGAGAAGCCGCGCTTCACGGCCGACTGGTTTGCCAACGCCTCGCATCTCGAAAACGATCTCGGCGGACGCAAGACGGCGGCATCGTTCCAGACGACGCAGAGTCCGGCGCGCTATAACATGCAGGCGGCGCTGTCATACGTGACCGGCGTCCACAACTTCAAAGTCGGCATCCAGGACACGTTTGGCGATTTCTGGCACACGCTCGACGCGAATGCTGACCTGACGCAGCAGTACCGCAGCAACAGTACACGCGTGCCGTACTCGGTGCCCGACAGCGTGGTGATCCGCAACACGCCGCTGCTCTACGGCGAGCGGCTGAATCGCGATCTCGGCATCTACGCGCAGGACTCGTGGCGAATCCACAATCGTCTGACCGTCAACGGTGGACTGCGGTGGGAGAACCTGGTGGCGCAGGTGCTCGAAAGCGATTCGCCCGCCGGCCGCTTCGTGCCGGCGCGGCACACCGATGCGCTTCGCAATCTGCCGAACTGGAAGGATCTGGCGCCGCGCTTCTCCAGCGTCTATGACCTCTTCGGCAACGGCAAGACGGCGCTCAAGTATTCGCTGAACCGCTACAACCAGTCGCGGACGACCGGCATCGCCGCCAACTACAACCCGTTCCTGTCGCAGACGGCGACGCTGCCGTGGCGCGATGTCAACGGCAACGACATCGCCGAAGGTGAACGTGGCTGCACCGGGTATCCACGGGTCGGCTGTGAGATCGATTTTTCGACCCTGTCGTCGAACTTCGGCATCGCGGCGCTGAACGAATACGGTCACTATCCGCGCACGTGGAACCTGGAAAACTCCATCGAAGTGCAGCACGAGCTGCTGCCGGCCTTCTCCGTGTCGGGAGCCTGGTTCCGTGGCAACTTCCACAACCTGACCACGACAGTGAATCAGAGCTGGTCGCTGGCCGACTACACGCCGTACACGTTCTACAACCCGCTCACCGGCGATCCGTTCGAGGTGTACGCGCGCAGCCTCGCCGCATCAGGCCTCCCGACGAGAAACCTCGACACCTTCGATCCCGATCGCCGGCAGCAGTACGAGGCGTACACCATCGATTTCCGCTGGCGGATTCCCGGTGGTGGGCAGGTGTTCGGGGGCGGCACGTTCGAGCGCGAGCGCGTCAGGGCCTGCACCGCACCGGACGATCCCAACTATCTGGCGCCGCCGAGTACGACGACGGGAACGGCGAGCACCAACTACGCCGGCCGGCGGTTCTGCGACGACTTCGCCAATGACATTCCATTCCGCAAGGGATTGAAGCTCTCCGGCACACGATCGATCGCCTGGGGCGTGGACCTCAGCTTTGCGTTCCAGAGCAATCCAAGTCCGACCAGCACGCGCATCATGACGGTGACGCGCGGCGCCACGCGCTACCCCGCCAACTGTCCGGCGCCGTGCCCCGCCGGCCAGATCATCATGCCGGTCGGTGTCTTCGGCCAAAGCTCGCTGAACATTCTGCTGGAGTCGCAGCGCTCGACGTTCGTGGAACGGATCACGCAGCTCGATTTCAAGGTCTCACGGACGTTCAAGGTCGGCCGCGCCAGCGTGCTGCCGGTGCTCGAGGTGTTCAATGTGAACAACTCGGATGCGATCATCAGCTACGTCACGACCAACGCGCTCAGCGCGACGTATCTGGCCCCGAACAGCATCATGCAGGGGCGGATGATTGGAGTCGGCGTAACGACGCGGTGGTGAGCGAGCGTGTAAGTCAAAACTCGAAACGCAAAACTCGAAAGTAATGATCAAAGTACTTTGGAACTTACTTTTGAGTTCTGAGTTCTGAGTTTGACTTGCTGCGGCGAGCGTGTAAGTCAAAACTCGAAACGCAAAACTCGAAAGTAACGATCAAAGTACTTTGGAACTTACTTTTGAGTTTTGAGTTCTGAGTTTTGACTTGCTGCGGCCCGGCGTGCCAGTGTGAGATTTCGTATCGCCTCCTGATAGCCGGGCTTCAGCCGCAGCGCCTCCTCGAATTCCGCGATCGCCGCATCCAGGTTTCCCTGCGACCCGAGCGCTATTCCGAGGTTATTGTGCGCTTCCGCGTACTGCGGCTGTTCTCGCAGCGCGATCTCCAACGCCCGCACGGCTTCATTCAGGCGGCCTTGCTCGAGCCGTTCGGTTCCCGCGTCGTAGCTCGCCTTCGCCAGGTTCGCATGCAGCGTCGGATATTCACGTCTGACCTGCAGCCCGTCCTCGTAGGTGCGGATCGCCTCGTCCAGCCGACCCTGGGCGCGCAGGACAACGCCGAGATTGTTGTAGGCGGGGGCGTAATCGGCTTGAATCCGGATCGCGCGCCGGTAGTGCGCTTCCGCGTCCTGCAGCCGACTGTTTTCCGCCAGCGCGGTGCCGAGATTCGTTTCCGTGATCGCGCGCATCAGATCGGGTGAAAGCAGCGGCCAGTTCGACACAATAGCGGTGATGACAACCACCGCGGCTACGGCTGCGAGCTGCGGCACCCTCATCGCGGCCCATACACGCCCGAACCGTGACCCCTCCGCCAGAGCGGCGGAGGCAAAGAGCGCAACGAGAGGAACGAGCGGATAACGGTAGCGGGCAAAGACATAGAAGAGGGTAACGCTGGCCGCGTAGAGCGCCACGAGTGCGTAGAGCACCCAGAGACGCGAGCGCAGCGGCCACGCGGCAATCGCACCGAGCACCGCCAGCGGCACCAGGGTGCCGAAATGCATGATTGGCCCGAGCACGCGCAGCACCAGCGACCATTCGGCGTACGATTCCTGACTTTCCGTATCGAGCATCTCGCGCGCGTTGACGAGCAGCGCCGCCTTGCGCCCTATCAGCCGCAGCCACTCTGCCGGGTGCGAGGCGATGAAGTCGAGCGCGCGACTGGTCCAATAGCTGGAGACGTCGTCCGGCGTCAGCGCGCGGCCGAGCGCCTGCTGCGCCAGCTCGGTGGCATCCATCTGTTCGTATTCCGGCGAGCCGCGCCCGAATCGCAGCGAGCTGTAGGTTCCGTCGGCGCCGGCGTGATTGCCGATATAGAAGTTCGGGCCGAACTGCGCGGTGGTCAGATAGAAGCTGCCGCTGACCGCGTAATTGCGCACCGCAACGGGCACGAGCACGAGACCGACGCCTGCCGCGAAGAGCGCGAGGCGAGCAAACCTCGCGGCGTGCGGGGCCTGCTCCCACCAGATCCAGACCGCGAGCAGCGCGACAAGAATCAGCGCGTTTTCGCGGGTGAGCGCGAGGCAGCCAGCGACGATGCCGATGAGAACCACGGAGAACAAATCGACACGGAGGCCACGGAGATTGCTTTTCTCACGTGCCGTTCGTTGCGTCCGCCCCGGATGGTGCCGTTTTCCAGAAGAATTCGTCTCCGTGTTCTCCGTGTCGGCTGCGAAGCCTCGGTGATTCACGCTCGCGATCGTCGCGATCAACGCAATCAATGCCGAGACGAAGAACACATCGAGCACTGACTTCTGGATCAGCCCGTCGAAGAAAATCGCCGGTGCGTAGAACGCGAGCAGCAGTCCGGCAACCAGACCGGCACCCTTGCCCTGAGTGCGGTCGAAGGGTCTCGAGAACAACCGGCTCGCCGCATAGGCGACCAGTACGCAGGAACAGGCGCCGACAATGGCCTGCACGATCCTGACGACCAGCAGATCGCGACCAAAGATGCTGTAGACCAGACCCAGGAAGTAGGGATACAGCGGCGCCTGGTAGAAGACGTCGCGGCCGATCCAGTCGCCGGCGGCGAGACGCTGCGCCCAGGCATCGTAGGCGCGCGCGTCGCCCATCAACGCATCGAAAAACGGCGTCGCCCGCATCTGCCACACGTGCAGGAGACGCACTCCGAGGGCGCATACAAAAATACTCGTCAACTTCCAACTTCCAACTCCCAACGTCCAACGCCTCTTTCCTGAATTGGGAGTTGGAGTTTGGGAGTTGGGAGTTGACGTCATTCGTCTATTGCCGGACGTACCAGAAGACCCGGTCGCCGGCCTCGCCGACCCCGGGCAATCGCATATAGACGACGTCGGTGTGGCCGGTCTGCGCGATCGGAAGTCCAGGGAGGTCAAGGACGCGCGTATTCGACAGCAAAACACCGCCCTTCCGCAGCATCGCCGAGATGTTGGCCAGCGCCAGCGACTGCTCGAAGACGTCGTAATACAGGAGAACATTGGTCGCAATGACGAGGTCGAAGCGATCCTCGTCGCTGGCGGCCGCGGCCCGTTCGAGCACCACGTCGAGATCTCGGGCGTGAACGTGCGCGACAAACGGCGGACGGATCGCGACCGTTCGAACCTGCACACGACCGGCGGCGTCGGGCGGCGGCGACGCTCTTTCCTCGTCGCCAATCGCGCTGCCCAGTCTCTTCCAGTACTCGATCAGCTCTGGCGTCCATGTCTGATCGACGGCGCGCGGCAGCGCGATCCGGTACGATCTTCCGTCGAGCGCTCGGTCGCGGGCGGCGGTGAGATGCCCGTTCACCCGCAGGCTCACGTCGAACGCCGACACATCCGGCGGTGCTGCGGCGAGGCCGAGGTGCAGCAGCGAGTCGACGAGCGCGAAGGGCTGGACTGTCTGCGGGGGATAGAAGTCGTACCCGAATTGCTTGTCCACGAAGTCGAGCCCGGGGCCGATGATCGCCGCGCGGCGCACCATGCCGCGACGCAGAACGCCGGCCGCCTCGAGGTCGATGAGTGCGCGCTCGATGCCGAGATTCGTCGAGACCGTCGTGTCGGACGACAACCCGCGATCGCGGAAAATCGTCGCTGACCCGCCTGCGGCGTCGACCGTCGCTTCAAGCCGCTGCAGGCCCGCCCCGCCAAGTGCTTTCGCTCGCGCGTTGAGATACTGTCGCGCCTGCGCCTTCGCGTTCGGCGCCGCGAGATCGATGCCCGCGCGCGCGAATACCTCGCGTACCAGCTGCAGTCGTTCGTCTGCTCGCTGTCCGGCAGCGGCTTCGACAAGCGCGTCGATGCGCGGACCGAGGGAGGCCACCGAGGTGTCCGGCGTCACCGCCAGCGCCGCCAGCTCTCGAGCGCTGATGCGAGGGGCGGTCGTGAACGACGTGCCGAACAACAGAAAATGAACGACCGAGTCCTCTTCTCCGGCGGCGAGGCGCGCGCGAATCGCCGCGTCATGAGTCATCACCCATGCCGGCCATGCTTGCTCGATCACCGCCGGGGACTTACCTCTGAACTCGGTGGGCCAGAGATCTTCGCGCAGCGCCGCGAAGACGGGCGCTGCGTCCGTGTACGACATGAAGGCAGCGCCGGCCGCTGACGCGGCAACCGCAAGTGAAAGAAGGAGAAAAGCGGAAAAGTGCACTTCTCTACTTTTCCACGTGCTTCAGAACGAAGTTCTGAAGCCGAACTGCATCGTCCGGAACTGACCGCTGACCGGCTTGCCGTACTGCGAGTTGGCTTCGTTGGTGCCCATTGTGTAGTTCTTGCGGTTGAACACGTTGAACGCCTCCGCCATGAAGTCGACGGCGACGTGCCTCGGCAGCGGAATGCGTTGCTGCAGCCGGATGTCGGTGCGATGCTGCGGCGGCTGGATGAATGCGTTCTTCGGCACGAGCGTCCCGTCGGCCCGCAGCCGGCTTTCGCCGCCGAGACCGAGGCCGCGACGATCGGTGCCTGCGGTCGCCGCCGAGCGGTTCCCGGCGCCGGTGTAATGAATCATGCTGACCTGGAAGCCATGACTGACCTGATAGATCAGGCTGCCAACTGCGCGATGCCGCTGGTCGCTGACGCCATACGTCCATCCGAGTGGACCGCCGAGATCCTCGGCAACGGGAAACGGGACTTCCGCGGGCTCGGCGCCACGCACACCCTGCAGCGGTTGCCCCTCCGCACTCCACAAGCCGGAGAGCGAATAGGTGGCCGACGCTTGTATCCGATTGCTCATCCGCTTGCTGAATGCGGTCTGCAGCGAGTGATACGCCGATCGTCCCGTGAACGGCGTCATCGAGACGATCCCGAACTCCGGATAGGCAAGGAACGCACGATTGGCGGCGAGCGCCGCCGTCGATGGATACGGATAGTTGACGCCAATCACACCACGCGGACCGTCGCTCGTCTCGCGGAAATTGATGTTGACGTTGTCTTCGATGAACTTTTCGTTCCTGCCGCGTGAGTAGATGTAGTCGGCTTCAATCGACATCGTGCTGCCCAACTGACGCTGGACGCCGATCGAGGTCTGGAACGTGCGCGGCACGTGCGCGTATTGCACCGGCGGCGCCATCTCGCCGGCGCCGCGCAGCGTGCACGGCGGGTTGCCGCTGAAGTTGCGCGCGGCCCACGCCGCGAAGTTCGCCGCCTGCTCCGGTGCCGAACAGAACATCGTCTGCGCCTGATCCCAGCTCGGCGCGGGTCCGTTGAATGGGTTGGCGGCAAAGTCGGGGCGGCCGTCGTTGGCCACTTCCAGTACAGCGATCGTCGCTGGTTCGAGCGCATAGAGCACGACCGGCGTAATCACCTCCGCGTAGTAGAGGCCGGTGCCGCCTCGCACCACGGTGCGATCGTTCAACTGATAGGCAAAGCCGACGCGCGGCTGGATGTTGTCGGCATCCTGCGGACGTCCCTTGTTCATGAACGGCTGAAACTCGCCGTATTGCGCGAACGAGTTGACCTGCAGGTCGTAGCGCACGCCGAGATTCAGCGTCAACCTGCTGCTCATGCGCCAGTCGTCCTGCGCCCACGCGCCGTAATATGGCAGGTCGACGTCGTCGCGCCGTCCCTTGTGCACGCCCAGCCGGTACGTCCGCGTCACCGACGAGATCCCGGCCAGATTCCACGTGTCCGCGTTCCACGGATCGGGGAACAACGTCTCGATGTTGGCGGGAACGGGTCCGCCGTTCGCCTGAATGTTGCCCATGCACGTGGTGCAGTTGGCGCTCATCTCGTGGTGCAGCAGAAACTCGCCGCCGACGCGCAGATCGTGGCGGCCGCGCGCGTCATAGGACAGGCCGAAGCTGTCGCGTACGTTGTAGAGATCCTGGCCACGGTGGCGCGGATACCCTGAGTTTCCGCCGATCGAGAACCCGGTGAAGGTGATGCGCGGCGAGCCGGTCGTCACCGGACCGTACGGTCCCGACTGCGCCATCCAGTGGCCGTTCCATTTCGTCAGGTTCGCGTTGGTGAATTGATAACCTGCGTATCCCACCGAGAGCTCGTTCAGCGCACGGTTGTTCAGGATTTTCGTGAGCTGAACCATCAGCGTGTCCTGCACCTCTTCCGTCGTCGCCGTGGATGCGGGATGTGAGGTGGCGGTCGCGCCAGTAATCGGATCCCAGGTGCGAGTAAGGTTGCCCTTGACCATGAGCCGCGTTTCCGGCGACAGCTGATAGTCGAGGCGGGCGCCGGTCAGACGCTTCCATGCCGTGCCGCCGAGCGATACGTTGAAGGCCGGATACGGCGTGTTCCAGATGAACGTCTTCGGCTCGTGCTCCCACTCGTAAAAGCCGAAGTAGTGAAGGCGATCCTGAACGACCGGGCCGCCGACCGATCCAGCAAGCTGCTGGTTCTTAATCGGAATGACGCGCTGGAGCACCGGCTCCTCGGCGTTGAAACGGCTGTCGCGGAAGTTGCCGCGAAACGATCCCGCAAGGCGGTTGGTACCGGATTTCGTGATGACGTTGACCTGAACCGCCTGCGACCGACCTTGTGTCGCGTCGAAGCGGTTGGAGATGAACTGGAACTCCGCAATCATCTCCTGACTGAACGGCGGCTGACTGCCGCCGCCAAGGCTGTTGGTGACCTGCATTCCGTCGAGATTGGTCTGATACTCCCGCACCTCGCCGCCGTTGCGATCCGGCAGCGGTGCATTGGCGTTGGTGGAGGAGGTCCGGCTGCCTGGCGCAAGCAGTGCGAGCGCCATCCAATTGCGGCCGTTGACGGGCAGTTCCTGTACCTGCGTGGGATCGACGTTGCCGCCAAGCGTCGAGGTCGAGACGTTCAGCAGCGGCGCTTCTGCGGTGACGTTCACCGTCTCCTGCACGCTCGACGGCGCCATCTGCAGGTTGACGTTCACCGTCTGTCCGAGCAGGAGCTGCAGGTTGCCGCGTGTCACGGTCGTGAAGCCTTGCAGCTCAATGGTGATCTGATAGGCGCCCACACGCGCGGGGATGCGGTAGCGACCGGTCTCGTCAGTGATCGCGACGAAGCGGTTGCCGGTGGCTTCCTGCACCGCAGTCACCGTGACGCCAGGCAAGACGCCGCCTGTCGCATCGGTGATCGTTCCGGTCAGCGTCGCCTCCTGCGCGAAGCCGCGCGCCGGAATGAGGAGAAGGGCGATCAGAATCAGAGACCGGAGAGCCCGTTGTGTCATCAGCGCCTCCGAATCAAGAGCATGTTCCCCGTTCCGTTGTTCCGCGTTCCGAGTTCCAGTGGTTCGTCGTTCCGGTTCTCGTGTTCGACTTTCCAGGTTCCTCGTTCCGGTTCATCGAACGTGAACCGTGAAAAACGAACTGGAACGAGAACCCTCAACCGCTGGAACTCGGAACCGGGAACGCGGAACCTGGAACGTCAGGATCAGGTCTCTCCGTCCGCTCGCAGTTGCTTCATCGCCCAGTCCTGCAGCGTCGCCGATCGCTCGTCGCGTGGGCCGCCGGCACGCACGTTGTGCTGCGGGTGACCCAGGCCGGCGAGCATGTTGCGCTTGGCGTGAACGGCGGCATTGTAGAGGCGGAGCGCGCCGTTCGGATCCATGATGCGATCGTCGCCGCCATAGCCGACCAGCAGCGCGCATTCGATCTTGTCGGCGCGGCCGTCCATCGTGTAATCGCGCAGCTTGCGGCGCGCATCCGTGAGATCCCGGGCCCCGATAATCCAGCGCACGCGCTCCTGGATCGGCGGGTAGTAGTCGAAGAGATCCGCGCCCAGGTCATACGAGCCGGCGGCCGTCCACACCGCCTTGATGCGCTTCTCGCCGGTCGCCGATCTCGGCGCGCCCCAGCCGCCCATGCTGATCGCCTGCACGCCGATACGAGAGGCGTCGACATCCGGGCGCGTTTCCAGATAATCGATCATCGCTTTGAGAATGCGATCGGTGTCCGGCGGCATGTGCAGATCCTGCAGCCGCAGCGCGGCACCCTGGCCCGGGAAATCGACCGCGAGATAGGCCATGCCGCGCGCCACATACGAGCCCGCGGCACCCTGAATGGTGTTTTCCGCGAACGTGTCTGCGCCCTGATACACGATGACCACGGGAAACCGCTTTCCGGCCGCGCCGCCGGGCTTGCGGAAGTAGCCGTCGAGCGTCTTGCCCTCCCAGGGGATCTTCACGCGCTCGAATGCGGGTCGCGTGAACTGATAGGTCTTGTCGAACATCTCGCGCATGCGGCGATACGCCGGGAGCATGCGCTTGTCGCCTTCCGGCAGCGGCCACACGGCGTTGCCGTAAAAGTCCTGCGCACGGCGATAGGCATCTGCCGCGCTGACCTTCAGTCCCTGTGCGGCGAGGGCATCGGCAATCTTCTCGTTCTTCTCGCCGACGCGCATCCACTCGGCGAACCACGACTCCATGTCGTAGGGACGCGCACGCTGCGCGACCTCGAGCTCGTCCGCGTCGCTCGTGTAGATCGACTGCACGAGCCGGATCTCGAGCTGACCGCCGCCCGGCAGTCCTGGCGCGGGCAACAGAACCTTCTCGTCGCGCCCGCCGATCACACCGAGCTTGCCGCTCGCCGGCCCGATGTCCTGCGCCAAGACCGATACTCCAAGGGCATCGAGCGCCGGCGCGGCTGTGGACGCCAGGCCCAATTGCATGATTCGTCTACGGCTCATCGACATATTGCTCCTCCGAACGGCTGAGGCCAGAGTCCGCCCGCGTCGATCCGGCGCTCCGGCTGCGGTGGCCGGACCGCGCTGCGAGGGCTGAAGTCGACCGTGTGACGCGAACTCCGTGAGTTCGCGGATCCCCAGAGCCTTCTCGCGCGGTCAGGCGCACGGTGTCGGCCTGACCTCCGCAGTCGCGCCGGCTCGCCACAGGCGTACTCTGGCGTTAACTTCCTCCGACAGGGCCATATGCCGGCGGCGGAACACGGCGCTTCGACGCCGCCTCATACGCCGACGCGACTTTGAGGATCCGATCCTCGGCGCCAGGCTCGGCGCGGAACACGAGCGAGAACGGCAAGCCCGGCGCAGCCACCGTCGATGGCGTCTCGGTGTTTCTGGCGACGTAGCGCTTGCGATCCGCACTCAGGGCAAACGTCGCGTCGTAGACCGTACGCACATAACCTGCAGGGATCAGGACTTCGGTCTCACCGGCGTAGGGTCCCATGCGCAAATCCCCGCGGGTGTCGCCGGCCGGACCCGGCCACGGCGCCATGCCGATCTTTCCCGGGGGCAGCGACGTGTGCAGTCGCACCACGACGTCGAGCCGGTTCTCGTGAATCACCTTCATCTCGACGCGCCGCAGCAGCTCGCGCAACATCAATCGCTCGGCCACGCCTTGCCGCTCGCCCAGCGGGCTGCGCATGTCCTCGACCTCTTCCCAGTTCTTCCAGCTCGCCCGCTGGTCGTCGCTCCAGAACTTCGAGCGCGCGTTCAACGACGGCCAGTCGACGAGCGTCTCGGTGAACCCGCGCGCCGCCCAATCGGCAGCTCGCCGCGACAGGTACTGCGCGACGTGGAAGCGGAATTGTCGCTCTTCCGCCAAGGTTTGGATCGTGCGGATGTTCAGCGCGCGTGGAGGCGCAACGCGGCCTTCCGTCAACGCGAGCATGTAGTCGATTGACGCCATCTTCCCCGAGCCGAACGTCTTGCCGGGCGCGAACTCTGTCGGCTTGATCGCCGCCGCGAACTCGGGGAACACCGGCTGCCCGGCATTTGTCAGCCGATACAGCAGCTCCGGAAAGAACACCGGCACGAGCTGCGCGAGCGCGCGCGTGTAGCTCATGCTCATGTTCTCGATGTCCGGATCGTCCGGCCACAACGGATCGACCGACTCCACGAGCGTGGCCCCAAGACGTCCGCCGAGCACCTCTTTGATCTCCTTGGCCGCGGCCGTGACGATCGGCTCGTCGGCCTTGACGGCGGGGAAGACGAGCATCGATTCGCGAATCACACCGATGCGCACACCCTTCAGCGAGCCTGGACCACCGGGTGCCGAGGCGCTCGCCGCGAACGAGCCGTTGACGATGCTGGCACGCGGGACAGCGGTGAAGACGTCGCGTGGATCGTAATAACCGCGGACCGGATCCTTGAGTGCGTCGAGCACTTTGGCGGCGTCAGTCACGCTCCGACAGTGAATGCCGGCGCGATCGTTGTGAATGTCGGCGCCGATGGCGCCGCCCTGGAACGAGATCATCGACTTGTGCGGCAGGATGAGCGCGACCGAGTTGTGGTTCGCGGGACCGCGGCACGACATGCTCGTCTCCTCGCAGACGCTGCACATCACGAGGTTGGCGCTGACCGAGGCGGCCGATCCCGAACTGGAGCCGAGCGACGCCGCACGCGTCGAGTCGTAGGCGCTGTGCGGGTTGCCCGCCCAGCTGCTGCGCTGATAGCCGAGATCGGAAACGAGGATCTTCTCTGCTGTGTGCCGGCCGCCGGGATCTGCCGGGATGCCGTTGTATTCGGTGTTGACCGCTTTCGCGTAGATGATGGCGCCCTTGGCGCGCAGCTCGGCGACCAGCGTGTGATCGCGCGCCGGAAAGTCGATGTCGTAGCGCGCGTCGGCACCCGCGGTCGTCCGCATGTCCGCGGTGTCGTACGGATCCTTGAACGAAAACGGAATGCAGTACATCGGCAGCCGCGCCAGATCCGGCGTCCTGCCGTACTGCGCATCGAGCTCCGCCGCACGCTCGAGCGCATCGGGCTGCTTGCGGAACTGCTCGCACACCGCCGGCGACCCGGCGGGGAGCGGTCCTTTCGACGGATACCGATCGCGATCGCCTTTGCACGTCACCGATCGCTCGCCGCGGATGTTGAGCGTCCCCAGCGCGTTGATCTGGCGCGAGTCGGGCGTGCCGACCGTCATGCCGTACTGCTGGTCGACGTCGGGATCGGAGGCCGTTGCCTCCATCCGACCGAGCTCGATCGGCGCCCCTTCGTATTTGTCGAAGTCCGGCAGCAGCGCCGAGACTGCGACCGTTTCGGTGGGATACGTCAGCGGGGAGCCGGCGCGAACGGTGCCGCGCGCGGGGGGAACAGGTCGTCCGTCTCGGGTGACCAATCGATCAGAGACGCCGTTATACGCCCTGGCTCGCGCGAGGTAGGCGCGGACGATCCCCTGACAGGTGATTCGCGCCTGCTGAATCGCGCGGTGCAGATCGCTGATCGTCGCTTCTTCGATGCGGAACGGTTCGCTCGCCGGGCGATCGCGCTGCATCAGCGGCAGGCCGACGAGACCGGCGATGCCGATGACGGGTCCTACGAACCACGCGGCACGTGTTGCGGTGTTCATCGAAAGCCTCTGGGGCACCCTCACGAAACACGGAGACACGGAGGCACGGAGACGTACGGAGCACACCGGTGACGCCGGCTTACAGCCGGCGCAATGGATCGAGAGGCGCCACGATCGCAAGCCAATCCAACGACGGGCACATGGCTTGTGATCGCGGCGCCTCTCGATCCATGGCCGCGCAAGGCGCGGTCACCGGTGTGTTCGTTGAGTTAACCGACCGCTCCCGTTTCGGCGGTGAGCTTCGGTACCTCCGTGCGTCTGCGGTCTCCGTGCCTCCGTGTTTTCGTTGCGGGTGAACGTCCCTCGACTCAGAACGTCACGCGGAAGCCGAACTGCGCCTGACGGAACTGGCCGTTCGTGTGTTTCCTGTAATCGGGACTGCTCTCCTGCGTCTCGATCGTCCAGTTCGGCCGATTGAAGACGTTGAAGGTTTCGGCGATGAAATCGATGCCGACGTGCGGCAACGGCGCCCGCCACTGCACGCGGAAGTCGGTCCGGTTCTGCGGCGGCACGATGATCGAGTTGCGCGGCACCAGCGAGCCGTCGGGCCTGAGTCGCTGATCGAAGTTGCCGCCGGCGTTGCGGAGGTTGCCGCCGTAATTGGTGCCCGAGCGGATGCCCGCACCCAGGTAGTGCAGGCCGCTCACCTGGAACCCCTTGCCGACCTGCCAGATTCCATTGAACACGGCGCGGTGGCGCTGGTCGTTGTCGGCCAGCGACCACTCGTTGCCGAAATCGCCGGCCACTTCGAAGGGGACCGGCGTGAGGCCGCTGAACGGCGGCGACTGCGCGTTCCAGAACCACGACAACGTGTAGGTGGCCGACGCCTGCCAGCGATTGCTATATCGTTTGGTGATGGCGGTCTGCAGCCCGCTGTACTGCGAGCGCGCCAGGTGCGAGTTCATCGACACCACGCCCCAGGCCGGATCGACCAGCGACGCGATGTTGGTCACCGGGAAATTCGCCCGCGTCGCCGGATCGAACGTCAGGTTGACGTTGTCGATCACATCCTTCTCGTGATCGCCCTTATAGAAGACGTAGTCGGCCTGCACGGCGATCGTCTGGCCAATCTGCCGCTCGAGCCCGATGGAGCTCTGCCACGTGCGCGGCAGGTGCAGATATTCGTGTGGTGCCACGAACTCCTGCAGGGCACGGCGGAGACACGCCGGCGTGCCGCGATATCCGCTGTTCACCCACGCCGCATAGTTGGCGGCCTGCGCGGGCGAGTAGCAGAAGAGGTTGAGGGCCTGATCGTACGTAGGCAGGCCTCTGCCGCTGGTCGGGTCCGTGGCGAAATTGCTCGCCTGGCCGAGGGTCGGGTTGTCGTACTGGACGACGACAATCTGCGCGTTGCCGTGCGCGAACGACTGGTCGGCGCCGATGGCGTCGCCGTAATACAACCCGGATCCGCCGCGCAGCACCGTCATCTCATTCAGCTGATACGCAAAGCCGAGACGCGGCTGGAAGTTCGTCTTGTCGTTCGGCCGCCCGGCGAACTGCCACGGCGCGACGGTGATGTCGTTGGCAAACGCGTTCAGCTCCAGGTCATAACGAAGACCGAGGTTCAGCGTCAGACGGTTGCCGATGCGCCAGTCGTCCTGCGCCCACGCCGCGAACTTCTGCGAGCGGATCCAGTTGTTGAAGTCGCCGACGCCCACCTGATAGAAGCGGACCCACGGCGAGATCGCATTCAGGTTCCAGGTATCGACATTGAACGGATCGGGAAACCACGCCTGCAGCTGATCGTTGGTCGGCCGCGCCAGACCGAATGCGGTACCCGTCGCGTTGATCGTGCCCATGCACTGCCGGCAGTTCGCCTGGATCTGCTTGCGATACAGGAACTCCGCGCCGCTTCGCAGGTCGTGGCGGCCGCGCATGTCGTACGAATAGGTGAAGTCGTCACGACCGCTGTAGACCCACTGGTCCTGATGACGCGGGTAGAACTGGTTGCCGCCGACCGAGAACCCGGTGAACGTGATGCGTGGCGACCCGGTCGTGATGCCGTTCGTCTTCTGCCAGTGATTCGACCAGGTCGTGTAGTTCGCGTTCGACAGACCGAACACCGCCTCGCCAACCTTGATCTCGTTCAGCGCCCGGCTGCTCAAGACCTGCGTGAACTGGCCGAGGTACTCGTTGTTGTATTCGCGGTTGGTGCCGAGCGTCGAGGGGAACACGTTGGTGACGCCCGTCAACGTGCCGAACGGCTGAAAGATGCGCGCCTTGGATACCTTGCCCATCAAGCGCATCCCTGGGGAGAGCTGGTAGTCGAGGCGGCCGCCGCCCTTCTTGACGTTGTTCGTTCCCTCGCGCTGGCTGTTGAACGCAGGATACGGCGTATTGAACGTGATACTGGTCGGCTCCCGCTCGTACTCGTAGTTTCCGAAATAGTGCAGCTTGTCGCGCACGACAGGCCCGCCGATGGTACCGCTGTACTGCTGGTTGTCCTGCGGAATCTTGCGACCAAGGACCGGGTTCTCGGCATTGAACCGATCGCTGCGGAAGTTGGTCCGGAACAGGCCCGTCAGTTTGTTCGTGCCTGACCTGGTGATCGCGTTCACCTGAATCCCCGTCGACCGCCCCATCGTCGCGTCGAACCGGTTCGAGACGAACTGAAACTCGGCGATCGCATCCTGACTGTATCGAGGTTGACCACCGGTGCCGATGTCGGCCGATACCTGCTGGCCGTCGACGTTGAGCTGGAATTCCCGCTGTTCGCCGCCGTTGCGGTCGGGCAGCGGTGTCGTCGGATCGGTTGACGCCGTGCGACTGCCGGGTGCGAGCAGCGCCAGCGCCATCCAATTGCGGCCGCTCACCGGCAGCTCCTGGACCTGCCGCGGATCGACGTTGCCGCCGAGCGATGACGTCGTCACGTTCAGCAGCGGCGACTCGCCCGTCACGGTGATCGTTTCCTGAACGGTCGACGGCATCAGCTGCAGGTTGATGCTGGCTGTCTGTCCGACCAGTAGTTCTACGCCCGTTCGTTCGACAGTCGAGAATCCCGACAGCTCGGCGGTCATCGTATAGGTGCCGACGCGCGCCGGTACGCGGTAGACACCGCGTTCGTCGGTGACGCCGACGAACCTGTTCCCCGTTGCGGTATTGGTGGCGGTGATGGTGACGCCCGGGAGAACGGCATTGGTCGCGTCAGTGACCGTGCCGGTCAGCACGGCTTCCTGAGCGAGTGCTGCAACGGGCAGCGCGAGGATCGCGAGCACAAGAACGACACGCCGGAACAAAGGCATCTTGGCCTCCATGGACGATTCGAACGACCCGAACGATCCGAACGATTCGAACGCTTAGGATCCCGATCGCGCCGGGTTCACCGACGCGAGATACGCCGACAGCGCAACGATGTCCTCGTCGGTCAACTGCGCGACCGGCTTCTTCATCAACTGCGCATCGATGCCGCTGCGGCTGCCGTCCTTGAACAGATACAGCTGCCGCGCGATGTAGATCGGGTGCAGACCGGCCAGGCGCGGAACGTTGCCGAGGCCGCCGAAGGTGTCGCCGTGGCAGATGCCGCAGGCGACCGTCTTGCCGTTGCCGCCGTTCTGCGCCAGCGAGCGACCCTTGGCGATGCTGCCCGGAGGCACATAGGCGATGAATCCGGAATGCGGATCGCGGCTGCGCGCGCGGTCCTGATCTTCGGGAACCGTGATGATGCGGTTGCCGATCGGCTCCATGCCTCCGCCCGGCGCGAGGAATCGCATGCGGCCCTGCCCGACGATCGTCTTGGGCACCATCGCCGCTTCCTTCACCGTCGTCCATTGACCCGGCTTGAGTGAGGCAAACCACTCGGCGGCCTGACGCACTTCCTCATCGGTCATCTCTTTGCCAATCGCGTTCATGCGGCCCGCTGGATCCTTGCGCACACCAGCCTTGAAGTCCGCCATCTGCTGCATGAGATAACCGGCAGGCAAACCGGCGAAGCCGGCCGATTCAGGGTGCCCCTCCCCGTTCATCAGATGGCACGAGCCGCACGCCATCACGCCGCCGTGACCTTTCTGCACGACCGCGGGTGCGGGCGGATGCTCCTCGGGAAACCAATCCGGCGGCGCCATCAGGTTGTCGATCTCCGCCGGCGTGTAGGATTTGCTGCTGCCTGGTACTTTCTTCGGTTCCGCGGGCTCGGCGGGAAGCTGTTGCTGAATGACCGGAAACGCCCACTGCGGTTCGCGGGCGGCAGGGTTCGGTAATTGTGCAGGATTCACCTGCGAATACGCGGCAATCGATAACAGCGAGAACACGATACCTGTGCACGGGACGACGAGACGACGCATGAACAAGTGCCTCCGAAGGAATCAGGTGTCAGGATTCAGGGCCGTCGGGAATCAGGGCTGATTCCAGGCCCAGCCCTGATTCCTGATTCCCGATTCCTGATACCTGCAAGTACTCAGAACGTAATGCGGAAACCGATCTGCCCCGTCCGGTACTGCCCCGACGACGGCTTGCCGTAGGTCGCGCTGCTCTCCTGTGTGTCGAGCGTGAAGTTTTCGCGGTTGAAGACGTTGAACACCTCTGCGATCCCGTCGATCGCGACGCGTCCCGGAAGCCGGATGCGCTGCTGCAGACGGATATCGGTGCGGTTCTGCCTCGGCTGAATGAACGAGTTACGCGGGACGATTGTGCCGTCGGGACGGAGGCGCGCGCTGAAGGTCGCACCGGTGAGGGCGAGGTCGCCGCCGTAGTTGTTCGACGCGCGGTTGCCGGCGCCCAAATAGTGCAAGCCGCTCACCTGGAATCCCTTCCCCACCTCCCAGATGCCGTTGAACACGGCGCGGTGACGTTGGTCCGTCGACGCGAGGCCGTACGAATCGGGGCCGCCGAGGTCATTGCGAACGGTGAACGGCACGATCGCGCGGCCGCTCATCGGCTGGCTCTCTTCGTCGTAGAACCAGGAGAGGGTGTAGGTGAGCGCAGCCTGCCAGCGGTTGCTCATTCGCTTGGTAAAAGCCGTCTGCAGCGAGCGGAGATTCGAGCGGGCGATGTAATCGATCATCGAGATGACGCCGGCGCTCGGCCACGGCAGCAACCCGCGGTTCGCGTTGGTGAACGGATAGTTCGTGCCGGTTGCCGGGTTGTACGCAAGGTTGGCGTTGTCGAGGACGTCCTTTTCATGCGTGCCCTTGGTGTGGACGTAATCGACCTGCACCGACATCGTGTTGCCGAACTGACGCTGCACGCCGATCGAGCTGTTCCAGCTGCGCGGGATGTGCATGTACTGATTCGGTCCCGGCTCCTCCTGCAGCGCGTTCAGCAGGCACGGCGCCGCTCCGCTGTAACCGCGCGCCGCCCACGCGGCGAAATTCGCTGCCTGCTCCGGCGCATCGCAAAAGAGCTTCAACGCCTGCTCGAAGGTCGGCAGCGGCTGACCATTCAAGGGATTGGCCGCGAAATCAGGACGAAGGTCGTTGGTGATCTGGATGCGCGCGATCTGCGTGTTGTATTTCGGCCAGAACGCATCGACCGTGAGGCTGCTCGAATAGAACAGCCCGGAGCCGCCGCGAACGACCGTGCGATCGTTCAACTGGTAGGCAAACCCGAGGCGCGGCTGGATGGTGTTGTTGTCGTTGGGACGATCTCTGGGGAAGTACCGCTCGGGATCATTCGATGGTCCGAATCCGAGAGCGTTGGCCCACTGATTGAGGAACAAGTCGTACCGCAAGCCAAGATTCAAGGTCAGCCTGTCGGTCATTCTCCAATCGTCCTGCGCCCACATGCCCCACTTCGGCTGCGAGTACTGGTTCGGGAAATTCCCGATGCCGATCGTGTAGGTGCGCACCCAGGGTGACAGCAATGCCAGGTTCCAGGTGTCGGCGTTGAACTGGTCGGGGAAGATCTGCGCCATCAGCTCCGCCGAGGGGATGTTCGGCAGCCCGGCAGGCGTGCCGCGCGCATCGATGTTGCCGCCGCACTGGTTGCAGTTCAGGCTGTCCTCATAGTGGCGCACATACTCGGCGCCGAGCCGCATGTCGTGGCGCCCCTTCGCGTCGTAGGACAGCGAGAAATCATCGCGCGCCTGCCACACATTCTGATCGCGATGCCGCGGCGCGTTGGCGTTGGCATTCAGCGAGAACCCGGTAAACGTCACGCGCGGATACCCGTTGGTGATCCCATTGAACGCCTGGAAGTGCTTGCTCCAGTTCACGAGCGTGTGGTTGGCGAACCCGTAGTGACTGCGGCCGACTCTCACTGAATTGAGCATCCGGTTGTTCATCACGTGGGTGAACTCGCCAATGTAATCCGAGTTCTTTTCGTCGGTATCGATCGTCGAAATCGCCGCGGTCGTGGACGACCCGTTGCCGAACGGCTGCGTCGTATGCTGCCCGGAGGCCCTGCCCATGACCCGCATCTGCGGGGAGAGCTGGTAATCGACGCGGCCGCCGCCGATGTTCGTGTTCTTCTTGCCGCTCAGCGTCGCGTTGAAGTTGGGAAACCGCGTGGTCCACGCGCTCGTCAGCGGATTCCGCTCGTACTCATAGTTGACGAAATAGTGCAGCCTGTCCTTGACGACGGGTCCGCCGACAGCGGTGCTGTACTGCTGATCGCTGACCGGCAGCACGCGCTTGGCCACCGGGTCGGGCGCATTGAAGCTGTTGCTCTGGAAGTTCGTGCGTACCAGTCCTGCTAACCGGTTGGTGCCCGATCTGGTGATCGCGTTCACCTGGACACCGGTCGAGCGGCCCAACGTGGCATCGAACCGGTTGGAGATGAACTGAAACTCCGCGATCGAATCCTGGCTGTAGCGAGGTTGGTTCCCTGCGCCAAGCTCGGAGGACACCTGCTGGCCATCGACGTTCAACTGGAATTCGCGCGTGTCGCCGCCATGCCGATCCGGCAGCGGCGCCGTCGCGTTGGTCGATGAAGTCCGGCTGCCGGGCGCCAGCAGCGCCAGACCCATCCAGTTGCGCTGCGGGACCGGCAACTCCTGCACCTGCGTCGGATCGACATTGCCGCCAAGGTTCGACGTGCTGACATTGAGCAGCGGCGTCTCCCCGGTGACGGTGATCGTTTCCTGGACCGCGGACGGCATCATCTGCAGGTTAACGTTGACCGTCTGGCCAACCAGCACCTGGATGCCTGAACGCGTGATGGTCGTGAAGCCTTGCAGTTCCGCGGTCAGGACATACGGACCCACGCGCGCGGGAATGCGATAGATGCCGCGTTCATCGGTCACCGCAACGAACTTGTTGCCGGTCGCCTCGTTGGTCGCGGTGACGGTAACGCCGGGCAGGACACCGCCCGTCGCATCGTTGACCGTGCCGGTGAGCACCGCTTCCTGCGCGTAGGTGAGTGCGGGAATTGCCAGAAGCGCGCCCAGACACGCGACGCGCCTCAGTACGCTCGACCACATAGGGGACCTCCCTCCGAGGACACGAATGGACGTCTTGGTCTCGAAAGATCAGACGTTCCGCCAAAACTGGTGGAAAGTGGCCGGATTCTAGAAGGGGCCGCGGCGAGTGTCAACCTGCTATATCAAAGGGGATGTCACGTCCTGACTCTCTTATGCCCGACCCAGTTCCCAACTCCCAAGAAAACGTGGGAGTTGGCGGCCGAAACGGGGGCGAGCGGGGGTTCGGCTCGAGAGTTGACGCGGGACTGCCGTTGAGAGTTGGAGTTTAGTCCGAGAACTCCCTCGCCAGTGCCACCCACTCCCCGTTGGGCGCCAGTTGCTGGTAGGCGCGCCAGTGTGGCCGCGCCTCCTGCGACTGCCCCGCCTTCTCACACGCGACCGCCAGATAGAAGTGGGCGTCGGCGTAGGTCGGATTGAGGGCGATCGCCTCGCGATAGCAGCGCTGCGCCTCCGGATAGCGTCCGAGGTCGTGAAAGATGTTGCCCAGATTGAAGTGCCCCTCGAACACCTCACGATCCAGACCGATCGCCCGCTCGTATAGCGCTTGCGCCTCGATGATCTCGTCGCGCGAGTAGTGGATGTTCGCCAGGTTGATCAACGCCGGAACGAGATACGGATCGAGCTCCAGTGCCCGCCGGTACGCATTCATCGCCTCGTCGAACTTGCCAGGGTCACCATCATCGAGGGCGGAGGCGGCCAGAAAGTATTCTTCGGCCGACGATGAGGAGCGCGGGGGTGCCGACCCCATGAGTGCCGCCAGCGGCGGCGGCTCGGGCCGTTTCAGCTGCAGAACCTTGGCCGGTTGCGCCTCGATTCGAAAGTCGAAGGTGAGCTGACCCGCGCGTGAAGCGAGAAGGTTCCTGAGCACCGCGCGAAAGCTGGCGCCGTCGCCGAGCTCGGCATCCGCCTGTCGAATGACCGCCAGGTCGGCGAACGAATAACAGGTCTCGCCGTGAACGCGTTCGGCTCTGATGAGCCCCCACTTCTGCATGTAGCGCAGATGATCCTCACCGACGTGCTTGTAACGTTCGAGCAGTTGTCGGCGTGAGATCGTGGCCGGCCCCTGAACCATCGCTTCCGTCACTATAATCTGCATTCTCGGAAGGACGCAGGTATCAGGAATTCCTTATGTTGCTCGCCGGCGATGTTGGAGGCACCAAGACCCTCCTCGGATTGTTCGAGCTCTCCGAACCGCGCCCCGAGGTGCGAGTCGCACACACTTATCACACGAATGACTTCCCGAGCTTCACGGCGATCCTCGACGCCTTCGCGCGCGACGTGCATCAGCCCTTCAGCGTGTCGGCTGCGGCTCTCGGTGTGGCGGGACCGGTGCTTGGGCGTACGGCGCGTCTCACCAACGTCATCTGGGATATTTCCGCCGATGAAGTGACCGCGCGCTTCGGGACCACGCACGTCGCGCTGCTCAACGATCTGGAAGCGATGGCGAACAGTGTCGAGGTGCTCGGAGCCGATGACTTCGTCTCGCTGCAGGAAGGCCACCCGCGGCCCGACGGCAATGCTGTCGTCATCGCCGCCGGAACCGGGCTCGGACAGGCATACCTCTATCGCATTCAGGGACGGCTGCGTCCCGTTCCCTCCGAAGGTGGGCACGCCGATTTCGCAGCGCGCACCGATCGCGAGATCGAGCTGGTGCGCATGTTGAGAGACATATACGGGCGCGCGGAAGTCGAACAGGTGTTGAGCGGACCGGGCCTGCTGAACCTGCATCGGTTCACGCACCGCGGCGGCGAGTGCCCGGTCGTCGATGATCTCGGCGCACCGGAGGCGCCGGCGCGCGTCTCACAAAGCGCGCTGGCGGGACGGTGTCAGTTCTGCGTGGAGGCGCTGCGGATGTTCGTCAGCGCGTACGGTGCGGAGGCGGGGAATCTGGCGCTGCGCGGAGTGGCGACCGCCGGTGTGTACGTCGGCGGCGGGATCGCGCCGAAGATCCTTGGTGTCATTCAGGCAGGCGGCTTCATGGACGCGTTTCGCGCCAAGCCGCCGATGAGCGATCTGCTGGCGCGAATGCCGGTCAAGGTGATCCTCAATTCCGACGCCGGCCTGCTGGGCGCTGCCGCCTACGCCCAGTCGCTGCTGGCCAACGCCTGATTACGCCTACCCTATCCCGACGCTGCAGCTCGATGATGTTGCCTTCCGGATCACGCACATAGGTCCACGCGATCGTGCCGCCGCCCTGGATGGCGACGGTTTCGATGGTCCCAATCGCCGTTCCGCCGGCAGCGAGCACCTTCTCGCGCGCCGCACGCACGTCGTCAACAGCGAACGCAAGATGGCCGAAGCCGACGCGGTTCGGCGCAGGCGCGGGTGCGTCGACGACGTTGGCGTATTGGAACAGCTCCAGGGTTGGACCGTCGCTGCCATACCCCGGCAGTCGCAGGTGCACGCCGTCGATTCGGGCGCCGGGCACGCCCGTGCCGCGCGCGATCGATTCGTCGGCCAGGTGACGTTCCGGCGGTACGCGCACGCAGCCGAACACGTCCTCGTAGAACGAGGCGAGCCGCTGCCAGTCTCGGGCAATCAGATTGGTGTGGGCGTACTTCACGCCTCCCCTCCTTGACTTGGCTTCTTTCCGGGCAGTACGCTCGATTCCGGTTCCTCGCGGGGTCGAGGACGCATCCTACCGGCGCGTGGTCATTACACTCAACGGTGAACGTTTCGAGCTCGATCGGCCGCTGTCGGTGACCGATCTGCTGTCCCGCCTCGACATCGACCCGCGGCGCGTGGCCGTCGAGCACAACCTGAACATCATCCGCCGCCACACGTTCCCCGACGTCATCGTCAACGACGGCGACAAGGTGGAGATCGTCAACTTCGTCGGCGGAGGGTGATCATTTGAGGATGTGAGAATTTGAGGATTTGAGGATTTGCCATTTGGGATTTGGGATTTGGGACTTGGGATTTGGGATTTCATGATTGATAGCCCCTTCGTGATCGCCGGCCGCACGTTCGCCTCGCGTTTGATCGTCGGCACCGGCAAGTATTCGTCGTTCGCGGTGATGGCGCAGGCGCACGCGGCGTCGGGTGCGGACATGGTCACGGTGGCCGTCCGGCGCGTCAACCTGTCCGACCGCACACGCGAATCGCTCCTCGACTATATCGACAGCGACCGCATCTTCCTGCTGCCAAACACCGCCGGCTGCTACACCGCCGACGAAGCGATTCGAACGGCGCGTCTGGGTCGCGAGGCGGGGCTGTCGAACTGGGTGAAGCTGGAAGTGATTGGCGACGAGCGCACGCTCTTCCCCGACAACGAAGCGCTGATCGAGGCCACGCGCGTCCTCGTCAAGGAAGGTTTCGTCGTCCTCCCTTACACGAATGACGACCCGATCGCCTGTCGCAAGCTCGAGGACGCCGGTGCGGCGGCGGTGATGCCGTTGGGCGCGCCGATTGGATCGGGGCTGGGCATCCAGAACGTCAACAACATCCGCATCATTCGTGAATTCGCGCGCGTCCCGGTGATCGTCGATGCCGGTGTCGGCACGGCGTCCGATGCATCGCTCGCCATGGAGCTCGGCGCCGACGGCGTGCTCATGAACACCGCGATCGCGGGGGCGCAGGAGCCGGTGGCAATGGCACAGGCGATGAAGCACGCGGTGATTGCCGGCCGCCTCGCCTTTCTGGCCGGCCGCATCCCGCGCAAGATGTACGCGACGGCGAGCAGCCCGGCCGAGGGCCTGGTCGGTCGGTGAACGATCCCGAAGGTGCGAGACGTCCACGGCTGGAAGTTCCCGCCGTGGAGCTCGCACTGGTCGAGCGACTCAACGAGTGGTGGCGCATCGCGGGGCCGACCAGCGATCGCGTCTCGTGGAAACAGCGATTCGCGTATCCCTTCCGCCGCGCGCTTGCGCGCCTGCTCGGTCCGCAGGAGACCTTCAACTCCGCTCTCGTCCAGTACGTCAACGCCGCGACGACGGTCCACCAGCAGACCGTTGATCGGATCGGAGACGCGCTGGAAGCCACGCTCGAGCAGTCAGAGGCGCTGATGGATGAAGTACGCCGCTTCCGCGAGGCGCTCGGCGCCCGCGAGCGTCGCATGGAAGCTGCGATGACGCGGATGCTCCAGGACCACGAGGAGCTCCGCACGTCGATCGGCACGCTGCAGCAGCGAATTCGTTCGGATCGTTCGGACCGTTCGGAACGTTCGAGTCGTTCGGATCGTTCCGGTTCGGATCGTTCGAACGCGAACGACTCGAACGATTCGAACGTACCGAACGAGTCGAACGGCCCGAACGATCCGAACGATTCGAGTTATGTGAGCTTCGAGGATGAGTTCCGCGGCAGCCCGGAAGCGATTCGCGAGCGTTTGTCCGGCTATCTCGCGATCTTCGAGGGCGCGCAGGATGTGCTTGATATCGGATGCGGGCGCGGAGAGTTCCTCTCGCTGTTGGGCGAGCGGGGCGTGCGCGCCACGGGCATCGACGTGAACGCGGCGATGGTGGACGTGTGCCGCGAGAAAGGGCTGGACGCGATGCAGGCGGATGCGCTCGGGTACTTACGAGCGCAACCCGACGGATCGCTGGGCGGGGTGTTCGCGGCGCAGGTGGTGGAGCATCTCGAGCCAGGCTACCTGACGCGGCTGTTGACTACGGCGTTCGACAAGCTGCGGCCCGGGGCGGCAATCGTGCTCGAGACGATCAACCCGGCCTGTTGGTTCGCCTTCTTCGAGAGCTACATTCGCGACATCACGCACGTCCGGCCGCTGCATCCCGACACGCTGCGCTTTCTGCTCGTTGCGAGCGGCTTCCAGCGAGTCGAGATCCAATATCGGGTGCCGTATCCGGAACACCAAAAGCTGCAGCGGATTCCGTCAGCGGCGTTGGGCGATGCAGCCGAGACGCTCAACGCCAACATCGACAAGCTCAATAGCCTGCTGTTCACGTTTCTCGATTACGCCGCGATTGCTCGCCGGCCGTGAGGTGGCAGCGGGTCTCAACAGCAAGACCCGCCCTACAAACTTTGTAGGGCGCGTCCTGCTTTATGGACGCGCCCCAACAGCTTCCAGAACCGACTTCGCAATCACGTCAGCCAACACGAAATTTCCGGTCCTCGTGTAGTGGCAGCAGTTGTCCATGTAGACCGCCGACGGCTCGTGATCGAACACGCTGGTCGCGTTCACAAAATGCTCCTTCGCCGCAAGCGATGGCGACGCCGCGATCAAGGCAGGATAGCCACGAGCCACGGCCGCGCGGTATGGTGATTCGTCGCTCAGCGCCACCCGCGCTTCATCCCTGCTGAAACGGCGTGTCGTGAAGTACTGGTTCGGCTGCAGCACGTGGAGGTACGGCACACCTCGCGCGACAAGCAGCTCGTTCATCATCAACGATGCCGCCGCCCACTCCGTGGCCATGTCGGCGAAGAGCGTCGCCTCGTTGCGCTGACGCACCCGTCCGGTCACCTGGATCAGCGAGTTCCGTGCCTCGTTCGACGGCAGGTTGCTGAGCCGGCCAACCTCGCGCGAGTACTGGTCGACGGTCCTGCGATACACCCGATCGAGCACGACGTGCCCGGCCGCCCACCGGACGCGCTCGGCACGAGCGGCCACATCGGTCAATCGCGCGCGCAGGCGCTGGATCGTCGCCAGCGACGCGAGTTTCTCGGGCGTTAACGTCGCTTCGTTGACGAGATTGATCAGCCCGTCGATGTGCTGCACGCTCGGCATCGAGATGTCGAGTCCGCGCTGATCGTTGAGGTGCGCCAGCGCCACGTCGTTGAAGCCGTCGATGTTCACGACGAGGTCGAACGACTGGCCGATCTCGAGAAAGTACGTCAGGACGAGCAGCTGCTGCGGCTGCTTGTAGCCCTCGTGACTGAAACAAAGCGGGACGAGCTCCTTGTCCTGAAAGCGTCGATCCTTCTTCAGATCCGCCAGCAGCCGCTCCGCACCGACCTGGCAGAACCACAGCCCCACCGATCCGCCGAACAGCCCGACGACGAACTGACTGGGGCGCTCTTTTGTGAACGGATAATCGTGCGGCGATACGAACCCGTAGTTGTTCGTCTGCAGATGCAACGGCTGCGTGTTCGCCGCCCGCAGACTGGCCGGCAGTTCGAACGGCATCCCTGGCTTGTGCGTCTGGCCGAAGTAGGGATGCAGCGCTTCGCCGGTCAGTCGTCCTTCCTGCAGGGGTGCCACGGGCGGTTCATAATTGCGATGCGAGACGTAATACAGATCGCCGGTGTCGATGTAGTAAACGACCAACGCCGCCACTTCTGCGAGGACGCAGAACAGGACGACATTGACGATGACGATTGTCAGTCGAGCGCGAACTCGGCTCGCCACGAATCGTCCTCGGCTGGCGCTGCCTGCGCCGCCTTCTCCAGCACGAAATCTTCGAGCACCAGCACGTCGATGCCGGTACGCATGAAGCAGCGGTAAGCGTCTTCGGGCGTGCGGACGATCGGCTCGCCGCGCACGTTGAACGACGTGTTCACGACGATCGGACAACCGGTGCGGCGGTAGAACGCCTCGATGATGTCGTAATAGAAGCCATGCGTCTCCGCCGTCACCGTCTGAATACGAGCGGAGTAGTCGACGTGTGTCACCGCGGGCACGACCGACCGCGGCACGTTCAGCTTCTCGATCCCCCACAGCGCGTCGGCATCCTCCCGAACCGGTACCCGTCGCTCGGGCCTGACGTCGGCGACCAGCAGCATGTAGGGACTATCCACATCCATGTCGAACCATTCGGCGACGTGCTCGCGCAGCACCGACGGCGCGAAGGGGCGAAACGATTCGCGGAACTTGATCTTCAGATTCATCACCGACTGCATCGTCGGCGACCGCGGATCGCCGAGGATGGATCGGCTGCCGAGCGCACGCGGGCCGAATTCCATGCGACCTTGAAACAATCCGACCACCTTGCCGTCCGCGATGTAGCCGGCGATCTCGTCCGCCGCGGTCGCACGACAAAGACGTCGCGCCGGGCAGCCGCGCTGCTCGAGAAAGGTCGCGATGTCCGCGTTGCTGAACCGGGGTCCGAGCAGCGCGCCCTTCATCGCGTCGGCGGTCGTCGATGGCGCGCACCGCGGCTGACCGAGATGATGATGCCAGAGCCGCAAGGCGACGCCGAGTGCTCCACCGGCGTCACCCGCGGCGGGCTGGATCCACACGCGATCGAACGGCCCCTCGCGCAGGATGCGACCGTTGGCGACGCAATTGAGCGCGACGCCGCCGGCCAGACACAGGTTCCGCAGCCCCGTCTCGCGATGCGCGTAGGCGGCCATCTTGAGCATCACCTCTTCGGTGATGTCTTGTATCGAGCGCGCGAGATCCATCTCGCGCTGCGTCAGCCGTGCCTCTGGTTGGCGCGGCGGACCGCCGAACAACTCCGCCAGCTTCGACCCGGTCATCGTCAGCTGGCGGGTGTAGGTGAAATACTCCTGATTCATCCACAGGCTGCCGTCGTCGCCAATCTCGATCAGATGGTCCTTGATCGCCTGCACGTACTTCGGTTCGCCGTACGGTGCCAGCCCCATGACCTTGTATTCGCCCGAGTTCACCTTGAAGCCGGCGAAGTATGTGAACGCCGAATACAACAGTCCCAGCGAATGCGGAAACCTGAGCTCGCGCAGCAGCTCGAGATCGGCACCGCGCCCCAGGCCGATCGACGATGTGGACCATTCGCCGACGCCGTCGATGGTCAGGACTGCGGCGTCTGCGAAGGGCGAGGGATAAAAGGCAGAGGCGGCGTGCGACTCGTGATGGGCGCCGAAGAGAATCTCTCCCCTATATCCATGCAGTCGTTCAGCGATGTCGTCACCCATCCACAGACGATCTGTGAGCCACAGCGGCACCGCCATCAGATACGACCGCAGCCCGCGCGGAGCATTGGCGATATACGTCTCGAGCAGGCGTTCGAACTTGACGAGAGGCTTTTCGTAGAAGCCGACGAGATCGACATCGGCCGCGGTAATCCCGCCTTCGCGCAAACAGTACGCTACGGCATTGGTGGGAAACGACTCGTCGTGCTTCTTGCGCGTGAACCGCTCCTCCTGTGCGGCGGCGACAATGTCGCCGTCCACGACCAGGCAGGCGGCCGAGTCGTGGTAGTACGCAGAGAGCCCCAGAATGCGAGTGGGCACGCTGTCAGAACAACGTGTAGATGAACGGCGCGATGGCGCTCGATTGCGAGAAGACGATCAACAGACCGAACAGCGCGAACACCAGCACGACGGGCATCAGCCAGTACTTCTTCTCCTGCCAGAGAAACAACCAGAGCTGCGCGACGACGTGCCGTTTTGCCATTACTGGTATGTCCTTATGACTACTAGACCGAAGTTCACTTCAGTTGGTCAACCGCGAAGGCCCTACGGCACTCACGAAGAACACGAAGGCAAAGAATTCTTTGTGACACGTTCAGTTGATACGACCCACTAGAACATCCGTCGATAGTGATCGCGAGCCTGGTACCGCGCGGGGTACGGCAGCCAGCCAGGCCTGGTGCGCCGGTTGCGCGCCAGCGGATCCCTGCCGGTGGCGCGCCACAGCCACCCGATCGGCGTGAGCACGAGCGCGAAGGCAAGGGTCAGGATGACCCGTGCGTTGACCCAGCCAAGCAGCAGTGCGAATCGCCACCAGATCGCACTCGGCACCGCCAGCAACGCCGGGCGCACTGCACCCGCAACGATCAATGCAAGACCGACCGCCGCGACGATTTCCGCGACGCGCGGACGACCGCGCCAGAGCAAGACCGCCGCGATCGCGATCAGAACACCGCCGACCGACAAGCCAAACGATCGGTCGCGTCGAGACGGCTCAGGTGCCATGCGTCACTGCGCCCCGCGCGCCGCGACCGCCGGACGAGCCAGCGAACCCGAGAGGTACGCGATATCGGCATCCACCATCATCGACACGAGATCGGCAAACGAGACGGTGGGCGTCCATCCCAGGACGCGCGCCGCCTTGCTCGCGTCGCCGATGAGGTGGTCGACTTCCGCTGGCCGCAGCAACGACGGATCGGTCCGCACGTACTTCTGCCAGTCGAGACCGACATGGCCGAACGCGATCTCTACCAACTGGCGCACCGAGTGGCTGATGCCAGTCGCGATGACAAAGTCCTCGGCCCGATCCTGCTGCAGCATCAACCACATCGCGCGGACGTAGTCGCCGGCGAATCCCCAATCGCGGTGGGCGTCGAGATTTCCCAGTGACAGGTGATCGGCCAGTCCCAGCTTGATGCGAGCCACGCCATCGGTCACCTTGCGCGTGACGAATTCCAGTCCACGCCGCGGCGACTCGTGATTGAAGAGAATCCCGGACACGGCGAAGATGCCGTAGCTCTCGCGGTAGTTGACGGTGATGTAGTGCCCGAACACCTTCGACACGCCGTACGGACTGCGCGGATAGAATGGCGTCAGTTCGGTCTGCGGCACCTCGCGGACGCGACCGTACATCTCGCTCGAGGACGCCTGGTAGATGCGGATGCCCGGATCGACCTGCCGGATCGCCTCGAGCATGCGCGTGACGCCCATCGCGTTGTATTCGCCGGTCAGCAGCGGCTGATCCCACGATGCCGGCACGAACGACATCGCCGCCAGGTTGTAGAACTCCTGCGGCTGCACGTCCTGGATGATCCGCATCAGCGACAACTGGTCCAGCAGGTCCGCCGGACGCAGCGTGATGCGATCCAGCAGGTGCTCGATCCGCCACAGGTTCGGCGAGCTCGATCGCCGAACGACACCCGTCACCCCGTATCCCTGGTCCAGCAGCAGTTCCGCGAGATACGAGCCGTCCTGCCCGGTAATTCCGGTGATGATCGCGCGCTTGGTCATCGGAAGCTCTGTATTGTACCCCGTACCGAAAGCCACCTTCGGAGCGCGTCCTGCCAGGGCGGCATCGTAAACCCGGTCGCGGCGAGCTTGCCGGGATCGAGCGCGCAAAAGCGCGGACGCTCTGCTCGCATCTGCACGTCGTCGACCGAGACCGTCATGAACCGCGGCTCGACGCCCAGCAGCCGGGCCGCTTCGCGCGCCACTTCGTACCAGGTGGCATGTCCCGCATTCGCGCAGTGATACAGGCCATACGGCGCTCGCCGCTCAATGAGGTGTCGCGTGGCCATCGCAATATCAACGGCATAACTCGGTGAGACGACCCGGTCGTTGAACACGCGGACCTCGCGACCGTGCTCCAGACCGTCCACGATCGCATCCAGCGACCCGCGCCGGCCGGTCCATTCGCGCGGAGCGCCGAACAGGCTCTCGACGCGCAGCACGTACGCGCGTGGGGCGTCAAGGGCGAACCACTCGCCGAGCAGCTTCGACGCCGCGTAAACACTCTGCGGCGCCGGCTTCGATTCCTCCGTGTACGGCTGCGTAGCTGTGCCGTCGAACACGAAATCCGACCCGTAGTGCACGAAGATGGCGCCGGCGGTGTCGGCGGCGCGCGCCAGCGTGCGCACCGCCAGCGCATTCACCGTCAGCGCTTCGACCGGCCGGTCCTCGGCGGCGTCGACATGATTGAACGCGGCGCAGTTGATGATGACGTCAGGCTCCGCGGTCGCGACAGCCCGGATGACCGCGGCAGGATCGCCGATGTCGAGCGAGGCATGCGTGTGCGGGATGACGGTGACGTCGCGAAAGGTATTGACGATGATCGAGCCGAGTTGACCGCTGGCTCCGGTCACCAGCACTCGGCTCCCCAACTTCTAACCTCCCAACTCCCAATCCGCTGACGCCGTTCCCACTCCCAACGTCCACCTGCTCACGTTTGGGGCTTGGGCGTTGGCTGGAGCGGAGCGGGCGGGGAGTTTGAGTATTCTCGGAGGATGGAGCAGATCGACACCGCCGTGATCGGCGCCGGAGTCGTGGGCCTTGCCGCCGCGCTCGCCATCGCGCGACACGGATACAGCGTCTGCGTGCTCGAGCGCGAGCCGCGACCGGGCCTGGCAACGAGTACACACAATAGCGGCGTCATTCACGCCGGCATCTACTACCCGCCGGGATCGCGTAAGGCGCGGCATTGTGTCGAGGGCGCCCGGATGCTGTACGAGTTCTGCTCCACGCACGGGGTCCCACATCGCCGCTGCGGAAAATTGATTGTCGCGCACGATCAGAGCGAGCTCGACGCGCTGCACGCGCTGAAAGCACGCGGAGAGATGAACGGCGTCGAGGGACTGGAAATTGTCGACGAGCGATTCATCCGTCAACGCGAGCCACACGTCCACACATCTGCCGCACTCTATTCACCACATAGCGGGATCGTCGAGGCGGAGGCGCTGGTCAGAACGCTCGCGCGCTTGTGTGCGACGCACGATGTGGCCATGCTGCCTGGCTCGCCGCTCGTCGCGTCGGACGTAACGAACGACGGCGTCGAGATTCGAACGCCGTCCGAGCGCATCCTCGCGCAAGCCGTGGTCAATGCCGCCGGGCTGCACGCGGACGAGGTCGCGGCGCTGCTCGCTGGCGACCGCTTCACCATTTATCCGTGCCGCGGCGAATACGCGGAGCTCGTGCCATCGAAGCGCGCGCTCGTCAATGCCCTTGTATACCCGCTGCCACACGCACATGGCCTTGGTGTCCACCTGTCGAAGACAATCCATGGCAACGTGACGCTCGGCCCGACGGTCTGCTATCAGGACCGCAAGGACGATTACGAAGAACGTCGCTTGCCGATCGAGGCGTTTCTCGAGCCGGCGCAGCGTCTCCTCCCTGAGCTCACGCTCGACGATCTCCGTCTCGGCGGCAGCGGCATCCGTCCGAAGCTCCACCCGCCGGATGTTACCTTCTCCGACTTCCTGATCGCTCGCGACTCGCGAAACGCGAGACTCGTGCACGCCGCCGGCATCGAATCGCCAGGGCTCACCGCATGTCTATCAATCGCCGATCATGTAGCGGCTCTGGTGAAGGAGACTCTCTGAACTCCCGACTGTCTTACGCTTGCTCCAACTCCCGAATCGCAACTCCGTAACTACCCGTCCGCACCAGACTGCCGTGCACGTCCTTCACGTTGGGAGGCGGGAGTTGGAGCGGCGTCAGGGAGTTGGGAGTTGAACCCTCTTTGGGAGTTGGGAGTTGGACCGGCGAAAGAGGGTTGGGAGTTGACTCGCAGCAGCCACCAGCAGCGAAGAGAGAGCAGGAGGCGCGCAATGAGACGCTTCGGATTGAGCGCGCCCGGTGCGACATGCGTTGCGTAATAGCGGTACGCGCTCTCGTGGAATGCGCGCACGGACGCCGCCTGCGCAGTCCGACTCGAATAGCCGACGCGGTGCACGGCGGTTGCGCTCGGGACGTAGCGGACCTGATAGCCGCGGTCTCGCAGACGCCGACAGAGGTCCGCGTCTTCCCAATAGAGAAAATAGCGCTCGTCGAAGCCGCCAACGGATTCGAGCGCGTCGCGCCGCGCGAGCACGCACGCGCCCGAGACCCAATCAACCGTACGGCTGGTCGAGGCGGCATCGGTCACCACGTTCCTCCGTGACAGCGCGGCATCAGGAAACACGCGACGCAGGAGTGCCGTACGGCCGAACAGGCCGGTGAGCATGTCCGGGTCTCCGCGCGCGCTGCCCTGTTCCGTGCCGTCGGGATCGAGAATGCGCGGCCCGGCGATGGCGCACGCGGGATGCTCCCGCAGCACGGCCTGCAGCGAGGCAATCGCCCCCGGCATCAACGCGCAGTCAGGATTCATGATCAGAACCAGCGGCGCATGAGTCGCGGCGATGCCCTGATTGGCGCCGCGGCCGAATCCGACATTCGACGCGTTGCGAATCAGGCGAACAGCCGGCGCGAACTCGTGAGGGATCGCGTGACTGCCATCCGACGACGCGTTATCCACGACCACGGCTTCCCACGGATCGCCCGGCATGTCGTCGGCGATCGACCGCAACGCTCGACGCAGCTCGCCGCCCGCGTTGTAGTTGACGAGCACGGCCGCAATGTCGGTCACCGCGACCAGGCGCCATGCGCGGCGTGCGCGTCAAATCGCTTTTCACGCAGCTTCGTTGCCAGCCATCGACGCTCGAGAAGGGGCCAGATATCTGCGGCGCCTGCTGTTCGCGCCCGCTGTATCGCCGCCCGCTTGCGCAGCATCCGTGGAAACGCGGCGAGTGCCGCGATCTTGGCGCGCAGAAATGGCATCAGCCGTCCAAGTCTGGCGAAGTGAATACCCGCGGCGACGTCATAGACGATGTGGCCGACGATCGTGCGCACAAGGATAGTGGCGGGTGTGTTCTTGACGTAGACCCATTCCAGATTGCGTTGTCCCTGAAACACGGCAAACGGACTGAGCGCGCCTAGTGTTCCGCTGCCATGATGGCGGACCACCGCGTCGGCCACATACCGGCATCGATAACCGCGCAGGCGAGCGCGATAGGAGAGATCGACATCCTCGTGCGAGGCGAAGAAGTCCTCGTCGAAGCCACCGAGCTCCTCGAAGACATGTTTGGCGATCAGGCACGCGGCACCGCACGCGCCGAACACCTCCCGTGTGTCGGCGGCGCTAGCGACCGGCTCGCCATGGTGGCGCTTGAACGCGCCGCCCCATCGCAGAACAGCATCGCCGGCGCTGTCGAGACGCGTCGGATCGTGCATGTACACAATCTTCGAGGCGGTCACCACAATCCGACGCGACTGGTCGACGCCGGATCGAAGAGCAGCAAGCCAGCCAGCCTCGACCATCGTATCGTTGTTGAGAAAGGCGAGAAAGCGGCCACGCGCCTCGCGAACACCCGCGTTATTCCCTCCCGCGAATCCGCGATTCTCATCAAGCGCGACGACGCGTACCCAGGGATACCGTTCGCGCACGTACTCCACGGTGCCATCGGTCGAGGCGTTGTCGACCAGAATCGCTTCCCACTGCACACCAGTCTGTGCCGCAACAGACGTGAGACAGTCGTCGAGGAATCGTCTGCCGTTCCAGGTCACAATGACGATCGATACTTCAGGTGTGGGTTCCAAGTTCCCGGTTCCCGGTTCCGAGTTCCAGTGGTTCAACGTTCCGGGTTCGTGCTCAAGACGTGCCGATAGACCGCCACCGTCAGGCGCGCCGTCTGTTCCCACGTAAACGTCGACGCGCGGCTCAGACCGCGCCTCTGCAGCTGCTCGCGCAGGTACTCGTCGTTGACGACCTTGACGATGGCCTCCGCCCAGGCCGCGACGTCGTCCGGGTTGACGAGAACGCCGGCGTCGCCGACGACCTCCGGGATCGATGCCGCACGCGACGCGATGACCGGCGTTCCGCTCGCCATCGCCTCGAGCAGCGGAAGACCGAAGCCCTCGTACAACGACGGATAGACCAGCGCCGTCGCGCATTGATAGAGTGTCCGCAGCAGAGGCTCGTCGACCGAACCCAGCCGCACCACCGCGTCGCGAGACCCCTGCTCTTCCGCCAGCGCGCAGAGCCCCTCGCCCACGCCGCGATCGACACCCGCCAGCACGAGGCTGAGGGCGGAAGCCGATCCAAAGTGCCGCCGCGCTTCGAACAACGCTTCAACGATCAGCGCCAGGTTACGCCGCTCGTGCAGATCGCCGACGTGCAGGAGGAACGGTGCGGTCACCTCGGTCGGCAGCTCGCACGCGCCGGCGTTGTCCGCCGGAGCGAAATTCTGCGGTGACACGCCAAGCGGCACGACGGAAATTCGGTCGTTCTCTATCCCGTACGCCGCCGCAATCTCGAACGCGGAAAACTCCGAATCGGTCACGATGTGCGCGGCCGTGCGCGCACTGCGTCGATAGAACATGCGACGCATCCAGTCGCGGTGATATGGATACCACTCAGGATGACGCTCATAGCTGACATCGTGAATGGTGAGGACCACGGGAACGCGCGCCCAGAACGGCGCGGTGTACGCGGGCGCGTGAATCAGATCGACTCGCGCTCGCGCAGCCGCCTGCGGGAGCCCGAGAAGCATCCAGCCGACGTTGGTCGGCAGATGCGGCGGCTCGTCACAGCAGCCAATGCCAGGAGGAATCGCTTGTGCACCGGGACCGCCAAGGGCGACCACCTCGATGTCCTCGTCGAGCGCGAGCAGCGCCGTCGTCAGGTTCGTGACGTACCGCCGGACGCCCGCCGCCGGCGACGCGAAGGCGCGGCCGTCGAAGCCGACGCGGAGCCTGCCGCTCCAAACTCCCAACTACCAACTCCCAACTTCCAAGAAGATGCTCCCACCCACGCCAAGCGTTTGGGAGTTGGGCGCTGGGAGTTGGGAGTTCATCGGATCTCCATGTACAAGCGTCGCACCCTCAGCTGCCGGTGTGTACACACTTCGCGGATACGATGCTCAACGGGGCCGTTGATCGCGGGGCTGCTCAGGACGACTTCGTCCACCGAATAGCGGCGCAGCGTCTCCTCGAATCGATCGAGCGCGCCGCGCACCGGAACGCCGACAATCCAGCGATGCAGCTTCATGGGGTCGTCGTCGATGAACGCGACCGGATTCATGTGCCAGTCTGGATTGGCGCGCATCTCGCGGACGAGCAACTGTCCGAACGCACCCGCACCGTAGACGAGCACGCGGCGGCTGCGCTTGCTGCGTGTCGCCGCGACGAGATTCATGGCGCGAAACGACACGCGCGTCGCGATGACGGCGGCGGTCAACAGAAACGCGTCGAGCACGATCACGAGCCGCGACTGACCCTCGCCGCGATACAAGTAGTACAGCGCCGCGACAGATAGCACGGAGCCCAAGCCCACGCCGCGCAGCACCACTGTCAGATCGCGCAGGCCAAAGGTTTCCCACGAGCGCTGATACAAGCCCGACTGGTACAGCGACACCAGCTTGCATGCGAGTACCACCGGCAGCGTGGCGGTGAAGTAATTGAGGAAGATGTCGAGTCGTTGTCCCTCGAATCGCAGCCGATACGCGACGTAGTAACACACCGTGATCAGCACGAGGTCGAGCAGCACCTGGCCGGCGTGATAGCGGAACGCGAGGTCCTTGAGGAACGGCGCGAACGACGACTTCTGCAGCGCCACGAAGTCCTCGGCGTTGTAGGCGGGCACGCGCGCCAGATAGATGCCGATCAGGATCACGACCACACCGAACGCCGCCACCAGCGGCACCATCGGCTCGGCACCGCTCGACGCAACGAGCAACCACGCCGTTCCGCCGCCGATAAGCCCGAGCAGGTAGAGGATGCGCACGGCGCTCCGCTCGGAGAAGCCGAGCGAGACCAGCCGATGCGAGACGTGATCGGTTCCGCCTTTTGTCGCGCGCCGCCCGGCGAGTCGGCGAAGGACGAGGACGAAGCCGGTATCGAACAGCGGCACGACCAGGATCAGCGCCGCAATCACCGAGGGACTGATGAACGCGATCCTGCCGTGGAACACTGGCACCAGCGACGCGCCGGCGAGCGTGCCGCCGATGAACAGGCTGCCGCAGTCGCCCATGAACAACTTCGCCGGCGGCCGATTCCAGTAGAGGAATCCAAGCAGGGCACCCGCCAGCGCTGCCAGCAGCGCGACGAGCGGTGCGCCCAGAGCGTTGCCGAGGAGCGCGGCAAAAAACAGCGCCGCGATCGCTGCCACGCCCGCAGCAAGGCCGTCCATGTTGTCGAGCAGGTTCACCGCATGGCAAATCCCGGCAAACCATACGGTCGCCACCAACGTGTACAACGAGGGAAACGCATCGTCAGGATCGGCGCCCGACAGGGCGAAGACCAGGAAGGCACCGGTCGCGAGTGAGGCGACGAGCTTGGCGAGCGGTGACATCTGCAGTCGATCGTCGAAGATGCCGACGCCGAACATGGCAAGAGCGGCTGTGGCGACCCACGCCCACGGGGAGGCATCGGCAATCAGTGCCGGTCGCGCCAGGACGATCAGGAACCCGATGAAGGTGGCCAGCGCGATCGCGACGCCGCCCATCGTCGGCGTGGGCGAGCTGTGCCAGCGATCGGGACGCGGGGGGACGACCGCCCCCGCCGCGGGAGCCGCGCGCCGCACGATGCTGCCGAGCGCCACGGAAGCGATCGTGGCGACGATGAACGCGATCAGCGCAATCACGTGTCAGGACGTGACCAGTTGCGGCGACTCCATGTGCGCAGGCCGGAGGACGAACGGCCGCCGGCTGAGTATGCCACTGCAGATTGTATCCAGTCCGTCGGATTGGCCGGGCAGGAGCTGCTCGAGCGTGTCGAGCTTGAGGCGATAGATAGGATATCCGGCCTTCGGCTCGATGAACGGCAGCGGAATCATGCGATTGAAGAAAAAGTGATACGCGTAGCGACGGGCACGCGCCAGCTGCGATGGTTCGAGACGATCGGTAAACGGCAGCTGTTCGAGAATGCGGAAATACTCCGCCGGCGAGCTCGCATCGTGGGTGATCCCCTTGTTGCGGATCCAGGCCTCTCCGGCGACGATGACCGGGATGCCGACGCTCGTGAGCTCGACGCCGGTCTTGGTGGAGTAGATGATCGCGGCGTTGCAGAGCGACATCAGCGAGTACGTGCTCATGCCGCTGTCGGGTGGCACGACGATGACATTCGGCGGCAGCGACGGTAGCCGCTTGCGCAATTCGCCCAGGATTGGCTGACGCGAGCGGGGAAAGCCGCTGATTTCGGCGGGGTGCACGCGAATCAGCAGCTGTAGGTCGGGCCGGCGCGCAAAGTATTCACACGTCTGGACCAGCCACTCGAGCATGTTGGGAAACGCGTTGGCCGGGTAATGCAGCTGCGCGTCCCAGGTGACGCTGGTCAGCAGACCAATCACCGGCTTCGAGGTGTCGAGCCCAAGCCGGCGTGCAATGTCCGCGGGCGTGTGTTGATTGGGTCGATGGAACACAATCCAGTCGAACACGCCATCACGGCGGCTCGACAGGTACTGAAGCAGCTCGCGTTCCTGTGCCGCCGCCAACGGCAGATCCTGCCAATGCTCCAGCGGCTCGTGCATCAGCGTGTGATGGTAGGTGTCGTCGTGGCTGAAGATGAATCGCCGTTTGCGATAGGCGACATTCCAGGTGGAGACGTGGACGCCTTCCTGCCGCGCGACCGCGCCGACGATCCCCCACGGCACGTAGATGCCGTGGGTAAAGACCGCGGACGTGAAGCCGACGCCGCGCATCAGGCGCCGCGTGGCAAACGCGGTCAGCAGCGCCGCCTCGAAGTACCGCCGCAGTACCGCCTCTCCGTGCCGCTCTTCGTCCAGCGATCCGCTCGCGAAAAACCGCAGTGCGCCGGCGTTGGCGTGCTCGCCGATGGCGATGCCGTCGAGCGTGAAGCTGACAATGTCTCCGAACGCCACGGTCGACGCCAGACGTTTGGCCTCGCCGCGATCCTCCGCCGTGAGCCACTCGGAATACCGGTGAACCTTCAGACCGAGCTGGCGATAGACCCGCTCGGCTGGCCAGCAGCAGTCGCGACAGAGATCGCGCGATGGTCCCTGCGTCGCGAACGTCGCGATGTTCGGATAGAGCGAGGCGTCGCATTCGGCACACGCGGTCATCGCGCCGTCGCACAGCAGCGCATGCACTTCGGCGCCGCGGAACGTCAGCGCCGCCGCCAGCGCGCTCTCGAGCGCAATGCCATGCGCGTAGGACCCGATGGTCGTCGCCATCAAGACGCGCGGCCCGCCCTGCGCGGCCATCCGCGCCGACGTCCACATCTCGCAGTTCGAGTCGACCAGCGGCCGCCAGTCCGGATACGCGTTCACGCGCGCGTGATACCAGCGCCGCATCAACCGCGAGGCACGCCAGAGCGCCGGAAAGCGACGGATCCTGTGCTTCATGCGTTGCGTGACGTCGTGACCCCGGAGGTCACGGCGGGACCGCCACGGAGATCAGGGAGACCTGTGATTGTCTCAGTGTTCTCCGTGTGATCGGCTCCGTGGTTTCCATCAGTTACTTCGATCAACTCGAGGAACCGGTTGACCGGCGGCAGCTCGTCGAAGAGCCGCCACGGATGATACGGCTCGAGCTCGGCGGTCGAATAGCCGCCGGTGGCGACAGCGATCGTGCGCGCGCCGATGGCGTGGGCGCATTCGATGTCGTGCGGCGTATCGCCAATCACGTAAAGACGATCCTCGGCAATGGGGCCGGCGCGACGGGCGAGCTCGAGCGCGCGTGCGGCAATGATCGCGCGTTTCTGGACGTCTTCGGCAAAGGCGCCGTCAGAAAAGTACCCGAGCAAGTTGTAATGCGTCAGCTTCGCCCGCGCACCGCCACGCGTATTGCCCGTCAGCAGATACGATCGTACGTCGGTGCGGCCCTGCAACGTGTCGAGAATCTCACGCACGTTCGGCAGCACACGCCCCTGCTTCAGCGGCAGATAGGCCGGCAGCAATTCTTCGTAGCGACGGATCATGCGGCGCAGGGTTGCATCGTCGTTGGCGACGCCGAGCAGCTCGAACGTCTGCGCCGCGATTTGAAAGTCGGTCAGTCCGGGCACACGAATCGAGGCGAGCTCGAACTCACGACCGGTGACCTCACGGACAGCCTGTTCCCACGCGGGCACGCCCGCCTTGCCGGTCGTCAGCAGCGTGCCGTCGATATCCCAGAAGAGGACGATCATGCGAGCTGCGGGACGGCTGCCCGGATGTACTTTACGAGGCTCGACACGTCGAGGCCATGATAGGCGAGGACCTCCTCGTTCGTCCCGCACTCGGGCAGCTGTGTGACGCCAACGCGCGTGACGCGCGCTGCCGGCTCGAGCGCGAGCTCGGCAATCGCGGCGGCAATCATCTCGCCCTGGCCGCCTTGCACGTAATGATTGTCGAGCGTGACGATCGAGCGACAATCGCCGATCGCCTGCGTCAACCACTCCCGATCAAGACGGTTCAGCCAGGGAAGATTGATCAGACGAACGCTTGCTCCGGTTGACTGCTCGATCTGATGCGCCGCCTCGAAGGCGTTGGACAGCAGCCACGGGCCATAGCCGAAGATCGTGACGTCGCTGCCCTCGCGCACGACCCAGCCCCTGCCTTCCTCGAGCCGATGAGCCTGCGGATAGTTGAACGGCAGCGGCCACTTGACTGACACGAGTCGGAGATATGCGCTCTCGTCGTGCCGTTCGACCAGATAGTCGAAGAGTGCCTCGACTTCCGCCTCGCTCGAGGGTTCGGCAAGTGTCAGCTTCGGCACCGCAGCAAGCGCCGAGATGTCACGAACGGATTGATGCGAGTGCCCGGGCCCACCCGGCAGCAGGCCGGCCAGCGACGCGACGTAGATCACCTTCGTCGACTCGCTGCACTGGTTGTAGATCTGCTCGTTGGGCCGCGCCGACAGGAAACAGGCGAAGGAATGCACGACCGGTAACACTCCCCGACGCGCCAGGCCGGCCGCCATCGACACCATGTCCTGCTCGGCGATACCGCACTCGACGAAGCGCTCCGGGTACGTGCGTGCGAACGCGATGAGCCCGCAGTCCTTGATCAGATCGGCGTCGAGCACCACCAGATCGCGACGTCGTTCGGCCTGGGCCAGCAGCGCGCGCTCGTAGCCGGCGATCAGACTGTCGGTCTGACGCGGCTCGCGGCGGGGATTCCGCTGACGTGTTTCCGTGTGGACCCTGCCAAGGCCGAGTCGTGAGAAGCGTTCCTGCGCGCTGGCGAGCAACTCCTCCAGTCCGGCGGTGTATTGCTGCTCGCCGGGCGCCCCGGAGTGATAGAGATAGAGATCGCCCTCTTTGGTCGCGGGTCCTTCCATGAAGCTGACGCCGCGCCCTTTGACGGTGTCGGCGACGATCACCTTCGGTCGATCGGCGATCGCATCGAGCGATCGGAACGTACGTTCGAGCGCGGCCACGTCGTGGCCATCGCAGCGGCTGACGTGCCACCCGAATGCCTTCAGCTTGGCTTCGAGATCGCCAAGGCCGCTGACGCGTTCTACCCACGTGTCCGATTGAATCTTGTTGTGATCGACGATGGCGACGATCTCGCCAAGGCCGCGCGCTGCCGCGGATGCGAGCGATTCCCAGAACTGCCCTTCCTGCAGCTCACCGTCGCCGGTCAGGACGAAGATCCGACGTGCGTGTCCCGCCAGCCGATTGGCAATCGCCATCCCCTTGGCCTTGGAGATTCCCATGCCGAGCGAGCCGGTGTTCGCCTGCACGTACGGCGTTTCCACATGCGGGTGACCCGGCAAGCCATGCAGTCGGCGCAGCTCGTGCAGCTTGTCGGCAGGCAGCAGGCCGAGGCCGATCAGAACGTTGTAGAGCGCCGGTGCGTCGTGTCCCTTCGACGAGAAGAAGATGTCGGAGGCGTCCGGGCCTTGATCGAGATCGCGAATCTCGTTCAGAAACAGCCAGCTCATGATCTCGAGCGAGCTGAAACTGGTGCCGATATGCCCGGACCATGCGCCCGCGATCATGTAGAGGACGTTGATGCGTGCCAGCGCCGCGAACGCCTCCGCCCGCGCGACGGCGGGCACGCCGGCATCGAGCAAGCGGCGGAACTCGCTCACCGGCACATAGCGGAGCTCGAGACTTTCTCCCTGGTCTGTCTGTAGATCACCCATTCATCAAAATCCCAAATCCCAAATCCCAAATCCCAAAACCCGAATCTCAACACCCAAAACCGGAATCCCAAGCACCTCCGTCGGTCAAGCCCCGATTGGGGTTTGGGATTTGGGACTTGGGATCTGGGATTTGACAGGGTTCTGATACGCCGACGTCGTTACCGGCGGCAGATTCACGGCCCCATCGGCCAGCAGCCGCTCCGCGACGATCCAGTCGTATGCGTCGTTGATGTCGAAGCCTTCGTAGCCTTCGGTCAGAAACGGGACGATCACGTCGCCGGCGATCGTTCGTCGCTCGAACACGACGCGCGTCCAGGCGATCTCGAGCGAGGCGTTCTGGATATAGACGGGCGGCAGCGCCTGATATGGCGTGCTGTGCCAGGGCGGATCGCCGAACGGCAGCAGCGGCAACATCCGATCGCCACGAAGCACCCACATCTTGCCGGGGTGCTGGGCGCACTTCTCCACCGCGCGCAACGAGTCGATGCCCTCCTGCGAGATGAAGCGCGTCCACGCGCGACGGATCGTCTCCGCCGAGCGAAACGGGCTGGTCGGACGCAGCAGGCTGAAGGCGTCCCAGGTGCGCCCCTGACGCGCGAGCTCCTCGAGCGTGTATTCCAGCCACTCGATGTCGGGTGACGTATCGCTTGCAAACGGCGACGGCCTGAGAAACGGCACCTCCGCGCCGTAATGCCGCGCAATGTCCGCGATCTCGTCGGAGTCGGTCGACACGATCACGCTCTCGAACACGCCGCTCTCGATCGCCAGGCGAATGGTGTACGCGAGCATCGGGTGCCCGCTCAGAACGCGCACGTTCTTTCCCGGCACACGCTTCGATCCCTGCCGTGCGGGAATGAGCGCCACGCACGATGCGGCGCGTGACGTTCCCCGTTCCGAGTTCCCGATTCCAGGTTCCAGGGGTTCCAGTTCCGGTTCGCGGTTCCGCGACATATTCATCGTTCCGGGTTCGAGGTTCGACAGTTCATGGTTGAGCGTTCAGCGTTCGCGCTTGGGCGGAACCGGAACTCGGAAACTCGGAACCAGGAACCCAGGAACCGGGAACCGCCGAACCCGCAACCCCGCGGAACCCCGAACAGGAACCGTAACCCTGGAACTCGGAACCTGGAACATGGAACGAGGAACTGCAGCTTCCTTCATTGATCACACAGCGGCGGGATCGTGATTGATATAGACGGTCTTCAGATCGGAGTACACGTCCAGGGCCTGGGTGCCGGCCTCGCGCCAGCCATTGCCTGACTGCTTCAATCCGCCAAACGGCATGTGCGGCTCGCTGCCGTACGTTCCACCATTGACGACGGCAACGCCGGTCTGGATGCGACCGATGAAGGTCATGGCGCGGTGGATATTGCGCGTGTGGATCGACGCCGTCAGCCCGAACGGTGTGTCGTTGGCCAGCGCAACAGCTTCCTCGAAGTTCCGCACCCGATAGAGACAGGTGATCGGTCCGAAGAGCTCGCTGCGGGAGATCTCGTCATTCGATCCGACGTGTTCGACAACCGTCGGCGCGACGAAGTAGCCGCTTCCGTAGCGCGCGCCCGTCATTCGATAGCCGCCCGTCAGCACCACCGCACCGGACGCCTTCGCCCGCTCCACCGACGCGAGCATGTTGCTCATCTGCTGCTCGTTGATCACCGGACCATAGTCATCGCTGTCACCCGTGCCTACCTCGAGCCGATTGGTGGCCTCGAGCAGCAGCGCTTTGAACTGGTCGTAAATCGCGTCGAACACGATGATGCGGCTACCGGCGGCGCAGCGCTGTCCAGCATTGCTGAACGCGGAACCGATCGTCCAGTTCACCGCGTTCTGCAAATCCGCATCGTCGCAGACGATGAGCGGGTTCTTGCCGCCGAGCTCGAGACAGGTCTTCGCGAGACGACGACCGGCGGTCTCGGCGATCCAGCGGCCGACTTCGCATGACCCGGTAAAGCTGATGATATCGACGCCAGGATGTTCCACCAGCGGCGCACCGGCCTCCTCGCCGAATCCCTGCAGCGTGGTGTAGACGCCCTCGGGGACGCCTGCTTCACGAGCCAGCATGCCGAACGCCCACGCTGACAGCGGCGTGTCTTCGGCTGCCTTCATAATCGCCGTGTTGCCGCATAGGAGGGCGGGAAATGCTTTCCACGCGACGTTGGCAATCGGTGTGTTGGCTGCGATGATCAAGCCGGCCACCCCCAGCGGCTGACGCAGCACCAGCGCCGATTTGTTCGGAACGGCGCTGGTGGTCGTCTGACCGTAGAACCGACGTCCCTCGCCGGCGACGAAGAAGCCCATTTCAATCGCGGCGTCGGTCTCGCCAAGGGCGTCCTTGCGCGACTTCCCGGTCTCCAGCGCGACGAGCTCGGCAATTTCCTGTCGCCGCTCGCGCATCAGCAAGGCGATCTGCCGCAGGATGTCTCCACGCTTCACTACTGTCGTTGCCGCCCATGCCGGCTGACTGGCGCGTGCGAGCGCGACGGCCTGCTCCACATCGGCCGCCGACGATCGCGCGACCTCACAGATCGGCGCACCGGTTGCGGGATTGATCTTGGTGAAGGTCCGGCCGCCCGCGGCGGGAGCGTCATGCCCGCCGATCTGGTTCGGAACGACAGAGGGAACCGTCAAGGCGGTGCCGCCCCTGGAGGACACTTCGGTCGTTACCATCGGAACATTGAATTGTACGCCACGCGGGTAGGCACAGCCATATCACGAAAGACTCGTAAAGCACGGCAGTTGCGGTCCGAACGTGCGCAGAGCGCGGCGGCTGTTCTGCGCCAGCACGATAAAGTCCTTTCCCTTTCCGATCGGCGTCCGTGAGATCTCGTGATAGCGACTGCGGACGTAGTCGACGATCCGCGGGTAGTCCTGTGTCATTTCCTGCTCGGTCTCGCTATCCATGATCACCAGCGGCACGTCCTCCGTGGACAGCCGCCGCAGCATGATCTCCGCATCGCGGTCCGTTTTGTAGTAGCCGGCGGTCAACGCCGGCTGGCCGCCGGCAAAACCGCGACCACTGTAGAAGAACACGTCTGGCGCAAAGGTCAGCGCGAGAATTCTCGACTCGCGAGGCGTGCAGCTGCTGATGTAGTCGGTCAACGCCTGATACGCGGGCGAGATCTGATCAACGCCGGTTCGTTCATGTGGAGGCGCGAGCTGCTGCTGGAGCTCGGTCATCCGCTGCATCGCCCCGGGCCAGCCATCGCGGCCATGCATTTCCGCGAGCCGCTCGGACGCATCGCCGATGGTGCCGCACGTGATCGCGAACGCGACGGCGATCGCTGTCGCGACCAGACGCGTGAACAGGCGCACCGCCACGTTGACGCGGAGGTGCCACGCGGCGCCGAGAAGAAACCCGCCGAGTACGCAGACTGACACGATGACGTCGCGCACGCGCAGATCGAGCGGATCGCGCAGCAGCGTCACATTGATCGCGAGCTGCAATGCGATCGTCATCGCCGCCGGCGTCCGAGTCACGTCCGGCCACGATCGCCAGCGCCATACCAGCAGGACGAGAGCAGCGACCGGCAGCAGCCACGCCAGATAGAAGATTGCGGCCACACCATTCGAGCGCAGACGAAGCCCTTGGTCGGGTCCGTAGAGACGCACGAGAACGCTGTCGATGAACAGCGGCGGATGATCGCTCTTGAGGCGGAAGGTCGAGCGATCGATGCCGTCGGTATCGGCGACCTCTGGATCGCGCACGAGCGACTCGAGAGCGCCGCGCGACCACGATCGGATTTCGTATTGCCAGCTGAGCGGGCCCATCGGATCCCGACGCACGAGATCGTGCCGGCGCTCGCCGACTCGGATCCGGTCGTCAGGGAGCCCGGGCTGCCAGCGCACGTGAATCAGCGCGCCTCGTCCAAGTCGTCGCAGCAGCGGCTTGGTGCGATCGAGCGAGAATGTCGGCAGGCCACCGATGGCGGATCGCTCCGCCTCGCGCGACGAAAAGCGGATCCCATCCGAGAAATACGTCCAGAGTCCCGCGGACTTCTGCACCCAAATCAGATACGGGCTGACGACGAGGACGGTCACGATCGTGACGATGGCTGTCCGGCGGACCACCGTCATCGAGATGCCGTGCTGCGCCAGCAGGAAGATCACGGCGGCACCGAGGATCACCAGGCCATGGTCGTGACGGAAGAGAAACGCGAGTCCTGCCGTCACTCCAATCCAGACCGCCCGGGCAGGTCCTGGCGCGGCCGCATACGCACATGCCGCCACGAGCGCCGCCGAGTAGGTGAGCAGCTTTGGATAGGCATAACTGACCGGATAGACGAGCACCGACGCAGCCGTCAGCACCGACGCGAGGATGATCGATCGCGAGATGGCGGTTACTGCGACCAGCGTGCACGTAGCGGCGAGTGCGAACGCGAGGGCGACGAGGATCACCTCGCTGCGCAAACCTGCCGCCACGGCCTGCCCGCCGGCCGAGACGAGCTCCATCAGCGGCAGGCCTCGCTCGACGAAATCGCGAACCGGTAACGCGCCGAGCACGATCTGCTGCGCCGCCGCGAGGTGGACGAAATGATCGTTCACGAAGCCGGTGAACGAGAGCGCGCGGTACGCAAACGTGGCGGCGCCCAGGAGCGCCGCCACGATCATCACCGCAGCGGTGACGACCCGTTGTGCGCGACTTCTCTTACCAGGCGGTGAAGCCGCCGTCGACGCGGAGCTCATGACCCGTGACATAGGAGGAGGCCGGCGAGGCGAGAAAGACGAGCGGCCCCTTCAGATCTTCTGCCTCCGCCATGCGCCGCAACGGAACCCTCGCCCCGTATTTGGCCTTGAACTGATCGTCCTGCCCGCCGAGAACGCCGCCCGGCGAGAGCGTGTTGACCCGCACTCCGGCTGCGGCCCAATGGGTGGCGAAGAACTTCGACAGATTGACGACCCCCGCTTTCGAGGCGCCGTATGCGGGAGACTTGATGAAGGGGGCATTGCCCGCGAGGTGATCGTAGAAGTGCGGGTCCGGAGACACCGACGCGTAGAGCGAGCCGATGTTGATGATCGAGCCGCCACCGTGTGCGGCCATGCGCGCGCCAAACACCTGCGTGACCTGAAAGGTCCCGAGCAGGTTCACCTCCACCATCCGGCGGAAGTCGGCCAGCGGGATCTCCTGCAGGTGATGACGGCCGCCGGGACTATCCGGCGACTGATCGACGCCGGCGTTGTTGACCAGCACGCGCGGCTCGCCGACGCGCTCGACGACTTCAGCAAGCGCCGCTTCGATCATCGTGCGGTTGGTGATGTCGCAGTCGATTCTGCGCACTCGGTCGCCGCAACCGCGCCGCAGATCGTCGAACGCGGACGAGGCCGCCGCCGAAGGCAATTCGAGAGCCGCCACCCGCGCGCCCGCCTCGAGCAGCGCATCAACCCAGATCGGCCCCAGCTTTCCACACGCGCCGGTCACGACCGCGGTCGTACCTTCCAGACTGAACCGCATCACCGAGTTCACGCGATCGTTGAACCCACGGAGCTACGCAGACACGAGCACACGGAGAAACCCTTCATCATCTCCGTGGCGCCGCGTCAGGAACGGGCGAGTTCCGGATCGGGCGCGCTCAGCACCTCGAAGGAGAGGAAATCGTCCGCGTAGAGCGCCCTCAACGTGACGCGGCCGAGGACGCTGTCGAGCTGATAAGGTGGAATGCCGCCAGCCGGTGATTTCATGACGATGTCCTCGGGACCGAGGACGTGTCCGACCGGAAGATCGTGCGCCACGACGAGGCTCTTGCCCATCTTCAGAATCGGAGCGCGCTCGCTCTCGTACACCTTCTTGTGGCCATCGCCCATCGCCTTGAACGTGCGATCGAGGTCGCGCACCAGCTTGCGCAGTCCGACCGGCTCCAGCGAGAAGGCATGGTCGGTGCCCTTCGAGGCACGGTTGAGGGTGAAGTGCTTCTCGACGATCCGTGAGCCGAGCATATAGGCGGCGACCGGCATCGCAATACCGTTGTCGTGGCTGGAGAAGCCGATGACCACGTCGGCGAAGCGTTCGCGATAGGTGCTGATCACGCGCAGGTCCAGCTCCTCGAACGCCGCCGGATAGCCGGCCGTGCACTGCAGGATCGCCAGCTGCGGGTTGATCGGCATGATCGTGTCGTACGCCCGCTGCACATCGTCGAGCGTCGCGCCGCCGGTGGAGATGATGATCGGTTTGCCGAAACGCGCCACGTGCTTGAGCAGCGGCGTGCTCTTCAGATCGCCCGACGCGATCTTGTAGGCAGGGACGTTCAACCCGTGGAGGAAATCGGCACTGGCGATGTCGAACGCCGTCGAGAAGAAATCGAGGTTCAGCTCGGCGGCGTAGGCCTGCAACTCACGATACTCACGCAATCCGAATTCGAGGAATTCGCGGTGCTCGCCGTAGGTGGCGCCGAAGCTGTTCTCGTTATCGTATGGCTTCTCGTACGCGGCGCGCGTGTAGAGGGTGCGGTTATCGCGCTTCTGCAGCTTAACAGCGTGCGCACCGGCCAGACGCGCCTCGCGAAAGAGCTCCCGCGCCTTCTCCAGGTTGCCCTGATGGTTATGTCCGATCTCCGCGATCACATAGCATGGCGTGTGATCGCCGATCTCGTGCGAGCCAATCGTGAGCGTGCGTGGCAATGCTCCTTCTCCCGCGGTCGTCGTGGACCGCTATATCGTGCCGGTTCTCGCGGCGACTTCACCCGAACGACGACACACAAAACCTACAACTGCACCACGGGACGCAGCTGCGCGACCAGCTGCTCCCATCCGTACTGCGTCTGCGCGATGTCCCGCGCGGCGCGGCCGATTCGCTGCGTCTGCTCGAGGTCGGGCAGACGATCGCACCGATTGATGTCGATGACGTTCTTCAGGTGGACGAGACCGGCCGGCGAGTGCTCGTCGAGATTGGTGATGACCGCACAGCCGCACTCCATGGCCGCGTTGACCGTCGTGTTGTTCGCGCGCAGCCCCTGCTCGAAGAAGGCCGCTACGAACGTGCAGTCGACGAGGTGATTGAAGACGGCGGTGTCCGACAGGTATCCCATGAAATACACGTGCCCACCGAAGATCGACTGCAGCTCCTCGAACCGGACGACGAACGACCCGTCGAAGCTGGTGTTCTCGTGCAGCGCCGTGGACACATACACCGAATAGCTCTTGCCGCTCGCGTCGAGCAGCTCGCGCAGATGGCGATACAGAGGCACACGGATCTTATGCGCCATGCCGAAGGTGAACACCGACAGCTCGGTTCGCTGGAATCGCGACGGGTTCAGCAGCGTGCCCGGGCAGAACAGCTCCTGAATGTCGGGCCGTGCTGGATGAAGCTCCTTGTAGAGCTGCGAGTTTCCGCAGTAGACGCGCGCGGCCGACGCCACGAGCCGCTGTTCGACCGACGTGCCGTCGAAAGCATGCAGGAACAGCTCGAATTGTCCGTTATGCGCCGCGCTCCACACATCGAGATCGGCGGCGTCGCTGCCGGTGAATTCGTTCAACTTGATCGACAGCAGCGGACGGCGATACGCTCCGAGCTCGACCGCACGGATCCCGACCACCGGGACATCGAGATGCTTGGCGAGGATGTTGTTGAACTTGGCGATACCACACGTAAAGGGATTGAGGTGGTATCCGGCGATGCAATCGATCATGCGGTCCAAGGAAACCGGTTGAACTCCATTGCCAAGTCCGGGAAATGGACCCGGTGTCTGTTTTTTAGGAAGCCCAGCCGTTGGGGCGCGAAGCTGAATTTTATCAGCTTTCCGGTGGTCGCCAGTACGCGACCTCAGCCGATTCCGACGAGCCCAAGTGTGTTGATCGTCGCCAGATCTATCGGCAGAAACGGAGCCGCCTTCAGAAGCGGGTAAATCTGTCGAGCCGCATACAGATGCGGCGACAGAAATCGATCGCTGCCGTACACCGCGATGGTTCGCGTCCCCAGCATCGGCGCCAGCCACGCCACACTCCCGCACGTACCGACGAAGAGGTCGGCGCGGCGAATCACTTCCGTCTGCACGCCGAGATTGTTCTGCGGCGTCATCGATCCGGCGACACCATGAACATCGGGAAGCGCCACGACACAGTCGTCGTGTTCGTCGAGACGCCACGCGGTATCGAGCGTCACGATCGGCCGGCCGCAGCGCACGCGATCGAGCAGCGCCCGCACCGCGCCGCGGGTTGCCTCATCGTCGCTCAGCGAGTGACCGCTGTAGAACTTGACTGCAACGTAGTGGTCCGGCAACGGTGGGCATGTGGCCGGCGGAATATCCGCGAGTGACCGGTACCGCGTGTGGTCGAGCACCCGTTGCAGAGACTCTGTACCCAGCCAGAATCGCCGCAGCAAGCGGAACATCGTCGATGGATGACAGACGGCCGACGACGGCACGCCGAGATGCTCGCGCACCCGTGCGAGCACGTCTCGATCGAATCCGCCGGCGTCGAGCTGCTTCTGATCGCCGACGGCACGACGTCGGGCGTGACCCTCGGCGATCTGCTCGGGTGTGAACAGATCGAGGAGCTCGACATAGTGCGCGGCAGCGTCGTGATACCACGCGCCCACGCCGCCGCGCGACACCACGACGAGCCGCGAGCGATCGACGCGATAGTAATCGGCGAACCAGCGGACGAATGCGACCCAGTACAGCGCTTCGTAGCCAACCTCACCCAGCCACGGGCCGACGATGACCGGGTCCGATCCACGCGCGGCGGCGCGCAGTTCGCGCCGAACGGACCACTCACTGGCCGCTGTCGACCAGGCGTCCTCGCGCCAGCGCTGGAGCGCGCGAACGCTCCTCACACCACCGGCGTAGGCCTGCTGCGCCGCATCGCGAGTACCTACCCGTCCGCGACGCATCCGTGCGCGCGCGTGCTTGGCGGACTCGTTCGCCTGCTTGAGGCCTCGACGCGTGCGCCGCTGTGTGGTGCGGGCGAGCTTGGCGACGATGTTCCAGGCCGCGTTCGCGAGGTTGCCGGCGGCAGTAAGAGCGCTCACGATCGCTGCGCGGACAACATGTCACCCTCAATCACGGAGCAGTCCCAGCGCAACGACACGGAGGTCATGGAGACCATTTACGGTTTTCCTCGTTCTCCGTGCGCGGCGAAGCCTCCGTGGTTCAACGCTCCAGGCGCGCCAGCGCCCAGGTGCGCGAATGCTCGCAAATCGAGCAGCGACAACTCCGCAGCGCCAGTGCGCCGACCCGCCTGGCGCACTGTCAGCAGATGCGGCGCGAGCTGTCGATCGTCGGCATACACGCCAATCGCAGGTACTCCGAGGAACGGCGCCAGCCACACCAGGCCGCCACATGTTCCGAGAAAGCAGCGCGAGCGTGCGACGAGCGCGGTCTGCAATCCGAGATTGTTTCGTGGCGTCATCCAGCGGCGCGCGTTGATGACGTTGCGGACGCCGCTGAATATGTAGTCCGTATGGTCATCGACGGCAACGCCGGTGTCGAGCAGGACGATCGGCAACGATTCCGCCACGCGCTCGACAATGGCGCGAAGCAGCTCGCGGTTCGCGGGTGAATCCGGAAGCGCAGGCCCTGTATAGAGCTTCACCGCGACGTAATCAGCCGGCAGGTCGAAGGCTGGTGGCTGCGGCACGTCGAGACGGACGTAATCCGTGTGCGACCAGAGCAGATCCAGCGGCAGGCCTCCGTGCCACACGTCTCGAAATAAACGAAACATCAGCGACGGATGGAGCACCGCATACCGATCGCGAAGGTGAGGCCGAAGCCGATCGAGAATGTGTGCGTCCAGGCTGCCGCGGCTCGATTGCTTCCGTCCGCCGTCCTCCTCACGCTGCTGACGATCGGCGTTTGCCGCCGCCAATTCCGCCGGAGAGAAGGCGTCGAACAGATCGACGTAGGAATCCGCGATGCCGCGATACCACGATTCGACTCCACCACGGGAGACGACGGTGATCCGATCGGCGCTGAGTCGGTAAGCATCCGCAAACCATCGCAGGAAGGGCACCCAGTAAAGCGCCTCATAGCCCACTTCCGCGAGCCATGGACCGGCAACGATGGGGCGCCCCGATCGCGCGACGGCGGCGATCTCGCGATCGACCGCAGCCGCTGCAGTCGCGATCGATACCTGCTCGCGCTCTCGCGCCGATCGTCGCATTTGCCGGACGAACGGCTTGTGCACGTGCAGGAGCCGACGCATCGCTTTCGCCGTGAGATTCCGGGCCGCGTCAATCACGATTTGGCCGGGCAGTGATTGCAACGACGGAAATCGCCGACACGGAGGTCACGGAGATCACGAAATTTTCTCCGTGCTCTCGGTGTGCAGGCCCCCTCCGTGGTTTACCGGCTGAAGCGCATTCCGGTTTGGGTGCAAGCCCGCCACGGCTTGGATGACGTACTGCGGACGACGGCGGGCCTCGTCAAACGCGCGCCACACGTACTCGCCGACCAGACCGAGGGCGACAAGTTGTAAGCCGGCGAGGCCAAACACGGCCGCGAGAATGAGGAGCAGCGCCGCGCCGAGCGCCGGCAACTGCGTCAGACCCAGGACGCCGACGACAACCGCCAGCACAATCAGCGCCGCCCCGCCATACCAGCACAATTTGATCGGCAAATCGGTGAACGAGACGACCGAATCGACGACCAGCTTGATTTTGCGCGCCAGCGTCCATCCCGACCGCCCCGCAACGCGAGGCTGCTTGTCGTATTCGACTGTTTCCTGTTGAAATCCCAGCCAGGTAATGAGCGCCAGCACGCTGACATTGCGCTCGCGAAACTGTTTGAATGCCTCGAGCACCGGCTTGCCGATCAGGAAGAAGTCCGCTCCGCGCTCGGGCATCTCCCTCATGCCGACGACGCGGCGCATCACCCAGTAGTAGACGGCAGCGAAGCCCGAGTGCGTCCGATCTCCCGGACGCTCACGGCGCGTAGCCCACACGACCTCGGCACCGGCGCGCCATCGATCGAGCATCGCGCGGATCGTTTCGGGCGGATCCTGCAGATCCGCCGCGAGCATAATCGCCGCGTCACCCCTCGCCAGATGGAGGCCGCACGTAATCGCCACATGCGATCCGGAGTTGCGCGCCAGGCGAACGCCGCGGACACGTGGGTCACGAGCCGTCAACGCGCGCAGCACGGCGAACGTGTCGTCGCGCGAGTGGTCGTCCACCACGATCCATTCCCAATCGACGCCGACGGCGGTCATCGCGGATGACAGGCGTTCATACAGCGGCCCGAGATTCGCGGACTCGTTGAACGCCGGCGAGACCAGCGAGATCAAGAGTTGCTCACGGCCATGCGCAATGCGTCGACGACGCGATCCTGATCGGCCTCGGTCATGTCGTGGTACAACGGCAGCATGATGCAGCGGTCCTGCGCAATCTCGCTGCGTGTCAGCGATCCGGGAGCCGACCAGGTGCCGGAAGGATATGCACGCTCACGATGCGCGTTCATCACGCCACGACGCGTCGCGATGCCCTCGTCCAGCATGCGCTGCATCACCGTACGCTGCTCGGCGTTGCCGGCGAGTCGTATATGAAACGTCTGCCAGTTCGTGCGTGCCCACTTCGGCTCAACTGGCACCACGACGTCCTCAACGCCGGCCAGCCGCTCGCAATAGCGTGCGGCCAGCTCGCGACGCCGCGCCACCATCGCCGGCAGGCGGCGAAGCTGCTCGCGTCCGATGGCGGCCTGGATGTCGGTCATTCGCACGTTGTAGCCGAGAACGGGATACTCCTCGAAGATGACGCCGCCGGACGCGTGACGAACCGAGTCGGGCACGCTCATGCCGTGCTGACGGAGCAGGCGGAACTGACGATCGAGCGTGGCGTCGTTGGTGGTGATCATGCCGCCGTCGCCGGTCGATAGCAGCTTGCGCGGATGAAACGAGAAGCAGGCGACATCGGCGTGCGGCTTGCCGATGCGCTCCCACTGCCCATTCATCCGGATCTCGCTGCCGATGGCGCACGCCGCGTCCTCCACCACCGGCAGGCCGCGCGGCCGTACGCATGCGAGAACGGCTTCGACGTCGAATGGCATGCCGAGCTGATGCACGGCAACAATCGCCTTGGTGTTGGGCGAGATGGCGCGTTCGACCATCGCCGGATCGATGTTCAACGTGTCGAGATCGACATCGACGAACACCGGTGTTGCGCCGCAGTAGCGGATGACGTTTGCCGTGGCGATGAACGAGTGACTGACGGTAATGACCTCGTCGCCGGGACCGACCCGCAACGCCACGAGAGCCAGATGCAGCGCTGTCGTGCAGCTCGACACAGCGCACGCGTATGAGGCGCCGACCGCCTCGGCGAACTCGCGCTCGAACGCCGCGACCTCGGGGCCCTGCGTGATCCATCCGGACAGAATCACGCGACGCGCCGCATCCGCTTCGCGCTCGTCCATCCAGGGACGCGCGATTGGAATCAACGGTCTGACAGTGGTACTCACGCAGTCTCGACCGGGTTCCAGTTATGGACGATTTCTTGTTCGAGCAGCTGCTCTGGCGTCTGGCCCTGACCGCGATACCAGTCGAGCAATCGCGCAAGCCCCTCGGCGAGCGGAATCTGCACGGAGTAGCCGAGCAGCTCGCGTGCGAGTGACATGTCGGCACATAGCCGCAGCACGTCGCCAGGACGGGGAACGTCGTGTACGACCTTCGCGTCGGGCCGTCCCGTCACACGCGCAACGGTGGAAGCGAGCTCGTTGATCGTGACCTCGTCGCCGCTGCCAAGATTGATGGTGCGGCCGATCGCGCCATCGCTCGTGCCCGCCAGGATAATCCCGCGCGCCGAGTCGCTCACATACGTGAAATCGCGCGTCTGTGTGCCATCGCCAAACACGATGAGCGGTCGGCCGGCAAGGCAGCGAAGCAGGAATTTCGGAATCACTTCACCGCTGTCGCCCTCGTGATGGCTGCGCGGACCATAGGTGTTGAACGGACGCACGACAACGGTCGGATAGCCGTACGTCCGGTGGAACGCACGCGTGTAGCTCTCGCCGGCCAGCTTCGCGCCACCGTAAACCGTACAGGGAAACGTCGGATGCTCTTCGGTCATCGGCGCCCACAACGCTGTGCCGTAGACCTCTGAGCTCGAGACGCAGACGAACCGTGGCACACCGGCGGCACGAGACTCAGCGAGCAGGTGGAGCGTGGCGGTCGCGTTGACGTCGTGATTCTCGACCGGTGAGTGGACCGAGTGGCGGACACCAAGACAGGCCAGGTGATAGACCACCTGCGTCTCGCGCAGCAGCGACCGGTACGCGTCGCGGTCCCTGATGTCCCGGGTCAGTAACGTCACCCGATCGGACGGGAGCCCGTCCAGGTTCGCGCGCTTGCCGTTCACCAGGTTGTCGATGACGACGACGCGCGAGCGGCGGTCGACGAGCTGACATACCAGCTCGGAGCCGATGAACCCGGCGCCCCCGGTGACGACGATCAGATTCCGTTCGCTCATCGCGACTCGGCGAGTCGAGCACGCTCGCTCGCCTCGTCACACCCCTCGCGCCAGCGCATGAAGCGCGCCGGCACACCGGACACGACGGCAAACGCCTCGACGTCGCGCGTCACCACCGCGCCGGCGCCGACGATCGCACCCTTTCCCACTGTCACACCGGGCAGGAGCACCGCATTGACGCCCACGTCGGCCCACGCCTCGATCCGCACTGGTCTGATCGCCAGTTCGGTTTGCGTGATCGGGAGATCGGCGGGGAGTCCAGTGTGCTCCGACCCGAGCACCTTCGCCCCTGGTCCCCAGCCGACATAGTCCCCGATAACGAGGTCGCGCGCATCGAAATAGCTGTGCGGGCCGAGCCAGACGTAATCGCCGATGATGCACGTGCCGTCGTGCCGGCCCTGAATGAAGGTCTGCTCGCCGACGAACACACCGTCGCCAATCTGAATCGTCTCGGGATGCTTGACCATCGCGCCGCGTGCGACCACGACTCCGTGCCCGAACCGCTTCGTCAACGCACGCCACGTCGCGCGGCGCATCCGCGCGTCCTCGTCCGAGTCGCCCCACGCATGACGCGAGGCGAGTGCGCGCAGCTCGTCAACCGGCACCTCGCGGCGCAGTCGATCGGAGAGCGCGAGCTCGTCCTGCGGATCGGGCACGACCGTCTTTCGTGCGTGGACCGCCGCAACGATGCGTTCCGTTGTCATGCGCGGGCGGCGGCTGGCAGGCCGGCGCGAATCACACCGGCCACCGTCTCGATCTGCGCGTCGGTCAGCTCCGGATAGATCGGCAGCGACAGCACCTCGTCGGCCAACGCTTCGGACACCGGAAAATCTCCACGCTCGTATCCGAGGTCCGCATAGGCCGGCTGCAGGTGAACGGGAATCGGATAGTGCACGCCCGTCTGCACACCTGCTTCTGTAAGTCGCGCCCGCCACGCCTCGCGCTGTGCAAGACGCACCGCGAAGATGTGATACACGTGCCGCGACCCGGAACGCTCCATCGGCAGCCCGGCGTCCGTGTTCTGCAGCAGTTGCCGGTAGAGATTGGCGCGACTGCGACGCATCTCGGTCCACGCTTCCATATAACGCAGCTTCACGCCGAGCACGGCACCTTGGACGCCGTCCATGCGGTAGTTGAAGCCGCGATACTTGTGCTCGTAGCGAACTTCCTCGCCCCAGCTGCGCAACAGGCGGATCTTGCTCGCCAGCTCCGCATCGCTGGTGACCACGGCGCCACCCTCGCCGTATGCGCCCAGATTCTTCCCAGGGTAAAAACTGAAGCAGGCCAGCGCGCCCATCGAGCCACAGCGACGGCCGTTATACGTGGCGCCGTGCGACTGACACGCGTCCTCGATCACGGGCACCCGATGACGCCGCGCGATCTCGAGAATCGGATCCATATCCGCCGGCTGACCAAAGAGATGAACCGGGATGATTGCTTTGGTCCGCGGCGTGATCGCGGCCGCAAGCGCACGCGGGTCCAGGGTGAAGTAATCCGGATCGATATCGACGAGCACAGGGCGCGCGCCGGCATACTCGATCGCCGCGACCGTGGCGACAAAGGTGAACGGCACCGTAATGACCTCGTCGCCGGGGCCGACACCGGCCGCCAGCAGCGCCAGATGCAGCGCGCTCGTGCCGCTGTTGACCCCGATCGCCTGGGACGTACCGCAGTAGGCGGCAAAATCGTTTTCGAACGCGGTCACCGCCGGACCCAGAATGAACTGCGCGTTGTCGAGCACGCGTCGCACGGCGTCGTCGATTTCCGGCTTGAGCGCGCGGTACTGCGCCGGCAGATCCAGATACGGAATCATGAACGAACCCACTCGCCGATGGTGACCAGACGTCCCTGGTTGGTCATCGAGCCCGACGCCGCTTCGAGCAGGCGAACCACGCGCAAGCCGGCTTCGCCGTCGGTGATCGGCCGCATTCCTTGCGTCACGCACTCGACAAAGTGCGCGACTTCCGTCGCCAGCGCCTCGCTGACGGCAAGTTTCGGCGCCCACATGTCGCCGGTGCGATATCCGACGAGCATCTGATAGATGTTTTCCGGGCTCGGATTCACGGAGATCCCGCGATCGTAGACCTTCACCTTCTCGCTCGCCTCGAGATCATCGAACACGACCATGCGACGGCTGCCGCCAAGGAGCGTGCGCCGCACCTTCACCGGTGCCAGCCAATTCGCATGCACGTGCGCAATCATCCTCCCTTCGAAGAACATCGTCATGTAAGCGATGTTCTCCGGTCGACCAGCGACGTGCGCGAGTCCGGTGGCCGACACCGCAGTCGGTTGCTTCTGCAGGACGTAGTCCATGATCGACAGGTCGTGCACGGCGAGATCCCAGAGCACGTCGACGTCCTGCTGGAACAACCCCAGGTTGATGCGCACCGAGTCGTAGTAGTAGATGTCGCCGAGCTCGCCTGCTTCCGTCAGCTCACGGATCTTGCGCACGGCACCCGTGTAGACGAAGGTGTGGTCGACCATCAGGGTCACACCACGTGCGGCGGCCTCGTCGATCAGGCGGCGCGCCTGTTCGCTTGTCGAGGCGATCGGCTTTTCGACGAGAACGTGCTTGCCCGCCTGAATCGCCGCCAACGCCAACTCGAAGTGATACTCGACGGGGGTGGCAATGACCACGGCGTCAACGGAGCTGTTGCTCCACACCTCGGAGGGCACCCTGGTGACGGTGATGCCCGGGTATCGACGATAGGCCGCCGCCAGCCGCTCGGCATTCATGTCGCACACGACGCGAACGTCGGTGGCGGGGTGCTCGGCAAAATTGCGGACCAAGTTCGGTCCCCAATAGCCGTACCCGATCACGCCGATGCCGATCATGCCTGTGTGACCTCTGACGCTGTGGGCCGAAGCAGCCGCGCGGGCACACCGGCGACCGTCGCGCCTGGATCGACGTCGCGTGTGACGACGGCACCGGCACCAACCATCGCGCCCTCGCCGATGGTGACGCCGCACAAGATCGCGGCGCCGCTGCCGATTGATGCGCCGCGACAGACGCGCGTCGGCACCACGCGCCAGTCCGCTCCCGTTTGCAGTCGTCCATCGGCCGTGGCGCGCGGCCTCGGGTCGTTGATGAACATGACGCCGTGACCGACGAACACTTCATCCTCGATCGTGACACCCTCGCACACGAAGGTGTGGGAGGAAATCTTGCAGCGACTGCCGATCGTCGCTCCCTTCTGGATCTCCACGAAGCTGCCGATCCGGGTATCGTCGCCCACGCGGCAGCCATACAGGTTGACGAGGTCGCGATGGTAGATGCTCACGCGGTCGCCGAGGACGACGTCAGCGGCAATTGGCATCACTGCTTCTCCACTACCAGCACGCGGCCCTTGTTGCCCCAATCCATCTTCGCCTCGAGATCCGGACGCGAGCGGCAGCCTTCGAGGACGAACATCAGCCGCAGCATGTCCTTGTTGAGCAGCGTGATATGCGACGGGTCGACGTCGAACTGCGTCGTGAAATCGAGCAGGCTTGCCGGGTTCGGATGAAACCGCGTCGTCACGTAAATGAATCGTGACGTCATGCGCACCATGTTCGTCACTGCCTGGCGAATCTGCAGGACTGTGAGGTGTTCGAGGACCTCGCGACAGATCACGAGGTCGTAGCTGTTGGCCGGCTTGAGCGTGGGATCGGTCACCGATCCGACGACGATCCGGTCGCGGACCTGCGGGGTCGCCAGATTCGGGCTGCTTTCGGCGAAGTCGATTCCGTCGACATCGACGCCGAGCTCCCACAGCAAGTGCATCAAGGCGCCAGGACCGCAACCGAGATCGAGCACCCTCTTCGGCTGGAAGACTTCCTTGATGAGGAACGGATTCTTCGCCTCGATCTGCCGTCGCGTTTCGAGCGAATAGCTGTTCCCCTCGGCGCGCCACTCGCCGTGAAAGTATTCCGTGTCGTAATGCCCGGAGTCGACGGGCTGCTGGTCGAGGACGCGTTGTTCGAATTCGGTAATCGTCATATCAGGGTAGATATGTTTCTCTCACGAACCACGGAGGCACGGAGAACTGGTTGCTAAAACAACTCCGTGTCTCCGTGCCTCCGTGGTTTGTGCCGGTGTGGGTTGCAACGAATTCCGGCTACTCATCTCTGTGTCTGCAACGCAAACTGTTGCAGGATGCGAGACGACGAGTCGAGCACGGTGTCGAGGTACACGATCTCGATGCCGTGCTCGTGGCAGATGGTCACCTGCTCGGCGGGCAGCCTCCCGATCCAGTCGTTGCCTTTGACGTAGTAGCGAGGCCGCAGCTGACGCAGGATCGTTTCCGTGTCCGCGCTGTTGATGTGGGTATACGTGATGTAGCGAATCGCATCCACCACCGCAGCGCGCTGCTCTTCCGGCAGCAACGGCGGATGCTTCGTGCGAACATATGCGTCCGACGCGACGTTGCACAACAGCGGGACGCCGAGCTCGCTCGCGGCGCGGAAGTATTCGATGTGACCGCGATGCAGCGGATCGAAGGCGCCATCCACCATTGCGACCTTTCCGCGGAGCTCGGGCAACTGCTCGAGTGAGACGATCATCGGAAACAGGGATAGCCGAGCACCGGATCGGTGCGGACGGGCCGGCGAGCCGTCTCGACGAACACGCGCAGGATCGAATGACTCTCGTATTCAATCAGCCCGATCTCGTGGTAATGAGCGGCGAGGTATCGAGCCACGAGCGGGTAGTTCACCTCGAATTCGCCGTGGTAATCCGGATGCGTGAGGGCCACGGGCACCGACTGTCGGGCGAGCCGCTGTAACGCCAGGCGTTGATTGGCATCGCTCTTCAACCAGTTCGAATAGAACGCGGCCTGACCGGCGGCAAAGTGACGGCGCGCGAAGTACGGAACCTCGTCGGCGAGGGTGGCGACCAGCACCCGATCGTCCGGCGCCGTGCACTCGGCAACGTAGCGGGCAACCGCCATCGACCCGTCGCGCGGCTTGACAGACCAAACACGCGGCGGCTGGTTGCGCAGCAGATCGCTCACCGCGACGAATCGACCGCCGACATCGCCAACGGTAAAGCCGCCTGTCCGAAGCTCGCTGGCAATGCTGTTGATGGGAAAGAACGCGGCAATCATCGCCACGAGAACCACCGACGCACCCATGCGCGCGACGATCCCGCCTTGTCCAGTGGACGCCAGTGCCGCCATCCAGACGACGAGGAGCACCACCGCAACGACGGCGTCGCCGAATCGGGCGGGCAGGTTTCCGCGAAGAAAGAAGTAGTCGACGATCAACGTCATCGACACCAGAGCCAGGCCGAGCACCTGATGGGCGTCCAACCGCCGGCGCCGCAATGATGGCGCCAGCAACAGCACCGCAACGATCGGTACGGCCCAGAACACGTAGTAGTTGAATGCAATCAGACTGTCAGTCCGAAACGGGTGCGTCGCATCGATGGCCGGCCACGAGACGAGCCGCCTTCCCTCGCCACGGATCGACGCAAGCACGTCGATCAGGTACTCGGGTATGCCCTTGTAATATGCCAGCCACATGAGCGAAGGAAGCGCGACGGCGAATGCCACAGCGATATAAAGCGCGACGCGGCCAATCGCAGACGGTACGCTCCGTCCCGCCGCGGACCTGACCCGCCTTCGCGTGCCGTGGCGAGCTTCGGCGAGGTCCGCGCCACCGTGTGTGGTGAGGGGCGCAAACACGAGAACGATAATCGCTGCAGCGCCCACATAAACCGCGTAATCGTGGCGAAACAATGCCGCGATCACCGTCCACGCCGCCAGCAGCGCAATCCTGATCTTCGTCGGCCGCACGATCGTCCAGGACAGGAGTCCGACGGCCACGCCTAACGTCAGCGGCTTCGGGTAGTTATACGGCTTCGCATAACTGGCGATCGTCGTCAATGCCGCCAGCAGCGGCAGCACCCGGCCGCCGGCGATGGCGCGCGCCGCGAGAAACACGATCACCGCGCAGAGTGCCAGCGCGGCGCAGACCAGTCGCGCATACACCAGCAGATTGCGTCCCCACAGCTGCTCCGCCCACGCCGGAATCTGATAGCTCAGCGACGGCCAGACGGCGCGCAGCTCGGCGTCCTCGAAATCCCGCAGCGGCTGTTCGCCGTCGAGAATCGCGTCGGCGCGAGTGAGGATGAAGAACTCGTCGTTGTCGAAACCGCCAAGGGCTCCGCCAAGCGCGTTGAATCGAACCACGAACGCCAGAATCGCAATCGCCAGCGCGAGGATGATCGTGGCGACGCCGCTGACGCGGCGACGGCGCGAGCCTCGGCTCACACGCGCTCCTCGACGAGCAGCCCCTTGGCCTTCAGCTCGTCGAGCGCGCGATCGAAGAAATCCACGGCGACGTCCGGCGTTGTCTTCGCCCAGTCGATCAGCCCGGAAAATCCCTGCTCGAGCGATACGCGCGGGGTGAACCCGAGAGCGGTGCGCGCGCGGCTGATATCGGCCGTGTTGTGCCGAATGTCGAACTTGCGGCCGCTCTGCGTCACCAGCGGCTCGATCGACGTGCCCAGCAAGCGATTGAGCAGCTGCGCGATTTGCAGAATCGTCACCGTTTCGCCCGATCCGACGTTGACCGGCAAGTAGTCGGCGCCGGCGTTCTCGAGCATCAGCATCAGGCATTCGATGACGTCGTGGATGGAGACGAAGTCGCGCAACTGGCCGCCATCTTCGAAGACGACCGGCTGCTTGCCGTTGAGCAAGCGGCTCAACCAGATTGCGGCAACACCGGCGTACGGATTACTCAGTGACTGGCGTGGCCCGTAGACGTTGAAGAACCGCGGCGCGACCGCGGGAATGCCGTAGGTCTTGCCGATGAGCAGCACCATCTCTTCCTGGTGGTACTTCGTCATCGAGTAGATGTTGTCGCGATAGAGCGGCTTGTCCTCGGGCGTGGGAATCGACACGACGTGGTTGCCGCAGTGCGGACAGCGCTGCTCCCAGTCCCGTGCCGCCAGCTGCTGTTCGGAACGTATCGTCGGCGCGACCACACCGTGCGCGGCACATCGATAGGCGCCCTCGCCGTACACGCCAATCGAAGAGGCCACGATCACCTTCTGCACCCTGTGCGGCCGGTTCACCAGGATATCGAGCAGCAGCGCCGTGCCACGCGTATTGACGTCGACGTAGCGATCGACCTGGTACATGCTCTGGCCGACACTGACCGCCGCGCCGAAGTGGACGACGGCGTCCGAGCCGAGCACGAGCGGCTCGAACATGGATCGATCGCGAACGTCGCCGCGGATGTATCGCGCCCTGGCGTTGGCATATGACGGCCAGGTGCCGGACCGATGCACCTGCGGCTCCAGGTTGTCGAGAACAGTGACTTCGTACTCGCGCGCGACGAGCGCATCGACCAGGTGAGATCCGATATAGCCGGCGCCGCCGGTGACGAGAACCTTACGAATAGTCATGTGCGTGTTGTCAACTCCGGAAGCACAAAGCGTGGCGTTTCACACTGCTCACAAACCACAGAGGCACGGAGAAACAGAGTTATTTTGTTTCATCCGTGCTTTCGAGCCGATCGGGTTCACCGCGCCAAAAACACTCCGTGTCTCCGTGCCTCCGTGGTTCGTCATGGGTGGACGTCGTCGCGGACAGACTCGACGCGCAGCAAGTCACCGGCGCCTATGGTCCGAAACGCCGACCGCGCCATCAGCAGATGGCGCCGCGAAAAGCCGCCGGGATCGCTGTAGTACGCCGTCGCCGGCACGCCGTGGAAGGGCGCCAGATACGAAAACCCGCCGTAGGTCCCGACCAATGTCGATGCCCGCGAGACGAGCGCGCTCTGCAGGGCGAGATTGTCACGTGCATCGAGGTGTTCCGGCAGCCCGCGCACACCGAGCGCGCGCATGTCGATGCCGCCGTGGTCGTCGAGATTCAGATTCGTGGTGAGCGAGACGACAGGTCCTTGTGTGGTGAGTCGCTCGAGCGTCGTCCGCACGAACGTGCGATTCTCGTCCGTAGCCGGAAAGCAGTCGTTGAAGTAGAACTTCACTGCCGCGTATCGCTCACGCGGGACGAGCCCGTCGGCAACCGGCGGCGGATCCAGCCTTCGATAACGCGCATGTCGATGCACCCACGACTCACTGACATGGCCCCACCAGAACGGATTGAACAGCCTGTACATCGTCGACGGATGCAGCATCGTCCGGTTGTGCACGTCGGCCGTGAGCGTGCGCAGCAGGTCGTGCTCGAAGGCGAGCGCCCGCCGCTGCTTCTGCTCGCCGTTGGCCGCCACGCGCTCGTCGTGTCGGGTCCGATAGTCGTCCGGCGTCATGTAATCGAAGATCTCGCGATAGCCGGCGGCAAATGGCTGATACCAGGCGCGCGTGCCGCCGCGCGAGACGATCAGCAGCCGCTCTGGCGCGACGGTGAATCGATCGGCAAACCAGGCCAGAAACGGCATCCAGTACAGAAGCTCGAACCCGACTTCGCCCAGCCACGGGCCGGCGACGATCGTCGCGGTGCCCGCGGCAAGTGCGGCCAGATCGCGTTCGAGGCGCGAGGCACGCACGCGGGCGAGCTGCGCACTGACGCCATGCCGCACCGCGCGTGGAACGATCCGGCGAATCGCCCGCACGTCAGCGGCCTGCCCTGAGCTCCGTCGAAGGGCTTAACAGTCTTCGCTCCGCCTCATCCAAGTCAGTCAGTGAATTGATCGACAGTGAGTCCGCGGCGTCGATGATGAGCGGCCGGCAGTCATCGCCGTAGATGCTGTCGAAGCGCTCGATCGTGCGCCGCCAGCACGCGTAGACGGTCCCCTCGCGCGCAAACGCAAGACGCGCATCCTGCCGGCGGGTGATCCGGCTGCCCTCCGGGAGAAACGGTTTCAGCACGCCGGCTTCAATTCTCATCACATAGTCCGGCGAGTGCTCGCGAGGCAGTTGGATCACCGACACGACCGAATCAGCGTTCGTCTCGCGAAGCAGGCGAACCGCGCTGCGGATGTGATCGGGACGCCGCAGCGGTGACGTGGGCTGCAGGAGCACCACGATTTCGGCTGACCAAGCAGCCTCGGCAAGCGTCGCCAGCGCGTGCTTGATCACCGGCAGCATCGGCGTATCGTCTGCGGCGAGGGAGGGCGGGCGCAGGAACGGCACCTCGAGGCCAGCTCGCCGGCCGGCATCGGCGATCTCCTCGGAGTCGGTCGACAACACGACACGATCGAGCACCCCGGAATCGATCGCCGCGCGCGCGGTGTAGTCGAGAAGCGATCGGCCATGGACCGGCCGGATGTTCTTGCCGGGAACCTCCTTCGATCCGCCCCGCGCCGGAACCAGGCCGAGCACACCACTCATCGCGGTCGCACCGCCTTCGCCGACAAGGGTGCGTTCTGCACGAAGCGCACTTCTCTCAGGAGATCCGACACCGTTTCGGGACGCGGGAGGGCGTCGGCAACGGCGGCGTCGGGCGAGCACAGATAACTGACGTGCAAGTGGTCGGCCGCATAGTCGACACGCAACACTTCGAAGCCCGCACGCCGGAGATACGCGGTCATCGTCTCCTGCGTCAGGTAGTACGGGTGATCGATCTTGATCGCCTCCTCGACGGACCAGTTCCGCAGATACGCCGCGCGAAAATCGACGATGTCGATGAACAGGAATCCTTGCAGCGACAGGAGACGGCGCACGCGTTCGAGCACGCCGTGAATGTCGAGGAGGTGATCGACCGTCTGGCAGATCAGCACGAGATCGAACCGGCGCGCATCGAAATCATGCTGTTCGACCAGTCCCGTGACCGTCTCTAACCCGAGACGACGTGCCTCCTCCACTTCAAGAGGCGCCGGGTCGATCAGCGTGGCCTCGAGACCGAACTCCTGCGCGAAATGATGCGCGACTACTCCCGTCGACCCGCCGATGTCGAGCAGCGAGCGCAGACGTGCCCCTTCGATGAACGGCCGCACGAAGGCGGCACGTTCGATTGCGTAGTCGTGCTGCTCCGCCTGTATCGTCTTGGCATCGATCAGCCGCCCGTGAAAGGCGCTGACCAGCGGCCGGTAAACGCCGTCGTAGAACCGCGCGTACGCCGCGGGAGTCATTCGCGGGTTGAGGAACACGAGCCCGCATGCACCGCAGGCGTGCGCTTCGGTCGGGAAGCCATAGCGATCGCGATGCGTCAGCGCGACGAACGACGAGCCGCCACACAGATTGCACGACGTGATCGCGTCCTTCGGCTGCGCCGCATAGTCGTAGTCGAGCGCCGCGATGCGCTGTGCACGATCCGCTGGAACAGTCATTGTCATCAGTAGGTCAACCGCTTCTCGATGCTGAGCGCGGCCGTCGCAAGGCAGTCGGCGATGCGCTCTCCGGCACGACCGTCGCCGTAGAGATGATCTCGCGCCGGCTTGCCGCGCCGCAGATGCTCGCGGATGGCTCCGGTGATCGCGTGGCGATCGTGATCGACGTCGATCACGTTCGCGCCGCGCTCGCGACCGTCCTGCCGCGTGCCGACGTTGACGGCGGGAACGCCGAGATACGAACACTCGCGGATGGCCACGCTGGAATTGCCGACCAGAGCGGTCGCGTGGACGAGCAGGCGCAGGAAGTCCTCGGGGAACATGTTGCGGAACAGATGAAAGTTCTCCGGCTTCTCCTTCTCGCGGAAGACGCGAATGCCCTTCGACGTGCCGTCCGATCCCGCATCCGGGTTCGGCCAGAACCAGAGGACGGGCAACCCGAAGTCCTTCACGGCGTAGAGCGTCTCCTCGACCTGACGTCGCGCCTCGTCGTACTCGGTCGTGACGGGATGTTGCATGACGACCAGATAGCCCTTGGTCAGATCGGTCTTCGGCCCCACGCCCCCGTATCGCTCGAAGACCTCGAAATCGAAGTCAGGCCGTGCCGCCACTTGCGCGGCGATGTCGATCGAAGGGCAACCAGTCAGATGCACCGTCTCCGGGTCCTCGCCAAGCCGGATCACGCGTTCGCGCGCGCGCTTGGTCGAGACCAGATGCAGGTTGGACAACTTGGTCACCGAGTGGCGAACCTTCTCGTCGATCGATCCGGTCACTTCGCCGCCCTGCACGTGCACCACCGGGATGTTCATGTACGAGGCGGCGACCGCTGTGGCGAGCGTCTCGTAGCGATCGGCGATCGTGACGACCGCGTCAGGTTGCAGATTGTCGAACACTGTCGCGAGCTCCGACAGGCCGATGCCGGTCGACTTGGCCGAGGTGACGAGGTTCTCGCCCTCGAGGACCATGTACACGCGGTGCCGGATGTCGAAGCCGTCGCGCTCGATCGCCTGGATCGCGCTGCCGTAGCGATCGAGAAGCGCTGACGCAGCGACCACGAGCTGCAGCTCGAGCTCCGCATGGCGCTCAATCGCCTGCAGCGCCGTCCGGATGCGCGAGTAGCTCGGACGGGCGGTGATAACGACGCAGATCTTTCGTGAAGCCAATACGCTCCCCGGAGCCGTCAGGAATCAGGTATCAGGTATCAGGATTCAGGGCTGATCCAGGAACCAGGTTTGAGGATTCAGCCCAACCCCTCTATGTCTTCGACAGCAAGCAATTGGTCCGCGGCGACAGACCGTGCGAGGCGTTTGCCGATGATGTCGCCGAGCCGATGCGGCGGCAACCCCGTGCCGGGCTTCTTGACGACGATGTGATCGCGCGACAGCACCGTGCCGGCCGCGAGGGCCTGGCGGGCGACCAGGCTGCGTGTGAACAGGCGGCGGAGCGGCGCCGTCTCGGTCGCCATGGCGTCCTTATCGACAGGATGCGCCCGCATCCGCTCGATGAATCGGATGCCATCGACCAGCTGTTTCAGCTCGCCGGTGGTGACCGACGCAATCACATCGGGTCCGAACATCTCGCGCGAGAGCGCGACGTGCAGCTCCAGCATGTCGATCCCGATCGCGGCTCCAGCGAGCCCTGGATAGATGGTCGCGGAGTGATCCGACAGTCCCACCCAGCAGCCGTATCGCTCGCGATAGAAGGGTACGAGGTTCAAGCCGATCTTCTCGGGCGGACATGGATACGCCGTCGTGCACTGGAAGACACCGACGGGCACGTTCCGCGATTTGACCCGTTCCACCGCCGCATCGATCTCGCTGAGCGGGCTCATGCCCGTCGAAAGGAGCACGGGCGCTCGCGTCGCGAGCACGCGATCGAGCAGCAGCGTATTGCCCGTTTCGCCGGATGCGATCTTCCACAAGGGCTGACCGACACGCTGCAGCAGATCGACCGCCTCGAGCGAAAACGGCGAGGAGATGAACAGCACACCGCGCGCCTGGCAATGCGCCGCCAGGCCGCGCCACTGTTCCTCGGTGAACTCCATCCGCTTCCAGTAGTCGTAGCGCGTGGCGTCCTGCGGGCTGAACTGCACACGAAACGGTTCGGCGGGCGTGCTTTCGGCGGCGGCGATATGGGTCTGAAACTTGACGGCGTCGGCACCGGCATCCGCGATGGCGTCGACGAAGGCATGCGCCAGGCCCAGACTGCCGTCGTGGCTGAGCGCCACTTCGCCAATGAGCAGACAGCGGCCACGGCCTAATGCCGCAAGACCAGGATGATCGGTCATCGCTCACCCACCCGCGCGATCACGCGCAGGTTCTTGCCGTACGCGCCAGCGTTGACGAAAAACTGCAGCAGGTCGGCGATCTCCTCGATCTGTTCGTCCGTGCGCCCCACGACCTCCCGCCGATACCACAGATAGTCGGCAACATCGAGTCCCTCGGTCGCCACGTACACCGTCTCGAGTCCTTCCCTGGCCATCAGGTCACGAATCGTGACCGGCGTGTAGTAATTCAGATGGTGTGTCGGCCAGATGAAGTGTGCGTCTCTCCCCATGAGGAGACGGGACGCCGAGTCGTAGTTGGGGACGTAGAGGAACACAATCCCGCCGCGGCGCAGCAGGCGCGTACACGCACGCAGCGTGTCTACAGGGTCGAGCAGATGTTCGAGGACATCGAACAGAGACACGACATCGAATGTCGCGTTGGCAAAGCCGGCGTCCTCGAGGGCGGCCGCGCGCAGATCGAGACCCCGCGTGCGGCCAAACTCGATTGCCGACGGATTGAGGTCAATCCCGATCGCGTCCCACCCCGCGTCACGCGCCGCTTCCACGACGAACCCCGTGCTGCAGCCAACGTCGAGATAGCGCGGGCGCTCTGTCGTCAGATGCGGCGCCATCAGCGCCACCCGCTCGCGTCCGAATCGTTCCACACGATATTGGTGACTCTTGATTCCGAGGTCGCGGACGATCTCCTGGTACTCCGCCGACGCGTACACCGTCTTGTAATGCGCTTCGTCGAACGTCGGGGTCACGTAGACCAGATCACAGCGGCGACAACGAACCAGGCGCATGTGGTCTTTGTCCAATTCGTGGCGTGCATCGTTGCTTCCGCACGTCGGACACGGCCGATCCGTGAGCAGGTCTTCGGGAATACGACCGTGCTGACGGATCAGATCGTCGATGGGATGCGTCCGCTTCGCGATCAGCTGCTTGTAGGAGCCATCCGGACGCAGCCGCGCGATGTCGACCGGTCGATACTCCGACAGCTGCCTGTAGGGGATGTTCATCGCGAAGGCCGGAAAGATGCGTGGTTCCTCAAGCAGGCTGCGTAAACACGAGCCGCTTCTGAACGCTCAGCGGCGCGCGTGCGAGGACGTCCGCGATGCGCGTCCCGGCGCCACCGTCCCCGTAGAGGTGATCCGAGGGATAGCGGCCATGCGCCAGCTGTCGGCGGATAGCGGCCACGATCTCGCGCCGGTTGTAACCGACATCGACGATATTCGTTCCTCTGTCGCGACCGAGCTGACGGGTGCCAATGTTCACCGCCGGCACGCCGAGGAACGCCCCCTCGCGAATTGGCGCGCTCGAGTTGCCGACCGCGCAGGCGCACGAGAGCATCAGGCGGATGTACGTCTCGATCGGGAAGTTCTTGTAGAAGCGGATGTAGCCTGGCTGGCGCTTCTCGCGAAACGTCCGCATGCCGGTGGCGATATCTTCGGATCCCGCATCGACGTTGGGCCAGAGCATCATCGTCGGCATCTTCAGCTCGTCGAGCGCCTCGAGCGTCTCCCAGATCTGTTCCTTGCCGTGTCCATATTCCGTGGTCACGGGATGTTGATTGACCAGCAGGAACGGCTTCGACGGATCGATCGCGGCGCCGACGCCTTCGCGATTGAGCCATTCGCCATGCGGGATTCCATCCGTCGCCCGCGCGATTTCGGCGACCAGATCGATGCGTGGGCAGCCGACGACATGAACGGTGTCCGGCGGCTCTCCCATGCGAATGATCCGCTCGGCAGCCAGCTGGTTCGCCGGGAAATGCACGTGCGCCAGCTTCGTCACCGCGTGGCGGATGCTCTCGTCGATGGTTCCGCTGATCTCTCCTCCCATCGTGTGCGCGACCGGAATATTCATGTATGCGGCGGCAATCGCCGTGGACATCGTCTCGAAGCGGTCGCCAACGCTGACGACGATGTCCGGCTTCAGCAGCTCGAAGATCGTCGGCAGCTCCAGCAGCCCGAGGCCGGTGGACTTCGCCATCGTCGCCGGCGTCTCACCCTCGACGATCATCGTGACGCGGGCATCGGGAGTGAAGCCGTCGTGTTCGATCACGTCGACGACGGATCCGAAGCGGTCAAGGAGCGCCGATGCACCCACGACCAGCTGCAGGCGCAGGCCTGGGTGCTGCTGGACGGCTCGCATCATCGACTTGATGCTGCTGTAGTTGGCGCGCGAGCCGATGAATACGCACACCTTCCGCGTGAGTGTCGTGGCGCTCATGCAGCCGGCCACACAGCGAACACGGGACTTTCTGTCATGACGTTTGCGGGTGCAGGCCCGAAGCGTGGATCTTGAACTTGGCTGGATTCCAGTAGATGCGTTCGACGAACGGCACTCGACCAGCGAGAACCAGCGTGTAGACCAGTGGCCGCAACGCAAACACCCAGAGCGGCGGCCGCACCGGCTGTGGCTTGGTGGCGGCCGCGAGCCGTTCGATCGCCTCGACGAAGATCGGCGTGGCGGCCACGGACGTGCCGCGTGGACGAATGAAGCGCTCGACGAACGGCCGGTTCGGCTTCGGGCGCTCACCGCGCGCCAGCGCGGCGAGCTGATGAACGTGATCGGGAAGGCTGCGCGACGTATTCAGGAAACCGTCGCCGACCGTGAGGAGATGATGGAAATGAAACGTCCCTTCCTGATTGTCGCGAAACTGCGGCAGCAGGATCGTGAATACCGGGCGATCGACGATGGCCGCTTCGACCAGCGCGCTCGTGTTCAAGCCGACCACGGCGGCGCTGTGATAGAGCGAATCGAAATAATCAGCACGGCCCTGTTCGTCAGTGGGACTCGATCCCCACAATACGGCGCCCGCGAGCGGCTCGTCCATCCATTCATCCTGCCGCTGTGGATGGGGACGCACGAGGATATTGATCGCGCGCAGCGTCGGATCGGTTGACCCGCGAATGGCGGCCACCCACTCGCGCACGAATGCGGCTTCCGACGGACTGCCACGAAACAGCGCCGAGCAGACGTAGAGAATGAACGGCCGATCGTCAGGCAACCCCGCGCGCCGGCAGAAGTCCGCGCGACTGCGCGACGGCTGACGATTGAACCAGCGATCGAAGCACTGCGCGCCGGTGACGAGCACTCTGTTGGCCGAGATTCCGTGAAATCGTCCAGCCTCCTCTTTTTGGACCTCGTTCCACACGATGACCGCATCGGGAAGCACCCGAATAAGGGCTTTGCTCGACAGATGATCCCAGCTCCAGACGCAGAGCGCGCTGCGGATACCGCGCTCCCGGGCAGCGCGCACGTAATCGAGCTGCGGCGATCCAAGCTCGATGAGCGGTGTCACCAGCAGGACGTCCGGTTGCTGTTCGATCACGAACTGGTCAACGCCGCGTTGCCGCGGCACGGCCGCTTCAATCGCCTCGAGGACCTTCGTCACCAGGCGCCGGAACGGCAGGCGCGCCAGCGCCAGCACGAACGCCGGCGTCCGCTCGTAGGCGCGCTGCCGGATCTTCGGCATCGACTCATACCGCGAGTCGGAATACCGCAGGTAATCGAGTCCCAGTCGCAGCGCACGCGCCACACGCGTATAGCGGCCGACGTCGCGGATGGGCGTGTAGCCGACCGTCACCTTTCGATAGCGTTTGGCGAGGGCGAGCACGAGCGCGCGTCCGCCTTGTGCCTCGTCGCGATCGGCGGCCAGATGCACGACATGACCGCGCTCGGCCAGCATCTCGACGACCGAGTCGAAGTTGCGGAAATAGGTGAAATGCCGTGCGATGAACAGAACCTTCACGCAACCGAACCTGTTCCCAGTTCCGTGTTCCCAGTTCCGAGTTCCGGGGGTTCGATGTTCGCGGTTCTCTGTTCGTCCCGAACCGTGAATCTTGAACCATGAACACGGCGAACTCGGAACCAGGAACCGGGAACAAGGAACATCAGCTGCTCAAACGTCTGTCTTCGCAAGCATGTTCGTGTACGTGCTTGCGAGCGGTTTCATGGCCCGCAGGTCGGCGGCTGCGAACCGGCCGGCATCGAGCTTGTGATACGCGCGCATGGCGACGGCCAGGTGCGCATGCAACCACTTCGGATCGATGTACAAGGCGGAGGTGTCGACGCCGAGGCGCGGCGCCAGCCAGGCGATGCTGCCGCAAGTACCGATGAACGCCTTCGCTCGCGCAACGATCTGCGTCTGCACGGCCAGGTTGTTCTGCGGCGTCATCCATGACCGTGCGCTGATCACCGTCCGGCCGCCCGTCAGCGCGTAATCGGCGTGATCGTCGTCGAGGACGAGGCCGGTATCGAGCAGCACCACCGGCATCCGTTCAGCGAGGCTGTGCACGATCGACTGGAGTGACGTGCGAATCTGCGGTGTGTCGGGCAGCGATCGCGCGGCGTAAAACTTCACCGCCGCGTATGTACCCGGCAGCAGCCCCGGATCGATCACCTCGCTCGTCGCCTGGAGCGAGTAGCGCGTGTGCGCGTCGATGAAGCCCATGCCCCGCTGACCGGACCAGTAGAGCGTGAACAGGCGATACATCAGCCCGGGGTGGATGACGTCGAACTCACGCGCCCCGATTCTCCGCACCACCGCATCGAGCACATCCCGATCGAGATCGCCAAGCTGGTACTGCTTGATCGTGTCGCGCTGCGCGTTCCTTCGCGCGAACTCCGCTGGATCGATCTCGTCCCAGATCTCCACGTAGCGTGCGGCGATGCCCGCATACCAGTCGCGGACCCCGCCGCGCGAGACCGCGATCAGGCGCTCGGCGTCGAGTCGGTAGGCGGCCTTGAGCCAGTGCAGGAACGGGATCCAGTAGAGCGTCTCGAATCCGACCTCTGACAGCCACGGGCCCAGGACGAGCGGCCGACCGCGACCGACCAGCGTCTCGATCTCGCGCTCGACGTCCCACTCCGTTTGATAGAAGCGAGCCTGCTCCTCCAGCTGCCGGCGGCGCCGCTGCATCCGACGCAGCGGACGTCGCAGACGACGGATGACACCCTTGGCGGCGTTGATGCCGCTGTCGCGGACACTCTCTCCTGACTTCCGCGTCGCGTGCGCAGCGTCCTTCACGGCGTCGGCGCAGACTCTCAGCGCCCAGCGAGCCGCGTTGCGAACACGTGCGTTCACGCGCCGAACCTCGGACCTGAACACGAACCGAGAGCCCGGCACCGAGAAGTGTGAAGGTTCAACGGCTCTCTATCAGCGCGCGCAAGGGCGCACCGGTGGCAACGCGGACGACGTCGACGGCGCGTGTCTCGAGCTCGACGAATGCCCCGCAGCGCAAGCCGGTGAACACGCGCTTGGCGACTTCCAGATGATCGAAGCGGAAACCGGTCGGGTGCGAATAGAACGCGACGGTATCGACGCCAAGCAGCGGAGCGAGATAGGAAAATCCGCCATACGTTCCGACAAACGCCTGCGCGTGGCGGATGACCTCGGTCTGCACGGCGAGGTTGTTCTCGGGGCGCATCAAGTGCTCGATGGTATGGACGCGGCCACGCAGCTCCGGCGGGAAATCATCATGGTCGTCGAAACGGTCCGCCGTGTTGAGCAGCACGACGTCGATCTGCTCGGTCAGCTGCGCGAGCACAGTGCTGATAAACGCGCGGTTCTCCGGCGTATCGGGCAGCGCCGTGTTGCCATAGAACTTCGCCGCGACGTAGCGATCCGGCAGCTGATTGCGCAGCGGCCATGGCCCGGCAGCGGCGATCGTCGCGAAGCTGGTGAAGCTTTCGATGAGCGTGACCGGCGCCCGCTGGAACCAGAAGTACTCGAACAGCCGGTACATCTCCGACGGATGCAGCAGCTTGGCGCCGCGAAGCGATCGGGTCGCGGTCACGCGATCGACGATCTCCTGATCGAACGGCGACACATACAGGTGTTTGAGGGTGCCGCGCTGCAGAGCGATCCGCTCGTCGTTCTTCTGCCGGAACTCGTGTGGCGTGTAGAAGCTGAAGACGTCTTCGTAATTGGTGGTGAGGTGCGCGTACCAGGGAGCGGCGCCGCCGCGTGAAACGACAATCAACTGCTCGTCGGACAGGTTTCCGTATGCTTTGGCCCAGGTCAGGAATGGAATCCAGTACAGGAGTTCGAACCCGGTTTCCGACAGCCACGGCCCGGCGATGATGGGGCGCCCGCTGCGACCGAGCAGCGTGACCAGCTCGCGGATCTCGTTCGCCTCTTCGAGATTCCACCCCCATTGCCGCTTTGCCGGATCGCGATGGCGGCCCGGCTTCGGCGTGAGCGCGCCGGGCACGGGCGGCTCGATCTTCTTCGGCCCGGGCCGCAGGTGCGTGACCGCAAACTGTTTCAGGTTGGTCAGCAGCTGCCGGCGCCACGCCTTGTATTCTTTGCGCAGCCGATTGCGTGTGTGCTTCCGCCACAGCTGCGTGCGCAGATGCACCCAGATCAGCGCGACGATCGGATAGAGCAGCGCCCGCAGTAACACCGCTGCGCCGGCGGCATCTCGCCGCGGCGCGGGCGCGCTGGCGACGCGTTCAATCGCATCGACGAACGCTGGCGTGGCCGCCACCGCGGGACCAAACGGACGCACGAAGCCTTCTGCAAACCGCGCCGCCTTCTCGTCGCCGCTACCCTCGCCCGCAAGCGAATCGGCGAGGAGGCGCACGTGTTCGTCGAGCGAGCGCGCGGCCCGCAACAGGCCGCCGTTGACCGTCAGCAGGTAATGGAAGTGAATCGTGCCTTCCTGGTTCTGCGTGGAGATCTCGGGCAACAAGACCGTATGCACAGGCTTGCCGACCACCGACGCCTCGATGAAGGCGCTCGTGTTCAATCCGACGACCGCTGCGCTGTAGTACATCGAATCGAAGTAGTCGTCCTTCGACTCGGCGTCTACCGGGTGGGCGCCCCAGAACGCCACGTTGCGATAACCAGATAAATCCGTTTCCGTCCAATCCTTGAGTCGCCCGGGATGCGGGCGGATCAGGATGCCGATGTCCTCGAGTCTCGGATCCGTGCTCGATCGCAGCGCCTGAATCCAGTCGAGGACGAAGTCCGGTTCGTGCGCCGTTCCCTTGAACAGCGACGAGCAGACGTAGAGCACGAACGGGCGATCGCTGCGAAGCCCAACGCGGGCACAGAATTCCGCTCGCGGCCGCGATGGCCGTCGATGCCACCATTGGTCGTAACACTGCGCGCCGGTGACGACCACGCGATCCTCGGGAACACCGTGCATGGTCACCGCTTCGGTCTTCTGCACATGGTTCCAGACGAGAACGGTGTCGGGCACGATCCGCAGCAGCGCCTTGCTCGACAGGTGATCCCAGCTGCCGACGGGTAGGATCGTGCGTTTGCCGAGCGCCTTGGCGGCGCGCAGGTGATCGAGCTGGCGCGACCCGATGTCGACCAGCGGGGTGATCAGCACGACGTCTGGATCGTGACTGGCGATGAACTGCTCCAGCTCGCGACTGGGGGGAAGCGCACGCTCCGCCGCGCGCAGCATACGCGCCAGCCGCGCGCGACCTGCGTCGCTCCGGACATAGGATCCTCGGAGCAGCGCCAGCAGGACGTGCGGGGCGCGCTCACGCGCGCGATCGGCCAGGTGCGGCGTCGCCGCATACCGCGGCTCGAGGAATCGAAGGTAGTCGAGCGCATGCCGAATGCGTCGGGCGAGCTCCGCCCACGCCCCGAGCGCACGGCCGGGCGCATTGCCCATCGAGAGGCGATCCGGGTAGCGTTCGACCAGCCGCTCCATCATCTGCCGCCCGCCCATCGTCTCCTCGACGTCGGTGACCAGATGCACCTGATGCCCGCGGACGGCGAGCTCCTCGATCGCCGACTCGAAGTTGCGGAAGTAGGACCAGTGGCGCCCGAAGAAGAGCAGCTTCATCGGCGGCCGCGGCGAGCGATACTCATGTTGTGCGGATCCTGTTTCTCGTTCACAACCTGGGAAAGACGCGCCATTTCGAGGGCGTGATCCGCGGCCTCACGGCGCGCCGCCATACGGTCGTTCTTGCCGCGGCGCGCAAGCGGAAGCCGCTCAAGCCGACCAAGTCGCTGCACGACGATCCGCGCGTTGAACTGATCGCGTGCCCGACCCGGCGCGTCGATCGATGGCAGAACGTGGCGCCGGCGCTGCGTTCGGCGCGCGATTACCTGCGCTTCCTCGATCCGCGCTATGCCACCTCTGCCAAGCTGGCGGCCCGAGCGGCCGACTATGCGCCGGGCGGCTGGAGCGCGGCCCTCGAACGTCACTCGTGGGCGCGGCGTCAGTGGCGGCTCCTGCAACGGGCGCTCGCCACCGCGGAGGCGCTGATTCCACCGGATCGCTACTTCGAGCTCTTCCTGAAGGCCGAGCGCGCCGAGTTGTTGCTGGTCACGCCGCTGGTCGACTTCGGGTCGTACCAGACCGATTACGTCAAAGCCGCGCACCGGCTCGGCCTGCCGGTCGCATTCCTGCCATTCAGCTGGGACAACCTCACCAATCGCGGATTGATTCGCGTTCCGCCCGACCGCGTGCTCGTCTGGAACGAACAGCAACGGCGCGAGGCGATCGATCTCCACGCAGTGCCGGCGGATCGTGTGATCGTGACGGGGGCGCCGCGCTTCGACGAGTTCTTCGCGCTCCGCCCGTCCACCTCGCGTGAGGAGTTCTGCGCACGCGTCGGCCTCGATCCATCGCGCCCCGTGATCCTTTACACCTGCTCGTCCAACTTCGTGGCGCCACGCGAGGTGGAGTTCGTCCGCCGCTGGATTGGCGAGCTGCGAGCGTCCGGCAGGCCGTTGCTGCGCGACTGTGGTGTGCTGGTGCGGCCGCATCCGGCGCATCGCGAGCAATGGGACGCGACGGACCTGTCCGATCTTGCGGGCGTCGCGCTGTGGTACGAGCGCGCGGAGATGAACGCCGACCAGAGCCTGTTCGACTCGCTCCACCACTGCGCCGCGGTCGTCGGCCTCAACACCAGCGCCATGATCGAAGCGGCGATCGTCGGCCGCGGCGTCTACACGATCGCGAGCGACGAGTTCGCCGGTGGTCAGACGGGCACGCTCCACTTTCACTATCTGCTCGTCGACCACGGCGGCGTGGTGTCGGCCGCCACGACCTTTGCCGAACACTGCCGGCAACTGGCCGACGGCATCAGCGGCGAGTCGGCGGTTATCGAACGAACACGCCGCTTCGTCGAGTCCTTCGTTCGACCGCGCGGCCTCGATCGACCCGCGGCCGCGGAAATGGTCGCTGAAATCGAACGCGTCGCCGCGCTGCGCAAACGGCGGCATCGCACCCCGCCCTGGCATTACCCCTTGCGCTCGGCGCTACTCGCTGCAGCCAACGCCCGCTTCGCGCTTCGCTGAGCGCGCTTCCACCGCTTCTCGATCGCGCGTGCCGCCTCATACCGGGCGCGGTGCAGACCGCGGCGCGCACGCTTCAGTCGCGGGCGCACACGTTCGTAGATGCCGGTGCGCGTCCCATAAATCCCCGCCAGCGTCCGCACCGCGATCGTGATCGGCGGTCGCAGCGCGTAGCTCCATAGGGGCCGGTCTTCAGCGAGCGTTCGCGCCAGCCACGCCAGTGGCAGCGCGACGCGCCGAACGCCACGGGCGACGCGGGAATGGGGCTGCGGTCGCGGACGCGGCATTCCCACGACCTCGTCGATCGTGCGCGCAAAGACCGATGCGGCTTCGACCTCGAGGCCGTGTGGGCGCACAAAGGACCGAACAAACGCCAGTCGTGGCGCTTCGTCCACGTCGGCGGTGCCGCTCAGTAACGCGGCGAGCTGATTAACGTGCTCCTGGAGCGATGCAGCTGCACGCACAATACCGCCCTCGCCGACCAGATGCCTGAAATGCAGCGTGCCCTCCTGCGCGTGCGCGAACTCGGGCGTCGTGATCGTGAACACCGGGCGTCCAACGATCGCCGCCTCGATCAGCGCGCTCGTGTTGATGCCGATCACAGCGGCGCTGTAATAGAGCGACTCGTAGTAGTCACGCCAGAAGTCGGGCGCGTTAGGGTCGGTTCCAACCGGCGGCCAGAGCGCCGTGCCAGGAAACGCGTCGCTGTCGAATGCCCGCCACTGCCGCGCGTTGGCGGGATGAGGACGCACCAGCACACCGACGGCTGCGACACCCGCGTCTGTGCTGCTGCGCAGACTCCACAGCAGGCGCTCGACCAATGGCACTTCGTCGGGCGCAATGAACATCGACGATCCGACATACAAGACGAACGGGCGCGACGGATCGAGTCCGACCGCGCGACAGAACTCCTCCCGCGATCGGGTGGGCCGCGCCGCGAACCAGCGGTCGAATACCTGTGCTCCCGTCGTCGCGACACGCTCGGCTGCGATGCCATGCAGCGTGACTGCTTCCGTCTTCTGCGCCTCGTTCCAGACGATGACGCGATCGGGTGCAACGCGGATGAGGCCTTTGCTCGTGAGATTGTCCCAGCTGGCGACGCAGAGCGCGCTGGGAATCCCGAGCTGGCGCGCGCACTTTACGTAGTCCACCTGCTGCGAGCCGAGCTCGATGAGCGGTGTCACCAGCAGCAGATCCGGATTCTGATCGCGCACGAACTGCTCGAGGGCGCGACTGACCGGAATGACGCGCTCGATCGATCGGAGCATGCCAGACCAGGCGACGCGCGCCGGTCGGCCCGCTCGCGCAATCAGCCGCGTTGTTGCGGCATGGACTCGCGGCAGCCGCTTCTCGGCGCGATCGCGCAGCTTCTCCGCCTGGACGAACTCGGGCTCGAAGAAGCGAAGGTAGTCGAGCATCAACCTGACGGTGGTCGCCAGGCTTTCCCATCGCTCGTCGCGCGTGACCGCTGCGGCGCGGTCGAAGTCTCCCGATCGCGTCGCCGACCGATCGCCGCGCACGAGAAAGTCGCGCACCGACTCGCGGCGCTCGGGAGTGGTGCCGCAGGTGATGCGAGGAGATACCGCAGCCAGCCGCCGTGCAGTCTCGTCCTCGCCCAGTTTCGTCCGGCTGATCTCGAATGCGAGATGAACGTGATGGCCCGCGTCGGCAAGCGTCCTGAGTGCACCCTCGTAGTAGCGGATGAATCCGGGGTGCAGCATAACGAAGAGGATCTTGCTCACGGTTCGTCAGCCGACGGAATCAGTTGCATCGCAACGACATGCACTTGCCTACGACACACTGAGGCAGCGAGGCACCGACGTTTTCAAAGCTTTATGTCCTCACGATCTCAATTCCCGCGCCTGCCACCGCGCCAATCGGCCATCGCCGAGAAAGGCGTCGTCTGGTCCCCACTCGGCGACAAGTGGGATGCGCGACGCCAGCGACATGCCGGCATCGGTGACGAGCTCGCGCACGCGCACCTGGTTCGCGTCCTCGCGCCAGCCTGCGGTGACGCCTTCGTGCATCTCCTGAACCGCCGACAGCACCTGCTCCGGACGGTTCGGCCGGCTCCCGTAATGGCGAAGCTGTCGAAGGTAGGTTTGCGTCAGCAGCTCGTGCGGTTCAAGCAGCCGGCCCGAATCCAGATCGACGGCGGTAGCCAGCGTGAAGACGCCATTGCCGCGAACCGGATACGCACTAAATGGATCGTGCGCGTTGAGGCGCAGCGACGGTGTGTTGATCACGACGGCCTGCCGCTGACGCTCGCCGGCATCACACACGACGAACCGTGCTTTCTCCATCACCACTCGGGCGATCAACTCGGCATCGGGTCCCGCGACCGGCACATCGATGAGCTTGCGAGGTCCCATCGGGTCGCTGATGTGTCCGACACGCACAATCGAATAGCCCTGGCTCACCAGCCAGTCGATCGCAGGCGCGAGCGCGGCCGGATGACGGCGCACATCGAAGACGACGAGCCGCGCGTCGACATCGATGCCATACATCGACGCGGCTCGAATCGCCTGGTCGCGCAACTCCGCCGCCAGTAAGACCGGCGGCGCATCACGCAGCTGCCGCCGAGGGAATGCTTCTGGCGTCGCGCGCGTCGCCTTCGCCAGCGCCCGTTGTGCGCGCTCACGCAGCCGCACGCGCAGGTCTGGAGGCAGCCGATCGTCACCGGCATGACGACGCAGCTCGTGGTGCCATTCGCGCCAGAAGCTGGAGGCGAGGCTCGATTTCCTAGTCACGCCTTTCACTCATGACGAACCACGGAGGCGCGGAGAACTCGTTTCCAACGTGATCAAGTTGTCGCGACCGGCACTCGACTTGATACAGGCACTCTGTGTCTCCGTGCCTCCGTGGTTCGTTACGGGTGGAAATTGCCGCGTTACGAAGACGGCGTCTCTCCGCGTCCTCGCAGCCCCAGGCGATGCGTCAGCATCAGAACCTCGTACAACGCACGGCGCGCGGCGCGTTTCACACGACCGCGGAGCACACGCGCGCCGACCAGGGTGTTGTAAACCGCGTGATGGTAATGATGACGAATCTGCTTTCTCGCCCAGATCGCGTTGTTGACGCCACGAGCCAGGCCATGCGAGGTCTCCGACTTGCGGAAGTGTCGCCAGCCGTACGTCACCTGATAGCGCAGGAGCATGCGCGCCCACTGCCCACGCGTCAGCGGCAACGGTCGCGGCTCGCGAGCGCCATACTCACGCCACAGCACCAGAGTGTGCTGCAGCCATGGCGGCCAGAAGAACCATCGTGGCTCTGCGCCGGGCAGCAGCAGCGTCGACCGCTGGCGCGACACGCTCGTGCCGCTTGACTGCCGTCGGAACCACAGCACCTCCGGCACCTGGCGGATGCGACCCTGAAGCGTCAATTCGGCGACGAGCAAACGATCGGGACGCAGCACGGGACGAAAGGTACCGGCGCGGCGCAGCGCCTCCATGCGGACGAGACCGTAGACCATGTCGCCGGCGCCCACCCCGTCATGACAGAACCGCTTCCAGCGTGACTGGAGATCGGTGGCGTCCGCGGTGTCGAACAGTCGTGGCCCTTTTTCGAGCTCCACACCATCGGGCGATACGCGACGGGTGATTGGGTATGCCAGCACGGATTGCGCATCCGCATCGAGCTCGGTAATCAGCCGCTCGAGCCATCGCGGATGCCATCGATCGTGATCGCTGACCCACGCGAAGTACTCGGCCCCGGGCCAGCGGCGAGCCGCGGTCTCGGCCACTTCACGCCACGTCGCAATCATTGCCTGCCGCTCGGCGTGGCGCTCGTAGCGAAGACGTGCATCGCTGGCGAGGTAACGCCGCGCGATCGCTTCAGTCTCATCGCTGGAGGCGTCGTCGAGCATCAACAACGCAAAGTCGCCATAGGTCTGCGCTAGGAGCGAGTCGAGTGCCTGCGACAGATGCTGTGCGTTGTTGTGGAGCGTCATCCCGAGTACGACGCGAGGAGAAGAACTCTGGTCGCCATCTTCCTGTGATCGGCCGGGGCGGCGCGCTCGAACATCGGCGGATCGCTGCGTCACGCGATCGAGCCTGCCGACCAGATGCCTGTACACTGGCTCGGCCGCGGGAATCATGCGCACCGCCTTCGGCGGCTTCTTCATCGCCGTCGTGTAGTCGGTCTCCAGGATCGAGACCTCGGTGAGCCGATAGGCATCCGATAACGCGTCGCTGACACTGACCAACTCGGTGTTGTATTGCGACCGTTCGCGATTGAGGCTGTAGAGCAGCGGACATCCTGCCTCCGCGAGTATCGCGGCGTAGCCGCGTACCTGCGCATCGCTCATCTCCTGAAAGGACACCATGTTGACGGCGAGATCGAGTGGCAGCGCCGCGACGATACGCGCCAGCGCCCCGGGGACGAAGATGAAGTCGATGTCATGCCAGTCGTCGGCGATTGTCGTCGTGACGCTGTCGACGAATGCGATTCGGCTGCCGGGGAACTGCGCCCCGACATACGTGGCCGAGAACAGAAACATCTCGGGGAAATCGACGATGACGTAGGTCGACGTCGGAAACAGCGTTTTGAACTGATAAGCGAACCCGCCCCAACCACCGCCAATCTCGCACACCAGCGGCCGGTTCGATCCACGGAGTGCCGTCAACACCCCGCCGCGCTGCATCCCGATCAGGACTTCGTAGAACTTCAGCGTGTCGACGTTGAACAGACGACCATCGATGTCGAAGCCGAATCCACCGAGCGCCGGCGATTCGGGAACGAGCAGCGCGTCCCCCCCGAGCGCACGCAACGCCTGCAGGCGCGACTCGAAGTGTTCCCGCTTGCCGTTGTCGCGATAGTCGTACGGCCGGACGCCAGTGACATGAAAGGCGTGGTGTCGCAGCTTGCGGATAATGAGCGGCGAGGCGTCGATCAGGTAATCGATGCTCTCGAGCTCCTGCCTCCAGTAGGCGCTCGGTGCCCCCTTCACGTCGGCCAGTCCGTCCAGCGCAGGTCGTTGGCCGGCAGCTGCAGCCGCCTGCATGCGCAACACGGCATCGCGTGCGCACACGTACGCGTGGAACTCCGGCGACGGAGCCGGACCCGACACGGTCCGGCATGCCGACAGGTTTCGATCGTCGGTCATGCTTCCTGCGCGGGACCGCGCAGCGCTGCAGAGGGCTCGCCGGTTGTGTATGGCGGCAGATCTCGCGTATCCACTCGGGGCAGTTCGAACCGCCCGTCCTGTGCGAGATCGATGCGACGCCGCACCGTGTTGAAGGCCATCGAATATCCCGTCTGCTCCAGCAACGCCAGCGTCTCGCGTGTGTAGGTCTTCGGTCCGCCCCACGGATAACAGAACGGCACCTGCATCTGCCCGGTCATCGTCCGGATCCAGGACACGCCGTCGCTCAGTTCCACTTCCTGGTCGCGTCTGGTCAGGCGCGACAGCATGCGATGCGACCGCGTATGAAACCCGAACGTCATGCCCGCACTCACCATCTCGGCGATCATGCCGTCGTTCAGATACAGTTCGCGCGCGAACGCCTCCTGCGAGCCGATGTGGCGTGCGAACAGTATGTCGAGCACCCGGTCGGCCTCGTCGAACGGCAGCTGGTAATTGAGCAACTCCTTCACCGCCCGTTCGTCGGCACGTTCCCAGCGGTCGGCGCCGAACACGCGGCCGCTCCGCGCATCTTCGGTGGCAAGCACCAGCTCGCATTCCTGCAGCACGGCCTTCGCCAAGGCATCGGGACCGAGGCGCGCCAGCAGAAAGTGCGTCTTGTGAACACCGAGGACGCGTGGTGCCGGTCCATACGTGTCGTGCGCGAGAAAGAACACGCCACTCAGGCCGCGCTGGCGCAGAATCGGCAGCACCGTCGCGTAGTGATCGACGAACCCATCGTCGAACGTCAATAGCGCCGCGTCGGACGGCAACGATGCACGACCGCTCAACGCCTCCGCCAGTTGATCGAACCCAATCAGCCGACAGCGGGATTGCAGCCAGTCCAGTTGCCGCTCGAACAACGCCGGAGGGAGCGCGCGAATGGCGGAGAACGGCATCGTTTCGCTGTTGCGCACGTAGTGGTACATCACCGCCAGGCAGGTGGACGCGCTCACCTGACGCCCTCCTCCAGCGGCACCAGCGCCACGTTCGCGTCGCGGGCGGCACGGTTGTCCAGGTACTCAGGGATCATCCCGTTCGCGAAGTTGGAGTAGAGCGTCCGCACGGCCGCCGCCGAAAAGTCGGCTCGCCGGTAAACGCGACCGCCTCCACGTTGCGGCACACCGCGCAGTCGCGACGATGCGTGCGCCACGGCTGCTGTCACGAGGGAGTCGGCCGCGGCGACGATTGTCTTGTTGCCGATGTCGTGAGGACCGTCATCTCGGGCGATGTCGGGTCGCACGTGGCCGATGATGGGCCCGCTGTCGACGCCACGATCGAGGAAGTGAATCGTGGCCCCGCAGTATTCAGGTTCGCCGTTCACCAGCGGCCAGAAATTCGTGCCGGCGCCGCGATAGTAGGGTGACAGACCGAGATGAATATTGAGGACTCCCTGCGGAAACGCATCGAGGAGTGATTGCGCGAGCAGGCCGGTTCCGAACACCAGGACGATATCGGGTTTCAGCTTCCGCATCCGCGCGATCTCGGCCGCATCGTTGCATCCGCCCGCCGCGACGCGGCGGACGGGTGCCCCAACCGTGTCGTGCATCGCGAAGTAGTCGTGCTCGGAGTCGTCGCGCGCGGCGAAATGGCGCGTGATGATCGCTTCCTCTGCCGGCGAGTCGGCATACGCGAGCGGCTGAAACGACTTCTCTTCCTGCCACACGCCGGCGACTTCCATCCGCGCTGCCACAGTGTTAGCGACGAACTGATGGCGGCGCATGGTGCTGGTCAGGACGATGGCGCGCACGCCCGCGCCACTTGTCATCGAGCCTGGCGTCGGCGACCCAGGCACTACTGTTTGCTCCCCGGCAGCTCGCCGCGCTTGCCCTGAGCGACATCGGACCGAGAGCGATCGGAGTCGAAGGAATCGATGCCGGCGAGCGCGAGCATGCGGTGCGCGAATATCGCAGTTCGGAACCGCATCATGCGCAACGCACTTTTCGCTTCCTTGCCCTTGAGCATCAGCGCGTCGTAGCGGCGGCGGCGCGCTTTGCGCCGGAGCTTGGCGCGGATGCGTGCGTCCTTGTCTGCACGACGCACCCGCAGCGACCGTTCCGCATGGGCCTCGTGCTCGTCGGATGCGTCGCCGCGCATATCGTTCATCAGCCAGCGCCCGGGTCCGGTCTGTGACCACGCCGCCACCGTGGTCACGAGTGAACGCAACCACTTCGCCGACTCGAGCGATGGGTCAGGGCGCGTTCCGCTGCGCTGCAGGTGCTCGAGCGCATCGACGAACGGCGGCGTCGCCGGCGCATCGAGACCGCCTGGGCGAACGAACGCGTGAATGAACCGGCGGTTGCGCTCGTCACGGTGACCTTCGAGTGCGACGGCGTCGGCGAGTTGACCGAGATGCGTGTCGATATCAGGCGCGGTGTGCAACAGACCGCCGGCGACGTTCAGGAGGTATTGAAAGTGGATCATCTCCTCCTGATGCATACGGTATTCGGGTAACTGGAACGTCAGCACTGGACGTCCGACAATGGCGGCCTCGAGAAACGCGCTGGTCACGAGTCCGATCACCGCGCTGCTGTAATAGAGCGAATCGAAATAGTCGGTTTTGGCGGCGCTGTCGATTGGATTGCGCCCGCGAAACGCCACGTTCGCGCAGTCGTCGAGACCAACGCCCGCCCATTCCTTCAACCGCTCCGGATGTGGACGCACCAGCACGCCGAGATCGTGCAGCCGCGGATCGCTGCTGGCGCGCAGCGCCTCGATCCATCGCCTCACCAGCACCGGCTCCGGCGGCTGCGGCGTCGGCGTGAGCGCCGAATGCACCCACAGCACGAACGGGCGATCGGACCGCAGACCCATGGCCCGACAGAACTCATCCCGGCTGCGCTCGGGTACGCGCGTGAACCACTGGTCGTAGCACTGTGCGCCGGTGGCGAGGACGCGATCGGCAGGCAGACCGTGCATCTCGATCGCCTCACGCTTCTGCACGTCGTTCCAGACGATGACCTGATCGGGAGCGACATGCAGGAGTGCCTTGCTCGACAGGTGATCCCAGCTCATGATCGCGGCGGCCACCGGAATACGCAGTGTGCGCGCGGCCTTCAGCAGATCGAGCTGCTGTGAACGCGATAACGTGAGCGACGCCAGGACGACCAGATCCGGTGACTGTTGGCGCAGGTAGCTGAGCATCAACTCGCTGGCCGGCAGCAGCCGCTCGAATCGCTGCAATGCGCTGCGAGTGACGCGAGCGCCACCCGGCAACGCCGACGTCCAGCGCACGACGCGCGCGGTGCGTTTTTCGGCGCGCAACCGCAGCTTGTCGGGATACCGCGGCTCCAGCACGCGCACGTAATCCAGTGCCACGCGCATCCGGCGTGCGGCGTCGTACCAGGGCTCTTCCCCGAGCGATGGCAGGCGATCCCACGTGACCAGACCGGGATATTCCCCTGCCAGTCGTCGCGCAAGCGCCTCGCCGCCGAGAGCTTCGGGCTCGTCGCCGGTGAGATGAACCCGGTGACCGCGACGCGCGAGCTCGCCTATCGCCGACTCGAAGTTGCGGAAATGCGCCAGGTGCAGCGCGGCGAACAGAACTTTCATCGACTGTGAGAGGCGTGGCGCCGGTTGAGGAAGTACTCCAGCAGCTCGAGATCACCGGGCGTATCCACGTCGAGCGAGTCCTCGGCCGCCATCATCAGCGGGCGAATGTCCGCGCCGTAGAGCGAGCCCCGTTCGAGCACGTCGGTCCGCACGGCCAGCACCGCGGGACCGTTGCGCGCGAACACGCGTGGCTTGTCCTGACGCCGCAGCACGGGTGGACCCTCGACGAACGGGACGAGGCGATCGTTCTGCAGTCGCATCACCGACACCGGGTTGAACTGATGCGGAACTTCGACGACAGAGACCACGGACTCGGCGCCGCTCGTGTCAAGGAGATCGATTGCGGCGTCGACGTGTTCGGCGCGTCGCAGCGGCGAGGTTGGCTGCAGCAAGACGACGGCATCGGCGGCAAAGCCGCGCGCGCGCATCTCGCGGACGGCATGCTGGAGAACCGGCAGCATCGGTGTCCCATCGGCCGACAACTCGGCCGGGCGCATGAATGGCACCTCGAGCCCGAGCTCACGTGCGGTGGCCGCAATCGCCGAATCATCCGTGCTCACGATGGTGCGCCTCACGCGACGGCTTTCACGCGCGGCATCCGCGGTGTAGGCGAGGAGCGGCCGGCCCGCAACGTCGCGCACGTTTTTCTGCGGAATGCCCTTCGACCCGCCGCGCGCCGGGATGACCGCGAGGACATTCACGACCGCATCGCCTTCTTCTGCGCGTCCTGAGCCGCTCGCATCGCGCGGTGCCGCTCCCAGTCGCGTTGCCGCTCCGCCTGTTTCGTTTCCTTGGCGACGCGGCTGCGTGCGCGAAGCTCGGCCTCGCGCTGCAGCGTCGCTTCCTCGGCACGGCGATCGCGCTCCATCACCTCGAGCTCCCGCTGTGAGTAGAGCCAGCGCTCCACGTGTCGTCGATGACGCAGACGCAAGAGTCCGGCGAGCGCGCGACGACGAAGGGCCTTTGTGACGGGTCGAGCGGCCAGCGGTACAGTGCCGGACATCTCCGCGACACCGCGCACGAACAGGGGTGTCGCCGCCACGTCGAGTCCATGGGGACGCACGAACGCGCGAACGAACGGCCGCGCGTCTTTCGACGACCCGGCGAGGCTCTCCGCCAGCTGACGAAGGTGCTCGTCGAAGTCATGCGCTGCGATCAGCAGGCCGCCGCTGACCTCGAGTAGATAACGGAAGTGCAACGTCCCCCTCTGGTTCTCGTACCACTCCGGCAGGAGAATCGTGTGCACGGGGCGCCCGACGATCCCGGCTTCGATGAACGCGCTGGTGTTGAGACCAACGACAGCGGCGCTGTGGTACAGCGCATCGAAGTAGTCGGATCGCGATGCGCCGTCCACGGGGCTGCCGCCGCGGATGGCCACGCCACCAAACCGGCTCACGTCGACGCCTTGCCACTCGCGCGTCCGCGACGGGTGCGGACGCACGAGAATCGCTGCGTCGCGAAGCGCCGGCGCACCGGCCTCGCGCACTCGACGGATCCATTCGAGGACAAACGGCGCTTCGGGAGGGCTGCCGAGGAACGGTGCCGAGCAGACGTAGAGAAGCAACGCCCGATTCGCCGGCAGCTCCTCGACCCCGCTCGGGGCAAGCCCCATCGCCCGGCAGAACGTGTCGCGATCACGCGAGGGCTGGCGGTCGAACCATTGATCGAAGCACTGCGCGCCGGTCACCACGATTCGGTCGGGCTCGACGCCGTGCAGTTCGATCGCCTCGCGTTTCTGCGTCTCGTTCCACACGAACACGCGGTCCGGGCATTCGCGAATCAACGCCTTGCTCGACAGGTGATCCCAGCTCCACACGCACATCGCCGTCGGAATGCCGAGCGAGCGCGCGCTGCGCAAATATTCGATTTGCCAGGAGCCGACATCGATGAGCGGCGTGATGAGCACGACATCCGGACGCGACCCTTCGATGAAGCGACGTATCTCCAGATCCTCCGGGATTCCACGCTCGAGGGCGCGGACCAGGCCGATCGCTGGTCGCCGCGCCCATGCCGCGCCGCCGCGAATGGCCTTGCCAACAGCCACGAACAGGCCCGGCGCCCGCTCGCGCGCTCGATCGGTGAGCTTCGGGGTGTCATCGAACAGCGGATGCTGATACCGCAAATAGTCGAGGCCCAGACGCAACCGGCTCGCCATCCACGCCCAGTCATCGTCGCCGCGTGTCGGCGCGTAGCCACACGTGATGTTGTTCGGGAAGTCTGCCAACAGTGCATCGACCAGGGCGGGGCGTCCTTCTGTATCGTCGCGTTCGACAGCCAGATGCAGCTGGTGCCCCCGCCGCGCCAGCTCGCGGATAACGCTCTCGAAATTCCTGAAATACAGATAGCGCCGGGCGATGAACAGGATCTTCATCAGTCGGTCGTCGTGGTGTCTGCCTTCAGGCGGACCTGTCCGGACTGCGGACAGTTCCCTCGCGGGTCCGAGCCGTCAGCTGTCTTCACCAGGAGCTCGGCGACGTCCGATGCGCCGCTGGCCTCCGCGCGACAGATGAGGGCCGCTCGTGCTGTCGTCGAGGGAGCGACGGCTCCCTCGCGAAGGAGCACCTGCACCATCTGCGCGCGACGAATCCACACGGCGGCCTCGAGCGGGGTCACCGATCGAGCATCGCCAAGGATGCCTTCCCTGACCGGCCACGAACGATTCGGATCCTGATGTTCAACCTCAATCAGACGCACGACCTCGCCGGCGTTGGCGAGCGCGGCCGCTTCCGACATTGTCAGTCCCGGATCCGGCCAGAACGGAGACGCTCCCGCTGCCCAACCCACGACTGTCCACAGCGATCCGATAAAGACGATCACCAGTGGTGCGACCGCGATGACCATGAGCGCTGTTATCGGTCGCGACGGACGCGTCGAGTCGATGCGCATTACCACGACTCGAAATACGTCCAGGCATGAGCCGGATAGACGTACGTGCCGGGGACACGCATCCGCACTGCCTGCTGATACAGCTGCCGGATCATCGCGGCGCCGCGCGGGTCCTTCGGCACCTCCCACCGTGTCGTGGTCGGACCCATCTCCATCCAGTCGTTGCGATTGGTGAAGGCGGTGTCGTGCAAGTGGTAATGAATACCAACGAGCTTTACTGCCCATCCTGCAGAGAGGAGAAACAGCGCAAGCGTCACGCCTGCTGTCGACCAGCGAAGAGATGTCGCCCGCTCGAGGCGCGCGAGCCCGTAGGCACAGGCAACCGTGGCAACCAGCGCGTGGAACACGCCGGCCGGGCTGACGATCACGTCTTTCGTATAGGCGTAGCTCAAGACCGCGTTGGCGACCAACACCGCGGCAAAGACAACAAGCAGGCGGTCGCCATGCTCGACGTGGCCGCGGCGCCAGTCTCGCAGGCGTGACACTGCATACCAGACGATGAGCAGCGTGGCACCCGTCGTGGCCGCAACCGCGATCACATCGCGCGGCAGCAGCTCACCGCTCGTCAGTCGTCGCACGAACACGAACACGCCGCCCTTCGGTTCCGCAAAGAGCACCGTCAGCACCTGCGACGCGACGTTGTAGGCATAGAACACCCACGGGTGCGCACCGAATCGCGCCATGAGCTCGGGAGGATCGAGGACGCGAAATGCGAACCCGGAGCTCCGCTCGATGAGCGCCGGCACGCCCACATGCAGTGGACCGAAGCGCAGCCCGAAGTACCCCAGCAACAATGCGGTCACGATCGCCACACCGCGTTTGGAGATGCCACGTGCACCGGCGAGCCACCCCGCCACGACAATGACCCAGACCAGCAGACCCGATTCCACCGTGAACGCGGCAAAAACGAACAGGGCGCCCGCCGCAACGTCACGCCAGCGCCCGGGCTCACCGAACGAGAGGTTTGCCGCGATCAGGCCGCAGACGACGATGGTGAGAAACGTGTTGATGGGAAACCCCTCCACGATCGTCCCGGTGAAGGTGTGCGACGCGAATAACATCGCGACGCCAAATGGAACGGCCAGCAGACCTGCAACGGACCGTACCCGTAGCAGGTTGACGAAGAGCAGAGCGGTGGCCACGAGCTGCAGTGCGTGAATCGCTTTGTACATCTCGTGATAGTGGCCGTTGGCCAGCTGGAAGGTGATCGCGAGCTGCGCCCACAGGAACGGCCGGAGAAAGGCGTGGGACGTGAACTGCGATGCCACCGGCCCCCAGAAGCCATTGCGCTGCACCTCCAGCAGGTTGTCGACGCAGTCGTTGACCTGCAGCGGGCTCTTCGCGATGAAGTACGCGAGTCCCAGTGCCACGATGACGGCGTACGCATATGCCGCTCGACACACTCCTGTGGTTGCCGCAGACGTCACCGCGTTTACAGCAGCCGAACCATTGGCGATCCCGTTCATTCAGACGATGGGGGACACGTGGCGCGGGAATCCGATCGATCGCCGGTTGCCAGCAGAATGTCGAGGACCTCGGGGTCCCTGGCGGCGGCGGCGATGCAGATCAGGCGTGCGCGCGAGGCCGCATCCCCAACCGTCGCTCCGTGATCCAGCAGAATGCGCACGATCTCCGGGCGCCGGACGCGAACGGCCATCTCCAGTGGCAGCACGGTGTCGGCTTCCGCACCCTGCATACCGGCGCGCACCGGCCAGGCGCGATTCGGATCGCGATGCTCGTAGACGAGCAGGCGATATAGTTCGCCGGCATCGCGAATCGCCGCAGCTTCCGACAGCGTGATGTCCGGCGTGGGCCAGAACGGGTCCAGCCCGGCGACCCACCCGGCGACGACCACCACGGCGAGCACGAACGTTCCCGCAAGTGGTGTCATAGCGACGTATGCCGGCCAGCGGCACGAATAAGTACCGACGCGCTGCGCGACAATCGCCTCACCAACCGTTGCGAATTGCGAGCCTGCAAGCTCCGAAGGTGTCGGACGCGTCGGCTGCAAATCCATGTCCCAAGGGATCTCGGAGTTACCAGGGGATCTCGAGAATGCGGTACGCGTGCGGCTGCGCGAAATATGACGCCGGAACACGACGCACGATCGCGTCGTGCTGCAATGTGCGCGCGAGCGCGACCGCCTGCGGATCCGACGCGAAGTCAATCGGTGCGTGGACGCCGAACACCTCGGCCCAGTCGTTGCGCACGATCCACGCGTGTTCGCGCAGCGCGTAATTGATGGCGACCAGCCGGATCGACCACGTGGCACAGAGGACGCACAGCAGCACCGAGACCGCAAGGCGTCGGGCAGGGCGGAGGCACACGCGCTCGAGCAGCGCCGCCAGCGCCACTCCCGCCGCCAGCGCTTGAAACGCGCCCGCCGGACTCATGATCACGTCCTTGGTGTAGGGATAGCTGATGAGCGCATTGGCGACGAGGACGGCGATGAAGAGAACCATCAGCCGATCGGCGTCGGTGATGACGAGGGCGCGCGCTGCCTGCCGGGTGTTTCTCCACGTGCGCCATCGCGCGGCGATATACCACGCGACGAGGATCGTCGCCCCGGTCGACGCGCACACGGCGATGATCTGATAAGGCAGGACGTTGCCGTCGATCAGATCGCGGGTCAGCACCCACACGCCGCTTTTCGGCTCCGCAAACAGCACCGCGGCGAGTTGTGAGAGCACGTTATAGGCGTAGAACATGTAGGGGCGTTCGGCGAACATGGACGCGAGCTGGTCGCGCTCGATGATGTGGAACCCGAAGCCCGAGCTGCGCTCGTCGAGCGCCGGCGCACCGACGTGAAGCGGACCAAATCGCAGCGCGAAGTACGCCACCAGCAGCGCGGTCATGACCAGCACTGCCTTCCCGGAAACGCCTCGGGCGCCGGCGGTCCACGCGGTCGCCAGGATGACCCACACCAGAAGGCCGGTTTCAACGGTCAGCGCGGCGAACGCGAACAGCAGGATAGCAACGACGTCACGCCACCACCCGCCATTGCCCAGGGCGAGCCACGCCGCAAAGAGGCAGCAGAGCACAATCGTCAGGTACGTGTTGATCGGGAACGCTTCGTAGACGGTTCCCGCAAACGTGCGGCTGCCAAAGAGGATCGCAATCGCGAGCACGGCGCCACAGGCCGCAGCCAGCGTGCGAACCCGTAACAGATTGACGACGAGCCACGCGGCAATCAGCACCTGCGTGAGGTGAATGGCCTTGTACATGGCGTAGTAATGGCCATGCGCCAGATCGAAGGTCAGATCGATCTGCGCCCACAGCAGCGGACGCAGAAATCCGCGCGCCGTGAACTGACTGGCGAGGATGTCGTGCAGGCTCGCCTTCTGCACCTGCACCATGTTCGCCAGGCTGTCGCTGACCTGCAGCGGGTTTCCGGCGATGAAGTATCCGAGCGCCAGGCTGACGACGATGGCGTAGAGGTAGCCGACTGTGCGCCAGCGCACGCCTGCTGCCCCGGAAGCTTCGCTCACCACGCCTGATCCAGATAGCGCTTCACGCGCACGCCGGCCTTGGTCACACGCTTGCGGCTGCGGTGGACAAATCCGTTGAGACGTTTGCGGGCGCGTGTCACGGCGCCGGAGTCACCGAGTGCATCGTTCACCAGCACGGGCGAAGCGGCCGCCAGCAGCAGTGGACGAACCAGATGTCTCCACGACGGCGCCGCTTCCGGCGCAGGCGCCGGCGCGCGTCCCAGCCGCTCGATCGCGTCGGCGAAGATGGGCGTGGCCGGGCGATCAACGCCGTGCGGGCGAATGAACGAGGCGACGAACCGCGCCGTTTCCGCACCGGTGGCGTCCGGATCGCGGAGAACCGCCGCGAGCTGCGCCACATGCTCGTCGAGGCCGGCCGCTATGCGAAGGAACCCGCCGTTTTCGGGGAGCAGGTGATGAAAATGCACCGTCCCTTCCTGCGTTCCGGCGAATTCCGGGGCAAGCAGTGAGCACACGGGGCGACCGACGATCGCGGCCTCGATCATCGCGCTGGTGTTGATGCCGACGACGGCGGCGCAGTGATACAGCGAGTCGTAGAAGTCATCGCGCGTGTCCGCGTCGATCGGGTTGTAGCTTTGTCGCGGAAACACGCTGACGCCGGGAAGATCGGCGACCGGCTGATCGGCCCAGCGATGAAAGTTGTACGGGTGCGGGCGCACCAGCACGTTGATTGTCCGCAATGCCGCGTCGTTGCTACGCCGCACCGCGTCGATCCATCGTCTGACGAACGCGACCTCCGCGCTCGATTCCGAGATGAAGCTTGACGACCCGGTGAACAGCACGAAGGGGCCGCTGTCCGGCAGGCCTGCCCGGTGGCAGAACGCGTCTCGTGGCCGCGTCGGCTCCTTTGCAAACCAGCGATCGAACAACTGTGCGCCGGTAACCTCGATTGTTTCGGGCGGGATGTAGTGATACTCCTGCGCCTCGCGCCGCTGCGCCTCGTTCCAGACGATCACGCGGTCGGGGGCAACGCGCAGCAGCCCCTTGTTGGTGAGATTGTCCCAGCTCGCGATGCACACGGCTGTCCGGATCCCGCACGCGCGTGCGGCCTTGATCCAGTCCACCTGTTCGGACGCGGCGGCGACGAGCGGTGAAACCAGCAGGACGTCGGGCGCCTGCGAGCGCAGGAACTCGACGATCGACCCACACACCGGGATCGCGCGTTCGGCTGCCATCAGGGCCTGCTCTGCGCGGCGCACGGTGTCCCCTCGCAGCGTCGTGATCGCGTCGAGCCAGTGATACGGGCGGGGCAGCACCTTCCGCTTCATCCGCGCACGCAGCGCCGGCGCGGCCGCGAACGACGGATGCAGGAACCGGACGAAGTCCATCGTCGCGCGCACGCTGTGCGCAATGTCGCTCCAGATGCCGCGGAATTCGGGAGCGACGCCCAGCACGCTGACGCGATCGGCGTACGCCCGCAGCCCCTCGAGACCGACAGGCTTCTTGACGCGCTGACTGTTGACCGCAATCGCCACGGTATGACCGCGCGCCGCCAATTCCTCGACGGCCGAGTCGTAGAACCGCAGATACTCGGGCGAGTCCATGAGGAACAGAATCTTCACTTCGCCCTCGCCCGCTCGTCTAACCGTTTCACGACGGCCTCTTTGGCGCTGCCGCCAGATTGACGGCCATGCCGAGCGTCCGTTGCAGTGCCCGCACGTGCGCCGGCACGGAACGCGGTGATCCGCCGAGCCTCGCCTGCTCCTCGATCGCCTGGACGACGCGCGGTGTGGCCGCTTGATCGAGACCGAACGGTCGCACGAAGAGCCGAATGAACTCGCGCACGCGCTGCCGATCGCCCTCGGTCGACGCAAACGACCGCGCCAGCTGGCCGACGTGCTCGTCCAGCGTTTCGGCCAGCTGCAGCAGGCCTCCGTTCTTGAGATGACGAAAATGAAGCGTCCCTTCCTGCGTCCCGGAGAACTCCGGAACATGGAACGAATACACCAGCCGTCCGACGATGCCCGACTCGATGAGCGCGCTTGTGTTGACACCGACAACCGCATGCGAGTGATGCATCGAGTCGAAGTACTCACTGCGCGCGTCCAGTCCGATCGGGTTCGCACCAGCGCGCGGCCAGACCGAAAGGGCACCACACCCGGAGAGATCGATCTCCGCCCATTGCGCCGCATTTTGCGGATGCGGCCTCACGAGAATGCCCGCCGTGCGCACTGTCTCGTCCCGGCTGCCGCGTATCGCTGCACTCCAGCGCCGGACGACGTCCACTTCGTACGGCGCGATGAACGGCGACGAACACAGATACAGAAGGTATGGGCGATCGGCGGGCAGGCCGACTCGCGCGCAGAACTCGTCGCGCGTGCTCGCGGGACGCGCCGCGAACCAATGGTCGTAGGCCTGCGCTCCGGTCACAACCACCCGCTCCGGCCGCGCCCCGTGCAGCTCGATCGCTTCGGTGCGCTGCAGCTCGTTCCACACGAGAATGCGATCGGGCAGTTCGTGGATCAGGCCTTTCGTCGTCAGGTGATCCCAGCTCCCGACGCCGAGCACGCTGGCGATGCCGCGTGACCGCGCGGCGCGCACGTAATCGACTTGCCGCGATCCGAAGTAAAGCAACGGCGTCACCAGCAGGACGTCCGGACGCCAACGCTCGAACAGCTCCTCGATCTCGCGCCGCACCGGGATTGCCCGTTCGAGCTGGCGAAACGTGGCCGTGAGCGTGCGCACACCGGCTCGCGATCGCAGCACTGGTAAATCGGTCAGCCACACCAGCGGCGCGGGCGCCTGCTTGCGGCCGCGCGCGCGCAGCTTGGGAGCATCGTCGAATCGCGGCGAGAGGTAACGCCAGTAGTTCAGCCCTTCGCGAACGGCCGTCGACACGCCGCTCCACGGGTCACGCCTCGACGATCGCACCGTTTCCAGACTGAACGCGTCGGGGAAGCGTGTCGTCAAGCGATCGACGATCGGCCGGCCGTCGGTGACGCCGTCCTGCGGCGCGCGGTCGGTGGCCAGATGCGTCGTGTGACCGCGTTCGGCGAGCAGCGCGAGCGTCGACTCGAAGTTCCGCAGGAACCCGAGATGGCTAATGGCGAAGAGAATCCGCATGCGCCGGCACCGGCAGCTTGACGCCCTTGAAGCGTCGCGCGCGCTCGACCTTCACAGGTGCCCATCCGGCAGCCGCGGCGCCCTGCAGGCGATCCGGATGATCCACGAGGAGACGCTCGCTGTGGTAGGCCGTGACTCGGGTCCCGCAATAGGACGCGAGGATCGCCAGGTCGCCGTAGGCGCCGATGAACGCCTTCGCGTGCGCGATGGCGCTCACCTGCCGCGGCAACAGCTCCTCGTCGGCGGCGGCGACGAGCCGATGAATACGTGGCGAGGTCGGGAGCTCGATCTTGACGCGGGTCGGATCGTCCACCACGACGACCTCACGCCCGGCGGCAAGCTCGGTCACCAGCTCGGAGAAGAACTCCTGATTCTCCTCATTTTCTGGCAGCGTCTCGGTGAACGCCACGCTCACGGCGACGAACGAGCGAGGAAGGTCGGTTGCCGCCGGGCGCGACTGCGCCGGCAGCGGTTCGTGCCGCAGGACGGCGGCCATCTGCGGCAACGCGCGATCCTTCCGCAGGCGGCTGATCACGCGGAACAGCATCGACGGGTGGAGCACCTGGTAATCGGACAGGTCGAAAGCACGCGCCGCGCGCTCGACGATCTCCTGATCGAAGGGCGACATGACCGCCTGCTTGGGATCCTGTTCGCTCTGCGGCACAGTGCGCCGCGACCAGTGCTCGAGCTCGCCGGAGGAGAACAGCGTCCGCGCGTCGAGATATCGACTCGCGAGCGACCCATACCACGCAGCCGGCGCCAGGCGCGAGACCGCAATGAGTCGCTCGGGTGGAAGACCGTAGGTCGCCGACACCCAACGGACGAACGGAATCCAATACAGCAGCTCGTTGCCCAGCGAATCGTTCCACGGTCCGATGAACACCGGCGCGGTGCCTTGCTGGATCTCTTCGAGTGCCGTCTTGACGGGACGCAGCGACAAGGAGGTGGCGATGATCGTCGAATCGCCGGCGGGCCGGGTCGTCGAGCTCCCGCGCCGGAGCCATCCGAGCAGCGCCGCGCGCGCCGGCGCGTGCCATACGGGCGTTGTCGACGTAGGGCGCTTGGCGATCGCTGCCGCGCGCTCGATCTCCTCGGCAAGGAGCGGGTAGACCGGGCGATCGATGCCATGCGGCCGCAGGAACTTCTGCGCGAAGTGACGACTCCGCGGTGAGGTGATCGGAACGCCGCCAAGCACACTGGCCAGCTGCCGATGGTGCTCGGGAAAGTCGCGGGCGATCGTCGCCAGACCGCCGTACGCCTCCACGAGGTAGTGGAAGTGCATCGTGCCGATCTGGCCTTCGTCGAAGCCGGGAATCACCAGCGTGTGGACCGGTCGTCCGACAATCGCCGCCTCCAGCATTGCGCTCGTGTTCAACCCGACGGCGGCGTGCGCGTGGAAGAGCGAATCGAACAGCTCCTGATCGGCGTTGCGCTTGGCGTGCAGCGAGATCGCAACGCGACCGAGGTCGGACAGGTCGACCGACGTCCACGACATCCGCAACGCCGGATGCGGCCGGACCAGAATGTTGCAGCTGCGCAGCACCTCCGCGTCCGCGGCACGCAGCGACTCGGCCCATCGTCGGACCAGTTCCATCTCATTTGGTCCGGTCAGCTGCGATGAACCGAGATAGAGGATCATCGGCCGGTCAGGATCGAGACCGAACTCCGACAGGAAGTCGACGCGCGACATCGACGGCTTGCCGGCGAAGAACTCGTCGAAGCGCGCCGCGCCGGTCACGACGACCTTCTCGGGCGCGCAGCCGTGCAGGTCGATCGCCTCGCGGCGCTGAATGTCGTTCCAGACCAGCACGCGATCCGGCTGCACGCGCATCAATCCCTTGTTCGTCAGGTTGTCCCAACTGAAGGGAATGAACACGATCGGGATGCCCAGGAGGTTCGCGACCTTCACGTAGTCCGTCTGGTAGGACTCGAAGGTGACGAGCGGCGTGACGAGGATCAGATCCGGCCGCTCCTCACGAACGAATTTCTCGAAGTCGGGATCGGCCGGAATCAGATCCTCGGCGACGGCCAGCGCGCGGGCAACCTGCTTCCAGTGACGCTTCAGCCACGGATGCCGCTCGCAGAACAGCACGAACTCAGTCGGCGCGATCTCGTAGGCGCGACGCACGAGCCTGGTCGCCTGCGCGTATCGCGGATCGAAATAGCGGACGTAGTCGCGGGCGCCGCGGAGCAGATCGACGAAGTCACGCCACGCGTCGGCACGCTGCGTCGGGTTCACGCGACCGGAAATGCGCGCATGCTGCACCGTCCTGGGCAGCTCGAACGCGCCCTTGCGCAGGCGGCCGGTGAGCACGATGTCATGCCCGCGATCGGCAAGCAGCGTCAGCGACTCGTGAAAATTGCGAATGCGGCTGGTGGCGCCGATGAGGAACAGGATCTTCACTGGGCCGATCGCGAACCATACAGGTCCGCACCATTGTTCAGAGGATCGAGCTCCCGAGGCCGCCGCGCGCGCCGCGGATCGAGCGCCACGCGCCACGGCGCGTCATGACGCACCAGCTCATGCCAGGTCGAATTCCACAGGTGCAGGAACGCATAGCCGAGACCGGTCAACCGTCCAAAGGCCGGTCGGCCACGTCCACGTAGCGCCAGGTCCCACACCAGCACGCCGAAGTGCTGGACGTTCGCCGGGAGATAGGTGTGGAGTGGAATGCGATCGGGGAAGAACATGCGACGCTGGCGGCCGAAGCTGAACGCGCCGGCGACTTCCCGGTACCACAGCACCTCCGGAACGTGCGCGAACTCGCCGAACAGCGACAGCTCGAACAGCAGCTGCCGGTCCGGCATGATCACCGGCCGGAAGACGCCTGCCCGTTCCAGCGCAGACGAGCGGAACAGCCCGTAGATGCAATTGCCGGCGGTCATTTCCCGCACGGCGCGCAGCCGGGCCGCGCGACGGCTGACGCCGACCGTGTCACACAACCGCGTAACCGGCCGCCGCTCTGTCGGGAACACCCGCTGCATCTGCGGATAGGCCAGCACGACGGTCGGCTGCGAGTCGAGCACGCCCGTGAGCACTTCGAGCCATCGCGGATGCCAGACGTCATGGTCGCTGACCCATGCGAAGTACTCGGCCCGGGGAAACAGGGCGCGTCCGCGGTCGTAGGCCTTGCGCCAGTTGCCAATCATGCCGAGCCGCGGCCGGTTCTCCTCATAGACAATGCGCGGGTGCAGAGCCGCGTAGGTCTCGACAATCGATCGCACTTCCGGCGACGGCGCGTCGTCCACGATGACCAGACCGAAATCGCCGCAGGTCTGTGAGAGCAGCGACTCGAGCACTTGCGCCAGCGCGTCGGGCCGGTTGTATGCCGGCATGCCGAACACGACGCGTGGATCGCGGCTCATACGCGGACACGCCTCCAACCGATCAGATGCGCGAACGGTGGATCGGGCGCTGGTTCGAACGTGATGCCATCACCAATCGGCTTCGGTTGATCGCGCCGTGGCGGAACGGGGTGAGGCCAATATGCCCGCTCGATCTCACGCCACACCGCCGGCACCTCCACTGCGCTGGTCCACGGCATCATCGAATAGAAGAACCTGCCGCCAAGGTCGAACGCCCGCTGCACGTGCAACGACACACGCGTCGGTGTCAGGTCGCGCAGCGCCATCAGGTCCAGCACGAGATCCAGCCGCGGCGGTTGCAACGACGACACCGCGCGTTCAGGGACGAAGATGAAGTCGGCGTCCTGCCAGTGGTCCCACAGGTTGGCCTCAGATGACGGCTCGTAGAACCTGCAGCGTGCTCCGGGGACGGCGGTCATCAGATACACGGCAGAGAGAAGAAACGCGCCCGGGCAGCCCGTGATCACGTAGGTCACGTTCGGGCACAGGGCTGTGAACTGCCGCGCGAACCCGCCCCACCCGCCGCCGATCTCCCACACGAGACGCCGTTCAGACGAGTGGCGGAACGCGCCGAGCACCGCTCCGTCCTGCAGGGCCACGAGCGCGCTGAACGATCGCAGCGCGTCTTCGTTGTAGAGCTCGTCATTCTTCTCGTAGCCAAAGGCGCCGAGGATGCGAAGCTCGGGAGAGAACAGCTCGCGCCCGACCTGTCGCCACAGCACGCCGAGGGCGCGACGCAGACGCGTGGCGCACTCCTCCGAGCCAGGCTCGTAGTCGGAAACGGGAATACCGCTGATCGGCTCGCAGTGGCGCCGCAGTTGCGCGATGACTTCAGGCGTGGCGTTCCACAATGGCGCCAGGCCCTCCCGCATCTGTCGTTCACGCGGCGTCACACACCGGCCGTCGTCTTCGGGCACGAGCATTCGCCGCGCGTGCGCGCGCACGACCTGGTAGTGCTCGTAGGCGGCGGCGGCGACGGCTCTTTCCTTCTGCCGCTCCGCTTCCGCAACGACGTCCTCCTGCTGCCGCCGCAGCAGACCTTCGGCGTGCGCGCGCTGTTTGGCAACGGCGGCTGCGGCACGCCGCGCGAGCCGTTCCGCGTCGCGCTGACGCTTGACCCATTCCTGGCGCGCTGCCTTTTCCTGACGCGCGCGCTCGGTGCGCGCGAGTCGAGTTGCCACACGCGTCAGCACCGGTCGGGCCAGCGGCGCGTACCACGCGGTTCGCCGTCGAACCCGTGTGGCGGGCCGTGCGCCGGTCGGCGTCAAGATGCCGCCAGCATCGCGCCCAGGCTGGACGATTCCGGTCGCAATGCCGAGACGAGAGGCGCTGCGGACAAAGTCCGTCGCCACGGAGTCGCGTTCGGCTACAGCGGGCACCAACACGAGTTCGGGTGAGCGCGTTTCCAGGAAGTCGTCGACCGGAGCAAGCGTCGGAACGGCGCGATCGCAGGCGCGCAACAATGCCCTCAGCACCCGACGAGCAAACGGTGAAGAACGCCAGCCGCGCGGAATCGACGCGAGCAGCGCCGGGATCTCCGCGTTCCCGTCGACCGTCGCACCCTCCTGAAGGTGCGCGGCCGCGCGATCCACCTCGAACGCGAGATACGACCAGGGATCAAACGGCGTTGCGGGCGCAGCGCCGATCTCGTCTCCCTCGTCGCCGTCGCGATCCGCAACGATCTGAACGTCGTGACCGCGTTCCGCGAGCTGGCGCAGGAGTGGCTTCCACTCACCGATTCCGTGCCCGCGTCCCACCACCAGGACGTTCATCGCGACACAACGTGCATCTGCACGTCATGCGGGGCGACGCTCGGCTGCGGCACACGCGTAAAGAGGCCGTACCACACGAGACGCTCGCCAGCCTTGTTCTCCACGTCGATCTTCGTATCGAGTGCCAGGCCGCAACCGGTCAGGATGTTGGTGACCCTGGTCGAACTCGCCGTGCTGACCTCGACCAGCATCGATCGCAACGAGGGCAGCGCCAGCGCGCGCGCCGCGCCTTCGAGCACGGCGAGCTCGCCGCCGTCGACATCGAGCTTGATGTGATTGGGCGCGGGAAGGCCGAACCGCTCGATGAGCTCGTCGAGGCGGAACGTCATCACCGGCTGCCGGTACAGCACGTCGGCATCGGAGGCGTCGCTTCCCAGCGTGTGCCTCGCGCGTCCAGGCTCGAGCGCGCGCAGGCCGAACACGTCGAGCCCGGTTGTCCCCGCCAGCGCGATCGGCAACGGTGTGATCAGATCCGCTGCCTGGTTGAGGACGATGTTGGCGCAGAGCGAGGAGAGATTTGCGTAGCCCGGCTCGAACGCGAATACACGGGCGCCGCCCCCGGGCTTGCGCGCGGCCACCAGCGAATAGGCGCCGACGTTGGCGCCGATGTCATAGAGGACGTCGCCAGGCTGCACCCAGCGGTGGATCCATTCGACGGTGAAGGGCTCCTTCGCGCATGCCTTGAGCCGTTCCCGTTCCGCCTTCGACAGCACGCGGAGATAGATGTCCGCATCCGGGTAGTCGAGCCGCTCGGGTCGGGCATTTTCGAGCAGCAGCTCGCCGGGCAGGCAATCGATCGTCACCTGACCGAAGCGAACGCGGTCCTCGTAGCCAAGGGCCCGAAACGCCATGGCGAGCTGGCGCCAATGCACCGGCGTGTGGTCGACGCGTTCCTTCGGCGCCTTGGCCGCGCGGCGGGCGGCCTTCTTCTCGGAGGCGAGCGTTTGCTCGCGCAGCAGCCGCTCGCCGTGACGCTGCACTCGCGGCCGCAGCATTGACGCCCACACAGGCGCCCGCGCCGGCTGACGCGCCGGTGTTCGCGCCAGCGTCTCCAGTGCTTCGACCAGTTTGGGCGTGGCTGGAACATCGGCCCCAAACGGTCGCACGAACGCCTCGACAAACAGCCGGCAGCGCTCCTCATCCTGATGCGGGTTGCGAACGGCGGCATCGAGCTGAGAGAAGTGTTCGGCGAACGAACCGGCCACATGGACGAGGCCGCCGGTGAGCGACTGCAGATGCCGGAAGTGCAGCGTTCCTTCCTGTGTGTCGCGGAACTCCGGCGCCAGCATCGTCAGAACGCTGCGTCCGATGATCGCGCTCTCGATTTCGGCCGTGGTGTTGACGGCGACGACAGCCGCGCCGTGGTACATCGAGTCGAAGTACTCGGCGCGACTGGCGGCATCGGCCGGCACCTGCCCTGCCGCCGGCCAGACCGACACCGGACCGAACTCGCTCAAATCGATCCCGCGCCACTGCTCCGCATGTTGCGGATGCGGCCGAATCAAAACGCCGGCACCGCGCAGGGGCGGCGGTGCCGCCTGCCGCAACTCGCGAAGCCACGCGCGCACGAACGAGGCTTCCTCTGGCGCGATGAACCGCGACGAGCAGAGGTAGAGCACGTACGCCCGGTCGGCGGGCAGCCCGACGCGCCGGCAGAACTCCGCGCATGTCGTCTTCGGTTTCCACTCGAACCAGTGGTCGAACGGCTGGGCTCCGGTGATCGCGACACGCTCGGCCGGAACGCCATGGAGCTCCACTGCCTCCTGCTTCATCGCCGCGTTCCACACCGTCACCAGATCGACGTCGCCGTGAATCAGCCCCTTATTCGTCAGGTTGTCCCAGCTGGCCACGCACAACGCGGTTCGAATTCCGAGCGCGCGGGCGCTCCGAATGTATTCCGCCTGCGGGGCGCCTGGCTCGATGAGCGGCGTCACCGCCATCACGTCGGGCGCCTGCGCCTCGAGAAAGCCATCGATACGAGGGTCGGTGGGGACCGCCTGGTGCTCGGCGCGCAACCCGCGCGAGAGGGATGCACGGCCGACGGCCGTACGGAACAGCCCGCGTTCGGTCTGGCTGACCAGCGCCGGCGGCGCTTCGCGTTTCGCACGTGCCAGCAGCTTCGGAGCGTTCCGATACGTCGGCGTCAGATACCGAAGGTAATCGAGACCGAACCGGAGGTCGCGCGCGGCCAGGCCCCAGGCGTCCTCACGCGTGGGAATCGCGCCGCGCGTGAAACGCGGATACGTGTCGCACAGTTCCTGCGTGATGTCACCACTGTCGAGCAGCGCATGCGCCCCGGCAATCTGAAACACGAGATGCACCGTGTGTCCACGATCGCAGAGCAGGCGCAGGGTCGATTCGAAATTTCGAACGTACCCCGAGTGCCGCATAACGAAGAGAACTTTCACTGGACAGCGGATTCGGCGGTGTCTGTGTTGCCCAGGTTCATCGCTTCACCAACATCAACTGCTCGGTGCGCATGTCCCAGACCTGGAACGCGTCGCTGCGATCGAGGTATTCCAGTACTGCCTTGGGCACCCCCGGACAGCGCTTCGACCCGTAGTCGTCGATGACCATCACGCCGCCCGGCGACAGGCGCGCCCCGAAGTAATCGAGGCAGGCGATCGTCGGCTGATACAGATCCGTGTCGATGTGGACGAAGCGGTAAGTGGCCTCGGCGACCTGCGGCAGGGAGGCAATCACGTCGCCTTTGTGGATCTGCAGCTGCTGGAACGGCGAGAGCAGCGCTTTGACGTCGTCGAGGTTCGTCCCTCGAAACGTGCCGGCGGTCTGAAAATGATCATGCTCGGTAATCGCCTGCTGCGGGTGTCCCTCGAACGTGTCGAACACGTGCATCGGCACCTCGTCTCCGGCGAGCGAGACGAAGGCGCTGGCGATGAAGAAGGCGGACCCGCCGCGATACGTGCCGATCTCCGCCGCGTGCCCGGCCACACCGACGACGTTGCGGATTGCCTGCCAGAACACGTAGAGGCGATCGTAGCCAAGTAACGTGTGCCGCGCGGTGACGACCGGATCGGCGAGATCGAAGAACTCGGGGGTCGGACGGAACTCGAGCCGTCGTTTGCGCGGCCGCTGGATGGGACCGCGGGTCCACTGTTCGGGATCGCGCGGTCGCTTCTCCTGATGCGTCTTGGCGCGCCTGGGCTTGCCGTCACTCATCGCGCGCCCACGGCCTTCCCCTGGCGTTGCACTGGCGCGGCGCTCGACAGGCGTCGCGATGAGATTCGCTTGAGCCGCCTCCGCCACCATCGCCCGTCGGGCACGGCAAGCCGGCGCGTCATCGACGACCACAACTGAATGCCCGCGTAGCGCAGACCCGCGATCCGGCCGAACGCCGGCCGCCCGCGATCGCGAATCGCGAAGTCCCACAGCAGCGTGGCGAAGTGCTGCAGGTGCGACGGCAGATAGATGTAGAGCGGTACGCCGTCGGGAAAGAACATCTCGCGTTGTCTGCTGACGTCGAACACGCGCCGCATTTCTCGGTACCAGAGGACTTCGCGGACCTGCGCGAACTGGCCGAACAGCGACAGCGCGAGCAGCACTTGGCGATCGGGTGTGATGACGCGCCGAAATACGCCGGCGCGCTCCAGCGCCGATGCGCGCATCAGTCCGTAGATGATGTCGCCGGCCAGCATCGACGCGGCCGCCTTGCGCATGCGATCGGCGGCACCGGCGAGGCCCATCGTGCTGAAGCCCTTTCGCTCCATCCGTGCGCCGTCCGGCAGCATGCGCAGGCTTTCCGGATACGCCAGCACCACCTGTGGATGCGCGTCGAGCAGGGCGACCATCTCCTCCAGCCAGCGCGCGTGCCACAGGTCATGGTCGCTGACCCACGCGAAATACTCACTCCGGGGATACAACTGCCGCGCGCGCTCGAACACGCGGCGCCAGTTTTCGACCATCCCCGCGCGAGCCGCATTCGGCTCATAGGTGAGCCGCGGGAATCGGCGCGTGTAGCGCTCGACGATGGCTGCTGTTTCAGGAGACGGGCGATCGTCGATGATGAGGAGCGCGAAGTCCTGACAGGTCTGCGAGAGCAACGACTCCAATGTCCGCGGGAGCACGTCCGGCCGGTCGTAGGCCGGCATGCCGAGCACGACGCGTGGAGAATCGCTCACGCGTCGAGCCGCCTCCACGCGAGGAGGTAGGTGCGCTTGACCGGTCCGGCCTGCCGGCCACGCCGCACTGCGAGACGTTTCGTCACGTACGCCGGCGCCGAGAGCGGATGCGGCCAGTACCAGCGCTCGATCGCCGGCCGCACGTCCGCGGCGAGCATGGGATCCGGAGCGTCAGATGGGCACACCGACGTGAAGTATCGACATCCGAGATCGTGCGCACTCTTCACGTGCAGGGCGACGCGCCGCGCACTCATGCGCTCGAGCGCCATGATGTCGAGCGTGAGCCCCAGCCGCGGCGGCTGCAACGCGTGCACGACGCTGTCCGGGGCAAAAGCGAAATCAACCTCGTCCCACCGCTGGTAGAAACCGTCCGCATCTGCAGCGTTGAAGACGCGAACGTGAGCGCCGGGAAAGAGCGTGCTCAGATAGGTGGCCGACAGCAGCAACAACTCAGGTCTGCCGGTGATCAGGTAAGTCACGTGCGGGCAGAGCCGTTTGAACTGATAGGCGAATCCGCCGGAGCCACCAATTTCCCAAACCGTCGGACGCAGACGCGGCGCGCGAAAATCCTTCAACACCGCGGCTTCCTGCAGCAGCGACGTCACGCGAAAGGACCGCAGCGTGTCTTCGTTGTACAGACCGCAGTCCGACGAGAGGCCAAACCCTCCGAGTACGTCTGGCTCTTCGACCCACAGCGTGCGATCGCCTTCGTTCACGAGCTTCTGCAACTCGGGCTCGAGCCGGCGGGTTGCTTCGGCGCGCGCCTGTTCGTATTCCGAAGCGCGCACGCCGGTCACGGCTCCCGTGTACTGACGGAGCGTCGCGATCGTGTCTGGTGTGCCTTGCCACAGCGGCTCGAGCTCGGTGGTGACCCGCCGTTCGAGTGCGGTGAGGTCGTCCGGTGTCGGCGTCGTCTCGCGCAGACACTGCATGTGCCTGCGCAGCTGCAGATAGCGTTCGTACACGCCTGCGTCGACGGTGCGCTCGACATGGCGCACGGCTTCGGCCGCAGGAGGAATGCGCGCCGATCGCCGTGTGCTGGGCGCGGCCGCAGGCTTCGTGTCGCGCCGCGGGACGTTCGGTTCTTTTGCGTCAGCGCCAGCCGGGGCCGCTTCGTCAGCGAGCGCGGCAGCCGCACGCGCCAGCAGAGGTCGCGCGAGTGGTGCCCACAACGGGCCGCGATCCGCCCGCGTCCGCCCCCGCGCAGCCACGCTTTCAAGTGCGCGGACCAGACGCGGTGTCGCAGGCTCACTTACACCGTGCGGTCGAATGAATGCCTCGACGAACCGCCGGCACCGCTCGACGTCGCGCAGGGGATCGCGTACCGCCGCTTCGAGCTGCGACACATGTTGCGGGAAATCACGCGCGGCGCTGACCAGTCCGCCGTTGACGGCGTGGAGGTGTCGAAAGTGCAGCGTGCCTTCCTGCGTGTCGCGGAACTCCGGCGCCAGCATCGTGTAGACGCCACGACCGGCGATCGCACTCTCGATCTGGGCGCTCGTGTTGACGCCGACGACAGCGGCGCTGTGATGGATCGAGTCGTAATACTCGGACCGTGAGTCAGTGTCGACCGGATTGCCTCCGGCACGCGGCCACACCGTCACGTTCCCGTACTCGCTCAGGTCGGCCCGCTTCCATGCATCTGCATTCTGCGGATGTGGCCGCACGAGCACGCCCGCGTCGCGCAGCAGACACGACGACGATCGGATGGTGTCGATCCAGCGGCGAACGAACGGCTCTTCGTCGGGCGCAATGAACTTGGACGAGCAGAGGTACAACAGATACGGCCGCTGCGCGTTCAGTCCGACGCGGGCGCAAAATGCTTCCCGCGTGGATAGCGGCGTCCACGTGAACCAATGGTCGTAGGCTGGCGCGCCAGTGACGATCACGCGGTCGGCGGGCACGCCATGCAGCGTGACCGCCTCGGCCTTCATCGCGTCGTTCCAGACCGTGACCACGTCCAGTGGCTCGTGGATCAGCCCCTTGTTCGTCAGGTTGTCCCAGCTATACACGCACAGTCCCGTGCGAACGCCGAGCGCTCGCGCGCTGCGGACGTATTCGGACTGGGGCGAACCCGGCTCTACAAGCGGCGTCACCAGGACGAGATCCGGGCGCTGCTCGTCGATGAAGGCGTCCAGCGCGGGGTCGCGCGGGACGGCACGATCGCCTGTGCGAAGCACCGCGGCCAGCGCCCGTCGTCCACGGCGCGTATTGACGTAACGACGCTGGAGCAGCGCCTTGACGAACGGCGGCGCCTTCTCCTCGGCCCGTCGTCGCAGTTTTGGAGCGTCGCGGTACTCGGGCTCCAGGTAGCGGAGATAGTCGAGCGCGCGACGCAGGTCGAAGCCGACGCGCGCAAACGAATGCGGCCGACGCCGTGGCGGCGCGCTGTGCGTGATGCCCGGATACTGGCGAGAGAGACGGCCGACGAGATCGGTCGGATCGAGCTGCGCGTGCGGCGCCGCGACGACGTGCACCTGGTGGCCGCGCTCGGCCAGCAGCCGCAGCGTCGATTCGAAATTGCGCACGTACACAGTACTGCGCATGAAGAACAGAACCCGCACGCTATCTGCTGACCGTTGCCGCGTGCTCCGCGAGGCTGGCGGCCGCGGCACCGTCCCGTCCGAACAGGCCGTACCACACGGCATACTCGCCAGACTTGTTCTTGACCGTCACTTTCGATTGCAGGCGCAGTCCACGCTCATCCAGCGCGTTGGTCACGGCACCGGACAGCGTCGTCGACACTTCGATGAGAACCGAGCGCAGCGCCGGCGAGTCGAGCGTCCGCGACGCGCCGTCGAGCACGGCGAGCTCGCCTCCATCCACGTCCATCTTGATGTGATTCGGCGACGGCAGCTGGAACACGTCGATCAGATCGTCGAGCCGAAACGTCATCACCGGCTGCTGGTAGACGGTCGGCCCGTCCTGGGGCGGATCGGGGCCAAGGGCGTGACGGGCGGCACCCGGTTCGAGATCGCGCAGGCTGAACACATTCATGCCGGTCCTGTCCGACAGCGCAACCGGCATCGGCGTGATCGAGGCGGCAGCATCGTTCAACACGATGTTCGCGCACAGCGACGCGACGCTGGCGTAGCTCGGCTCGAAGCTGAAGACCCGCGCGCCGCCATTGGGCTTCTTCGCGGCAACGAGCGAGTACACGCCGATATTGGCGCCGATGTCATAGAACACTTCATCGGCGCCGATGCAGTCGTGGATCCACTGGACCGTGAACGGCTCTTTCGCGCACGCGCGCAGCCGGAACGTCTCGTTCTTCGTGGCGACGCGCAGGTAGATCTCGGCGCCGTCGTAATCGAGCTTGCGCGGCGGTGTCGCCGCATGCAGCTCGACGAACGAATCAGCAGGAATCGACGCGACGATACTCCGCAGAAAATGTCGCCGCTTGTCGTCGTCGAGGCTCGAGAAGTCGACGACGAGCGACTCGAGTCGCAGCGCTCGATCGGCGCGCTCGCTTTCCGCCAGCTGAGCGCGGCGCTCCCGTTCGGCCTTCACCTTCGCGTCGAGGCGGGCCCGGTGGTGAGCGCGACGTTCCTCCTGCCGCGCGGCCTTGGCCGCCATGCGGGCAGCCTTGCTGTCGGCAATCGCCCGCGCGTCGCGTTCGAGCTCGACTCGCCGCGCTTCCAACCGCGACCGCATCAGCGGGGCCCATACGGGTTCGCGTTCCGCTCGCGCACGTCCTCGAGCCGCGAGCGCCTCGAGCGCGTCGACCAGCTTCGGGGTGGCAGGGGTGTCGAGGCCGTACGGCCGCACGAACGCCTCGACGAACCGCCGGCACTGCGCCGCGTCGGCGGCAGGGCCGCGCACGGCCGCGTCCAGTTGGGTCAGGTGTTCGTCGAACGTGCGCGCCAGATGCAGCAGACCGCCGTTGACCTCGCGCAGGTGATGAAAGTGCAGCGTGCCCTCCTGCGTGTCACGAAACTCGGGCGCGAGCAGCGTGTAGACGCCGCGCCCGACGATGGCGCTTTCGATTTCCGCAGTGGTGTTGAGGCCGACCACCGCCGCGCTGTGGTACATCGAGTCGAAGTAATCGTTGCGGCTGTCGGTGTCCACGGGCGCTGCCCCGGCCGGCGGCCACACGGCAACGGGACCGAGCTCCCGCAGATCGACGCCCTGCCACTGCTCCGCGTTCTGCGGGTGTGGGCGAATCAGCACGCCGGCGTGGCGCAGCGGCGCCGACGCCGCCCGACGCAGCGCGCCGAGCCACTTCCGAATGAACGGCACTTCCTGCGGCGCGACGAACTTCGACGAACACACATACAGGAGGCACGGCTGGTCCGCTGGAAGGCCAACCGCCGCGCAGAACTCCTCGCGCGTACGGCTCGGCCGCCACTGGAACCAGTGGTCGAATGCTGCCGCACCGGTCACGACGACGCGCCGCGCCGCGACGCCGTGGAACCTGACCGCCTCGCGCTTCATCGCCTCATTCCACACGGCGACCAGATCGACCGGTCCGTGGATGAGACCTTTGTTGGTCAGGTTGTCCCAACTGGCCACGCAGTATGCCGTGCGAATCCCGAGCGCGCGTGCGCTGCGCAGATACTCCGATTGTGGCGAGCCGGGTTCGATGAGTGGTGTCACGGCAAGCAGGTCCGGCCGCTGCTGGCGCAACCACGTATCGATTGCCGCGTCGCACGGAATCGCGCGATTCGCTGCCCGCAGCCACGCGGCCAGCGCCCGCCGACCGGCGGCGGTGCCGAAGAGGCCCGTGTTGGCGCGTTGCATCACCGACGCGGGAGCTTCGCGCGTTGCGCGCTCACGGAGTTTCGGCGCGTGGTCGTACTCAGGCGCCAGATAGCGCAGGTAATCCAGCCCCAGACGCAACTCGCGACCGATCAGGCCCCAGCTGTCCGACCGCAATGGAATTTCGCTCGAGGAAAACCGCGGATACTCCGCCGCGAGCTGTCGCGCGATATCGACAGGATCGAGCTGCGGGTACTTCGTGCGGCCCTGGAACGCGAGGTGAACCTCGTGACCGCGCGCGCACAACAGCCGCAGCGTCGACTCGAAGTTCCGGACGTATCCGGAATGCCGCATGACGAAGAGCACTCTCATCGTTCGTTATAATGAGCGCGCCTTTCTCCGGCGGGCCGTATCAATCCTTGATGTCCTCTTCCCCCAGCGCCGTGCCGGCGGAGCCTCTGACCGGCCGAGACACCGGTGCGCCCGCCCCACCAGCGGCGCCGCCCCGCGTCACGCCGTCGAGGGGGCTCGTCCTCGTCATGGCGTTGGCGGCGGTCGTGCTCGTGCTCACGGTTGACTACCAACTGTTCGACACCAACTTCCACACCTTGTGGGAGGCGACGGCGCTGTTCGCCGGTGACCATCCGTATCGCGACTTCTTCGATTGGGGATTGCCGCTGCAGGCAGCGGTGTCGGTCGTGGGACAGCTCGCGACCGGGCACCGACTGATCGGCGAATTCGCTGCGAACTGGCTGTTCATACTCGCCAGCATCGCGATCGCCTTTCGCATGGCGTTGCGCGTCTCGCAATCGATTGCCGCCTCGCTCGCCACGATGCTGCTGGCGGTCCTGATCCTCGCCGCGACACCCGTCTATCACTACCCGAAGCTGTTCGTCTACACGACGGCCGTGTGGCTGGCGTGGCGTTACATGGACCGCCCGGGTGTCGCGCGCGCAGCGGCCCTCGGCCTCATGGGAGCGATTGCCTTCCTGTTCCGTCACGACCACGGTGTGTACATGGTGCCGCTCGCTTTTTTCGCGATCGTCAGCACGCGCGTGTTCGATCCGGTCCGGCGATCGTTTCGTGCGCTGATCGAGGAGCTCGCGGTGTGCGGAGTCGTGGCCGCCATCGTCGTTGCGCCATGGGCCGTGGTCGTCGGCCGCAGTGAAGGGCTGCCGCAGTACATCGAGGCGCGGACCGCGGCCTTTCGCGACCAATCGGGCAAGGGACTTGTCTACCGTGATCTGGCGCGCATCAGCCCGGCACGGGCGCTCAGACCAGACCCGCGTTTCCGCACTTATCGGCCGCTGCGCGAAGAATCCGAAGCCTGGCTGTATCAGATGACGATCCTCGTCCCGCTGCTGGTCCTGATCACATACGGCCTCCAGCTCTGTCGCGGACCGAAGCGGGCCGAACGACAGGCGTCGTACATGATCGTCGCCGCGCTGTTTCTCGGAATCCTCGCGAGTCCTGCGCTGCGCCAACCGTCCTACTTCGTTGTCTTGACGCCGATCACCGCGGCGTTGGCCGCGCGCCTCGTCTCGGGGCGGCCGCGGCCGGTGGCACACGCCGCGCCGACGATGAGCGCGAGAATCGAGCGCCTCGTCTGGATCTGCGCTCGTGGCGTGGCCGCGGTGATGCTCCTGATTACAGCGGTCGCGGCTCTCCGCTATACGCACGACTCGGATCTCCTGCGGCCGCGAGAAGCGGTGCGACGACTGCGCCGGGCGATACCGGAGTTGCTTGCGCAGCCAGCCATCGATGGATACTTCTCGCGTCGGGAAGCTGTCGCTGTCGATCGGCCGACGTTCGCAAGAGGGGACGCCGGCGACAAGCTGCCGTTCATGCTGCGGTACGTGCACGATTGCACGGGACCCGAGGATCGCATTCTGGTGACCGGCTCGACACCCTTCCAGGTCGGGTATTACACCGAGCGGCGGATCGCCGGCGGCCACCTGTACTGGCATCAGCGGTGGCGGTCCGACGCCTCTCGTGAAGCGGAATCGCTGGCGCTGCTCGAACGGCACCGTCCCGCGTTCGCGGTGTCGACGACCGATCCTGTGCTGGAGGATTTCAAGGTGTATCCACGGATTCGCCGGTATCTGGCGGCGAACTACGCGGAGCTACCCGGCAGCAACGGTCTGCTGCTGGTCGATATCGCTCGGCGCCCCACCGCGACCTACGGCCACGTGGAGTTTCCCTGTTTTCGCTGACGCGCTTCGCACACTCGACGTCGACTCACGCGTAGGCATCATCAGTGTCGATGGCGAATCGCTCGCGAATCTCGTCGTAGCGCGGAGCGGCGACTCGCGACACCAAATCGAGCTCGACGCTGGCAAGCGTCGCGTGATGGCGGCTGGTGACTGCGGGATCGATGCCGCCGGCCACCAGCTCGTGGCTGCTGTCGGACAACACCGGCATCGAGTTGTACGTCGGATCGAGCAGCGAGTCCGCAAACGGAATGTCCATCCGATCCGAGAGCCGGCGCATCACCAACTCGGTGCGGTGAACCAGATCTTCGAACAGCACCACGACGACGCTCTCCGGCCGCGTGGCGTGCGCGCGCAGACTTGCCTCCGCTGATTCGATCCAGACATCGACGAGCTCCTGCGGATCGCCTCCGCCAACGTGGCGCTTGAAGGAGGAGAACCACGCGCCCGGCTCGCGCACGATGGTGACCAGCAGGCCATCAGGGTAATCGGCGAAGAAGCGATCGACGCCGTCGGATCGCAAGATGAGGCGCGGCGTGAACGCCGTCACCCACCGCTTGGGCTCTCGATAGAGATTCTGATAATCGAGCCAGGCGTTGAACAGCGATGTGAGATACGCGTTGAGCACATCACGCTGTGACCGCGGTCGGTGGGCGTCGAGAACAGCGGCGAAGACGCGACCCTGCAATGTCGCATCGAACACGAACGGATAGTGCGCGACATCGCCGGGATGTTGCCTGTCGGTCCACTTCGAGAACTTGTGATAGCCGTCCTTGGCGAAGCGATTCGGCCATCCCTCCTCGAGCTGCGCGAGCAGGTCGTCCCAATTCGGGACCGCCGCCAGATCACAGCTGGGCCACTGCCGCTTCTGTGCGCGCCCCCATCCGAGCTCGCTTGGATGAACGAAGCACGCCGGGTGACCGTCGAACAGACGCGTCAGCAGCGTGCCTCCCGAGCGCTGCACCTGCGAGCACAACATCAGCGGCTGGTTGACGGGAATGATCGAGCGAAGGCGTTGTTCCGCGATCGCGCTGACGGATGCGCCGGGGCACTCGGTGGGGGCGAGTTGCTTCTCGAGGCGAACCGCGTTCAGCAGATCCTTCAGCGAATCACGGCTGCGCTTCAGCACCGCGCTGACCCGCAGGGCTTCCTCGAGCTCGCCCAGCGCCTCGCGCGCGCGCTTGACAGCGGCCTCGGTCGCTTCGAGCATTCGCTGCCTCTCGCTGTCGACTGTCTGCTGCTCGACCGGGTCCACTATCTGGCTGCCTCTTTTCCGCCGTTGCCGTTCTGCGCGGGCCAGTCGGGCCGCAGCATCAACACCTTTTCCGGTGATACGCCTGACCGCGCCAGAAGCTTGGCGGTCCCGGCCGGCCGCTCGAGGACGGCGACGATCATCACGTCGTAGGCAACCGCTGTGTGGTCGCCGATCGCCTGCACTGGAAAGCCGAGGAAGTACCCGTTCGGTTCTGGCCCGAAGACGCCGACCAGCTCCAACCCCATGTCGCGAATCAACAGGAACACGAGCTCCGCCGCGTCACCGGTGCCGTAAATCGCCACGCGCGCCTGCTGTGCGACGGCACGAGCGAGGCTGTGACGCAGGTGAAGGCGGGCATCGCGGTAGAAGTCCAACGAGTACTTCATGAACTCGTAAGTCAGCCGGGCCTTGCGCGCGACGCCTTTCGGCGTCAGGGAGTACACGAGCCGGTTGGGTGAAACGGTGACACACTTCACATACCCCTTCCGGATCAGACGCTTGAGATACAGGTTCGTCAGACCGAGCGCAATCCCCAGACGCATGGCCAGAGTCCGCTGGGTAATGGTCGATTCCTGTTCCAGCGCTTCGAGCAGCTGCAGATCGCGGCGCGATTCGACGTCCATAGGAGGGGACCTGGGAAGTACGCGGGGGGCCGGACAGACCTTCGGCCTGTCGGTTACAGACCGAGGCCGATATGGATAGGGGGGAACGGCGTGGGGCCCTCCAACGTGCGGATAGGGCCCTCGTTCAACGAGTGAACGCGCTGTTCACGGATTGAACAGCAAGAATTCTCCGGGATTTCGCGCGCCGTGTCAACATACGGCCCGGATCACTCACATTTTGTCGATGGTTGCCGGTTCCTTCCAGGTGAAATACCAGATGCCGATGAGCAGGACGAGCGTGTTCACCACGGCGGCCCAGGCCAGCGGAACCAGCGGAACCGTGCCGATCCCGAGCAGCGCCCACTTGAAGGTCTCGACGATCGGCGTCATCGGGTTGGCCCACAGGATCCAGCGGTGCTCCGGCGGCACTTGCGACAGCGGATAGAGCACCGGCGTCAGGTACGACCAGAACATCGTGAAATAGCGAATCGTGTATCGCATCTCGCGGAAGCGCTGCTGCCAGACACACGTGAAGAGCCCGACGCCGAGCGCCAGGATGAGACTGAGCACCGTACATAGCGGCGCGATCAGCACCTGTGGACCGACACGCGGATACCAGACGCCATCCTTCACCAGGTAGTAGATCGATGCGACGAGCATCAGGCCCATGAACGCCACGAAATAGGCCAGCGCAATCGACACCGACGAGATCGGCACCATGATCCGCGGAAAGTACACCTTTTTCAGCAGGCCCTGGTTGGTGTTGAGGCTGCGCGTGATCATCATCAGCGAGCGGTCGAACACGTACCACGACGCCTGTCCCGTCAGATAGAACAGGAAATACGGCACGCCATCCGATGGAACACCGAGCAGGCGCCCGAAGACGAACGTGGCGATGAAGATCGGCAGCAACGGACGCGCGAACAGCCAGAACGGGCCGAGCGTCATCCCCTCGTACCGGCTCTTCAACGCGCGCGAGGAGAGGAACCACAGAATCCGGCGGTAGCGCCAGAACTCCTTCAGGCGAGCGAAGAACCCTTCGCCCACCGGCTCGATGACCCACGTGTAGGATCGGTCCGTCGCCTCGGCGGATCGTCCCCAAAGGAACCAGCGCCTGACTGCCGCGATCATCTACGGCACGCTCTCCGCCGGTTTGGGTGGCGACGCCGGGACGATGTCCCAGGACAGTCGCGGCGCGAGCAGCGCCGTCTTCTTGGCCGACCGCATCGGCTCCTCGCCGGCGTAGGCGATGAAGCGCAGCGCCTTGTACATCACCAGCGGATACTCGCGCGGATCGTTCTTCCGCTGAAGGGTCAGGCTCACGTTCATCGAGTAGGTGGTCTGCGACAGGAAGTACGGGGGGAGACGGAAGAACACGTCGTAGACGCCGGCCTCGACACGTCGCTCCTTGTCCGCGTGTGCGCGCAGCACCCAGGCGGTGCCGACATAGAGATCCATCGCACACTGCGAAATGGTGACGGTGGTGAACATCTCGACGCGGACGCGAACGGAGCACTTCTCGCCGATCCGCGCGGCGCCAATCTCCTTGCCCGCCTCGGTCACCAGCGACACGCCGCTGATCCGTCCGAAGCGGTTGACGTGCCGCCCCTTCTCGTCCAGGGCGAGATCGGCCGTCTCCCACGTGGCATTCTGGTATTCGTCGACGACCTCCTCGGGATCACCGTCGCGCATGACGCGACCGCCCTGCAGCCACAGGACACGCGAACAGACACGCGTGATCGCCTCCATGTCGTGCGACACGAACAACACCGTGAGCCCGCGCGCCGCTTCCTCCTGCACGCGGCGCAGGCAGCGCTCCTGGAACGCGATGTCGCCCACGGCCAGCACTTCGTCGGCAAGCAGGATCTGCGGATCCATGTTGATCGCGCAGGAGAACGCCAGCCGCAGGTGCATGCCGCTCGAGAAATGCTTCAACGGCGTGTCGAGGAACTGTTGCGTCTCGGCGAAGTCGACGATCGCATCCATCCGGCGCAGCGCCTCGGCTTTGCGAACGCCATTCATCGCGGCGTTCATGATGATGTTCTCGCGCGCGGTCAGGTCGGGGTCAAAGCCGGCACCGAGTTCCAGCAGGGAAATCAGCCGGCCCACGCCGACGACACGCCCGCTGGTCGGCGTCACGACACGCGCCAGGATCTTGAGCAGCGTCGACTTGCCGGCGCCGTTCGGGCCGATGACGCCGAGGACGATGCCTGGCTGTACGCGAAACGACACGTCTTTCAGCGCCCAGAACTCGCGCGTGCCGCTCTCGGTGCGCACGGCGGGCGGTGCAGGCGTCGCGTCGCCATTATGTCGCTCCGCCCGCCATCGGCGGGCGTTTCTCAACCACTGCTTGGGATTGAACGGGCTTTCTTCGGTCGACCGGCCGAGACGATACGACTTGCTCAAGCCATCGACGAACAGGTTATCCATGCGGGCAGCTATCGATGGTGGATGGTGGTTCGTGGGCTACGTCGCTCATGCACACCCACCAGCCACCAGCCCCATCCAGGACTCTAGGATTGTGCCACATAGCGCCCGGGCGTCGGTCCGCCGCTGCGCGACACGGGCAGCACGACACGCCGCAGATCGACCAGGGGTGGGACCGCGTCCCACGAGAAGTCGAGAAACGTGCAGCGGTCACTCTGGCGCGACGGCGCATCGCGCAAACCCCAGCTTTCGGCGTTGTCGTACACGACGCCCTGCGAATGCCACCGCTTGTGTCCCCATGGAGCATCGCTTTTGCCGGCCCACAGGTCACGCGATGATCGATAACTGTCGGCGTGGTTGAAGTGGTACACCGGCCCGCCGATGTCGACGATCGCCAGCCCGCTCGAGAGCGCTTTGACCAGGAAATTGCGGTCGATGCCGAACCGGACGAGGCGGTACACCTCGTTGAATCCGCGCACATCGTGAAACGACTGCCGATCGAGCAACATGAAATCACCCGCGCCGCCGCTCATCAATGGCGGCTTGAGCGGTTTGGCTTTCAGCTCGAGATTGGCCGGTTCCTCGAGCAGGGACCAGTCGATGCCGGTGACGTCGAGAGCCATCTTCAAGTCGTACCGCTGCGCCCGGTATATCGTCCGGGGCGCCAGTGCGCCCGCCTGCAGCACGTCGAGCACGTGACGGCCGAGAATGACATCGCTGTTCGTCGACAGAATGAAATCGCCCGCCGCACGCCGGATCCCGACGTTCTTGGCGAAGAACTCCAGGTATCGGAGGCGCGGGTTCTGGAGCACGGCCGTCTGATAGCGGGGATCGACGACGATCCAGCGCAGCGTGCGCGGGTCGATGACGACCCCGCTTTGCTGCACGACATCGAGCAGCAGGGGCCGATCCGCCAGCGGAGCCCACTCGACGAAGACGAACTCGTGCGGAATGGCTCGGGCGGTTAACTCGCGGGCGTTGAACTGCAGCGCGCGAAGGAAGCGGCCGTCGAAATCGATGCCGTACCCGTCGTTACGGCCGGTAATAACGAGGCTCAGCACGACTGCCGCCGAATGGCGGGATCACACGGGAGCATTGCGCTCGGTTGACAGTCGGCGTCCCATCACCGCGCGCGTCCGCTCATCGAGCACGTTGGCAGCACCCTCGAGGATGTCCAGTTTGACTTCGATCACCATCAGCTGTTCGCGCGCCACCGTCAGCTCGCGCTCGGCACTGGTCAGGCGTGTCTGCGTTGCCTCGAGGTCGACGGACCGGTTCTTTTCCTGATCGAGCTGACGTTGCAGATCGGTGCGCTGGCGCTCGAACTTCTGCGACTGTCGTGCGAGCTGGTCGCGTGCCTCTTTCAAGGCGTTGAGCGCCTCTTCGCCTTTGCTCTTCCACTCGCGGGCCGCCTTCCTGGCCTCCTCGACCAGCTGCGACTGCTTTTCCGCTTGGCTCTCCATCTTGCGAAGCCTGCCGGCAGCATCCTCGAACTTCGCGGCCCGGGCTTCGGCGTGGCGCAGCGCCTGTGCGAGCTGCTCATACCGTGCCGCACGCACCAGACCGAACCGTCGCAGCAGCCCATTCAGCATGGCATCCCCACGCGCGACGCAGGCAACACCACCCGCTTCAGATCGACCATCGGTGCCACCGTTGTCCAATCGAAATCAAGATAGAAGGTGAAGGCGTCGAGCCGACGCGCCGGCGCCGCCTGCAGCCCCCAGTTCGACGGATTCGCATAGATCACATGACTCTTCCAGCGAATATTGCCCCAGGGTGCCTCGTGCGGTCGATCCCGGTAGGTGCCGACCTGCGCGTGCAACGTGCCGCGGCCGACGTGATACACCGGTGAACCGATGTCGACGAGGCGCAGACCGGACGAGTACGCCTTGACGCAGAAATTGCCGTCGATATGGATCTTCGCGACGCGATACACCTCGTTGAAGCCGCGCAACCGGTGATAGCTCTCGCGATCCAGCAGCAGAAAATCGCCCGACGCGTTGGTGTAATACACGGGCGCGATCGCGTTGACGACTTCGCAATTGCGCTCGTCCTCCAGCATGTCCCAATCGATGAAGCTGAGGTCGGCGGCAGATTTCAGATCGTGCCGTGCCGCGCGATACAGCACACCGGGCTCGAGCTGCTGTCGCGACAGCTCCGCAACCACGCCACGACCGAGGTAGATGTCGGTGTTGGTCGTCAGAATGAATCTGCCGTTCGCGCGACGAACCGCGATGTTCTTGGCGATGAACTCCTGGAACTGGAGCCTCGGATTCAGGCTGAACGCGTCGTGATATGCGGGGTCGACGACATACGCCGTCAGTTGGGTCGGGGCCAGCGTGTAGAACTCGTCGGCCAGCAGCGTCGCCAGATACGGCTTGCCGGCGATCGGCCGCCACTCGACGAAGATGAACTCGTGCGACACGCCGGCCTCGCTCAACCGCTCGTGATTGAAGCGCAGCGCGCGGAAGAACCGGCCGTTGAAGTCGCCACCGAAGTCGTCGTTGCGGCCGGTGAGAACGATCGAGAGGTACGGCTCAGGACTGGACGTCACGCGCGACCCCGAATACCGTCGTGACTGTTGGCCGGACGTGCCGTGACGCACAAGTGCCAGCCGAGCCGACGTTCGAGCCATCGCATCGCCGATGGTGGCAGATACCGAAACGGCAGCGTCTTCACGTAGCGATGTTGCACGTAGTCGGCCACCCGGTACGGAAAAATGTGGTCGACGAACACATCCTCGGCAGCAAACCCCGTCGTGGCCAGGAGGCGTCGGATTGAACGTCGGCTGTACGTGTACGTGACCGGGCAGCCGCTCTGCGCCTCTGAGTTGCGCGCGATCGCGTCGTCCAGCCGCCAGAACGCGCCATGGGCTTCGCGAAACAGAATCGCGAGCACCTTCCATGACCAGCGGTGATAGACCATCAGCTTCAATGTGGTGCGCGGCCCCGTGAAGTGCCGGCGTATCTGATCGAGCACCCGATCGGGGTGGGGCGAATGGTGAATGACGCCAAATGAGTACACCAAGTCGTACGGTGCCGGACGGACGAAGTCGGACAGGTGCTCGGCGTTGGCTTCGACGAACTGAATGTTGTCCGAAAGTCCGTACACCTGCGCGCGCTGCCGCGCCAATTCCAGCGAGCGCCGAGACAGGTCGACGGCCGTTATCAGCGCCCCGGCCCGCGCGAAGTTGACGGTGTCCGTACCCAGTCCGCAGCCGATTTCGAGCACACGCCGTCCTGCCCAGCGCTGATGCTGCGCGAATCGCGGAATATGCGGCTCGACGAAATACTTCCGCGCCTCGACCTCATCGAAGTAGGTGCGCGACCCCACCGCGGCCGTGGAGTGATGCACGTTGCATGGACGCCGGTTCCAGTAATCGCGAACGGCGTCGATTGGCGTCTCGGCAAACACTGTGGTCATCTAGTTGGAGAACGAAGGCGCGTGTCGCCCCAACTCAACGGCGGTTCACGTTGAGGGTGTTTGCGACAGCCGGTATTTGACGATTTCGGTGGCGAGTATACTACACGCCCGATGTTCCTCGAGGAGCTGCTTGCACGCCTCGCGCACGTCGAAGAGCTCATTCACCGTTTGGGCCTGCGACTCGCGCCACCCACGATCGCCAGCGACACGCGCCCCGAGGTGATCGCCGTTCAACGACTGGACGCGCTGGGGCAACGTATCCGCACGCTCACGGCGGAGGTGGAACTCCGTCGCGACTCCGACGCCTGGGACGCCGCCGACACGATCGTAGTGCGACTGCTGCTCGATGAACTGATCGACGCTGTGCGGCAGTGCCGCGCGCTCGGCGACGGCGCCGCCGCGCGACTGGCAACCGTTCACACGGATCTGCGGGAAAGCAGGCGCGTCATGCACCGTGAGGCGCGGATCGCCGCGGCAACGGCGACGACCTCGTGAGCTGCGCTCGCCGGGGATGCGTGGCGAGCATCAGCAGCGCCACGTGAGACGTCAGCCCAATCTCGTCGAGCCGACCTGGAACGAGCAGGGCCTCCGGTTCGATCAATACCAGCTCCACCTCCTCGAGATCCGGCGACACGGGATCGGCAACGCGGACACACCCAGCGGCGTGGAACAAGTGGGCGCGGTTGCAACCCTGGTTCGCGTTCGTGGTGAAGCTGCCCAGTGAGTGCCATAGCGTCGCTCGGAGTCCGAGTTCTTCCAGCAGTTCGCGTTGCGCCGCGACGAGCGGCGTCTCGCCGGGCTCCAAGGCGCCCCCGGGGAACGTCAAACAAATCCGACCGAGGCCGTGCTTGTATTGGCGGAACATCGGCACACGATGGTCATCGAGCTCGGCAAATACGAGCGCGAAGTCTGGCATGCGCACCGAGTAGTAGTCGGTCACTACACGGCCGTCGGGCAGTTCGACTTGCTCGATCGCGACTTCCTGCAGCGGGCCGCCGCTGAATACCACTCGACGTGCGATCGATCGCCACGGTTTGAGCCCAGCCATCGCGCCACAATATACCGGCCGCGCCGCAGCGATGCAGCAAAGTGCACGACGGCCGTTGATTGCACGCAATTCGAGTCTTATACTCGTCGCGTTTTTCCTCCTCGATTTCAGTGGTCCGCTTGGCGGCCGTGATCCTCCGCTTTCGGCGAACGTCTGGCGTGGCAATGAGAGGCGAACGACAGGATGAGAATATCGGTCATTGGTCTGGGCAAGCTCGGGTCTCCGCTGGCGGCGGTCTTTGCAGCCAAAGGGTTCGAAGTCATTGGCAGTGATATCAACGACACCTTTGTAGAGGCCCTCAATCGCGGCCGCGCTCCCGTTGACGAACCGCGCCTGCAGGAATTGATCGACGGGGCAGGAGGACGGCTGCGTGCGACCACGGACCAGGTTGAGGCGGTCGCCAGCTCCGACGTGACATTCGTCATCGTGCCGACGCCCAGCGACGCGGCAGGATTTTTCAGCAATGGATACGTGTTGCGGGCGCTCGAGAGCGTCGGGCAAGGCATTCGCCAGAAGACCGGCTACCACGTCGTCGCAATCACCAGCACGGTGATGCCCGGCTCTCTCGATGGCGAGATTCGCGACGCGCTGGAGCGACGCTCCGGACGCACCGTCGGAACCGACCTCGGACTCTGCTACAACCCGGAGTTCATCGCGCTCGGCAGCGTCGTCGGCGACATGCTCAGTCCGGACATGATTCTCATCGGGGAATCGGATACCAAAGCGGGCGACGTTCTCGAAGCGATCTATCGCCGGAGCTGCGACAACGAACCGGTGATTCGCCGCATGAACTTCGTGAACGCGGAACTCACGAAGATTGCCGTCAACACATTCGTCACCACGAAGATCTCTTACGCCAACATGCTGGCGGACGTATGCGACCGCCTTCCCGGTGGCGACGTCGACGTCGTCACGCGGGCGGTGGGTGCGGACAGCCGCATCGGCACCAAATACCTCAAAGGGGCGATTGGCTACGGGGGCCCCTGCTTTCCCCGCGACAACGTTGCATTCGCGGCGCTTGCGCGATCGCTCGGCGCCCGCGCCGACCTCGCAGAAGCCACCGACGCCGTCAATCGCTACCAGATCGAGCGGGTGCTCGGCGCCGTGGAGGCGCGGTATCCGGGCAGCGGCGGGATCGGCGTGCTGGGTCTGGCGTACAAACCGGATACTGCCGTCATCGAGGAAAGTCAGGGCGTCGCGCTCGTGCAACGCCTGCTCGAAGTTGGCCATCGCGTCCTCGCTTACGATCCGAGAGCGTTGGCGAGCCTGACGCCGACGATGCCCCGTTCGTTCGAGGCGGCGAGCTCAGCCGAAGCGTGCGTGCGCGATGCGTCGCTCGTGGTCGTGATGACGCCCTGGCCGGAGTTCCGCCAGATCCCCCACAGCGCGTTCATCCGGCAGGCAACGCGACTCACGGTCATCGACTGCTGGCGACTGATGCCGCCGTCAATCGCAGCATTCGCCGATGTCGTGGCCCTCGGTCAGGGTTCGTTCCTCGCCGCCTCAACCCTCGCCTAAACGAACAGAGCGATGCAGAAACAGCGATATATGAACACTGATGATCTCATCCTTGTCACCGGGGCCGGCGGGTTCATTGGTGGTCACCTCGTCGCCGAGCTCCGCCGGCGCGGATACACACGCCTTCGAGGCGTCGATATCAAGCCGATTGATGAGTGGTATCAGCGCTTTACCGATGTCGACAACCGATCGCTCGATTTGCGCGGCCTTGACGCGTGCGAGCAGATAGTTCGCGGTGTCCGCCACGTCTTCAACCTGGCGGCCGACATGGGGGGCATGGGTTTCATCGAGCTGCACAAGGCCGAGTGCATGCTCAGCGTGCTGATCAACACGCATATGCTGATGGCGGCACGTCACGCCGGTGTCGAGCGCTTCTTCTTCTCCTCGTCGGCTTGCGTGTATGCCGCCGAGAAACAAACCACCGCCGACGTCGTTCCGCTGCGCGAGACCGACGCGTACCCGGCGATGCCCGAAGACGGGTATGGATGGGAGAAGCTGTTCGGCGAGCGCATGTGCCACCACTTCACCGAGGATTACGGGCTGGTGACGCGCGTCGCGCGCTATCACAACGTCTACGGGCCGTACGGCACGTACGACGGGGGACGCGAGAAGGCGCCGGCGGCGATCTGCCGCAAGGTAATTCAGGCGCAGTTGAGTGGGTCGGGCCAGATCGAGATCTGGGGCGATGGCGAGCAGACGCGCAGCTTCACCTACATTGACGACTGTCTCGAGGGCACGCTTCGCCTGATGGACAGCGAGGTCGGCGAACCGATCAACATCGGCAGCGATCAGCTCGTCACGATCAATCAGCTCGTCGACATCGTCGAGCGGATCGCCGGAGTCCGGTTGACGCGGCGGTACCAGCTCGATGCGCCAAAGGGTGTGCGTGGTCGCAACAGCGACAATACCTTGATCACGCGACGGCTCGGCTGGGCGCCCTCGACCCGTCTCGAGGATGGAATGCGCAGGACATACGAGTGGATTTTTGCCCAGATGACGACACCGGCCGCGACACACTTGTTCGTGTGACGTGACGCAACTGGCCAGGAGGACGGGCAGCTCCCCCGAGCCGCTGCCGCTTTATTCGCCATGGCTGTGGTGGCGCTACTGGGTTCGCTTCATGGCGTCGTTCGTTCCGCCCTCGTTCGTCAAGTCGTTCCTGTATGGGCGCGCCGGTATCCGGGTTGGACGTGGCGTGTTTATCGGGGAAGGCGTGTACTTCGTCGATGGCTTTCAGCCCGGGCTTATCCGCTTGCACGATGAGGCGGTGCTGTCGCCCAAGGCAATCATCGTCGCGATGGCCGTGCCCGGCGACTCGTTTCTGCAGCGCGAGTACAACGTGACGCGAACCGCGCCGGTCAACATCGGCGAAGGCGCCTGGATCGGCGCCGGGGCCGTCATTCTTCCCGGCGTCGACGTCGGACGGGGAGCTATCGTCGGCGCCAATGCCGTGGTGACGCGGTCGATCGGGGAACTCGAAGTGTGGGGAGGATGCCCCGCGCGGTTCATCAAGAGAGTGGAAGAGTATGGCCGCCGCTAAGGTCAACGTCAGGCACACGCCGGCCCGAGCCGTTTTTGAGTCGGTCGGCCAATCCGGCACGCCTGGCACGCGCCCCCTCGTCTCGGTGGTCCTCCCGCTGCACAACGAGGAGGGAACGCTGGAAGAGCTCCACAAGCGGCTCGACGCGGTGTTCGCGCCGCTGACGTACGATGCGGAGTTCATCTTCGTCAACGACGGCAGCACCGACCGCTCGGTGTTCGTGCTCGAACAGCTCGTTGCCGCGGACCCGCGCGTGAAGTTCGTCTCCCTCTCGCGCAACTTCGGACATCAGTACGCGCTCACGGCCGGGCTCGACTACGCATCGGGCGACGCCGTGATTTCGATGGATTCGGATCTGCAGCATCCCCCCGAACTGATCCCGCAGATGCTCCGCCACTGGGAGACCGGTTTCCCCGTGGTGTATACCGTGCGTCGCGCCACGCGCGATCTGTCGTTCTTCAAGCGAATCACCGCTCGCGGCTTCTATGCGGTGATGAGCGCGATGTCACCATTCCCCGTTCAACCGAACACATCGGACTTCCGGTTGATCGACCGTCGTGTGTGCGATGCGCTGAAGCAGAGCCGCGAGCGCGAGCGGTTCTATCGCGGCATGATTCCCTGGGTCGGATTCAAGCAGAAGGCACTGGAGTTCGAGGCCGACGCACGATTCGCCGGGCGCCCGAGCTACACGCTGTCGAAGATGGTCCGTTTTTCCTTCAATGGCCTGCTTGGCTACTCGTACCTGCCAGTCTACGTGCTGCTCACCTTTATCGCCGTGTTCGTCCTCGCCGCGGTGTTGTACGGCGGATTGGTGCTCTATCAGCGATTCGTTACCGGGCAGTCGCTTCCAGGACAGGCGTCGATCCTGCTGACGATGATCCTGATTGGCATCGCGCAGCTGCTGGCGACCTGCGTGACCGCCGTCTATGCCTACAAGGCGTATCACGAAAGCAAGGCGCGACCGCTGTACATCGTCGACGAGGTCCGGGGTTTCGATCGGTGAGCACGGTATTGATCGTCAACGCTGACGATCTTGGACTGGCGCCTGGGATCAACGAGGGGATCTTCGACGCGCTCGAGGCGGGACTCGTCAGCGATGCGTCCGTACTTGTTACCGGCGCGGCCGCCGAACACGCCGTCGAAGGTCTATATGCCCGTGGCCGTCGATCCGCAGGCCTGCATCTGTGCCTGGTCGACGGCGAGCGCCCTGCCGCTCCCGCCGTGGAAGTGGCGCCGCTGCTGCGCGAGGGGCGCTTCATGCGACGTAATCATCTGTTCAGGAGAGTGACCGTCGCGCGCGAGTCCGTGCTGGCCGCGATCGCCACTGAAGTCGAGGCGCAATTCGAACGGGCGCGCAGTCTTGGATTGCAGATCACTCACGTCGATTCGCATCAGCACGTCCACTTGTTCCCCGGCATCGTCGATATCGTCATCGCCGCGTGCCGGCGGCATCGCGTACAGCTCGTGCGGGCGCCGGTCACGAGCATCCGATCGGTCGGCAGCGCGGGCATTGCCGCCTTGTCGCGCCGCCTGCGACAGAGGGCGCCAGCGGCGGGCGTGATGCCGTTTCCGTCGCTTGGCTTCGAGCGCAGTGGACGGATGACGGCGGACGCCTTTCAGCGCTATGTGAATCGAGCGCGTCGGATTGGTGCCGAAGTCATGGTTCATCCCGGCCGCGGCCGTTCGCACGACCATCCCGCGTACGCGCATTGGCGCTACGACTGGGACCGTGAGCTGCAGGCGCTGCGAACGGGTGCAGGACGTCAACCGCTGGGCGCAATCAGCTACGCCGAGGCGTTGCAGGCACTCGGATGATGGGTTGTCCGATCTGTTCGTCCGCCCGGTGGACGGTCCGTTACGCGTTGTCGACCTACCGCGTAGTGCGCTGCGATCGCTGCGCGGTGCTCTACAACCGCGACTTCCCGGAACCCCAGGCGCTGCCGGAGACGTTTTCCGAGCACTACTACCGGACCGTCCAGCGCGAAGCGTTTGCGCACATCGGGAACGGTCATCGTTCCGACACCAGTCGGCGGATTTACGAGACCGGGTTGAGTCTGACACCGCCGCCACAGCCGGGCTCGCGTCTTCTCGACATCGGCTGCGCGTTCGGTGCGTTCCTGGAACTGGCGACGACCCGCGGGTGGTCGGTATCCGGCGTCGAGATCTCGCCCTACTCGTCGCGTTATGCGCGCGAGCGCGGGCTCGACGTGTTCACCGGCGACGTGTCGACGGCGCCGCACCCGCCCGCATCGTTCGACGTCGTCACGTTGTGGGATGTGATCGAGCATGTGCGCGATGTGCGTGCTACCCTCGACCGTGCACGGGCGCTGCTCAAACGAGGCGGTCACGTCATCGTGACCACCGACAACTTCGGCGGCCTGATCGGACGTCTGGCGAGTACAATCTACGCGGCGACCGGCGGCTCGATCCGCTATCCGGTTGAGCGGTTTTTTATTCCGTACAACAGCTGCTACCTGACCAATGCCGACGTTCGCAGCGCGCTGACGCAGAGCGGCTTCCACGTGGTGGCAGAGCGCGGCATCGACTATCCGATCGACAAGATCAATCTGTCAGCCATCGAGAAGCTGCTGCTGCGCGCCCTTTATGGCGCCGGCATGCTGACCGGTATGACGTCGCAGGTGCTCATGGTAGGCCGCGTCGACTGAGGGGACGAGGACGTGTTTTCCTGGCAGACGAAAAAGAACATCGCCCTTGCGTACCTGACGAAGGATCGTCCCTTCTACGTGCAGTACTACATCTTGTCGCGCTGCAACCTGAACTGCCGGCAGTGCAACATCGTCGAAGGCAACTCCGATCTGAAGGACGCCGATCTGCCGACCATCCGCAAGATCGCGACGAACCTTCGACGGATCGGCGCCGGCGTCGTGCTGCTCACCGGTGGCGAGCCTTTCCTGCGCACCGACCTGCCGGAAATCGTGCGCATCATGATCGACGAAGGGCTGAACCCTCGACTGCAGACGGCCGGCTTCGCCACGACTCGCGCGCAACTGGAGGCGTGCGCCAAGGCCGGTGCGAAGGACATCAACATCAGTCTCGACTCGCTGGTGCCGGAGAAGCAGGAGTACATCAACGGCAGCATTCCGAAATCCTGGCATCGCGCCGTCGAATGCATCGTGGCGGCAAACGAGGTGTTCAACGATCCGGATCGGATCTGCGCGTTCGGAACGGTGTTGTCGAAGTTCAACTATATGGAGATTCCCGCAATCGTCGAGTTGGCCACGTTCCTCGGCTGGTGGGAGTCGCTCGTTCCGGTGCACATCACGACGCACGCGCATCCGTTGAACTTCCGCGGTGTCGACCGCGATTTCCGCTTCTCGTTTCCTGAAGACGCGCCGCTGCTCGACAGCCTGAAAGCCACACTGCACGCGATGAAGAACGAGGGTTACCACCTGTTCGACAGCCACGCGTACCTCGACTCCACGTTCCATTTCCTGCGGCACAACCGGCCGAACTGGCGGAAGGACGACGTCTGCGACAGCCCGAAGCTGTACTTCGCTATCCTGCCGAACGGCGATTTCGCGATCTGCTGCGATCACCGGTTCCAGGGTCGCCTGTCGGTCGCGGCCGACGATTTCCCCGACCTGTATCGGTCGCAGGAATTCCGTGACGCGGTGGCGCCGACGGTGCGCGCCTGCAGCGGCTGCAACTACGGCAGCTATCCTGAGGTAACACTCGCCGTTCGCGATCAGAAGGCGTTCCTCAGCCGCGTGGCGACGGTGCTGTTCTCGAAACGAAAGACGCTACCGCGGCGAACGGTGGCCGAGACGTACCAGTTCGCCGAGTTCCTTCGCCGCAAGCACGGCATTCCGGCTTGGAACGGTCCTCTGTTCCAGCCCAAGCAGCCTGCGCTGAGCCAGCGATACGGCGACCCGCAGGCGGTCCAGCGCGGCCCCCGCACCATGCCAATGCGGTTCCTCAAATCGAAAGAGGCCGCGCACGCCGCCGCACGAAGTGAATGATTCGCGTCCTCGTGACCGGGGCTGCCGGCTTCGTCGGAGGCGCCGTTGTCGACGCGCTCCTCCGTCGCGGCTGCGACGAGGTCATCGCGACCTGCCGCCGCACTAACAACCACCTGCAAGCCAAGGCGTCGCGACATCCCGCGTTGCGAATTGTCGACGGGATCGATCTGAGCGTTGCCGGTGACGTCACGCGTCTTCCGACACACGTCACGCACGTCGTGCATGCGGCGGCGCTCGCCAGATTCGAGGGCGAAGCTGCCGCGCTGCAGCGGGCGAACGTGGACGCCACACGCCTGCTGCTCGCGCACTTGGCTGCCACCAGTCGCGATGCGCTGCAGCGCCTCGTATATGTCAGCACCTTCGGCGTTCACGATCGACGCCGGTTCGACCGCGGCGATCGACCAATCACCGAACAGTCGCCGTTTGCCGCGGTCAGCGCCTACGGGCGAAGCAAACATGTGGCTGAGCGGCTCGTGAGGGTCAGCGGGCTGCCGCACGCGATTGTTCGTCTGGCCTGGATTTACGGCGCGCAGATGCGGACCGACTCACATATCCGCGTGCTGGCGTCCATGTGCCGCGCCGGTCATCCGCTGACGGCCATCGATTTTCCCGGGCGGGTGAGCGTCGCGTCGGTTGAAGACACGGCGGACGCGATCGCGGAGTTGCTGCTCAAGCCGACGTTGCGTCACGTGGCGTACCTGATCGCGCACGAGAAGCCGGTCAGCTTCGGCGACATGTTCCGACTCTTTTACAGGATCCTCGGACGGGATCGCGCGATGCTGCCTGGCCACTGGCTTGGCGGCGTGGCTCGAGTCGCCTCTCCGGCGCTGCCGATGAAGCTCCGCTCGCTGTGCGAGGACTACTACGTGTGCAGCACCGCACGATTGAGTGAGGAGGGGATCGCGCTGCCGACCGCATTCGAGCACGGCATCAGGAACAGCGTCGAAGGCGGCCATTGGTTCCAGGAGCGGTAGCGGTGTCGCAGATCCTCATTACAGGTGCCGCAGCCGGTCTCGGACGAGCGCTCGCCCGTGAAGCGCACGGCAGAGGGCATCGCGTTGCGCTCGTGGATGTCTCACCAGAGGTCGAAGCCGTAGCACACGAAACCGGCGGGCGCGCTCTAGTCGTCGACGTCGCCCACCCCGATGCCGTCGACCGCATCACCTCCTGGGCACCGGCGGTCGATGTGGTCATCAACAACGCCGGCGTCGCGCTCAAAGGCGCGTTCCATCAGTTGAGCGCCGACGCACTGCAGCGAGTCGTCACCGTCAACACGGTTGCGCCGATGCTGTTGTCCCGCGCCTACCTGGAACGGTTCATCGCACGCGGCACTGGCACGATTGTCAACGTGTCGAGCAGCGCGACGTACTTTCCGACGCCAGGGCTGGGGCCGTACGGCGCGTCGAAGTCCTTCCTCACGGCTCTGAGCGAAACGCTCGAGGCAGAAATGAAATGGCTTCCAGGGGTGCGCATCCTGTGCGTGTGTCCAGCGGGCATGGCGACGAATTTCCAGTCGGCCCACGGTGTGAAGAACGCCGATTCGGGTGTCCTCATGGATCCGGCCGACGTGGCGCGCTGGTGCCTCGACGACATCGAGCGCGGCGTCACGGGAGTGCGCCACTACGGCGCGACGTCACACGGGATGCGCCTGTTACGGCGACTGCTGCCGCGCCGTCTGTTCGTGCGTCTGACTGGCGATCTCGTCGCCAAGCATCGCTAGAGGGGGATGGACACGATCTCCGTGACCGTCGGTCGTTCGCGCCAGGCGTCATCGTCGCGGCTTCTTCCGCCGCTGACGTACCTGATATTGACGCTCGTCTTCTGGGGCCGATTCGTACTCGAGCGCGGCCTGCACGCGGAGACCGTCTGGATAGAACTCAGTCAACTGCATCCCGGGTGGGAAGGATTCCTCTACCCGTACGATTCGAGCCGCCGCTTCATGTCCGTGCCGTTCCATGCGGCCTACCTCCTGTCGAACGGCTCGTATCTCCCGTTGCACCTGATCTTCGGGCTGTTCGTCTTCCTGACCGGATGGTTGACCTGGATGCTCGTGAAGCGCCTCTTCCCGAACGCGCCCCTGCTGGCGTTCATCGCCGGCTCGCTCGCCCTGATCCATGGCGCCGACCTGTCGACGAACACGACGCCGATGATTGTCGTGCGTCAGTCAGTCGTGGCGCTGCTCGGGGCCGCCGTCTGTTTTCGCATCGGCTGGGAATGGCGGCGGCTGTGGCTTCTGGTCCCGGCCGCGCTGCTGCAGGCGCTATCCCTGTGGACCTACGAACCGGGCCTTCTTCTGCTGGCCGCGATTCCAACGATCATCTGGAACGGGCGGCGCGACTTCCACCGCTGGCTCGCGTGGACAGCGGCATGGAGTGTGGTTCCTGCGCTGTTTGTTGCCTCACTGGTGCAGCGCTATCTCGTCGAAGGCACGTCCTCGTATCAGTCCGCCAAGCTCGCGTCGCAGTTCGACCCGATCGTCGCCGCCACAGGACTGCCCAAGCTCCTGTACCGAGGCGTCGCGTTCTGGGCGTGGCCGATTCCCTGGTATCGAACACAGATGCAGGGCTGCGCCGGTGACGTGTGGAGCCGCATCGCGCCGGCGCTGCTCGCGGGAACCGCGCTGTTCGCGGTGCTCGCCCTGCTGCTGCGAAAGCAATCGTCATCCGATCGCAGCGTGCCCTGGACGAAAGCGTTGACCCTCGCCACGATCTGCGTTGCGCTTGCGTATGTCCCGTTTCTCGCCCTCGGTGATGTGGGTGCCTGGCGGACGCAGTTCTATGCGGCGCCTCCCGCCGCAATCCTGCTGGCGCTGGCGTTCACCGGGCTCGACGCGATCGCCGTTGCGCGCGGTCGCCTGGCCGTACTCCTGGCAACGGCGGTGGCGGCAAGCGGGATGTTCGTCGGTCTGGTCAGCCAACTCGACATGAGTTATCGCTGGCGGATCCATCGTCTGGTGATGGACGGCATCGTGCGCGAGGCGCCGCGGCTGCGGGACGACACGCTGGTTGTGTTGAGCAACGTGCCAACCGGGTTTCCCTACGCCGTGTGCGACAACGCGGCTCCCGTCGATCCGTTTCTCGACACCTTCTGGTTCAATTCGGCGCTTCGCGTACTGTATCCGGGCGCGAAGATCGCCGGCGTCTACTGGCGGTCCGACCTGTCCAGCCCGGGAGCCATCGAGTATCAGTTCGACGAGAGCGGTGCGCGGCTGCGGCGCAGCAACACCATTACCACTCCCGATCGCGTTCCGTACGATCGCATCGTGGCCTTCCACTACGATCAGCGGTCCGGCTCGCATCTGATGGAACAGTTCCCGGCGGGCGAGATCCCTGGCAGCCGTGCGTCGGGGTCGTACGCTCCTCGGGCGCGCATTCTGCCCGGCCCGCCTCCCGCTGAAACGCGCAACAGATTGTCGCAATGATCCGCGTCAGGCCAGGCATCACCGCGGCGGTGGTGGTGCCGCCGATAGTGTTCGCCGTGCTCGTCGTCATATTCTGGGGCGCCTTCGTCGGCGACCGTGGTCTGGTGGGCGAGACCATCTGGATCGAGTTGAGCCAAAGCCGACCGGGGGTGGAGGGGTTCATTTATCCGTACGACGCGACACGGCGTCTGATGTCGTTGCCGTTTCACCTCGCGTATCTGGCGTCGAACGGCTCGTACCTCTCGTTGTATCTGTTGTATGGGGTGTTCCTGTGGGCGACTGGCGTGCTCACGTGGTTGATTGTTGGGGAGCTCGCGCCTTCGGCCCCGCTGCTGGCGACGCTCGCCGGGGCGTTCGCGATTGTTCACGGGGCGGATCGCTCCATTGCCTTCGTCGCCATGATCGTCGTTCGTCAGTCAGTGGTCGCCGCTCTGCTGGCCGCGTGGGCGGCCCTCCGTGGTTGGAATCGCCGTCAGCCATCGATGCTGGCGATTGCGGCGAGCGCGCAGGCCATCGCGTTGTGGACCTACGAACCGGCACTCGGGCTGCTTGCCGTAGCTCCGCTCCTCTTCTGGACGGATCGGATCAATCATCGGCTGATCGTGTGGACGCTCGGGTGGTTCGCCGTGCCGGCAATCTTCGTGCTGACCCTCGTGCTGCGTTACGTGCTGGCGAAAGGCGGGTCGTATCAGGCGGCCGCAGTCGCGTTGCCATCGGCGGGGGCCGCGGTTCTCGCTCTTGCGCGCTTCACGTACGACGGGCTGGCGTTCTGGAGATGGCCAGCACCCTGGTGGAACCAAGCCGCGACGATGTGCCGAGCGATGGTGCTCGAACGAGCCGCTCTGCCGCTCGCTGCGGGCACCATCGTTTTTGCTGCAGGTGCGTTCGTGTTGGGACGCCGCCCCGATGCACTTGCGCCGATCACACCCGCGGCGATCATCAAGCTGGTGGCGATGGTCGCGGCGGCGTACGCGCCCTTTCTTTTCGTGAACAACGTCGACGCGCCAGGCATCACGGGCTTCTGGCGCGTACACTTCTACGCATCGCCGGCGATCGGCGTCGCGCTGGCGGCTGTATGTGTGTACCCGGTGCAAGCGCACCAACTCAGACCGGCGGCGTTGCTGGTCGCCACCGCGATCGTGGCATCGGGTCTTGCAGCGGGTTTGATGAGTCAACTGGACGGGGCACGCCGTTGGACGGCGTATCGTCAAGTGGTCGCTGGAATACTGGCCCGCGCACCACGCGTGCGGGACAACACGTTTATCGCGCTGCTGGGCGTCCCCGACGCGGCACCGGTGAGCCTGTGTCCGGCGTACGTGGATGATCCGTTTGCTGACACCATGTGGTTCAACTCGGCCCTCCAATTGATGTACCCGCGGACGATCGTCGCCGGAAGCTATTGGCGCCAGGACGGCTCGATGTCCGGATCGGTGCGATACCGCTTCGATCCTGACGGTGTGAACCTCGAGCGCACGAGTGTCACAGTCGAAGGAACCCACTTTGAGTACGATCGTGTCATCGCATTCGATTTCGACGAGAATCACCTCCCTCGCCTCCTCGAAACATTGCCCGCTCGAATGGCGCCGTATCCAGCGGCACGGGACCAGTATCGCCCCTCGTCCCGCATCGTCGACGGCACGCCGCCGCCGGAAACGATCGCGAGATTCGATCTGCGGTAACCGCTGATGGTAGTGTGGCTCACGCGGAGGATCCCTGGTTGAGCTCGTCGAGGAACCTGTATCGCGGAACCGCTATCATCGTTCTCAATACGCTCATTCTGTTCGCTCTCCTCAATGCGATTGCCGCGATCGTGTTGTGGCGGCAGGATGCACGCTCTCGTGGAACGGGACCCCGCAAGTACGAACAAGCCTGGCTGATCGATGGCTACGGCCTCGACACGCTGGCGCGCAATTATCCTGGAATGTCCCGGCAGGATCTGGTGGCGTTCCTCTATGAAACGAGCAACTGGTTCCAGACCTACGAACCGTTCACGATGTTCAAGCCGTCGGAACGCCACGACCGCTTCATCACGATATCCGGCGACGGTTTCCGTCCCATCCCCGGGCAGGCGCGGTGGCCGCCGGACCCGAACGCCTTCAACCTGTTTCTCTTCGGTGGCTCGACGATGATGGGCGCCGGTGTGCCGGATGATCAGACAATTGCCGCTCACCTGCAGCGGTCGATTGGCAACTGCCGGCGTCCGGTTCACCTGTACAACTTTGGGCGCGGCTTCTACTTCAGCACTCAGGAACGCATCCTGTTCGAGCAGCTCCTGAGCGCCGGCTACAAACCGGACGCGGCAGTGTTCCTCGATGGATTGAACGACTTCTACTTCGCCGACGGGGTGCCGCAGTTCACGCCCGAGTTCGCGGCGTTTATGCGGCAGCAGAATGGTGAGGACGTCGCGCCGTCGACCCGAGCGGCCTTCCTCCCGCTCATACGCTCGTTGCCGGCGCTGCGGCTTGCGTTGCGATTCGGGCTGTTGTCGCCACCGCAGGCGGCGCCGCCGCCGGCACAACCCGCCGAGGCGGAAGGCGAAAACGAATCGGATGCCGTCCGGGTCCAACGTGCGATTGATCGCTGGCGAATGAACCGCACGATCATTCGCGCTGTGGCAGCGGCCTCGGACGTGCGAGTCCAATTCGTCTGGCAACCGGTGCCCACATATGGCTACGACGTCCGATCGCTGAGCGTCTATAAGCCCGGGCTCGATCTGTTCGGTGCGCATCGCATGTCAGGCCTCGGCTATCCGGTGGTAGCGGCGATGTACCGGCGGGGCACGCTGGGCGACGATGTGCTGTGGCTGGGAGAGATCCAGACGAACAGGCGTGAGAGTCTCTATGTGGATGCCGTGCATTACACCAGCGCGTTCTCCAATGAGATCGCTCGCCACATCGCGCAGTTTGCGCGCGCGCAGGACCTGCTTCCGTGTCAGGAATAGCTTCGACGGAGAGATTCTCCGCCTCCATCGTCTCGGTCGACAGACGGCGCATGCATCACGCGTCGATCCGCCAGACTGATCCGCTCACCGCGGAAACGAACGATGAACGGTGGGCGTACGCAATCAGTTTTCCTCTGGACACCAGCGGGTCGGCCACCGCCGGCGTTCGCGCCGTTCGCATCACGCTCGACGTGGTCGTCACTGAGGGCAGACTCGGTGTGTTGATCGTCGCCGACGATTGGACCACCGTTCTCACCACACCGGCGCTCGACGTCGCGCGCGGCGACCATCGTATCGAGCTGGTGTTCGACCGTATCGGCACGGTCGCGCACCTGGTGCTGCGCAACAACACGCCACCTGCCGGGCGCTGTGTTTTCGCGGTGCGATCGATCACGGCCGAGCAGACCGAGGACACCACGTCGATCACATCGCGGTTGAGCGAGGTGCTCCACGGTCACCCGCCGCGGATTCACCTTCCGAGTCTCGGGCGTGGGCTGGCATCGAGTGCGGGTATAACGGGTCTCGATTCGCAGCCGGTGTCGGCGACTGAACAGCTGTCGGTCGTGCCCGTCGACGCGTTGCACGACCGCCTCGGATTACCGACCCCGCTCGCCTACCCTGCGAGCTCAAGGACCAAGCCGCTCGTCGAGTGGAGGATGGAAGTGGACGACGCCCCGATCCTCCGTTACTTGTATCGGTCGCTCCGACCGCGACGGCATCTGGAGTTCGGAACCTGGGAAGGAACGGGCGCGTGCTATTGCCTCAGTGAATGCGAGGCGACCGTATGGACAATCAACCTTCCCGAAGGCGAGCTCATCGACAATCGGCCGGCTTACCACTCGATGCTGCGCGAACCGCCAACGGGCGCTGTGCCGATCGCGGTGCGCGGCGAGGAGCGCGAGTACCAAACCGACGCAGGCGTGTTCATCGGGCACCGATATCGAAGCGCCGGTTTCGGCCATCGCGTGTGTCAGATCCTGTGCGACAGCCGTGACTGGGACATTTCCGCCTACCCGCGCGATTTCTTCGACTCCGTCCTCATCGACGGCGGGCACTCCGAGGACGTGGTCGTGAGCGACACACGAAAAGCGCTCGCCGCGACGCGGTCCGGCGCGCTGATCCTGTGGCACGACTTCTGCCCCGATCCGCTCGTCTTTTCGTCCATGCCGTCGACCACTGGCGTGCTCACCGCAATCCTGAAGCACTGGGACGAAGTGCGCGACTGCGTGACGGACATCTTCTGGATTCAACCAAGCTTCCTCCTCGCGGCGCTTCGGCGGTAGCGAACGAGACCTGACCCGAACCATCTGCCATTCGATGGAGATAATGCCCCGAGCCCATGCCGCTCTGCCGCGCCGCCGCGCCTGATGCATCGTTTCGTGCGTTCACCTCTGAGATCGCTCACCGCGGGCCGCGTCGTTCTCTGTAGCCTCCTGCTCGTCCACGCCGCGTTGTCGCTGGTGATGGACGGACCGCTGAGTGGCGACGATCACTACGCGTTATGGGTAGCGCACAATATATGGGCGGGCGACGTCCTGAACACGGACGTCTTCGATCCCGGCACCCCGCTGCAGTCGCTGCTGTCCTACGCCGGACAACTCCTCTCCGGTCATCGACCGATCAGCGAATCGCTGATCGCCGCCGGGTTCAAGATCATCGGCGTCGTCCTCACCTACTTCCTTGCTCGTGGGGCAACCAGCAGTCGATGGATCGCCGGAATCATTGCCGCCATTGTCGCGATCCTGGTGCAGCCGAACGGCGTGTATGCCGAGGATCGCATGGTGCTGTATCCAGGCGCCGTTCTCCTTGCGTGGCGATACCTCGAGAAACCGGCGTCCCGGTTGACAATCTCCTTAGGCGTCATCACGGCCGTCGCGTTCCTGCTGCGCCACGACCACGGCCTGTTTATCGGGCTGCCTCTGCTGCTGATGATCTTGCTGACGCGGCGACCGCCGTGGCCGTTCCTGCTGACTGGTAGCCTGCTCATCCTCCCGTGGGTGCTGTGGGTCCAATCCACCGAGGGATTGGTCACATACTTTGCAACTCGTGTGCACTTCTCCCGCACCCTGGGACTGACGATCGAGCGCCCCGGATTCGGGTTCAGTCTGCAACGCCTGATCACGCACGATAACGAGCTGCGGCTGCTCTGGCAGCTGGCGGTTGTTGCCGCGGCGGGCGCGCTGCTGGCGGCGGTATGGTTGAAGGAGCGGCGCATCCTCGTGCTCGCCGCGGTGACGGTGCTGGCGGAGGCGGGGATCATGCGCGAGCTCGGGCTCTATCCCGAGCTCGCCGCGATGTGGCTGCCGCTGGGCGCCTGGTCGATCGCGCAACTGCCGCGCGCCATCGCCCGACCTCTGTCGATCATCGCGACGGGTCTGGTGGCCGGTGCGGCGATCGGCGCAACTGACGCATATCGGGAGATTCCTGAAGTGATCATCGACGGCGGTGGGCTACCGAACCGCGTGGTCGAGGGATTTCGCCTTCAGTCCATCTACCCGCCCATCGATCTCTACGCCCCCGCGGGCAGCGCCGACGATCGGCTGTTCGTGCGCTACGTCTACGAATGTCTGGATCCGCGGGATTACGTGTGGGAGACCTCGGTCTGGTTCTCGCTGCCCTATGAGAGCGAGCGCCGGCTGGTCGAGCATCCGTATTGGATGCTGGGATTCCGTCGCGAGCTCGACGCACCGTTCGCGGCCGCGTTGCCGCACAAGGGCTTCCCGCCGCTGATCGTCACGCGCTACCAGCGGTCGCCGCTCGACGCGTTCAGGGATTACCCGGCGACCCGGGCGCTCGTCGCGCGCGAGTACGAACCATTCACGTCGCCGAGATTCGAGCAATACCGCAAGGACGTCGTCGATATCCAGCTGCTCAAGTATCGCGGCCGCGCCGCTACCGGAACGTTTGCGCCGCTCGATTTACCGTGCTTCCGACGCTCGTCGTGACTCGCTTGTCGAACGTGAAGAGGAGGCCTGTCCGTCTGCCGACCATCAGCTCGGGTTATCGCTGACGCGCCTTGACGGCGGCGCGCGTCTCGCGCTCGACTTCCCGGCGTCGAATCGTCTCGCGCTTGTCGTGCGCCTGTTTGCCCTTCACGAGCGCCACCGCCACCTTCACGCGCCCTCGCTTCAGGTACATGCGCAGCGGCACCAGCGTCAGTCCCTTTTCGACGACGCGTCCGGTGAGCTTGCGGATTTCGTCACGGTGCAGCAGCAGCTTGCGCTGGCGGCGCTCGGCGTGCGTCGTATAACCAGTATGGCTGTACGGACTGATGTGGACGTTGAGCAGCCACACTTCGCCGTTCTCGATTCGCGCGTAGCTGTCGCGCAGGTTCACGCGTCCCTCGCGGATTGCCTTGACCTCGGTTCCCAGCAGCACCACTCCCGCTTCCCATGTGTCGAGAATGTGGTAGTCGTGCAGCGCCTTGCGGTTGTCCGCGATCAGGCGCTCGGATTTTTCGCGCTCGTCCTTGTCGGTCACGAATCGGTCACTCGGCCCGAACCGTAGCAGGGCCATCCGAATGGTTGGTAGACACCGCGCGGCCGCAGGTCCTTGCGGACGTACAGGTCGAACGGGAAGCGGCCGTCGAAGACGCGTCTGCCGGCGCGGCGGTAATGTGCATCGACGTAAGCAAACACGACGGGAAAATCCGATACAAAGGCGCCTGAGGAATCGAGCAGCATCAGCGGAACCGACTGTCGCTGCAGCCGCGAGACGGTGAGCTGCTGCGCGTCCGGTGTGTCGAAGAGCCCGAGCCGCACATCGGCTTGACCGCCGGCAAATCCGCGCCGCGCGAGAGCCACGACCTGCGGCACGTACGATTCCACGAGCACGCGATCGCTCGGCTCGGTGCATGCGTTGAGATAGAGCGACAACCCAATCAGGTCCGAGCGCTCGCCTTCCGGCGATTGCCAGGTCGTCAGCTTCCAGGCGTCCCGAAGCTGCTCGGCCGTGACCTGCACGCGCTCCACAGCCTTCCCCACGCCCTCGGTGAGCATGGCGCTGCGAAGACGCGTCACCAGATCGTTGGTCAACACGGCGCCCAACGAAAAGACGATTGCGACGATCACCCCAACGACAGCCAGCCGTGGCAGGGTCGAACGCAGCGGCAGCGACGGGAGCTGTCCTCGCGGAAGGGCGATCGATGCGGCTGCGGCAGTACACAACCATGCGAGGAGGATGGCGTGCGGCACTGAAGGATCGGCGAGCCGCGCCTCGAGGGGACTTCGCAAAAACCCGGCATCGAGCACTACCCCCAATACGGCAATCACACCAAGCTTGGCGCGCGCGTGCGGCCACATCGGCCTGAAGCCGTCGCGCGACAGCGCCAGCAGCGCCGCAACGATAAGCGGAAGCAGGAGCTCGATATAGAAGGTCCACGCCACGCCGTTGGCACGAGCGATCGCGACGATCCGCGTGAAACCGGCCGTCACGACGCTCGCAACTCGCTTGACGGCTCCCGACAGCGACGGTGCAGTTCCCACCGATTTCGGCGATGCATCATCGGCTGCCCGTGCCCACCCGGCGACGGTAGATGAGTCGACCAGCGCGGGCCACTTCATCGGCGCTCGAGCCCGGTCGCGCTCCGCCCACGCTGATGCCTGGCGAAAATACGACACGACACCGCCGTGCATCTGGATGAAGAGCAGGTAAGGAGCCAGCAGCGCGACGACGAGTCCGCCGTACACGAGTCCATGGCGCAGACGATCGCGCCACGGGAACGGCATCAACAGCAGCAAGGTGGCCATCGCGAGTGCGACGAAAACGCCATGATCGTGACGGAACAGGAACGCGATCACCGTCACCAGCGCGAGCCAGAGTCGCCGCGACGGCGTTGGACGATCGGCAAAGGCCCACAACAGCGGAATCGCCATCGCGTAGACGAGAATCTTCGGGTAGTTGTAGAAGCGCGGCGCGAGCAACACCTCGAACGCCGTGCCGATCAACCCGAACACGATCGAGCCGCTCGCGCGCGCCGCGCTCCAGAATGTCAACGCCGCGCCCAGTGCCAGAACCGTGACCGAAAACGTCAGCTCCGACAACGTGCCGCGACCGAACACGACCTGCACGGCCCAGGCGACGTAGAAATACAGCGGCGCGCCATGATCGGCGAAGTCGCGCACCGGCAATTCGCCGAACAGAATCTGCCAGCCGCGCACGAGGTAGAAGAAGTGATCGTCGGTCAGTCCGGCAAAGGCGCCGCCAGGATCGTTGAAGCGGAAGATCCACGACAGCAGGAACACGCATACGGCGACCGCGCCCAGCAGCGCCGCGTAGCCGCGCCGGCGGGCGGCCGGTTGGCTCAGTAGTCGGTCACCTTGCCGGCCCACGCCTGCTGCCTCTCTTCCGGAAGCAGCGCTTTGAGAGCCGCGATCGCCGGCCGATTGGGGCCAATCCGAAATTGGTAGGCGTAGCGCTGCAGGTCCGCCGGCTCGGCGTCCTCGGGAATGGATGCACCGTGAGCGCCGGTGGAATTAAGGAAAATCAACGCGGAGTTCGCGCGAAACGGCACTTCGGTCACCAGATGGCACTGCTCGCGTTTGATCCAGTGTGGCGCCCCGCCCACCGCCTCCTGGTCGTCGTCGACACGATAGAGCGCCGTCCCCCACGTCTCGAGATCGCCCGGCCGTACCAGATAGATCAGACAGGTGATGAAGCCCCACTTCGGGTCGCGGTGCGGCGGAATGTTGTAGCCGCGTCCGCGCAGCATGATGCGGCCATCGCTGGAGTGCATGTTCACCGGCGGACCGAGTGGATCGGCCGCGAGCTCGGGCCAGTTGGCCGCAATCCACTCCGCCAACGGCTCGCGGAACTTCGCGGTGACCACCTCCGCGATGTCCTCGGCGACCTGTCTCGCCATGAACCGCCACACACGCCGGCCGTAAACCGGACCCATCGTGAACGGCACGACCACCTGACGTTTGTTCACGCGCCCGCCAAAGAGCTCCACCGGCGGAATCCCGCGTACGAGTGCGTCGTAGAACTTCTCCGGGAACAGGTTCTCGACGCTGGCGTGCGGGAATGGATCCAGACGCAGTTCCGCCGCCTGAATGGACGTCCGCAGGTGCGCGGCGATCCACTCTTGATTCAGGATCGACGGGAGGTGCCGTTGGTGAGGATCCAGCGCCGCGTCGGCCTCGGCGATGGCGCGCAATTGCGACTGCTGCTCGGTCAGCGTCGTCAACAGCGCGCGAATCTCGGTCAGGTCGTTGTGAATGGCGCCCAGCTGCGCCCGCAACGCGTCCGATTCCCTGTGGCCGTTGCCGGAGTGCTGGTCGCGGAGCGCACGCACGGCCTGGCGCAGCTCTCGCGTGTCGGCGACGAGATCGTCGACTGCCTTGCGCGTCCGCGCCAGCGAACGCGGACGGAGATACGCGAGCGACCCGGTAATGCGCTGCAGCATGCATGCGCATTGTACCAGCCCGGACCGATCGACCCGACGCGGCGTAGCCACGACCGCCAGGAACACGCCGGCCGTGAGCATTTGCGGGCTGTTGTTCTGGGATGCACGCCATTATCGCCGCTTACTTAGGCGAGGAGAGCGAGGAGGCCGACGCCACGGTGCGCGTAACCGACGACGGCGGGTCAACGCGCGCGGCATAATAGTGTTGACGTGACGCTCTCGATCGCGCTCGCACAGGTGAACCCGATTGTCGGCGATGTCGCCGGCAATACGGCTCGCGTTCGGCACGCGCGAGACGAAGCAGCAAAACAGGGGGCCGATCTCGTTGTCTTTCCCGAGCTCGTCCTCGTCGGATATCCGCCGGAAGATCTTGTCCTGCGCCCGGCGCTCGTCCAGGCAGCGGCGGACGCGCTCGGCACGCTCGTCGAGGAAAGTCGCAGTGACGGGCCGGCGCTGGTCGTGACATTGCCATGGGCAGAGAGCGGCCGCCTGCACAACGCCGTCGCGCTCGTCGGCGACGGCCGCGTCGATCTCCGCTTCAAGCACGAGCTCCCCAACTATGGTGTGTTCGACGAAAAGCGTGTCTTCGTTGCCGGATCACTCCCCGAGCCGGTGACATTCCGCGGTCATCGGATCGGTTTGCCGATCTGCGAGGACATCTGGTTCGACAAGACGACCCGCGCGCTCGCCGATCGTGGCGCCGAGCTCCTGCTCGTGCCCAATGGGTCGCCGTTCGAGGTCGAGAAGTTTCATCAACGCCTCGATCTGGCGCGCAGTCGCGCAGCGGAAACGGGGCTTCCGCTCGCCTACATCAATCAGGTCGGCGGCCAGGATGAGCTCGTCTTCGATGGCGGATCGTTCGTCATGAACGGGGACGGCACGCTGGCGCAGCTCCTTCCGTTCTGGCGAGAGTCGATCGCCCTGACGCGATGGACGCGCTCGGGGGGTACCTATCGATGCGAGCCGCAGCGGATCTGTCCCGAAGAACCGCGGCTTGCCTCGATCTACAGCGCGATGGTGCTCGGCATGCGCGACTACGTGCGCAAGAACCGTTTTCCCGGCGTCGTGATCGGTCTCTCCGGGGGAATCGATTCGGCGCTGACCGCGGCGGTGGCAGCCGATGCCCTCGGCGGCGAGCGCGTCCGGGGCGTGCGCCTTCCCTCGCGATTCACGAGTCGCGCCAGCCTGGACGATGCGGAGGAGACGGCGTCGCTCCTCGGTCTGCGACTGGAGACGGTTGCGATCCAGGAGGTCGTCAACGAGTTCGAGTCCACGCTGAAGCCGCTCTTCGCCGATCGACCGCGGGACGTGACCGAAGAAAACCTGCAGGCACGGGCGCGCGGCGTCGTCCTGATGGCGCTCTCCAACAAGTTTGGCGATCTGTTGATCACGACGGGAAACAAATCCGAGATGTCGGTCGGCTACGCAACGTTGTATGGCGATATGTGCGGTGGCTACTCAGTACTCAAGGACGTGTACAAGACCGAGGTGTACTCGCTGGCGCGATGGCGGAATGCCAATGTGCCCGCCGGTGCGTGTGGTCCGGCCGGTCGGGTGATTCCCGAATCGTCCATCACGAAGGCGCCGACCGCGGAGCTGCGTCCGAATCAAACCGATCAGGACTCACTACCGCCTTACGACGAGCTCGATGCGATCCTGCACGGCCTGATCGAAGAAGAGGCGAGTGTGGACGTGATCGCCGCGCGCGGATTCGCGCGCGAGACGGTTGTGCGCGTGCAGCGTCTCGTCTACTCGGCGGAATACAAACGTCGCCAGGCGCCGCCGGGCGTGAAGATCACGCTCAAGAGCTTCGGGCGCGATCGGCGTTATCCGCTCACCAACGGTTTTCGCGAAACGTAGTGACGCGCCACTGCCAGCTACCTGACGATCCAGCGCCCGCCTGACACCTGCCAGATGCCAATCGACGCGTAACCGCCGGGCTGTCCATTTGTGCAGCCCTGCGTAACGGCAGTAATTAACGCCGCTAAAGTCGCGCCGAGCGCCGAAGATGCGCATAATTACCGGCGCTCGAGGGTCCTCGGCGTGCTAAGCTCCGCCGCGCCCATGCTCCCCCGACCGCTCGTCCTGGCTGCCGCTACAGGCGTGGTGATGTTCTGCGCCTGCGGCGGTTCGCCACTTTCCAGCACTCCGACCGCACCTTCACCGGTGGCCGTCGCATCAGTTACGGCGACCGATCCAACACCGGATGCTGATCCGGCACCAGCCTCACCGACTGTGATCACGCCGTCGGCGGTTCTCGTCGGCGCCGGCGACATCAGTCAATGTGGGCTCGAAGGATCGACCCTGACCGCGAAGCTGATGCAGCAACTCCTCGCCGAAACGCACGGAACCGGTTTTACTCTCGGCGACAACTCCAACGACAGCGGCACGCGCGACCAGTACGACTGCTTCGCGCGGACCTGGGGACCGTTCAAAGGCAATCTGATGCCGAGCCCCGGCAATCACGACTATGAAACGACGCCCCCGTTCTACTACGACTATTTCGGCGCCGCGGCGGGACCAAGCGGTCTGGGCTACTACTCCTACGATCGCGGTGCCTGGCACATCCTGTCGCTGAACAGCGAGCTGCCAGAGGCGATGCGGCAGGCGCAGCTCGAGTGGATGCAGCGCGATCTGCAGCAGCATCCCACGCCATGCTCGCTCGCCTACTTCCATCGGCCGTTGTTTTCGTCGGGCCTGTACGCGGCGCAGCGAATGAAGAGACTGTGGGACGTGCTCTATCGCAATGGTGTCGATGTCATCGTCAACGGGCACGAACATTTCTACGCAGCGTTTCCCGTGCTCGATCCGAATGGAGCGCCGGACACTCAGTTCGGCATCAGACAGTTGATCGCGGGAACCGGTGGCGCGCGGCTGTTCGATCGCCCCTCACCGCAATACGGCGAGACGATCGTCGCCGGTACGTGGGGCGCCCTCGTCCTGAGGCTCGGATCCGGTGACTATCGGTGGCGTTTCGTCGCGGTCGATGGAGTCGAGCGCGATTCGGGAAGCGGCACGTGCCACGGTGCGCCTCCTGTCAGGTAGCTGGGTCGCTGGGCTCCCCTGCTACCCCGCTACGTGGCTACCCAGCAACCGAAATCTCGTCCACGTCGCCGGCACCAGCATGACGATGACGCTGATGATTCCTCCCGCAAGCACGGAGAAGAAGATCAGGCGCCGTTGCCTGTCGTTCGCGAACGACGGCCGATATTTGATGCGGTTGATATTGGCCGTATCGTCGACGCGCGGCTCCTGAACCAGCGCGCGAATGTTGTCGGTCGACGTGTTGACCAGCCGATAGGCATAGGTCGTTCCTTCTGTGAATTCCGGCTGCGTCAGGCCGAATCGCCGCTCGAGCTCAGCGCGTTGGCCATCGCTGATTCCCGGCTTCCAGCGCACGTGCACCGGCACAGGATCTCGCGACAAGGTCAACATGAGCACCGCGGCGGCTCCACCAGTGGCGATCGCGAATGCGGCGACGAACACGCCGACAATTCGGCCGAGGTGAAGCGTCGTCATCGCGATGCGAAGAAGGTGCGCAGACGATCGACGGCGGTCTCCAGATCGTCGACCGTGGCCGCACCGAACGACATCCGTAGAAAGCCCTCACCGCTGCGACCGAAGGCGGCGCCGGGAATCGTGATTACGTGGACGGCCTCGACCAGCTCGGTCGCCAGCGCGTGCGAATCATCGCATCCCTCGACCCGCACCAATCCGAACACCGCGCCACCAGCCGGCACCCACCGCAGCGCCGGAATGCCGGCGATGCCACGGGCCAACACATCACGTCTCCTCAAAAGCTCGCTGCGAAAGATCGTTGGATAGTCCCAGTTCTCGCGGATGGCGGCTTCAGCCGCCATCTGCCCGATCATCGGCGCGCAGATGATCATCGCGTCCTGCACCTTTACTGCCTGCTCGCAGATCGCGCGATCGGCGACGGCATACCCCACCCGCCATCCCATCATGCCGAACGACTTCGAACAGGTGCCGAGCACGACGACGTTGTCGCGCCAGCGATCGACAGAGCCGGCACTCCAATGCGTGCCGTGGTAGACGAATCCCATGTACGTCTCGTCGCTCAGAAGCACAATCCCGCGCGAAGCAAGCTCGCTGGCGATACGCCGCCCTTGCTCGCGTCGCAGCGTCGCTCCGGTGGGATTGCTCGGCGTGCAGAGCACAACCATCCTGGTCCGCGATGTCAGGACCGGCGCGATGTCTTCCCACGTGGTGTCGAACGTCTGTCGATCGGCCACCGGCGCTTCAATGGGTGTCGCGCCATGTGCGCGAACCGCCATCTCGTGGTTCGTGAAGAATGGCGCCGGCAGCACCACCTCGTCGCCCGGGTTGACAAGCGTCGTCACTATCAGGGTGAATGCGTGGTTCGCACCCGCAGTGATCACGATGTCGTCGTGCGTGCAGTCGATCCCAAGCGTCGACCTGAGACGCTCGGCGAGCACGCGGCGCAGTGACGGCAGACCCGGGTCGGTCGCATAGGCGTTCACCTCGGGTGTGTCGAGCGCGGCGCGTGCGGCGGCCAGCGCCGAGGGCGGGGGTGGAAAGAACGGCAGCGCCTGACCGAGCGAGATGACATGATGTCCCGCGCCGCGCAGCTCGGCGCCCCGCAGGTTCAGTGGATCGAACGGCGGCAGGTCGATATCGCGAATTCGAGAGGAAACGAGCTCGCCAGAAGACGTTCGCGTCACCGTCGCGGCACGGGAACGCCCGCCCTGCCGGAGCCTTGGCGGAGGCTGGAGCCTGCCTCGCCGAAGCCTTGGCGAAGGCGGGCGGCAAGCACGGTCGCCTCGATCATACTCGTGGGATCGGCGACGTTCTTCCCGGCGATGTCGAACGCCGTGCCATGATCGACCGACGTGCGGACGATCGGCAGACCGAGCGTCACGTTCACGGAATGCCCGAACGCCAGCAGCTTGATCGGGATCAACCCCTGATCGTGGTAGCAGGCGATGACGGCGTCGAACTCGCCCCGCGATGCACGCACGAAGATCGTATCGCCGGGAAATGGTCCGGCAATGTCGATGCCTCGGCCGCGTGCTCCCGCGACGGCCGGACCGAGCACGCGCTGTTCCTCGTCGCCGAGCACCCCTGCTTCGCCGGCATGCGGATTCAATCCTGCGAGTGCCAGTTTCGGGCGAGCGATGCCGAACCGCGGCAATTCCTTTGCGGCGAGATCGATTGTTTCGTCCAATAGCGATCGCGTCAGCACACGGGGCACGTCGGCCAGCGGGATGTGCACGGTCGCAAGCACCACTTTGAGCGGTGCCGACCAGAACATCATCGCCGCACGGCGACTGCCGGTGAGATGTGCCAGCAGATCGGTGTGCCCCTTCCACGGCAACCCCGCGCGCGCGAACGCGAGCTTGCTGACCGGTGCGGTAGCGATCGCATCCACGGTGCCGTTCTGCGCGTCGCGGACCGCCGCGCACAGGACGTCATACGCAGCGCGGCCCGCCTCGGCGGACACGACACCGGGCGTGAAGCGGGCCGTCTCGGGCGGCGCATACAGAACGGGCTCGCAGACATCCCGCACGCGCGCTTCGTCAACGGCCTTGCGCGCGATCTCCGGACCGATTCCCGCGGGATCGCCGACGGTGATCGCCACCCGAGGCCGCTCCCGCACGCGGGTCTCGCCAAAGCCTTCGGCGGAGGCGGATCTCATAACTGAAGGACCAGCCAATCGGCTACGACCTTGGGGCTGACGTTCCGCTCGATCGCGGCAAGCGCCTGATCGACGGCGTTGTAGGCACGCAGGCTGCGGTGGCTGTCGTAGCTCTGCGTCAGTCGGTCAAGCTCCGGTCGCAGATCGAGGTTGGCGATCATCTCCTGGTCGCCATTTAGCGCCAGCAGCCCGATATCGCGCAGCAGCGATCCCATGACCCGCAGGCAGGCCGCCAGTTGTTCCCGTTCGGCTGCGGGCGTGGCCTTTTTTCCCGTCAGGTCCTTCGCCACCTCCAGCCGTCGGACGGGATCGCTGATGCGGGCCGCCTGCCGCAGCAGACGCTCGGCCGTGGCACGCGCCTCCGCCACGTCGGCCGACTGCACCGACAAGGCGCGGCCAACGCTGCCCTCTGCGTCGGCAGCGGCCGCCCGGGCGTCGGCCTCCTTGTAGTCATGGTCGCGCACGAGCACGTCAGCAATCTCGTTCGCCGACAGCGTTCCGAATCGCAGTCGCGGCGTTCGCGACAGGACGGTTGGCAGCAGCGCGTCGGCCATCGACGAGACCAGGACGAACATGGACGCGGACGGCGGCTCCTCCAGGGTCTTCAGCAGCGCATTCTGTGCCTGCGGAACCAGCGCGTCGGCCTCGTCGATGATGACCACCCGGCGTCGCGCCTCGAACGGACGATACCCGGCGCGCTTGATGACGTCACGCACCTCGTCGATTTTGATCGTGCCGCTCTCGCCCGGCTCGATCACGATCACGTCGGGATGCACGCCGCGCGCGATGCGGCGACACGAGGCGCACGTGCCACATGCGTCGCGCGGTAAAACTCCGGCCTGCGCGGCGGCGTCGGCTGGCAAGGACGTGGTGACCGGCTCGAGGCAATTCACCGCGCACGCCAGGGCGATGGCCACACGGCGCTTGCCGACACCTGCCGGCCCTGCAAGCAGCAGAGCGGGCGGCAAGGTGTTCTGCGCAATGGCGCGCGACAACAGCGTCACCAACCGGAGGTGGCCGACGACCGATCCAAACCTCACGAGGATAGCTTATCGCGTGTCCCGGCTCTCTTTCGGCCCGTTCGATTTCTGATCCTTGTCGCCGTCGCGGTGGAACAGTCGCGAGAAGAAGCCGCGTCGCTTCGGCTGCTGTCGTTCGCTGTTGCGTTCAGCCACCGCTGGCTGGCTCGTCGATCGCGAGGTTGGTAATGGCGGCGGTGGCGGGCCGACGGGCGACGGCGCCGTCAACGGAGCGGGGGCACTGCCGGTCGTCGCCAGCGTGACGAGCCCGTTGTTGCCCGGATACCCGTTGTGAAGGTCACAGTAGTCGATCGGCTCGGTGCCGCGCACGAAGTACTCGGTGTAGGCCATCGACTTGATCGCGAGGTTGCCCTCATCGTCGATCGTTTCGACGGCGCGACAGCCGTCGGCCGCGAGCTTGCCGCTGATGCGGCAGATCGTGGCGCTGCCGATGCCGGCTGGCGGTCTGAACCAGTCCGGTGCGTCGCTGCGCGTGGCGGCGATCATGAAGCGTCCCCACATCGGAACGGCGAGATCGGCAGCGTAGCCATGGCGCATGATGGTGCGCGGCTGGTCGTAGCCGACCCAGACGCCGGCTACCAGGTGCGGCGTGTACCCGACGAACCAGGCGTCGTGATAGTCGTTGGTCGTTCCGGTCTTGCCCGCCGCCGGCAGCGTGAAGCCGACGCGCCGCGCCGGCCACGCGGTTCCGGCATTGATCACATCGGCCAGCATCGACGTCATCAGGAACGCGGTCGACTCGCTGACTGCTCGATGCGCCGGCTGCGCGCCGTCGTACAGCACCTCGCCTCGATCGGTTTCAACGCGTCGAATCAGCGTCGGCGTCGGGGCCATCCCTCCATTGGCAAATGCGGCATAGGCAGAAGTCATCGACAGCAACGTGACCTCGCCGGAACCGAGGGCAAGCGACGGAACGCTGGGGACCGATCCGACACCGAGACGCTGGGCGTACTGAACGGTGACCGGAATGCCGACCTCATCCAGCATGCGGACAGCGGCGCGGTTGCTCGACGTCTTCAGCGCCTGCCGCATCGTCATCGATTCCGTCGTCGAGTGCTCGTCTTCAGGGACCCACGCGCCCTGCAGCGTCATGATCGGATCGTTCAGATTGGTGATCACCGTGCCCGGCGTGTAGCCGCGCTCGAGCGCCGCGGCATACACGAATGGCTTGAACGCCGAGCCTGCCTGGCGGCGCGCCTGAGTGGCGCGATTGAAGTGACTCTGATCGAAGTCACGGCCCCCGACCATGGCTCGCACTTCACCAGTGCGCGGATCGATCGCGACGAGCGCCGCCTGCAGGATGTCATCCGGGCCCGTGGCCGAGCCGCGGCGCTTCGCGCGCTGCTCGATCTCGACGAGCGATCGCCGGACCTCGGCTTCGGCCGCTTTCTGCATCTCGGGATCGATCGTCGTGTAGACCTTCAAGCCGCCCTGATAGACGCGATCGCTGCCGAACTTCTGCACGAGCTGCTTGCGGACTTCTTCCTTGAAATATTGGCCGAACCCTTCCTCGCGATGGAAGCTGTCGACCAGCTGTACGGGTGTATTCAAGGCAGTGACGTAGGTCGCGCGATCGATGACGGCGGCTTCGCGCATCTCCTGGAGCACGACGTTTCGACGCGCGAGTGCGCGATCGATGCTGACCGTCGGGGCGTAGGTCGACGGCGACTTCACCAGTCCTGCCAGCAGCGCGGCCTCGGCGACGCTGACATCGGAGGCATGCTTGCCGAAGTATCCAAGCGATGCCGCCTCGACACCATACAGTCCGTCACCGAAATACACCTTATTCAGATACAGCCGGAGGATGTCGTCTTTGCTGAACTGCTGCTCGAGACGCGCGGCAACGACCACCTCTTTCAGCTTTCGCCGCAGCGTCTTGTCGGGAGTGAGAAAGCTCTGACGCGCGAGCTGCTGCGTCAGGGTGCTGCCACCCTGAGCCGCGCGTCCTTGCCGCAGGTTGGTCATCGCCGCGCCGATCACGCGAACGAGATCGACGCCGCCATGATCGTAGAAGCGCTGGTCTTCGACGGCGAGCACCGCGCGGACCAGATTGGGCGACATGCGCGAGAGCGGCACCTCGATGCGATGCTCACGATAAATCGTGAACGCCGGCTGTCCGTGGATGTCGAACAGGGTGGTGGCCTGGGCCATCGCGGTGACTTCGCGAAGCGTCTGGTCATCCGGCAGATCGGTGGCGATGTCCTGGACGAACCATACGGCCGCGCCAACTGTGGTCCAGATCGACAGTGACAACGCGACCACAGCCGCGACAAACACATGACGATGAGCTCGGATCACGCGGGTTTCCTGCTTTCCGGAACGAAAGTGTCGCAACGCGCGTGCCACTATCGCCCTTCCCGTGGCACCTCGGTTGCTTCGATTTGTCCTCAAGAGACGAGCCCTCGATGAGCCCCTTTCGTGTCATCGTTCTCGTGGTTGTTCTGGCATTTTTGGTGGGTTCCCACAGCGTCTCCCCGATCGCAGCGTTTCACACTCGGCATGCAGACGCCATCACGTCGCGATCGCCCGTAACCACTATTCCGGATTGGGTAGTCCCCGCGCCCGATCAGAGTGACATCTTTGGTCAGGATGTGGATGGATCGGCTATCGATGTGTTCGGCAACGAAGTGGATGAGGCGGTGGGCGATTATCGCGTCGACGTGCGCGGTGACGTGTACGAGCGACACTCGCCGGAGACCGAGGTGCCTAGACTGCGGCCTCCTATCGGGTGAGCCCTGTTCAATGTCGACGGCGTTACTTCTCTTTTGAGTACTTATTCCTCGGATCCTTCCCCACGATGTGCGAGACGTCCTGGTTGTTCTCGTTGCAGATGTACTCCATCAGCTCGGTATCGAACTGATACGCACTGCGGCCGACCATCGTGAAGGGTCGCGTGTACGCGCCCGGGTCATCGATGGTGACTTCATAGGTGAGCGTGTTGAAGTCGGGTCGCCGAAAGCGCTCGATGACGTGCAGCTTCTCGGTGTGCGGGTGTCCGGCGAAATCGAACCAGAACTTGTCGTTGAAGCCGACTGAGTCGATGACCAGCGTGTCACCTTCCCATCGCCCAATCGAGTGACCGTACCACGTGGGATCCGGATCATCGGGGTGCTTCCCGTTCATCAGGATCTGGCGATAGCTGTGGATGTTCCCTTCGAAGAGAAAGAAGATATGCGTGGGCGTCTGCACGATGCGCCACGGGTACGGTGCCTGTCGCGGCACGCCGGTCGGCAGACACAGCGCTTCGGGATCGTCTTTGGATGGCCGGTCGACAGTGACCTTCAACGCCCAGGGTTGTATCGGCAGCGTCTCGCCCGGCTTGAGCGCTTCGTTGATGTCGTAGATGAAGTGGGTGTCGGGACTCCAGATGCCCGACAGATCGACTTTGCCGTCAGCCGTGCGTGGCGTTGGCTTCGCCGGACCGACAGGCTTTTTCGCTGTGGCGATCGCTTCGCCCTGGGCGGCAACGCGAGGCTGGTGCGCCACGCCCAGCGCTACCGCGAGGCCGGCGATCGCAATCGGTCGGATCAACTGTCGCATCACGCCCGTCCCTCCCGGATCGACTGAGAAGCTTACCACGTGCTCGTCGCCGGCCGGATCGGACCGGCGATGTATGATCCCGGCGCTTCCGTGCATCGCGAGGACCATTGACACGCACATCGCAAACCGGCGCGGCTCAGGACCGAAGCGTCTTGCTCCTCGCAATAGCTGCAGCAACCGCTGCGGCTATCGCTTCGGTAGCTGCGCAAGCGCCGGCACAACCGCCCGCGCCGATGCCACCGATCCTGGCGGCGTATCCGCCAGTCACGGCCGAGCGGCTCCTCCATCCGGCTGACGGCGACTGGCTGATGATCCGACGGACCTATGACGGCTGGGGCTACAGCCCCCTCGATCAGATCACGCCGGCCACTGTGCGGCGGTTGAAACCGACCTGGGTCTTCTCTACTGGCGAAGTGCGGCCGCACGAATCGGCGCCCGTCGTCAACAACGGCGTGATGTTCGTCACCTCGCCCATGAACCAGGTGATCGCCATCGACGTGCGCACGGGAAATGTATTGTGGCGCTATCGTCGCATGCGGCCACCGGGGGCGTCAGTACCGCACGAGACCAATCGCGGCGTGGCGCTCTATGGCGACAAGGTCTACTACGCGGCTGGTGAAGCGGTGCTCGTCGCGCTCGATGCCAAGACCGGCAAGGAACTGTGGACGACGGTTGTCGCGGACAACAAGGCGGGTTACTACACGACGCTCGCGCCACTGGTCGCGGGTGGCGTCGTCATGGTCGGCGCCTCGGGCGGCGAATTCGGGATCCGCGGATTCGTCGCGGCATTCGATCTTGAAACCGGAAAGGAGCGGTGGCGCACGTATACGGTGCCTGCGCCCGGCGAGCCTGGCAGCGAGACGTGGCCGGACGGCGATCAGTGGAAAACGGGCGGCGCGCCGGTGTGGGTGACCGGCAATTACGATCCGGAAACGAACCTGGCGTTCTTCGGCACCGGCAATGGCGGTCCGACGATCGGCGACAAACGTCCGGGCGATAACCTCTACACGTCGTCGACCCTCGCGTTCGATGTGGCCACCGGCGCGATCAAAGGCTACTTCCAATATCACCCGAACGACTCGTGGGACTGGGACGAAGTCTCGCCGCCCATTCTCGTCGACTACCGGCGCGGCGGCCGGACGATCAAGGGATTGATCGACGTCGCGCGCGACGGCTACCTGTGGTTTCTCGAGCGCAGCGCCGGTCCGATCCGGTTCGTCGAAGGCAAGCCTTACGTGTATCAGAACGTCTTTCGCGGTCTCGATCCCAAGACCGGCCGGCCCGATATCGATCCGGCACGCACGCCGGGCACCGGCAAGCGCGCCGACTTCTGCCCGAACGCGCACGGCGGCAAGAACTGGCCGCCGATCGCCTTCAGCCCGAAGACGCGCATGATCTACCTCCCCGCCAACAACAACATCTGCGGGTCGAACATGGGCGGCGACGTGGAATATGTACCGGGACGCGCGTTTGTCGGCGTGCGCGACAGCCGCCCATTCGTCAGGCCCGGCGCCGATCATTTCGGCGAGGTGCAGGCGTGGAACGTCGACACGGGCCAGAGAGTGTGGACGCACAACTACGCCAAGTCACCGAACTGGGGAGCGATGCTCGTCACCGGCGGCGGCGTCGTGTTCACCGGCGGCACCAGCGATCGCCGCTTCCACGCGTTCGATGCCGCGACCGGTGCGTTGCTGTGGGAGTTCCCGACCAACTCGGGCATCCTCGCTCCACCGTCGTCGTTCCTCCTCGATGGAAAGCAATACGTCGCCGTCGAAACAGGATGGGGCGGCGACTCGCGCGGCATGCAGGCAACGCTCAATCGCCTGTTTCCCGGCGAATATCCCGAAGTCCCTGAAGGCGGCGCGGTCTGGTTATTTGCTCTCGAGTAAGCGCAGCGATGCTCGCGCTGTAGCGGGCGCTCTTCGCCAATGACGAACGAACCACAGAGACGCTTGCTTTTTGTTCTTCGCGTCCTTCGTGGTCAAGACCGTCGTCAGTGTAGACTGCCCCCGAATGACTCGTATAACAGTCGCCGTCGTGGCGTTGGTGACAATGACCTATGCTGCGATTGCTCAGACGCGATATCCGAAAAATCCACTGACACTCGCCACGCATTCGAGTCCGGGCGGAGGCAGCGACGTCTTTCTCCGCGAGATGGCGCCCTTCCTTTCCCGCATTCTCGGCGTCACCATCGTCGTCGATAACCTTCAGGGTGGCAGCGGAGCGCGCGCGATGGCAATGGTGTCGCGAGCCAGACCCGATGGCGGGCTGTTGTACGCGACGACGCCGACCTTCATCTATACGTCGCTTCTGAGTCGGCCGACCGCGACCTATCACGATCTGGAACCGCTCGTCAACGTGTTCTACGACCCCGAAGTGCTTTACACCGCCGCCGACGCGAAGTTCCGCACGCTGCGCGACGTGATCGACGCCGCACGAAAGGGAAGGGGCCGCTGGGGCGCTGCCAACCCGGCGTCGCTCGAACGACAGACGTTGGAACGCCTCAAACAGAAGGCCGGCGTGTCAGCAGTGGTCGCCACGTTCGACGGCGGCGGCGACATGCTGATCAACGTGCTGAACCACACGCTCGACATGGGCATCGGCGAACTGCAGGAGCTGCGCGGTCAGCTCGACGCCGGGCAGCTGCGGGTGCTCGCCGTCGTCGGCGACCGACGGCTGCCGCAGCTGCCCGATGTGCCGACGGTCAAGGAGCAGGGAATCGATCTCGCCGTCCGAAAATTTCGCGGACTGGCGGGGCCACGGGGCACGCCCGCGGCGGCAATCACGGCGCTCGAGGCCGCAGTGCCGCAGATGCTGTCGGATGCGAAGTACAAGCAGATCTACACATCGAACGGCTTGCAGCCCGGCTTCATCGCGCATGCTGCCTACGTCACCTTCATTGCCGATTTCGGCAAGCAGACCGAAGCGTTTCTGAAGGAGACGCGTGTTATCAAGTGACCTCGCGCTCGGCGTCGTGATGCTGGCCATCGCGTCCGTGTATTACCTGCTCGGAACGACGATTCCGCAAAGCGCCCTCGACGATGCGGTGGGGCCGCGCGGCTTGCCGCGGATCTATGCAGTTGCGCTTGCGGTGCTCGCGGTCGCGACGATCGTGCGAGGTGCGGTCGCTCGTCGCCGCCGGGTCGAGCGGCCGGTGATGGCGACGCGAGGTCGACACGTTCGCTCGTGGCGCTTCGCCGGCATGATCCTCATCGGCATCCTCTATCTCGCGGTCGTGCCGTGGCTCGGCTATCTCGTCTCGATTGCGCTGCTGATGGCCGCGACCGCGTGGTACCAAGGCGGCTCGATTGGCGGTCGCGTTCTGCTGGTGGCCTCGTCGGCAGCCGTGTTCCTCTGGCTGCTGTTCGTGGCGGTCCTCGGCATCCCGCAGCCTTCCGGCGTGTGGTCGGCGATTTTCTAGCGGTTGTCGCCGCGGCATTTGCCGGCGTCGCCTGGGGAATCCTCGGCGGCGCGCTCCCCGGCATCTCACCATCGATCACGATGGCGTTGCTCCTGCCCTTCACCTACGGGCTCGACTCGACGATCGCAATCGTGATGCTGGCGTCAACCTACGTCGGCGCCGAGTACGGCGGCTCGATCCCCGCGATCCTGATCCGAACGCCGGGCACGAACGCGGCGGCGGCGACCGTCATCGACGGCTACGCGATGAAGCAGCAGGGTCGCGCCGGAGAGGCGCTCGGCATCTCGCTCTACTCGGGGTTCATCGGCGGTCTTTTCGGTCTGGTGGTGCTCATCTCGTTCACCGAACGCCTCTCGAGGTTCGCGCTGGCGTTCACCCCGGCCGCCTACTTCGCATTGGGCGTTCTCGGACTCAGTGTGATCGCCGCCCTCTCGGGGGAATCACTTGTCAAAGGACTCACGGCCGGCGTACTCGGGTTGATGGTGGCGAGCATCGGCACCGATCCGGTCACGGGTCTCAATCGTTTTACCTTCGGTCGGCCCGAGCTGCTGTCCGGCATTCCGCCGATTCTGGTGATGGTCGGCGTCTATGCGATCGCGGAGCTGCTGGTGCAGAGCCACGACACCGGGTGGACCTCCGCGCCACCCGAGCGCGCGCGGATCACGATGCCGGGGCGTGCGATGTGGCGTCGCATCGCCCTGCCGCAAGCGATCGGGTCGGTGATCGGCACGATTGAAGGCATCGTGCCCGGCGGCGGTGGAACCGTGTCGTCGTTTCTCGCCTACAACGAGGCACGGCGATGGTCACGCCATCGCGACGAATTCGGTTACGGTTCGCCCGAAGGCATCGCGGCGCCGGAAGCCGCGAACAACACGGTCGCCTGCACGGCGCTCGTCCCGATGCTCAGCCTCGGGATTCCGAGCTCGAATTCCGCGGCGGTCCTGCTGGGAGGGTTTCTCGTCCACGGGCTGATTCCAGGACCGATGCTGTTCGTTCAACACGGTGAGGTCGTGCGCGGCCTGTACATCGGGCTGCTGATCGCGAATCTCGCCATGCTGATCGTCGGATACGTGATCATGAGCCCGTGCATGTGGGTGGTCAGCCGCCCGCGACCCTATCTCACCGCATTCATCTACGCGCTCGTGGTATCGGGGGTGTATTCGATCGAAGGCAGCCTCTTTCATGTGGGCGTGGCGCTCGCCTTCGGCGTGATCGGCTATGCGATGCGTCTCTGGAAGCTGCCGGTGCTGCCGATCGTGCTCGGCGTGGTGCTCGGGTTCATGGTCGAATCGAACTACCGCCGCGCGCTCGTGCTCTCCGGCGGCGACCATCGGATTTTCCTCCAGGATCGCATCTCTCTCGTGCTCCTCGGTCTGGCGCTCGCGGTCGTGGTCGGTTCGCTGGTGCGGCACGCGAAAGAGCATTCGCGATTAGCGATTCGTGAATCGTCATTTGACCTGGAACGATGAATCAGCAAGGGGAATCATGAATCGCGAATCACGAATCACGAATTACGAGAACGCAGCCGTGATCGCCGAGACGATCGCGGCGTGGCTCGCCAGCAGCACGCCTGACCGGATCCCGGCGCGGGCGCGGGCGACCGCACGCAGGCTGCTGGTCGATGTGACGGGCCTCTGTGTCGCCGCTCGACACCAGGACTACGTCATGGCCACGCTGAGGACAGTCGATCCTGGGCCGTGCACAGCGATCGGGCATGCGTTGAGCATCGATGCGTTCAGCGCCGCGCTGGTCAACGGCACCGCCGCGCATGGCGAGGATTTCGACGACACCTTCGAGGGTGGACCCGTCCACTCGGGCGCTGTGGTCGTTCCGGCGCTGCTCGCCATCTGCGAACGCGAAGGTCTTGGTGGCGATCGGTTGCTGGCAGGCATCACCAGCGGAGTCGAGCTGCTGTGTCGCCTAAGTCTCGTGGCGCCGACCGCGACGCACAAGGCAGGCTTTCACCCGACGGCGGTGTTCGGCGCGGTGGCGGCAGCGGCCGGAGTGGCTGCCGCATTGAATTTGCCTGCCGATGCCGCCGCTTCAGCATTGGGCATCGCTGGCAGCATGGCGTCGGGGATCATCGAATATCTGGCCGAAGGTACGTGGACCAAGCGGATGCATGCCGGATGGGCCGCACAGTCAGGCATTCGCGCCGCGTTGCTGGCGCGCGGTGGATTCCTTGGCCCACGTACGGTCTTCGAGGGCGTACACGGCTTGTACCGCGCGTTTGCGCCATCGGTTGCACCTGACTTTACGCCGTTGGTGAGTGATCTCGGCAGCCGGTGGGTGATGGACGACGTGGCGTTCAAACCTTACGCGTGCGGAACGATGACGCAGCCGTTTGTCGACTGCGCGATCCAACTGGCCGATTCCGGGGTCAAAGACGACGACATAGACGAAATCGTCTGCGAGGTCGCGGAAGGCACGGTTCATCGATTGTGGGAGCCGCTGGCGTCGAAGCAGCGGCCGCCGACGCCATACGCTGCGAAGTTCAGCACACCGTACTGCATGGCTGTCGGTTTTCTCGACGGCAAGGCCGGATTCGAGCAGTTCACGGCGGAGCGGGTTGCCAACGAGCGCGTGCTGGCACTGGCGTCGAAGATCCGCTATCGGATCAACGCGGCGGACGAATATCCGAGAAACTTCACCGGCCACCTGCGCGCGCGATTGCGTAACGGCGCCACGCGGCAGTGTCGGCAGCCGCACATGCGCGGCGGTGTTCACGCGCCGCTGACCGACGCAGAGCTCGACACCAAGTTCATGGACAACGCCCGTTATGGAGGCTGGACTCCTCAACGAGCGACGCAGATGCTCGGACTGATACGCGGCCTGTTCGACGTCGGTCGGCTCGACATGCTGACTGACTTGCGATCGTGAGCATCAACAACGAGCTTGCCGGGACGGTGGCGATTGTGACCGGAAGCGCGCGCAACATCGGCCGCGCCATCGCGCTGGAGCTCGCCTCGGCCGGCGCCGCCGTCGTCATCAACACCAGGCGGTCAATCGGTGAGGGGGAGGCGGTGGTTGGACAGATCCGCGACGCGGGCGGCCGCGCCACGCTGCACGTGGGCGACATCAGCAGGCCGGAGACGGCACCGGCTCTCGTGTCGACGGCGATCGACCAGTTCGGCCGACTGGACATCATCGTCAACAACGCCAGCGTGCGCCGCGAGATCGATTTCGCGCAGCTCGATTACAGCGAGTGGCGCGAGATCGTCGGCGTCACGCTCGATGGCGCATACCTCTGCGCGCACGCCGCGCTTCCGCATCTGATCGCCTCCACTGGCGGCAGCATCGTCAACATCGGCGGCCTCAGTGCGCACTCGGGCGCGGCACGCCGCGCGCACGTGGTGGCGGCCAAGGCAGGTCTGGTCGGCCTCACGCGCGCGCTGGCGCACGATCTCGCATCGCACCGAATCACCGTGAACTGCGTGGCACCAGGCCTGATTGACACCATACGCGATGGCCACTCGTCGAGCCCCGCTCCCGCACATCACGCCGTTCATGTGCCGCTCACCGGCCGCCGCGGCCGCCCTGAAGACGTCGCGGCAACCGTGCGCTTCTTGTGCGGTCCCGACGCACGCTACATCACCGGCCAGACGATCCACGTCAACGGCGGGAGTTTCATGGGTTAGAGACTTGTGGGTGCAATGCTCCGCTTCGCGTGTTGGTGCAATGCGGCTCACGCTTGTCGGTGCAATGCTCCGTTCCCGGTCGGTGCAACGCTTCGTTCGCTGGTCGGTGCGATGCCCTCTTCGCGTGTCGGTGCAATGCTTCTTTTTCGGTGGCCGGTGCAATGCGTCCTTCGCTGGCCGGCACCGCGGCAGCCCTGTGACGGACTCAGCGCACAGTGACCGTACCGCGCGGGCCGGTGATCGTCGCAATCAGTGCAGCACTCGGTCCGGGCTGCACGGTGAGATCGATGCCAAGCTGATCGAGCATCTTCTGCACGCGGGCAGCATCAGGATGCTCCGCGCGCCATGCGGTCAGCGACGCACCGGGCGCGGCAGTGGCGGCAGGATGCGGCGTCTTTCCCCAATCGATAAAAAAGGGAACGATGCCGTCGGCGACGACCGTGCGCGGATCGGTGTAGCGCCATGCGAGCAGGACACCGTCCGCGCGGCGGCGGCTTCCGGCGATCACCGGGCCGAGCTTCACGCCGTATCCTTCGGCGCCGCGTGCAACCTGTTCGAGATGGTCCGCCTTCGACGCCCACGCGACCAGCCTCGGCTCGCGCAGACGATCGATGCCGAAGGGACGCGGCTCCTTCGGAGTGGGCTGTTCCGGATCGGGCCCGATGATCTCGAGGTAGGTTGCCGGTCCAAGAGCGACCAGCGCGTTTCGCGTGCCGCGGCCAGGATGCTGGCCGCCGGCAATTGCGCGCACACCGAGTAATCGTTCGATGCGGTCCGTTCCAACCTGCAGGTCCGGCGTCGCATACACGATGTGATCCACCATCGCGGGAGCCGCGCGTCCTCGCACCTGAAGGGCGCTACCATCGACAGCGACAGCGGAGAGGATCGCTGCACTGACACACAGTGTCTTGACCATGGGAAACATCATGGATCGATCCAGCATCGCGGGCCGTCTCGAGCGGCTGCCCGTTTCACGCTTCCATCGGCGCTTCGTCACGCTCGTCTCGCTCGGCGGCTGGTTCGACTTCTACGACATCTTCATGGTTGCGTATCTCGGTGCCGCGCTCCGCGGATCCGGATTTCTGACGCTCCAGGAGATGAGCCTGTTCGTCTCGGCCGGCTTCATCGGCATGTTCGTCGGCACCATCGTGTTCGGCCTCGGCAGTGACTATCTGGGACGCCGAACAGCGTTTCTGTTCATGTTGCTGCTCTACTCGCTGTTTACCCTCGCCGGCGCGTTCGCGCCTGACGGCCGCTGGCTGATCGTCAGCCGGGCGCTGGCCGGCACGGGCATCGGCGCGGAAGTCGTCGTGATCGATACCTACGTGACGGAGATGGTGCCACGCGCAGTCCGCGGCCGCTACGTCGCAATCACGCAGCTGATCGGATTCACCGCCATTCCCGCGGTGGCTGCCATTTCGTATGTGCTCGTGCCGACGCATGTGCTGATGGATGGGTGGCGCTGGGTGATGGTTATCGGCGCCGCCGGCGCCGTGCTCGCCTGGCATTTGCGACGTGCACTCACCGAATCGCCACGCTGGCTCGAGAGTCGCGGGCGCATCGCGGAAGCCGCGGCCATCGTCGACACGATCGAGCGCCAGATCATTGCGGAGCAAGGCACGCCGTTGGCGCCGCCTTTCACAGTGCCGGTCGAACGCGAAACCCGGATGCCATGGCGGGAGCTATGGAAGCCACCTCTGGTCGGGCGCACACTGATGCTGATGGGATTTCAGGTGTTGCAGACGGTCGGCATCTACGGGTGGGCGAACTGGCTGCCAACGTTCCTGGTGCAGCAGGGCGTACCGCTCGTCACCTCGCTGCGGTACACGATGCTGATGGCGATCGCCAGCCCATTCGGTCCTCTGTGTGCAGTACTGTCCTCAGATCGCCTCGAGCGGAAGTGGACGATCGTTACGCTGTCGATCGTCATGGCCGCGATCGGCCTCGCGTTTCTGGAGGCGCGTGCACCGTGGCAGGTCATCGCCTGCGGCGCGCTGCTGACGATGATCAGCTATTGGTTTTCGGCAGCGTTTCACGCGTACCAGGCGGAGCTCTTTCCGACGCGCGCACGCGGGACGGGCGTGGGCTTCACCTATAGCTGGAGTCGGTTGAGCGCCGCCGTGTCGTCGCTGGTGATCGGCGCGTTGCTGGCGAACGGCGTGGCCGCCGTCGTCTTCTTGATCACCGTGACGTGGATTGGCGTCGCCGTGATCATCGCGGCGTTCGGTCCTCGCACCAACGCCGTGCCGCTCGAGATTCTTTCTGCCTGACTCCGGTCCGCCCAAAGGCGGACACTACGCTCATCCCAGAATTCACTCGCGTTCAACGACGCAGCGAGCGGGTGGCGCCGGGTGGGGGCTCGCGTGTGTCGAGCACAAATGAATTCGCGTCTACACCGAAGTTCACTTCAGTTGATGATCGAACCACGAAGGTCGCTTCGCGACAGACACGAAGATCACGAAGATATCTTGGTCTTCGTGCCCTTCGTGAGTGCTGTCAAGCCTTCGTGGTTCATCAATGCAAGTGAGTTTTTTGGGTTTAGCGCGGGAGGTTCGTCGTTTGCGGTGACTTCATGAATGACTCGATCTCCTCGATCGTCCTCGGCACCTTTGCCGACAGCCGCTTCAAACCCGAGTCGGTCAGCAGGAACGAGTCCTCGATGCGCACGCCGATGTTCTTGTACTTGTCGTACGCCGGCCGCACCTTCTGAATGAATGCGGCGTTCTCCGGCGTGTTCGGAAGTTGCTCGAGGGCGCCTTCCCGGATGTAGATGCCCGGCTCGATCACGAACGCCATGCCGGGTTCGAGCGTGCGATTGCGTTCGCCAACGTCGTGCACGTCCATGCCGATCCAGTGCGTGGCGCGATGCGTGTACCACGTTTGATACTGATTGCCACTGGCGTCGGTAATGAGCCCGAGCTTGAGCAGCCCCTGCTTGATCACGTCGACGGTCTTGTTGTGAATGTCCGACAGCTTCGCCCCGGCAGTGGCCACGTTCATCGCTTCGCTCTGCGCCTGCAGCACGAGATTGTAGATATCCTTCTGCTCCGGCGAGAACGTGCCGTTGACCGGATAGGTTCGTGTGATGTCGACGGTCATGTATTGATACTCGGCCGCGGCATCGACCAGCAGCAGCTCGCCGTTCTGCATCTGGCGGCTCGACTTCTCGTAATGCAGCGTCGTGGCGTTCGGACCACTGCCGACGATGGATGGATAACCCCAATCGAAGGCGCCATTCTTCTTGTAGATGTATTCGATGGCCGCTTCGACCTCGTACTCGTAGGCGCCCGGGTGCGCCGCCTTCATCCCGGCCATGTGCGCGTCGCTAGAGATGTCGGCGCTGCGCTGCAGCACCTTCTGCTCGTATGGCGTCTTGATCTGCCGCTGGCTTTCGATGATGCGCGTGGCGTCGGCCACGGTGAACCCGAAGAACCGCTCGCGCATCTGGTTCGCGAACTTGTAGATCTGCGGCAACTCCTCTTTCGGTCCCGGCGGCGGCCCGAGCAGGAGCTGCAGACGCGCGCGATTCTCCTTGAGCGCCTTGAAGAACGTGTCGTATTCCTTCGCGTCCAGGCCCTCGCCATAGGATCGACCCGAAAGGATGCTCGCCAGAAAGTTCTCGAACTGCTTCGTTTCGTAAACCGTCGCGATCCCACTCTCGTGCGTCGCCTCCTCCTTGTCGAGACGATGCCCGGTCCAGTGTTCGCGTTCCGGATCGCGCGGCAGGACGAACAGCATCTCCTTGCGCTCGCGGTTGCCGGGCATCAGTACGAGGATCGATTCCTCCTGTTCGATTCCCGTCAGGTAGTAGAAGTTGTTGTCCTGCCGGTACTCGTAATCGACGTCGTTCGAGTAGACGCGCGGCGGGGCGCTCCAGATGATGAGAATCGACTCCGGGCCGAGCTCCTGCATCACGCGTGCGCGGCGCGCTTTGAGATCGTCCTGGAAGTCCGCCGCCAGCGCGGCACGCACCGGCAGCAGGACGAGCATCACCATACCGAGCATTCGAATTCGCGAGCCCATCGTCGTCTCCTTCACGCCGATTATCACATCCTTCGCTCAGGAGAAGCCCTTCGACTTCGCTGTGCGCAAGCTCGTTCGACGGCACAATCGGACTACAATCCCGTCAGGGAAGGGTCGGAGGCAGTATGCGACGAGGCCATTTGTATCTGCTGCTGGTGATTGCGGGTGTCGCCCTTGTCGGTTCGACTCGAGGTGTTGCCGCTGTTCAAAACCCGCCGGCACCGCCCGCAGCCGGCACGGGCAAGCTAATCGTGTACGGCGACATGGCGTTGTTTCAGCCGCCCGGTCACCCTGAAAACTGCATTCTGCGCAACCGTTTCAAGCGCGGCGACCCGGTCGGGTTCCGCATCTTCGTAGCCGATCCGGCGACCGGCAACCGTGAAGAATCCGCGGTGCCCGTGGTCCATCTGTCGGTGGGCGGCAGAACGATCGATGTGCCTATGCGCTATCGCGCCACCGCCCAACAGCCAGAGCGACAGTTCTGGGTTGCCAAGTGGGTGGTGCCGCAGGACACACCGATTGGGATCATCCGCTACACCGTGACGGCAACCGATAAATACGGCCGCAGCGGCGAGTTCAAACCGTTCGAAGTTCAAGCCTCGCAGCTGACGATCGTCGAGTAAGGCTGTCGCGGACCTGACCCGCCTTCGCCGACAGGCTTCGGCGAGGTCCGCGCTACCGCGGCCCGTAATGCGGCAGCGGACGTCCGACCTCGTACGCTCCCAGATCCGGCGCCCGTCCGGTGAAGTCGTCGTTCACGCCAGGCAAACGCACGCCCGCATCGACCGCCACTGACGCCGGCCGCAATTGAAAGTCGAAATCAGCGGGCTTGTAGAGCGTGCGCGGATCCGGGCCAGGCGCCTTCACGTTGACGAACACGTCGTAATCGACGAGCACGCTGTGCGTATCCTCGCCGGTCGCGGTGGCGTAGTCCTTCAGCGTCTTGAATCGCCGCACCTCTCTCGCCTTCGCTTCCAGCTGCGTCTGCTGCTGCGTGGTGAGCGTGCCGGGCTGGCCGGGAAAATTCGCGATTATCGACCGCGGCGGCGTGCTCCACTCGAACGAGAATTCGGCGCCTTCGTTCGGCCGGAAGCCGTTGTAGTCCGAGCTCGAGTAGTTCGTGTTCGTCTCCACGGCAAACGTTTCGAGCGTCTCGCTCTTCCCGAGCACGAGATTGTTTCGATAGTGGATGTTCGACGCGGCGAGCAACATCGGCTTGATCGGCGCGACGAGTGTGTTGTGATACACGACGATGCCTGATGACGAGGCGGTGAACTTGACGGCGCCGCCTTCAGGAGCGTGATAGACGATGTTGCGAATGAAATAGACGGGACCGCCGAACGCCGGCTGCACGCTCAAGGCGCGGTGGCCGTGATTGAAGCAACGATTGCGGAAGATGCGAATGTTGTGCGCGCCGCCGTCGGCTTCGAGGCAGTTGTCTTCGACGTTCGAAATGTCGTTGCCGTAGAAGTCGATCGACACCGGCAGTCGATCGCGAATCGGCTTGGGGCTGCCGTCAGGATTACCGTAAGTCGCGACGTCGACGCCGTCGTGGAAGTTCGCGATGGAGTTGTACGCGACCACGTGGCCCGACCCATAGACCTTGACTGCATACTCGGACACCAGCTTGGGATTGAACTGCGGAAGGTTCTGCCATGTGCGCCCGGTAAATCCCATCAGGTGGTTCGGATCGAACCGGCCGATCATCACGTTGTCGGCGATGTAGTAGTCCTTCGATCCCGACCAGTCGGTATAGATCGCGCGGCCGACGTTCTCGAACCGGCATCGCTTGATCGTCAAGCCGCTCGAGCCGGTGATGTTCTTGAGGCCAGCCTCGAACGCCAGATCCGTGTTGCGGATCGTCAGCCCCTCGAAATAGTTGTAGTGGGCGGCCATGACGTTGAACAGGTTGTAGGCGCCGTCGCCGTCGAAGATGACCTCGCCGTCGCCTGCCGCCTTGATCACGATCGGCTTGTCCGCGGTGCCGCTCTGCGTCAGAAAGTACGTTCCGCTCGAGACCGTACCCAATCCGCCGCCGTAACGATGTCGATCGTCCTTGTAGAGTCCGGCGTGCACGAGAATCATGTCCCCGGGCTGCACGCGCGGCGGGAACGTGTTGAAGTTGTCCGAGTGCGACGAACCAGTGTAGTACGCGGCCAGCAGACCGGTGAAGGCCGGCTCCTGTTTGGGGCCGTTGAATCCCGGCGGATAGACGTGGTACACGCGCCCGCCGGCTGTGGGCATGGGCTCGGGTCGTGTGCGAACGATGACGACGCGCTCCGCTTTACCGGCGACGCCATCGGGATCGGACAACACGAATCGCGCTTCGTACTCGGTGGCGGGCTCCAGGTCGAAGATGCTGCCGGCGAACCCGTTCGGCGTCACGTACTGCAGCGCGTTCTCGTTGATCCGTTCGTTGCCGATCCGCAGCAGCGGCAACCCCTGGTGCCACATCTGCTCGCCCCGCCGCCGATACGACACCGCCACCGACGCGTTCCGGTTGTCGTCACCCGTAATCAACCATTCGAAGCCGAGCGACACCAACGTCGGCGGCTCGGTGATGAACTCACCGGCTGCGGTCTTGTCCGCAGCCGCTGCGGGTGTCGCGAGGAGGCACAGAAGCAGGTACAGCGCGGCAACACGCGCCGCCGGACGCGCATGGGTGGAAAACAGGTCTGACATGGCGTGGCCATGTTACCTAGGTAGCCGGGAAGCTGGGTAGCTGGGTCGAGGGGCGGCTGGGTCGTTAGGGGCTGGGGAGCGGGTGCCTAGCTGGGGTGGCTGGGTGACCGGGTAGTTCGGTGGCGGGCACCAGGTTGCCAAGGGGAAATTCGTGCTTGACAGATTTAATACTAATAATTTAGTACTAATTCGATGCGACAACGCTCAACGCTGACCCCGCAGGAGCTGGCGATCATGAAGGTGGTGTGGAAGACGGAGCGCGCCACCGTGCGCGACGTCTACGAAGCCCTGCGCCAGACCCGCCCGGTGGCCTACACGACGGTGATGACGATGATGCGGATTCTGGAGGAGAAAGGGTTCCTCAAGAGAGCGCTCGTCGATCGCGCGCACGTCTATCGACCGACCAAGCCGCGCCAGCAGGTGGTCGGCGCTCTGGTCCGCGAGTTCATCGATCGTGTGTTCGACGGCGCGCCCGACCGTCTGCTGCTCCATCTCGCCAAGGACAACGCGCTCACCGACAAACAGCGACGGCTGATCAAACAGCTGATCGAGGAGGTCGAGGAATGATCGACCCGGCCAACGTCGTGCTGTTCAGCGCGCGGATTGCCTGCGTCGCGCTCGTCGCCGCCGCTGTTTTCGCGGTCGTGCGCGTCCCTCTCGCCCGTGTGCGCTACGCGTTCTGGCGCGCCGTGCTCGCCTTGTGCCTGTTGCTCCCATTGATACCGGCGTGGAGCTCGGGATCCACGGCGATCGCTCCGAGCGCCAGCGCGGACACTCGCCTTTTCACCATCGTCGTCTCGGCCGTCGGGTTCACGCGCCGCCCCGGAGTGGAGTGGACTGCCCTGTTCTTGCCCGCCTTGGCTGCTGGCGTCGTACTTCGCCTTGGATGGATTGCTGTCGGCCTCTTCAAGCTGCGACGACTGCGTCACGCGGGCCAGGCCGCGGAGCTTTCCGCCGCCGACAGCGCGCTTCGCGACGCCATGGCTGCGGATGCCGAGATTCGATACGTGCCCAATCTTGGCCAGCCCGTCACCTTCGGTTGGCGATTCCCGGTAGTGCTGCTGCCGGAGCAGGTCCGTGAGCAGGATAGCGATGTGCGCCATGCGATTCTGCGTCACGAACTGCTGCACGTCCGGCGCCGTGACTGGGCGTGGGTTGTGGTCGAAGAGTTCGTGCGCGCGGCGCTCTGGTTCCATCCCGCCATCTGGTGGCTGGTGTCGCGCGTGCAGATGGCGCGCGAAGAAGTAGTCGATGCCTTGGTCGTCCGTGCCACCGGCTCGCGTCGCGCCTACATCGAAGCGCTATTGGCATTCGCCGATCGAATGCCACCCGCTCGCGCGGCCGCGTTCGCTCGCCGCCGCACGCTGTTCCGCCGGATCGTGCTCATCGCGAAGGAGGATGTGATGTCGCGCACTCGTCTGTGCTTGTCGTGCCTCGTGTTGGCGAGCGTCGTGAGCGCCACCGGTTGGTACACGGTTGGCGCGTTCCCGCTGCGACAAGGCAGCGAGACTGGTGCACTCGAACGACAGGCGAAGCCCGTGACACCAGACAATCCAGTACCACGGCGCGTGTTCGGCGAGATGCCGACCTACCCGGACGGACTCGCCGGCGTTTTCGGCACGGTCACGGTGCGTGTCACGCTCGATGGCTCGGGCCGCGTCGCCGAAGCCCGCGTGCCGCATATGTCAACGCAGGCGCGTCGCGACGGTCGCCGTATCGCGGTGAGCACGGCTCCCGGCGATCCGAATGATGCGATGGTCAAAGCCGCCGTGGACGCCGTGCGGCTGTGGCAGTACGAGCCGCCGGCATCCGCGCCACTCGCATTCGATGTGACGATGAGATTCCAGCCGGGCGCGGCAACGGTGCTGGTCGGCTATGGACCACCTCCGCCACCCCCGCCTCCGCCACGGGCGCCGCTCGCTGCCCAGGGAGGTGCGCGAGCATCGTCCGCCGCCACACCACCACCACCACCGCCGCCCCCTCCGCCCCCACCGCCGCCGGACTGGGCACAGGGCGCGCTGCGAGTGGGCGGTCTGATCAAGGCGCCGCAGAAAGTGAAGGATGTACGCCCTGCCTACCCGCCATCTGCCATCGACGCGAAGATTCAGGGCGTCGTGAAAATCGAAGGTCTGATCGACGAGGGTGGCAAGGTCACTCACATGCGCGTCATCGAGTCGGTGCCAGGACTCGATCAAGCGGCGCTCGACGCTGTCGGCCAGTGGGAGTTCACGCCAACGCTGCTGAACGGAGTTCCGCGGTCCGTATTCCTGACCTTCGTCGTGAAGTTCACGTTGACGTGAGACGTGGGCGGGGAACCAGCGTCTCACCGCTCAGTTCGCGGCCAGCGCCTTCGCGATCGCGGCGCGTAGCCTCGGATCCACCGGCGTCACTTCGCTCGGAAAGAAGGCGACGACCTTGCCGTTCTTGTCGACGACGTACTTGGCGAAATTCCACGCCGGCAGATGTCCAGACTGCCCAAGGAACGCGTAGACAGGTGATTGCCCGGCTCCCTTCGTGACCACCTTCTCGAACATGGGGAATGTCACGTCGTACGTGCGCCTGCAGAAGGTGGCAATCTCCTCGGCGGTGCCGGGCTCCTGTTCGCCGAAGTCATTGCTGGGAAAGCCGAGCACGTTGAAGCCTTTGCCTTTCAGCTCGCGCTGCAGCTTCTCGAGGCCGGCGTACTGCGGCGTGTACCCGCAGTAGCTGGCGACGTTGACGACCAGACTGACCGATCCGCGATACGTCGCCAGATCCGCCGGCTTGCCGTCGAGCGACTTGGTCTTCATCTCGTAAAAGGACGTCACATTCCCTCCGGCTTGCCCCGAGCCTGGTCGAGGGGCTGCTCCGAGCGCCGCACCGAACGCGAACGTCATCGCCCACAGCAAAACAGTCTTCATCGGTCCTCCGTCGTGGCACTCATATTAGTACAATCGTGGGTTCGAGCCCATGATTCCTTTCTTCACACGGCTGAAGTTCGCCTTCAAGACCTTCTTCGCGCTCCTGTTTCATGGCCGTATTCCCGACGACGTCGCGATCACCGTCGGCGGTACGGCGCGCGGACCCGACCCGTCTTCGCTGACCAACGCGAGCTTCGGCCAGGTGCGCGCTCGCGTGAACAGAGCAGAGCGCGACGCGGCCACAACGCAGATTGCGGCGCCTGCTCCCGTGAAAGCGGAACCGACCGCCGCGCAGCTGCTCGCGGTTCTCCAGCGTGACGGACGGCTGATCGACTTCCTCACCGAAGACCTCGCTTCGTACTCCGATGCCCAGATCGGAGCGGCCGTCCGCAACGTGCACGATGGTTGTCGCGATGCGGTGCGCCGGTATCTGACGCTGGCGCCGGTGCTCCAGGATGAGGAAGGCGCGCGCATCATCATCGATGCGAATACCAACGCCGCGCGAGTGAAGGTGATCGGCAACGTTGCCGGGCAGCCTCCATATCAGGGCATCGTCCGGCATCGCGGCTGGAGTTTGAACGGCAGCGAATTACCGTCCCTCCCCTCGGCCGCTCCCTCCGTGATCGCGCCGGCGGAAGTCGAAGTTCCTTGAATTTGCGATCTTCGATTTTCGATTTGAGGATTGATTTGCACATTTCTGGAACTTCAATTTGATCAATGGATTTGCGCATTGCGCAAATCTCAATGTGCCAAACGACGAGGTGTGCAAATTCAGTTGAACCAATGAACAAATCCTCAAATGGCCAAATCAATTCTCAAATCGCAAATTGAAGATTGAACATTCAGCGTTCAGGATTCCCCGTGTCCAACCGTTACGTCATCGGCATCGATCTCGGAACGACCAACTGTGCGCTTGCTTCGCGCGATCTGTCCGTCGACGACGAGCAGGCGCGTATCGAGATCAGCAGCATCGCTCAGGTCGTCAACCCTGGCGAAGTCGCGCAACGCCCGCTGCTCCCATCGTTTCTCTATCTTGCCGGCGACCTGGATTTTCCCGCCGGCAGCACCGCGCTCCCGTGGGATCCAAAGCCGGCGCATGTCGTCGGCGAGCTCGCACGCAAGCGTGGCGCCGAAAATGCCGTGCGCCTGGTCGCCTCGGCGAAGTCGTGGCTGTCGTTTGCCGGCGCGCAGCGGACCGCGGCGATTCTTCCGTGGGGCGCACCTCCGGAAGTGCCGCACCTCTCTCCGGTCGATGCATCTGCCGCCTACCTGCGGCATTTGGCAGCGGCCTTCGATGCCTCAACGGCGGACGCACCGCTGGCGCAACAAGACGTGCTCCTCACGGTGCCGGCCTCCTTCGACGAGGAAGCGCGCGAGTTGACGCTGCGCGCGGCGCAGGGCGCCGGCTTCGCACACGTCACCTTGCTCGAGGAACCGCAGGCGGCGCTGTATGCCTGGCTCGACGCGCAGGGCGACCGCTGGCGTCGCCGTATTCGCGTCGGTGATCTGATCCTCGTCTGCGACGTCGGCGGCGGCACGACCGACTTTTCGCTGATCGTCGTGTCGGAGCACGAAGGCGATCTGGTGCTGGAACGCGTCGCCGTCGGCGATCACATCCTGCTCGGCGGCGACAACATGGACCTGGCGCTCGCGCGACTCCTGCAGCAGCGTCTCGAACAAGGCGGCCAGCGTCTCGACACCTGGCAACTGCACGCCCTGTGGCATCAGTGCCGCCTCGCCAAGGAAGCGCTGTTCACCGATCCGAAGCGCCGCGAACATCCGGTCACGCTGCTCGGCAAGGGGTCGAAACTCATTGGCGGAACGATCAGCATCCCGCTGTCGATCGACGACGTGAACCGTGTGCTGCTGGAGGGATTCTTCCCGGCCGTGCGCAGCGACGAGATGCCCGCACGCCAGCGGCGCGTCGGCCTTCAGGAGCTCGGTCTTCCTTACGCGGCCGACCCCGGCGTGACGCGCCATCTGGCGCGCTTTCTGACGCGTCAGGCCGCGACCAGTTCCGGCACTGCGGCCGTGCGGCGCGGCCCGAGCGCGCTCGCGTGTCCGACGCACCTGCTCTTCAACGGCGGCGTCATGAAGGCGGCGCCGCTGCGTGAACGGATCGTGTCGGTTCTCGATTCCTGGCTCACTCAGGAGGGTTTCGAGCCGGTCACCGTACTCGACGCCGACGATCTCGATCACGCGGTCGCGCGCGGCGCGGCGTATTACGGCATGGCGCGACGCGGGCGCGGCATCCGCATCCGCAGCGGCGCGTCCCGGAGCTACTACATCGGCATCGAAAGCGCGATGCCCGCGGTGCCCGGCATCCCCGCTCCGTTGAAGGCGCTCTGTGTCGTGCCGTTCGGCATGGAGGAAGGAACGAAGGTCACCATGAACAGCCGCGAGTTCGGCTTGATCGTCGGTGAGCCTGCGGAGTTCCGATTTCTCACCTCGACGATCCGCAAAACGGATCCGCCAGGAACGCTGATCGACGACTGGGGCGACGAGCTCGAAGAGCTCGGCCCGCTCGAAGTCACGCTCACTCTCGACGGCCAGGACGACGCCGTCGTCCCGGTGAAGCTCGAAAGTCATGTCACCGAGGTCGGCACGCTCGAGTTGTGGTGCGTGACGCGCGACGGAAGTCATCGCTGGAAACTGGAGCTGAACATCCGCGAGCGGGAATCCTGAGCATTCGAGGATGCAGCTTAGCGTCGGGATCGATTTAGGGACGACGAATTCAGCCGTCGCATCGCTGCCGAGCGGACCAGGCAACCGGCCGAAGCTCTTTCAGATTCCTCAGCTCGTCGCGGCCGGCGAGGTCCGCGCCGCAACCGTCCTGCCATCGTTCATCTACTTCCCGACCTCGGATGAGCGCGACGCCGGCGCGCTCGCGCTGCCATGGAATCCCCAGCCAGACACGGTCGCCGGCGTCTTCGCGCGAGACCACGGCGCGCTCGTGCTGACGCGACTGGTCTCCTCCGCGAAATCGTGGCTGGCGAACGCCGCCGTCGATCGTCGCGCGGCATTCTTGCCATGGGCCGCAGACAGCGCGCACCGGATCTCGCCCGTCGATGCGTCGGCGCGCCTGCTCGCTCATCTGCGCGACAGCTGGAATCACGAGCACGCACGAGACGACGAGGCACGGCGACTGGAGCAACAGGAGATCGTGCTGACCGTCCCGGCATCCTTTGACGAGGAAGCGCGGGAACTGACGGTGGAGGCGGCGCGGCAGGTCGGCTTCGACCGCCTGACGCTGCTCGAGGAGCCGCTGGCCGCGGTGTACGCGTGGATCGCGTCGCATTCGCGCGGTCTCGCGCAACTCTTCGCGGACCCACGGATCTCTTCGGGTTCGCGTCTGCTGCTCGTCTGCGACGTGGGCGGTGGCACGACCGATTTCAGCCTTCTGCGCGCGACGACGACACGTGGAGAGGTGACGTTCGAGCGCATCGCGATCGGCGAGCATCTGTTGCTCGGCGGCGACAACGTGGATCTGGCGCTGGCCGCGTTGATCGAAGGCAAGCTGTCGAACGCGCCTGAAGGCATTCGCCTCACCCTCGTACAGCGCCAGTCACTCCGCGTCCTGTGCAGCAGCGCCAAGGAACAGTTGCTGCGCGACGATGGCCCGGAGCGCGTGACCATTACCGTGCTCGGCAGCGGCCACGGTGTTGTCGGAGGCGCGATGACGGCTGAGCTCACCCGCGACGACGCAATCGCGACCCTCAATCAGTTTCTTCCGGTCGTCTCCGCCGATGAACGGCCGCGGCGTCACCTCCGCCATGGCTTGCGGGAACTCGGGCTCCCCTACGAAACCGACCCCGCCGTCACCAGGCATCTCGCCGCGTTTCTTGCGCGCGCCAGCGGCTCGACCGGGAGGGCTGGAGACACCAACGGCGCCGGGCTTGCCCGACCCGACACCGTTCTGTTCAACGGCGGTTTCTTTACGCCGGCCGTTGCCCGCACTCGCATCCTCGATGCACTTGGCGCCTGGTTCGGGGATCGGCCGGCGGTCCTCGTCAATGCGGCACCCGAAGCGGCCGTGGCCATCGGCGCTGCCTTTTACGGGCAACTGCGACACGCCGCAGGCCGCGCACGACGGTTGCTGATCCAGGCAGGCAGCGCGCGCTCCTATTACGTCGCCGTCCACGAGACCGACACGGGAGCCGGCGCACATTCACGGAAATTGCGTGTACCTGCCGTCTGCGTCCTGCCGCGCGGCACTCAGGAAGGGACGCGGGCGACGCTCGATCGCACATTCACCGTCATCACCAATCAGCCGGCCGCCTTCACGCTGCTCAGCGCTGTCGGTCGGGCTGACGCGCTCAACGATCTGGTCACCTTCACCGCCGAAGACGACGTTCACGTGCACGCGCCGTTGGTGACGGCGCTGCGCTATGGTCAGCGGTCGCGTCGCGTCCCGCTGCACGTTCGCCTGACGGTTGCGTTCACGGAAGTAGGGACGTTGGAGCTCTGGTGCGAATCGATCGAGACGGACCATCGATGGCGCCTGCAGTTCAACCTGCGCGCGGCACAGGACGTCGGTGAAGACGCGTCGGATCCCGAGGCCGCCGATCAGATCGTCGTCAGTGATGAAGCGGCGTCGGCCGCGGAAGACACGATCCGGCGAGCGTTTCACGCCCGACCAACCGACGCCGCGTATGACGCGGCGCGCGCGATCGACACGTTGATGGGCGATCTCGAACAGATCCTCGGCCACGGCAAACAGGCGTGGCCGCTGGCCGTCATTCGCCGCCTCGCCGACGTGCTGTTGCAGATGGCGGACGGAAGGCGGACCAGCGGGCGCCACGAAGCGCGATGGTTGAACCTCACCGGCTTCTGCATGCGCCCTGGCTTCGGCACGCCGGTGGACCCATTCCGAATCACCGAGCTGCGGAAGATCTACGCCGCTGGCCTCGTCTATCCAAAGGATGTGCAGTGTCAGGTCGAGTGGCTCATTCTGTGGCAACGTGTGTCGGCCGGGTTCACGGCCAGCCAGCAGCAGGAGCTTGCCGGTCGCATGATGGGCCTCCTCGGCCTCGGCGCACGCAAGGCACCGCGACTCAATCCGCAGATGCTGAGAGAAGCGTGGCGACTGCTCGCCGGTCTCGAACGCCTCGATCGCGCCCAACGCGTTCGACTCGGCGACGAACTGATCGTCAAGGTGCGACGCGAACCGCACAACGCGAGCTTCCTCTGGGCGATTGGCCGATTCGGCGCGCGCATCCCTCTCTACGGTCCGCTCAACTCGCTCGTCCCGCCGCCGGATGCCGAGCGATGGCTGGGGATGCTGACCGCACTCAACGTACGGTCGATGGACGCGCTGGCTGCCGCGGCGCAGATCGCGGCGAAGACCGGCGATCCGGCGCGTGACATCAGCGACGAGGGGCGCTCGGCGACCATGGCGTGGATGGAAGCGCACGGCGCGGCAGACGACGTGATCAGACCGGTGCGAGAGATCGTGCCGATCGATCCACTGGTGGGGTCACGCACGTTCGGCGAGACGTTGCCGCAAGGGCTGCGCTTGCGCGCGCGGACCTAGACCGAAGTTCACTTCAGTTGATCGAGCCACGAAGGTCACTTCGCGACAGACACGAAAATCACGAAGATATCTTGGTCTTCGTGCCCTTCGTGAGTGCTGTCAAGCCTTCGTGGTTCATCAATGCAAGTGAAGTTTTTTGGGTTTAAGAAGTCGCGCGCAGTCCGAACAGCTTCGCCGCCGTGCCGCCGAGAATGGCTTCGCGGTCCGCGTCGCTGAGTCCGGGCGTCTTCAGCACGTGGTCGACCGGATCGCTGACCCAGGGATACGGATAATCGGTCCCGATCATGATCTGTCCCGGACCGACTTCGGCCGCCAGATGACGCAGCGCCTCCGGGGTGAACACGAGGGAATCGAAGTACAGCTTCCTGATGTATTCGGTTGGCGGCTTCTTCGGAAGTCCCGGCTTGCACTGCTCGGGGAACACCTGGCAGCCATGGTCGGATCGGTTCATGTACGAACCGAGATATCCGCCGCCGTGGGCGCCGCAGATCTTCAGCCCGGGAAATCTGTCGAGCGTCCCCTCGAAGATCAGATGCGACAGCGCGATCGTTGTCTCCAGCGGATTCCAGATCACGTTGGTCAGCAGACCGTTTCCTTGCAGGCGCTTCGACAGATCGTCGGACGGCTGTGGGTGAATGAAGACGACGGCGCCGAGCTCCTCGGCTTTCGCCCAGAACGGGTGAAATTTTTCGTTGGACAGCTCGAGGCCGGCCACGCTGCCGCCGATCGCCGCGCCGCGCAATCCGAGGTTCTTCATCGCGTGTTCGAGCTGCTGCGCTGCCAGATCCGGGAACTGCAGCGCCACCGAGGCAAACGCGATGAACCGATCCGAATGCGATCCGCAGAATTCAGCAAGCTTGTCGTTCTGCATCGCGATCAGCCTGGTCACGAGATCGCGGTCGGCGTCGTACCAGATCGCGTTGATGCTCAGCACCGCGATATCGATCCCCTGCCGGTCCATCGTCGCGAGCCGATCGGTGAGCAGTTGCCCTTGCAGGCCGAGCGTGTCCTGACGAATCGCCTCGCGGCGGAGCATCGCCACTGATTCAGGGAACGCGCAATGGGCGTGGATGTCGACCGTCTTGATCCGGCGGCCGCGCACCATCACCGGCGCATGCTTCGGCGCCGCGGCGCCGCGGCCGGACTGAGCCGCCGCGGCCGGACCGCAGCCGAGGAACACGATTCCCGCACCAGCCGCAAGATCCCCGAGAAACGCTCGACGAGTTTGCATACTATTCCTCGCGCGCGTTGGCGCCTACTCAGTCGTCACGCCCGGCCGCGGGAGCATCTGCGCGTCCCACGCTTGAAATTTGGTGCGCAGCTCCTGGAACAGCTCGGGCTGGCGCTTGCGCATGTCGGCCTTCTCTCCAGGATCGACCGACAGGTCGAACAGGAACTCCTGTCCGTTCTGTTTGAGATATTTCCATTTGCCCATCCGCGCCGCATCGCGCTCGCGCGTTCGCCAGAACAACGTGCGGTCATGCACGGCACGTTCTCCCGTGCAGGTGCGCGTCAGGTCCTCGCCATCGAGCGGATACATCGGGTCGGCGGACGTGCCGGTGACCTTGAGAATCGTCGCGGTCCAGTCCATCGTGATGGCCGCCTGGTCGGTGGTCCTGCCCGCCGGGACGACGCCCGGCCAGCGGACGATCGCTGGAACGCGCGTCCCGCCCTCGAACAGGAACATCTTCTGAAACGAGAACGGCCAGTTGTAGGAAAACCGCTCGCCGCCGTTGTCGCTGGTGAAGATGAGCAACGTGCGGCGATGGACGCCTGCGCGCTCCAGTGCCTTCACGACCCGGCCGATGCCGGCATCCATGTCACGCATCATCGAGGCAAAAATCTTCGGCGTGCCTCCTTCGACCATCGGGCCGGGGCCATGATCGGTATGGCCGATCGCCTCGTCTTCGGGACCTTCCCACGGAGAATGTGGCGCCGTGTAATGCAGGCTCAAATAGAACGGCTTCGCACGCCGGCGCTCGATGAACTCCACCGCCTTGTCGGAGAGCAGATCGGTCAGATATCCCAGCCGCTCGACAGGCGTGAGATTCTCCCAGAGATCCGAGCCACCCGATCGATCGTCGGCACCTGGCGCGTCTGCCGCCCTGTGCGTGAAGTAATCGGCGGCGCCGCTGAGAATGCCGAAGAACTCGTCGTACCCGTGCTGGTTCGGACCAAACTCCGGCTTCCATCCGAGATGCCACTTGCCGACGAGCGCGGTGTCATAACCGTTGGCCTTGAGGAGCGACGCGACCGTCGGGTGATTCGGCGGCAGGCCGACGTTGATGCCGCTGCTTCGCTGCAACGGTTCGTGCAGTCCCACTTCGAGGCGTTGCGGGTACCGCCCGGTGTGGAACGCGCATCGTGTCGGCGTACAAACGGGCGCCGCGGCATAGGCGCTCATGAACTTCATGCCTTCGCGCGCCAGGCCATCGAGCACGGGCGTGCGGTAATCGGGCCGGCCGTAACAGCTCAAATCGCCGTAGCCGAGATCGTCAGCGAGGATGAAAAGGACATTCGGGCGGTCCGCCGTCGTGGTTTCCGATCCGGCCGACACGACGGCGGCAGTTCCAACGGCCCCGAGAAAAGCGCGGCGGGTGACACGGGTCATGAGTGCGGTAAGGCGCTGAACGCGCGCGCGAAGCGTCGCACATCTTCGGCGACGGTTTCAACTGCGTGCTGCGGACCCGCTCCTGTGTCCCACGACCCTGCCGAACTTGCAACCTCTATTTGCCCTTTGGCTCACCCTTCTTCATCGCATCGGCGATTGCTTTTGCCGCGTTCTCGAGCGCTTCGTCCAGCGATTCGGTGAATGAGGGACCACCGGCTCCGCCGCCAGCGGACGCGTTGTTCATCGCCATCGCCTGTTGCATCAGGAACGATGCGGCACCCGCGGTCTGATCGATTCCCATCGCGCGGCCCGGCGCGGCGCCACGGCCTATTCCCATGCCCATCCCCATCGCCTGCATGCGAAACATGGCGGGATTGCCGAGCATGCCGAGGCCGCCCATGTTGGCTCCGGCCATCGGGTTGAACCTGTACATGCCCGACATCATCATCGGTCCCATCATCATGCTCATGGCTGCGAACTTCGCGATGCCGAGACCCGCCTTCGCCGTGCCGCCGCCATCCTTGCCTTTCACGGTCGTCGACAATCGCGTCTTTCCGTCAGGCGCAAGCAGCTTGATCGCGACGGTCGCCTCGGTCGGATCTTTCTGCGGACCGGCACCTGCCGTCACCTGCGACGCGGCCTTGAGAAGACCGCCGAAGCCGCCGCTCTTGGCCACCTTCAGGTCGGTGACCTCGCCCATCGCGACGTAGTCGAGTCCCAGCTCCGTCGCCCGCTTCTGAAGATCGGCCGGAGGGGTTGCCGGCAGCGGCACCGCCTCGAACTTCGCATCACTCAGATGGCTGGTCAGCTGTCCGCGCAACGCGCGCGTATCGACAGCCGTCGTTGTCTTGTTCGTCACTTCGGGAACACCGATGCGAACGACGCCGGGCTTGCGCGCGGGAGGTGCGGGCGGCGGGGCCGACGTTTCGGCCACGAGCTTTGCCTCGTTGGCGTCGCTCAGCGCCTTGCCGAGCTCCGCGATGTTGGATGCGGCATTGAGTCCCTGCGGAATCTCGAACAGCGCCGCATCGAGCGTGGTGATCTCGAACTCGCTGACCTCCATCGACACGACCGACGGCTTGCCGTCCTCGCCAACGATGGTCGTCGTGTAGGCGATCGGGAATCCGAGCGCCTTCGGATCGCCATTGTGCGATGCCTCGACTCGATCGTTGCACCCACCACCGCTCGGATTGCCTGGCGCCGCTGGCGTCGTCTGGGACTGCAGCGCTTTCGGCGCGTCGATATACCAGCCATCGGTTTCGATGCGCTGCTTCGATGCGTCGCACGCTCCGGCGCCCGGCTGCTTGTCGATCGTCGTCTTGACGTGCCGCGCCTGCTGACCGAAGGTCATCTTGCGTTCGCCGGTATCGACAACCGCGATCACCATCGTCACGACCCCTGCCGGTTTGGCTGCTGCCGATGGATCGGTCGGCGAGGCCGGAGTCACGGACGCGTCCTCCGGGGCGATGAGGTAGGTGTTTGCCGTCCGGCTGATCTGCACGACGCGCTTCTGATCGTGCTGCCGGAGCAGCACCATGTCCTGGAACTCGAAACGTTCACGGTCACCTTTGATCAGCGTGACGGTCTCCGTTCGCTGGTCGCCCGCCGTGTAACTCGATTTGAAGCGCACGTCCTGAGGCGCTGGCGGTGGCGGCGGAGCTGGGGCCGGCGCAGGCGGCTTCTCGGCGGGGGCCGCTGGCTGTGCCGGCTGCGATGGAGACGGACGCCGCGGCGGCGCCGGCCGCCTTGGCGTTTGTTGTTGTGCTTCGGATTGGAGCGGACCGAGCACAAAGGCGGCCACGGCCGCGAGAACGCACATCCGGTAGTGGACGCGGAGAACTGAGGCAGTCATGCCGCCATACGCGTCAACTGCTGGAGAAAGGGCTCACGGCGCACCTCTGGCAGCCGGACAAGTGACTTTGACCCACGATGGAGTCGTTACATACACTCCGTCGAACCGTCGAACCAATGAGCGAACCCAGGGAGGCGGCGCAAATCACCCGCCTGCTGCACGAGTGGCAGGACGGCAGACAGGAGGCGTTCGATCGCCTCGTGCCGCTCGTGTACGACGAGCTCCATACCCTTGCCTCACGCCAACTCTCGCGCGAGTGGCGACACGACCGCCTGCAGACGACCGTCGTTGTCAACGAGGCGTACATGAAGCTGTTCGGCCAGCGCGACATCGACTGGCAGAACCGCGGGCATTTCTTCGCCATCGCGGCGCAACTGATGCGCCGTATCCTGGTGGATCACGCGCGCCGGCAGCGGCGTCTGAAACGCGGCAGCGGCGGGGTGCCCATCGCCATCGACGAGGCGCTGCCGGCACCGATGACGGCGGTCGATGCTGTCGACGCGCTGGATCTCGATCGCGCGCTGCAGAAGCTCGAACAGCTCGATCCCGACCAGGCACGGATCGTCGAGATGCGCTTCTTTGGTGGTCTGACCGTCGAGGAAACCGCAGCCTCGCTCGGCGTGTCGCCGGCGACCATCAAACGCGAGTGGGCGCTGGCCAAGGGATGGCTCTACCGCGAGCTGACTCGGGCTGCATCATCGTCAGAGTGATCGAAGGTCGTTGACGCCAATCTCCTGGCTCGCGCATTTCTGAGCCCATTGTTCGGCGAACGGCGCGTATAGTTGCGGCCGCGTTTCGCATTATGACGGCACGTCGACGGAAGGGTCGCTGATGGTGACGCGCGAAGAATGGCGCCGCATCAAGGACATTGCGGCCGCGGTGCTCGCCGAGGCGGAACCCGACCGAGCGGCGGTAGTAGAGATCTTGTGCGGTTCCGACACGGCGCTGCGTGCAGAAGTCGGATCGCTGCTGGGATCGGTCGACGCATCCGCCCACCTCTTCGAGAATCCGACATTGCTCGTCGCCGGCGCGGGCGCGGCTCTCGACGCGTTGCGCGCGTTCGAGACCAACCGGATCGGCGAACGTGTCGGCGCGTATCGCCTGCTGCGAGAGCTTGGCGGTGGCGGCATGGGAACGGCCTATCTCGCGGAGCGGGCAGACGAGGCGTTCGAAAAGCAGGTTGCGGTCAAGCTGATCAAGCGCGGGATGGACACGGATGCGGTATTGCGCCGCTTCCGTCACGAACGCCAGATCCTTGCTGATCTCGATCATCCCAACATCGCGCGACTGCTCGACGGCGGTACCACGATCGATGGCCTTCCGTACTTCGTCATGGAGTACGTCGAAGGCGAGCCGATCGACCTTTACTGCCGGCGCCGTGAGCTGGCCGTGGTCGAGCGCCTGAAGCTGTTTGCGCTCGTCTGCGACGCGGTGCAGCATGCGCACGATCATCGCGTCGTCCATCGCGATCTCAAACCAGGGAACATCCTCGTCACCGCCGACGGCACCCCGAAGCTGCTCGATTTCGGCATCTCCAAGGTGCTTGCGCCCGATGATCCGGCGGTGACCGACGCGCAGACACTGCTGGCGCGCGCGATGACGCCGCTGTACGCGAGTCCGGAGCAGATTCGCGGGGAGGCAGTCACGGCGGCTGCCGACGTCTATTCGCTGGGCGTGCTGCTGTACGAGCTGCTGACCGGGCAGCGACCGTACAGGCTGGACGGCCATACCGTCCGCGAGATCGAAGACATCATCTGCCACGCTCCGGCCGAACGGCCAAGTGCGACCGTTGGTCGCGATTCGCGACACAGACTGTCGACGGATCTCGACACCATCGTGTTGATGGCGCTGCGCAAGGAGCCGGAGCGGCGCTATGCGAGCGCCGCGGCACTGGCCGACGACATCAGACGACATCTCGACGGTCAACCTGTGCTCGCGCGCGCAGACGATCTTGGCTATCGCGCGGCAAGGTTGGTCTCGCGTCATCGGCGCCGTGTGCTGGAAGGGGCGCTGCTGGCGCTCCTGGTGGCGATTGCGGCACGACCGTTGTGGTCACGATCGCCCACCGCCGGCAACAGTCAGGCACCGATAGCCTCTCTGGCGATTCTCCCGTTTGCCACGCCGGACAGCGGGACCGATCTCGAGTACGTCGCCGATGGCTTGACCGATGGCCTCATCGACAGCCTCGGCCGCTCGCCGACGCTCAAGGTATCGGCGCGCAGCACGGTCGTTCCATTCAAAGGCAGGCGCGTGGATCCGCGGACCGTTGGCAAGGACCTGCACGTGCAAGCGGTTCTTCTCGGCAGCGTCTCGATCGCGGGCTCTGATCTGTCGTTCGGAATGGAGCTGGTGGATGGAATGGATGGTCATCGGCTGTGGGCGCGACGCTACACGGCCGCTGTGCGCGAGCTGGCGTCGGTGCGCAGCGCGATCGTTCGTGATGTGTCCACACGGCTGCGCCTCGACGCTGCTGACGCTCGCCTTGCCATCGCGCCGGGACAGACGTCGAACGGCGAGGCCTATCAGCTCTATCTGCGTGGCCGTTATCTGTGGAACAAGCGAACCGAGGAAGGATTCAGGCAGGCGCTCGATTACTTCGAGCAGGCGCTGCAGAAGGATCCACGTTACGGGCTCGCCTATTCTGGGATCGCCGACTGCTACAACCTCCTCGTCATCTGGGGCACGCTCTCGCCCAATGAGGCGATGCCGAAGGTCAAGGACGCGGCAATCAAGGCGCTGACGCTCGACGATTCGATCGCCGAAGCCCACACGTCGCTCGCGTTTGCGAACTGGACGTACGACTGGGACTGGTCCGCCGCCGCATCGGAGTTCGAACGCGCGCTCGCGCTCAATCCGACCTACGGCACGGCGCTCGACTGGTACGCCTACTACCTGGCGTCGAGGAAGCGGTTCGACGAAGCGATTGCGCACATCACCCGCGCGCAGGCACTCGAGCCGGTGTCGCTGAGCATCAGCACCGATGTCGGTGAAATCTATTACTGGGCCGGCCGTTACGAGCTGGCGTCGCAGCAGCTGCGCAGCGTCCTGCAAGTGGAGCCAACCTTTGCGATGGCGCACAACATCCTCGGCCTCACCTATCTGAAGATGGGCCGCCTCCTGGACGGAGTCGCGGAGCTCGAGACCGCGCAACAACTCGCCACCGGGCCGCGTCTGCTGTCGTGGCTTGGCTATGGATACGGCGTCGCCGGAGCGAAGGACAAAGCGATGGCGACGCTGCGACGATTGAACGGCCTGTCAACCAAACGTTACACCTCCGCTTTCGCAAAGGCGATCGTCTACGCTGGTCTGGGCGATCGCACGCAGGCGATGGCACACCTCGAGGACGCATTCGAAGAGCGTTCCGACACGATGTCAATCCTTGCTGTGTATCCGCCGCTCGACCCGCTGCGATCGGATCCGCGTTTTCAGGATCTGATGCGGCGCGTCGGTCACGCGAACTGACCAGGTTCGCGTCGCGTTCGCAGATCGGCGTCTTGTGCCACGATCGAAGCGCGGACGCATGAAGACACAGTTCTCGCCGCGGGATAGCGACGCGCCGTATCGCATCTGGGGCAGCAATCTGGAGGCCGAGGCCGTCCAGCAGCTGAAGAACGCCTGCAAGCTGCCGGTGGCGGTGTCTGGCGCGCTCATGCCAGATGCGCACGTCGGCTACGGCCTGCCGATCGGCGGCGTGCTGGCGACACAGGACGCGGTCATCCCCTACGCCGTCGGCGTCGACATCGCCTGCCGCATGAAGATGAGCGTGCTGGATCTGCCGCTTGATGCGCTCGACGATCAGAAGCCTCGGCTGGTGCAGGCGCTCGAACGTGAGACGCGGTTCGGTATGGGCGCGACGTTTCGCTCGCCGAAACAGCACGACGTGATGGATCGCGATTGGCGGATTACACCGGTCACGTCGAAGCTGAAGGATCGCGCGTGGGCCCAGTTGGGCACGAGCGGAAGCGGCAATCACTTCGTCGAGTTCGGCCAAGTGTCGGTAATCGATCCAGCCGTCGGCCTCGCACCGGGAACCTACCTCGCGCTTCTGAGTCACTCCGGGAGCCGGGGGAGTGGCGCGCAGGTGGCGCAGCACTACAGCAAGCTCGCACGGCAGCTACACCCCGAGCTTCCGCCGGCGCTCGCGCACCTGGCCTGGCTCGATCTCACGACGGAAGCAGGTCAGGAGTACTGGGCAGCGATGGAGCTGATGGGCGAGTATGCGAAGGCGAATCACCACCTGATTCACGCCTCGATCACCACGGCGCTTGGCGTCGACGTGATGCTCGATATCGAGAATCACCACAACTTCGCCTGGCGCGAGCGTCACGTGCTGCCGAACGGAGCGGAGCAGGAAGTGATTGTTCACCGTAAGGGCGCGACACCTGCTGGAGCCGGCGTGCTCGGCATCATTCCCGGGTCAATGGGAGCGCCGGGATATGTGGTGCGCGGCAACGGCGTCGCCGAGTCGCTGAACTCCGCGGCGCATGGTGCCGGTCGTCGTATGAGCCGCACTAAAGCGAAGCAGATGTTCAACTGGAACGACGCACAGCAGTTCCTGCGCGAGCGCGGCGTCACGCTGCTGTCAGCAGGACTTGACGAGGTGCCGATGGCCTACAAAGACATTGACGAGGTCATGGCGGCACAAAGCGATCTGGTGCAACCGCTCGCCCGCTTCGAACCACGCCTGGTCAAGATGGCGCCCAGTGGTGAGCCGCCGGAGGACTGAACCCGCTGTCCGAATACGAACACGCATCCCGCGATCGAACACTAACGCGCTGCCACGTATCGCCGTCTAACGACGCGTCACCGTTAACGTCGGTCATGCGTCTGGAGGCGTCATGCTGGGAAAGCACTTCGACGAGTTACGCGAGGACGCGCGGTTCGGGTGGAGGCAACTGCAATCGACACCCGGGTTCGCCGTTGTTGCCGTCGTGATGCTCGCGCTCGGAGTCGGCGCGAACGCCGCTGTGTTTACCGTCCTCAAGGCGGTCCTCGTCGATGCGCTCCCCTATTCAGATCCTGACCGACTCGTCCGCGTGTCCGCTCGCCGCAGCGATGCGGCCGACGGCGTGGCTCCGTTGAGCGCTGGCACGGCGGCCGACATCAACGCCCGGCAGCGGTCGTTCCAGGCGCTGAGCGCATTTCAGGGTCTCGCCGTTGATGGCGTCTATGGAAACGAGGCCGGCGCGCGGGCCGTAAAGATCGCATGGATAGAGCCCAACTTCTTTGCGACGCTCGGGGTCGACGCGCTCCGCGGACGCACGTTCAGGCCCGACGACGCGATCAGCGGGCTCGCGTCGCTCACCGCTGGACGCGTCGTTCCCGATACCGCCACGGCCGTCGTTCTTTCGTATGGTGCGTGGCAACAGCTGCTCGGCGGCACCCCCGACGTCATCGGACGCAACCTCCGCATCAATGGCGTCCAGCGCACGGCCATCGGTGTACTGCCACCAGAGTTCGTCGCGCCGATCGGCAACGTCGATTTCTTTCTTGCGTTCGACCTTCGACCGGTGGCGACAAGCCCATTCGCCGGGCGCGGCGCGCGGTTTCTGACCGTGGTCGGCCGTTTGAAACCGGGACTCACCGTCGCGGCGGCGGAGCGTGACGTCGAACGCATTGGCCAGGTCCTCGCACGCGAGTATCCGCGAGATAACGGAACAACGCGTCTCGTCGTGTCGCCGCTTCGTGTTGCAATGGCCGGCGATACGCGAACTCCGCTCGTCGTGCTGATGACGAGCGCAGGACTGGTGCTGCTGATTGCCTGCGCGAATCTGGCCGGCGCGTTCCTGGCGCGTACGATCGCGCGTCGGAAGGAGCTTGCGGTCCGCATCGCGCTCGGCGCCTCCCGTGCGCGGCTCGTTCGGCAAATGTTGACCGAGAGCACCCTGTTTGCCGCGATCGGCGGTAGTGCGGGTCTGCTCCTGGCCTATCTCGTGTTGGCGTCGTTTGGCAGGCTTGCTCGTCCGCTGCTGCCCTCGTACGCGAACCTGTCAGTCGATCCTGGAGTTGTCATCGTGACGGCGCTGGTGGCGCTGACGACAGCATTTTTGTTCGGAACCGCACCTGCGCTCTCGGTTCATCGCGTCGATCCCGAACGCGCGCTTGGCGATGACGCGCGCGGCACCGGTGAAAGCCTTCGCTCCGCCCGCCTGCGTGGCGCATTGGTCGCAGGTCAACTGGCGCTCTGCGTCAGCCTTCTTGTCGGCACCGGACTGCTGACGCGTAGTCTCTGGGCCATGACTACTGCGCCGCTCGGATTCGAGCCAGACCACGTCCTCGGTTTCACAATTCAGTTGTCCGCGCGCGACTACTCCACTGCCGAGGCGCTGATGCGTTTTCGCGAGACGTTTCTCGATCGGCTGCGAGCGATTCCGGGCGTCAACGATGTGGCCAGCGCAAGCTGGCTGCCGACGGCGGTGTTGAATCGGATCGGATTCACGATTCCCGGAATATCGCGACCGGAAGCTGCGCCCGAGGTTGCGCTGTCGGAGATCGTCTCAGACGCCTACTTTCGTACGCTGCGTATTCCCATTCGTGCCGGGCGCGCCTTCGACGCGCGCGATCGGGCCGATGCCCCACCGGTCGTCATCGTCAGCGAAAGCATGGCGCGCGACTACTGGCCCCGCGGCCAGGCGGTCGGGTCGCGTATCCGCATCGGCCCCAATCCAAACGCGCCGCTGATGCAGGTGGTGGGGATTGCTGGAGACGTGCGAAATGACCGCTCGAAATCCGATGCCGAGCCCGTGCTGTATCGACCCGCGCGGCAGGAGCCCTGGCCGTTTCCGAGTTTCCTGCTGCGCACCTCCGGCGATCCGTTGGCTCTGCTCCGCCCGGTCGAGCGTGAGCTCGCGGCTATCGACCGCGGTCTGGCCGTGCAGCGGCCGACGACGCTCGACGCCTTGCTTGGTGAGGGGCTGGCAACGCGCCGAGTACCCGTCATGCTCATGATCGTCTTCGGCGTGCTCGCGCTGCTGGTGGCATCGGTCGGCATCTATGCGATGTTCGCCAGCATGACGTCGGCGCGCGAGCGGGAGTTCGGTGTGCGCATGGCCCTCGGCTCGCGGCCGCGGGCGATTGCCGGACTCGTGCTGCGTCAGGGATCGGGATGGATGGCTGCCGGTCTCGCCGGCGGTGCGGGCGGGACGCTCGTCGTTGTCCGCCTGGTCCGCGATCTGCTTTATCAAGTGCAGCCGTTCGACCCGGTGACGCTGGCACTGTCGGCCGGCGTCCTCGCTGTCTGCGCGACCGTCGCCCTGCTCGTCCCCGTGCGCCGGGCGACACGCGTGGATCCCACCGTTGCCCTCCGTGCGCAGTAGGGTGGTCGGCTATCGGTCGCCGATGCTACGGACTTCGATCCCCGCTGCTTCGAGCGCGCCGCGAATGCGTGCGGCGAGGATCGCCGCGTCAGGTGTGTCGCCGTGCACGCAGATCGTGTCGGGTCGTACGACCACGATCGTCCCATCGATCGCTTCGACAACACCGTCGGTAACCATCCGCAGCGCACGAGCGACAACGATCTCCGGATCGTGAATCACGGCTCCCTTCTGCTGTCGCGAGACGAGGGAGCCGTCTGCCTGATAGGCGCGATCGGCAAACACTTCGGCCGCGGTATGAAGCCCAGCCCGCTGACCAGCGCTGATGAGCTCGGAGCCGGCAAGGCCAAAAAAGATGAGTGACGGATCCACGCTGGCTGTTGCCCTCGCCAGCGCGTCGGCAAGTCCTGGATCGCGGGCCGCCATGTTGTACGCGGCCCCGTGTGGCTTCACGTGGCGTAGTCGCAGTCCTTCTGCTGAAGCAAGCGCGGCAAGCGCGCCGATCTGATAGAGCGCGATGTCTTCGAGCTCATCGGGCGAGATGCGAATCTCGGCGCGCCCGAATCCCTCGCGGTCGCTGAGGCCAGGATGAGCTCCAGGCTCAACACCGTGACGCGCCGCCAGCCGCAGCGTGGCGCGCATCGTACGTGGATCCCCCGCGTGAAAGCCGCAGGCGATATTCGCCGAGGTGATGACTTGCATCAGCGCGGGGTCGTGACCTAATCCTGCCCCTGTTTCTCCCGGCATTCCCAGCGACGATTCGCCGACATCCGCGTTGAGGTCAACGCGCATGGAAGTGTCGACATATGGACGAACAGCTGTGTAATTTCTCCCTCACTGTTGGCCTGTGGAAAACTGGGCTTTAGCGAATTTCCTCCGGAATTCGGCCGGCACAGCCGTTGCCTTATGGAAGGGCGTCGGCCTGTGATTTACGGCAGGGCGCCGTAAATGCTGGGGGGAGCCAGGTCGATACTCCGGGACGGGGCGCCTTCACAGGCGCCCCGACCAGGTGTCCCGTCTAAACCCCGGCCCCTTCCGGATATTCCAGCGCCAGCTTCAATTCCCGCGCAAGCGATTCGACGGTTGTCCCGCTCCGCTTCCAAGCACCATCGGATTCGAAGCGCAAATCGCCGATCCGGCGACCCCAGGGAGCAATCACCCGCCCGATTGCGCGGAAGTCGGCGCGATCGGCGTGCTCCTGATCCAGACGCCGGACGACGTCGGGTGCGACGCGGATGAAGGCGCGCAACGCGGCGGCCGACTTGATGCTGTATTTGCGGCCGCTCCATGCCGCGCCGAACACGACCGACACCTGCTTGAAGTAATTCACGAAAAACCGCTTCGCGTCTTCGCGGAAATCGGCGGCCTTGCGCGGTCCACCAAACGCGTCGCTGGCAAACAGCTTCTTCAGCTCCTGCGCCAGCGGCGCCTGGGCGACGCGGCCGTGACCGACACCAAGCAGCTTGATCTCGCCGTGCAGCGGTGAGTCTTCCCGATCGTTGAGCGCCCGAACGACGTCGTGCGCCGCAGCCAGGGCATCGTCTCGATACAGCTGGCGACCTGAGAGGCTGACCAGATGCGACGCATTGAGGCGCGTGTGCTTCGCGTTGATGGTGACAAACATCTGCACGACGTGATCTTCGGGCAGACGGTCGAAGATGATGGCCGGCACCGTGAAGTCTTCAGTGCGGATGTTGTCGATGTCGGCGTGAAGCGCGAGCAGACGGTGCTGGCCGTCGATTGCGCGAAGAATGCCTTCGCGTTCGGGTACTTTGAGGCGGCCGACACTTGACCCCGCCTCCATCGGCTCGAACGTCAGCTTCTCGTCGCACGAGATGATCACCGCGCCGGGAATCGACGGCAGATCTTTCGCCTGGCGACATTGCTCGTAATACTGCACGAGTTCGTCGATTTTTCGCCGGATGATCTGGCGCTGATACGCTTTCTCGCTCGAGGCGATGCGGCGCTCGAGCAGGTCCCAATTGACCTTCGATGCCGAGGTCTTGTTGCCGCCGCGTACCGGCTGCCCGGACTCGCCGTAATTGAGAACCTCGAACCGAACGAGCTTGTCGATGTCGCTGGCGGTGAGCGCGGCCTGATAGAACTGCACCCCGAACTGCTGCATCCGAATGGCGGCGACGTTAATCATGCGTGTCAGTCCTGACGGGCACCTGACCCGCCGAGGCAAGAGGCGAATTGTAGCGACCTGCCCTGTGGAAACTCAACCCGTTTCTCGCGGAACCACGCCACGTCGCGTCCGAAACCGGGAAGATGCGCGAAAACTTTCCACCACCCGCTGCTTCAGCTTCACCAAGCCGAACAGGAACACGCTAAATGCAATCCACGCAACCGCCCACTGCTCCAGGCTCAGCCGGTGGTGAATGGCCGTGCTGAGAACACCGTAGACCATCTCCACATGAATCCAATAGACGAATAGCGACGAGACGCCAAATTCCTGGATCGGTGACCACCCGCGCCAGGATCGACCCCATCCGTACGCGACAGGAATGAGCGCGACCAGAATCCCGAGCCTGAGGAAGAAGAACGTCGGCGAGCTGGTCCAGAAGTTCGTCTCTCGATAGATCGGCGGCAGCAGAGACACCGTATATCCCGCGACCGCAACACCGGCTCCGATGAGTCCGAGATGAAGCGTCACGCGCTGCTCGACGTCGGGGGTCTCCGCGCGGTCGAGCCACAGGCCAACGGCTGCGCCTGCCAGCAGGAAGCCAGCCCAGGGAAAGAGCGTGAAGTTGGTCCGCCCCGGCGTGGGACGTAGATACCACTCGACCGGATCGGGAAGCGCACCCAGTAGCGCCGACTGTCGGACTACTGGGGTCAACATCGCGATCGCGATCGTGGCTGCGAGGTAAAGGGCCGCTCGCGACCGATCCGAGCGACCGACTCGCCAGAGAACCGCCGCCGCGATCATCGACGGACCCATGATGTTGAGAATGTCGACTTTCAGCAGCGATCGCTCGAACGAGCCGCCGCTGACGAGCCACGACTGCAGACGGAACAGGAACGCGAGTCCGAAGATCTGCCAGCCTCGCCGCTGCGCGCGAGCAGCGATCTCGGAGGGCGCGAACCCTTTGCGGGCGCGAGACCCGGCGGCCAATGCCAGCGCCACACCGGCGAGCAAGAGGAACATCGGCGCGCCGAATCCGCCCACCAGCAGTCCCCACTCATACAGCGGGCGCGTGCGATCGGCGGCTCGCGTCCACGAGTCGATCGTATGCGCCTCGATCATGATCAGCACGGCAATCCCGCGCAGCCAGTCGAGATAGTGCTTTCTCACACGGACAACACGTCGAAGGCGGTCGTGAGCTCGATGTCCTGCCGCAGCGACGCCCAGACAGAGCAATACTTGTCACGACTGAGGGCGATGGCACGTTCGATGACGTGCGCCGGCACCTCACCGTGAACGTGGAAGTGCAGGTGCACCGACGTCAGTCGTCGCGGCGGCTCCGACGCGCGCATGCCCGTCAACGTGGCACGGAACGCGTTCAGCGGATGTCGACCTTTGCGAACGATGTCGACGATGTCGCTCGCCAAGCAGCCGGCGAGCGCGACGGCGAGGAGTTGAACCGGGGAGAGACCGGCAGCGCCGTTGCCGTCGGTCATGATCGCGGTGGAACCTGTGGTGGCGCCGAAGCGCAGGTCGCCAGACCAGATCAGTTCGGCAGCGACCGACGGCCCTCGACTCGTGGTCGGGGGGCCCTGAACATTGTCGAAGGGTGGTTTATCGACCATGCGCAGGGACGGATTGTACCTGCGCAGGACGATGCCGTTTGTTGAGACCTTTGAGCCAGGCGAATGCGAGCCATCCCGTCGGGGCGAGCACGAGCAGGTACGTCAGGATGTGGCCGAACTGACTGTCAGGGCCCCATTCTTCGGTCGCCGCATGCACAGCCTCGTTGAACGGCAAGTACGTCTGCTCAGACATCTCGTGCACGCCGTAAATGATCAATTGCACGACGAACACGAACAGGAAGATGGCGGTTACCTGGAAGAAGACCGCCATGTTCAGGCGATATCCATAGCGAGACCACAGCCACGCCATGCCGGCCGCGCCGAGAACGCCCAACGCCGCACCGAGAGCCAGGTCGATCGTGTCCTTCAGCTGCATCAGCAGCAGTGCCGTCTCCATACCTTCACGGCCGATCATCAACACCGTAAACAGGAACACACCTATGAACGCCGCGGCGCCCGCGCGCACCGCCGATTGACCCAACCGACCCTCGATGTCGCGCCTCATGTAACGGCCAGCGCGCCACATGTGCACGACCATCCAGGCAACCGACACGGCGGCGATGATCGCCAGCGGACCGTCGAGGAACTCCTGGTTCGACGCGTTGTAGAGCAGATACCCGCCGACGGCACTGACGACAATGCCACCGACCACGCCGACGTACACGGCGCGGATGAGCGAGTGCCAGCCCCCCTTCCGCAGGTAGGCGAGACTGATGGCGACGATGAGAAAAGCTTCGAGCCCCTCTCGAAGCGTGATGATGAAAGCCTGCAGCGTCGGCGTCATGATTGGCGTAGGGCCGCCTTCACGCGGCCGGAAATGAAACTGAGATTTAGTCTCAGAAGTCTACGCCAGCAGGGCGCCGTGGATCAATCGGGGCGGAGATCGCCGATCCGAAGCCCCAAATCCCAAGCCCCAAATCCCAAATCCCAAAGTCCAAATCGCAAAGGCCTAAGCCAAAGCGTTCGGTGATTCGCGGCGTTCTCCTGGCGATTTGGATTCGGGTTTGGGATTCGGGATTTCTTTCTATTGCGCCGCTTTTCGAATCGGCACCGTCCACATATAGACGGTCCGTCCGTTGACGTTGATCGTCTCCTGCGGCGGGTAGCCTTCGATGTCGAAGGCGTGCGACACGACTCGTGTGCCGGGCTTCAGCTCCGCGTTCAATTTGGGAAGCGCCTTCACGTTCAGCGTCGGCAGCAGGTACATCGTCACGACCGTCGCCTCGCTGATATTGGTCGTGAACAGATCCTGATTGAGGAACTTGACCTTGTCGCCGACGCCTGCGGCTTTGAGGTTCTCGTTGGCTTCGCGAATCCGCTGCGGGTCGATATCGATGCCCACGCCGCGCGCGCCGTAGGTCTTCGCCGCCGTGATCGGGATGCGCCCATCACCCGAGCCGAGGTCATAGACGATGTCGTTCGGGCCGACCTTGGCGAGCTTGAGCATGGCATCGACCACTTCCTGCGGTGTCGGGACGAAGATGACGTCCGGTTGTCGCAGCGGGGCCTGCGCCTGCTGGGCGCGCGCCGGTCCAACAATCGCTGTCAGCAGCAGCAACGGCAGAAAGAAACGTCTGGTCATCGGCGCTCCTTCCAATGAGTGCGGCGCGGACCTTCATGGTCCGCGGATATGGAACCGCGATTATATGCTCTGAGCGGGCCTGCCCGAGCGAAGTCGAGGGGTATCCTGTTGCGATGGCGATCATCGTGCAGAAATACGGCGGCAGCAGCGTCGGCGACGTGCAGAAGCTCAACTACGTTGCCGAGCGTGTGATGGCCACTCGCCGGCAGGGCCACCAGGTCTGTGTCGTCGTCTCGGCGATGGGCGATACGACCGACGAGCTGCTGGCGATGGCCAAGCAGGTGTCACCCAATCCCGATCGGCGCGAGCTCGACATGTTGCTGTCCGCGGGAGAGCGCATCTCGATGGCGCTGCTGTCGATGGCGATCCGCGAACGCGGGGGTGACGCAATCAGCTTCACCGGCAGCCAGTCGGGCATCATCACCAACGATCGCCATGTCGATGCCCGAATCATCGAGGTGCGTCCCTTTCGCGTGCAGGACGAGCTGGCGCGCGGCAAGGTGGTCGTCGTCGCCGGCTATCAGGGTGTTTCGTACCGGAAGGAAGTCACCACGCTCGGGCGCGGCGGCAGCGACACGACAGCCGTGGCGATGGCGGCCGCGCTCGATGCCGAGCACTGCGAAATTTGTTCGGACGTAGACGGCGTCTATTCAGCGGATCCTCGTGTCGTGGCGACCGCGCACCGGATTCCTGTCCTCTCGTACGAGGAGACGCAGGAGATGGCGGAGGCCGGCGCCAAGGTGCTGAACGCGCAGGCGGTGGAGTTCGCGAAGGAGAGGGGCATCGCCATCTACGCGCGCGCGACGCAGGGGCCGCTGCCCGGGGTCGATCCGTCGGCGGACGGCACCGTCGTGCGCAAACATCCGCCACGACTGCCGGGGACCGTCGTGGGCGTCGCCAGCGAACGTGACGTGCTCATCCTCAATGCCGATGCGCCCGCCGGAGAGGTGCTCGATCTGCTCGACGACCATGGCGTCGGCGGCAAGCAGCTGCACGTCTTCGGCAACACCTCCACAATCGCCATCTCGCGCGAGAACCTGCATCACGAGCCGCGGCTGCGCGACGCGTTGCTCGCACGGTTCGGCGATCGTGCGCGCCTGGTGGATGGTCTCGCGGCGGTCAGTGTCATCGGGGCCGGAATCAATGCCACGTACACCAATGTGCGCGCCGGGGCTGATGCGCTCGAGCGCGGAGGTATCGTCGCATCGGGTCTGGCAACCTCGTCGTTCCGAATCACATGGCTGATCCCCAGTGAGAGAACGGCGGACGCGGTCAAAGCACTGCACGAACGATTCATCGAAAGCGCCAGGCCCCTATTGCCGTGAGCAGGTGAGCCACCGAGTCGCTGCGCGAACGAACACGGAGGAAGCCTCGGGTCATCAGGAGTAGACTGCTGCCTATGACTGGTAAACGTATCAACGCTTCGATCGTGCTGCTCGTCGCGCTGGCGATGACCGCGTGCCGCGGCACGTCTCCCTCGACCACGACGAGCGGCGGCAACACGAACGACGTGAAGTCGTTCCTGAAGCAGGCCAACGACACCATCCTGCGCCTGGCCATCGAATCGAGTCAGGCGACGTGGGTGCAGGAAAACTTCATCACGCAGGACACCGAGGCGCTGGCCACCCGCGCCAATCAGGCGTACATGAGCCAGGTCACTGAGTACGCGAAGCAGGCGGCGAAGCTCGACGCGTCGGCGACCGACGCGAGCGACAAGCGGCAACTAATGCTGCTGCGCAATTCGCAGACGATGGCCGCGCCCGCCGATCCAAAGGAAGCGACGGAGCTGTCGCAGCTCGTGACGTCGATGGACAGTACCTATGGCAAGGGCAAGTACTGCCCTGACGGCGAATCGACCGACGAGAAGTGCCTCGACATCGAGGAGATCACCGAGATCCTGGCCAAGAACCGCGACCCGCGACGCATCCGCGAGGTGTGGGAGGGCTGGCACACGATCAGCCCGCCGATGAAACAGAACTACGCGCGATTCGTCGAGCTGTCGAACAAGGGCGCAAAGGAGCTCGGTTTCGCCGATACCGGCGCGATGTGGCGCGCGCGGTATGACATGCCGCCGGATGACTTCGCCAAGGAGCTCGATCGGCTGTGGGGTCAGCTGCGGCCGCTGTATCTCTCACTGCACGCCTACGTCCGTGCGCGGCTGCACGCGAAGTACGGCGACCTCGTTCCGCTCGACGGTCCCATCCCGGCTCACCTGCTCGGCAACATCTGGGCGCAGGACTGGTCGAACATCTACGACCTCGCCGCGCCGGCCGGATCGCCTCGCACGTATGACCTTTCGGAGATCCTGAAAACGCGCAAGGTCGATCCCCTGAAAATGGTCCACTACGGCGAAGGCTTCTTCACATCCATCGGATTCGATCCGTTGCCGAAGACGTTCTGGGAGCGGTCGCTCTTCGTCAAGCCGCGCGATCGCGACGTCGTCTGTCACGCCAGCGCCTGGTACATCGATCAGTTGGACGATCTGCGCATCAAGATGTGCATCGACCAGACAGCGGAGGATTTCTCCACCATCCATCACGAGCTGGGGCACGACTTCTACGCACGCGAGTACAACCACAAGCAGCCGATGATCTTCCGCGACAGCGCAAACGACGGCTTCCATGAAGCGATCGGCGACACGATCGCGCTCTCCGTCACGCCGGAATATCTGGTGAAGATCGGTCTGCTCGACAAAGCGCCGGACGGCTCGGGCGATATCCCGCTGCTGATGAAGATGGCGCTCGAGAAGCTGGCCTTCCTGCCGTTCGGTGTCGTGATCGATCAGTGGCGCTGGCAAGTCTTCAACGGTCAGGTCAAGCCAGACAGCTACAACAAGGCGTGGTGGGATCTGCGCGAGAAGTATCAGGGGGTGCGTCCGCCATCACCGCGCGGCGAGGAGTTCTTCGATCCGGGTGCGAAGTATCACATTCCGTCGAACACGCCCTACGCGCGCTACTTCCTCGCCCACGTCCTGGAATTCCAGTTCCATCGCGCCTTGGCGAAGAACGCCGGCTGCACCATGCCTCTGCACCGCTGCTCGATCTACGGCAACCTCGCGGCTGGTCAGCGGCTGAAGACGGCGCTAGGTATGGGCGCGTCACGGCCATGGCCGGACGCACTCGAGGCACTCACCGGCGAGCGACAGATGGACGCCACGGCGATGGTGGACTACTTCGCCCCGCTCAAGGCGTGGCTCGATCAGCAGAACGCGGGAAACAAGATTGGATGGTAGCTACGAGCGGCGGCCCTGGGGCGCCGCCTTGAGCGCTCCCATACGGGTCCGCAGCGTGCGCGCCGCTTCCACCAGCGGCGCGTGCCACTCGGGCTCGTCGACCGCTGGTTCTCCGTCGGCGTGCTGCCGGCGATCCTCGTGCTCGATCTCGTCGTGGTACTCCGACGGGCTGGCGACAATCGCGGCAATTTCGCGAATCGTTCCCTGCGCGCGCCGGTCTCCCTGCGGAAACAGACGGCAGAACTCGTCGACGGTCGCGTCGGGGTCCAGACCCACCATGCCGGCATAGGCGCGAACCCACGCCCGCGCATACAGGCCGCGCGGCCACTGCGAGAGGTCGTTGTTCTCGAAGGCTTCGAGCAGATCGCGCCGAATGTTGTGCTCCTCGGCGATCTCGTCCAGTGAAATGCGATAGCGCTCGCGATACCGGCGCAGCCGTGTCACGAACCCTTCCTGCGGGGTCATGCCGCAGGACGAGCAATTCACGCGCCTCGCCGGTGCACGCGAAGATCCTCGTTTCGCGTAAGGTTTCGCACCGATCGCCGACACGGCGATCGACGCCCATGTTCCATAACGGAACGCGCGATTACAGAATTGCGGTCGCTGCGACAACCACGAAGGCCTCCGGCGGCCACGAAGCACACGAAGAAAAACAAACCTTCGTGACCTTCGCGGAGGTCGCGAAGCGACCTTCGTGGTTATTCAAGTGCCGGAACGTGGCCGTTCAAATAGGTCCCGAGCTCGCCGGCGCTGAACTGCAGGCCGGTGTAGAAGGGACCGAACTCGGCGAACTTCGCGCTCGCCTCGTCGAAGCGCATCTCGTAAATCAGCTTCTTGAAGACGAGCGGATCCGGCGAGAAGAGATCGACGCCCCACTCCCAGTCGTCGTAGCCAATCGAGCCGGAGATCACCTGCGTGACGCGCCCGGTGTAATGCCGGCCGATCATTCCATGCTCGCGCATCATCGCCGCGCGCCGCGAAAACGATTCCGAGTACCAGTTCAGCGTTTCGCCGCGCCGCTTGTTCATCGGATAGAAGCACACGTAGCGCGCCTTCGGCAGGTCGATGAACAGCCGATTCATCACGCGCTGTCGCTGCGACTCCATCTCCGTATCGAAGGCGCGCTCGAACTCCTCGCTGCCTGCCTTGTACGTGGCGCCGAGCTGTTCGTGGATTTTGGCGGTCATCTCGTACATCCCGAGCTCGACGATCGACACGTACGACGTGGTCGGCTCGAGGTGCTCGTGCAGCAGCGTCTGCGACAACGTCAGCTGCGCCTGCGCCAGCTCCTCGAAGCTACGCCGGAAACAGATGACCATCAAGTCACCTTTATGCCCAAGCAGTTGCACAAAAGCCGTTGCTCCGACGTCTGGAACCGCAAGAGCGTTGACTGCCTCTTCAGCGATCCGGTGGCGATGGTCCTCGCCGAGCGTACGCATGCGATCCCAGCGCACGCGATACATCAGATGCAGCAGGCTCCAACCTTCGAGCGTTTCGGGAACAAACGGGTTGTGCATATGTGTGATGGTAGATCCCAACCGGCCGAACCCCGAACATGCCGGAGGTTTCCGGACGATAGTCGCCGCGCCACCAGAATATGCCCGAGCTAGGGGGACGCCTGGGACCGAGTGATCCCAGCGAATTGCTGAGCGATCTGATTGTCTGTTTGGACTACAGCCACTAACTCTTCAGTGGCGACCTCCTTGCACTGACACATTACTCATCGACAGCTAATGCGCGGGAATTCTCATCCGTTGTGGTTCTGCGCCCGGATGCTCGCTCTTCTCTTGATCGCGAGCAGCCCCGCCTCCGCACAGTCGGGCCCCTTTATTGACGCGTCCGGTGATTTTTCGCCGGTCACCATCGGCGGCGCCGACACGACGTGGCATGTCGCGCGCGTGGTCGCCGGCATCCAGCAGGACGGCGTCTATGGCGTGAACGGCTCCGTCGAGCGCCAGCAACGCGGCGCCCTTCACGATATTTCGTTCCAGGGTGGCGCCTTCAGACGCGGCCATGGATGGACCATCGCCGGATCGGCAGCCGCCGCCTCTCACCCCGACTTCCTCTATCGCCATTCCCTCGAGGGCGATCTCTCCCGCGAACTGGGCGGCGGGCTCGTGGTCCACGGCGGTTACCGATACATGGTGTTCGGCGGGTCCACGATTCACATCGCGCAACCGGGTGTGTCGTGGTATTTCGCGCGTGGCGACATCGAGGCACGCGGTTTCGCCGTGCGCAACCGCACCACTGATCGTCGCTCGTCGGCGCTGCTGCTTCGCGCCTCCATCGACCTCTCGCCACGACTGCGCGTCAGCGGCGGCGGCGCGTCGGGCAGTCGCATCTTCGACGTGGCGGCTCTGGCGAGGAACGAACCCGGTTGGGTGGCCTTCGGCAATGTCCGCGCGGCGCTGACCGATCAGTGGTTCGTCACGATCGGGGCCGGCGGCGCGCACGAAGATCCATTCTTCTCCCAGCGAACGGTCACGTTGGGTCTGCGGCGGACCTTCTGATGCTGGCCGCAGGCGTCCTCACGCCGCTCGTCGCCGTAACCACTGGATTGTGGGCGCTGGTCAGCGTCTTCATTCTTGTCGATCGCGCGCGGCACGAGGCGCACATGGATCGCCTCGCCTCCGCTCGCGCCGAGCTCGCGCGACTCGATCCCTCGCTCGAGGAACACGCGAGGGCGGTGGTGCGACGGATCGGCATCCTCGATTTCCAACGGCTCGTGCTCGACGGGCTGCCACACAAGGTCGAAGCGGCGTTGGCGCGCGAAGTCCGGGGCCGCGCCGGCGAAGATCGAATCCGCCGCCGCGCCGACGGCAGCGAGAGCGCAGGCCTCTGGCAACGCATTGCCTCGCTGCAAGTCCTAGCGTCGTCCGGCAGCAGCGACGCGTACCCGGCCCTCGATCGCGCACTGCGATCGGGCAGCGCGCCACTGGCCACCGCCGCCATCCGCATGTTGACGATGCATGGCGGTCGGGAGGCGGCGATGGTGCTGATCAAGGCGCTGCGCGACGGCGCCTATTCGCGGGCGCGACTGGCGGCGGCAATCGACCGATTGCCGGCGCTGCGGGGCGATCTGCTGACACCGCTGTTCGAATCGGCCGATTCCTCGGCGCGGTTCTGGGGCGCACGGCTCGCGGGCCGCTTCAATGCTCGCGAGTGGACACCCACCATCCGTCGACTGACCACCGACAGCACGGCACTTGTCCGGCGCGCCGCCGTCGAGGCCCTCGCCGCGATCGGTGATGCATCCGATCGTGATCTGCTGCTGGCGCGATTGGACGATCCGGTTCCCTTCGTCCGCGCGCACGCGGCGCGGGCGATCGCCGTGGTCGGCGATCAGGCTGTCGCGGTGGCGCTGGTGAAGCTGCTGGCCGATCGACAGTGGATGGTGCGCGCGGCCGCCCGTCAGGCATTGCGCGCCATCGGTCACCCGGCGGTCCAACCGCTGGTGCGGGCGATGTGGGACGACGATCGGTTTGCCGCCAACAGCGCGGCGGAGGTGTTGTATCTGACCGGCACGGCCACTCAGCTGTCGCGACAGGTCCTGGTCGCGCCGACGATCGCGCTCGAACAGATGCGCATCGTCCAGCGCTATATGACAGTGGCGGGACCGCACCTGGCGCGGGCGCTCCTCGGTAGCTTCAGCGAAGGCGAACGCATCATGCTGCTCGGTTACCTGGATGCGGGAATGGCGGCGACATGAGGGGCCCGGTGCTCGCGGCGCTCTCCTGGTATGTCTTCCTCGCCTGCCTGGTTTACCTGCTGGCCGTGGTCCTCGTCTTCACGATGATGCTGGTCGTCGCAGTACGCGAGAGCCGCTTGCGCGCACGTGAAGGTCAGCTCGAGGACTTCAACACGCTCCTCTCATCGCCGTTCACGATCCCGGTCAGCGTCGTCGCGCCGGCATACAACGAAGAAGTGTGTGTGACCGCCGCCGTGCGGTCGCTGCTGGCGCTGCACTATCCGGAATACGAAGTCATCGTTGTCAATGACGGATCGAAAGACCAGACGTTGGCGCGCCTGCGCGACGACTTCGCGCTCCAGCCGACAGGGACGTTCTACCGCAAGACGTTGCCGAGCCTCGACGTCAGGCAAATCTATCGCAGTCGCACCCATCCACGGCTGCTCGTCGTCGACAAGGACAACGGCGGCAAGGCGGATGCGCTGAACTGCGGCATCAACCTCGCCCGCTATCGATACGTGTGCTGCGTTGACGGCGACACGGTGTACGAGTCGGATGCGCTGCTGAAAGGAATGCGGCTGATCAATCACGACCCCGCAATCGCGATCGGCGTCACCAGCCAGATTTCGCTGCATCGTCATCCGGAGCAGACCACACGCGTCGGCAGCCGGATGCGCGTCGACCGTCATCTGCTGATGATGTTCCAGATGTTCGACTACCTGCGCGCGTTCGTGGCCAGCCGACTCGCCTGGAGCCGCGGCAATTACATGCTGTGCGCCGTCGGCGCCTTTGCGCTGTGGCGGCGCGACGTCTTGCTGGCGCTCGGCGGCTTCTCGAAGAGTTTCACGTGTGAGGACATCGAGTTCACGTTCCGCGTGCACGAGCACTTCCGCGCCGCCGGCAAACCCTATCGGGTGTACTCGCTGGCCGATCCCGTCGGCGTGACCGAAGGCCCCGACACGCTCCGTGCGCTCGTCTCACAGCGCGCCCGGTGGCAGCGCGTCATCACGGAAAGCGTGTGGCACTACCGGCGGATGCTGCTGAACAAGAAATACGGGACCGTCGGACTGGTGGGGATGCCTTATTACGTGCTGGTCGAAGTGTTTGCACCGGTGTTCCAGGTGCTTGCCCTGATCAGCGTGCCGCTTGCCGCGGCGGCTGGCCTGCTGCGGTGGGAGGACTTCGTCCGCATCCTCATCATCATCGCCTTCGGCGGCGCGCTCTTCACCAACCTTGCTCTGCTGCTGCAGGAACGAAGCATGCGCCGCTTCGCCATGCGTGATCTGCCGTACATAATCCTGCTCGCGCCGCTCGAACTGATCCTGTACCGCCCGGTCATCTTCTACGCGCAGTTCAAAGGCGCGATCGACTTCCTACGGGGGGACCGTCGCTGGCATAAGTTCCAACGAAATCGCCGCTAGGGATCACGAATCGCGAATCAGGAATCTGGATCCAGATTCCTGATGCCTGATTCCTTCAGCGACTCAGTGCCTCGTATACGCCGCGGCAACTCCTCCAGCCGCGGCCAGTGCAGCTATCCCGACGAGCGCCCGTGTTGCCGGCGCCCAGTTGCTCTGCAGGATATCGATGCTCGGGCCGGCGATGCGGCCGCGACCCTGCAGCGACGGGATGCCGGCGCTCGTCTCGTGTGGCTCGAGCTGGTTGCTCACCGTCTGCACGCCACGAACCGAACCGACACAGGAGAGCACGTTCTCCACTTCCGAGGCGAGAATCGGTCCGCGCAGCGTGATATCGCCACCGCTGGCCATCACGTCGATCGCACGCGGATGCGAACAGACGCGCCCAAGCTTGGCGCGCACTCGCTCGACCAGGCGCTCATCGTCGATTTCCTCGGACTCCATACGCCCGCGCGCCTCGTGCAGGATGCCTGTCGCCCGATGCGCGATGTCGCGCAGCGCGGCATCCGCGCCGTTGCGCGCCAGGCGCCCGCCGCGGACGAACTTGTCACGCACCAGCGCGCGGCGCCGCCCGCCACGGTCCGGGTCGAGCATGAACATGAGCAAGGCACCGAGGCCGGCGCCCGCCAGCAGTGCTCTGTTATCCATGAGCTCACCTCCGTCACAGAACGGAACTTGGAACCAGGAACACTGAACCAGGGCTGACGGAAACGCACGTCATGTGCTCTTCTCCGCGCCCACTTTGCCACTTTCGCAATCCGAGTACCGCGCTCGTACATTGCACCGCAAAATCACGGGCCGTTCACGGCTACGCGGTCCCGCGCTTGCACGATTGACGCGGGAGGTTGGCGATGAACGAGCACCGGAATCAGGACCGCTTTCCCAAACAGCAGGCTCGGCAGAAACACCCCGATGAGTGGCAGCGCGATTTGAACCCGAGCCATCTCGCAGGCCAAAACATCGGACCCGAATCGGGCAACGCGCGCCACGCCGCGGAGCGCACCGCGTTTCACTTGCGGAAGAGCGGAATGGATCTGCGCGGAATGGATGACGACGAGCTGAAGCAGGTTCCCGTGCTGGCCGATGGCGAACGTCTGCAACAGGGCGCGACCTACGTCGACCTGTACGACCAGCCACGCCAGGAGTTCACCGCGCGCGGCGACATGTCAGCCGGACCGGGTAACGCGTACGTGCCGAAGGATCGCGTTCCGTATCAGGTCTGGAATCGTTTGATTGGAGAGCCGAAGCCCGGGCAGGAGCGACCGGGCGACAACGAGCGACCGCCGCGTTGAACCCGGGCCGTCGTTCCCAGTTCCAAGTTCCCGGTTCCCAGTTCGAAGAGTGCCTTGTTCCAGTTCTGGAGCCCCGAACCAGCGGAAGTCGGAACGCGGAACCCGGAACATGGAACGTCAGTTCATCGCCGCCGCCTTCGAGTAGTAGATCCCGTTGAACAGAAACTTGAACGTACCGTGCGACTGACCGCGGTAGGTGACCTCGGGACCGAAAAGCAGCACCCGGCCCCTGCCGACTTTGGCGTCGACAATCGCGGCAGCGTCCTTCAGGTGCTGCTGTCCCCATGCCCAGCCGCTGCGCAGCGGCTTGTCGGTCGCATACCAGGCGACGCGCTGCACGTCGCGGTCGCCGCCGGTAATCCGAAACGCGGGACTGCTGTCGAAGAACACGTCGACGTCTGGTTCGAAGCCGTATCCCAGCGGCGTCGTATTGTTCACACGGACGCGCAACACCGACCCCGGGATGAAGAACCTCTCCGCGGCGAGTGGATGCGATCGACCTTCAGCGTCTTCGCCCACGAGCGCGTCGGCGACGGGAACACCGATATCGCGTGCCACGTCGGTCGAATCGCCAATCGCCAGCACGGTTCCCCCTTGTTCGACGAACTGCTTCAGCACGGGAATGCTGCGTCGCGAGACCTTGATCTCGTCGGTCAGAATCAACACGTCGAAGCGGCTCGAGATGTCGTCCTCGAGAGTGCTGGTGGTCACGACGTCGAACGGAAACTCGTAGCGCTCCAGCAGCCACCGCACCCAGCCGCTTGACGCCGTTCCGGCCGCGGCATCGACCAGTCCTGTGCGCACCGGCGAGAGCTTCAACGCGTCGCCCGCTACCGCGTCAGGCACACCGGTGAACGTCAGCCCAAGTGACGTCGCCTGCTCGAGAATGCGCCGCGTGGACGGCCGCGCAGCGATGTACATCGCCCCGCTTCCGTCTGGCGTTCCGCCAACCGTCCGATCGCGCAGCCAGTAGACCTCCTCGCCCGCTTTCAGCAGACGATTGACGGCAACGAACGCATCGTTCTGATGATGGCTCACGAGGTACCCCTGCGGATTGGCCACGCCAAGGATCCGGCCGCGCGGGGGTCGAACGGCGGAGACAGGCGCGAACGGCCCCTCGAATGGGTCGAGGATCCGATCGAACTTGACGCCCATCTGGAATGCGAGCGTCCATCCCGTGCTGTCGTACGGCGGCGTCGGTGCCGCACCGGGATACGGAATCACGTCGGGATGATCCTGGGGCTCGAACATGTCGAGCACGTGCGGCCGAAACGCCTGCGCCGTGCGCACGACGTAGGAGTCCGCGGGATAGCGCACTCCGTCAACGACAAATGGCTCGGTGGCTTGCTGCACGGCAATCCCGTTCTTCAGCAGCGCATCGACGAACTTGGTCGCGGTCAGGAAATCAGGCTGCCCGGCGGGCAGAATGTAGCCGCGCGGATCGCGCAGCCGCGGGTCATGCGCGTCGCCGTTCCGATGTGGCGCGGCGGTCCACGTGTCCTGATTGCCGCGATCGATGGCGTTCTTGCCCATCCGCCACACGTTGTAGAGCAGTGTCTCGCGATACCGTGACGCCGCGTCGAGCACGGCGCGATTGGCGGTCATCTCGTATTCGATGGAGCGGCGGAAGTGCCACGGTTGCGGCACGATCGGGTACGGAAGATCCGCGCTCGGCAGCTGCTTCTCGCGCACGAACGGAATGTCCGAGGGGGTGGGGCTGCCGATCGTCTCAGTGAGCAGACCGATCTGGTTGTGGAAGTAGGCGGTCGTCCGCAGCCCGCCGTTCCACCAGGTCGAATAGTTCGATCCGCTCCGCATCGTCACGCCTGGCTTGTGTTCCGCGGCAAAGCGTGTGTGCATCGCCGCACCGATCAGATCGATCTCTGACGGAACCAGCGGGTCGAACACATAGTTGAACGGATCGCGAAACGGCGGCGCGAACATCACCGTGCCGGCCGGCCCCGTCTGATGGTGGTCGTAGACGATCTGCGGGAACCATTCGCGGTAGAGCACACGGTTGATGTTGATCGTCTCCGCCTGCGTCGACATGTAGAAGTCGCGGTTGTTGTCGTGACCGACGTATTTCTGATACAGGCGTGGGACTCCAGACAGCGTGCGGCGCCGCGGCTCCTTTTCGCGCATGTACCAATTGCTCACCAGTTCGTGACCATCGGGATTGGCATCGGCGGCGAGCACGATCACGTCGCGAAGGATGCGCTCGGTCTCCGGATCCGAGCGGCTCACGAGTTCGTACACGAGCTCGATCAACTGCTGCGCGCCCAGCACTTCACTCGCGTGGATGCCACCGTCGATCCAGACCACCGCCTTCCCTTCCGCAGCAAGCGATCGCGCCTGCTCCTCGGTCAGGCCTTCGGCCAATGCCAGGCGTCGTGAGATATTGCGATACCGATCGAGATCGCGCAGGTTGTCCGGTGCACTGACGATCGCCATCCATTGTCGCCGGCCTTCTTCGGTCGGCCCGATGTCGACCATCGTCATGCGATCGGATTCGCGATCGAGCTTCTGCCAGTAGCCCTCGACCTGAGTGTAGCTGGCCAGAAAGTAATCGTCGCCGATGTCGGCACCGAACTGCTGCTCGGGTGTCGTCACCGGCGAAACGCTCTGCGACAGCGTCCGGACCTGCCACGCCAAGGCGAGCAGAATCAGACTGGACAGAACGAAAAGGAGCCGCGGGCGGAAGCGCATCACCGGCGCGGTAATTCTACCGCTCCGATCCGCTACTCGAGCTTTTTGCGGTTCCCGAACCGCCGATACAGCCACGTGCCGGCAAACGCACCGGCCGCCACGCCCGACAGCATGCCCCAGCGCACGCCCGAGGACCGGGCAGCGGCAGGCAGCGCGATAACGCCGGTCTCATCGGTAATGGCGGGCGAGTTCACGTAGCGTCCATGGTTCGGCTTTGCGCGTTGCTCGAAGTGACGGGCGAGCGCCTCGAGCTCCTGCGGCAACGACGGGCTGCGCATGGGATGGCCGTGACCGGGGGCAACGGTCGTAGGGTGCAACGAGGCGATCCGCTCGACGGATCGACGGGCTTTTTCCCAGTCGATCGTGAAAAACGCCGGCGGCCCGTTCAACTCCTGCTTCTGCAGCATCGTTGAAAACACCGACTCCTGTTTCGTGGTCGTGATGGCGTCGCCTGCCAGCAGCGATCGGTCCCGCTCACGAAACAGTGAGACGTGGCCAGGCGAGTGACCTGGAGTATGAATCCACTGCCAGCCAGGCATGCCCGGCACTTGCCCATTGGGCGGTAGAGGCTGCACGCGCGGTCCCAAATCGATCCCGCGCTCCGGTTCCACAGGCGACAAACGCGACACCAGCCCGCGTCCAACCGTGGGATCAGGAGGGGGATAGTCGGCGCGACCGGTCAGGAACGGCAACTCCAGCGGATGCGCAAAGACAGGGACATCCCACACCGCCAGCAACGGCTCGAGGGCACCCACGTGATCGAAATGGCCGTGAGTGAGGACGATCGCTGCGGGCCGCCGTTCGGGACCGAATAGGTTCGCCGCCAAGTCAAGAATGGGCGCCGCGCCCATTGGAAGGCCCGCGTCGACCAGCGCCCACGGTGAACCATTGCTCTGCGGCTCGCCGACGAAGTACACGTTCACAAACCCGACGCGCAGCCGCGAGAGATCGGCAGCGACCCATTCGAGTTCGTGCGGGGACTGGTCCATACCTGACGGTAGTGCAACGTCTACGCCGCGCTTTTCCGCACTATTTTCTGGAAAACCGACCCGGTTTCGAGGTGCGACTTCCAATTCCGTGGAAATCGAATCGGTTTCATGTTGCTCCCCGACCACGGCGCCTGTGCCGCGACGCGTCGGCGGTAGTCTGTTACGACCGTGAAGATTGCGACGTGGAATGTCAACGGCATCCGGGCGCGACAGGCACAGCTTCAGGAGTTCATCGACCGCGAGCAGCCCGATGTGCTGTGTCTACAGGAGATCAAAGCCACGATCGAACAGCTGCCGGTCTGGCTGTGCGACATCGAGGGCTACTGGTGTTACTGGCACGGCGGGAAGGGCTATTCCGGTGTCGGACTGCACGTCCGCAAGAGCACGTGGCCCGGGCGTCCCGACTTCCACCATCCTGAGTTCGACCACGAGCACCGGATTGTTGCCGCACGCCTGTTGCCGGCAACGGTTGCCTCCATTTACGTTCCCAACGGCGGCAAGGACTTCGACGCGAAGATGCGGTTCCTCGAATCGATGGAGGGCTACGCCGCTGCGTTCCAGGCCAATGGGACGCCGTTAGTGATGTGCGGCGATATGAACGTGGCGCGCACGGATATGGACGTGCACCCCAAAGAGCGCAAGCCGCGCGCGATCGGGCAGCTGCCGGAGGAGCGCGCGCTCATCGAGCGCATCCTGAGTCGCGGACTGGTGGACGTCCACCGCATGCTGAATCCAGACAATGCCGATCTGTTCACGTGGTGGGCGCCGTGGCGGAACTTGCGGCAGCGAAACATCGGGTGGCGCCTGGACTATATCTTCGTCAGCGAGTCGCTCGCTGCCCGCGTCCAGTCGTGTGTCGTCCAACGAGAAGTCGGCACCAGCGATCACGGTCCGGTCATCGCGATATTTGACCTCTGACGCCCGACGCTTCGCACGTCGTCGACACGGCCGAGCATCTCCTTCAGCGCCTCGTGATCCTTGTGCATCAACTCGAGCGCATTCATCCGACGGAGCTGGTCAAGTCCTCTGCCTCTGACCACCCGATCGCCAGATCCTCGCCCACCGCAAGATGGTTGAGTGCGAAGTCGGCGCCGCGGAAAGCCTGCAGCAAGAGCTCAGCATCGAGCGGCCCATCTGCATCTCGGCACAGACGTGCGGCTTCGACACGCACGAGCGCGACGGCGGCTTCGATGCCGCGCACGATGGTCGCCACCCCTCGTCCCTGGTACGCGGTCCACGTCGCAAACGATTTCGCCGCGATGAATCGATTCAGCGGACGGTGAAACTCCTCCCATCGCGGCGCCACATGGTCGGCAAAGGCATCGTGCAGGCCTGCCTCGTCGCGGTCCGGTTTGAGATCGTACGGGACTGCATCGATGACACCGCGATACAACGAGAGGCTCGCATCAAGGGATCGCTCGGCCGCAGCCTCGACGTAGGGACCAGGCAAGGCCGCGATCGCGTCGCGAAGCATCAAGCGGCCGGGCGTCCACAGCGCCAGCAGCCGCGCATCCCGGTTCATCGTCGCGAGCACCGACTCCGGCGCGCGCTCGAGATCGCTGCAGCGATTCACGAGGTGCTCTTCCCATGCCGAATAGCCGTCGAGGTCCATCAGCATGTGCGGATGCAGCAACGGCGGCAGGTCGTCGTTGCCGACGGCAAGACCGTCATAGTCGGCCGGTGGAAACGCAGCCGGTTCCTCCACGATTCGCAACGCGACGTCCTCGCGAAACAGCATCGATGCCGCCGTCGGACAGAAATGCGAAAGGGTGATGAAGATGCCGCGTGGATCCTGGATGGCGACGCGCGGAAAGTGTCGGCACGTCAATGGCAGCGCCTCGAAGCCGAGATCGCGATGGACGATGCAGAGGTTCGTGCCTGACTCGAGAAACACGCATCGACCGTCGTCTGTGCGAGCGAAGATGGCGGCCGCTCCATCGGGCAAGTCGGGCCCGAGGACAAACGGCGCGAGGGCACCCGCGAGATTCGATGTGTGAAGTTCGTGCGAGTCGAGTGCGGCCCTCAGGGATCGATAGAACGGGAGCTCGACCGGCACGTCCCAACCGGCTGAGCAACATTCGCCCGAATGGCGGCAACGATAGTCGGCGTGAATGCTCAGCGAGAACACCCGAGGCATGCGGTCTCAGCATAACGCGACGACACAACGCCTGACCCTGTTGCGGAGCAGCCCTTGCAGATCTTCTTTCAGATGCGCCTGTTGATCAGTTTCTGGCTCGTGCTCGGCACCGTAGCTTTGGCGCAAACGTCGAAGCCTTCTGCACCCGTCGTCCCTGAAACGTTGGCCGCGCAGATTATGCTCGACCGCATCGGTTTCTCTCCTGGAGAAATCGATGGACGCGCCGGACGCAACCTGCAGCAGGCCATCGCCGCGTTTCAGCGCACGCATGGATTGCCGGACAGCGGTCGCATCGATCCCATGGCCTGGCAGCGACTGTCGGAGCGCTCCGGCAATCAACCACCGCTGGTCAGCTATGAGATCGTCGATGCCGACGTCGCCGGGCCATTTACGGCTGACATCCCGTCCGATCTGATGGAGCAGTCGAAGCTGGCGGCGTTGTCGTATCGGAATCCGCTTGAAGCACTTGGTGAAAAGTTCCACGCAAGCCCGCAGCTGCTGCAGCGACTCAACCCCGGCGCCGCGTTCAGGGCCGGCGAGCGAATCATGGTCCCCAACGTCGCTGCCGTGGATCCGCTCGCGCCGGCGCCGGGGAGTCGTGCCGTCGGCAAGATCGTCGTGTCGAAGGCCACCAGCTCGTTGACCGTCCAGGACAACGAGGCACGAGTACTGTTCCATGCGCCGGTCACATCCGGCAGCGAACACGACCCGCTGCCCATCGGCACGTGGAAGGTCACCGGCGTGCAGCAGATGCCGGAGTTCCATTACAACCCCGCGTTGTTCTGGGATGCCAATCCGGCGCACTCGAAGGCGCGCATTGCACCCGGGCCGAATAATCCGGTTGGTGTCGTCTGGATCGACATCAGCAAGGAGCACTACGGCATTCACGGCTCGCCGGAGCCGTCGCGCATCGGGCACGTGCAATCGCACGGCTGCGTGCGGCTGACCAACTGGGATGCTGAGCGGGTCGCCACCTGGGCGCGGCCGGGAACGACGGTAATTTTTGAATGAGCTGGCGCGAGGTCACCGCGATCGTGTGGCTTGGATTCGCGCTGGGCGCGTTAACCGATACGGCGCTGCGTTCCGGCGTGGCGCTGCGTTCCGGCGCGGGCTCTCGGGCTGACGGACAGTCCGATTCGAACGTGCGGATCGACGGCGATTCAGGGAGGCGGACCCGCTCTGGCCGGCTCGACAAAAAATCAGTCTCCCGCTTTAACCCGGCCAGCCAAGACGACGCGCGCGCAATCGCTACGACGGGTATCTCAGCCGACGCGGCCGTCGATGTTCTTCGTGATCGCGATCTCGAAATTCCGGTCGATGGGGTGCACCGCAAGGGCTTGCGCGATACATTCGCGGAAACTCGATCGGGTGCTCGTCCGCATGAGGCGCTCGACATCGCAGCCGAACGTCACACGCCGGTGCGTGCGGTTGAGGACGGCGCCATCGAGAAGCTGTTCACGAGCAAAGCCGGCGGCCTGACCATCTACCAATTCGATCCCACACAGACTTTCTGCTATTACTACGCTCACTTGGACGCATACGCCGCCGGACTGCGAGAAGGTCAACGTGTCCACAAAAGCGATGTGATTGGCTATGTTGGAACGACCGGCAACGCCTCGCCGGACGCGCCGCATCTGCATTTCGCGATCTTTCGCCTGACGCCCGAGCGCAAATGGTGGAAGGGCGAGCCGATCAACCCGTACCCGGTCTTCAGGTAGCAACGCAAATCCCCGGCTACCCAACGACTTAGCGACCCAGCCGCCCAAATTACAGAACTATTACAGTCGCCCTCCGGGTGTCGCTGCTATGGTGGGGATCTCTCGAACTGCGCACACTCCGGAGGACGACTTCGTTCATGGCGACGCCGACTCTCATGTATGGCCGCAAGTATCAAAAAGGCGTGAACTGGATCACGGCAGCGGCGATGATCTCGTTTCACCTGCTCGCGGTCGCCGCGTTTTTCTTCATCACGCCAGGCGCGCTGCTCAGCGCTTTTGTTCTCTACGTCGTGGCCGGCATGCTGGGCATCGGCATGGGCTACCACCGTTTACTCACGCATCGCGGGTACCGGACGTACAAGTGGATCGAATACATCCTGGCCGCGTGCGGCACGCTCGCGCTCGAAGGCGGACCGATCTTCTGGGTGGCGACGCATCGCATTCATCATCAGAAGTCGGACCACGAAGGCGATCCGCACACACCGCGTGAAGGCACGTGGTGGGCACACGCCGGCTGGATTCTCACCGGCGAAGGGCTGCATCATGACGCGTCGGTGCTCGCGCGTTATGCACCGGATCTCTGTCGCGACCGCGTGCACGTGTGGCTGTCGAAGTGGCATTGGGTATCGAACGTGCTCGTCGGTCTGGTGCTGCTTGCATTTGGCGGTATCCCGTACGTGCTCTGGGGCATCTTCTTCCGCACCACGTTCGGCCTGCACTGCACGTGGCTGGTGAACTCGGCGACTCATCTCTGGGGATCGCGCCGTTTCCAGACGCGCGACGACTCGACCAACAACTGGTGGGTCGCGCTTCTCAGCTTCGGCGAGGGGTGGCACAACAACCATCACGCGCATCCGACGAGCGCGCGGCACGGCCTCGCCTGGTACGAGATCGACTGCAACTGGCTGGCGATCAGCCTGATGCGCACGCTTGGTCTCGCTTGGGACATCAAGGTCGCGAAGATTCGTCAGCCGGTCGGGCACGAGGAGCACGAGCGCCTCGTCGTCGCTCCGCCTGAAGAAGCGGTCGCGTAGCAAGTCAAAACGCGAAACGCAGAACTCAAAAGTCTCTTCCCAAGTAGATCGAGCCTGTCCGGCGCGGGGCAGGCCTTATTTACTTTGAACGTTACTGGTGAGTTTTGAGTTTTGCGTTTCGAGTTGTCTAGAATTCCCCATGACCCGGCGCCAGAAGGCGATCGCCTTCTTCGTCGCCTTTTGCGTCCTGCTCGTCACGGCGGCGGTCTCGCTGAACATCAGCTGGATCGTCATCAACGCCCGACGCATCACCCCGCTCGTCATCGTCGGCATCGTCCTGTTCCTGCTCATCACCGCCGGGATCATCATCTATACGGTGTTCCTGGTGCTGGAGATCAAACGCAACGAAGAGCACGACAGCTTCATCAACGCCGTCACCCATGAACTGAAGACGCCGATCGCGTCGATCCGCCTGTATCTCGAAACGCTGCAGTCGCGACCGGTCAACGACACGCAGCGGCGCGAGTTCTACGACATCATGCTCGCCGATGCCGAGCGCCTGCATCAGACCGTCGATCAGGTGCTCAAGGCGGGCGTCGCGCGCGAGAAGAAGACCGCGCCGGCACGGACGCCGGTCGACATCGGTGCGCTTGCACGTGAATGCGTGGACGTCGCGCTACTCCGTCATCACCTGCAGCCCGGCGCTATTCAGCTCGAGACGCACGCGGACACGCCGTTGGTTGTGCGTGGCGATGCCGAGGAACTGCGCACCGTGCTGGCCAATCTGCTCGACAACGCCGTGAAGTACTCGGGGCAGGACGTGCGAGTCGCCGTGGCGGTGGCTGCGCCCTCGCCCGACACCATCTGGGTGCGCGTGCAGGATCGCGGCGTCGGCATCCCGAAGAAGCAGTTGAAGCGCATCTTCAACCGTTTCTACCGCGTGCAGGCGCGCGGCCTCAAACAGGTCAAGGGCACCGGTCTCGGCCTGTATATCGTCCGGACCATCGCGCGCGCGCACGGCGGACGCGTGTTCGCGCAGAGCGAAGGCGAGGGACGCGGCGCGACCTTCACGCTGGAGCTCCCACGCCTGGCGCGATGAGCCGCGTCCTCATCGTCGAAGACGAGCAGCACATCGCTGACGGGTTGCGATTCAATCTGAAGGCGGAAGGCCACGAGGCACTCGTCGCCGCCGACGGCGAGCAGGCGATCGAGCTGGTGCTGAAACAACGACAGCGCTTCGATGTCATGGTGCTCGACGTGATGCTTCCGGGCATCGATGGCTTCGCCGTTGCCTCCACGCTGCGCGCGGCCGGCGAGTACGTGTCGATCCTGATGCTGACCGCGCGCGGGCGTCCCGAGGACGTGCTGCGCGGGTTTGAAGCGGGAGCCGACGACTATCTCACGAAGCCGTTCGAGCTGGCGATCCTGATTGCGCGCGTCAACGGATTGCTCCGCCGCCGCCGCTGGAACGAGCAGGATCCCGCCGTCATCGCCGAGCCGCGTCATGACACCTACAGCTTTGCCGGGCGCACGCTCGACTTCGGCGCCATGGAGCTGCATGCGCAGGGGCAGTCCCATCGCCTCACGCAGATGGAGTGCGAGCTGCTTCGTTATCTCGTGAGGAACGCCGGGCGACCTGTCTCGCGACGGACGATTCTCGAAGAGGTGTGGGGGCTGCACGAAGACACCGACACGCGCGCCATCGACAATTTCATCGTCCGCCTGCGCAAGTATCTCGAAGATCGCCCTTCCTCGCCGAAGTTCCTGCTCACGGTGCGCGGTGTCGGCTACAAGTTCGTGCCCGGCTCCGACAGTTAGCACGATCCCGAACCCGGCTACACTGCTTCCCATGAGCCGCCTGCTGGTCGCGGTGGTGACGCTGGTGCTCGTCTCCTCTGTCGCGTGGGCACAGTTCGGCCGCGGCGGTAATGCCAGCGTCGCCGCGCATCTGGCGCGCCCCGACAGCTTCGACGGACGGTTTCACTACTGCCGTCTCGTCTACCAGATGAACCCGCTCGGCGACGGCGGCAGCTGGCTGACCGATTACCCGCTTGCCGATATCGATCTGTCGATTCGTCTGGCCGAGCTCACGAAGATCCGCGTCGCGTTCGATCCAACGGGAACGCCCCAACACTTGATCGTTCCGCTCACCGGCGAGGAATTGTTTCACTGCCCGTTCATCATGGCGCAGGAAGTCGGCAGAGCCTTCTTCAACGGCACTGACGCGATGCGGCTGAGGACCTATTTGCTGAAGGGCGGCTTCCTGTGGGTCGACGATTTCTGGGGTTCAGCGGCCTGGGACTCGTGGGCGAGCCAGATCGCGAAGGTGCTGCCGCCCAGTGAGTACCCCATTGTCGACCTGGCGCCTGAGCATCCGATCTTCCACACGATGTTCGACCTGCGCGGGGTGCCGCAGATTCCCGGCATCGGCTATTGGCGCGGCAGTCGCGGTGGTACATCGGAACGCGGCACCGACAGCGCGCAGGTGCACACGCGCGCTATTTCCGACCATGCCGGGCGCGTCATGGTGCTGATGACGCACAACACGGACGTCAGTGATTCATGGGAGCGCGAGGGCGAGGATCCCCAGTACTTCTACTCGTTCTCGCCCGCCGGCTATCAGGTTGCCATGAATGTGTTGCTCTATGCGATGACGCACTGAGAGTCCGCCGCTCGCGGGCGAGTCAGCGTGTGCTCGGCTCCAGCGGTCGTCGATCGGTTTCGACGAATCGGCGGTGATGTTCACGGATTCACCGTTGCACCTGGCTCATCAACGCCAGCGGCTTCCCGTCAATGTCGTCGAAGAACGCCATCCACTCCTCCATCCCCGAGGCATGGCGATGAATCAAGTGCGGCGCACCGCGAAAGGTGACGCCGCGTTGCGTGAGGTGCTGGAACGTCGCCTCGATATCGTCGGTGCGGAAATAGAGGATCGAGTCGCCGCGGTCAGCCGCCGCGGCGTTTTCAGCGGACAGAAACAGGCGAATGCCGGCGCAATCGAAGAACGCCAGCGGCGGGAACGAAAACAGATGCTTCAGCCCGAGCACGTCGCGGTACCAGGCGACCGCGGCGTCGAGATCCCGCACGCTGCGGGAGATTTGCCCGATTGCTCCCAGGCTCACCGCTGCGGCCATCGCTTCTCTCCTGTGGTGGAAGGCGCTGTCGATCGGCGCGCCGTGCCAATGTCTGAGGTCGGCTCGCGACTCGAGCCCGAGTTTCCCGAGCGCATTGCGGACGTGGTACTTGACCGCGTCGAGGCTCACACCTAGTCGCCGGCTGATGCCGCTGCCCGTCATCCCGTGTCGGATGGCGTTGACTACCCGCCATTCGGCGGGCGTCAGGCGGTCGGGATGCCGCGGTCGGCCTCGGCTCATCGGAAGACCGCATTCTACCGACCAGTGGCGGAAATTACCCTCCCCCTGCAGCAGCGACGGGCAGGGGACACGACAGCGGTCGACAGTCAGCGCGGCAGGTCGGACCCGACGACCAGCCGACGGCCGAATGGACTTAGCGTGGGAGCGGGTTACATGGTCTTGATGCGTACGTGCCGCCACGCGACCGTGCTGCCGGCATACGCCTGCATGCCGACGCACCCTGGCGCACGACCACGCACGGTATCGGTGTTGTGAAACTGTGTCGTTCGCGTACGTTGCCCGCTCTGCAAATTCGTGAGGAACACCGTATAGTCGTCCCCTTGTACGATGATTTCGTATTCGAACCAGATGCCTGGTACGAGTGATGGACCAGGCGTATAGGTCTGCACCGCGGGCTCGTTGAAATTCAGATGCCACACGCGATCGCCCGCTTGGATCTTGTAGATGGCACCCGTGCGATTTTTGAATTTGCCATCCGGCTCCGGACGGATGCCGTAGAAGTCCTTGCCCGAATCGCCGCGCGCGTTGTCGTCGATCTGCACTTCAAACCCGGAGATGACTGGTTTCCAAGCGGGATTCTGCGCATCGAACGACGGCTCACTTGCCGTACGGGGCTTGAGCGGATCGCTCAAGTCCAGGGTTGGTCGGGGAAAGCGAAGAAAGACGCCGCTGTTATGGTTCGCCAGATCGAATATCCGGAATTGCGCGCGAAGCGTGAAATCGGCGAACAATTCCGTCGCATAGAAGAACAGTCGAAGCGGCCCATCGCCGTAGCTGACCATTTCGCCGTTGATGTGGGCCATGCCGCCGCCGCCGGGACCAGCCAGTCGCCAGTTCTTGAACGTCGCAGCCGTGCCGTCGAACAGCGGTCGGAAACCCGCCTCGGACGTCGTGGTAATCACGGGATCGGGGACCGGAAGTACGTCACTATTCAGCAAGTCACCTGTGCGACGGGCCAGTGCAACTCCTGTGAGCATCGGGTTCGGTGAGCCCACGGTCGGAAACAACGCCGGACCCGCGATATAGCAATTCGTCGTATCGTGCACGCGGCCGAAGTCGTTGGTGACGGCATCGGCGACGTTGTCTCCCATGCGCATCGTGCCGGCGTCGTGGTGCGTGGTACCGAGATCGTCGCGCCGGTCGGTGAACGCGGCGAGCGCGGCCAGACGCTGTAAGCGCGTGCCCGCCGGCACGGGAATCGTGCGGTTCGCGCTCGCCAGGATGTCGAACGGTTCCGCGCCGGCGAAGATGAGCGCAATCTTGTCCGACACGGCGTCCATTTCGTTCCACGTTGTCCGATCGTTCTGCGTCTGCGCGCTTCCGGGAAACTCCTGCGACGACGCCTTCGCGTTGCCGAGGTGGACGACAGCCTTGGGCCGCTGGTAGTCCTGCTCGAGCGTGGACAAATCGATGAAGCTGTCTGGATTACGCGGCGTCATGTCGCCGATCCCACGGATCGTGATGACGACGGTGTCATCGGTGGCCCGCAGCATGTCCTCGAAATGTTCGAGCGTTGGAATCTTCTTGAACAATTCGGCTTCTGAATCGGCGCCGAGCTTCTGCAGCCCACTTGCGGTGATCTGAAAGTGAAAGGTGCGACCGTTCGATGCTTTGCCCTTGACCAACAGCGCTGAGGCCTGCAGGCTGCGAATGTCCTTCTTCGGCAGGTTGGCTTCGATCGCCTTCCGCGGTACACGAATCGAAAGATTCGAGCGCAAATGCGCCACCAGATTCGTCCCGATGCGTTGCGCGGCCCGGCCGGCAAGAGATTGCTGGAACGTCGTGAGCGCGATCCGGGTCGTTTCCACGGTCCCCAGCGCGATGACGACCGAGCTCTGTCTCCCGCCCTGCGGCGGCGCCAGTGGGATATCCAGCGACCCGCCGTTCTGCCACACGCGGACCCCGGTGACGCGAACCCAGTTGTCCACCTGAGTCTCCGTGATGAGCGCCTGGACGTGGCAGTTGGGCACGACCATCAGTCGCTTGCGCGCATCTGCGGCTGTACCGACCCCGTCGGCCTGTGTCGACGCAAGCCGCGCCACTCTGATCAGCCCCGGCACTGCACTGAACTTGTTCGTCGGAAAGAAGCCGGGCACCGTGGTTGATTGCACCGCCAGCGGGGCTTCGAGTTTGAACAGCTCGTGCAGCTCCGGTTCGGGTGTCGTATCCTCGGGCGGCAACCCAAGCCACTCGCGCAACACGGGCGCTGTGAGTGGTGGCTCCCCTTGCTCCGCTTGCTGCCGATATCGAATCGCCGGGTGCTCGAGGAGATCAGCAAAGGTCAACCCGGTTTCATTTCCCGGTTGCTTCAACCCGGCGTGCAACTGCTTGCGTAATGCCGTGTGCAGAATGCCGTAAATGAAGTCGTTTGTCTCATTGACGCCGATGTGGCGGCTCGCGTCTGCAAAGTACTTCGTGCGCAGCGCAGTCCGGAGGGCGGGTGGCCATGCACTGAGCTCGATGTCGAGCAACTCGGGCGACCAGCCGCCCCACGTCAAGGAGCGCCCGCCGATCGCGAACAGCAGTCCGAAATAGTTGAGAGCTGGATGATTCACCCAGGGCACACGCATGTCGGGAGCACCACCCATGAACGGCATGTTCTGGACGTGCTCGGGCAGTACAAATGGGCCCGCCTCGAGGACGAGTATGCGGCGGCTCGCGGTGACATCAGCGACAAACAGATGTTCCGCGACAACCGAACCAAACGTACCGCCGCCGATGACGATCACGTCAAAGGTCCGCCCTCGTCCACCAACAGACTGCGCGGCGCTGTCGAGCGCCTCCTGAAGCGTGTTGCAGAGGAACCGCCCCATGTTGTCGAGCGTGAATGAGGTAGGTTCAGATGTGAGTAGATTGGGCATCGTAAGGCTCCGTGCTTTGGCAGCTCCGCGATTCTAAGACTCGAGCGTCCGCGCGCGGGGCAACGCGTTATCCATAACGACGTTGAGGGTGAACGCGAACAATTGCTCCATCCGGTGCTCGAGCCCGCTAAGGGCAGACGCCCGACGCGCGCGAGGAAAATTCATCCGACTGTTCGATTCACCGAATCGCCTTGCAAGACACGCGCTGTTGAAGCCGAATGATTCAGCCGAGCGGCGATGTAACGCAGCGACTGTTGTATCGCTGCTTCCGCCACGTACCACCTCCCGAAGAGTCGCGGCCGATCGCGGCCGGTGTAGTTGGCTGCGAAGTCATGATGCCAACTGGAGTCATCTTCACACGAGCGTGACGGTGGCGACCGTACTCCCGCGCGGAGCGGGCGGCTCGATAGGCGTACAATCACCGAGCAGCGACGCAAATCGTTGGCAAGGCTGCTTGGCTTCGCGACCGTCGGCATGATGTCGCTGATCTCTGCTTCGGCGGCGGACGCACAGTGGTACGTGGCCGGCTATCTCGGAGCCAACCACACCATGCCGGCCACCGTCTCGATCGATCAGCCGTCGCTTGGCACGTCGCTCCACTTCGATGATGTGACGTTCGTTGCGCGGCCGTTCACCTCGCCGCAGTACTACGGTTTGCGGTGTGGGCATCTGTTCGGCGACGAGCGGCGCTGGGGCCTCGAGTTCGAATGGCTGCACCCGAAGGTCTACGCGGAAGTCGAACGGGCGGTGTATGTGACGGGTCGCAGCGTCGGCGTTACCGTCGACACGACGACGAGAATGGATACGTTCGTCCAGCATTACGCCATGTCGCACGGGATGAACTTCGCGCTGGTGAACGTTGTTGCGCGACGAGCTGTTGGCGCAGCGTCGCGACTAGCGGTGATCGGCCGGGCAGGTGCCGGACCGATGCTGCCGCATGCGGAAACGACCGTCGCCGGACGGTCGCGCGAGCAGTACGCGGGCGCTGGCCTCGGATTCCAGGTGGCGGGTGGCGTCGACGTGCGGCTGGTTGGCTGGCTGTCGGCAATCGCCGACTACAAGTTTGCTCATGCCCGCCCGCAGATCTCGATCGTCGATGGGACGGGCCGCATGTCAGCCAACGTGCACCAGGTCGCGTTCGGCCTGGCGTTCGGCCTCTCGCGTTGACGCCGGTACGGAACTCCTGCCCCTGCGCGTTACGCAACGAAACCGATATTCACCTGTGTTGCGCGCACCCCGGAGCCACGGCCGACACGGAGAACACGGGCAAACCAGATGAATTTGCTCCGCAACCTCCGTACTATCGAACTCCGTGGTCTCGACACGGGCGAGCGCTGGGACCAGGTGTAACGTTGGTCGCGATGGCGCGCCTCACTGCGATCCTCCTCTGTGCGCTGATCGTCGCCGCGCCGGCCGCCTACGCGCAGCGTGCCGTCGATCCCTCGGCGGCGACCGTGCTCATTCGCGTCATCGGCGACGTTCACGTCGACATCGACGAGCTCGGGCTCGGCACGACGCGAGCGCTGGATCGTCGCGGCATTCCTCTGTCGAGCGGGAGCGGCTTCGTCGTCTCGTCGTACGGCTATGTCGTCACGGCGAACCATGTCGTCGCCGAGCAGGAAGTGAGCGAGCAGCGATCGGGCGTCTCGGTACGGGCGCGAGTAGTGCCGACGCGCATCGAAATCGCGTTTCCCAGAGACCGCTCCACTGGTGGTGCGGGGCTGGTGGCGCCGCTGACAGCCTCGATCGTTGCGTCCGATGCCGCTGCCGATGTGGCATTGCTGTTCGTTACCGGCACGCTTCCCTATCTCGCCCTTGGCGACTCGTCGGCGCTCCTTCGCGGCCAGCAGGTGCAGGCCTTTGGTTATCCGTTCGGCGATCGCATCACGACGCTGCTCGGCGACGCGCCGACGCAATCTGCTCCGGACATCACGGTGACCAAAGGATCGATCACCGCTCTTCGAAGCGATGCGGCCGGTGAGGTGGAGCGGGTCCAGACCGACTCGTTGATCAATCCGGGCAACAGCGGCGGGCCGCTCGTCGACGAGGACGGGTACGCCATCGGGGTCGTGGTCTCGGAGGTGATGCAGGAGAACCGGGGCACGGGGATCGGCTTCGCGATCCCCATAAACGTGGTGAAAAGACTCATTGACGCGCAGGGCCTGGATCGATCACTGGCGGCACGACGTCTGCGCATCGACCAAATCGAGGAGCTGCCTTCAAAGGCGATGCGGGTGGCGATGATCGAAGGACGAACCGACGTGTCGCCGACGCGCGTGATCGTGGATCTGGGCGGCGCCGACCGTGAGATCGCATTCAGAGCCGATCGCCTCTATACGCCCTGGACCGTGCAGGAACTGCAACGGTGGCTGCTCTATGAGCAAGGACTCGAGCCGGCGTTCGCTTTGCAGAGCCAACGCGGGTCTTCACTTGATGCAGGGCGGTTGCACGGCCGCGCCACCGGCCGCGATCGGTCGACCGGCCAGGCCGTCGAGCTGCTCTACACGATCGTTGATCTTGGAATGGAGAAAGTGATCGCACGCTTTCTGGGTCCAGCCGAGCAGGTGGCGTTCAATCGCAGCGTACTTGATGCGGCGTTGGCATCGTTCGATGCAGAGGCACTGCTTGCCGGTTCGCCACCCGATGTGTCGTCGATCGCCTGGACCGGCGGCCCGTTCGTGTCTGAAGATGCGCCCGAAGTGAGCCTGCCTGCCGGATGGCTGCTGGAGCGGAGCAGCGGCGTGGTCTGCGATCGACTACCAGCGGCCGCTCTCGTTCGGGTTTCGCCACCCGGAGATTTCACGATGTCGCTGCGACTCGCCTGGTGGCCTCGTGGCGTCGTCGACATCAGACAGGTCGCGTCGGCATGCGGCGGGGGCCTGCCCGATCAGCCACCAGCCTCGCAACGAACCACGTGGGCCGGCGTGACATACGTGACCGAGAGTGTCGTTCGGATGACGGACGGAGGCGTGATGCAGCTCTCTCTCATCGTCCCGAACACGCGACTCGGAGAGAGTCGCGCGATCTTCCAGGAGTGGCAACGGCGCGTCGTTCGTTGAATCACGAGCCCGCGTGAAGGACGCGCCGCGCTGGGACGACGCTCACTTTTGCGATCGATGCGTCACGATGCTGCAGCTTCTCCGCATCGTGAGAGTCTTGTCTCGGATTCACCGTCGTCACGCAACCCGTTGACCGACCCGCGGCAACGGTGATCAGTCGTTATCCGCGGCCCTCGACTCGATTCGACCAGACCGGCAGCGGACCCGGTTGGGTAGCGGCGACTCACGCCAGGCGGTCAATCAGCCACGACGAGGCATTCGCTACCCGCGCCACACCTCGTCGACATCCGTCGCCGCAATTTACGGCCATTTTCCGTGACTCAGACTCCGCCGTCGTGCGCGAGACGATGGCATCAGGATTGACTGGTTCCTCGCGTGCTCAGCATGACCAACTCGCGCCGTCTGGCACCCGCCACGCTCGGTCGCCGGATGCTGACATCCACGCGCCGTCTGCAGCACCTGGGCCTGGGAACCGTCACCATTCACATCATCTTGTTGGCGCTCACGCAGTGGGCGATTTTCGAGCAGTTCCGCGCGCGCACTGCCGAACATCTGCAGCACGCCCTGGTCATTGCATTCCAGGCGAATGCGGTCCGCACAGCAGCCGCGGAGGCGTTGGGAATCGGCCTTGGCGGCCTCACCACGGTCATGATTCTGCGCAGGCGCTCATTCGACGGAGCGTCACGAGCCTTTGCGGTGTTTCTCCTGTCCTACGGCGTGATCGTGATCTACTCGATTGCAGTGCTTTTGTTCTTTGCCGCAGGATGGCGGATCGACGTATGGGTGATGTCCACCACTTCAGCGAGCCAGCAAGAGGTCGCCAATACGGTCCGGGAGGCATTACCGATCGTGCTGCGGCCGCTGTGGGCGGCGCGATTGATCGCCAACGCCGGCGCTGCCTGTGTGTTGGCGTCGCTCGGTGTTTTCTGGTGTGGAGTCAGTGTTCGCAGGGCCGGAAGCGCGGCCATCGCGACCGCTCTCATCACCGTTCTGGCCTACGAGGTCGTCTGATTGCGGAAGCGAAAGGAGGTGAAGCGCGTCACGCATTGACACGGTATTGAACCTCGCCGCCGGGCTGGACGCCCGGCCGTACCGAATGGCGCTGCCCCAGCTCGCTCGACTGGGTCCGACTCTGGTCAGGTGTATGCCGCCTTCAACGCGCGCCAAGGCGAGACTCGGTTTAGACTTGCGCGCGTGACTGATACCGCCACCGTCGGACGCGACCGCGCACTCCACCGCCACCAGCTTCGCGCCATCATTTCGGCGTCGATTGGCACCACCATCGAGTGGTACGACTTCTTTCTCTACGGCGTGGCCGCCGCCGCGGTCTTCCCGCAGAAATTCTTTCCGAGCTCCGATCCGTTCATCGCGACGATGCTGTCCTTCACGACGTTCTTCGTCGGCTTCGTTGCGCGGCCGATCGGTGCCGCCATCTTCGGCCACTTTGGCGATAAAGTCGGCCGCAAGCAGCTGCTCGTCGTGACGATGATCGTCATGGGGGCGTCGACGATGGCGGTCGGGCTGACACCGTCGTACGACGTGATCGGCATCTGGGGCGCAGTGTGCTTGACGCTCGGTCGTATCCTGCAGGGGCTCGCCATTGGCGGCCAGTGGAGCGGCTCCGTGCTCATGGCGGCGGAATGGACCGACCCTAAACGGCGCGGCTTCACCACGAGCTTTGCCCAGCTCGGCGCGCCGGCGGGCATGGTGCTCGCCAACGGCGCGCTTGCCTTGATGACCGCCTTCACCTCTGACCAGGCGTTTGTCGACTGGGCATGGCGTGTGCCGTTCCTGGCGAGCATCGCCCTGGTGATCACCGGCTTCTACATCCGTTCGGGCGTGCATGAAACGCCGGTGTTCGAGGAGCTGAAGAAGAGCGGCGCCATCGTCAAGGCACCGCTGGTCGAAGTGCTGCGCCGCAATGGCCGTGAGGTCGCGCTGAGCGCGTTGTTACGCACAAGCCAGCAGGTGTGCTTCTACATCTACACGACGTATGTGATCACCTATGCGACAACCATCCTCGGCTTCAGCCGTGGGCTGGTGTTGAACATGGTGATGGCCATGGCAATCGTATCGTGCTTCGCGAACCCGCTGTTCGGCCATCTCTCCGACCGGTTCGGCCGCCGACCGGTGATCGCGATCGGCTGCGTGCTCATGATCGTCTACCCGTTCATATATTTCGGACTGCTGGACACGAAGTCGCTGCCGCTCGTCTTCCTGGCCATTCTGCTGTCGAACCCGCTGCAGGATCTGCAGTACGGACCGCAGGCGGCATTCATCGCCGAAAGTTTCCCGGCGTCGCTGCGCTACAGCGGCTCTGCGCTCGGGTATCAGCTGGCGTCGATTACGGCTGGCGGTCCGGCGCCGCTCATCGCGACGCTGCTCTTGCGCGAGTACGGGACGTCGACGTCAATCGCCTGGTACATCGCGATCTGCTCGGTGATCAGCTTGGTTTGCGTGTTCCTGTTACCCGATCGAGCAGGACAGCGGGATCACGAGTAACGGCAGACGATCGTCGACTTGGTGTGAGCCGGCGACCGTTGACATGCGTTTCACATGCGCGCATGCTAGTCACATGTCCCGGATGGTGCAGATTCGGAACGTCCCGGACGCGCTGCACCGCAAGCTCAAGACGCGGGCGCTGCACGCCGGCCAAACCCTCTCGGACTACCTGCTGGCCGAACTGGAACGGCTCGCGTCGCGGCCGACGCGCGAGGAGATGCTGGCTCGGCTCCGTAGTCGAAAGCGCGTGACCCTGAAGACGCCGGCCGCAGTCGTCATACGCGACGAACGCGACTCGGCATGATTGTCGTCGACGCGTCGGCGCTGCTTTAGCTTCTGCTGCAGACTTCTCTTGGAGTGCGAGTGGAGGCCCGCCTCTTTCGCGGCCACGACGAACTGCACGCCCCGCACCTCTTGGACGTCGAGATAGTCGCAGGGCTTCGACGACTGGTACGGAGCGGTGAAGTCTCGCCCGGTCGCGCCGACGAAGCGATCGCGGATCTCACTGATTTCGATCTTCATCGTCACGCTCACCTGGATCTTTTGCCTCGTGCGTGGAGGCTCCGCGACAACATCAGCGCATACGACGCCATGTACGTCGCCCTCGCGGAAGCGATGGAAGCGCCGCTCGTCACCTGCGACAGCCCGCTCGGCACAGCACCCGGACACCGAGCGCGGATCGAAGTGATCGATTGAATCGTTCGCCACAGCACGCGCGAGAAGAGAAGGCGGCCTGCTGAATTGCACATCGATTTCAGGAACGGATACAGAAAGTCGGAACCGATCCGCCGCGATTTCGTCGATTCTCGCCATCGATTCGTCTCCTCAGCACGCACGTCGTCGTGCAGCTATTGAGGAAGTGTCGCGACCGCCGCGGGTATTACACCGCCGCCGTCGGATTCGAGCCCCAGGCGTTCCGCATGGTAGAACTGGCGGTATGTCCGCGCAGATCCTGGAGCTCTACCCGCACCCGGGGGCAACGCGCGCGCTGAACGGAACGTATCTCGCGCACGATCTGCACGCCCTCGGTACGCCCGAGCAGCCGTTCGTTTATGCGAACTTCGTGTCCAGCCTGGACGGGCGGATTGCCGTCGTCGAGGCACACACCGGCGAGTCGTACGTCCTCGAGGACCTCACCAGCAGTCACGATTGGCGGCTGTTCCAGGAGCTGCAGGCGCAAGCCGACTGCATGGTGACGCACGGCGGCTACCTGCGTGCGCTCGCCGAGCGCAAGTTCGACGACATCCTGCAGGTCGGCCTCGCCAAGCAGGCGCTGGACATCGGCACCTGGCGCAACGCGCATGGTCTTGCGCGTCAGCCGGCCATCGCCGTCGTGAGCCGTACGCTCGACTTTCCTATTCCGCCCTCCCTCGAGCGGCACGAACAGCCCGTGCACATCATCACCGCCAATAACGCGCCGCAGGACCGCGTCGCCGTGTGGCGCGATCGCGGATGCGAGGTGGTGTTTGCCGGTCAAGGCGCCTCGGTCGAGGGCGCGCCGATGATCCGCACGCTCGGCGCGCGCGGCTACGCACGCTTGTATCTCCTCGCCGGCCCGCAGATGCTCGAGACGGTGCTGAGGGACGGGTCGCTGAGCCGACTGTATCTAACGTTGACGCACCAGTTGATCGGAGGCGAGACGTTCCACACGTTGACCGCAGGCCCTCGGCTGGGGCGCGCCGGCCGGCTGCAGCTACACACGCTGTACTACGACCCGGTGGCGCCCAAGGGCACGGGCCAATGGTTCGCGTCGTTCGACGTGCGCCGGGAGGCGTGACTTTACTCGGACGTCGTCCTGCCCTTCCACTTCGCGAGCAATGCGGCGCGATCGAGCGCGCGGCCGCGTAGATAGACGCTCGCGATGCGGCGCGTGTTGTGAATGTCGTCGAGCGGGTTGGCATCGAGCACGACGAAGTCGGCGCTCCGGCCCGCCGCCAGCGTGCCCATGTCGGCGATGCCGAGTAGCCGCGCAGGCGTGGACGTCGCGGCGATGATTGCATCCGTTGGCGGCAGCCCCAGCTGCACCCAGCGCGCAAGCTCCACGTGATCGGCGGTGCCGAATGTGTGACCGGGGTGAACGCCTGCATCCGTCCCGAGCACGAGCCGGACGCCGGCCTGGATCATGCGCGGGAAGTTGTAGGCCATGATCTCTTCGCGCCGCGCGGCGTTCGGACCGGGCGGCGCGCAGTTGGCCGACAGCGGCCGCGCCTCCTTTGTCGCGCGAATCGTCGCGACCACGTTCGGCGGCAGTGCCTCCTCGAAGAACGGGTCGGCCGCGCAGAGGCCCGGACGATCGCCGAGGCCGATCACGGTCGCCCAATAGGGCTTCTTCTGGCGCAGGATCGCCACCAGCTCGTCGTCAATCTGTTCGCCCTGGACCATGTGCACGAGGACGTCGGCGCCCGCACGCACCACCGCCTTCTGATCGGCCAGCGTCGTCGCGTGCGCGTTGACGATCATTTTCTGCTTGTGCGCCTCGTCGACGATCGCCTGCAAGGTTTCCGGAGTCAGCTTCGGATAGGTGCCACGGCGATCGTCGTACCAGAGCTTCACCTGCGGAATCTTGTTGTCGGCCATGCGCCGGACCGCCGCGCGCGCTTCCTCGGGAGTCGACACCTCGTTGATGACGTGCAGCTTCGTCGTCGCGACCCGCAGCACTGCGTCCGGGCCGCCGTTCGGCGGCGCCATGCCGGGCGTGAAGAAGAAGCGCGCCGCCGGCGGAAATTTGCCGGCGGCCTGATCCTTCTGAATCTGCAGCGACTGGTCCACCGGGCTGCTGCCGACTGATTGAGCGGCGCCGATGCCATAGACCGCTTCGCGCTGCAGATGATCGAGAACGTTCTGCGGTGTATGGTTCTCCGCGCCCCACGAGGTGTATCCCTCGTATCCCATATGGGCGTGCACGTTGATCATGGCCGGCATCACGGTCTTGCCGGTGAGATTGACGTGCACCGCGCCGGATGGCGCCGGCACCTTCCCCAGCGGACCCGCCACCATGATGCGGCCGTTGCTGACGACGAACGCGCCTGTTTCGACAACAGATCCGTCGCCGATCAGCAGGCGGGCACCTTCGTAGATGGTGGTGGGCGCGGTGCTGCGCGATTGCGAGGTCGCGAGCGCAACGGGAACGACAACGAGCAGGAGGAGCAGCAGGAACTTCTTCACGCGGCGCATGTTACGCCGGTTTGCGGATGTGCGACCAGTGGGCGTGAGAGAGAGTGCACGGCACCACACCGGTGCCCGACGCATCTCTGCTGACAGGTGTTGACTCCAGATGCGACGTGTCCGCGCGGCACCAGAAGCGCCTGGGGAATTACCACCACGCGGCGCGCGCCTGTACCACACCCGCGACGCCCTCGTGGGTCATGCCGCGCTGAACGGCCGTCAATTGCACACTGCTTCACGAGCAGGTCGATGACTTCGACGACTCGTTTAACTGATGCGCCGCTCAGGCCGAAATCGATCGTAGCGGACGCATGAAGGATTCATCACTCTCGGTGGTCGACCGGCGTCCCGCTCGCCAGGGCAAACGTGCAACCGCGGGTAGTCGGCGCCACGCCTCGCGGCGGCCGAATCCGGCGCCTTCCCTCGATCACCTCGACCTGCAGACTCCGCTCGGTAAAGCGGCCGCCGAGTGGCGCTTCACCATCGACGCGATTACCGATGTCATTCTCGTCTGTAATCCCAATGGCCTGCTGCATCGACTCAATCGCAGTGCCTTGCTGCTGCTGGGAGGCACGTATTCGGATTGGATCGGGCAGCCGGTTGCGGCGCTCGCCTCACGCCAGCCGATCGGCGCGATCGTCGACTGCGCCCGCGAGCTGTTCGTCGACGGCGCCGGTGAGATCCGGCGTCTCCGGGAGAACGAGACCGGGCTGGTGTGGGACGTCTCCTGCACGCGGTGGGAAACGCTGCCAGACACCGCCGTGGTCCTCGCCCGAAACGTCACCGACACGGTGCGCCTCGAAGAATCACTGGCGCGCGCCGAAGCCATGGCCGAATTGGGTCGGCTGCTCGGGGCCGTCGCTCACGAAGTTCGCAATCCACTCTTCGGCATCTCTGCGCTGCTCGAAGCGTGGAATGTGAATCTCGCATCGGCCGACGCCACGGCCTACATGGCCCTGCTCACGCACGAAGTGGATCGTCTTCGTGGGTTGATGGCGGATCTGCTGGAGTACGGAAAGCCGTTCACCGTCAATTTCGAGGTCGCCTCGCTGCAGGGCACTGTGCTCGAAGCGATTCGCACCTGCGAGCGTCAGGCCGCAGCCGCCGGCGTGACGCTGTCGTCGACGTTGAGTGAAAGTCTCGTCAGGATGGATTCGGCGCGGCTGCCGCGCGTGTTCATCAATTTGCTCGAGAACGCCATTCAGCATTCGACGGCAGGTTCGACCGTCAGCATCTCGATACAACCCCAGGCCCCCGGTCATACGACCGTGCACGTCACCGACGCCGGTCCCGGGTTCGGTGACGACACGCTCCGGCAGCTGTTTACACCATTCCACTCACGGCGGCGCGGCGGCACCGGACTGGGACTGGCGATCGTCAAGCGAATCGTAGATGAGCACGGCGGTTCGGTGTCGGTGCGCAACAACGAGACGTCCGGAGCAAGCGTTACAGTCACACTCCCGACCGCCGATTACGACTCCTGAGGTACCGCCCGTCACGGCGTCACCAATGGACGCGACACCCGCTCCTGTCAGTCGCCATCGCGTTCTGCTGGTGGACGACGAACCAGCCATTCGGATGGCGATCCGCGATTACCTGGCACACGCGGGGTTCGAGGTCACGGCGTGCGCGTCGTTGGCTGCCACCCAGGAAGTGTTGGCGACAGCGAGCTTCGATGTCGCGCTCGCCGACCATTTTCTTCCCGACGGCACCGCACTTGACCTGCTCAAACAGCTTCACGCGACCGCCTCACCGACCCCGCTCATCATCCTGACCGGTCAGGCGTCGGTTGACCTCGCCGTCCGCTCGATTCGTGAGGGCGCCGAGCACTTCCTGACCAAGCCGTGCGATCTTCCAACACTGCTCGCGATTGTCACCAAGACGCTCGAGCAATATCGCAACACGCGCGTCGCCACGGCGAGTCGCCGGAGCGATGGCCGGCTGTCGGCGGATCCCTTTGCCGTCGGCGGACCGCCGATTCAGCGGCTTCACCGCGATGCCGAACGGGTCGCGGCGAGTGATGCGCCGATTCTCATTCAAGGCGAAACGGGCAGCGGCAAGGGCATGCTCGCGCGGTGGCTGCACGAGGCGAGCCGGCGCGCGGACGAACCGTTCATCGACATCAACTGCGCCGGACTCATGCCGGACCTCCTCGAGGCCGAGCTGTTCGGTTATGAACGAGGGGCGTTCACCGGCGCAACCACGTCGAAGATCGGACTGATCGAAGCCGCCGATCGCGGAACGATGTTTCTCGACGAGATCGGCGACATGCCGCTCGTCGTCCAGGCCAAGCTGCTCAAGGTCATCGAGGAAAAGAGCTTCAGACGGATGGGCGATGTACGCGCCCGACGCGTCAACGTCCGTTTCATCACGGCGACTCACCACAGCCTGCCGCAGCTGGTCGCGGCGAAACAGTTTCGCCAGGATCTGTTCTTCAGGATCAACACCATCACGCTGCGCGTGCCGTCGCTGCAGGAGCGATCCGACGACGTTCCCGCCCTGGCGGCCGTGTTGCTGCAACAACTCGCTCGTGAGCTGCGCTGTCCCGTCCCCCGTCTGGATAGCAGCGCCGAAGATGCACTACGCGCCTATCACTGGCCGGGGAACGTCCGCGAGCTGCGCAACGTGCTGGAGCGTGCGCTGCTGCTGGCGCGGCACCCGCGCACGTTGAGCGCCGTCGATCTGAGATTGGCGGATGTCGCGGCACCGTCTGTTGAAAGGCCTGCGGCCGACGCAGGCGACGACGTTTCACTGCACGCCGTGCAATGGCAGCATATTCAGCGCGTGCTCGCGCAGGAGGGCGGCTCGGTGAGCAAAGCCGCGAAACGGCTTGGCGTGCCGAGGAGCTCGCTCTACGAGATGCTGCGGCGAGGAGACGGTCCGAAGCGACGCGAGCCCAGGGGACGAACCGCTGACGCGTGCCAGGCGAGCGACTGCTCTCCCGACGCGGCGTGACCAAGGCTACGCTGCTCTCCGCGTCCGCTTGACCAACTCGGCGATGTCGCCGATCGGCAACACACCATCGGCGATGCCTGTCTGCGCGACCCGACAGCATCGCGTAGAGTACGGCACCCAGTGAAACACGTCGGATCGATGATGGGCTGCGAGCTCTCGAACCTGCTCAGGCGACATGTAGCCGACGATGCCGACCACCGCCTCGCCCATTCCGCCACGGCCGAACGCTGAACGGATTTCATACGGGCCTACACGGCTACCAGGCGCGAGCATGGACTGGAGGGGTCGATTATAGCGAGTGCCTCACATGGTATAAGGCTCGTCGGAAGGTCACGGATGAAGTACCAACGAGCTGCCGTTGTGTCGACCGTCGTTCTGCTCGCCGGCGTATTTGCCCAGCCCGTCGCGGCACAGTGGCCCAACTATCCAACACCGGGCATTCCTCGCCTGCCGGACGGCAAACCGAACCTCACGGCACCGTCGCCTCGGACAATCGATGGCAGGCCGGATCTGTCAGGGTTATGGCAGGCCGCCAGCGTCGTTGCGGGCGCGAGCGTCGCCAGAATGTCGCTCAAGACTTCCCATCGGATTCTGTTCAGCCTTGGGCACTGTCCGTATACCAGGACCGTCTGCTGAATCTGGGGAAGGACGGTCCTACCGCGCGTTGTCTACCTCCCGGTCTGCCCGCGTTGAATGCCTTCCCGCCATATTTTGCAAGGATCGTTCAGATACCATCGCTCGTCGTTATCACCTATCAAGGCGAGACGAGCGATCACTTTCGAACCATCTTCACCGACGGCCGGAAGCTTCCGGAAGACCCCAACCCGACCTGGTTGGGATATTCAATCGGGCACTGGGAGGGAGACACGCTCGTCGTGAACACGTCTGGCTTCAACGACAAGGGTTGGCTCGACTTCAACGGCCATCCGCAGACCGAGTCGCTGCGCGTGACGGAGCGCTTCCGTCGCCGTGACTTCGGACATCTGCAGGTGCAGATGATCCTCGACGATCCCCGTGTGTTCACAAGACAGATCTCGGTGAAGATCGACAAAATCCTGGCGACAGATTACGCACCAGTCGAGTCGATCTGCGACAACGAAAAAGACTCGAGGCGCCTGACCGGTGGCAGCAGTATCAGACTGACCGCCGAGGCTCTGTCGAATTACGTCGGCGTGTATGAGTTCGCTCCCGGACGTCAGGCCGCAATCACGATTGCGGATGGCTTCTTGAATCTCCAGCAGGGGGCGAACGGACTGAAGCGGGTGCTCGTGCCAGAGACCGAGACACGCTTCGTGATTCGCGACAACGGCGATGGGCTCGAATTCGCGAAGGACGCTCAGGGCGTGATCAGGCAGTTCATCATCCACGGCGCAGCGGGCGATCAAACGGCCGTGCGCAAGAACTGAGCGACCCGGGCTAGGCGGCTCTCCGCGTCCGCTTGATCAGCTCCGCCGCCATTTCGCCGATGGGCAGCACTCCATCGGCAATGCCCGCCTGCGCCACACGTCCAGGCATTTCCCACACCACGCTCGTCGCCTCGTCCTGCACGATGACGCGGCCGCCGGCCTGCGCGATTTCCCTGCTGCCCTCCAGGCCGTCTTCGCCCATCCCGGTCAGCACCAGGCCGAGCGCCCGCGAGCCATACACCTGAGCGACAGAGCGGAACAGCACATCGGCAGAGGGACGATGCGAGCGTTCGGGGGGATCGTCGGTCAGGGCGGTCACGATCCGGCTGGAGCCCTTCTTCACGCACAAGTGAAAATCTCCGGGCGCCACATACACCGTTCCAGGCGTAATCACCTCCCCGTCGCTCGCTTCGATCACGGTCAGCGCGGTCTGGTTGTTCAACCGCTCGGCGAGCAGACGCGTGAACATGCTCGGCATGTGCTGGACGAGCACGATCGGCGCGGCAAAATCCTGCGGCAGTTCCGACAGGACCGAGCCGAGCGCACTCGGTCCACCCGTCGACAACGCGATGGCAACGATCTCCGCGCGCGGTGCCGTTCCGAGCGCCCGCATCGCGAATGGTTTCGGCGCGCTGGCGGCGGCGGACCTGGCGGGCGCCGCAGCGCCCGTCCCGTTGCCGACACGGCACAACGAGCGGATCTTCGGAATCAGGCTCTCTTCGATCCGCTGCTGCGCCGGCGCCTTGCCGGCGGCGCTGTTCGGCTTGGTCACGTAATCGGACGCACCCAGGTGGAGGGCTTCGAGCGTGTCGGCGGCGCCGCGTTCGGTGTGCGAGCTGAACATGATGACCGGCAGCCGCGGGTTCATCTTGCGGATCTCGCGCAGCGTGGCGAGGCCGTCCATCTCCGGCATCTCGATGTCCAGCGTCACCAGATCAGGCGACAGCTGCGCGATCTTCTGCAACGCGATGCGGCCGTTGGCCGCTTCGCCCACCACGTCGATCTCTGCGTCACGTGACAGCGCGTCGGTCACCAGACGGCGAATCAACATCGCGTCGTCGACGACGAGAACCTTCGCTTTTCTCATAACCCTCTCTGGCGGTCCGAATCTGCGCGCGGAACCGGATCCGGTATCAGCAACGTGCGTGCCCGTCGCGCATGCACGATTACGAATCGCGGTTAAGTCCATACAACTTCGGTCGTCAACGGCGATAGCTTGCGTCGGGCGCAGCGGCCGTGCCACGCACGCACTGTCCACAGCTCGGACTGTCCGTCCCGGCCCTGGACGCCGTCCGCATCCCGTGCAGATGTGTGCGCAAGACCGGAAGCCGCATCGGCGCCTGCATTTAGAACAGGCCGGCGAGTGCCGCGGTGATCGGGCACGGCGGTTGCCCTTCCAGCGTCGGATGCGATCCGCTTACGCACACGATCGGGGATCGGAGGCGGCGTCGTGATGCCCGCGCCGGCACTACTGCGCCAAATGCGCGACGGCATTGCGGCGGTCCAGGCAAAGGACTTCGCCAACGCGCGAGCGCTGCTGCAGCCGGTGGCGGAGGCGCTTCCCAACGATGCGCGCCCCTGGTTCTGGCTGGCCGTGGCGTCCCCGTCTGCCGACGCCGCGATTCCGTGTCTGCGTCGTGTGCTGACGATCGACGCGTCGCACGCGCAGGCACGCTCCGCCCTGGCAAAGCTTCTCCTGACGCACGCTGCGTCGCTGGTGACTACCGGGCGGCGCGGCGAGGCACACGTGCTTGTCACGGAAGCGACGTCGCTCACGCCAGACACCGACCGCGTGTGGGTGGCACTGGCGATCGTGAGCGACGATCCATCCATCCGACTCGACGCGCTGCGGCGGGCACATGCGCTCAATCCGCTGCCCGGCACGCGCGCGCATCTCGTTCAGGCGATGCTTCGGCAGGCGGAGGTGATGAGCGCCACCAGCCGCCCGCAGGCGCACGCCCTCTATCAAGAGGTCCTCGCGCTCGACGCCACCGACCTGCGCGCCTGGCATGGTCTGATGCAGCTCGCGAACACCACCGCCGAAGCGCTCGAGATTGTGCGCGGTCTCGTGCGCAACGCGCCCGAGCAGGAGGCGGGACGCGCATTCCTGAAAAAGGCGCTCATTGCCGACGCGCGCGTGCTCGAGTTCGAAGGCAACAGCGAACAGGCGTGCAGCCGCTGGCGCGAGGCGCTCGCCCTCGACGAGTACGACATCGACGCGTGGCTGGGCCTCGCGCAATCGACCACTGACGAGGAAGAAGCCCAGCGCGCGATCACGACGGCGTTCGAGATCAATCCAACCGATGCACGGGTCTCGTCCGCGATGGCGCGCCTGCAGGAGGCGACCTTCGACGCCGCCTACGAGATCCCGCAGGACGCCTTCGCCCACCTCGAGGGGGGCGATGACCTGTTTGCCGTCTCCGAAACAACCGACGCGACGCCTCTCGACGTTGCCGATCCGTTCGCCCGGTTCGTGCCAGTGGAGACACCGGCGGCTGCCGAAGCGGTCGCGGCGCCAGCACCAGAACCGGAGGCGCGCCCTGCAGTCCCGGAGCATGACGGTGTCGTGCGGACCCTGTCAGGTCCGCGCGAACCTGTCACGCCGCCCGGCCGCACCGCGGAAGATTCTCCGCGACGAACGGTGATGATCGTCGACGACAGTCCGACCATCCGCAAGATTCTGGGCCTGACGCTCGAACGCGCCGGCTACAAAGTGGTCGCTGAACCGGACGGAGAATCGGCGCTCGAGCGGCTCACGCATGTCGTGCCCGACGTGATGCTCCTCGACATCGCCATGCCGAACATCGACGGCTACGAGGTGTGCCGTCGCCTCAAAGCCGACCCGCGGACCGCGCATGTTCCGGTGGTGATGCTCTCGGGCAAGGACGCCTTCTTCGACAAGGTGAAAGGACGCGTCGCGGGCGCCAGCGAATATCTCACCAAGCCGTTCGAAACGCCCGTCGTGCTCGACGCGGTCGCTGCCGCATGCCAGCCGGAGAGTGGAGGCCGCCTTCCGCCTTCGCGTGAAGCTGCGGCGGACCGCGCGGCCAGCGCGGGCTTGGCGGTCGGTCGCGATGCGACCGACCTTGACGTCGGTGGCCAGGCGACGCAATGCAGGTGATGGATGTCTGACCACTCGCCTGGTGGCCACACGCTCGCCGACGCGGTCGCGTCGCTGGACGCACGCGCAGCCGTCGCGGTGCCCCGCACCGCCGAAGTGCCGGTCGTCGAGCGCGCCGGCACGCGATTCGTCCGATTCATCGTCGGCGCCACCGCCTACGCGATCGGTGAACGGTTCGTGACCGAACTGGATCGCGTGCCGCGAGTCACACCGGTGCCACGGACACCCGCATGGTTGCGCGGGGTCGCGAATCTCCGTGGCGACATCCTGTCGGTAGTGGATCTGCGCGTTTACCTCGGGCTCGGACCGACACCGGCGGCCACCGGCCGCATGCTCGTGCTGCGGCTGCCGCTCGAAGACTTTTCTCTCGGGCTGCTCGTCGACGCGGTTGACGGCATCGTCACGGTTGACGACGCCGCGATCCATCCGCCGGCATCGACGCTCGAGGGCACGCTCGCGCCGTTCCTGAAGGGCATGGCAACCGTCGGTGATCAGCTCGTCGCGGTGCTGGATCTCGAGCGACTGCTGCGCTCGTCCGATATTCGCCAGTTCGACGACACAGAAGAGGACTCACGATGCAAAGCGCTCTGAACGTCAAGAAACGGTTAACGGTGACGGCCGCACTCGTGGCCGTCGTGCTGGCCCTCGGATCCGGTGCCACCGCCTACATGGTGCGAGCGGTCGCAGCGCAGGCGCACGTGAGTGCGGCCGCTGGCGCGCAGGATCGCATGACAGCGGACGCCGCGGTCGACAACGCCCTCGCGGATGCGTATCGAGGAATCGCGGTGGCCTGTCTCGGCAGCGTGCTCGTCATTGCCGGCCTGCTCGGCTTCGTCGTCTACCGGCCGGTGTCGGCGGACGCGGCCGCACTCTCGACACTGGTTCTGGAATCGAACGACGAGCGCGACCGCATGCAGGCAGCGATGAAGAAGCTGCTCGAGGAAGTCAGCGGCGTCGCCGAGGGCGACCTCACGGTGGAGGCCGAAGTCACACCAGACGTCACCGGCGCGGTCGCCAACTCGTTCAACCTGATGATCGGCGAGCTGCGGCGCATCATCGGACAGGTGCAGAGCACGTCGCGACAGGTCGGCACCGCGCTCAACGATCTGCGCTCTGCCACCGAAAAGCTCGCCGCCGGCAGCGACGATCAGGCGGCCCAGGCGGTCGAAGCGTCAGTGGCCATCGAGGAGATGGCGGCGTCGATCCACTACGTGTCGGAAAACGCCTCGTCATCGGCAACGGTCGCCGAAGAGGCGCGGACCAACGCGGAACACGGCACGCGCGCCGTGACGCGCACGATCGAAGGCATGAAGGCGATCCGCGATCAGGTGCAGGAAACGTCGATGCGCATCAAGCGACTCGGCGAGAGCTCGCAGGAGATCGGCGAGATCGTCGAGCTGATCGGCGACATCGCCGATCGCACGAGCATCCTGGCGTTGAACGCGTCCATTCAGGCGGCGATGGCGGGAGAAGCCGGCCGCGGCTTCGCCGTCGTGGCCGAGGAAGTCGAGCGTCTGGCAGACCGCGCGACCGAGGCCACCAAGCGCGCGGGCATGCTCGTCAAGACGACGCAGAGTGAGACCGCGGAAGTGATGACGGCAATGGAAGACACGACGCGCGAAGTCATCAACCGGTCGAACATCGCCAACGAAGCCGGCGTCGCCTTGAGCGAGATTCAGGGGGTGTCGAACCGCCTGGCCGAGCTGATTCAGGCGATTTCCGACGCCGCGCAGCAGCAGGCCAAGGGCTCCGAGCAGGTGGCGCGATCGATGACCGAGATGTCGTCGGTCACCAAGAACACCGCGGCGAGCACCAAGCAGACGGCGGCAGCCATCAATTCGCTCGGTCTGCTCGTCGACAGCCTCAATGCCGCGGCGGCGCGCTTCAAACTCCCCGCGACCGAGTCGGAACCTGCGTCGCGACAGCCCACGCCGGTGGCGCGTCTGGTCGCGTAGGGCCGACCCCAGGATAGAGCAGAGAGGGACTGAGGTCGGCCGATGGCTTTACAGATGCCCGGGCGAGCGAGCGACGCACGCGAATCGTGGTGCGAGCTGATTCGTCGACGGTGCGGTCTGACGTTCCGGATGGCGCAGGTGCCGGTCATCCTCGACTGCGTGCGTCAGCACGTCGAGGCGCGCGGCGCGTCCGAGCGAGCCTACTACGAGCAGATGGTCGCGGCACCCGACAACGATCCCGAATGGCTCGCGCTGGTCGAGCAGCTCGTCAACCACGAGACATCCTTCTTTCGTCACCCCCCGTCCTTCGACGTGCTTCGCCATCGGCTGTTGCCGGACCTGCGCGCGGCGCGCGGACGCAATCGCCTTCACCTGCTCAGCGCGGGCTGCTCGACTGGACAGGAAGCCTATTCGATGGCGATGGTCGCAATGGACCACGACGCCAGGGCCGATTTCGCCGTGTGGGGCTGCGACATCAGTCGCGAAGCGATCGAAAGCGCGCGGCGCGGCCGCTTCGGCCGGCGCGCGATCGCCGGCATACCGGAGGCGTACCGACAGCGGTTTCTCGTCGCGTACGGCAACGACGCGACACCCGAGTACGAGATCTGCGAGGAACTGCGCCGCCGCATTCGTTTCAGCGCCGCCAACCTCTTCGTCGCCGACGCGGGCGTCGCGCTCAGCTACGACGTCATCTTCTGCCAGAACGTTCTGATCTACATGTCCGCCGCCGCCGTTTCGCAAATCGTCGCGCATCTGGCGGCACGGCTTGTTCCCGGTGGGTACTTGGTTCTGGGACCCGGAGAGGGGCCGACCGAGCGACCCGCGTTGCTGGAGTCAGTGGCGATCTCCGGCGTCCGCATGTTCAGGCGCAAGAGCCACGCGCAAGTCGAGGGACGCTCGTGAGACATTTCGAAGACGGAGCGGTTGGCGCGTTCGCCACCGAACTGCACGATACGCTTCCGCAGATTGCGGCCGCCCTCGATGCGGCCGAGCGCGACGGCAGCACCGCACCGCTGCATGAGGCGCACCGGCTGCTTCACTGCCTGAAGGGCGCTGCCGGCATGGTTGGCCTGCCCGCGTTCGCGTATCTCGTCAATCTCGCCGAGGATCTGCTGGAGCAGAGTGTCGCGTCGACGGCCGGTCCCTCCGACGACAGGCTTGTGACGCTCCGTGCCTGTCTGCCGAAGTTCGCGGAATACACGACGATCGCGGCAGCAAGCGAGAGCGTGGCCGCGCTCGCACCATTTGCCTCCGCGCTTGCCGCGGAGATGTACGGCGACGCCAATGCGGACGATGCGGGACTCGAGAAGCTGCTCGATATCGACCTTCGGGAGCTCACCGCGGGCGTATCCGCTACTGCGCAGTCGCCCGTTTCGTCACCGCCCACGACGCTCGAACCGGAAATCGCGAATCACGAATCACGAATCACGAATCAGGAGATTGAAACCGGCCTCACTGATGCGGACCTGACCGCACTGATCGACAGTCTCGAGCCGGAATGGCCGGCGGCGTTTGCGTTGGACGCGCCGGTCGCAGAGACCCTCGAGGGGCTCACGCTCGCCAACGATGAAATAGCTCGCGCTGAAACGTCTGCTGACGCGTGTGCGACCACGCTTGATTTGAGCCCATCGGAGGAAGTCCCGTCGGAGCTCGCCGAAGTGTTTGCGCAGGAAGCAGCCGAGCACCTGCAGACGATCGCGAGGATCACCACGCGACTCACGCCGGCGACCGACGATCGGGAGTCGCTGCAGGAGCTGCGGCGGGCGGTGCATACGCTCAAGGGCGCCGCCGGCGTCGTTGGTTACAAAGCCGCCTCCAGGCTCGCCCACTGCATGGAGGATCTCCTCGATCGCCTGTACGACGGCACCGCCGTGTTGACACCTGACGCCGTGCGTCTGCTGGCGACGACCTCGGACACGCTGGACGAGTCGATCAATGGCAGCACCAACGCTGCCGCGTTGCAGACGACGATTGGCCGCCTGATGGCCGAATTCGACGGCCTGCGCCTGACTGCCGGTGACAATCCCTCATCGGCCGTTGCACGGGCGAACGAGGCGGCCATCGGCGCTGAACTGCCTGTCCGTCCGGCTGCAGCCGGACACGACTCGGAAGCAACGCCCGATCGCCGAAGCGGCACGGACCGCCGCCACAACGCACAGGTTCTGCGCGTGCCCGTGGCTCGCCTCGACGATCTCGTGCGGTCGGTCAGCGAGCTGGTGCTCAACCGCTCGACATTCGAGCAGCACCATGCCGCCCTGATCGCGCAGGTCGAGGAGCTCAAGTTCAGCGCCGCGCGCATCCGCAAGGTCGCGCAAAAGCTCGAGGCCGATTACGAGGTGCGAGCACTGGCCGGCAACTCGATGTCGATCGGGCAGGACGGCTTCGATGCCCTCGAGTTCGACCGCTACACCGATTTCCACCTGCTCACCCGAGAGTTGACGGAAACCGCCAGCGATGTCGCCACGATCAGCGCGCGCGTCAGCGACAGCATCGACGACTTCGACGCTGACCTGACCCGCCTCGGGCGGCTCACCCGCGAAATCCAGGACAAGACGCTGGAGTTCCGCATGCTGCCGCTGCGAACGCTGGCGACGCGTCTCGAACGCACCGTGCGTGTCACCGCGGAGGCCTGCGGCAAGCGCGTGAACTTCGCCATCGAAGGCGAGGAGGTAACGCTCGACAAGTCGTTGCTCGAGCACCTGGCCGATCCGCTGCTCCATCTGCTTCGCAACGCCGTCGACCACGGCATTGAACCGGTGGAGGATCGCCGTGCCGCCGGGAAGCCGGAACACGGCCGCGTCGTCATTCGGGCGTACCACGATGGAACCGACGTGGTCGTCGAGGTCGAAGACGACGGCAAGGGTCTCGACGTCGAGCGAATTCGTCGCACCGCCGTGCAGCGCGGCCTGGTCAGCGAAGCAGACGCCGCGACACTCGCTCCTGAGGCGCTGTTCGACTACATCTTCGAGCCAGGGTTCAGCACCGCGTCGCGCGTGAGCGAGATTTCCGGCCGCGGCGTCGGGATGGACGTCGTCAAGTCGGCGGTCGTGCGGGCCGGAGGTCGCATCCAGATCGACTCGAAGCCGGGTGCCGGCGTGACGATGTCGGTGCGCGCACCGATGACGCTGGCCATCACCCGCGTCCTTCTCGTTCGTGCCGGTGGGCAGACGTTCGGATTGCCACTTGGTGCCGTCGTGCAGATCGTGCGACCACATCCCACCGCCATTTCGCAGGTCGGCGACGATCGCGTGCTGACCATCGATGGCCGTGCCCACCGGCTGCGCGATCTCGCCGACGTGCTCGGACTTGCGCGGTCGGCGGATGCGCCCGCCGTTCAGCCGGTGCTGATCGCGAATCTGGCGGGGACGCGGATCGCGCTGGCTGTGGATGCGATCCTCCACAGCCGCGACGCAGTTGTGAAATCGCTCGGCACGCACCTTCGTCGCGTTCCGGGAATCTGGGGCGCGACACTGCTCGGCGACGGCACTGTCGTCCTGATCCTCAACGCCGCCGACATGGGAGCGGCGGCGGATGACGCCCGCGTCCGCGTGGTATCGCGGCCGGCACCGTCTGTGGAGCCGCAGACCCGCACGGTACTCGTCGTCGACGATTCGCTGAGCATGCGTCACGTCCTGTCGACGACGATCACGAAAGCCGGGTGGAGCGTGCTCCAGGCTCGCGACGGACTCGATGCACTCGAAGTTGTCCATCGCTCCACGCAACCGCCCGACGCGATCCTGCTCGACATCGAAATGCCACGCATGGACGGCTACGAGTTCCTGTCGACGATTCGCGCCGTTCCGGCGTACGCCAGGCTGCCGATCGTGATGCTCACGTCGCGGGGCAGCGAGAAGCACCGCGACAAGGCAAAGGCGCTGGGAGCGACCGCATATCTGGTCAAGCCGTTCAAAGATGACGTCCTGATCGAAACGATCACGCGAGTCGTGCACGCGGCGCAGATGGCCAGGAAGGCGGCGTCATGATCCGCGTCGCGATCGCGGACGACTCGTCGTTCACCTGCAAGCTGCTGGCGTCGTACATCGAGGAGGACGGCGACTGCCAGGTCGTGGGTATGGCCCACGATGCAACGGCGACGCTCGAACTGCTGCGAACGGCCACACCGGATGTGCTGACACTCGATCTGCAGATGCCCGGCACCGACGGACTCCAGCTTCTGCAGCGGATTACCGAGCAGCGTCACACCGCGGTCGTAGTGATCAGCGGCGTGACGAACCTCGCGGCGGCAATGACGCTGCGCGCACTGGAGCTTGGCGCCGTCGACTTCGTCCTGAAATTCACGCCCGGCGCTGCGGTGCGCCGATCCTCAATCAAGCGCGAGATCCTCGCCAAGATCAAGATGGCCGCGATGGCGCCAGCCGCTCCCAGACGCGAACAACGGCTGCCTGCAACCGTCGCCAGGCCGGCCACGCTGCGGCCGGTGCGACCGGTGACGGCTGCCGCAGCGACGACCGCCGCTCCCGTCGTGATCGGCGCCTCGACAGGGGGACTGCGCGCCATCAGCGAGTTGCTCGAGCACCTTCCGCACGATTTCAAACCGCCCTGCATCATCGTGCAGCATCTCCCCGCCACCTTCGCCGCCCCGTTCGCGACGCAGCTGGGACGGCATGCGCGCATCCGGGTGAAGGAGGCCGCAGCGGGAGATCGCCTCGAGTCGGGGCTCGCGCTCGTCACCCCGGGCGATCAGCACCTGCTGGTGCGGCGTGACGGCCTGGTTGATCTCGTTCCGGTCAGCGAGGACGACCCGTACCGGCCGTCGATCGATCGGACGATGGCATCGGTGGCGGAGAACTACGGAGCCGCGGCGGCCGGCGTGCTGCTCACCGGGATGGGAGGCGACGGCGTCGAAGGGCTGAAACGGATCCGCGCCGCAGGCGGCGACACCTACGTGCAGGATCTGGCCAGCTGTGTCGTCCCCAGCATGCCGGAGCGGGCGATCGAGGCTGGTGCCGCGGCGCACGTCGGCCGTCCCGAGCGGATCGCGCAGCTGATCGCGAGAGGCAGGCGGTGAGCGACGCACTCGTCTCGTGTACAGTCGGCGACGTCGACTACGCGTTGCGAGCCGATGACATCGTGGCGGTGATGCGTGCTGAACGCATGCGCGCACCGGCGGCGTGCGAGGCGGGGATAGGTGTGGTGACCGTCGGTAGCGAGCGCGCATCCGTGTATCCGCTCAGCACCACTGTTGGCCTTTCCGGAGCCGAGGAGAACCACAACAACACGCGACGCGATCGACACATCGTCGTCCTCCGTGGTGCACACGGGCTGACGGGATGGCTGGTCGACCGCGTCTCACGCTCTCGGCTGCCCGCGCCGACGCGCATCCTGCCTCTGCCCACTCTCGTGGGAGCGCGTGCGAGGCAATGGTTTGCCGGTGTTCTGAGCACGGCGGATCGAGCCGTACTCCTGCTCTCGCTGTCCTCGGCAGGCAACTGTGATCCAACGTGTGTGGCCGACACGCAAAACAGCGTGGCGCACACGCGATCGGCATCCGTCTCACCGCCGACGACTGACGGACCACTGGTCGTCACGTTCAGTACGGACGCGCTTCCCCGCTGCGGGGTGGCGCGATATGCCATCAGCGCACGGCGCGTCGCGGGCGTCGAGTCGGGTCTCGAGGTCGTCGCCGTGCCCGGAAGCGAGTCGCCGGTGATCGGCGTCAGCGTATGGCGGGGCGAAGTGCTGCCGGTGCTCGATGTGCGCAGCGGCGCTGCACATCCGGCAGTCGATCGCCGGCGTCTGCTGATCGTGCGATGTGGTGGACCACGCGCAGCGACGGCAGTGGCCATTCCCGTGGATGCCGAGACCGCGCTGTACCAGCCCACGTCCGACAATCCATTGCTCGACGCGGCAAGGCTCGAGGCCGACGTGATTCCGCCTTACGTGGTCGGGCTGTTCGATGTGCGAGGGCAGACAGTTGCACTGATTGACCCGGACGCGCTGGTTGGCGGAATTGAAGCGATCAGCCCCTCGCGTTCGCTCGCGGCTAGCGCGACGCTGGCGAATCAGGACGACGCAGGGTGTGCGGGAGCTGGACGCCTGTCCAGCCGCTGGACGAACGTCGCGCCGAGCACCCATGCCTGACCGTACAGACTGCTCGTCGTTGCGAACAACGGCCAAGTCGTGCGTTTCACGGCAGCCTGGCCCGTCCATTGCCCCTCCATCCACGGTGGCTGCGCGACTCCTCGTCGTCGAAGACAACGTCTCGACCAGTTTCGCGCTCCGCGCATTCTTCGAGTCGGCGGGGTACGACGTCGATGCCGCCTCGGATCGCGCCAGCGCAATCAGGATGCTCGGCGACAACCAATACGAGGTGGTCATCACCGACCTGCACCTCGGGTCGATGCACTCGAACGAAGGCATGGAGATCGTGTCGGACACGCGGCGGCGGCACACGCAGGCGTGCATCGTCATGCTGACGGCCTTTGGGTCTGCGGCCGCCGAACGTGAAGCGAGGCGTCGAGGCGCGGACCTGTTCTGCGCCAAACCGGTTTCGCTGCACGACCTGAGTCTGTTCATCGACAAAGCGCTGCGCAAGGAACAGTGGACGCCGGCCTCGGCCGTGGAGGGAGGCTGGTGACCACGCCCCTGGACGCGCGCCTCCGTGACGGAATCGCCGCGGCGCGCGCGAAGCGTCTGGATCTGGCGCGCACTCTGCTGCAGCAGGCTGTCGATGCCGCGCCTGACGACCCGCTGGCGTGGTTCTGGCTCGCTGTGGTGTCGCCCACGTCCGAAACGGCGGTCTCGCATCTGCGGCGCGTGCTCGCGATCGATCCGTCGCACGTCCCGGCTCGCGAGGCGCTGGCAAAGCTCCTCCTCGCACAGCTGGAGCGGATGCTCGACGCCGCTCAGCGTGTATTCCGTGATGCTGCCGCCGTGGCCCCCGAGATGGCCCGCGCTCGATGGCACCAGCTGACGACGCTCGACATCGATCCCGCAGTCGAGACGCCACTACCGTCGTCACTCGATGCCATCCCGCCGCAGCCATGTATCGAGCAGGACGCCGCCGACTGTCCGCCAGCATCCGCCAAGCGCACGGTGATGGTCGTCGACGACAGTCCGACGATTCGCAAGATCCTCAGCCTCACGCTCGAGGACGCCGGCTATTCGGTGGTCTCGGAGATCGACGGCGAATCCGCGCTTGGGCGCCTTTCCGATCTCGTCCCCGACGTGGTTCTCCTCGACATCGCCATGCCGGGAATCGATGGCTACGAGACGTGCAAGCGGATCAAGGCGGACTCGCGGACCGCGCATCTCCCCGTCCTGATGCTCTCGGGCAAAGACGCGTTGTTCGACAAAGTCAAGGGACACATGGCCGGCGCCAGCGAGTACCTCACGAAACCGTTCGAAGCGGCGACCGTGCTTGCGGCTGTTGCCGGTGCGTGTAGCGGCTTGCCCGCCGAAGCCGTGGCGAAGGCGGGCGGCATAGACACATGATCGAAGGCGATCTGATGGATCTGACGCTGGCGACGCTGCTGCACGCGCTCTCGCAGGAGAGCTCGACGGCGCAGCTGCGCCTGCAGCAGGGGACGGTGCAAGGCACCCTGTACCTGCGTGAGGGCGCGTTGATCCACGCGACCGGAACGGATTCGGTCGGGGATGCCGCGCTGCTCGAGCTGCTCGGGTGGACCGAGGGTCGATTCCGAATCGTCAGGGATGTCGAGGATCGGCCACGGACGATTACGCCGCGCCTGACCGCGCTGGTCACCGGCGCTGCCAAAGGCGCTCGTGCCTCGGCCACTCCCGTGCCGCAGGCCAACGCGGGTGTCTCGACCGATCAACGCCTGCTGCAGGACGCGCTGGCGCTGCTCACGCAGCTCGACGTCGACTCGACCAAGCTGAAGGCGACGCTCGACGACACCAGCGGAATTTCGACGCTGTTGCTCCTGGCAAACATCATCAACTCGCTCGTTGCGTTCGTGGTCGCGCGCACTTCGGATCTCGATGCCCTGCCGTCACGCGTGCTGCATCGCCTCGGATCGAGCAGTCCTCACGCGGAGGTGATCACGGAAATCAACGAGCGACTGTCGATCGAAACAGTGGCGGACGTGCTGCGCGGATGGGACGGAGATCCGATCCGCCAGCGGCAGTTCTTTGCCGGCGTCTGCGACACGCTGCTCGACCTGCTGGCGGTCTACGGTCGCACGGTCGGCACGTTCTTCCGCTCCGCCCACGAGCGGCAGGAATGGCGTACGACGTTCGACCTGTTCGTCGACGGGCTCACGACCGCGCTTGCCATTGCGCCACGAGAACAGGGGATCGTCGCCTGATGTCCTTCTTCGATCGCTTCAGATCGCGGTCCGCGCCCGAAGTGCGGAAGGGCAAATCAGGGCGCATCGACGAATTGTCGGTGCTGGTGCAGGAACGCCCCGACGACTGGACGATCCAGAACGAGCTGGCTGACGCGCTCGCGCAGGACGGACAGATCGACGAAGCGGTCACACGACTGTGCGCGATCGGTGACCATCTGGCGGCAGAGGGATTCCTGGCAAAGGCTCACGCCGTCTACAAGAAGGCGCTTCGACTGCGGCCGCGACACGAATATGCGGCGTCGCGTTCCGCCGAGCTCAATACGGAACGAATCACCAAGTCCGGATCGCGGTTCGCGATCGGTACCGATGAGGCACGCGCAACCGACGCCGTCGCGAACGACGTGCCCGAGGCCCGAGAATCAGTGGAAGCTGCCGAACCGACCCTGCCGATCCCCGCCGATGCGTCAGCTGAAGTGGATGGCATTGCCGATCCGCCGCCTGCCGACGACGCTGGCGAGTTGCTCGATGCGGACCCGCCGATCGAACCATCTCCGGCGCCGACCAACAGCGAAGGTCACAACGCCATCGAGGAGATGGTGAACGAGCTGAGGGAATGCGCGCGCGCAAATCCGGATCTGATCGAGCCGGTCGCAAAGCTTGTTGAGGTCGCCACGCTGAATGGCCTCGACGAGGTGCGAGACGAGGCAGAGGCACGGCTGTGCGATCTGCATTACCGGCGTGGCGATTACCGCGCGGCCCGGACCATCGCCGAAGCGCTCGTCATGCGCTATCCGGAGGAGCCGCGGCATCGAGCCAGATTCGAATTCCTGGAAGCGGAGCTCGCAGAGCACGAGCCATCGGGAGAGCGGGTCGAGGTACCGGAGCCGGGCGTATCATCGGAGCACACGTCTGATACGGGCATCGAGGCGGAGCTCACTCACGATCTCGACACGCTCGCGGCTGGCGACGCTGCCCCTGCCGAGAGCGTCGATTCGATCGACACGCGCGCCGCGCTCGAGCGCGCCGCCGACGTGGCGGAGCACCGCTTTGCCGCCGCGCGTCAGCTCGCCAGACTTGATGCCGACGCGGGCAACTGGGCGTCGGCCCTGTCCTGGCTGGAACGGGCAGCCACCGCCATCCCGACACCGGCCGACGAAGAGGAGCTCGCCTACGACTTCGCCCTCCTGCTCGAACGCGCCGGCGAGCATGACCGCGCGCTCGGCGTCCTGCACGAGATTGCGGCGAAAGCGGGTGCGGAGTACCGCGACGTCTCGCAGCGCATCCAGCGTCTGACGTCCGCACTCGAACCGATTCAGGAACAGCTCATTGCCTCCTGACGCTCAATACTTGGAAGCCGCGGTAACAGGCGGCTGGGGTTACGCGGCGTTCAGCATTCGATCTTCCACCGGAATGACGGGGCCCTTGAGAACGACCGGGAAGCCCACGGCACGCCAGGCGGAGAAGCCGCCCTGGAGCGGGCGCACACGGCGAATACCGCGCTGCCGGAGCCGGAGCGCTTCCTTTGCGCTCGTGATTTCGTCCGGGCACGTGCAATACAGCACGATGTCACGGTCGCGCGGGATCTCGGCGTGCCTCGTGGCAAGGTCCTCTGCTGGAATATAGATGGCGGTGGGAATGGTGTAAGGATCAGTTTCGAAATCCAGTGGATGACGGAGATCGATGACGGCAATCTCATCGCCTGCCTCGAGGCGGTGATGCAGTTCGTCCACGGAAATCCGCGCGATGCGCAACTGCCTCAACACCAGCCGGCGCCGCAACTGCTTCCATCCGATGTAGCCGGCCAGCGCGGCGGCGGCCAGCAGAATCCACACGGAAGCAGGCCAGCGCACGCGCGTGCCGATTGACGCCAACACTCCCGATGAGAAATAGCCGACCAGGAAGTATGCGGTGACCCAGCACAATACGCCTGTGATGTCATACGCGACGAATCGCCGCGAGCGCATCCGGAAGATGCCGGCCAGCGGAAGCGCAACGGTGCTCAGACCAGGAATGAACTTCGCGACCAGTAGCGCGGCCGCACCATATCTGCCGAACAGGTTCTCGGTCCGTCGGAGGCAGGTGGATGGTTCGAGCGCCATTCGGCAAAGCCGTCCGAGAATCGACAGACCGCGTCGGCGGCCGATGAGGTACCAAAGGTAGTCGCCCGCGGCAACACCGATCGTTAACGCGACTAATGCCCAGGTGAGCCGCATCTGGCCATGAGACGCAAGGGCACCTGTGCCGACGAGCAGCGGAACAATCGGCACGAACAACAGCGCCTGGGCGGAGAATGCGCTCGCGGTCAGGAGCAGATAGGTCATATTCTCGTCGTCGCCTCGGAACCGCTCACGTCACCAGCGTTTTCTTGCGTGCCGTGTGCCACCCGATGCCGACCGAATGCAGCTCAACGGCGCGTTCAGGGAAATGTGGAGGGACTATGCCCGGCACGTTGAACGCGCAGCTGAATCAGGAAGGTCTGTCAACGTCGAGGGCCACGGTGCGCCAGCACAGCGTCTACGTGGATCGGCCGCTGGGAAAGGGCGCGCTCGAAGGCGATAAACCGCTCTGGCGTTCCGTCAAGCGTGCCGCTCACTGAACAGATCAACGTCGTCTTGAACTGGTTCGAAGAGCTGAAGCGTCTCGTGCCAACGAGATAGACATTCGTTTGGCGGACAGAGTGGGATTCGCACCCTCGCAGCGATTACTCGCTATCTTGGCGATCGAGCACGAGTGAATGGTCACCGCGGCGGGAGCGATCCGAGAAACGCTGCGATCGCGATGATGTCGTCTTCCGAGAGTTTCTCGACGACACGCTTCATCAGTGCCGCGGCCTTCCCTGCGCTCGATCCGTATTGCATGTCGAACAGCTGCCGGGCAATGTAAAGCGGCTGCTGGCCCGCCAGTCGCGGCACCTCACCCAGACCCACCAGCGTATCGCCGTGGCAAATCGCGCAGGCGATCGTCTTTCCCGCACCGCCCGCCTTCACCAGAGTCTCGCCCCGCTTGAGGCTTCCAGGCGGCACGAACGCAATGAAGCCAGAGTGCGGATCGCGCAGCTCGGTGCGCAGTGGATCTTCCGGGATCTGCAGGATGCGGCGGCCGATCGGCTCGGTGCCTCCAGCCGGATGCAGCTGACGATGACGGCCGGCGGTGGCAATGAACGTCTTCGGCGGCGTCGCCGTTTCGATCACCCTCACGAACGTGCGCGGCGCGAGCAAGGCGAAGTACTCGGCGGCCTCGCGGACATCGGTGTCCGACGCCATCTTCGCGATCGGCCCCATGCGGGCATCGTCTTTACGCGCACCGGATTTGTAGTACGTCATCTGTCGAACGAGATATTCAGCAGGCATTCCTGCGATGTCGGCTGATTCGGAATGACCCTGACCGGACATCAAATGGCACGAGCCGCACGCGAAGGTGATCCCTGTGCCGCCGCCGACGGATCGGGGCGCTGGTGGATGCTCGTCGGGAAACCAGTCCGGTGGGTTCGCATTACCGGCGATCTTCGCGGCGTCGTATTCACGCGTACTGCCAGGCACGCGGACGATCCCTTCCGGTCTGAAGGCGCGCGGCTGCACCGGATCGGGAATGTTGAACGCCCACGCCGGCAGGCCGTCCGGCACGGCAACCACCGCAGGGGCTTGCGCGAACGTGACGGTGGTGAACGCGCCGGCCGCCAGCGAAACGAGTATCGACCGAATCATCCTGCCTCCCGTGTGGTGGCGCGGGGCGGGCAAAAGCCGACCCCCGCGCATACTCGGCTTCTGCTCATGTGAGCAGCCGGTTCGCGATCAACACTGGGCGCTCACGCCTTTCCGACAAACTTCTTGAACTCCGCAATCGGCACTGCGCCGCGCCCGTGGATCGGGGCAATCGTCGACACGTTCAATTTCAGCCGCTGCAATTCGTCGTACAGGGCAACAGCGTTCGGCGGTGGCGGCGACGGAACCGGAGCATCGACAGGGCCCGGGCTATACGCATCGGCCTCGACGAGAATCCCGGGGCCAGGCAGATACACGAGCGTGTATTCGTTCGTGTGCGTGTCACCTTTGGTCGCATACACCTCGATTGTCTGCTTGCCATCCGTGAGCACGTATTTGTCGGAGACAGCCTGGAACATCGGCGGCTTCGGGCTCTGCGCCTGCCGATCGGGGCTCAACGTGGCCGGTGCGGTGACGGTCTTCTCGAAGTAGGGCACGTTGGAGGCATGCGTCACGATCGTTGCGCCCTCGGCCACGTACGTCCGCAACCCGCCGGTGTGATCGAAGTGATGGTGCGTGGTCAGCAGATAACGAATCGGCTTGCCCGGAACCAGCTTCTTGGCCTCGGCGATGACCGCCAGCGAGCGCTCCTCGGTCAGCGGCGCCTCGACGACGGCGACGTAGTCCTTGAATTCGACGACCACGCTGTGGTGAGAGCCTCCAGTCACGTGCCACACGCCGTCGGCAAGTTTCGTACTCATCGTCTGCACCGGCGGAGCAGCAGCCGCGGCGGCTTCTGGTACGGGGAGATTGAGCGGCGCGTTCGGCGTCACGTTATTGATGGTGAGATCCCACAGCGGAAAACCTCCCTGGGTGATCAGAATCTTGGTCGGGAACTGAACGCCGTTGAACGCCTTGTAATCGGAATAGTTCGCGACGAGATCCGTATCGCCGAGCACTGGATTGGGAATCTTGGTCCTCACTTGTGTGACCAGATTCTGTGCGTCGACCGTTCCCTCGAGTTTGTATGTGCCGAGAGCGGTGAACGAGATGAGATTGCTGCCTTCCATCTCTGTCAACATGGCGTTGTCCGCTTGCATTGCCGCTTTGACGAACCCGTGCGGCGTGAGCCAGATGTGCAGTTGCCGCTCTTCGGCCGTCGCCGGCTGCGGCACCGGTCCGTTCGGCCCGACGTTCCAGGCTTTGTCGCCGCTCACCTGCGCGTTTTGTTTCTGACCGCCGAAGACCGGCTGGGCAAACGTCATTTCCTCCCGAGATGACCGCTGCTCGTAGTTGATCGCGCGCGAGTACGCGCTCATGTCACGGCGCGGCCACTCCTGACCGGCCGTCAAGGCTTGACCAAAGAACGCATTCATGCCGGTGCCGGAGTACTGAATCGAGTTCACGTTGCCAAGCGCCTGTTGTACGTCTCCGAGCACGCTGCTCGCCGTCCTGGTCCGGTTGCAGCCGGCCGTGGCGACAGCCAGAACGACAACCAACCACAGTCTCTTACTCATGTTTGAAGCCTCCTCACGAATGACGAAACGACGGTGATCGACGGGTCCATGTCGACTGCACGTCGACGATCGGCGTCGCACCGGTGACAGTGATGACTTCCGCGACGTTCCCGACCTTCAGTTCGGCATTGATCGTGGTGACCTGTGTGCCGGAGAGCACTACCCCTTCGCGCTTCAACGGCGTAAAGCCGTCAATGGTGAAAGTCACGATGTAGGTGCCGGGCCGCAGATTTTCAATCTTGTAGTTGCCGGCACCATCGGTCGCGACAGTGCGAGCCTTTTCGATCAGGACGGGACTGGCCGCCTCTACGGTCACGCCGGGCAATACCGCGCCGGAGGCGTCCTTCACCACCCCCGCCAGCGATGCCTGCGCCAGGACCATCGTCGGTGCGAGCAACAGAACGGCGACAATCACCACGCTTCGAACCGCGACGCGCATGCTGCCTCCTTGTCGGCGACGCGCTTCCAGATTGGTGCGGCATCCACAGGTGGTGTGAGTCCGCCTGTGGGTGGTCGATTGCTCGAGGACGTGCCGGCGTGAATGAGCAGGTCTATTTGGCTTGATTAGTCACGCCAGGGACACCACCAGCGGGATTGCGGACGTTCCGGTTGTACTGCTCGACCTCGTCGAGCGGGACGCACTTGTCTTCCGCGAGGCTCGCCCACCCTGTCCCGGCGGACAGATCGTTTGCGCCGGCCAGGCGAAAGGTCACCAGATCGCTTTTCCACGGCTCGGTGTAGATGCGCGGATCGGTCACCGTCATCTGCAGCTCCATGACGTTGTGATACCTGCGCGTCCATCGCTCTTCCACGCGAGCCTGATCGCTGATCGGATAGCCGAAATGATCCAGCCACTGTCGATCGTCCAGACCGATCGTGGTCACGACCAGCGTGTTGCCCTCCCACCGGCCGACCGAATAGCCGTTCCACCGCGGCAGGTACTCCTCCACCTTGGCCAGCGGCCGACCGTCGAGCCAAATCTCACGGTGATCCCACGTCCACTCGAACCGTTGAATGACGCGGTTCGGCGTCATGATCATTTCCATGGGCGCGGGATCGTAGAGGATCATCCGAACCAACCCGAGCGGGTTGCACGCGCCCACGTAGTCGTTGCCTTGCGCCGGCGGAATCGCTCGACGGCGACCACTGGGGACTCTCGCATCGGCAGCCGCCGGCGTGCCGACGCGAGCGCCGTAGGACGGCTTCTGCGCGTCGAACTTCTTCTTTCCCTCCGCGGTCATCGGCGGCTCGTACTTCTCGTTGAAGCCGTACTTGTTGCCCAGCCACACGCCGGAGAGATCATGTGGATCGAACGGCTGGTTGTCCGGCACTAGAGGCGGTGCTCCGCGCCCAAGCACATTGCCGTTTCCAGCGCGGCCGCCGCCTCGGCCCTGCGGCGCGCCCGCGCCGCGACCGCTGGGTTGCTGTGCGGCGACCAGGAGCGGAATCAGGACGGCGACCGAGAGGAACACGAGCAGGAGGCGAGTTCCCATAGATGCTCCGTTGTGAAGCACGCGACCGGCTTATGGACGGTCCGCGCCTGGACCGCCGCGACGCGTCGGCGCACCGCCCGGTGCGACCGGTGCGTCGCCACCGGCGCCACCTGAATTCACGATCAACTCACCCTGCTCGTTTCTGATCGTGCGGATACAGCCGTTGAAGCCGCCCACGCGAGCCGTTCCCAGCGTCAGCTCGACGATCGTTCCCGGCTTCATCGCTTCGAGCGTGCGGCTCTGCGTCCAGCCGGCCCTGAGCAGGAACGTTGGATTGGTCACCAGTTCCGCCGTCCACGTTTCGGTCTCGCCCTTCTCGTTGACGCGCGTGAACGTCACCCACGGATGCGGGTTCTTGTACTTGAACTCGACGACAGTCGCCTTGGTCGTCCATAAATGATCCATGTCGTACGAGATGTTGCTGCCGTGATGCGCGAACGCCGACGCCGGGAGCGCGACGACCGCCGCACACACGGCGATGCGGAGGACGGTACGAATGGTGGTCAAGCGGCTCATGTCACTCTTTCCTGAACTGCAAGAATGGTCTTTTGTGTTGTTGGCGCGTAAACTACACGCGACATCGCATCTTGTCAATGACGACGTGTGGCGATTTCGTCACCCGCTGCCGCTGAAAGGTGAACCCCCGATGACGTGCAAAATGCGCCGGTTCGTTGCCGTGGCAGCGGCCGCCGGCCTGTGTGCGGTTTCAGCAGCTTCGCTGCACGGTCAGGCCGCGAGCGGTCGCGCCGCCGCCGCGGCACCGAAGCAGGTCATGGCGGAGGACGTGTTCAAGAACGTCCAGCAGCTGCGCGGAATCCCGCTGGGCGAGTTCTGGGACACGATGGGATTCATCTCGGCCGCGCTGGGCGCCAACTGCGTGCATTGCCACGTCGAGAGCAGTCTGAACAGTCTCGACAAATTCGCCGAGGACACGCCGCGCAAGCGCCGCGCGCGCGAGATGATCGCCATGGTCAAGGCGATCAACACGACGCACTTCGGCGGCGCTCGGGTCGTGACATGCAACACGTGCCATAACGGAGAGATCCGGCCGCAGCCCGTCCCGAGTCTGTTGAAGCAGTACAGCCTGCCGATCGAGGATCCCAACATCGTCGAAGTCGTGTCCGGAACCACTGGTCCGTCTCCCACTGAGATTCTGAATAAATACGTGGCTGCGCTCGGCGGAGCGGAACGCCTCGCTCGCCTCACGAGCTTCGTTGCACGAGGAACCTACCAGGGGTACGACACCTACGATCAGCCGGTGCCGTACGAGGTCTTCGCCAAAGCTCCCAACCAGCGCACCGTGATCGTCCACACGCAGAACGGCGACAACACCACGGTGTTCGACGGGCGGACCGGGTGGGTGGCCGCGGTTGATAAACCGGTCCCGTTGCTGCCGCTTTCCGCGGGCGGTGAGCTCGATGGCGCGCAACTCGACGCCGGTCTTTCCTTCCCCGCAACGATCGCGACGGCGTTGAGCGCATGGCGTGCGGGCTTCCCGACAACGTCGATCGATGACAAGAACGTTCGCATCATCCAGGCGACCGGCGCCTCCGGGACGAGGATCAAACTGTTCTTCGACGACGGCTCCGGCTTGCTCGTCCGCGTAGTCCGCTACACCAACACGGTGATCGGGACCGTTCCCACGCAGATTGACTACGCCGATTACCGCGAAGTCCTCGGGGTGACGATGCCGTTCAAGACAACGGTGACATGGACGTCCGGACAGGCGACGATCGAGCTCTCCGATGTGCAGCCGAACGTCGCCATCGATCCGGCCCGTTTCGGCATGCCCCTTCCGGCGGTGCTGAAGAGGGTCGGGCGGTGAAGGTGGTGAGTTCGCGGGTCCCCAGAGCCTTCTCGCGCCGGTCAGGCGCAACGAGTCGGCCTGACCTCCGCAGTCGCGCCGGATCGACACAGATGGACTCTGAGACGAAGTGAGGGTGAGGTATTGGGCGTCCGGTCAGAAGTAATCGTGCTCGCCGCCTTCTAACGCTGTGTGGGACCGTATATCCGGAGGAAAACCGTGGCAAGTGTTTTGGCACACCTTGTTGATCGGCGGCGGACGCTGAGGAGGGTGGACCGCACTCCATGACGGATCCGGACCCTCGTTGTATCAGCTCGATCTGAAACGCCGACTGTTCCGGCACCCGGTCAGCTACATGATCTACTCGGGCCTCTTCGAGGCGCTGCCGCAGCAGGTGAAGGATCGCGTATACGCGCGCCTGCTCGCGGCCTTGAAAGCGCCTGGCAAAGGCCGTGGCTTCTATCCGGAGGTTTCCCCAACCGAGGCGGCTGCGATGCTCGACATCCTGGTCGCGACCAAGCCGGACTTTCGAGACTTCGTCCAGCGCGGCGTTCACCAGTGACCTACAATCTCGCCATTGTGTGAGGGATCGTATGCGAATCGTTTGTATGGTAAGCGGCCTCGCCGTTTCCTGCCTCGTGATCGCGAACATCGCCTCAGCGCAGACGGCGCATCTGCCGGCCGAACTGCTGAAGGATTGGACGGATCAGAAGGTATTGATGTTGAAGACCGCTGACGCCATGCCGGCGGACAAGTTCTCGTACAAGACCACGCCGCCGCAACGTGATTACGGTCAGCAGATCCTGCACGTCGCCTTCGCCAACGTGATGTACCTGCGGTTCTTTGGCGGCAAGGCGGTCGCACCTGCGTTCAATCGCAACGCGACTGCCAAACAGGAGATCCTCCAGGCGCTCGCCGCTTCCTACGATTACGGAGAGGCGCTGATCAAGGAGCAGACAGACGACTCGATCCTGCAGATCATCAGCACCAATCAGTTCCTCGGACCTTCATCGAAGGCGCGCGTGATCTCCTTCCTGCTCGGTCATACGTGGGACATCTACGGTCAGATGGTCGTCTATCTGCGTTTCAACGGCATCACGCCGCCCGCCAGCCAGCGTCCGTGAGGTGATTCTCATGCGGCACACATGCACGTCATCGAGCGGTTCCGGCGCGAGGGCAACACGCTCACCCGGACCGCGACGGTGGAAGACCCTGACGTGCTGCTCGAACCCTGGACGACCACGCCGCGAGAGAGACGAATAATCCCTCTCTCGTATTCCCGGTGCCGGCCAACGTCAAAGCCGCCGCCGCGCACAGATAACCCGCATCACGCCTTGCGGCGCCGGTTGCGCGCCAACTCCACGACCCGTGCACCGGCACGACGCTGTTGCAATTTGAGCTGCTCCAGCACGAGCGACCAGAAACTGGACGCAGCGGGACTCATGTGGCGACCGGCCAGACGGATCAGCGTGACAGCAACAGATAAGGCGGGGGCGGAGAGGAGTCGCGTGCGCACGTCCTGCGGCAGCGGTACCGGCATCGCCCCGGTCGGCAGAATTCCGACACCGACACCTTCACGCACGTAGGCAAACACTTCGGGGAAGCCGGGCACGAGCACGGCGTGTCGCAAGGTGAAACCCGCGCTCGCCGCCGCTCCCTCTACGAGCTTGCGTGTATAGCTGTCCCGCGGCGGCGAGATCAAGGGGACGTCGCGAAGCTGCGTCAGGCGAATCGGCGCCCCGTCGTGCGCCAGCGGGTGATCCTTCGGCAGCACCACGTGCAACGACTCGCGGCGAAGATCCACGCGCTCCAGCGAATCGGGAATCGAATCGCCGTAGGTGATCCCGAAATCGGCGACGCCGCCGCCGACGTCCTCGATAATTTGCGAGTTGCACCCGCCACGCAAGTGAACGTCGACCTGGGGCCGGCGTTCACGAAACGTGCGAACCAGCGGCGGCAACGTCTGCTGCACCACGATCGGAAAGCTCGACACGATGACCTGACCGCGCTGCTCGGTGGCGATATCGCGAAGCCCGCCAAGGGCAATGTGCAGATCGTTCAGTACCCGCTCGCTGACGGCGACGAACTCGCGACCGGCCGGCGTGAGCTCGATGCGCCGCGTGCTCCTGACGAACAACCGCACGCCCACCAGCTTTTCGATCCTCGTGATGGTGCGGCTCAGGGCCGACTGTGACGTCTGCAGAAACGCGGACGCATTCACCAGGCTCCCGAAATGCGCGACCGCCACCAGCGCGTGCAGCTCTTTCGCGTTGAGGCCCGGAATATTCAAAGCTTGCATCGTCATGGCGTCAGCGACCGCGATAGTGGGGCAGAATCGCCAGAGTGGTGTCGCGCTCGTTGCCGGCGATCTCCGCCGCCGAGAAGCCCACCGTTGGGAGAAAGCGTGCGCATCAGGCGGGCCTCGGGTTGACGCTCAACCCGCCGTCGAGCACGACCTTCGAGCCGTTGAAGTATCGCGCACGATCCGACGCGAGGAACGTCACCGTATCAGCCACCTCGGACATCTCCGCCCACCGGCCGGCGATGATTCCCATGCGTTTGCAGAACGACGCCAGGAACTCCGGTTTCGTCACCCCCTGTTGCTTCGCCATGTTGTCCGCCCACACCTCACGGCCCTCGGTCCCGACAAGGCCGGGGACGACGGTGTTGACGGTGATTCTTTGTGCGGCGAGATCCTGCGCGAGATATCCGGTTGCCTGATTCATCGCCGCGTTGTTCAGAGCATGCGTGAGCGCGGGAGCCCAGACGGCGACCGACGCGCTGCCGCTGATATTGATGATTCTCCCGGTACCGTCACTCGGCATCAGCGGCAGAAACGCTTGTGTCACGCGCAGCGCGCCGACGATCTTCAGATTGAGATCGTCGATCCAGTCGGTATCGGGCCACAGGATCTGGCGGTCCATTCGGCGCATCGGGCCACCGGCGTTATTGACGATGATGTGCACCGCGGGATGTGCAGCCTTGGCGCGATCGGCGGCCGCCTTGATCGAGTCGGCACTCGTCACATCCGCCGTAATCGGCAGCGCGCTGACACCATGCGTCTCGCGGAGTTCGCACGCGGCTCGCTCGAGCGGCTCTTTGCCGCGGGCCAGCAGAATGACGTCGACGCCTTCGGCTGCCAATCCGTGTGCGATCGCCCTGCCGATCCCGCGGCTGCCGCCCGAGATCACGGCCACTCGCCCCCTCAGTCCGAGCTCCATCGCCAATGTCGTCTCTCCTCGAATACCTACGGAGCCGCCTTTCCACCTTCGCACCGGCACGGTGGATTCGCCGTAGCTTCAGCGACGGCGGAAAGGCGCGCTGCGCCTATAGAACGTACCTCGGTTCACTGCGCGGGCGGCAGCGGATTCGGTACCCGGTTAGCGATCGGCGGTACAGTCCGCAGATACGCAAAAATCGCTTTCAGGTCGTCGTCGGACGCCATCGCATACATGCGCCACGGCATCGGGTTCAGCAACGGTCGGCCGACGCCGCTCTTCTTGCCGTTGCGAATCGCGGCGATGAATGTCTCTTCCGTCCAGCTTCCGATCCCCGTCGTCCGGTCGGGCGTCAAGTTGCTGGTGAACGACACGCCCCATGGGCCCGACCAGGCGGTGTTGGTCGAATTGATCGACACGAGCCAATCACCGGAACGCGCACGAGGCGCCGCAACCCGCACGTTCGCCGGGTGGCCTGACAGCATACGGCTCATGTCGGGTTCGCCTTTCTCATTGAAAGGCGTGTGGCAGCCGTTGCAATCCTGGATGGTCGCGAGGTATTTGCCGCGCGCAATCATGACGGCGGATGGTGCTTGCGCGCTGCCGCGCTGCTGCGCGAACAGCGACAGCGAGCACGCGATCAACGCTCCTGTCATCACAACCGTGAGAACCGTAGCGCGGGGCTTGTCCGGCCCGCGAAACTTCCATTCGTGACGCATCGCGCCTCCAGATTCAGGTGCGGCTACCGCCGGACACTACGTCATCGAAACTCCGCCATCATTCCCGGGATGTTGCCCGCGGCGGGACCGCCGCCCCAATTGAGCTCTTTCAGCAGGGTCTGTGTGATCTCCTCTTGCGTGCGACCCTCTTTCACCAGCGTGCGCGCCCGTTCCCGAATCCGACCGACCTTGGCGCGGTGATCGAGAAACTGCTGCTTGGTCAGCACCGGACCGTGACCGCCGACCAAGAGGTCGAAGTCCATTGCGGCGATCGCGTCGAGCGTCTTCCCCATATCGGTCCAGTTGCCGCCATCGCCGTAGTTGACGATCTGCGGGATGGTGTCGGGCGTGGTGACGAGATCGCCGACAACGAGGACTCGAGCCGCAGGCAGGTAGGCCATGGTATCGCCACGCGTATGCCCGCAGTATTCGGTGAGCTGCACTTGCTTGCCACCCAGCACCACGTTGGCGTTGCGGGAATAGGCGATCTGCGGCAGACCCATCTGCCCCGCCCGCTCCATCTGCTGCCTGTCATCACGCGAGATGATGACGGTCGCGCCGATCTGCTGCATCTTCGCCGCGCCGCCGCTGTGGTCCTGATGGTGGTGCGTGAGGATCACGTACCTGATCGGCTTGTCAGTGAGTGACTTCACCGTGGCGATCACGTCGTCGTGCATCTGATCGTTCTTCGAATCGATCAGGATGACGCCTTCCTCCGTGAGGTACACCGTGATATTGCCGCCAAACGCGCCTATCTCGGCGACGACGTCATTCACGTTCTGAATCACGTACACGTCGTCTTTGACTTTCACCAGTCGTGGGCGTTCGGTGGGCGCCGGCTGCTCCCCACCGAAGCCACGCCCGCCGCCGCCACCAGCGCGGCCGCCGCCCTGTGGCGGCGGTGGTAACGACACGGTGGCCGTGCACAAGCCGTCGGTAACTGGCGGGCGTGACGGCTGCTGCGCGAAGGCGAAGCTGCCGTCTATGGCGAATAGTCCGGACGATAGCAGAAGGCAAACGGTCCGCACGGATGAGGGCATATCAGGCCTCGTTCACAGCCAAGAACGGAATGAAGAGCGCCGCGTGTCATTGCGCCGGCGCCGTGGCGAGTCGCGGCGGATCGATCGCGCACGGCGTCGGAACGAACTTCGAGCCGTCCGGTTCCTTGCGGAAATCGGTCGACGTGATGAAGGGCTGCGTCAGATACTTCGCGTCGTCGACGATCGTCGTTACGGTGAGCCACTCGAGATCGCGCGGGCCGGAGTGACGGTAGTAGTACTCCGTGACGACGGCGTTCTCGCTGTACGGCACGCCGTTGGTCCGAAGGTAGCCGGCGCGCAGATCGGTCGTCACGACCTTGAGGTTGCCGCCGGCAACGCTGCCACTCCCGCGCCCGCCAAACCCGAAGGCAGGGACCGGCTGCTGCTTGCGCCATTCGGCCAGCGACGTGCCCTGCCAGGTTCGTTCACCTGCCGCCGTCGCCGCGGTACCACCCTGAGGTTGCGCGAATCGCAGCAGCCGCGTCTGGTTCCCCGCCGACGTTTCGATCTTCAGCGTGGAATCGTCCTGCCATGTGATATGCAGTCGACCCGGATGACGCGTGATGGCAGCGGCGCCGAATGCGCGGCATTGATTGCCTTCGGCGTTGTCCTTCGCCAGGTCCCACGCGTCGGCTGCACGACGGCCCTCGTTGTTCAACGGTACACTCGAATAGTCACCCTTGGGTGGCGTCATCATGCGCCACCGCCAGTCTTCGCTAACGAGCGACACCCAGTAGCCGGTCATGTCGAACGGGGCACTCGCACGTGCGGTCGGTGGTGGACCGCCACCGCGATTGCCTCCCGCTCCGCCGCCCCTCTGACCGGCTGGCGGCGCTGCGCCACCTGCCGCCGGCTGTTGCGCTCCTGTGGCCGCAACCGCCGCTAACACGGTCGCGCATATCCATGTGACGCTTCGCCTCATCGCGTCACTCCTCGAGGAGCCCGTGGCAAAGCCACGGGCGCGGGGACACAGAGGCGAGTTTCTGGGTTGAGGAACAGAGACAGCGGAAGTGTGGGGCCTCGAGGCCGTGCAAGCATTTCCATCACGGCCTCCTACGCGGCTGCTGCGCGGCGCTCGAGAGTGTGCGATAGGCAGCTTCGATGAACATGTCACCGGTGTAGGGGGGCGTGCTGTATAGCGGATCGTAGTCTCGCGTCGGCCGTGCAGCTTTCACCTGCGCCAGCGTCAGTCCACGCCGGGCCATGTCCTGAATGCGATCGCGAACGATCGTCACCATGTCGCGATAATCAGCGACGTCGGCTTCGTCACACAACCGACCGCTGGCGGGTACGACCATCGTCCCGCCTTCTTCGTTCAGCTCCGGAACGGTGAGCTCGATGATCCTGTTCAGCGCGGCAACGATGCCCGTGAGGCTGCCGCCGTGCTCCACGTCGATGCGCGGGAACTGATGCGGCGTGAACACATCGCCCGTAACAACGACATCGGATCGGCGAAATACGACGAAGGTATCTGCGTCGGAATACGCCGCAGGCTCGTGATAGACCTGAACGGGCTCACCATTGAAGAACAGGTCCTTGCTGCCGACGAAGTAGGTGTCGGTCGGCCATGCCAGGCGCGGGACCGTACTCCCGTCCGCACTCATGCGCGTGAGCACAGCGTCGAACGCCAGGACGGCGGCGCCGCCGCCGGGGCGATCGGCACCCACGGCGCGTCCCGCTTTGCGGATCGCCTCGTTGCCTCCAGTGCGATCCGTATTGGTGTTGATGATCTGCAGAATCGGTCCCATGCTGACGGTTCGGATCGCCTCGAGCAGGCGAGGGGACAGCGCGGCCGTCATGGTGTCGACGACGAGCACACCGTCCTCTCCGACCTGTACCGTGCTGTTACCTTCAGCGCTCGCCATCAGATACATACGATTGCGCCGAATCGGCACGATGTGGATCGGTCCGACCTGGCGCTCGGCGCCCGGCGCAAACGCGTCCGGCACCGCGCGCACCGGCGTCTGCTGCCCGGAGACGATCGCCGTGGCAGCGACGAACAGACCAGCCGCGCTCGCGAGATGGGCAACGAGCCGGACGCTGGACTGCAGCGTCAGACCGTATGTCCGGAGGAAGACCCTGGCGGTCATCGAGCGGTCCCTTGGGCGGCGCCGCTGCCTGCCGATGCGGGGGTCGGAGACGCCGGCCGCGCGCCGGGCGCGACCGTCGGCGTGAACGGGGCGTCCGGCAACGTCCGCAATCTGGCCGCGAACTCGGGATACATCGTTTCCGCGCCACCGGCTCGCGCTTCCGCCGGCATGTGATACCGCGCGGCGAATTCGTTCAGATATGGGTTCCGGCCGGGGAGATAGTGCGGAATCAGCGTCTGATCTCGGTCGATCTCCACTTCCACTGAACAGGGATATGGGCTCGGCAGAAATCCTGGTTCATATACGAAATTCCGACTCTTGATGTACGGCTCCGTGAGGTATACCGGGTCATCGATGATTTGAATCCACGTCAACACGTCGCCGCTGCGAATGAAATGCTCCGTCAGCGTCGCCCTCTCGCTTCGTGCCAGCCCGTTACGGCGGATGTAGGCAGGCTTCAGATGCGTGGTGGTGACCGTGAGCATGTCGCCTTCCCACTTGCCGGTGGAGAACCCCTGCCACGTGTGCGGCGCGTACTCCGAAGGATGCGGCCGCCCGTCCATCCAGATCGTGCGCACCGGCGTCATCCACGCCATCTGTGTGTGATAGGCGACGACGTCCGCGGTGACCGGATTGATGTCCGCCCAGATGCGCAGGTTGGAGAAGTTGGGACCGTAGTCGGCAGGGTGCGGAATGCACTGATGTTCCGGCACCGTCCACAGTGTCGCGCTCCATGCTTCGCCGCGCGCGCGGTTCGCGTCGTTGATCGGCAGTCCCTGGAACTCGCCGATGTGCGGACCGCCGCCGCGCTCCGGCGCATCTTCGTGCTGGCGGGTCGCCCATCCTCCGCTCAGATCGACTTGTGCATTCGCCGCCAGTGGCAGCGCCACGAAGGCGATGAGTGCGGCCCCGAGAACGAGCCCGCGAAAAGCCATACTGGAGATCCCCCTCTTTCCCGTTTTGCAAGAATCTCTGGCTGTCTTGAATGCGTGTAAACTACACGCCGCCCAGATTCCGTGTCAATGCTGCAACTGGCGCGATCGTGGTGTGACGTCGGGCCGACCTTGTCAGGTCCGCCTATGAGGCCGGCATGCGACTGTCACGGATCATGCTGAACGCGCGTTACCTCGTCGCGGCGACGTTGGTCGTGACGGCGATGCAGCCGCGGTCGCACGCCTCGCCCGGCGCACCGCAGCGCGGCGAGCGAGAGAGCGCCCCCGCCGGCGCACGTCAAGGCGGCGCCGACGCACGCGGTCGCGGCGGCGGTCTGGCGGCAAAGAATCCCGATCTCCCCGCTGGTGCGTTCACCGCCAGTTCGACTGTCGCTCGCACGACGCTCCGCCATGAATGGATGGACATTGCGTTGGCTGGAGGACAGCGACTGCACACGTGGATCGAGTATCCCAATCGCACCGATCCGGCGCCGGTGGTCGTCGTGATGTCCCACGAGGCGGGTCTGGATGATTGGATGCGCGCCGTCGCGGACCAAGTGGCGACGGAAGGATTCATCGCCGTCGCGCCAGATATCCTGTCCGGACGCGGGCCGAACGGCGGCAACGTCGACAGCTTTCGCTTCCCCGCCGACGTGATCCGGGCAAACGAGAAGTTGCCGCAGCAGGAAGCGCTGCGTCGGTACAAGGCAGCGCTCGACTACGCGCTGAAGCTTCCCGGTGCGCGGCCAAAGAGTGCGAGCCTCGGCATCGGCATGGGCGGAGCCGACAGCTTCCGCTTTGCCGCCGACGTGCCGAACATCGACGCGGCGGTGGTCTTCTACGGCGTCGCGCCCGACGAGGCCGTGCTGGCGAAGGTCAAGGCGCCGGTCGCCGGTTTCTATGGTGAAGACGACCCTGCGTGATGGCGAGCGTCAAGGTGGCGGAGGCGACGATGAAGCGCCTCGGCAAGACGTATGAGGTGCACGTCTATCCGGGGGCCACACAGGCGTTCTTGCGTTCGAGCGTCGAGGGACTGAACGGCGACGCCGGTGTTCGCGCCTGGCCCGCCGCAATCCAGTTTCTCCGACAGCATCTGAATTGAGACGGAAACGATGAAGAGACAGCTGTTCGTCTGCGTCCTCATTGCCCTCACGGTGTCGAACGGCGCCTCCTCGATGAACCGGCTCCACGCGCGCACGACGCGCTCGGTGTGGCCGTCGCCTTCGACCGCTCAGACGCTGCTCGACACCACGACCCGACACCGTGAATGGGTGAATGTCGGCGCCGGCTCGTCACCCGTGCTCGCATTCGTCGTCTACCCGGAGCGCGCCGACCAGGCGCCGGTGGTGCTGGTAAGAGTTAGCGACGAGCCGTCGAGCGTGCGGGCGCGCGCCGTTGCCGACCAGCTGGCCGCCGAAGGCTTCATCGGCGTCGTGCCTGACGTGCTGACCGGCCTCGGACCGAATCACACCGACGGAGACGGATTCGCGAGTCGGGCTGATGTCGCACAGGCGCTGCAGCGTCTCGGAGCGAACGAGATAGAGACACGCTATAAGGCGACGCGCGCCTATGCCGAGCATCTTCCCGCCGCCAATGGAACGAGCGCGTGGTTGCATCTCGACCCGGAAACGGCACGCGTCGACGTCGTCTTCGACGGACACGGTCACGAGGTCGTGAGCTTTCGCGCGAGTGCCGAAGATTGGCCGGGTGTGGTGGATCACCTGTCGCGTCTGACGCGCAATCATCGGACGTTGATGGCAGGCGATGGCGCTGCCACCGATGATGCACACGCCATGCACATGGCGCCGGCCGCTCAGAACGGCGGCAGTGGCTCGACACACTCTCGAATGGTTCCAGGCCTCGCCGATAAGCCACGGAACCTCCCGGCCTCGTACCACACGGCGACGGCGACGCTGGCGCGCTCAACCCTGAAGAAGGAGTGGATCGACATTCCGATGGGCGACGTGAAGCTCCATACCTGGGTCGAGTATCCGGAGGGCAACGGCAAGGCGGGCGTGGTCATCGTGATGCAGCACGGCGTCGGACTCGACGACTGGATGCGCTCGGTCGCCGATCAACTCGCGGCCGACGGATTCATCGCGGTCGCACCGGATGCGTGGTCAGGTACCGGGCCGAACGGCGGAAACCGCGATTCGTTCCAGTTCGACGACGACGCGATGCGAGCGGCGGCGCGGATCACGCCGGATGAAACGCAGCGCCGCTACAAAGCCGCGCGTGCATGGGCGCTCACGCTGCCACGAGCAAACGGCAAGACCGGAAGCATCGGATTCTGTGCCGGGGGCGGGAACAGCTTTCGTTTTGCTGGCGAAGTTCCCGAGTTGAACGCGGCCGCGGTGTTCTACGGAACGGCGCCAGCCGAGGACGTGGTGAAAAAGATCAATGCACCGGTGCTCGGGTTTTACGGCGAGAACGACGCGCGGGTGACGGCCACCGTTGCTCCCACGACGGAGTTGATGAAACGCCTCGGCAAATCATACGAGTCGCACATCTATCCCAAGGTGACGCACTCGTTCGTGTACTTTCAGGACCTCAGCGTCAACAGGGATGCGGTCGCTGACGCATGGCCGCGTACAATCGCGTTCTTCAACAGGTATCTGCAGTAACGATCGTCTTATGCGGATGCAATCGCAGCACCTGCCCTTCTCCAGGAAAGCGGTAACGATCAGGATGGCAGCGATGTCACATTCAGCGTTCGGCACGCACGCGCCTGTTTCGCGGCGCACGCTCCTGAGCGGATTGGCGGCGCTCGGCGGCTCAGCGCTCGCCGCCGGTTTGTCGCAAGTCACGCACGCCCAGGTACCGGCGGCACGACGGCTCGATCTTCATCATCATTTCGGCTCGCCCCTATGGATCAAGCGGCACGCCGACATGAAGCGGCAAGGCTGGGAGCAGTTTCAGCCCTACACGCCCGCTAAGGCGATCGAGGCAATGGACAAAGCCGAGGTCGCCACCGCGTTTCTTTCGTACACGACGCCCGGGGTGTGGTTCGGCGATAACTTCGCGAAGGAACGGCAGGAAGCAATCGCCCTGGCCCGTGACATGAACGACTACGCGGCACGGATGGCATCCGACTACAAGGGCCGCTTTGCGCTGTTCGCTGTACTGCCGCTGCCAGATATCGACGCCAGCCTGAAGGAGATCGAGTACGCCTTCGACACGTTGAAGGCTGCCGGCGTGGGGCTGCTCACCAGCTATGGAGATATCTGGCTCGGCGATCGGCGTTTTCAACCGGTGTTCGACGAGCTCAATCGGCGGCGCGCGATCGTGTACAGCCACCCGACCGATGCCTCGTGCTGCCACTCGCTGCTGCCGAACACGCAACCGGGCACGATCGAGTGGAACACCGATACGAGCCGTGCGATCTACAGCATGATTGCCGAAGGCATTCAAGGCCCGGGGTCGCCGCCGGCGGCGACCCGCTACGCGAACCTGACGTTTATCTGGTCGCACGGCGGCGGAACCCTGCTCGGTCTGATCGGGCGCTTCAACGTGGGCGCCGCGAATCAGCTGGCGAACCCGGCACCGGGGTCGCGTCTCGCGCTGCTTCGTCGCTTCTACTACGACACGGCCGGTTCGGCCAATCCGATCACGATGCAGGCGCTGAAGCAGCTGGTCGGCGTCAACCGCATCGTCTTCGGATCCGACTATCCGTTTGGCGCCACGCCAATCGTCAACATCGTGCAAGGGCTGCAGACGTGCGGCTTTTCCGCCGCGGAGCTCCGCGGCATCGATCGCGAGAACGCGCTCGAGTTCCTGCCGGCTTCTGATCGGACCGTGTAAGCCACACGTCAGGAGCGACGCTCGATTCGCCGACCGTCTGAAGCGAAATGGGACTGCTGGCGAAGACGGTCGGTGAGTCGAAATGAATATCGCCGAGCGCTTATACCGTCTTGACCATCTGGAAAAGGTCGTGAAAGAAAATTGACGAAGCCGAGATGAATCAGGCCGCGCCAATGCCGGTTCGGCACGCGGATGTGAACGCGGCGATCGGTGGCTATCTCCGCGATCTCGCGTTTGCCCAGTCGACACCGCAAAAGATGTTCGGCTACAAGCGGGCTGCAGCCGCGATCTTTCGGCTCGAGACCTCGTTGACGGAATTCGTGCGCGCGGGCGGCGTCCTGACGGAGATTCCGGGCATCGGTCCCGGATCGGCGCGGGTGATCGCTGAAGTACTCGACACTGGTCAGTCGCCGACAGTCGAACGAGCGGTCGACGCCAGCGGCCGCCGGGCGGACATCGAGCGGCGTCGTGCGCTGCGCGCGCATTTCCTGAGTCGCGCCGAGGTGCTGCGGATTCTGCACGATCCGACGTATGGCGAACCCGAGGCGATCCAGTATCGCGGCGACCTGCAGATGCATTCGGAGTGGAGCGATGGTCGTGACTCGCTACGGGAGATCGCCCAGGCCTGTGCAGCGCGCGGCTACGCCTATGCCGCGGTCACCGACCATTCGCACGGGCTGGCAATCGCTGGAGGCATATCAATGGAGGAAGCCGCCGATCAGCGCCGCGAGATCGACAGGCTGAACGCAGCGAGTGGCGGCCGATTCCGTCTGCTGCACGGCGTCGAGGCCAACATCGGCGTCAACGGGGCTCTCGATCTGAGTGCGGAGGAAGCGACGCAATTCGAGATCGTCCTCGCCGCGCCGCATTCGGTCCTGCGAAAGACTCACGATCAAACCGGGCGGCTGCTGACTGCGGTCCGCAATCCGGCGGTCCGAATTCTCGCTCACCCGCGAGGTCGGATCACCGGTTCACGAGGCGGAATCGTCGCCGATTGGGATGCCGTGTTTGCAGCCTGCGCCCGGACCAGGGTGGCGATCGAGATTGATGGCGATCCTGCCCGTCAGGATCTCGATTTCACGTTGGCCGGCCGTGCATTGACCGCCGGCTGCCTCTTTGCTCTGGACAGTGATGCGCACACGACGGAACAACTCGCCTATACCGACACAGCACTGGCGCACGCGCGCCTCGCCGGCATACCGCACGAGCGGATCGTCAACTGCTGGCCACTCGATCGTTTGCTCGCGTGGCTGGCCGATCCAATCCAGGAGCGATGATCGCTCGTCGGATCACGGCATCGGCGCATCGCCGACGGCGTTCCTCGCCAGCAGATAGCGGCGCATGCGCTGCCGCAGAATCGCCTGCTCGGCGGCTCCGAGACGATATTTTGCCGGCCTGGCGCGCATCAGCTCGTCGACGGTAATGCGTGCGCGCATCAAGCCACCGGTCGTATGCGCCTTCGACCGAAGCAGGTAGTGCCCCACCTCGTGAGCGATGGCGAACGCCGTCGCCCGCTCGAGGAAGATCTCCCGTGCCTTGGGCGCCCAGTCCGCCATAGCCCGCCCAATCCACCGTCCCTGCTCGCCCAACCGAACCACTTCCGTCCGCGATACATAGATCGTGTGCGAGGGTTGATCGCCGTCGAACTGGATCCAGCCAAGTCCGCCGCCGCCATCGGAGTGGCGATCGGTGATCACCAGCGTCAACACGTCGTCTGCGGCAACAGCCACCGCGTCGTTCGCGGCGCGCAACGCAACATCGGCATAGGGGCGCCATACGGTGCGAACGTCGCGATCGATCGCCCGCAGCGCCTTCGAATCGAGCGGCTCCCCTGTTTCCTGCTGCACGGCAACGAGGAGCACGGGACGCGCGGCCGGCAGGGCGGTGGGAGCGGTGGCAGCGAGCAAGACGAGGGCAAGGGTCATTCGGCCTCCGAGAGCGTCGATGGTCACGTCGACGGTCCCAGACGCTGACCGGAATGTGATGGGGTGATGTTCCCAGGGACGAATCGCCGTCAGGTGGTGACGAATGCCGTCGTGACATCGCCGCGCCTTGACGCGCGGCGCGCGAGCGCCGATAGTGCTCGCATGACGCGACGAGTGCCGTCGGTTCCGCTTCTGCTCGCAATCGCGACGGCGTTCGGGGTGTCGTCCACGGTGCAGGTCTATCTGCTCGATACGGTACGGGGCGAGACACCGCGCATGGTCGATCGCCTGCTGGTGATGAACATGGTCTACTGGTACGTGCCCGCTCTGCTGGCACCAGTGATCATGGCATTGGCTCTTCGCGTGCAGCCCGGGCGCGTGTCGTGGCTCGTCGCGGTCGTCGTCCATATCGGCGGCGCGCTTGTGTATGCGTTGCTGCACACGGCCGCATTGCTGGGGACGCGCAGCCTGCTGATGCCGCCGCCGTCACGCGGCCTGTGGTACGCGGCGCGGGTCGAGTTCCTCACGCAGCTCGATTGGTTGTTGATGTCGTACCTGTTCCTGGTTGGCCTGGCGCTCGTGCTGGCGTATCGACGCGAATCGGAGTCGCGGGCGCTCGACGCGGCGCATCTGGAAACGCGCCTGGTCGAGGCGCAGCTGCAGGCGCTGCAGCGTCAGCTGCATCCGCATTTTCTGTTCAACACCCTCAATACGATCTCGGGATTGATGCGCACGGACGTGAACGCCGCCGATCGGATGATGGACCGTCTGGCGGAGCTGCTGCGCGCCACACTGCACTGGTCAGGCACGCAGGAAGTAACGCTGCGTGACGAGCTGGAGTTGTTGCAGAAGTACGTGGACATCGAGAAGACGCGATTCGGGGCGCGGCTGACCGTACACATCCACATTGATCCGGAAGCGCTCGACGCGAGCGTTCCCGTGCTGCTGCTGCAGCCGCTGGTCGAAAACGCCGTGCGGCATGGCATCGCACCGCGCGCGGCGCCGGGCGCGATCGAGGTCAGCGCCCGCCGTGTTGGCGATCGCCTGACGATCGCGGTTCGCGACACCGGGCTCGGCGTTCCCCGCGACCAGCTCGCTCTTCTCAATGGCGGCATCGGCCTCTCCAACACGCGATCGCGCCTTCAGCACCTCTATGCAGACCGCCACGAGTTCGTCTTTGCCAATGTCGAGGGCGGATTCTGCGTCACCGTTACGATTCCGTTCACCCTCGACCGTTGCTCATTCGCCGAGGTCGTCCACACTCCCACCCCACCGCGCGCAAACCCCGCGGTCGGGGCTCCGGCGGGGGCCGCGTGACGTGAAGATTCGGACCGTCGTGGCAGACGACGAGCCGATCGCGCGCGCGCGAATCGTGTCGCTGCTGCGCGACGAAGAGGACATCGAGATCGTCGGCGAGTGCGGTAACGGGGCCGAGGCAAAGACGACGATCGCCGAGCGAGCGCCCGACCTCGTGTTCCTCGACATCCAGATGCCCGAGCTCGACGGATTGGCACTCGCGCGCACGCTGCGATCCGGCGGAGCGCCCGCCGTTGTCTTCGTCACCGCCTACGAGGATTACGCGGTGAACGCGTTCGAGGTACACGCGATCGACTACCTGCTGAAGCCGTTCAGCGCCGAACGTCTCCGGTCATCGCTTGCGCACGCGCGCCTGCACGTGGCCAACCGCCGCGCGCAACCGGGAACGGAACGCGACCGCAGCCGGCGCGACCGGCTCATGGTGAAGTCGGATGGCCGCATCCGCGTAATCCGGACAGCCGATATCGATTGGTGCGAGGCATCCGGCAACTACGTGGGACTGCATGTCGGCGCGCAGTGTCACCTTGTGCGCGACACCATGGCGCACCTTGAATCGCAACTCGATCCGCGACAGTTCATCCGCATTCACCGCTCGACGATCGTCAACGTCGATCGCGTGCAGGAGATGCAGCCATCGTTCAGTGGCGATTACCTCGTCATCCTTCGTGGAGGTACGCGCCTGACGCTGAGCCGCGGCTACCGCGAGGTCATGCAGGCCCGTCTGGGCAAGCCACTCTGAAACGGGCTGTCGCCATGACCGCTTCTTTCCTGATGCGGCGCGCGGAGGTGTCCGAACGTGGGCCTCTGTCGTCCCGGTTCCGGACAGGTCGGGCGTTCGAGAGCTTCGATGTTTTGGAGTTTAGACGCTAACGGCCGCGTGCAACGGACACAGACTGAGGTGGTATTCCCCTTGCCATGCTGCGGCCCAGAAGAAGGAGCCGATCCATGCGCATCGACCTTCTCCACCTCGCGCGATATCTGAGGCGTTCTCCAATCAGCGCGCTCGCCGCCGTCGTTACGCTCGCGCTGACACTTGGCGCAGCGACGTCGATCTTTGCCGTAGTGGATGCGGTCCTCATTACACCGCCGCCGTTTGCGAATCCCGATGCGCTGGTCACGGTGGGCGAGGTTCCGATCGACGAACGCGCGGTCGCGGTTCCACGCGGCGTGAGCTACGCCACGTTCGAGGCGTGGCGCGACCGTGCCCGATCGCTCACGTCGTTGGAAGCGTTCGACGGCACCAACCTGACGCTGACAGACATCGGCCCGGCCGAACGAGTCCGTGTCACGGACGCCACGTTCGGTTTGCTCACACTCCTCGGCGTGTCGCCTGTACTGGGTCGGACGTTTGCGGCCACCGACGTGGGGCGCCCAGTCGCGATCGTCAGCCATGCGTTCTGGCGCGGCAAGCTGGGTGGCGACTCGAATGTCATCGGCCGCGAAATCGCGCTCGGCGGCCGTCCGCATACAGTCATCGGCGTTCTGCCCGAGCGGTTTGTGTTTGCGCTCGGCATCGCTGACATCTGGCGGCCGCTTGCCGTCCCGTCGACCCAGGCCGCCCGCAATGGCGTACGGGTGCTTGTGATAGGGCGTCTCAACCGAGCAGCTGCGCCGGCACATGTGGCTGCCGCACTTGATGATGTGAGCCGCTCTTCCACGCCGCCAGCACGGGTTGTCGCCACGAAGGTAGCGGCGGCGATCGCCGGCAACCGGACCACCACGCTCACGCTGCTCGCCGGTGCGGTCGCACTGGCGATGCTCATCGCCTTCGCCAATCTTGCCGGCCTGCTGCTCGTACGGTCGATCGATCGTCGTCGCGAGCTCGCGGTGAGAACGGCTCTCGGAGCGCGGCCGGCGGAGATCGCGCGCCAATTGCTGCTCGAATCCGGCGTCATCGTCGCGCTGGGGACGATCGGCGGTGTTCTCCTCGCCGCCTGGCTGACACCATCGGTGGCGAATCTGGCGTTGGAGCGAGTCGGCGAATTCGCGACTCGAGATATGACCATCAGTTGGCGGGTGATTGGCTGGTTGACGGTGCTCGCGTGCGCCTGCGCGTGCATCTGCGGATCGGTGCCCGCGCTGTCGGCGGCGCGCTGGAGCATCGTGGACGTGCTGCGTCACGGAGTGACGCCCTCGCGTCGCGAGCTTGGCATGCGGCGCGCGTTCGTCGTGGGCGAGGTCGCGCTGGCCTTCGTGCTGCTCGTCTCGATGTCGCTCCTCGGCAGGAGTCTGTTGGAGTTGCTCGAAGTCAACCCGGGGTTCGACGCTCGCGGCGTGATGGCCCTTCACGTATCGCTGCCGAAGGCCGCATATGGCGATGAGGAGCCGCGGGTCGCCGCCTTCTACTCGAGGCTCCAGGCGGCGCTGGCGGAACGTCTGGGATTTCGAGCCGTGGCCCTCGTCGATGAAATACCACTGGAAGGCAATGGCGCTCGTCGTCTCGTTGGCGTACGCCCCGGCGACCCGGGGCGCGAGGCACTCGTGCGGGTCGCCAGCCCCGGCTATTTCGAGGTGATGCACATTCCCATTGTGGCCGGCCGATCATTCGCGCCGACGGACAACGCCACCGTCACGACGCCTCGCGTGGTGATCAGCCAGTCGCTCGCGGACCGCATGTTCGGCTCGGAGTCCCCTGTCGGCCGTCAGATCTGGCTGGTTCAGCGAGCGGTGATGGCCGACGTCATCGGCGTGGTCGGCGACGTGAATCATCGTTCGCTCGATGAAATGACCATCCCCACGGTATACGAATCGTCGCTGCAAAGGCCCTCGAATTCCAGTGTTGTCGTTGTTCGAAGCGGCCGCTCCACCGCAGACGTGATCGCCGTCGTACGCGAGGAGGTGGCACGACTCGACTCGAAGCTTCCGGTGTACGGCGTACGGCCGTTGGAACAGGTCGTCGCTGCGTCTCCAGGACTGCTGGCGCGTCGACTCTTGGCGACGACGTTCACCGCATTCGCGCTGCTGGCGGTCGTGCTCAGTGCGATCGGACTCTTTGGAGTGGCGGCGCACGACGTCGCGAGCCGGCGCACTGAATTGACGCTTCGCCTGGCGCTCGGCGCCGGTCCGATGCGCATCCTCAGAGCCACGCTCGGACGCGGCGTGGGCATGGTGACCATCGGCCTGGTCGTTGGAAGCGTGTTGTCGATCTGGGCGGTGAATATGCTCAGCGGGGTGATCTTCACCAGAGGGCACGCTGACGTCCTCAGCATCGGCGTGGCGGCGATTGTGCTCATGGCCGCCGGCGTCGCAGCCGTTCTTCCTGCCGCGCTCCGCGCCTCGCGTACAGATCCGCGGATAGTCTTATACGGCGAATGACGCTGCGGTGCGGGAGCTCTCCGCCTGCGCGAAACGGCGCCCGGTGCTGCGATACTGCCTTCCTGTCTATCACCCCTGCGGCTAGTCTCCAGAACGCACGTTCGTATTCGCGCACTTTGTGTGTCGACGCACAGTGACCGACGCGGCGACTACACATGAATCGCGCATCTGCGTGATGAACGAGCGGCTGTACGCATGGCATTCGCATTGCCCTGCCCTCAACGGCACATCGCGTGTCTGATTTGATGGGGAGGGTCAGCTTGTGGGCATTCGCGAACAACGAACAGCGGTCGCGCTCCTGATCGTCCTGCTCGCATCGCCGGCACTCGCTCAGGCTCCGCCCGCGCAGCTCGTTGCCAACAAAGAACTCGCCACTTCTGCTGCGTCGAATGAGCCTGAGCCCTCGACGCGTCACGCAGCGATCGAGCAGGAGCAAGCCGCGAAAGCCGACGTCCTGCATCCATACGTGATCGGGACGGGGGAACGGCTGCTCGACAGAGCCGAGGACATCCTGGTCAACGGCGTGCCGCGCCTGCATCCCTTCTTCACCAGTGCGTACTACGGCGGCGGATTCACGATGGGTGTGGGCTACGCGCATCACGTGAGCCCCTACAGCATGATCGACGTCCGCGGCAGCTATACGGCGCGCAGCTATAAGCGGATCGAGGCGGAGTTCACGTCACCGAGGCTGTTCCACCGGCGCGGTTCGCTGTCCCTCCTTGGTGGCTGGCGCGAGGCGACGCAGGCGGCGTTTTACGGCACCGGCATGCACACGTCGCTCGACGACCGCGGAAACTTCGATTTCAAGCAGCCCTACGCATCGGCAACGTTTACGCTGTGGCCGACACGCCGTCTGCTGACGCTGGGCGGCGGGTTAGAGCTGTCGCAATGGTCCCTGGGTACCGGACAGGGCAGCTATCGATCCCTCGATACCGTGTACACGCCGGCAACGCTGCCTGGACTCGGAACCAAGACCACATACGTGCACTCGCAGGGCACCCTCGGATTTGACTGGCGTACCTCACCGGGATATTCGCGGCGCGGCGGGTTCTATGGCGTGACGCTGCACGACTATACGGACCGCGACGACCGCTTCGGCTTTCGGCAAGTCGAGTATGAGGCCATCCAGCACTTTCCCATTCTCCGCGAAGCGTGGGCCATCTCGCTCCGCGCGGATGCGCAGACGACGTATACCAAGAGCGACCAGCAGGTCCCGTTTTTCCTGTTGCCGTACGTCGGTAGTGGTCACACGCTGCGCGGCTACACCAGCCACCGCTTTCGCGACAACAACCGCCTGCTCCTGCACGGCGAGTGGCGCATCATGGTCAACCGCTTCATGGACACCGCGCTGTTCTACGACGCCGGTAAAGTCACCGCGCGCAGGGCAGATCTCGATCTGAACGGATTGAAAACCGACTACGGCTTCGGCGTCCGATTCCATGGCCCGTTCGCGACTCCGCTGCGCGTTGACGTGGCCAGAGGCAGCGAAGGAACCGTCCTGGTGGTCTCGACGACCCCGATTTTCTGAGAGCGCCTGTATGTTGACCTCATTGTTTACCTCGCCGGCGCGGCGTACCGGTCGCCTGCTTCTCGTCGCGGCCGCTCTCGTCGTGGGCACGCGCGCCGTATCGACTGACCGGCCGCAGTTCTATCCCGACGATCCGATCGCGCGCGAACCGGAATCGCAGGACGCGTCGAAGGCACGGCCGTACTTCATCGGATCGCTGTATGAGATGGTGGACAACCTGTTCGTCACCTCCGGCTACAAGCCTTCAGGCGTCCGCGCGCAGAACATCAACAGCATCGACGAGGTCCCCGACTCCAGCTGGTTCACCAACCGCGTCGGCTCCGCCACCGTGACCATCGACGATCTGGTGCGCGGGCCTGTTGTCGGCCCTCCGCCCGACCCCTCCCACTGGACGCTGACGCGGGAAAAGACCTCGGGCTCTCACCCCGGTTTCACCGCCCGCGACGCCAAGGGCGAGACGTGGTTCCTCGAGTTCGATCCGAGCTACTTCGCGGAAGGAGCGACGGGCGCGGTGGAGGTGGCGACGAAGTTTTTCTGGGCGCTCGGGTACAACCAGGTCGAATCGTTCCTCACGACGTTCGATCCCAAGCGCGTCGACTTCGACCCGAACGCCACCGTGCGCCGGCCGTCGGGGCAGAGGACGCGGTTCAGCCGCGACGACATGAACGCCATTCTCGAGCACGTCGCGCGGAAGCCGGATGGCACCTATCGCGTCATCGCCGGCCGTCTGCTGCCCGGCAAGATTCTCGGCGGATTCCAGTACGACGGAACGCGCCCTGACGATCCCAACGATATCGTTCCGCACGAGCACCGTCGCGAACTGCGCGCCTTGCATGTCTTCGGCGCATGGACGAATCTGACCGATCTCAAGGCCGCCAACACGCTCGATACGCTCGTCACCGAAAACGGCCGCTCGATCGTGAAGCACTATCTGCAGGACGTCGGCTCGACCTTCGGCATGTGCAACGACAAGTACGAGTGGGATCTGAGCTGGGAGCACTTCTACCAGGCGGATACGACGCGACGTCGCCTATTTTCCTTCGGGTTTGCACTGAGCCCGTGGCAAACAGCCAAGTACGTCGAGTACCCGTCGGTCGGCAAATTCGAGGGCGATCGCTTCGACCCGCGGAGCTGGCGACCGCAGACGCCGACGGCGGCATACATGGAACTGCGCGACGACGACGCGTTCTGGGCCGCGCGCCGGGTCGCCGCCTTCACGGACGAAATGATAAGGGCGGCGGTTCACACCGGTGAGTACAGCGACCCGACGGCGGAGAAATATCTCGCTGACGTGCTGATCAAACGTCGTAACAAGATTGCGAGCATCTACCTGACCGCCGTCAACCCGATTGTGTCGCCGCGGCTCGATGGAAGCGGCCGGTTGACGTTCGAGAACGCCGCGTTGGCGGCCGGCGTGGTCGACGGGCCAACGACCTATCGCACCGCGTGGTCCCGCTTCGATAATGCAACCGGCGATCGGCAGCCGATTGCCGAGACGGAGAGCACAACCACCACAGTCACGGCCCCGCGCGCCCTGCCCACAGCATCCGGCAGCTTCATCGCGGTGGATATCTCCGTGGAACACAACGGACATGCCGCGTGGCGCCGGCCGGTTCGCACGGTGTTCCGCAAAACCGTCGACGAATGGTCGCTCGTCGGCCTCGAGCGCCTGCGTTGACGGGGCGGCGCTTTGAACGGCCGGCGATCTCGATCTCGACCACGTCGACCCTCACGCCGGAACTGATGGCGGAGGCGGGGCGCCGTCTGGGTTGGCTCGGCCTGGTGTACGCCGGCGCGAGCATCGTCCACAACGTCGGCCGGGTCGCGCTCCTCGCGGTAACTGAATCCGGGGTTCGGGGCACGGACCCCGGTGGTGTCATCGGCATCGGCACCATGCTGATGGGCGTGGCCGTTTACGTCGTCTCTCGCCGCGGGCGTCTTTCGCCAAAGCACCTGCTCGACGTCGGCCTGGTATTTCAGGTGGCCGGCGCCCTGGGCATCGCCCTTACCGAATTCTGGGCCGGCGTCCCGCGAACGCCGGGTGGGACGATTACGCTGGTCCCGGCGGAATGCGTCTGGATTGTTGCGTATCCGCTCGTGGTCCCGAACACGCCGTGGAAGGTGCTGATCGCGTCAGTGCTCGCCGCATCCTCGGGACCGGTGGCCGTTGCGATCGCCGCGGCGACCGGCACGGCGACAGACCGTCCGCTGGTGCTGGCGACGTACTTTTTGACGACGAACTATGCGTCGGCCGTCATCGCGTTCGTGGTGGCGCGCATCGTTCACGGCGTCAACAGGAGATTGAAGCATGCGCGCGAAATCGGCAGTTATGAGCTGGTGGAGCGCATCGGCCAGGGGGGAATGGGCGAGGTGTGGCGGGCGAAGCATCGTCTGCTGGCACGACCCGCCGCCATCAAGCTGATCCGCAGCGACGCGCTCGGATCGAGCGCGCGAACCCGCGAGACGCTGGTCCGCCGTTTCGAGCGGGAGGCGCAGGAAACCGCGCGGCTCGGTTCTACGCACACGATCGACGTCTACGACTTCGGCAGGACGGAAGAAGGCGACTTCTACTACGTGATGGAGCTGCTCAACGGACTCAGTTTCGAGCGCGCAGTGAAGGACTTCGGGCCGATGGAGCCTGGGCGAGCAGTATATCTGCTGCGGCAGGTCTGCCACTCGCTCGGCGAGGCCCACGCGAACGGTCTCATCCATCGCGACATCAAGCCGGCGAACATCTTCAGCTGCCGGCTGGGTCCCGATGACGACTTCGTGAAGGTGCTCGATTTCGGGCTGGTGAAACATTACGAAGCATCGGCAGGCGCCACGACGCTGACGATGGAGGGATCCACTGCGGGAACGCCGGCGTACATGGCGCCGGAAATCGCGCTCGGCCGCGCCGACGTCGATGCGCGCGCCGATATCTACGGGCTCGGATGTGTGGCGTATTACCTGCTGACGGGACAACCCGTGTTCTCGGCAGATACGCCTGCTGCCACGGCTCTCGCCCACGTGACGGATGTGCCCGCGCCGCCGAGCGCACGTTCGGAGTTCCCCATTCCTCCCGCACTGGATGCGCTGATCCTTGAATGCCTGGCCAAGGATCCGGCAGCGCGACCGCCATCGGCGGCCCTGTTGGCAGAGCGTCTCACGGCAACGGTGCCGCACGACGCGTGGACCGCGGAGCACGCCCACGCGTGGTGGGAACTTCACCACGTCGGCGTGACCCGCACCGCAGATACCGCCACCGCCGGCACACGCGCAGCGGACGAACGGTCGATCGTGTCCGCTGAACCTCCGCGCTGCTGGCCGCGACCGGATCGGCAACGGATCGCGCGCCCGACGCTCCACACACCGTGACAACCAACGCCGCGCGACGCACGCTCGCCAACCACCTCGAGGCACAGTCGCACCAGTCGCTGCCTGTCTTCCGCGTCCTCGGGGAAGCGCCAAGGAGCGCGCTCGAACGGGCGCTCTCGGTGTTTGCCGACATACGCGCCGGCGAGGGTGTGACCACGCTGCTGCTCGCGGTCAATGTCTTTCTGTTCCTCGCCGGCTACTCACTGATGAAGCCGGCGCGCGACGGTTTGATCCTGACCGAGGGAGGCGCCGAGCTCGCATCGTATTCAGCCGCCGCCCAGGCGGCGCTGCTGATGGTGCTCGTGCCGATCTACGGGTGGTTGGGTACTCGCGTCGTGAGAATCACGCTGATCACGATCGTGGTGACATTCTTTGCCGCCACGCTCGTCGTGTTCTACGCAGGCGGACGGGCTGGATTGCGCGAAGGCGTGGCGTTCTACATCTGGATCGGGCTCATCAATGTCTTCATCGTGTCGCTGTTCTGGCAGTTCGCCAACGATCTGTTCACCGAGGCGCAGGGACGCCGGCTGTTTCCGCTGATCGGCGTGGGACAGTCGCTCGGCGCCTGGATCGGCGCGGCAGCGGTCGCTCCGCTCGTCAAGGGGTTGAACTACACGCCGTATACGTTGATGGTGCTCGGAGCCGCAGTACTCATGATCGCGCTCGCGACGACGTTGATCGTCAACAAGCGGGAAGCCGGGCGCGCCCGAGCTGCGGGGCACGACGTCGGTCAGCAAACGCTGGGGCAGCAAGGCGGATTCGAGCTTATCGCGCGCGATCGCTATTTGTTCTGGATTGCGTTCCTCATCATCCTCCTCAACATCGTCAACACGACGGGTGGGTACGTGCTCAATCGCCTCATCGTCGGCGAGGCGGCGGCACGATTCGGCACGGGCGCCTCTTCGGTCGCCTTCAGCCGGCAGTTCATCACGGCGTTTTCTGGCTCCATCACCGCGATGGTGAACCTCGTCGGGCTGCTGCTGCAGCTGTTTGTGACCGCGCGGGTGATCCGGTGGATTGGCGTGCGCGGCGCCTTGTTCGTGCTGCCCGTAATCGCACTGGCCAACTATTCGCTGATCGCCGTCGCGCCGATCCTCGCGGTCGTTCGCGTCGGCAAGATTCTCGAGAACAGCACCGACTACTCCATTCAAAACACGCTGCGCCAGGCCTTGTTCCTGCCGACCACCCGCGAAGCCAAGTACAAGGCAAAGGCGGCCATCGATACATTCTTCACACGCACCGGCGACGTGGTATCCGCCGGGTTCGTCGGTCTCGGCCAGCTTGCCGGGCTCACGGTCGGCGTATTTGCGGGCATCAACGTCGCTCTGACGATCGCGTGGCTGTGGGTGGCTCGTCAGATTGCACGCGAACATCGCCGCCGGACGGTGTAGACGCACTCCTCGCCCGGATCCGATCGAGCCCCGCCGGCGGCAACATGTGATCCAGATACTCGATAGCGAAGCCGCGGACGCCGGGATTCGGCGAGCGCACGCCATGAACGGCGGCGTCGAGTGACTCGCGCGCGCCGATCGTCGAGACCAGCAGGAAAACGTACTCGAGGTGGCGCGCCGGCATCGCGCGGCTCGCTCGCGTCCTGCCAGCCGGCTGGCAAACGATCTCGACCAGCCGTTCGGCCGATTGGGCCGGTTATTAAACGTCAGGCACTGAGCGACGACCATGCCCCAACCGCGCCCGCAGGCGCCGCGCCAGCGAAGAAAACGCTCGCTCACCATCGTGAAACAACTGTCGATTGCTGAACGAAGGATTCCTCACGCCGTGCGGAAGCTGCTCGCAGGCGCGCGGACTGCGCAGGTTCACACACAGGGATGACGAGCCGTGCACGCCGTCACGTCGCTTTTCCACCGTATTTCGTGAATCGCTAATCGGCATCGCTGTTGCTCCTCCCGGTTGCCAATGGGACCGTGGCACTTCCCGGGTTGACAGCACGGACCGATAACCGCCCCGCGCGAGGCGCTGGCCGCCGCCGTATGTGCGGCGTCCAGCGCCTCGGACAAGACGCGGCAATCGGCGTCAGGGCGCCGATGTCATCCGGGTCTCTTGCATGACTGGACGACAGCCGGAGAAGCGAGACGGGCGACCGCTTCAGTCGCGCGACTCCGCTTCGGCCTCCGCTCCGACGAATCGGCTCGACCGCGCTGCGCCGCCCGGCACCGAGGACGAAGACGATCAGAGCGGCCGCGCAGGATCGCCGTAAAACGCAGGCTGAAAACATTTCCCTCGCGATCAGGACGCTCGCCGCGTCACGCACGATCGTCAGCGCTTGAGGCCGAGCGGAAGACGATGAACAGCCCCAGCGAACGGGAACCGTCCATCGTCCTGAACGAAGGCGGGGATGATCGGCGGGAGCGTCGGCGCGCCGACGCCGGAGCGGGTGAGGGTAATCGCCGCAAGGCGCGCCGGCCGTGGCCGCGCGGTGGCGAATGAAGACCCGCGGCAGGGACTGCGAACCACCATCCTTTTCTGGATATTCCGCCAACCGGATCGCGTTCGAGTCACGCACCCGGGAACAGCAACTCGAATGCCATCACGTTGCTGGTTCAACGACGTGTTTTTCTCGATGCAGTGCGATTCGCACGCGAGGCGTCGCCTGAAAACGAACATGGTGCGTATTCGCATACGGAGGCGCACCTCGCCGCGCGTATGTAATTGGTAATCGACGCGCTCGCAGACTGCCGCGGGGTGTCGGCAGCGCGGAAGGCAATGTCAGGGGAGAGCGTCGATCAACGCCGCGGGCGCCGCCTTGATACAGGCAGAAAACAGCGGGTCAGGCGGCGCGGTCGGTGAACTGATCGGCGTCTATGCCGTCAGCGGCGTGGATGATTCGCTGCAGCGATCCAACGACATCCGGGTCGAACTGCGTGCCGGCGCACCGGGTGATTTCGGTGAGCGCGTACGCCGGCGTGCTCGCCCGCTTGTACGGACGCTCGTTCGTGATCACATCGAATGCGTCGGCAACGGCGATGATACGCGCCTCGAGTCGAATATCGCTGCCATGCAGGTTGCGGGGATAGCCGCTACCGTCGAAGCACTCCTGATGCGAGAGAATCGCGTCGGCCGCGTCCGCCAGCGCCGGGACGCGCGCGGCGATCGTCGAACCAAGCTCCGGGTGCAGACGCATCAGCGAGCGTTCGTCCGCATCGAGCGGCCCCCGCTTGCCGACAATGCTGTCGGACAGCGCGAGCTTGCCGATGTCGTGGAGAAGCGCGGCGATCCGCAACGTCGTCAAGTTGCTGCCGCGGCCGAGAAGATCGCGGCCGATGAGCGTGGCCAGATCGGCGACCCGACGCGCGTGGGAGGCAGTGGCTGCGTCGCGCAATTCCATCGCCGCGAGCAGCGCCTCGACGGCTCCCTGCGCGAAGGCGTCGTCACGAACACCGTCCAGCGACGCGATCGGCACATGCGCGGTGGTGTCTTCGTTCGTCATCGCTTGCTCCGTCTCACGCCGCGGCGGCGTCCTCGATCCCGTGCTTTCGAATGCGAAGGTGAAGCTGCGTGCGCGACAATCCAAGTCGCCGCGCGGCCTTGGATTTGTTGCCGCGACATTCCTGTAGCACCTTCGCGATCATGCTGCGTTCGACCACGCTCAGATCCGTCGTGTCGTTGCCGAGCGATCGCGCACGTGATTCCAACGTGAGATGGCTCGTGTCGATCGGCGCGTCCTCGCAGAGAATCGCTGCCCGTTCCAGCACGTTGCGAAGCTCTCGGACGTTGCCGGGCCATTGATACTGAAGCAGTGCCTGGCGTGCCTCCCGCGTCAGACCAGCAGGCGGCCGGCCCAACGATCTGCCGATCTCCTGCAGAAACGCCTCGCTCAGCGGGAGGATGTCGGACGTGCGTTCGCGTAATGGCGGAATCCGGATGTCGAAGACGCCGAGCCGGTAGAAGAGGTCCTCGCGAAAGTCGCTGCGTTCGACCGCTTTCCGCAGATCGCGGTTGGTCGCGGCGATCACGCGGATATTGGCTTTGAGGAGGCGCGTTCCACCAAGGCGCTGGAACTCGCGCTCCTGCAGCACCCGCAGGAACTTCGCCTGCGCCGACAGGCTCATCTCGCTGACTTCGTCGAGGAACAGCACGCCGCCCGACGCCAGTTCCACTTGACCGGGCTTTGCCTGATGTGCGCTTGTGAACGCGCCGCGCTCGTATCCAAAGAGCTCCGACTCGAGCAGCTGTTCGGGGAGGGCGGCGCAATTCAGCGCCACGAACGGCGCGCTCTTGCGCGCAGAGCTCGCGTGGATGAAACGCGCCAGGACTTCCTTGCCCGTGCCCGACTCGCCGGTAATCATCACCGTGGTCTGGGTCGGCGCAACCTTCGTCGCCTTGCGCAGCACCTCGCGCCATTCGACAGAGTCGCCAACGACGCGAGCGTGGGCGCCCACCGCCGCACGTTCAACAGCTCGATGCGCTCCCGCGTCGGCCGCGTGCGCGCGCTCGTCGTCGAGCCGAGGCGTGACGGTGCCGAGCGCACGGCGCGATGCAGCGAGTCCGAGGTGATACGCAATCCGGCGCGCCAGCGGGACGTGGGTGCGGTTGAACGCCAGCGGCCGCTTCGACCAGAACGCCACCCGCATCAGGGGCTCGGGTGCCTGGGTGGACACTCCGAGCAGCGAGCGGTATCCGGCGCCGACCAGCCACTCTGCGCAGGCGGCGTATGCGCCATGAACCCTCGTGCGAAGATCGTCGATGATCACATCCTGGAGCTCGGGCGCGGTCATGTCCGGTACATCGGCGGTCGACGTATTCACGATCGCGCGCCCCCGCTGATCGAAGCACGCCATCCGCATGGCATCGTGCGGCAGCATCTTGTTGACGATCGCCGAGAGCCGCGGCAAGGCGGCGTCGACGTCGGAGGTGACGGCGAGCTCGCGGAGCAGTTCGAGCGATCCGTCGAAATATGTTCCCTGGGCGTCCGGACGATACGTGACGCTTTCATCAATGGAGCGTTCGGCAATAGTCAGCATCGCGATAACCCTCCGTGTTTCTGCAGCGATTGTGGGCGCGCGGGCCGGACGTCACAACCTCCGTTCGGGCGAGTTCGTGCGCTCAAATGTGGTGATCCGACACGCCCTGGCCGGGCGCCGTGCGCGCCCCTTTCGGGCGGCGGCGCTCTACCCTGGTGGGCCATCAACGGGAGTGGTGTACTCTATGCCCGAGATTGAAGATCGATCCGATGAGCGACAGCAGCTCGCGAATTCGGGTTCTCGCCGTAGATGACCACCCGCTCGTCCGGGAAGGGATCGCCGGCCTCGTCGGCGTGCAACCGGATATGACGCTGGTCGGACAGGCCGGCAACGGCCGCGACGCGATTCAGCAGTTCCGGGCGCTGCGTCCGGACGTGACGCTGATGGACCTGCAGATGCCGGAGATGAACGGCCTGGATGCGCTCATCGCCATTCGGACCGAATTTCCGGACGCAAGGATCATCGTGCTGACGACCTACGAAGGCGATGCGCACATCCTGCGCGCCGTCAAAGCGGGTGCTCTCGGCTACCTGCTCAAGAACACGCTGCATTCGGAATTACTGCACACCATCCGGGCAGTCCATGCTGGAAAGAGGACTCTGTCGCCCGAGGTGTCCTTCCAGGTCGCTCAACATGTAAACGACCAGTCGCTGACACCGGCAGAAGTCGTCGTCTTGCGTTTGATCGCGGCTGGAAACGCCAACAAGGAGATCGCGGATCAGCTCCACGTCACCGAGGACACGGTGAAGGGACGGGTCAAGAGCATTCTTTCGAAACTCGATGCCAACGACCGGACACACGCCGCAATCATCGGGCTCAGGAGAGGGATCATCGAGCTCTAGCCGGTTGTGCGGTCCCCAACGCGAATTTCGAACTCGTTGCCCAAGGGCCGAGCCCCGTTGCCTGGTTGCGTCGACCCGAAAGAGTCACAGGGCGGACCAGAACGAGGGCGGCGCGCCGCGGCGGCACATCGAATAATGATTCAAGGTCGGTGTGCGACGCCTCTATTCCACCTTCGCTGACAGCTGGCCCGGGCTGGGCTTGTTACTTATGCGCCTGGTCGTCGGCTCGGTCCTGTTGCTGAGTGCCGGACCGACGTTATGGAATGACGGGGCATTGCGGACGGTGGGCACGTCCGCAATCCTCGCCGGATCGGGACTGCTTCTCCTCACCGGGCTCTGGACTCCCGTGGCGGGGACCATCGTTGCAGGTATCGCCACGTGGGAAATCTTGACAAGGAGCCAACACCCGTTGGTCGGGCTTCTGGTAGGGACGATCGGCGGCGCGCTGGCGATGTTGGGACCAGGCCGCTGGTCGATCGACGCGCGGCTGTTCGGATGGAAGCGCATCGACGCGCCTCCGCGCAGAAGCGCCTCGAACGCGCGCTGACCTCCACTCTTCAGGCCGGCGTCCTCCAGGCCAACCGCCGCCACCACCCGGAGCGGATCGCGGAGGTCGCGTACACGTTGCGGGCAGGAACCCGGAGCTCCACCTCTGTCCCGGCGCCGATTTCGCTCCACACCGCCACCTTGCCTCCCATCTGGGCGGCGCGTTCCGGCATTCCGCGCAACCCGAAGTGGCCCTCAACGCCCTGCTGCGCCAGTACCTCCGGATCGATTCCCTTGCCGTTGTCACGCACGCGCAATCGGAATTGAGCGTCGTCGTAGCGGATCTCGACTTCGACCCGTTCAGCGCCGGCGTGCCGAAAGGCATTGCGCAGTGCTTCTGCAGCAATCTTGTAGATGTCGTCGCGAACGATCGGGTGCAGATCGCGAGGCTGCCCTTCGACGGCGACACGGAACGCCGAAGATCGTTGAGTGCCCGCGTCGGTGGCGAGCCCGTCGCCAAGGGCCTTAATCGCGATTGCGAGATCGTTGCGTTCGATAGTGGATGTGCGCAGGCCCTGTACGGCGTCGCGCCCTTCGGTGATCGCCTTCGCCGCCTGTTCAATCGCCCCGTCCAGTTTCTCTTTCGCCGCTGCGGGACGCTCCGGCAGCAGATACGACGCGGTCTGAAACCGGAGCAGCAGACCATGGAAACTCTGAAGCAGGGTGTCGTGCAGGTCGCGCGCGATGCGCGTGCGCTCGCTGACGCGGTCATCGAGCCGCCGCTGATACTCGCGCGCGACCTGACGGACGCGAACCAGATAGGCCACCCACAAGACCGCGAAGGCAGTGGCGACGGCGAGCACTCTGAACGAGCGCGTCTGATAGTACGCAGGCGCGATCGAGAATTCCAAGGCCGCGCCGGCCTCGTTCCAGACGCCGCTGTTGTTGCTGCCCTGCACGCGGAAACGGTAGGTCCCCGGAGCGAGGTCGGTGTAGAACGCCTGTCGCCGGGTGCCGACGTCCTGCCAGTCACGATCGCGCCCATCGAGTTTGACGCGGAAGCGGTTCTTCTCCGGCGCGACGAGACTCAGGGCCGTGTAGTCAATCTGCAGATCGCGAACGAGCGGCGGCAGCCGCAAGCCGGAGCGCACCGGGAATGCGGTACTGTCAGCTGTGATCTGCTCGACGTGGACAGGCGGCGGAATCGAATTGATCGGGAGGCGAGCCGGATCGAGCACGGCGAGCGTCCCCGGAAAGATCATCCAGATTCGCCCGTCCGTCGACTTTGCCACCTGTGGTCGTTCGAGCCTGTTGTACGCAAACAGACGAGCGCCGTCGGAAACGTCGAAGGTTGTCACCGCCAGCTTCTGCTGCGGATTCGCGGCCCACGCCTGCATGTCGGCGCGCGCGATCCGCACCAGGCCACAGCGCATGAACAGCCAGTAGTCGCCGGCATCGTCGGCGATGATCCAGTGACCTTCGTTGCACGGCAACCCGTTGGCTGTCGTCATGGTTGCAAGGTGCCCGTCCACGGCACGCGTGAAACCGAGCTCCGTCGCCGCCCATATGCCACCGTCGGCATCAGATTGCACGTTGACGAGCACCTCGCCCAACCCGTCCTGTGTCGTCAGTCTCCTGCGGATTCGACCATGCTGAACGTACGTCAGAATTCCTCCGGTCATCGCGATCCAGACGCCGCCGTTCGAATCCGAGGCGAGGCCAGATCCGGCGCCTTTGCCTCCTACCTCTTGCCAGGAGAGACGCTGGACGACTCTGCCGCCGGCCACATGCAGCACCCCCTGCTCGAACGAGCTCACCCAAACGCCACCCCGGCCATCGCCTGTCAGCGCATAGACGTTACCCAGATGCGGTGTCACCATCGGCGTGAACACCCCGTTGTCGAACATCGCGAGGCCGCGCAGACCCGTGACCCAGACACGCCCGCGTTGATCCGCAAAGAGCGACTGAATCCTGTCGTCGGGCAGACCGGGCTCGGTTCGCGTGCGGTAGATCGTCCGATGACCCTGCTGCCATCTGTGAAGACCCTGGTCGCTGCCAATCCAGAGGCTTCCATCCCGCGTCGCGACGATGGAAACCGGGTTCAATTTTTTGGCGGAGGTGTCGGTCAGGTCGGTCGAGACGATCGGCAGGCGACGAAAGCTATCGAAGCCGTCAGCCGTCGCCACCCACATAGTTCCCTCGCGATCCTCGAGAAACCCGGTCACATGGTCGCTCGACAAGCCGTTGACGGTGGTGAAGCGGCTGATCCTGCGGTCGTGCACCCGCAACACACCGTTTGCGTCCGTTCCGATCCAGAGGGCACCGTCGCGAGCGCGGAATACCTCGGTGACATTGATGTCCGACGGGAGGCCGCGAACGGGTTCCGCGGACCCGGTTGCAGGCACGACGTCTCGAACGCGGCCGGCATGGGCGTGCGTCATGCCATTCGCGCCGGAGCCTCTTGTCAAGGACTGGAAATACTCTTCGAACCGTTCGGACCCGACGCGCGACGGCCGACCGGGGGCCCACCGCCACAGGCCGGTGCGCGCGAGCACCCACACGGTGCCGGTGCCGTCTTCGGCCAGTGACCACACCAGGTCGCCGAGCGTTCCGTCCTGACCGAAACACGTCACCGTTCCGCCCCGAAAGGCGCACAGCGTCGCAGTCGGCGCACGGCTGGAACCCGCCCACACGGTTCCGGCCGTGTCTTCCAGGAGACTGGTTATCTGCTGATCCGCAAGCTCCGCATGCCGCGTCAGCTGGCCATTTTTCCAACTCACCAGCCCGCGAAACGTACCGATCCACAGCGTTCCGTCGCGTGCCGCGAGCAGCGCAAAGATGATCGTGCTCGGCAGCCGCTGCCCGGGCGGCGGTGTCCACGGCACCGTCCGCACGCCGTCGAAGCGAGCCAGGCCCGCGTCGGTACCCAGCCAGAGATACCCGTCAGAAGTCTGGGTCATGGCCCGAATCGTGCCCTTGACGAACCCCGTCCGAGCCAGCCACGCCGAGTGCCCGTACTGCCGAAGATCTAGGGACGGATTCTGCGCGAACGCAGAAGGAGACGAGAGCAGCAGGACAGCCGCACAAAGTGCAACGACGCTCGGTGCCAGTCGGGATCCAGGCAGCGTGCCGCTCATGTCAACCTCGTCTGGACTGTGGCGCGACGCGGACGGATCATTAGCACATTCTTCAGCCGTGCGGCTGACGGTTCGTTGTTGTCGAACGAGTCGTACCCGAACGAGCCGTACGCGAGACTCTTTCGGGCGATTCGTTGCGCGGCTGCCTCGCGTATGCTCGCTCCGACCGTGTCCGCGCGTTGACGGAGTTCCGTCGTCTGCCGCCTCCAGCGCGTGGAAGGGAGACCCGACATGCGAACGGCTGCTCTCTTTCTTGGTCTGGTCCTCCTGCCCGCCGCTGCGACTGCACAGGGTTCCATCACCGGAGTGGTGAGAGATTCGTCGGGCGCTGTGCTGCCGGGAGTTACAGTCGAAGCCGCCAGCGGCGCGCTCATCGAGAAGGTGCGCTCGGTGGTGACCGATGGTGCGGGGCAATACCGGATCATCGACCTGCGGCCTGGCACGTACACGGTCACGTTCACCCTGTCCGGTTTCAGCGTGACGCAACGCGAAGGAGTCGAGCTTTCCGGTCCCGTGACGGTCACCGTCGATGTCGCGATGACGGTCGGGTCGGTGCAGGAAACGGTGAAGGTTGAGCGCGACGCTCCGATCGTGGACGTTCAAACCACGAGCCGGAGCCAAACCACGCCGTCCACTATCATCGACGTGCTTCCCTCGGCCAGGAGCCAATACCTCATCGCCGCGCTCCTTCCGGGCGTCACGAAGCCGTTCGGCGGACAGGATGTGGGCGGCACGCAAACCATGCAGCTCACGATCTTTTCGATCCATGGCAGCCGCGCGACCGATCAGCGCCTCACGATCGACGGGCTCACGTCACGGGACCTGCTCACGTCCGGGTGGTCAAGCAACTTCGTGCCGGACATGGGCACCGCGGCCGAGATCGTCCTCCAGTATTCCTCCGCCGCGGCGGATGCGATCGGCGGCGGATTGATCATCAATGTGATCCCGAAAGAGGGCGGCAACAGTTTCTCAGGATCAATGTTCGCCACCGGTGCGAGCGGCAGCTTCCAGGGAAACAACTATTCAGACAAACTGCGTCAGGCCGGATTGAGTACGCCGAACAAGCTGAAACGGGCCTACGATATCAATCCGGCCGTTGGTGGTCCCATCGTTCGAAACAGGCTGTGGTTCTATGGGTCGGCGCGCTGGCAGGAGAGCTCGTCGTACCAGGCCGGGGCATACGCAAACAGGAATGGCGGCGACCTGTCGAAGTGGCTTTACGAGCCCGATCCCACGAGGCGCGGCGAAGGCCGGTTGACGATCAATCCGAGCGGCAGCGTGCGGCTCACGTGGCAGGCGACACCGCGCAACAAAATCGCCGTCACGACGGAGGCACAGAACCGCCACTGGGTCCTGGCGCTCCCCGCCAATTACTCGCCGGAGGTGTATCCGAACTGGGCCTTTCGGCACCAGTCGTTCGTTACCGCGTCGTGGCAATCGCCGGCGAGCAACCGGCTGCTCCTCGACGCGAAATTTGGCCATCACGCCGAAGCCTTCGTCGATAAGTACCCCGAGCCGGGCGATCCGTACCGGCGCGCCATTCCGGTACTGGAACAGAGCACCGGCCTGCTCTATCGTGGGAGGGGTTACTGTTGCAGCCCGTACTTCTTCGGAACGGAGGATGCGCCGCACATCATGCAGGCGCAAGCGTCGGCTTCGTATGTCACCGGTTCGCACGCGTGGCGGTTCGGGTTCCAGAACGAGTTCGGCACGTCGCGCCAGGAGCTGTTGGACAACGAGTATGGGCTTTTCTACACCTTCAACAACGGGGTGCCGGTGGCGCTCGAGCAGCACGCGCTGCCGCTCGCGACCGAGTGGCGTCTGTCATCCGACCTTGGGGTGTACGCGCAGGACCGGTGGACCGTCAAACGCGCGACCATCAACGCCGGCGTCCGATTCAATTACCTCGCGAATCACTTTCCGGAGCAGCGTCTCGGCCCCGCGTATCTGATTCGGAATCGCAACCTCGTGGTCGGTGAGACCAATTACGCCAACATGAAGGACCTCACGCCACGGGTGGGCGTCGCCTACAATCTTCTCGGCAACGGGAAGACATCGCTCAAAGCCTCGTGGGGCAAGTATTTGAGCACCGCCGATCCGCGAATCGGAAATCCCATCCAGAATCTGTCGTACATTGCGCGTCGGAGCTGGAACCCGACGCTGCCGCTCGGCCACCCTGAGTACTACACGCCGCGATGCGATCTGCTCAATCCGGCCGCCAACGGCGACTGCGGGGCCCTCGACAATCAACTCTGGGGGCAACTGCTGCCGAGCGCCGCCGTCGATCCGCGGACGTATACCGGCTGGGGGCATCGCGAGTGGAACCAGGAGTTCTCTGCCAGCATCCAGCACGAGATCGCGCCGCGTGTCGCCGTGGACTTCGGATACTTCCGCCGTTGGTACGGCAACTTCACCGTCGTGGACAATCGTGCGGTGACGGCCAGTGACTTCATCCGCTACAGCATCACGGCGCCGGCCGATGGACGACTCGAGTTGGCCGGCCAGACGATCGGCGCTCTCTATGAAGTAACGGCGGACAAGGCTGGGCAGGTCGACAACTACACGACCTTTGCGAAAGATTTTGGGAAGCAGATCGAGCACTGGAATGGTTTCGATCTGACGATCAACGCACGTCCGCGCGGCGGCGTGTTCGTGCAGGGCGGGCTGAGCACAGGGCGGACGTCCACCGACAACTGCGAGGTTCGAGCCAGGCTACCGGAAACCTCACTGCTCTTCGGCATCATTGCGGTTCCGGACGGTCAGTGTCACGTCGACACGAAGTTTCTTACGCAGATCAAACTCCTGGGCGCGTACCGGGTGCCCAGGATCGACCTGCAGCTCGCCGCTACCTTCCAGACCGTTCCGGGACCGCAGGTACAGGCACATTACTTCGTGACCGCCGCGCAGACCGACCCGCGTGTTGACCTCCGGGGCGGGTTCCACCTCGTCAATGTGGTTCCGCCCGGCACCGCGTATCTTCCGCACCTGAAGCAGCTCGACGTCAGGTTTGCCAGGATCGTCCGCGCCGGCCGCACCAGGGCCTCGGTCCACCTCGACATTGCGAATGCGCTGAACGCAAGCCACGTCCAGGTGACGAACGTGACCTATGGTCCGCAATGGCTGCAGCCGCTGGGGATCATGGATCCACGCCTGTTCAAGATAGGCGCACAGTTCGAGTTCTGATCGGGTCGCCGCGATCGCCTGCAACGACCGCGTAGTCGGCTCGGCGATCCATCAACGGAACGATTGCAGGCGCGTCCCAGAACTTCATCGACTGGCCCGTCGTATTCGGCGAGCGCGGCGTCTGCGCCTTGGCGCGGTGCCGTTCCGCAGAACCGGCGCGAACGCGCACCGCCCCCGCCTTCACGCCGGCGTCCTCGAGGCAAACAGCCGCGACAGCCAGGTGCGTCGTGGTGAGGTCGCATAGACGGTGTGGGCAGGCAGGCGCAGCTCCACTTCCGTGCCTGCGCCCACCTCGCTCCATACCGCCACCTTGCCTCCGATCAGGGCGGCGCGTTCCGGCATGCCGCGCAGTCCAAAGTGCCCGTCGATCCCGCGCTGCGCCAGGACGGCCGGATCGATCCCCTTGCCATCGTCCCGCACGCGTAATCGGAATTGCTCCTCGTCATAGCGGATCTCGACCTCGACCCGTCCGGCATCGGCGTGCCGGAACGCATTGCGCAGCGCTTCCGCGGCAATCTTGTAGATGTCATCGCGAACGATCGGATGCAGATCGCGCGACTGACCCTCGAGGGCGACGCCGAAGGCGGGAGGCCGCTCGATGCTGGCGTCGGCAGTCAGCTCGTCACCCAACGCCTTGAGCGCCATTGCGAGATCGTTGCGTTCGATGGTCGATGTCCGCAAGTCCTGGACGGCGTCGCGCCCTTCGGTGATCGCCTTCGCCGCCTGCTCAATCGCGCCGTCCAGTTTCTCCTTCGCTGCCGCCGGCCGTTCCGGCAGCAGGTACGACGCGGTCTGGAACCGGAGCAGCAGACCGTGGAAGCTCTGAAGCAGCGTGTCGTGCAGGTCGCGCGCAATACGAGTGCGCTCGCCGACGCGTGCCTCCAGCATCATGTCGAACTGATGGTGCAACTGCCTGACACGCAACTGGTAGGCGGCCCACAGCAGCGCCACGAAGAAGACCGCGCAGAGCGCGCGAAACCAGTTCGTCTGGTAGAACGCCGCGGCGATCGAGAACTCGAGCACATCGCCCGCTTCGTTCCACAGCCCGCTGTTGTTGCTCGCAGCCACGCGAAAGCGGTAGTTGCCGGGGCGGAGGTTTGAATATTGCGCCTCACGCTTGTTGACGGCCTCTCGCCATTCCAAATCCTGACCTTCGAGCTTGTAGCGGAAGGACACCTTCTCCGGCACCACCATGCTCAGGGCGGTGTAGTTGATGAGCAGGTTACGGATGTTCGGAGGAAGGTGCAGGCCGCTGCTCTCATCGAACATCTGGCCATCGGCAACAATCTGCTCGACGTGGACGGGCGGAGGGAGCGCATTGGTGCCGAGGTGAGACGGATCGATGACGCTGACCGTCGACCCATTCAGAAACCAGATCTTTCCGTCCCGGGACTTCGTGACCGCGGGCCTGGAAGGCGTGAGGATCGGGACCAGCCGGATTCCGTCCGCGCTGTCGAAGGTGGTCGACCGGATGATTCGCTTCGGGTCCGCGGCCCAGGCGTCCAACTCGGTTCGGGCGATCCGGACAAGGCCGCACGCCGTGTACAGCCAGTAGGAACCCAATTGGTCTTCGATGATCCAGTGAACCGTGTTGCAGGGCAATCCGTTCGCCGTGGTGAGCGTCGCAACTCGGGCGTCTGCAAGTCGGCTGAGGCCACTGTCGGTCGCGACCCACATCGCGCCGTCGCGATCGCGCGAAACGTTCAACACCTTTCGCGTGGTGGGTGCGCCGTCAGCGGTCAACGACAGATTGCGTATGTGTCCCTGGCGAAAATGCGCGATGCCGCCGCTCAGCAGCCCCGTCCAGACACCGCCCTCCGGGTCGGACACCAGACCGGTACCAGGGCCGCCACCCAGCTCCTGCCACGATGCGTGCTCGATGATGTTGCCGTCGACCAGATGCGCCAGGCCATAGTCGTCGGAAGTAAGCCACAGACTCAGCCACAGGCCTCCATGGTCGTCGCTGGTGATCGCGTGCGTATACCCGCCAGGCCCTCCCGGGACGGTCGTGAATTCTTCGTTTTCGAATGCGGCAAGGCCGCGTAATCCCGAAACCCAAACGCGGCCCCGCTCATCCTCGAACAGCGACTGGATCGAGTCGTCAGGTAAACCAGGATGGTTTCGCCTTCGATAAATCGTGGTCCGCCCGTCTTTCCAGCGATTGAGCCCATCCGCCGTCCCGATCCAGATGCTGCCGTCGCGGGCTGCCAGCACAGAGGTGGCAGTAGAGTTGGACAGCCCTTGCTTCACCGAAACCGGCGTCACCGGCCACTCACGAAATCGATCGAGGCCTTCGGAAGTGCCCACCCAGACGGTGCCCTCGCGATCCTCGAACAGCGCCAACACCTGGTCGCTTGATAAGCCGTCCTCCTGGGTGAGCAGGCTTGTCTTGCCTTGGTAGGAGTGCACGAGCCCATGCGCGGCCGTGCCGATCCACAAACCGCCGTTGCGATCCCGCAGCACGTTTGTAGCAGTCAAGGGCGACGGCACGCCACGCAGCGGATACTCGAAGACCTGTGTGCCGGCGACTTGACGGATGTTGTCAGCAGCAACGAGAACACCTTTCCCGCGATCGCCTGGGGCCAAAGACTGGTGAGTCTGAATCGGCACCGCGAGGTGTCGGGCTGGAGCCCCCGGCGTCCATCGCCACAGCCCTGTGCCCGCGCCCACCCAGAGACTGCCGTCGGCATCCTCATACAAGGATGCGACGCTGGCTCCCAGCTGTCCGTCATCGCCGTAGCATGTCGTCTGGTCGCCTCGGAATGCGCACAGCTTGCCTGCTGCTCCGCCGAAAGCGCCCGCCCATACGGTTCCATCGCGCTGCTGTACCAGGCTGATGACCGTCCGCCGTGTGAACACCGGGTATTCGGTGAGTTGCCCGTTCTTCCAGCTCACCAACCCATCGAGCGTACCGATCCAAACGGCTCCATCGCGAGTCGGGAGGAGGGCTCCGGCCGCAGCGTTCGGAAGCTGCTGCCCGGCGCGAAGAGGGAGAGGCGTCAGTCGTACGCCGTCGTAGCGAACGACGCCAGAGGAAGTCCCCAGCCAGAGGTAACCGTCAGGCGTCTGGGCGATTGCATAGACCGCCCCGTTCGGGAAGCCGTTGCGGAAGGTCCAGGCTAGATGCGCGTATTGAGTGATGTCCAGTGATGGATCAAGAGCGCGAACGGGAGAAGGCCTGAGCAGGAAGGCTGCCGTGCACACCACAATGGCGGCCGCGGCCGTTCGGTAGCGTGGCTGGGTGCCGCTCATGTCGCACTCGTCTGGTCCTTGGGCGCGCCCAGGACTGACCTGCAGCTCGCCCCCCTGTGTCATGCCGCGCAGCGACTGCAGGTGCAGGTCAACAACTTCGTCGCCGCATGCCCTGGCCGAACGGCGTCGACGTGACACACCTCGTCGCGATTATTCGCCATCGTGCCGCGACCTACCTTGCCCGATCTGGTCGCCCGTGTGACTCTTTAGGGTCACCGGCGCGGCGAGGGAATCTACAGCTCGATGATTCCTCTCCGCAGGCCGATGATCGCCGCGTGCGTCCGGTCGTTGGCGTCCAGTTTCGCCAGAATGCTCTTGACGCGACCCTTGATGGTGTCCTCGGAAACGTGAAGCTGATCGGCAATCTGCTTGTTCGCGTT